>Ga0316204_10000062_pt1 | contig 460570 bp, 450 predicted proteins | sample 6monrhotite_MG_2_FD_205661 | JGI IMG/M metagenome (GOLD analysis project Ga0316204, IMG submission 205661) | Microbial mat bacterial communities from mineral coupon in-situ incubated in ocean water Damariscotta River, Maine, United States -... | ecosystem: Environmental > Aquatic > Marine >...
GGTGGCTGTGATACACCTCCTGATAATACGCATTGTGGTCTCCTCCCAGGAGCCTGTGGCACAACGCAGCCTGCACACTGGGGTTTGCAATCTCCAGCTGGAATACATACAGCCTGGAGCCTTTTTGGCCCTTATCTTCTTGATATACCGGGCGGCGGCAGAGGCATGCCGGTCTATGACGTCAAAGATACATCCAAAATCATCGGTTATATGAAAATGCCTGCGCGGCCAAAGCCAACCGGCCCGGTGCACTGTATGATTAAAGAAACCGGCTTGCTCGCCAAATCAGTGGATGACTGCGAAGCCGCTGGCGGCACAGTTGGGAAATAATATAGGCTGATCATCATCAACTGAATTGAATACGTAATCTCCAGGCGGGCAGGGTGCATATGCATGCTGCCTGCCGGAGTTGCTCACCGGAGGGGACCAAGAACCATGAAAAGAATATTAATCGCAGCGCTATTGGCAGTAGCGGCACCCGGTACGGGGGTATTTGCCGCAGAAAACCATTTGATGACTATCGCGGTATGCCCGCCCTGGAAAAAGGGAACGGATGCCAAACAGACCGCCGATATGGCTGGTGCCTGCAAAACCACGGTAACGGCCGTTGAGGCCAGCTTTCAAAACGATATGAATGTCGCGCCGGGTAACACCTACCGTTTGCTGGACGCTGAGGCGACATACGGGGCGGTCGAGGCCAAATTTACCTGGCTGAACGAAAATACGGGCGCAGACGATACGCTTTTCATATATTTGCTGGCGCACGGTGGCAAACTGGGAGGCCACTATAAAGGCTATCCGGTTACTGATCAGGGTATTGCTTTGTGGTCAGTGAAAGAACCCAATCTTTCAACAGCCACCGACGACAAAGTGTTTATGCTGGTGCGTACCTTTCGCGATTTGATGGACGGTGTAAAAGTGAAAAACATCGTGCTGATTGTGGATAGCTGCCATTCGGGCGCATCCTTCCATGACTTCAAGGATGATCCCCACGCACAAAAAGCTAGCGCGGCGCGTACGGCTGTTGTTCTAAGTGCAAAGGGTGACCAGTTCGCTAACTTTAACGCGGCCTACACCATGCCGCTTTTCAGTGAAATGCTGTCGCATGCAATGAAGATTAGTGCTGGCCAGCCGCTTTCAGACGCTATTGACCTTGCTGAAACTGCAACTCACCGGCGCCTCCGGGTTAACTGCGAAACGCCAACCTTTAAGAAGCTGCTAGCTGAAGACAGCGCCCTGTCATATTATTCGCTCTGCACCCAACGCGCGGAAATTTATGATCCCACAGGCCTACTCGATGAAACAATGGTGGAATAAATAAAACCGGGCTGTTATAGCCCGGTTTTTACGGCGATTGACGGGGTTTTTAAACTTGTGAAACTGGAAGAAATAGCGCACCGGATTGACGGTATTCCTTCCATGCGGCTTGAACAGGCGCAGTCTATAGAAAAAACAATCACTCGCTATGACAGCAGGGCGTTGCTGGAGTTTGGGTTTTTCCACGGAGTTTCCTCGGTCTATATGGCATCGATACTCAAAAATCTGGGCGGCGATCGTAAACTGACAACAATTGATTTGGAAAATGCCCGGGATCGTAGCCCTAATTTGGAAGAGCTGGCGCAGGAATTTGATGTTTCTGCCTTCATTGAAGCGCACTATGAACCCCGCAGTTATCTGTGGCGTCTGAAGGCCTTCATTGAGGAAGGTCGGCGTTTTGACTTTTGCTATCTGGACGGTGGCCACACATGGGCCGACACCGGCTTTGCTTTTTTTTTGATCGATAAATTGCTAGAGGATGGGGGCTTATTCTGTTTGATGATATGCGGTGGACCGCCGACGGCAAGCCTTGGTCTGTAGACTGGCCGGAAGACGAGCGTACAACTGCCGCCGTGGAAAGGGTATGGTCGCTATTGGCCATGCAGCATCCGCAATATCAACAGGTATGGCGGCACGGCAACTGGGCCCTGACCCAAAAACACAAATGGCCAATTGTGGGCCGGATAAAAAGGGTTTGGCAAAAAGCCCTTGCATAGCCCTGTGGCTGCGAGGATGCCATTAGCCCCTAAAGCCGCACATTGAGCCAGCCTCCGTGTTCTGATTTGTTTGTCCAGACATATTTACTGAGGCAAAACCTTCTTTATTGAGGCAAGATCTTCTGGCCTAGTTCATAAAGTGCGATGGCAGCGGCATTTGATACATTCAGGCTTTCAACTGCCCCTGTCATGGGAATTTTGGCAATCACATCGCAATTTTTTTTCACAAGAGGCCGAAGGCCGCTGCCCTCTGAGCCCATGACAATCACGATGTTATCGCCGAGCGAAACATCTTTGATCGACATTTGTGTATTACCATCAAGACCTACATGCCAATACCCCATGTCCCGCAGTTTCTCCAGCGCATTTGAAAGATTGGGGACGCGGAGCCAGGGTAGTACTTCCAAGCCGCCTGAGGCTGCCCGCGCAAGCGTGCCGCTTTCCGTAGGGCTGTTGCGGTCCTGGGTGATCAGGGCGCGTGCCCCAAACGCCGCTGCTGATCGCATGCAAGCCCCCACATTATGAGGGTCGGTCACTTGGTCCAGCATGACAATGATATTTTTTTTGCCTGCATTGGGTGCCAAGTCTTCCAGATGCAGGCCAGCTAAAAAGCGGACCTCTAGCAAAATGCCCTGATGCGGGGCTCCTTCGGGTACGGCTGCCGCTATATCATCCAGGGTATCCACTTGCAGGGTTTTAATGCCGGGCCTGATGCCAGTGATGCTTTTATCTGACAGGGATTTGGCTGTGCCGATCAACTTCAAACATTCCCGGTGAGGGTTGTTGAGGGCGGTTTCAACCGAGTTGCGGCCAAAAAGAAAATAAGCTCCAGCGTAGCTTGGTTTTAAGGTGCCAGCATAGCCTGCTTTCTCATTGCCGGCTGAGGCGGAGTCGCTCCGCCTCATGTGGTCTGCGGACCGAGAGCTTTTGCCTGCTGTGTTTTTGGGTTTCCCCCGTTCAGCCGAGGCGTTCGACGGGGCATGTGCAGATGCGCCGGATGGGCGTTGGTTTCTCGGTGATTTACGTGTTCTGGCCATTCTGAAGTCCTAAGCGATTTGGTTGCCTGTAAGGGCTTTAATCGCATCGTCAGCAAACAGCTACTAAAAAAAAGCTTTTTGCGAATAAGTTGGTGTTGACATGGGATTAGATATGGGCATATTGCGCCTCACCGTGGGATTGGCTTTATCGCTGATGTCGCGGGCATATGTGGAGGGATGGCCGAGCGGTTAAAGGCGGCAGACTGTAAATCTGTTCTCATTGAGTACGCAGGTTCGAATCCTGCTCCCTCCACCACCTTCCCTACGGATGTACTGTATGGAAGGTTTTACTGTGTTCGAGAGGGGCCTTGTGGCCCTGTGACGATATCAGGGCTGGTAGAGCATATGTGCGGGTGTAGCTCAATGGTAGAGCAGAAGCCTTCCAAGCTTACGACGAGGGTTCGATTCCCTTCACCCGCTCCAAATCAGGTCTCTCGGGCCACTATATGAATGTAGCAGTTCACTTTATGTTTGGTGGATTGCTGCGGGGTATGAATAGGTCGCCCAATTGAGCAGAGAGCTGCTGGGCGTGTTTGCTTTCAAGGATTGACGAGCATGGCTAAAGAAAAGTTTGAACGCACTAAGCCGCACTGTAACGTTGGAACGATTGGTCACGTTGACCACGGTAAGACGACGTTGACAGCAGCGATCACCAAAGTACTTGCGGAAGCAAGCGGCAAAGGTGAAGCGGTAGATTTCTCGAATATCGACAAGGCTCCTGAAGAGCGTGAGCGTGGTATCACCATCTCAACAGCGCACGTTGAGTATGAAACAGACGCACGTCACTATGCGCACGTTGATTGCCCGGGCCACGCTGATTATGTGAAGAACATGATCACGGGTGCGGCTCAAATGGACGGCGGCATATTGGTTGTGAACGCAGCTGATGGCCCTATGCCTCAGACCCGCGAGCACATTCTCTTGGCCCGTCAGGTTGGTGTACCGGCGCTTGTTGTTTACATGAACAAGGTTGACCAGGTAGACGACGAAGAGTTGCTTGAACTTGTTGAAATGGAAATTCGTGAGCTTCTGAGCGAGTATGATTTCCCAGGTGATGATATTCCTGTGATCCCGGGTTCAGCGCTGGCTGCTCTTGAAGGCCGTGACGACACCATCGGTAAAGAAAGCATTCTGAAGCTGATGAAAGCTGTTGATGAGTATATCCCGCAGCCAGACCGTGCTGTTGACGGTGCATTCCTGATGCCTGTTGAAGATGTATTCTCCATCTCGGGCCGGGGTACTGTTGCTACGGGCCGTGTTGAGCGTGGTATTGTTAAGGTTGGTGAAGAGATTGAGATTGTTGGTCTTAAGGATACAACAAAAACAACGGTTACCGGCGTTGAAATGTTCCGCAAGCTTCTGGACCAGGGTGAAGCTGGAGATAACATTGGTGCATTGTTGCGCGGTGTTGCACGTGAAGACATCGAGCGTGGCCAGGTATTGGCGCATGTTGGTTCGATCACGCCACACACCAAGTTCACAGCCGAGACATACATTCTGACCAAGGAAGAGGGTGGCCGTCATACACCTTTCTTTGGCAACTATCGTCCGCAGTTTTACTTCCGGACAACGGATGTGACCGGTAACGTTGCGCTGCCTGATGGCACCGAGATGGTTATGCCAGGTGACAATGTGAACCTGACGGTTGAGCTGATTGCACCGATTGCTATGGACGAAGGTCTTCGTTTTGCGATCCGCGAAGGCGGCCGCACCGTCGGCGCCGGCGTCGTCGCTAAAGTCATCGAATAGTTTCAGCAACAAATGAGAAGCGGGCCGGTCTTTCCGGTCCCTTTTCTTGCGCGGGGTCCGCGTCAGTTTAGAAGGGTATGTTAAGCCTTTTTAATACAGACAAAAAAAGTGCTTGCAAGGGGCGGCTGCGGACGTTAAACCGCACCCCTCGTGAAGACTATAAGATTGGCGTAGGGGCGTAGCTCAGTTGGTAGAGCACCGGTCTCCAAAACCGGGTGTCGTGAGTTCGAGTCTCTCCGCCCCTGCCAGCCGAACGAAAATAGGAACTTTTTATAAGTTCTGCTGATAAGATATTGTTTAGCCTGCGGTTTTAGGAATGAAAGCGCGGGCTTGTTGGGCAAATAGAAGGACACACGATGGCAAAAACGTCGCCAGGTGAATTTTTCCGCCAAGTCAGGCGCGAGGCATCCAAGGTAACTTGGCCGACGCCGAAGGAAGCGGGAATCACCTCTGTCATGGTTTTTATCATGGTCATGATTATGGCAGTGTTTTTCCTTGGTGTTGATTTTTTCCTGAACACGGGTGTTCAGTGGATATTGGGTCTTGGAGCATAATGTGAGCAAGTCACGCTGGTATATTATCCACGCCTATTCAGGGTATGAAGCTAAGGTTGCAGCCGCTATTAAAGAGCAGGCTATGCTGCAGGGGCTTGAGGCTCTGGTTGACGATGTGATCGTGCCTACCGAGGAAGTCATCGAGGTTCGCAAGGGTAAAAAAGTTTCGTCCGAGAAGAAATTTTTCCCAGGCTATGTGTTGATCCATATGGTTCTGACCGACGATACGTACCATTTGGTCAATGCCCACGCGAAGGTAACCGGCTTTTTGGGGCCGCAAGGTCGCCCGAGCCCGATTTCAGACGCAGAGGCAGCGCGCATCCTTAATCAGGTTGAAGAAGGTGTTGAGCGCCCGCGTCCAAATATTGTTTACGAGATCGGTGAAGAAGTCCGGGTTGTTGATGGTCCGTTTGCAAGCTTTAACGGTGCAGTTGAAGATGTGGACGAAGATAAAGCGCGCTTGAAAGTGTCGGTTTCGATCTTTGGTCGGGCGACACCGGTTGAGCTGGAATATGCGCAGGTAGAAAAGATACTTTAACGGTTTTGGGGTATATCACCCCGAAAAGACGCGCGGGAGGCTAGCCATTTGCCGCACCGCGCACCCTAGCTGGGGCAAACTCTGTTTGCTTCGTTTGTTGTTATGAAAGGGATAGAGAATGGCGAAGAAGATTGATGGTTACCTGAAGTTACAGGTGCCTGCGGGTAAAGCGAACCCGTCACCTCCGATCGGGCCCGCGCTCGGTCAGCGTGGTGTGAACATTATGGAGTTCTGTAAAGCGTTTAATGCGCAGACGCAGAAGATGGAAGCTGGGATGCCTATCCCGACGATCCTGACGATCTATACGGATCGTTCCTTCACATTTGAAACAAAAACCGCACCTGCGTCTTATTACCTTAAGAAAGCAGCGGGCCTGAAATCTGGTGGTGCAACACCGGGCCGTGAGACAGCAGGTTCTGTCACACGTGCACAGGTTAAAGAAATTGCGGAAGCGAAAATGGTTGACCTGAGCGCCAACGATATTGATGCAGCGATGCTGATTATCGAAGGTTCTGCGCGCTCAATGGGTTTGACGGTGGAGGGCTAGTCTGATGGCAAAAACTACAAAGCGTTTGAAAAAAGCCTGGGACGGTCTGGACCGCGAAAAGCTTTATACTGTTGCTGAGGCTGTTGCAGAGCTGAAATCACGCTCGGCAGTAAAATTTGATGAAACCATTGAGGTTTCTATGAACCTCGGTGTTGACCCGCGTCATGCTGACCAAATGGTTCGCGGCGTTGTATCCTTGCCGCACGGCACAGGCAAAACACTGCGCGTTGCTGTATTTGCTCGCGCGGCCAAAGCTGACGAAGCTACAGCTGCTGGCGCTGATATTGTTGGTGCTGAAGACCTGATGGAAGATATCCAGAAGGGTAACATGAACTTCGACCGTGTGATCGCAACACCTGATATGATGGCTGTTGTTGGTCGCCTTGGTAAGGTGCTTGGCCCTAAGGGTCTGATGCCTAACCCGAAGCTTGGAACTGTAACAATGGATGTAAAAGCAGCCGTTGAAGCAGCGAAGGCTGGCCAGGTTGAATACCGCGTTGAAAAAGCAGGTATTGTTCATGGCGGTGTTGGTAAAGCGAGCTTCGATGAAGCAGCGATCATTGAGAATGTGAATTCATTCCTGAGCGCTGTTATCAAAGCAAAGCCAACTGGTGCTAAAGGCACATACGTTAAGCGTGTTGCTGTTACATCTTCAATGGGCCCAGGCCTGAAGATCGACGTGGCAACACTGGGAGCGTAGAGTAATAAAGTTTTGTGTTGGGCTTTGGCGCGGCACAGACATTCAGGCGGGTGTTTTGCCTGAATGAGAGTATCTGTCCGAGATTGCAGGTGTTCTGGTGTGTGTTTCTAGTTTTTGACCGCCAGAATTTAAAAGAAGTATTTGTCGCGAAAATGCGGCCTGCATGAGATGGGGTTAGGAATTTGTTGCCAGAATTTATGTCTGGAGGCATATCGCGGTTCCTACAGGATTGGGTGTAGCCCATTCTGCGACCCTGGACAGGGTAGCGTACCAATCAGCCAATTGGCTGGATGGTGCATGGCTCAAATGATGAAAGCCAGAGTTGGCCACTGTTAGGCCGGGCTTTCAAAGTCGGAGACGAGAAAAGTGGAAAGAGCCGAAAAGCAGGATATGGTTGCATCCATGCATGACGTTTTCTCTGCGGCGGCATCGGTTGTTGTAGTTCACTATGACGGCCTAAACGTTGCTGAGTTAACTGCACTACGTGCAGGCATGCGGGAAGTGGGTGCTACATTTAGAGTAACCAAAAACCGGCTAACTCGTCTTGCGCTTAAAGATACTGAATACGAAGGACTTGCGGACCTGTTTACAGGTCCAACGGCAATCGGTTTTGCTGATGACGCTATTTCAGCGCCTAAAGCCCTCGCCAAGTTCGCCAAGGATAACGAAAAACTTCGTATCCTCGGTGGTGGCATGGGTGAAACGGTGCTGGATCAAGCTGGCGTTAAAGCATTGGCTGATCTGCCGTCGCTTGACGAACTTCGCGGCAAACTTGTGGGTCTCCTGCAAGCGCCTGCCCAGAAGCTCGTTGGCATTACGCAAGCACCTGCGGGGCAACTCGCGCGCGTATTCGGTGCTTATGGCGACAAAGACGCAGCTTAGTTTTGAGAAAATCCCGGGTGGTAGCCCGTTTTTTATACCACCCATCAATTATGCCTAGACATGTGGTTCCCGTAGTTGGAACCAAGATATTGGAGTAAGTTAAAATGGCTGACCTTGCAAAGATTGTTGAAGAACTCTCTGGTCTTACTGTTCTGGAAGCTGCAGAGCTTTCAAAAATGCTGGAAGAAAAATGGGGCGTTTCTGCTGCTGCTCCGGTAGCTGCAGCTGCTGCACCTGGTGCTGCTGCTGAAGCCGCTGAAGAGCAAACAGAATTCGACGTAATTCTTGCAGACATGGGTGCGAAGAAAATCAACGTGATTAAAGAAGTTCGCGGCATGACAGGCCTGGGCCTGAAAGAAGCTAAAGAGCTTGTTGAGAGCGCACCTGCGGCTGTTAAAGAAGCTGTTTCGAAAAGCGAAGCTGAAGAGCTTAAAGGCAAGCTCGAAGCTGCTGGCGCTAAAGTTGAGCTTAAGTAAGCCCGACCGAGAAACGACCATAAGGTCGGAGGCGATTTTCGCTTCCGGCCTTTCGGCGTCCTTAAGTGCAGGACATAAAATAAGGTACTAATGATACGGGGATGAGCGCAGCTTGGCCCCAAAAGATTTGGATTTTCAGGAGTTTAGGGTAAATTGACGCTCTGGGCTCTGTTTTGGCAGCCTGATCATGCCCCAAGGGGGGTGATAGAGGCACAACTATAAGGACGAGGGCGAAGCATGGCGACTTCATTCACCAGCCGTAAGCGTGTGCGCAAAGACTTTGGCAGCATCTCCGAAGTTACGCAAATGCCAAACCTCATTGAGGTTCAGCGGCGGTCCTATGACAAATTCTTCCGGGCAGGTTGCAACGAAGAAGAGCGATTGGCATCAGGATTAGAGCGGGTTCTTAAATCAGTATTTCCTATTCAGGACTTCGCCAATACGGCGTCGCTGGAGTATGTAAAATACGAGCTTGAGCCTCCGAAGTTTGACGTAGAAGAGTGCCAGCAGCGCAATATTACCTATGCAGCGCCGCTCAGAGCCACTCTCCGTTTGATCGTTTTTGAGGTTGATCCGGAAACCGAAGCGAGATCGGTGCTCGATATCAAAGAACAAGACGTCTATATGGGCGACCTTCCTTTGATGACAGACAATGGTACGTTTGTTGTGAACGGAACCGAGCGTGTAATCGTCTCTCAGATGCACCGTTCGCCTGGTGTGTTTTTTGACCATGACCGCGGCAAAACTCATAGTTCAGGCAAGTTTCTTTTCGCTGCTCGTGTTATTCCGTACCGTGGTTCCTGGCTTGATCTGGAATTTGACGCCAAAGATATCGTTAATGTACGCATTGACCGTCGCCGTAAACTGCCGGCGACGACACTCTTGTTTGCGTTGGGTCTGACCGCTGAAAATATCCTTGATTATTTTTATGACACCAATAGCCTGGTGCATGCCAAGGATGGGTGGCGCATGCCGTTCAAGGCTGATAACTGGCGTGGTAAAAAGCCAGTTTTTGATCTGGTTAACGCGGATTCAGGTGAAGTTGTTGTTGAGGCCGGCAAAAAGATCACACCGCGTCTTTCGAAGAAACTCGAAAAAGATGGTGTTAAGGCGATTTTGGTGCCGGACGAAATGATCCTTGGCAGGTTTGCTGCCCGTGACATGATCAATGAAAAAACTGGCGCTATCTATATTGAAGCCGGGGAAGAGCTGACCGAAGAAAATATCGAAGCGCTATCGACGGCTGGTTTCAAGGAAGTTGAAGTTCTTGATATTGATGATGTGTCTGTTGGGTCTTACATCCGTAATACCCTACATGCCGACAAAGTTGAATCGCTGGACGGGGCGCTTGCTGAAATTTATAAAGTCATGCGTCCGGGCGAGCCGCCAACCAAGGAAACAGCAGAAGCGCTGTTCTATGGCCTGTTCTTTGATAGCGAACGCTATGATCTCTCAGACGTTGGCCGTGTGAAAATGAATATGCGTCTTGGCCTTGAGTGCGAAGATACCGTTGGCACACTCCGCCGCGAAGATATTCTTTCAACACTGCGCACATTGGTTGAGCTTAAAGATGGTCGCGGTGAAATTGATGATATTGACCACCTTGGTAACCGCCGGGTTCGCTCGGTTGGTGAATTGATGGAAAATCAGTATCGCATTGGTTTGCTACGTATGGAACGTGCAATCCGTGAACGTATGTCGTCGGTGGATATCGACACAGTGATGCCGCATGACCTTATTAACGCCAAGCCTGTTGTGGCAAGCGTTCGTGAGTTCTTTGGCTCATCACAGCTGTCACAGTTTATGGACCAGACGAACCCTCTTTCCGAGATTACCCACAAGCGCCGCATGTCAGCGCTTGGCCCTGGTGGGTTGACCCGTGAGCGTGCAGGCTTTGAAGTTCGCGACGTGCACCCAACCCACTATGGTCGTATCTGCCCGATTGAAACCCCTGAGGGGCCAAATATTGGTCTTATCAACTCGCTGGCTACTTATGCACGGGTTAATAAATATGGCTTTATTGAAAGCCCCTACCGCAAGGTTGTGGACGGTAAAGTGAGCGCCGAAGTGGTTTATCTTTCCGCGATGGAAGAGGGCCGTTTTAAGGTTGCGCAGGCAACAGCTCCATTGACGGAAGACAATAAGTTTGCTGACGATTTGGTGTCTTGTCGTCAGGCTGGTGAATACCTGATGTCAACATCCAATACGATTGACTTGATGGATGTGTCACCAAAACAGCTGGTATCGGTTGCTGCATCGTTAATTCCGTTCCTGGAGAACGATGACGCGAACCGTGCTTTGATGGGATCAAACATGCAGCGTCAGGCCGTGCCATTGGTGCGCGCTGAAGCGCCGTTTGTTGGTACTGGCATGGAAAAAATCGTGGCGTCCGATAGTGGTGCCGCAATTGCAGCGCGCCGTACCGGCATGGTAGAGCAAGTGGATGCACGGCGTATTGTGATCCGCGCAACAGAAGATGTGGCTCCTGGTCAGTCTGGTGTTGATATCTACTCGCTGCAGAAATTTCAGCGTTCAAACCAGAACACCTGTATTAACCAGCGTCCGCTGGTGAAGGTGGGTGACCAGATCAATAAGGGTGACATTATCTGTGATGGGCCGTCCACCGAACTCGGTGAACTGGCGCTTGGCCGGAATGCTCTGGTGGCCTTTATGCCTTGGAATGGTTATAACTTCGAGGATAGTATCCTGATTTCCGAACGTATCGTGAAAGAGGATGTCTTCACGTCGATCCATATCGATGAATTTGAAGTGATGGCACGCGATACAAAGCTTGGCCCTGAAGAAATTACCCGTGATATCCCCAATGTTGGCGAAGAAGGCTTGAAGAGCCTTGATGAAGCCGGGATCGTTTATGTGGGTGCTGAAGTGCATCCGGGTGATATTCTGTGTGGTAAGATTACACCAAAAGGCGAAAGCCCGATGACACCGGAAGAAAAGCTTCTGCGTGCCATCTTTGGTGAAAAAGCATCTGACGTGCGCGATACATCCATGCGTTTGCCGCCTGGTGTTGCAGGCACGGTTGTTGAGGTACGTGTCTTTAACCGCCACGGTGTGGACAAGGACGAACGTGCGCTGACAATTGAGCGTGAAGAGATTGAACGCCTGACAAAAGACCGCGAAGACGAACGCGCCATTTTTGAAGGTAATATCTATGGTCGCCTGCTGCCACTTTTACTTGGTAAAACGATTGCTTCGGGAACCAAGGAGCTGAAAAAAGGCACTAAAATTACCGAAGAAGGCCTTGCAGAACTTCGTCGCATTCAGTGGTGGGATCTGGCTGTTGGTGATGATGCTACAATGGCGGATATTGAAGCCTTGCGTAAGCAGTTTGATGACAGCCGTGTGCAGCTACAAAGCCGGTTTGATGAAAAAATTGGCAAGTTGCAGCGCGGTGATGATCTGGCACCGGGTGTTCTTAAGATGGTCAAGGTCTTTGTCGCCGTGAAGCGCAAGCTTCAGCCGGGCGATAAAATGGCTGGTCGTCACGGAAACAAAGGGGTGATTTCACGCATTCTGCCAATTGAAGACATGCCGCACCTCGATGACGGTACGCCGGTTGATGTGGTGCTTAACCCACTTGGTGTGCCTTCGCGTATGAATGTAGGGCAGATCCTTGAGACCCACCTTGGTTGGGCCTCTCGGGGTATTGGTCGTCAAATCGACGGTATGCTGGAAGCCTACAGGCACGGCTCAGGCGCGGTTGACGGTTTCCGCACCAAATTCAAGGATGTTTATGGCGAGGATCAATATAAAACAGATATTGCCGAGCTGGATGATGACCAGGTGCTTGAACTGGCCAGTAATCTGACGAACGGTGTACCAATGGGCACGCCAGTGTTTAACGGCGCTGTCGAGCAGGACATCTGTGACATGCTGGAAAGAGCAGGGCTTGATACTTCAGGTCAGGTTGATCTGTATGATGGCCGCTCAGGTGAAAAGTTTGATCGTAAAGTGACCGTTGGTTACATTTATATGCTCAAGCTTCACCATCTTGTGGATGACAAGATCCATGCGCGTTCGATTGGCCCTTACAGCCTTGTTACCCAGCAGCCGCTTGGTGGTAAAGCCCAGTTTGGTGGCCAGCGCTTTGGCGAGATGGAAGTGTGGGCACTGCAAGCTTATGGTGCCGCCTATACACTTCAGGAAATGCTAACCGTTAAATCTGATGATGTGCAGGGCCGGACGAAAGTTTACGAGGCCATTGTACGCGGTGATGATAGCTTTGAAGCGGGTATCCCCGAATCCTTCAATGTTCTTATCAAGGAAATGCGGTCGCTTTGCCTGAATGTTGAGCTGATTACAGGCTCGAATTGAGCATAAGTCGATAAGTTTGGTCGGGGGCTAGCCCTCGGCCAGCCACTGAGTGCCTTGGCATAAAAGTGGTGATGATTTTGGAAGGCGATTGTGGCCCCTTTTTTTGAAGAGCCACCACAGCAACTAAGAGAAGCCGGACATGAACCAAGAAGTGATGAAATACTTCAACCCTACGCAGAAACCTGAGACGTTTGATCAGATTCAAATATCGATCGCGTCGCCTGAGCGTATTCGCTCATGGTCTTTTGGCGAGATTAAAAAGCCGGAAACGATCAATTACCGGACTTTCAAGCCTGAGAAGGATGGTCTCTTTTGCGCCCGTATTTTTGGCCCTGTGAAAGACTATGAATGTCTTTGCGGCAAATATAAGCGTATGAAATATCGCGGTATTATTTGTGAAAAATGTGGTGTTGAAGTCACGCTTTCCAAAGTGCGCCGCGAACGCATGGGTCATATTGATCTCGCGGCACCTGTTGCCCACATCTGGTTCCTGAAATCGCTTCCCAGCCGGATCGGCCTCTTGCTGGACATGATGCTCAAAGACCTCGAACGGGTTTTGTACTTCGAATATTATGTGGTGATTGAGCCGGGTCTGACGCCGCTGAAGCAATTCCAGCTGTTGTCGGAAGATGATTATTACCGTGCTCAGGATGAATATGGTGATGATAGCTTTACAGCAGGCATTGGCGCTGAGGCTATCCGCAAGCTGCTTGAAACTCTTGATCTTGAGCCTGAGCGCGAGAAGCTTCTGAAAGAATTGGCTGAGACCAAGTCCGAGCTGAAGCCGAAGAAAATTATTAAGCGTCTCAAGGTTGTTGAGAGCTTCATCGAATCTGGTAACCGCCCTGAGTGGATGATCCTTGAGGTTGTTCCTGTGATCCCGCCAGAGCTGCGCCCGTTGGTGCCGCTTGATGGTGGCCGTTTTGCCACCTCTGATCTTAACGATCTGTATCGCCGGGTGATCAACCGGAATAACCGCCTCAAGCGCCTTATTGAGCTGCGTGCGCCGGATATTATTATCCGTAACGAAAAGCGCATGCTGCAAGAGTCTGTGGATGCGCTCTTTGATAATGGCCGCCGTGGTCGCACGATCACAGGCGCCAATAAGCGTCCCCTGAAGTCACTCAGTGATATGCTGAAAGGCAAGCAGGGCCGTTTCCGCCAGAACTTGCTTGGTAAGCGTGTTGATTATTCCGGTCGTTCTGTGATTGTGGTTGGGCCTGAGCTGAAATTGCATCAGTGTGGTTTGCCGAAGAAAATGGCGCTTGAACTGTTCAAGCCGTTCATCTATTCGCGTCTTGATCGTCAGGGCATCGCGACGACCATTAAAGCTGCCAAAAAACTGGTTGAAAAAGAACGCCGTGAAGTTTGGGATATTCTCGACGAAGTCATCCGCGAGCATCCTGTGATGCTGAACCGCGCACCGACGCTTCACCGTCTTGGTATTCAGGCGTTTGAGCCTGTATTGGTGGAAGGTAAAGCGATCCAGCTTCATCCTCTGGTATGTGCCGCCTTTAACGCCGATTTTGACGGTGACCAAATGGCTGTTCATGTACCGCTTTCGATGGAAGCACAGCTTGAAGCCCGCGTTTTGATGATGTCCACCAACAACATCCTGTCGCCTGCGAACGGCAAACCGATCATTGTGCCGTCCCAGGATATCGTGCTTGGCCTGTATTATATGACCAGCATGCGTCAAGGCGATGTTGGTGAAGGCAAGGCCTACGCTGATTTTGATGAAATACAGTTTGCTCTGGATGACGGCATCATTACGCTGCAAAGTAAAATTACAGCTCGTGTCAAAGCTGTGGATGAAGACGGAGAAGTTAAAGACCTCCGTGTTGAAACCACACCAGGCCGTATGCTTCTTGCTCGCCATTTGCCGCTTGATAAAAATGTCCCGTTCAGTCTGATCAACCGTCAGCTAACCAAAAAGGAAGTTTCCGAGGTTATCGACGTTGTTTACCGCCACTGTGGTCAGAAAGAGACAGTGCTGTTTGCAGATGCGATCATGGGTGAAGGTTTCCGCCGCGCTTGTACTGCGGGTATTTCATTCGGCAAGAATGATATGATCATTCCTGATGAGAAAGAAGGAATGGTGTCGTCAACCAAGGCCACGGTTAAAGAGTTTGAAGAACAGTATCAGGACGGCCTGATTACCCAGGGTGAAAAATACAACAAGGTTGTTGATGCCTGGGCGCAGTGTGGCGACAAGGTTGCCGATGCAATGATGAAAGAAATGGAACGCACCGAGATTGACGAAAATGGTCGTCAGAGCGATGTGAATTCGGTCTTCATGATGGCGCATTCCGGTGCACGTGGTTCTGCTGCACAGATGAAGCAGCTTGCGGGTATGCGTGGTTTGATGGCGAAACCTTCTGGCGAGATCATTGAAACACCTATTATCTCGAACTTTAAAGAAGGCCTTAGTGTTCTTGAATATTTCAATAGCTCGCACGGGGCGCGTAAAGGCCTGGCTGATACCGCGCTGAAGACTGCGAACTCGGGATATTTGACCCGTCGTCTTGTGGATGTATCTCAGGACTGTGTGATTATCACAGAGGATTGCGGCACTGAGGCTGGCATTACTATCTCTGAGGTTTCCGATGGCGGTGATGTTCTTGTGCCCCTGAGCGAGCGTGTCCTTGGACGTTGTCTGTCGGTTGATGTGAAACATCCTGTTTCTGGCGAGCTTTTGTTCCCGGCGGGTGAGCTTCTGGATGAAGTGAAATCAGACGCCATTGAAACGGCTGGTCTGGCGGAAGTGAAAATTCGCTCAGTGCTGACATGTGAAACCAAAGGCGGCGCTTGTGGTAAATGTTATGGCCGTGACCTGGCACGCGGAACCCCTGTAAATATGGGTGAAGCTGTTGGCGTTATTGCTGCCCAGTCCATCGGCGAACCAGGTACTCAGTTGACCATGCGCACATTCCACATTGGCGGTGCCGCAACCGTGAACGCGGAATCAGCGATCGAATCATCAGCTGACGGTGTCGTCCGGATCGATAACCGTAATGTTATTGAGGACAGTAAGGGCCGCAAGGTCGTTATGAGCCGCAATATGGAAGTTGTTGTTCTGGACACCAAAGGCGTTGAACGCGCCAAGCACCGTCTGGCATACGGCACGCACTTGTTTAAAGACGAAGGCGACATGGTTGTTAAAGGTGAAAAGCTCGCTGAGTGGGACGCCTATACTATTCCGATCATTACCGAGCAAACAGGTACGGTTCGTCTGGTTGATCTGGTTGAGGGTGTTTCCGTCAAAGAAGTCGTTGACGAAGGCACAGGTATCGCGTCGAAAGTTGTGACCGACTGGCGTTCTGCACCAAAAGGTGGCGATCTTCGTCCTCGCATCACGTTGCGGGATGAAAAAGATCAGGTTGTTGAACTGGCCAACGGTACAGAAGCACGTTACTTCCTTTCCGTTGATGCTATTCTTTCTGTCGATGATGGCCGCCATGTTCAGGCGGGTGACGTGATTGCGCGTATTCCTCGTGAAGCCGCAAAAACCAAAGACATCACGGGTGGTCTGCCGCGTGTGGCTGAACTGTTTGAAGCTCGCCGTCCTAAAGACTGTGCCGTCATTGCCGATATCGACGGTATTGTTGAGTTTGGCCGTGATTATAAAAACAAGCGCCGGATTACCATTCGCCCCCGTGAAGAGGGTGAAGGCCGGGAGCCAGTTGAGTATCTGGTGCCAAAGGGCAAGCATATCACCATTCAGGAAGGCGAATTTATCCAGAAGGGTGAATATCTGATCGATGGTAACCCGGCACCGCATGATATTCTGCAGGTTCTGGGTGTTGAAGCACTTGCAAACTATCTAGTGAAAGAAGTGCAGGACGTTTACCGTCTGCAAGGTGTGAAGATCAACGATAAGCATATCGAAGTGATCGTGCGCCAGATGTTGCAGAAGGTTGAAATTACAGCGTCTGGCGACAGCACCTATTTACCTGGTGAACAAGTGGACCGTGAAGAGTTTGAAATCTACAATGCAAAACTCGAAACTGAAGGTCGTCTGCCGGCAAAAGGCTTCCCGATTCTTCTTGGTATCACGAAGGCAAGCTTGCAAACACGAAGCTTTATTTCTGCGGCATCTTTCCAGGAAACAACTCGGGTTCTGACTGAGGCTTCGGTCGCTGGTAAGAAAGACCGTCTTGTTGGTTTGAAAGAGAATGTGATCGTGGGTCGTTTGATCCCGGCAGGTACAGGGGCGGTTATGAACTCCCTGCGCCATGAAGCTCAGGCCCGGGATGTAATTGCTACCGCTGCCCAGGCTAAAGCGGCGAAAGAAACGCCTCAGTCGCAGGCCGAGGCTGAGTTTGCCGCTGCAACAACAAGCGAAGAATAAAACACAGGTTTCGCGCCAGTAAAGGTGCCAAAATCTATCTGAACAAGGCCCGCTTTGGCGGGCCTTGTTTTTTTGTGGTTTCATGCAAGACAAGCTGGGTGATCGGAGTCGGTGCCGTGTGCTGATTTTCAGTGCTTTGCCTGGAAAAAGATACCGAAAATCATCTGGCAGGGCACTGCGGCAGTGGCCGTCAGAGACTGTTGGCGGAATTTACGCAATAAAGTAAGCCAAAACGTCTGGAAACAGTAATTTTTAACCGGCTTCCTTTTTTCATTGACCACACGGCTAATTCGCTGTAGATAGCGCACCTCGTCAGAGCGTTGGTGGTAGCCCAAACAGGCTAGACGCTGCGGTTTTCTGGCTTAGTAGAGATTAAAATTTATTTTCCCGAGGGCCCATTGAGACCAGAAGAGGTTTTGATGCAGGCACTTTTGCTGCACGCGACGCAGGGTTTTCGGGCGATGGTGACAGAGAAAAACGGCAAGGAACCAATATGCCTACCATTAATCAGCTAGTGCGACGTCCGCGCAAAGCGAAGCCAGTGCACAATAAAGTGCCTGCGCTTGAAGCATGCCCGCAAAAACGCGGCGTATGTACCCGTGTTTATACCACCACCCCAAAGAAGCCGAACTCAGCGCTTCGTAAAGTGGCTCGTGTGCGCCTTTCAAACGGCCACGAAGTGACATCTTACATTGGCGGTGAAGGTCACAACCTTCAGGAACACTCCGTGATCCTGATCCGTGGTGGCCGCGTAAAAGATTTGCCTGGTGTTCGCTACCACACTGTTCGTGGTGTGCTTGATACCCAGGGTGTTGCAGACCGTCGCCAGAGCCGTTCGAAATACGGCGCGAAGCGTCCTAAGTAAGATTGAGAGGAAGACCGCATGTCTCGTCGTCATAGCGCAGAAAAACGCGAAGTCCTGCCCGATCCGAAGTTCGGTGATGTAGTGCTGACTAAATTCATGAACAGCTTGATGCTCGACGGTAAAAAATCCGTTGCCGAGCGTATTGTTTATGGTGCCTTTGATAAAATTCAGGATCGCGCCAAATCGGATGCGTTGCCTATTTTCCATGAAGCTCTTGATAAAGTGAAGCCTGCTATTGAGGTGCGTTCTCGCCGCGTTGGTGGTGCCACATATCAGGTTCCTGTTGAGGTGCGTTCAGAGCGCTCACAGGCGTTGGCAATTCGTTGGCTCATCAGTGCGGCTCGCAAGCGGAACGAAACAACAATGGTTGATCGTCTCTCTGGTGAGTTGATGGATGCAGCAAATGGCCGTGGTGGTGCTGTCAAGAAGCGTGAAGATACGCACAAGATGGCCGATGCCAACAAAGCATTCTCACATTACCGTTGGTAAGTTAGTTAGTTAGGGACCAGTTTCATGGCACGTAGAACGCCACTTAGTGATTATCGTAATATCGGCATCATGGCACACATTGACGCCGGTAAAACGACAACTACTGAACGTATTCTTTATTATACGGGTCGCAGCCACAAAATCGGCGAAGTGCACGATGGCGGCGCGACGATGGATTGGATGGAGCAAGAACAAGAGCGCGGCATTACGATTACGTCAGCTGCAACAACTTGTTTTTGGAATGACCACCGTATCAACATCATTGATACGCCCGGCCACGTTGACTTCACGATTGAAGTTGAGCGTAGCTTGCGTGTGCTTGATGGTGCTGTTGCTGTCTTCGATTCGGTTGCGGGTGTTGAGCCTCAGTCCGAGACGGTATGGCGTCAGGCTGATAAATACAATGTTCCGCGCATGTGTTTTGTGAACAAGATGGACCGCACCGGCGCCAATTTTGAGCGCTGTGTTGATATGATCCGTGAGCGTCTTGGTTCCAATGCGCTGGTGGTTCAGTTGCCGATTGGTGCGGAAGCAGAGTACGAAGGCTTGATTGACCTTGTGAAAAACAAGGAAATCCTCTGGAAAGGCGAAGATCTGGGCGCGTCATACGATTATGTCGATATTCGTCCTGAGCTTGCTGATGCTGCTGAGGTTGCGCGTCTTGAGATGATTGAGACAGCAGTTGAAGCGGATGAAGAGCTGATGGAAAAATACCTCGAAGGCGAGGAAGTTTCCGAAGCAGAGCTGATTTCAGCGATCCGCAAGGGTACAATCGCGGGCGATTTTGTTCCTGTCTTGAATGGTACAGCTTTTAAAAACAAAGGTGTTCAGCCGCTTCTTGATGCTGTTGTTGATTTCATGCCTGCCCCAACCGATGTTGCGGCAATTAAAGGTGTGGATGCGAACGACGAAGAAAAAGAGATCGAGCGGGTTTCATCAGACGACGAGCCGTTTTCAGCCCTTGCTTTTAAAATCATGAACGATCCCTTTGTTGGTACGTTGACATTTGCGCGGATTTACTCAGGTGTTCTTGAAGCTGGTACACAGGTTATGAACTCTGTGAAGCAGCGTAAGGAAAAAGTTGGCCGTATGCTGGAAATGCACTCCAACAGCCGCGAAGACATCAAAGAGGCGCGTGCGGGTGATATTATCGCGCTTGCTGGCCTGAAAAGCACAACAACGGGTGATACGCTCTGTGCCATTAACAGCCAGGTTGTTCTTGAACGTATGGAATTTCCGGAGCCGGTGATCGAGGTTGCTGTTGAGCCCAAAACCAAGGCTGACCAGGAAAAGATGGGTCTGGCTCTGGCGCGTCTCGCTGCAGAGGATCCTTCCTTCCGCGTAGCTTCTGATGAAGAAAGTGGTCAGACCGTGATTGCGGGTATGGGTGAGCTGCACCTTGATATCTTGGTTGATCGCATGAAGCGTGAATTCAAGGTTGAATGTAACGTGGGTGCGCCTCAGGTGGCTTACCGTGAAAGCTTTGCCCGTTCTGTTGATGTTGATTACACTCACAAGAAACAGTCTGGTGGTTCCGGGCAGTTTGGCCGCGTGAAAATGACGGTTACACCGGGCGAGCGTGGTTCTGGTGTTGTCTTTAGTGACAGAATCAAGGGTGGTAACATTCCTAAAGAATATATCCCTGGCATCGAAAAGGGTATCAATGACATCGCTGGAGCGGGTGTTCTTATCGGCTTCCCGATCATTGATTTCGCCGTTGAGGTGACAGACGGTGCGTATCACGATGTGGATTCGAGCGTTCTTGCGTTTGAAATCGCAGGTCGCGGTGCGCTCCGGGAAGCTGCCGCGCAGGCGGGCATTAAGCTTCTCGAACCAATTATGAAGGTCGAAGTTGTAACGCCAGACGACTATATGGGTGATTGTATTGGTGACCTTAATAAGCGCCGTGGTCAGATTCAGGGGTCAGAAACCCGGGGGCCAAACACGGTAATTAACGCAATGGTGCCTCTGGCAAACATGTTTGGTTATGTGAACGAGCTGCGCTCTTTCTCACAGGGCCGTGCACAGTTTTCCATGCAGTTCGACCATTACGACGGAGTTCCGCAAGCTGTTGCTGACGAAATCAAAGCAAAGCTTGCTGGTTAATAAGTAAGAAAAACGAAAGCTATGGATCCCTTGGTAAATCAAGGGCCGATAGAAAGGTAAAGTAAGATGGCTAAAGAAAAGTTTGAACGCACTAAGCCGCACTGTAACGTTGGAACGATTGGTCACGTTGACCACGGTAAGACGACGTTGACAGCAGCGATCACCAAAGTACTTGCGGAAGCAAGCGGCAAAGGTGAAGCGGTAGATTTCTCGAATATCGACAAGGCTCCTGAAGAGCGTGAGCGTGGTATCACCATCTCAACAGCGCACGTTGAGTATGAAACAGACGCACGTCACTATGCGCACGTTGATTGCCCGGGCCACGCTGATTATGTGAAGAACATGATCACGGGTGCGGCTCAAATGGACGGCGGCATATTGGTTGTGAACGCAGCTGATGGCCCTATGCCTCAGACCCGCGAGCACATTCTCTTGGCCCGTCAGGTTGGTGTACCGGCGCTTGTTGTTTACATGAACAAGGTTGACCAGGTAGACGACGAAGAGTTGCTTGAACTTGTTGAAATGGAAATTCGTGAGCTTCTGAGCGAGTATGATTTCCCAGGTGATGATATTCCTGTGATCCCGGGTTCAGCGCTGGCTGCTCTTGAAGGCCGTGACGACACCATCGGTAAAGAAAGCATTCTGAAGCTGATGAAAGCTGTTGATGAGTATATCCCGCAGCCAGACCGTGCTGTTGACGGTGCATTCCTGATGCCTGTTGAAGATGTATTCTCCATCTCGGGCCGGGGTACTGTTGCTACGGGCCGTGTTGAGCGTGGTATTGTTAAGGTTGGTGAAGAGATTGAGATTGTTGGTCTTAAGGATACAACAAAAACAACGGTTACCGGCGTTGAAATGTTCCGCAAGCTTCTGGACCAGGGTGAAGCTGGAGATAACATTGGTGCATTGTTGCGCGGTGTTGCACGTGAAGACATCGAGCGTGGCCAGGTATTGGCGCATGTTGGTTCGATCACGCCACACACCAAGTTCACAGCCGAGACATACATTCTGACCAAGGAAGAGGGTGGCCGTCATACACCTTTCTTTGGCAACTATCGTCCGCAGTTTTACTTCCGGACAACGGATGTGACCGGTAACGTTGCGCTGCCTGATGGCACCGAGATGGTTATGCCAGGTGACAATGTGAACCTGACGGTTGAGCTGATTGCACCGATTGCTATGGACGAAGGTCTTCGTTTTGCGATCCGCGAAGGCGGCCGCACCGTCGGCGCCGGCGTCGTCGCTAAAGTCATCGAATAGTGAATTTAGGCGCCGGCATAATGTCCGGCGCCGCTCTTTTAAGGTATTAGTTCAATGGAAGCGCAAAATATTCGCATCAGGCTGAAGGCTTTTGACCACCGCGTGCTTGACCAAGCAACTGGTGAGATTGCCAATACAGCCAAGCGTACGGGCGCACTGGTTCGGGGGCCTATCCCCATTCCAACCAGGACCGAAAAGTTCACAGTATTGCGTGGTCCCCACGTCAATAAAAAGTCACGTGAGCAATTCGAAATGCGTACGCACAAACGCCTACTTGATATTGTTGACCCAACTCCGCAGACCGTAGACGCGCTAATGAAGCTCGATCTGGCTGCTGGTGTTGATGTCGAAATCAAACTGCAAGGATAAGAACCATGCGTACAGGTTTGATTGCAAAAAAACTGGGTATGACCCGCGTCTTTAATGATGCTGGTCACCATGTACCGGTAACAGTATTGCAGCTTGATGGCTGCCAGGTTGTTGCCCAGCGTACAGTTGAGAAAGATGGTTACACTGCACTGCAGCTTGGTGCTGGTAGCCGTAAGGTAAAGAATGTGTCCAAAGCGCAGCGCGGCCACTTTGCTAAGGCTGAAGTTGAGCCAAAAGCAAAAGTTGCTGAGTTTCGCGTGCCTGCAGAAGGTCTTGTTGAAGTGGGTGCTGAACTTACAGCTAACCATTTCCTCGCTGGCCAACGTGTAGATGTAACCGGCATTTCCAAAGGTAAGGGTTTTGCTGGAGCAATGAAGCGCCATAACTTTGGCGGCTTGCGTGCGTCGCACGGCGTATCGGTCTCGCACCGTTCACATGGTTCTACGGGTCAATGTCAAGATCCTGGCCGTGTGTTTAAGGGCAAGAAAATGGCCGGTCACATGGGTGACCACCGGACAACCGTTCAGTGCCTCGAAATTGTTGAAACACGCGTTGATGAAGGTTTGATCCTCGTCAAAGGTGGCCTCCCGGGTTCGAAAGAAAGCTGGGTGATGATCTCTGACGCTGTGAAAAAAGCTTCACCGGAAGGTTTGCCGATGCCGGCAGCGTTCCGTATGCCTGCTAAAGCTGAAGATGCTGCGCCTGCCGCAGAAGCTCCTGCTGAAGCGGCAAGCGCCCCTGAAGCTAGCGAGGAATAAGCGTCATGAAGACGAATGTCCTTACATTAGACGCCAAGAAAGCCGGCGACATCGAGCTCGATGAGGCTATCTTTGGTGTAACACCGCGTGCAGACATTCTGCACCGTGTTGTAAACTGGCAGCTTGCGAAGCGCCGTGCGGGTACGCATGCGGTTAAATTCCGTAGCGATGTCGCGCGCACCGGTGCTCGTTTTGGCCGTCAAAAAGGTGGCGGTACTGCTCGTCACGGTGCCCGTAGCTCCAATATCTTTATTGGTGGTGGTCGTGCTTTTGGTCCCATCCCACGGGATCATGGTTTTGATCTTCCCAAAAAGGTACGCAAGCTCGGTTTGAAAACTGCGCTTTCATCCAAGCATGCTGACGGCAAATTGATTGTCGTTGATGTTGCTGAGTTGAAAGAAGGCAAAACCAAAGAGCTGACAGCAAAGTTAGAGAAGCTTGGTCTTGCCAATGCTTTGTTTGTTGATGGCAACGAGGTTGACGCCAATTTCAAACGTGCGGTTCAAAATATCCCGAACGTCGATGTGCTGCCAAGCCAGGGCGCAAACGTATATGACATTCTGCGTCGTCATACGCTTGTTCTGACCAAAGCAGCTGTTGCCAAGCTTGAGGAGAGGCTCAAATGACCAGTGCAAAGCATTATGATGTCATCCAGAGCCCGGTTATTACCGAAAAGGCAACACTCGGCTCTGAAAATAATCAGGTCACTTTCAAGGTTGCGATCACTGCTGACAAGCCAGCCATCAAGGCAGCTGTTGAAGCGCTGTTCGACGTGAAAGTGAAGAAAGTCAATACGTTGCGCCAACAAGGCAAGATTAAGCGTTTCCGTGGTGTAAAAGGCCAGCGTGCCGAATACAAAAAAGCCATGATAACTCTTGCTGAAGGTCACACTATTGACGTGACGACGGGGGTGTAACGGATGGCACTTAAGCAATATAAACCGGTTACCCCGGCCCAGCGTGGCCTTGTTCTTGTTGACCGTGAAGGTCTGCATAAAGGCAAGCCTGTTAAAGCGCTGACCGAAGGTCTAACCAAATCCGGTGGCCGCAATAACAAAGGCCGTATCACATCACGTCGTCGTGGTGGTGGGCACAAGCGTACCTACCGGATGGTCGATTTTAAACGGACAAAATGGAATGTTCCGGCGACAGTTGAGCGTCTGGAATATGATCCAAACCGGACAGCTTTTATCGCTCTCATCAAGTATGAGGACGGTGAAGTGGCTTATATCCTGGCACCACAGCGCTTGGCTCCTGGCGATACGGTTATCGCGGGTGAAAAAGTAGACGTGAAGCCAGGTAATGTTATGCCGCTTGCGAGCATGCCTATTGGCACCATCATTCACAATGTGGAGATGAAAGCTGGCAAGGGTGGTCAGATGGCGCGTGCGGCTGGGGCCTATGCCCAGCTTATCGGCCGAGACCGTGGGTATGCCCAGCTTCGTTTGAGCAGCGGTGAAGTTCGTGTCGTTCGTGTTGAGTGCGTGGCCACAGTGGGCGCGGTATCCAACCCGGATAATCAAAATATCAAGCTCGCTAAAGCGGGTCGGAATCGCTGGTTGGGACGTCGTCCGAGTGTTCGTGGTGTTGCCATGAACCCGGTAGATCACCCACATGGTGGTGGTGAAGGACGCACCTCTGGTGGCCGTCACCCTGTTACACCATGGGGTAAACCAACCAAGGGTAAGAAAACTCGGTCAAATAAAGAGACTGACAAGCTTATCATCCGGTCGCGCCACGAGCGCAAGAAACGTTAAGGAGTTTCCATTATGGCACGTTCAGTATGGAAAGGTCCCTTTGTTGACATGCACCTTCTCAAGAAGGTGGAAGTTGCTCTGGAGAGCGGTAAGTCTTCAGCAGTTGTTCAGACCTGGTCTCGTCGGTCTACAATACTGCCGAACTTCGTTGGCCTGACTTTCAATGTCTATAACGGACATAAGTTCATTCCCGTCTATGTGAGCGACGATATGGTCGGCCACAAGTTGGGTGAATTCGCTCCAACGCGGACCTATTATGGTCACGCGGCGGACAAAAAAGCGAAAAGGAAATAGTCGTGGGTAAGCAATCTGCAAAACGCCGTCTGGCGGATAACGAAGCATTGGCGACAGCCGCTATGCTTCGTGGCTCGCCCCAGAAGCTAAATCTGGTCGCAGCTACAATTCGCGGTATGAAAGTGGAGAAGGCTCTGAGTTCATTGAGCTTTAACCGCCGTCGTACAGCGATTGAAGTAAAGAAGGTTCTCGAGTCTGCAATCGCAAACGCCGAAAACAACCATAATTTGGATGTGGACAGCCTTGTTGTTGCGGAAGCAACAGTCGGTAAAGCGCTGACCATGAAACGGTTCCGGGCTCGTGCTCGTGGCCGTGCCGCAAAAATTGTAAAACCGTTCAGTCGTCTGCGCATTGTTGTGCGCGAAGTTGAGGAGACAGCATAATGGGTCAGAAAGTAAGTCCCGTTGGTCTGCGCCTGGGTGTAAACCGCACTTGGGATTCGCGCTGGTACGCTGAAGGTGATGAGTACGGCAAACTGCTGCACGAAGACCTGAAGATCCGTGAATTTATTTTCAAGGAACTTGCGCAAGCTGGCATTTCTAAAGTGGTAATCGAACGCCCGGCTAAAAAATGTCGTGTGACGATTTATTCAGCACGTCCGGGCGTGATTATCGGCAAAAAAGGCGCTGATATCGAAAAGCTTCGCCGCAAGGTGATGGCTTTCACAGCCTCTGATGTGACGCTCAATATCGTTGAAGTCCGTAAGCCGGAAATCGATGCTAAATTGATTGCTGATAATATCGCCCAGCAGCTGGAGCGCCGTGTGGCCTTCCGCCGTGCAATGAAACGCTCAGTTCAAAGCGCTATTCGCCTTGGTGTTGGTGGTATTCGTATCAATTGTGCTGGCCGCCTTGGTGGCGCGGAAATTGCGCGTACCGAATGGTACCGTGAAGGTCGTGTGCCGCTGCATACCCTGCGTGCTGATATCGATTACGGCACATCTGAAGCTCGGACAGCATACGGCATCTGCGGTATGAAGGTTTGGGTCTTCAAGGGTGAGATTATGGAACATGATCCAATGGCTCATGAGCGTCGTGCAAACGAAGTTCAAAGCCAGGGTGGTCCGTCCCGCCGTTAGGCTGGGACGCTAGTGATAGGAGCGGCATACCATGTTGCAACCGAAGCGTACGAAGTTCCGCAAGGCCCATAAGGGTCGCATCCATGGCAATGCGCCTGGTGGAACTGCACTTAATTTTGGTCAGTTCGGTCTGAAAGCGACCGCACCTGGCCGTGTCTCGGCTCGCCAGATTGAGGCGGCGCGCCGTGCCATTAACCGCCACATGAAGCGGTCAGGTAAAGTTTGGATCCGGATTTTCCCGGATGTGCCTGTAACGAAAAAGCCTACCGAGGTTCGGATGGGTAAAGGTAAAGGCTCTGTTGATCGTTGGGTATGTAAGGTCAAGCCTGGCCGGATCATGTTTGAGATCGATGGTGTCTCTGAAGACCTCGCTCGTGGTGCGTTTGAGCGTGCAGCTGCAAAGCTGTCCGTTTCTACCCGCATCGTTGAGCGGATGCATTAGAGCAAACGGAGAAACACAATGAAGGCATCAGATCTTCGTGCCAAGTCGCAAGACGAGCTCCGTGATGAGCTTGTAGGCCTGAAAAAAGAGCAGTTTAACCTGCGCTTTCAGGCTGCGTCTGGACAATTGGAAAATACTGCCCGGGTTCGTGAGATACGCCGCAATGTTGCACGTATTCAAACGATACTGACCGAGCAGGCTGAGGCGTAAGGAGTAAACCCATGCCAAAGCGTATATTACAAGGTACTGTAGTGAGCAACAAGGGCGATAAAACCGTTGTTGTGAAAGTAGAGCGTCGGATCAGGCATCCTTTGCTTGACAAAATTATCAAGCGCTCTAAGAAGTACCACGCTCATGATGAGAGCAACGTTATTCAAGTCGGAGACAGTGTTCGTATTGAAGAATGCAGTCCCCTCTCGAAACTGAAGTCCTGGCGGATAATTGGCGGTGAGGCTTAGGCCTCTTCGACCGGTTTTTGTCAGTAATTTAACTGAAAAGGGTGTAACCCATGATTCAGATGCAAACCAACCTCGACGTGGCCGATAACTCCGGGGCCAAGAGGGTGCAGTGCATTAAGGTCCTTGGTGGATCTAAGCGTAAAACTGCTGGAGTAGGCGACACTATTGTTGTCTCAGTTAAAGAGGCGATCCCACGGGGTCGTGTTAAGAAAGGTGACGTGCACCGCGCTGTCATCGTTCGTACTGCTAAAGAAGTACGTCGCGGCGATGGCACAGCCATTCGTTTCGACAATAATGCAGCAGTGCTTGTTAATAAGAACCACGAACCCATTGGCACACGTATTTTTGGCCCTGTTGTTCGTGAACTGCGTGCGAAGAAGCATATGAAGATCATCTCGCTTGCTCCGGAGGTGTTATAATGGCCGCGAAACTTAAAAAAGGTGACAAGGTCGTTGTGATTGCCGGGAAAGATAAAGGCAAGCGTGGCGAAATCACATCCGTTCGTCCAGCCGAGGGTCGTGCTTTTGTGCAAGGTGTTAACCTTGTCAAAAGGCATAATCGCCCAACGCAGGCCAGTGCGGGCGGTATTGAGACCAAAGAAGCTGCAATCCAGCTTTCAAACCTTATGATCGAAGATCCAAAGGATGGTTCTCCTACCCGTGTTGGCATCAAACTTGTTAAGGACGGCGATAAAATGCGCAGGGCCCGCTTTGCGAAAAAGTCCGGGGAGATGATTGATGGTTAAATCAACTCAGCCACGTCTTCGTACACGTTACGATGAAACAGTGTGTGCTTCTCTGACCGAGAAATTTGGGTATAAAAACCCGATGCAGGTTCCAAAGCTGGAAAAGATCGTCATCAACATGGGTGTTGGTGAAGGCGTTCAGGATAAGAAGAAGGTTACAAAAGCAGCGACTGAACTCGCAGCGATTGCTGGCCAGAAGCCTGTTATTACACGCGCTCGTAAATCAATTGCCACTTTCAAGCTTCGCGAAGGTATGCCGGTTGGCACCAAAGTGACGCTTCGTGGTGAGCGCATGTACGAATTTCTTGACCGCCTGATCACTATTGCAATGCCTCGTATCCGCGATTTTCGCGGTGTGAACGCCAAATCTTTTGACGGTCGCGGCAACTATGCAATGGGCCTTAAGGAACAAATTGTTTTTCCAGAGATCAATTACGACGATGTCGATGTGATCCGCGGAATGGACATTATCATCTGCACCACGGCGTCTACTGACGACGAAGCTCGTGAGCTTCTTCGCGGTTTTGACATGCCGTTTAATTTATAACGGCTCGCCAAGGAGGGTTTTGATATGGCTAAGAAAAGTGCCATGAACAAGAACGCACGGCGGGAGAAGCTGGTAGCAAAATTTGCTGACAAGCGCGCCGCTCTGAAAGCTCAGGCTTACGATAAAAGCCTGTCTGAAGACGAACGCTGGTTGGCTGCGCTGCAGCTTGCTGCTCTGCCACGTAATGGCGCCAAGACACGTCTTCGCAATCGCTGCGAAATCACGGGTCGTCCGCGCGGTTATTATCGTAAATTCAAGATGTCCCGTATTGCGCTCCGTGAGCTTGGCTCCGCTGGCAAAGTGCCTGGCATCGTTAAATCTAGCTGGTAAGGGGAAAGCTCATGTCAATGACTGATCCAATCAGCGATATGCTGACCCGCATCCGCAACGGCCTGCAAGCACGCAAGTCTGTTGTCGCGTCACCAGCATCCAAAACACGCCAGCGTATTTTGGATGTGCTGGAGCGTGAAGGTTTCATTCGCGGCTATTCTCGTATTGAAGAGAGTGGCAACAAAGCAGAGCTGTCAATCGAACTGAAGTATCACGAAGGTGAGCCGGTTATCCGCACGATTAATCGTGTGTCTAAGCCAGGTCGTCGGGTTTATAGTTCAGTTGGTGATTTGCCCCGCGTTCACAATGGTCTTGGTATTTCGATCGTTTCCACACCGAAAGGTGTTCTCTCCGACGCAGAAGCGCGTGAGAACAATGTGGGCGGCGAAGTTCTTTGCACCGTATTCTAGGGAAAGGAAGAGACTATGTCCCGTATCGGTAAAAAGCTTATTGCTATACCGGCTGGCGTTACCGCTTCCTTGAACGGCGCGGAACTGACAGTAAAAGGCCCCAAGGGCGAGCTGGCGATGACCTTCGTTCCCGAAGTCACAGTGGCACAGAACGATAATACGCTTTCTGTTTCGGCAGTTGGTGATACGAAACGTGTCCGTTCCATGTGGGGTATGCAGCGTACGCTTATCGCAAACCTGATTGAAGGTGTTAGCACGGGCTTCAGCAAGAAGCTGGAAATCAACGGTGTTGGTTACCGTGCTCAATTAAAAGGCAGCTCGCTGAATTTACAGTTGGGCTTTAGCCATGATATCGACTTCCCAGTCCCGAAAGGTGTCAAGATTGAAACACCTGACCAGACTACGGTCGTTATTTCCGGTATCGACAAACAACAAGTCGGTGAAACAGCAGCCAAAATTCGCGAGTTTCGGAAACCTGAGCCATACAAAGGTAAAGGGATCAAATACTCTGGTGAATATATCTTCCGCAAGGAAGGTAAGAAGAAGTAATGGTTGGCAAAAATGGCCTCTAGCATTAATAATTTTGAACGACGCAGCCAGCGTAACCGCACTCAGCTTAAGAAGAAGAGTGTTGGGCGGCCCCGTCTTTCAGTACACCGGACAAACCAACATATTTATGCTCAGATCATTGACGATGTGAAGGGAGCAACTCTGGTAGCTGCTTCTACACTTGAAAAGGATTTGAAGGATGCTGGCTCCAATGTGGATGCAGCAACTAAAGTTGGTAAATTGATTGCCGAGCGAGCAAAAGCAGCAGGCGTTGAAGCAGTTGTGTTTGACCGGGGTGGTTTCTTATACCACGGCCGCGTTAAGGCATTGGCTGAAGCAGCGCGTGTCGGCGGCTTGAACTTCTAGGCTTGAACAGGAAAAGGATGTCCCATGGCACGCCCAGAACGTAAACGCTCAGAGCGTCAACCTCGCGAAGAAAGCGAGTTGTTAGAAAAGCTTGTTCACATTAACCGTGTGGCCAAAGTTGTAAAAGGTGGTCGTCGTTTCGGTTTCGCAGCCCTTGTGGTTGTTGGTGACCAGCGCGGTCGGGTTGGTTTCGGAAAAGGCAAGGCGCGCGAAGTGCCTGAAGCTATCCGCAAAGCAACAGAAGCCGCTAAAAAAGGCATGATCCGCGTACCGCTTCGTGAAGGTCGGACCTTGCACCATGATATCCGGGGCCGTCACGGCGCTGGCAAGGTGCTGATCCGGACTGCGTCTGCGGGTACAGGTATCATTGCTGGTGGTCCGATGCGTGCGGTGTTCGAATCGCTCGGTGTTCAGGATGTTGTAACTAAGTCGCAAGGCTCATCGAACCCATACAATATGGTTCGTGCAACATTTGATGCACTGTCGCTTCAAAACTCGCCTCGCCAGATTGCTTCCAAGCGCGGCAAAAAGGTTGCTGATATCGTGGCTCGTCGCGGTGACGTTAAGGTTGCTGCTTCGAATGATGAAGATGCAGCGCCTGAAGCTGTAGAAGCGGAGTAGTGAGCAATGGCTGCTAAGAAAAAAGAAACCATAACGGTCCAGCAGATCGGTAGCCCGATCCGTCGCCATGAAGATCAGCGTCAAACGCTGGTTGGTCTGGGCCTTAACAAAATGAACAAGACGCGCGAGTTGGAAGATACCCCATCTGTTCGCGGTATGATCCACAAAGTGCGCCATCTGGTGCGCGTTGTTGACCAATAAGCAGCGTTTTGGAGAAATACGATGAAACTCAATGAACTTCAGGACAACGAAGGCGCTCGCAAAACGCCAATGCGCGTTGGCCGTGGTATCGGGTCTGGCAAGGGTAAAACCGCTGGATCTGGTCATAAGGGCCAAAAAGCCCGTTCGGGTGTTGCTATCAACGGTTTTGAAGGGGGGCAGATGCCAATCTACCGCCGCCTTCCTAAGCGCGGATTTACAAGCCTGAACAAAAAAGATTTCCAGGTTCTGAACTTGGGTCGCCTGCAAAAAGCGATCGATGCAAAGAAACTGGACGTCAAGAAACCAATCACTGTTGATATGCTGGCTGAAGCCGGTGTTGTTGGCAAAGTGGTGGACGGTGTGCGCCTTTTGGCAAAAGGCGAAATCACTGCAAAAGTGGACATTACAGTCACAGGTGCCTCAAAAGGTGCAGTTGAAGCTGTAGAAAAAGCTGGCGGTAAGGTTTCGATTGCCTAAATAGAGTAGATCAGAGGCCGGGAAACTGGTTTCGGCCAGGAGACTGGCTTCGGGATGAAACGGTTTTTGTATTGAACCGATAACAAAGGGCTTTGGCACACATGGCATCCGCTGCTGAACAACTTGCGTCGAACATAAGCTTTTCTTCCTTTGGCAAAGCCACGGAACTCAAGCAACGTATCTTTTTCGCGCTTGGTGCACTGATTGTGTTCCGACTGTGCAGCTATGTGCCCTTGCCTGGTATTGATGCCCAGGCACTGGCTAATATGTTTGCCCAGCTCGGAAACGGTGGTTTCCTTGATATGGTCAATACATTCTCAGGCGGTGCGCTTCGGCGGATGTCGATCATCACCCTTGGGATCATGCCTTATATCTCGGCCTCGATCATTATGCAGCTGTTGACCACGATGAATTCCACCCTTGCGGCGTGGAAAAAAGAAGGTGAACAGGGGCGTAAAAAAATCAATCAGATGACCCGCTACGGCACGGTACTTCTTACCATTGTGCAGGGCTGGGCGGTTGCCGGTGGCCTTGAAGGGCAGGCTGGTGTTGTTGTGGACCCGGGCCTGTTTTTCCGAATTACAACGGTCATTACCCTTGTGGGCGGCACCGTGTTTCTGATGTGGCTGGGTGAGCAAATCACACAGCGTGGCATTGGCAATGGTATCTCGCTGATTATCTTCGCCGGTATTGTCGCAGAATTGCCGGGGACTATTGCTCAGGCTTTCCAGTTGAACCGTGTGGGTAGCCTTACACTAACACTGTTGATTGCCATGTTGATCGGCGTTGCGGTTTTGATCTGGTTTATTGTTTACTGTGAACGCGCACAGCGCCGTGTTGTTGTACAATATCCAAAGCGTCAGCAAGGCAACCGCGTTTTTCAGGGCGACAAGTCGCACCTGCCACTGAAATTGAATGTTGCTGGTGTTATCCCGCCGATTTTTGCAAGTTCCTTGCTGTTGATGCCGCTGACTGTGGCTGGCCTTTATCAGGCTAGCGGGCCAGAATGGCTGACAACCGTGACAGCAGTGCTTGGGCCCGGAAAGCCGGTTTATATAGCCTTCTATATTGCACTTATTGTTTTCTTCTGTTTTTTCTATACGGCTATTCAGTTCAACCCTGAAGAAACTGCGGATAATCTGAAGAAACAGGGTGGCTTTGTGCCTGGTATTCGTCCCGGCAAACGTACAGCGGAATATTTCGATTATGTACTCACACGCCTTACTGTTGTGGGGTCAGCTTATCTCTCTGTGGTTTGTGCGATCCCTGAATTTCTGGTGAGTCAGGCGTCGGTGCCATTTTACCTGGGCGGTACGAGCCTGTTGATTGTTGTAAATGTAACAATGGACACAGTCACACAGATACAGTCGCACCTGATGGCGCAGCAATATGAAAGTCTTCTGAAAAAGACTCGGATCAAAGGCAAAGGGGGCCGCCGTTGATTATCATATTGTTCGGCCCTCCAGGTGCAGGTAAAGGCACTCAGGCCCAGCGCATTGAGAAAGCGAACGGGTTAGTACAGCTTTCCACCGGGGACATGCTGCGCGCCGCTGTTGCAGAGGGTACGCACTATGGTCAGCGTGCCAAAGAGAAAATGGATGCAGGCCAATTGGTCTCTGATGATATTGTGATCGGCATTATTGCCGAGCGCATCAAGCAGGGTGATTGTAAAAACGGCTTTATCCTTGATGGCTTCCCCCGCACTGTTGAACAGGCGAAGGCCCTTGACGTGATGTTAGCGGAAGAGGGTGTGAGCCTCGGTGCCGTTGTTGAAATGCAAGTCGATGATGCTGCACTCGTTGGCAGAATCGCCGGGCGTTATACCTGCGCACATTGCAATGAAGGTTATCATGATACCAACCTGAAACCTGCTGTTGAGGGCGTGTGTGATCAGTGTGGCGGTACAGAGTTTAAACGTCGTCCGGATGATAATGCGGAGACAGTTGAGAAGCGTTTGAAAGAATATTACGCACAGACGGCACCAGTGTTGCCCTACTATGCGGAAAAAGGAATTTTGCAGCAAGTTGATGGCATGGCGTCCATTGATAAAGTCGCTGCACAAATAGCAGCTGTATTGGCTGTATAAAAAACTGTTGCAAGGCAGTTGACGTTTGGGACTTTATTCATACAATCCCCGGCTTCGACACGTCTTGCGGCGCATTGTTGTTAGAAGTGAACTATTTTGATCAGGAGAAATGGTCGTGGCGCGTATTGCTGGCGTTAACATTCCGACCAATAAGCGAGTAGAAATCGCTTTGACATACATTCACGGTATTGGTCGCACTGCGGCCACAGGGATTTGCGAAAAGCTGAATATCCCTCGTGAACGTCGGGTTTCGGAACTTACGGATGCTGAAGTTATTCAGGTCCGTGAAACTATTGATGCGGATTTCATGGTAGAGGGTGACCTTCGCCGTGAAGTATCAATGAATATCAAACGGTTGATGGACCTCAGGACTTATCGTGGTCTGCGTCACCGTAATAAGTTGCCTGTGCGCGGTCAGCGTACATCGACGAATGCTCGTACTCGCAAGGGTAAAGCAGTCGCGATTGCAGGTAAGAAGAAGTAAATTTCGGGATTGGCTGTTTAGGGCTCCCCCATATTTAGGGCTTGATAGAGATGGCAAAAGATACTGGTCGCGTTAAACGTAGCGAGCGCAAGAATATCACCAATGGTGTTGCGCACGTGAATGCTACGTTCAACAATACAATGATTACCATTACTGATGTGCAGGGAAATGCTATTTCCTGGTCGTCAGCAGGTATGATGGGTTTTAAAGGCTCTCGTAAATCTACACCGTACGCAGCACAGGTTGCCGCAGAGGATGCAGGAAAAAAAGCACAAGAGCACGGCATGAAGGCTCTTGAGGTGGAAGTAAAAGGTCCGGGCGCGGGTCGCGAAAGTGCATTGCGCGCGCTTCAAGCAATTGGCTTCACCATCGCATCGATTCGTGATGTCACACCAATTCCACACAATGGTTGTCGTGCACCGAAGCGTCGCCGCGTATAACGCAGCGAAGTTTGGTTGTAGTTTATAGAGTATTGGCGCGGATCTTACGGCGCTGAATTTGAATTTAGCGTCATTGGAAAAGAGGGTTACAACGTGATCCAGAAAAACTGGCAAGAACTGATTAAACCGAATGGTCTCACAATCGAGCCGGGTGCAGACCCGCTTCGTAAGGCCAAGCTTGTTGTTGAACCACTTGAGCGTGGTTATGGCATGACGCTCGGCAATGGCCTGCGGCGTGTGTTGCTTTCGTCTTTGCAGGGCGGGGCGGTAACAAGTCTTCATATCGAAGGTGTTCTGCACGAATTTTCAAGTGTGCCTGGTGTGCTTGAAGATGTGACAGACATTGTTCTGAACATCAAACGCTTGCCGCTGCGTGTCACTTGTGACGGCACCAAGCGTTTGTCGCTTACGGCATCTGGGCCCGGTGAAGTGAAGGCTGACGCCATTAATGAAGTGGCTGACGTTGATATTCTGGATAAAGACCTTGTGATTTGTCACCTCGATGAGGGCGCGACACTGAACATGGAACTTACCGTTGCGTCAGGCAAGGGTTATGTAGCCGCCGACCGTAACCGGCCTGAAGATGCACCGATTGGCTTGATCCCTATTGATGCGCTTTACAGCCCGGTGAAGAAAGTAAGCTACAAGGTTGAGGCCACCCGCGAGGGCCAGGTTCTTGACTATGACAAGCTGATAATGGAAATCGAAACTGACGGCACAGTAACGCCTGAAGATGCCGTTGCGTTTGCAGCGCGTATTTTGCAGGACCAGTTAACAGTGTTTGTAAACTTCGATGAGCCTGAAGAAGCCGCGAAACCACAGGAAGATGATGAACCTGCGTTCAACCGTCAGCTTCTTCGCAAGGTTGACGAGCTTGAGCTTTCAGTACGTTCGGCTAACTGCTTGAAGAACGATAACATCGTTTACATTGGTGATCTGGTACAGAAAACCGAAGCAGAGATGCTGCGTACGCCAAACTTTGGCCGCAAGTCACTGAACGAAATCAAGGAAGTTCTTTCTACTATGGGTTTGCGCCTTGGTATGGAACTGCCTGCTTGGCCGCCTGAGAATATCGAAGAGCTCGCCAAGAAACTTGAGAACGACTACTAGGAAACCTCCCGCCGTACCAAAGGGTACATAAGGGACACCTGCCGGTACTATGCCCCAGACCATAAGTGTTTTGGGGCGCAAGGCCGGACAGGCAACAAGGAGTGAAAATCATGCGCCACCGTAAAGCCGGACGCAAACTAAATAGAACCGCTAGTCACCGTAAGGCGATGTTCATCAATATGGCGCAGGCGCTGTTGAAGCACGAGCAAATCGTGACAACATTGCCTAAAGCCAAAGACCTCGCGCCGATCGTTGATAAAATGATCACGCTGGCAAAAAAAGGTGGCCTTGCCAACCGTCGACTTGCTGTTTCTCGTCTGCAGGACGAAACACTAGTTAAGAAGATGTTTGATGAGCTGGCAGAGCGCTATAAAGACCGCGAAGGTGGTTACACCCGTGTATTGAAGGCTGGGCACCGCCACGGCGACAATGCGCCAATGGCTGTTATTGAGCTGGTTGACCGCAACGAAGAGGCCAAGGGCCAGGACAGCGGCCCTAGCCAGGACTTTGACGCCGAAGACGAAGAAGACGCAGCCTAAAGCGCTACTTTCTCCACCACTGATTAGACAAAGGGCTGCCCCAACGGGTGGCCCTTTTCTTTGCCAAAAATCTTAAACATTCGAGTTAGAGGTGCCGGTCAGCTCCAAGATGTAAAGTCTGCGTGGTTCATAAGAAGTGCTATGCTGATGGCTTCGAGCAGAAGAAACAGCCGAGGGCCTTTGCCCATGCCCTGGTCTAAAGCAAAGCTAAATATGCGGCCAAAAATCATGCCGGCAAGCAGCAAAACTACTGCGAGATATATACCTTGCCTAGCTGCGCCCAACGCCGGGGCGTAAAAAAGCACGCCTGCGATCGCAAGGCACATGCCACCGTACACGGCTCGAATTTCGTTCTTGCCGTCGGTGGTAGTGACGTCGATCTGCATGATCTTTAGCGTCGACCCCGGCTTGGCCAGCGCATAAACCCCAATGCCCGCAAAAAAGAGCGCAACAAGTATCAGTTGCCATGTCATATCGGCTCCCCCTCTCTGGAAGTTTGTAGCGGGTAAGCGTAATTGGAAGACGCTGGCTTTGTCAAACCGCAGCAAAGGCATCGAAGGCCACAATCACTGCGCCTGCCACCGACGTCCATTTCTGTGACGAAATGAAACACCTCACGGTGCCCGTAGCGCACCAATACATATTTTACGACATCAAGGCTTGCGCATGCTCCGCTAGCCCACCCTCAGCCTTAAAGCCTTCTGTGCCGTACAGAAAACCGTTTGAAAAGGGACCGTTTACGAGTGCTTCCAGCGCCGCGCTCGCTTCATGGGCTTGCATAACGCCGTCCAGGGTGCGGCGGAAAAGGTTTGCTACTTCAACCATATCGCATGAGTGCGGCGAAAGGCGCAGGGCCGAAACCCCCGCTATGGCCAGGGCATCAAGGTCAGTGATTGCATTATGGTAGCTGTAAGACAGCGTCTGCACGCCGTTGGCTGCGAGGAAAGCTTGATTATCAAGTGTGTTCACTTGCATGCCGTCAGGGTCTTCATCGCATACGAAACGACAGCTATCCTTTGTTAGCCCCTCAGCACGAGCATGATAACAACGTGCTGAGATTGCCAACGGCATACGCCCAAAGGCAAACACCTCAATTGGCACCCGCGATCTTCTGGCGATTGCTGCTATGGAGGTGATCGGTAACTCGCCGGGCAACGAAATTCGCTCTGCTCCCAAGCGTTCCAGGTACGTGCGGCTGGCTTCATTGTAAACATTGATGAAAGGACCAACCGTAAAAGCCTTGTTTCCAAGCAAATGAAGGGCGGTCATATCATTTGCTTCTATTTTATAACCGGCTTCAAACAAACTGTTTACAGCTGTGCGTTCACGTTTGTTCATAACCAGAATCGGGGAGGCCAGGACCACCGATTTGCCCGCCTCTTCCAGGCGGGCAATAACGTCGGGTAAATGCGGGGTGAAAAAGGGTTCGCGTTTCGAACAGACAATTTCCCCCACCACGACAAGGTCAATCGGGGCTTCAGCTGCAATACGAAAATAAAAATCGCGCCATTCTTCTGGTGACCAGTTGAAGAGGACCGGACCTAAAGTGAGCGTCATGTCTTTGGTTTCTTGTGTCATTGAAGCCTCCTATTGCCAGGATTTGCGGTAAGCACCGGTGGTGTCTTTGCCGCCTTCCATAAATTCTGTCAGGTCCGGCATCGCGGGCACAGCTCCAGCCGACGCCGTATCAATAGCTTCTCTGAAGGCGGAAACGACCTTGCTGGTATAAGCACGCCCCCTCTGGCGACCTTCCAGTTTTAATGCGGTGACACCAGCGGAGATAAGGTCTGGCAAAACAGGTATGACATTCAGGCTTGTCGGATCCTCAAACAGGTAAGATACCTTGCCTCGTGCCTCAAACCGGCCTTTGCACAGTGTTGGATATCCTGCTTTTTCCGTGTCAGGAAAGCTGTTGATTGTAAAATCCCCGAGTTTGGAAACCAACTCGCTGCCGCATTCTTCATAGCGCACATGGCTGGCGGGTGAACATACACCGTTCATATTGGGGGACTTGCCTGTTGCATAGGACGACAGCGAACAGCGTCCTTCGGTCATCACACATAGCCCACCAAAGCCGAAAACTTCCGTTTCTACATTGATTTCCTTATTCAGAAGGGCAATCTCGGGCACCGTTAGGACACGCGGCAACACCACACGGCGTACATCGAACCTGTCAGTGTACCAGCGGATAGCCTCGGGTGTGCTGGCCGCAGCCTGCACAGACAGATGGCGGCGTATTTTGGGGGCGTGTGTGGCGGCATAATCCAACAAACCTATGTCTGCCATAATCAAGGCATCCACACCGATTTGAGCCGCATCATTGACTGCTCGGTGCCAAGCTTCGGGCTTGCCTGCGCGTTTATAGGTGTTGAGGGCCAATAGCAATTTAACACCGTGTGCATGTGCATATTCTACCGCACTGGCGAGTTCTTCCCGGCTGAAATTCAGCCCCGGGAAATTGCGGGCATTGGTATCATCGCGCAAGCCGCAATATACGGTGTCTGCTCCTGCATCTACAGCGGCGTGCAGGGCTGCCGGTGTTCCCGCAGGGCATACAAGCTCTAGGGTTTGTCCTGTCATTGTTTTTCCTGGTTTGGTTAGGTTTGTTTTCTAGCTCTAGGCTTGGCAAGGATACGTATCTGCTGCTGCAGGGCCTCAATGGCGCTTTCCTGAGCGTTCAATCGCTTTTCCTGACTGCCGGTCAAAGCACCGGCAATAAGAGCCAAGTCTGCATTGCTGCGCTGCCATGCATGGTAAAGAAAACCGCCAATCGGGGATGCAAGCCGGGCAAAGGGGCCTAAAAACTTCTTAATGTCGTGCCCAAGGGTAATTTCAGTGCCGTCTACAGCATTTCTCAAGGCCAGAACAGCTTCTGTATCCCCACTGAAACTTAAGGTGCGTGTAAAAAAAAGGGCATCGCCGTCAATCTTACCTTCCATAAGCGAAATAAGGACACTTATAGGCCCGCGAATGGTGGCGGAAACACTTTCTCGAACAGGGGATCGCACAGCCTTGAGTGTCGGGCTTAGGGCATCGGCGTTTAGGATAAAGGCAAAAGGTAAATCACTCGGCACAATAAGGAAAGTAGGCTTCTCAACGGAACGCATTCTGTCAAACACATCGCCGTGCTGGCGGTGCATATGCTGTATTGCCGTGGCGAGTAACAGATTTAGCGGTGCGAGGGGGAGGGGTCTGGCCAGAAAGCCAGCAAAAAGAGTTGCAGAAAACGGAGGGAAAAACGAGGAAGCGGGTGGCATGATATACTCCATAAAATCACGCTTCCCTATTGGTGCAGGACTTTATGTTTGTGATCTCAGTTAGCAAAGATGACGAAATGTCGCACAGTGACGGGTGACCTTGCTTTCATTAATGTTTTGGGGTGTGCGGCAACGAAGGCGAAAAAAGGCTACGATAGAAAGTCAGCAGGAAGACTTTACTGAAGTATTTTTTATGCCTGAAGTTGGTTGAGAGTGGCTCTTCAGCTGGCCTTTCTTAATTGCCTGTAGTGGCCAGCTACGGCGAGGACAAGCAATAGAAGTGCGACGGCGTCAATTATGGCAATTTGGTTTAGTGTTGTACTCATCATATTGCTGCTTTCGATGAGAAAGATATAACTGACCATGCTCAGGAAACCGGCAATAGAAGCGGCGAGGCGGAGTGGTTTTATGATGCTGGCAGCAATCAAGAGACCGCCGACAATGCCAAACAATATTGCCCGGTGTTGCATAAGCAGGGTGACTTCAGGCGAAACCAAGGTGATATTATATAGCGAATTTAGTTTTTCAGGCCCGAGTACTCCAATAAGCGGTGCGAAGTTAATAAACCCTACAATCAAAAAGAGGGTTCCGGTCACCTTATCCATCATGATGCGTTCCTTCATAATCTGAAGCTCAGACTAGGGTTGCACTGCGGGCGTGTCAAACCTGCATGGTTGTAGCCGTTTTAATATAAAGGGTGCCACGCTATTGCCCAGATTATCTGCGAGTGAATTATGGCAGGCCGACGCGCCCCTATGAACGGTGTATCGTGTCTTCTCTTGCCCTATTATTCTGGGTCAGTCATAAACAGGCTGTGTTTTTGTTAAAGGAGTACGAAGCTGATGTTGTCATTTGGTAAAATTTGTGGGGTGCTAGCATTTTTTGCTGTTATGGGCATGTCTGGCGGTGTGGCCGCGCAGAATGAAACAAAGGAAATGGTGCGCGAACTGCCTGTATCCGCAGTGCAGGTTCAACTTTCTTACGCGCCGCTTGTGCAGCAATCAGCGCCTGCTGTGGTGAATATCTTCACCACTAAAGTCGTACGGTCTCGCCGTTCAGCTATGTTTGACGATACACTTTTTAAAAGATTTTTTGGTGAAAACTTCAGTTTTGGCAGTCCAAAAGAACGTGTGCAGGGGTCATTGGGGTCCGGTGTGATTGTGCGCCCGAACGGTGTGATTGTTACCAATCATCATGTGATTGAAGATGCAGACGAGATTAAGGTTGTGCTAGCGGATCGCCGAGAATTTGATGCCGAAATTATCCTTGATGATCCCAGAACTGATGTGGCGATCCTGCGCATTGCAGTGGGGGAGGAAATGTTGCCGACATTGCGATTAGCCGATTCTGATGATGTGCTGGTGGGCGATATTGTTCTGGCTATTGGTAACCCTTTTGGTGTTGGCCAGACTGTAACCAGCGGCATTGTGTCTGCCACGGCACGAAGCCAGCAGGGCATTTCAGATTTTGGGTTTTTCATCCAGACAGATGCGGCTGTAAACCCCGGCAATTCGGGCGGTGCCCTTGTTGGTATGCAGGGTGATCTGTTGGGCATCAATACGGCTATTTACAGCCGCACGGGTGCATCCAACGGAATTGGATTTGCGGTTCCCGCGAATATGGTGAGCTCTGTTTTGCGTGCCGCGCTGAATGAGGGCCAGTTAGCACGGCCCTGGCTCGGCGTAAGGGGACAGTCGGTTACCAATGATCTGGCTTCTGGCCTTGGGCTTGACAGAGCAGGCGGTGTGCTGGTTGATGAAGTTTTCGCCGGTGGCCCCGCTGCGAACGCAGGCATTGCGCCGGGCGATGTGATTATGGCCGTGAACGGCAAGGAAGTGATTGATGAGCCGGGGTTGAATTTCCGGGTTGCGACGATGGAAACCGGCGAGGAAACAACGTTAGCGGTCTTGTCAGAAGGTTTCATTCAGGAACGCAGTCTTACGCTTGTTTTGCCACCGGAAAATCCTGAGAGGAATATCACGCAGGTTGATGGCCGCCATCCGTTCCAGGGTATCAGCATTGCCAATCTTTCACCGCGTTTTAATGAAGAACTACAGATAGACACCTTCATGAAGGGGGTGGTGGTGCTGAAAGTTACGGACCGAACACCTGCCGCACGCTACCAGTTTTTGCTGCCAGGTGATATTATACTGGCTGTGAATGGCAACAGGATTGAGTTTGTGGAAGATATGGAAGCCGCGCTTGATGAAAGTGCGGAGCGCTTTGTTTATCAGTTCCGCCGTCGTGGCCGGATGCGCGAATGTGCCATTATTCCAAACAGATCATTCCGCTGTAGTGATATCGGTTAGGAGCCTAGGTGAGCGACCTTTTTGGTGAAAAGGCTGAAGATCAAATGCAGGGCGGTCGGCCTTTAGCGGATCGACTGCGCCCTCAAACCATTGATGCTGTTGTTGGCCAGGACCATTTGCTCGGCCCGGACGGGGCATTGGGGCGCATGGTCGCACTTGGTAAAATCAGCTCGCTGATTCTTTGGGGGCCGCCCGGCACGGGTAAAACAACAATAGCCCGGCTTTTGGCTAATCATGCTGATTTAGCCTTTGTCCAGATATCGGCAATTTTTTCAGGCGTTTCTGATCTGAAGAAGATATTTGAGGCGGCCAAAATTCGGCGCGGTAATGGCCGAGGCACACTTTTGTTTGTGGATGAAATTCACCGATTTAACCGATCACAGCAGGACGGCTTTCTGCCGTATGTGGAAGACGGTACTGTGACGCTGATTGGGGCCACAACCGAAAATCCGTCGTTTGAAATTAACGGTGCGCTGCTGTCGCGTATGCAGGTTCTGGTATTGAACCGGCATGATGATCGCTCGCTTGAGGAATTGCTTACGCGCGCTGAGGCTGAAATGGGGACACCGTTGCCACTGGAAAAGGGGGCACGAGTTAGCCTGAAATCAATGGCGGATGGGGACGGGCGCTTTCTTTTGAACTGTGTTGAAACGCTTTATGATGTGGCGGCGGGAGAGGTTTTAAATACCGTTGATATCGCACAGTTGTTACAGAAACGGGCACCGTCTTACGATAAAGACCGGGACGGTCACTATAATTTAATATCAGCGCTGCATAAATCGCTGCGGGGTTCGGATGTTGATGCGGCGCTATACTGGGCCGCGCGCATGCTAACGGCAGGCGAGGATCCCTTGTATCTAATCCGCCGGTTGGTACGCTTTGCTTCTGAGGATATTGGTATGGCCGACCCAGAAGCCATTCATCAGACGCTGGCTGCAAAAAACACTTATGAGTTTCTCGGCAGCCCTGAAGGCGAGCTTCAGATTATGCAGGCCGTAATATATCTGGCTACAGCGCCTAAATCCAATGCGGCTTACAGTGCAGAAAAAGCAGCAAAAGCTTCTGCCAGAAAGTCTGGTAGCCTGATGCCGCCTGCCCATATCCTTAATGCGCCCACAGAACTGATGAAAAACCTCGGTTACGGCAAAGATTATATCTATGATCATGAAACAAAAAGCGGTGTCTCCGGGCAGAATTATTTTCCCGATGATATGAAACGGCAGGCTTATTATCAGCCCGTCGCACGCGGATTTGAGCGCGATATGCAAAAACGCCTGGCTTTTTTTGATCGTGCTCGCACGGAGTATGCCGCCAAGGCCAAACCCGAAGCGGATAATGATTAGGGTCTGAACTCAATTCCTGAGTAGTGCTTTCTGAATGTTTTGATTCGAGCACGTACGGTCATCACTCCGCACTTTGATGCGGGGTCCAAGTGGTCATCAAGCTCTATTTTCCAAATGGCCTCGGGCTTCTTCGCCTCATCATGCGTTCGAGCTAGGGCTTTTTCACCCCATACACCAGCCAGTAAACCAGTGCCACAAGGCCGCCGCCGCCCACGATGTTGCCAAGGGTCACAACCACAAGGTTGCGCAGGAAGCCAGCCAGCTGCCAATCCATATCGCCCGCCATCATTGTCACCGGAATAACATACATGTTGGCAACTGAATGCTCAAAACCCAGCCCAACAAATGCGGTTATCGGCAAGAGGATCGCCAGTATCTTGTCGGTCACGCTGCGGGCGGCAAAGCATAGCCAAACCGCAAGGCATACTAAAACATTGCACAGCACGCCGCGAAAAAAGGCCTCTGTCAGAGACAGGTCAAGCTTGGCCACTGCGATCGCAGCGGCGGTCTTGCCAACCTCGCCATCAGCGAGATCAAATACGCCCGACAAAACCACCAGTACGACCGTGCCCAGTGCCCCGATAAAGTTGCCAAGATAAACAATGCCCCAGTTGCGCAAGAGCCGTGCGCCGGTGATCTTGCGGTCGGCCCACGCCATTACAATCAGGTTGTTGCCTGTAAACAGCTCGGCCCCGCCAACCACAACCAGCACAAGTCCAAGCGAGAAGGCTACCCCGCCGACCAACCTGGAAGGGCCAAAGCCCAGCGGGCTACCGGTTAGCGCCAGCGTGTAAAACAACGCCCCAAGCGCGATAAAGGCCCCCGCCAGCACGCCAAGCACCAGTGTTTGCCGGAAGGGAAGTGCAGCCTTTTTTACACCCGAATCTTCGATCCGGGTGGCGATTTGCGCTGGTGTATAGGCATCAAATTCAAACGCCACAGGGCTGTTCCTCATGATTTCTACTTGATACTAACCAATCAGCCAAGCTTGTGAAGCGGGTTTTTGCCGAGGTGGCAGTGTGTGTAAGTGGTTTGCCATTCGATGCCGCATGCTTCTCTCGTTATTCGGTGTTTGCGAAGCTGGCGTTTACACTACCCGACCGGCGAATCCAGAGCCTTTGTAAACTGGATTTGCCTATCAAGTAGGCGAGTGACGACAGAGATGAAACCCTCACTCGACATCCTTTGTCCTTTTAACTGTCAACCCCATCCCTTTATCTTCCCTATTTTAAGGCTTAACAACCGTCATCTTCGCTTCAAAATTTGTTGGGCTAACGGTGCCGCCGCTGTTTGCCGCAAATTTGGCCAGCACCAGCACACCCCCTCCGGCCTCTAGCTTTTTGCGAGCAACTGCGATCCGGGCCATGCCGCCTTTTGCCCCGCATTTGATATCACCAATACGGTAAATATCATTCACTGTAAGGCGACCTTTTGGGCGCTTGTGTTGCCTGCGAACATTTGAAAACCGACAAACAGCAGGCCTGCGATCACAATGATTGCGGTAAGTGTATCTGTGAAAGATGCAGATTTTGGATTATGAACAGTGCTGGTCATGATGCTGCCCCCGGTATGTGGGAATTGCTGGCGGGCAACCTAGCATATTTTTTGGAGAGTTCTGCTGACTAATATGGGTGAATTTACACATTTTGTCGGGATTGACTGGTCAGGTGCCAAGGGTTTGAGCCATGCGGGCATCGCGGTGGCTGTTTGCGGGGTAGGGGATAGTGCGCCAAAGCTGGTGATGCCACCCGGCGGCAAACGCCTCTGGGGCCGGGAAGCCTGTGCTAACTGGATCGCAGGCGGATGTGGGTTGCCTGTGAACGCAAGGGTGCTTGTAGGGCTTGATTCGGCCTTTTCGATGCCCTTTGTTGATCAAGGCAGCTATTTGGGGGTTGATTTCACTGCTGATACAGTCGAGGCGCTGTGGCAGGCCGTTGAAAATGCCTGTCCGGCGGATGAGGATTTATTCGCAGGTGGATTTGTTAACCAGCATCGCCAATATTATCACCGTCCGAAAAATAAAGGAAAAAACTTCACCCGCCGAATGCGCCTGACGGAAACCAGAGCTGTTGAAAGCGGGGCCGGTCCCTGCGAAAGCGTGTTTCATTTAATTGGGCCTAGTCAGGTTGGTATGGCCGGGCTTTCAAGTATGCGAATGCTTGCGCGCCTGCGGCCTGGCATTGCACAGGATGTGCACGCATGTGTGCAATCTGTGCAAAATTCTGAAATTACCGTTTGGCCGTATGATGTTAACGCAAAAGGCAGGCTCACTTTGGTTGAAATATATGCGGCAGCCTTTGCAGCCCTTGGCGGGCATCGCGGCAAGATACGAAACGCAGAGGCGCTTTCCTCAGTGCTGGGTAAACTGGACAGCAAACCAGCTCACATCCAGAATGAAATGCCCAACGACCATGCCTGTGATGCGCTGATTACCTCAGCAGCGCTCAGACATATCTCGGGCATACGCAAATACTGGCATCCGCCTCTGCTATCGACTATGGTGCGCCGCACTGAAGGTTGGGTGTTTGGCATTATTTGAAGGAAAGTGGCTATGCAGCTGGTGTTTGCTATTGCCGCAGGCGGCGCAGTTGGTGCTGTTGCGCGCCACTATGTTGCGGGCTGGATCACCAAAATAATGGGATTTGGTGGATTTCCCTATGGTACGTTTGCCGTTAATATCCTCGGTAGCTTGTTGATGGGTGTTTTGATAACAGCTTTTGCGCTGAAATTCGAAAGCTCGCAGGAACTTCGCGGCTTTTTGACAGTTGGGCTTCTTGGCAGCTTTACGACATTTTCCACTTTTTCAATGGAAGCCGTTTTGCTGGTGCAGCGCGGGGATTGGCAGGGGGCACTCTTTTATGTGTTTGGGTCTTTGATTTTAGGCGTGACCGGCTTGTTGGCGGGCATGTGGCTAGGTAAGATTATATTATGAGCGGTGTACAAAATCTGGAAGTTCACAGCGATGACGACGGCATCCGTATTGATCGTTGGTTCAAGCGCCATTTTCCCGAATTTGGTTTTGCCCAACTACAGAAGATCATGCGCAAGGGCGATGTGCGGCTGGACGGTAAGCGTGTTAAAGGCAAGGAACGCCTGGTTGCAGGGCAAATCGTTCGCGTACCTCCGCTTGGTGATCGCCCTAAAGCTGATACTGATAAAAAACCCAAAAGCATGCGCCTGAGTGCGGCTGAAATAGAGGAACTTCATAGCTGGGTACTTTATAAAGATGACGATGTTTTGGTGATCAACAAACCTGCAGGCTTGCCTACGCAGGGTGGCACGGGTCAGTCCAGGCATCTGGACGGTATGCTGGACATGCTTAAATTTGAAAGCAAATACAGGCCAAGACTTGTGCACCGGCTGGATAAAGACACTTCTGGTGCGCTGCTTCTGGGGCGTTCACCAAATGCCGCCGCCGCCCTGGCCGAAGGCTTCAAAAGCCGAGCGACAGACAAGCGTTATTTTGCCCTGGTTAAGGGTGTACCTAATCCGGGGGATGGCCGTATTCAGTTGAATATGGAGAAGGCACCGATCAAGGGTAATGAACGCATGATTGTCTCTGCTGGCGGCAAGAAATCTGTGACGGACTATATGGTTGTTGAGCGTGCGCAACCCGCAGCGGCATGGCTTGCGCTAAAACCCCTAACCGGGCGCACACACCAACTGCGCTTACACTGCGCAGAAATGGGGCATTCCATTGTGGGAGACGGTAAATACGGCGGCGCAGAAGCATTCCTGTCGGGCTCAATTTCCAAAAAGCTCCATCTCCACAGCTATTTCATCAGTTTTCCGCACCCGGCTGGCGGCACCGTAACCGTTACGGCACCACTGTCGCCCCATATGGAAGCCAGTTTTGATATGCTGGGCTTTGACGTGCGTGAATATGAAGATCAGCTCGCCGGAGACCCATAGGCATGGCAGGTAACAAGCTTGTTATTTTTGACTGTGACGGTACTCTGGTAGACAGCCAACATATTATACTGGATGCCATGCGTCTGACATTTGAAGAGGCCGGGCTGGCACCAAAGAGTGACGCGCTGGTGCGCTCGGTCGTCGGCTTGAGCCTTTTTGAAGCGGTTGCTCATTTGTTGCCTGAGCTTGACAGCAAAATGCATACCCGGCTGGAAGAAGACTATAAACGTATTTTCTATCAGTTGCGGGTGGAGCAGACGGCTGGCCCTGACCCACTCTATGAAGGAACCCGGGATACCCTGACGGCCCTGAATGATGCAGGGTATTTGCTTGGGGTGGCGACGGGTAATTCCAGACGAGGGCTTGACCGGGTGATAGAAGAACATGAACTGGGCGGGGTGTTTGTTACCCTGCAAACAGCCGATGGGCACCCTTCCAAACCGCATCCGTCAATGATCAATGCGGCTGTCGCAGACGCTGGTGCTGCAGTGGCTGATACGGTAATGATCGGTGATACTAGTTATGATATGACAATGTCAGTACGTGCGGGCAGCCATGCGCTCGGTGTATGCTGGGGTTATCATAGTGATAGCGAATTATTGGCGGCGGGTGCGCGCCATGTGGCTACGAAGTATTCAGAAGTTCCTTTGCTTGTGGAAGACTGGATCGGAAAGGCCTGAGATGGGCGAAATTGAAGATGAACTGAAAGCAGAGGCCTTGAGGCCGAGGCGTGGTTTTTTGGTTGCGGCAGCTGTGGCTATTTTTCTGGCGTTTTTTGCTTACTTTTTTGAAGACGATATTGTTGCCAGCTCCAGCGGCGGGCAATTGACCTTTGCATTTTTGCTGATCTTTCTGGTCTTGGCCGCCATGCTTCTTGTTTTGTGTTATCGCTCCCCACACATCGGTAATCGGTTGCTTGGTTATGATGTCGTTATCACCAAACCGGATAAAGGCGTGAAATCTGATGTGCAATATTCAGGTGGCTTCAAAGCCGAAACCGGGCTAGAGACCAAGCGCATGAATACACGCCGCAAACAGGCGCGCTATTCGCGCCGAAAGCTGGCAGAAACCACGCGCCAAATGCAGCAAGAGCAGCCTGCGTCAGACGATATTGACTCAAAAAACTAGGACCCTTCCCAAATGAGGCGATTTTACGAGAAAGTGGGCGTCACTGAGGCACCAGATGGCTTCATGATTGCGCTGGATGGCCGGGCAATGAAAACTCCGGGCAAAGACACCCTGCTTTTACCGACAGCGGCGCTGGCTGAAGCCGTGGCAGATGAGTGGCAGGCTCAAGGAGAACAGATTGATGCCAAGGCCATGCCAATAACCCGGCTAGCCAATACGACAATTGACCGGGTGGCACCGCGTTTTGAATTGGTTGCCTCTGAAATCTCAGGCTTTGCCGCGACTGATATGCTGTGTTACCGCGCAGATGACCCGCCTGAACTGGCCGTCCAGCAAAAAACCGTATGGGATCCTTATCTGATGTGGGCGGTCGACAGGTTTTCTGCACCGCTCAAAACAGCAACAGGCATTATGCCTGTTGCTCAGGAAGAAGCCTCATTGGTCGCGTTTGGGGCCGAAGTGAGGGCATGCACTCCTTTCGAGCTGACAGCACTATCCGAGTTTACAAACGGGTTTGGTTCGCTGGTTTTGGCTTTGGCCTATATGGATGGCTATGCAGCCTTTGAACCGATATGGCAGGCAAGCTTATTAGACCAGATGTTTCAGGAAGGTTTGTGGGGGGAAGACCTCGAAGCTAAAGAAAAAAGAGACATTTTGTTGAATGAACTGGGCGCTGCACGCCTTTTTCTCAGCTGCCTGCCAAGCAAAATCACTGGCAAGCAGCCATAAGACCAGATAAGAACGGACAACACCGGTTTTAACAAGGGTGATCGGGGCTTGGAAAACAAGCGCTGGACAGGGGGCTAAACAGGCACATGAAAGACATACTGGAGCGACTTGAGGACAAACGCGGCGAAGCAAGGCTTGGTGGTGGTCAGAAGCGGATTGATGCACAGCATGCACGCGGCAAACTTACTGCACGTGAGCGTATAGAGCTGTTGCTGGATGCGGATAGCTTTGAAGAATACGACATGTTCGTTGAGCATCGCTGTGCTGATTTTGGCCTTGAGAACATGAAGTTTGCGGGTGACGGTGTTGTGACCGGGTCCGGCAACATCAATGGCCGTCTGGTATTTGTCTATAGCCAGGATTTCACTGTTTTTGGTGGCTCCCTTTCAGAGACGCACGCTAAAAAAATCCTCAAGGTTATGAGTATGGCGATGAAGGTCGGCGCGCCTGTGATCGGGATCAACGACAGTGGTGGTGCCCGCATTCAGGAAGGTGTGGCGGCGCTGGGCGGTTACGCGGATGTATTTCAGCAAAATGTGCTGGCCTCTGGTGTGATACCGCAGATTTCAATGATCATGGGACCATGTGCGGGCGGTGCGGTTTACAGCCCGGCCATGACCGATTTTATCTTCATGGTGGAAAACACCAGCTACATGTTTGTAACGGGCCCGGACGTTGTGAAAACCGTTACAAATGAAGTGGTAACGCAAGAAGAACTAGGCGGCGCAACAACCCATACAACAAAGTCGGGCGTTGCCGACAGGGCGTTTGCCAATGATGTAGAGGCACTGGCGCAGCTGCGGCGATTCTATGATTTTCTGCCGCTTAACAACAGGGAAAAACCACCGGTTCGCCCCACTTTTGACCGGGTAGATAGGGTTGAGGATTCGCTGGATAGCGTGATCCCTTCAAACCCGAATAAACCCTATGATATGCATGAAGTGATCTGCAAGATTGTGGATGAAGGGGATTTCTTCGAGCTGCAACCAAACCACGCGGGCAACATCATCACGGGCATGGCGCGCATGGACGGCCAAACCGTGGGTATTGTGGCTAATCAGCCGATGGTGCTGGCGGGCTGTCTGGATATTGACAGCAGCAAAAAAGCTGCGCGGTTTGTGCGGTTTTGTGATTGTTTCAGTATCCCGATTATTACGCTTGTTGATGTGCCCGGCTTTTTGCCCGGAACGGCACAGGAATATGGCGGTATTATCAAACACGGCGCGAAGCTATTGTTTGCATACGGCGAAGCGACAGTGCCAAAAATCACTGTCATTACCCGTAAGGCTTACGGCGGGGCCTATGATGTGATGGCGTCCAAGCATTTGCGCGGTGACCTGAATTATGCCTGGCCCAAGGCCGAAATTGCTGTGATGGGGGCAAAGGGCGCGGTGGAAATATTGTACCGCAAAGACCGGGACGACGCCGAAAAAATTGCAGCCCATACTAAAAAATATGAAGACCTGTTTGCCAACCCGTTTGTCGCGGCACAGCGCGGTTATATTGATGACGTGATCATGCCGCACAATACACGCCGACGGGTGATAACAGGCCTTAAGAAACTAGCGAACAAGAGCCTAGAGAACCCTTGGAAAAAACACGATAATATTCCGCTGTAAGGAAAATATAATGGCTAGACCCCTACCGAAAGATTTGGAAAGCCGCATTGCGGGTACATCAAAAAAAGCTGAAGTTCGTTCGGTTTGGGTCTTTGGTTTTGGCTTGGGAACGGCTTTTGGTTTTGGCCTTGGCGCAGCTTTTTTTAGTACCGCTGGCGGTGGTCTGTTCTTTATCCTTGGTGCAGCTGTCGTAGGCGCATTGTGGTTTCTCGCTACCAAGCGCTATAAGAAAAAAGAAAATTAGATTAAGGGCTTCCAAGAATATGTTCAGTAAAATCCTGATTGCAAACAGGGGCGAGATCGCCTGCCGGGTGATGAAAACCGCACGCGAAATGGGCATCAAAACGATTGCCGTTTATTCGGATGCAGATGCAGATGCACTGCATGTGGAAATGGCGGACGAAGCAGTACATATTGGCCCGGCGGCGGCGGCAGAAAGTTATCTGGTTGCGGATAAAATCCTGCAAGCCGCGAAGGATACAGGGGCTGAGGCCATTCACCCGGGATATGGGTTTTTATCTGAACGGGCGAGCTTTGTAGAAGCCGTGCAAGCAGCAGGGATTGCCTTTATCGGGCCTGACCCAAAAGCCATCAGTGCTATGGGCGATAAAATCACATCAAAGAAGCTGGCGGCTGAGGCTGGGGTTAGCACGGTTCCTGGCCATATGGATATCATTGCGGACGCTGATGAGGCAGTGAAAATAGCAGCAGAAGTTGGTTATCCGGTAATGCTGAAAGCCTCCGCAGGTGGCGGCGGCAAGGGCATGCGTATCGCCTGGAATGATGAAGAGGCCCGAGAGGGTTATATTTCAGCGCAGAATGAAGCCCGCACCAGTTTTGCTGATGACCGGGTTTTCATCGAAAAATTTGTTGAGGAACCCCGCCATATCGAAATTCAAGTGCTGGGCGATAAACACGGCAATGTCATTTATCTGGGGGAGCGTGAATGCTCGATCCAGCGGCGTCACCAGAAAGTGGTGGAAGAGGCCCCGTCTCCTTTCCTTGATGATGCCACACGAAAAGCCATGGGCGAGCAATCGGTCGCGCTGTCAAAAGCGGTGGATTATTGCAGTGCTGGTACGGTTGAGTTTATCGTTGATAAAAACAAAAACTTCTATTTTCTGGAAATGAATACCCGCCTTCAGGTGGAGCATCCTGTAACCGAGCAAGTCACGGGCATTGATCTGGTGGAACAGATGTTTCGGGTGGCAGCAGGTGAGCTTCTGACGTTGACGCAAGAGGACGTGAAACTTACGGGTTGGTCAATGGAAACAAGGATTTATGCCGAAGACCCATTTCGTGGTTTCCTGCCTTCGATAGGCAGATTAACACACTACCGTACGCCGCAAATCAATGACCATGTGCGGGTGGATACGGGCGTTTATGAAGGCGCTGAAATCTCCATGTTTTATGACCCGATGATCGCCAAACTGGTGACAACGGGCACAACGCGGGATCAGGCCATTTCCGCCCAGCGCACGGCCCTGGATGAATATTATATTCGCGGTATCGCCCATAATATTCCGTTCCTCTCCGCCCTGATGGCGCATCCGCGCTTTCAGGCGGGTAATATAACAACCAATTTTATTGCTGAAGAATACCCGGACGGTTTTGAGGGAGGTACCCTGAGGCCTGAGGTCAAAGAGGCTATGGTGGTAGCCGCCACGTTTATCAATGCCGTTGAATGCTCGCGCGCGACACAGATTAGTGGCCAGATCACTGAGGCTGCGGGTCCGCAGCTGACAACATGGATCGTGGCTCTAGACGGTGATAAAGTCAGCACGAATATCTATCCGTATGATGATCATGCCCGTGTTGCGATTGGCCCGAAGACCAGCGAAATTTCCTGCAGTTGGGTGCCGGGTGAACCTGTGTTCCATGCAACAATTGATGGTGCCGATTTCGCGATGGAGATTGACCCGTTGCCAATAGGCTGGCGGCTAACCTGTGACGGTGTTTCGCAAGACATTCTGGTGATGAATGAGCGGGCTTCCCAGTTACATGACTTGATGCCTGAAAAACTAGTGGCTGATACATCCAAATTCCTGCTGTGTCCCATGCCGGGACTTGTTGTCTCCATTTCTGTGGGCGAAGGTGACGAAGTGAAGGCAGGGCAGGCGCTTGCGGTGGTTGAAGCCATGAAAATGGAAAATATTCTGCGTGCGGAAAAAGATGCCACCGTGAAGACGGTCAATGCCGCAGCTGGTGATAGCCTTGCGGTGGATGCCGTTATCCTTGAGTTTGAATAAGGGTGGCAAACGAACAGGGCACGATTGATCTTCTGCGGCAGCTGGTGGCTTTTGATACCACCAGCCGCAATTCAAACCTTGAATTAATCCGTTTTATTGAAGCCTATCTTGCTGGCCACGGCGTGACATCAACGCTGATTTATAATGATGAAGGCGCAAAGGCGAACTTGATCGCCACCATAGGCCCGAATGTGCCGGGCGGTGTTGTCTTGTCAGGTCACAGTGATGTGGTCCCTGTAGACGGGCAAAGCTGGTCATCTGACCCATTTGTGCTGACTGAGCAGGACGGTAAACTGTATGGACGCGGTACGGCTGATATGAAGGGCTTTATCGCGGCAGCGCTGGCTGCTGTACCGCGATTTACCGACGCAGGTTTAAAGCGCCCTGTTCATCTGGCTTTCTCCTATGATGAAGAGGTTGGCTGCCTCGGTATTCAGGCAATGTTGCCTGACTTGAAACAGCATGTCGCACCGCCGCGTCTTGTGGTGGTGGGTGAGCCTACATCCATGCAGGTGGCAAACGCCCACAAGGGTCAGCATGTATCACGCACGCGCATTACAGGGCGTGAAGCCCATTCCAGCCGTCCTGACGACGGGGTAAACGCGGTGGAGGTGGCAGCAGAGCTGATTAGGTTCATTGGAAATCTGCGTGATAAGGCGCGGGAAACAGGTGTTCGAAACGAAGCGTTTGACCCGCCTTATACCAGCTTTAATATGGGGCCGATCAAGGGTGGTAGCATGTTTAATATCACCCCCAGTTCGTGTGAGTTTGACTGGGAGTTCAGGGCTGTACCCGGTGACAAACCGGAAGACATTCTGACTGAATATCAAGCGTATCTGGACACAGAGATAACACCGCGCCTCAAGGCTTTGCATGCTGGCTGTTATGCGGAAAATGAGCTGTGGACTTACCTGCCGCCGCTGAATGCTGAACCCGGTAGTGATGCGGAAACGCTGGCGCTGGCGCTGGCGGCAAAAAACCAGACAGGGGTTGTGGCCTTTGGCACAGAAGCGGGGCATTTTCAAAGCATAGAGTTCCCGGCTGTTGTATGTGGCCCAGGCAACATAGCCCAGGCGCACAAGCCCGATGAGTTTATTGAGGTCAGCCAATTAGCTGCGTGCGATAAATTTATGGCGCGCCTTGCACAGGCCCTGAGCGAATGAGCCGACAGGAAGTGGCTGTTCGTGCCCGGATTTGGGGGCAGGTGCAGGGGGTATGGTTTCGGGGCTGGGCCGAGAGTGAAGCCAAGGCGCTTGGCCTGTTTGGCTGGGTTAGAAACCGTAAGGACGGTACAGTTGAAGCGCTGTTCATTGGTCCTTGTACCGCTGTTGAGACAATGCTTGAACGCTGTAAAAATGGCCCACTCGCTGCCAATGTTGAACGGGTTGAGACAGAATCTGCCAAAGGATTGGCTCCCCGGCGGTTTGAGATCAAACCAACGGTTTAGGCATGCAATCAGGTTGGTGTGGCCGAGCGCTGTGGTTTGTAGGCGGGGCAGGTCCGTGGAATTTCCTTAAAAGTTGTGTTAAAGTTCGCCCTGATAGCAAAAGGGGCATCATATGGCTATTCCATTCAGAAATCCTGACAAAAACTTCGTTTTTTCTTCGGCAAACGAAATAGCGGCGCTTGAGGCTCATTTTTCGCTGCGTAAGGTCCCCGAAAAGACAACAGATACCCTGCTGCTTTGCAGCTGGAATATTGCCAACCTAGGCGCACAGAAACGCTCTGACGATGCGCTTAAAGTGCTGGCTGCAGGCCTTCGGAAGTTTGATTTGATTGCCGTGCAGGAAGTGAATGAAAAATACGCTCATTTAGCGCAGATTGTTGAACTGATGGGGGCAAACTATAATTTTGTAATGAGCGATACAGCAGGCAACAATGAACGGCTTGCCTATATTTATGACAGCGCCAAGGTGAAACGCAGGCAATTGTTTGGCGAACTGGCCTTAAGGCCACGCGAATACCCAAAACATACTGTTGATGTGCGTTACCGCGAAGGTGGTGAGGATAAGGTTGATACTTTTGTAGATCACAGGTTTGTGCCGTTTGACAGAAACCCTTTTATCGGCAGTTTTCAGTGTGGTGAGCTTAGTATCACGGTTGCCAATACCCATTTGTATTTTGGGAAATTTCAGAACTCCAGAAAACGCGAGGAAAGAGCACGCTATGCGCGACGGGTGCTGGAGATTTTTGCGCTCGCCCGATGGGCAGGCCGGCGTTCCAAGAAAGACAGCACGTACGATAAGGATATTATTCTGCTCGGTGATATGAATGTGCCAACGATGGATGCAGATGAAAGCACCTATAAGGCGCTTAAGAAATTTGGTTATCAGCCGTTGGAGTGGCACACAAAAACTGGTGGCAGCAATTTGGGTAACGACAAAACCTATGATCAAATGTCATTTGCGCCAGGGCAGATCAGAAAACGTGTGAAAGACTTCAACGTTTTTGATTTTGACAATGCCCTTCTACGAGACCTATGGCAACAACTGGAGGCAAGCCTGAGCCCCAAAAAAGCGAGGTCCAAATTTAACAGCTATATTAAGTTTCATTTCTCTGACCACCGCCCTCTGTGGGTATGTCTTGATACGACAGATATATAAAGCGTGGCGGAACTTCAGGATTTACCGCTTCAAATAATTTGCTGGAAAACGCACGGCTTTATAACTGAAACACCGGATGAGTATCTTCAATGGGATTTGAAGTGTCCTGTGTGCCGTCAGCCGTAGGCATCGCCTCAGCGGGCATGTCGGCTTGGTTTGCACGCTCAGGGTCTTGAATTTCCAGCGTCATACGGCGCGGTTCAAGGCCGAAAATATCGTTGAATTCTTCTTTTAACACATTGTCTAAATTGTTCATTTTTACAGGAATGCCGAGGTCAGCGAAGCTGGTTACGCCGTGTTCTGAAATACCGCAGGGCACGATGCCGTCAAAGTGTGTCAGGTCTGGGTCTATATTAATGGCGATGCCGTGATAGGTAACCCACTGGCGTACGCGCACCCCGATCGCACCGATCTTGTCTTCGCGTACCAAGCCTTTTTCCTCCCGTTCCACCCATACACCGATACGTCCCTTTCGGCGTTCTGCGGTTACTTCAAATCGGGCAATTGTGCGGATCATGACCTCTTCAAGGCTGTAGATAAACTGGCGCACGTCTTTACCACGCTTGGTTAAATCCAAAAGGAAATAGGCCACGCGCTGGCCGGGACCATGATAGGTATATTGTCCCCCGCGTCCGGCGTCATAAACGGGGAATCGGTCAGGGTCCACAAGGTCGGCAGGGTTTGCGCTGGTGCCTGCGGTGTAAAGAGGAGGGTGCTCCAAGAGCCAAACCAGTTCAGGGGCGTCACCTGTGTGTATGGCGCGCGCACGGTTTTCCATTTCACCCAGAGCGTCTGGATAATTGATAAAACCTTTGCTGATACGCCATTCCAGAGGCATGTTAGTCATTCAAATCCTTCCACAGAATAAATACTCACTATAATGTGCTTCATAGCGCTGTTTGGGCTTCGCGCCAAGCCTAATGCTTTTTATGAAGTGGCTTGAAGTATAGAAGCCTTTTAGGTTAATGGTTTGCTAACCGCTTGTGTGCGATTCTAGCGGCGTAGGGGTAATTATGAACTTTGAAGCTATCAATCGAGTCTCCGTTGACATCACAGTTGTGCTTGGGCGCACCCAAATGCCTATTCGTCAACTTCTGAAGATGGGGCGGGGCGCAGTGATTGATCTGGACGCCAAACATGAGGACGAATGCTGGGTGTATGCCAACGGCGAATTGGTTGCGCGCGGCGAGATTATGATTGTTGGCGAGAAGATCGGTGTTTCCATCACCCGCATGATGAGCCAGCTTCAGGTATAAGCACCTTCCGGTATAAATTGGGCCTTTTTACAAGAAATTTTTTCAGACATTTTTTTGTAGCACTTTCCGCTTGCAGGCTTTTATCTTTGCTGATAGTTAAGCCCCCGATCTTGCGGACGTGGCGGAATTGGTAGACGCGCAGCGTTGAGGTCGCTGTGGGATTAATTTCCCGTGGAAGTTCGAGTCTTCTCGTCCGCACCAATTACTTTCTACCAGAGCAAAGCAAAAGTAACAGTCTTATCAGTAGGTTACCATTTTTTTTTGGTTTTTGTTTTCTGTTTACACCTAAATGCTTGAGAAAACACTCATGCAGCCTCTTTGGTGTTCTCCTTGATCCATTTGACGATGTCACTTTCTCGCCAAGCGACTCTGGAAGTTCCTGCTACCCGACGCGGCTTAGGAAAAGTCCCCGCTTCGATATGGCGGTATATGGTTGAACTGCCAAGTGTCGTTGCATCACACACAGCTTGCAATTTAAGCAATCTATCCATCCTTTTTGGCTCCTTTCATGTCTTGCGCTGTCTCAATCATCTTTCGTCACCCGGATGCTTAGGCCAAAGAGAGTGATCCTCTCGTGGATCTTCTAGACTGTTCGCTATGCAAAATTCGTCGACAAGAACAGCGGCTATTCCAGCTTCATGCTTGCGGGAAGGGGTCACAGGTTTTTCCCGGCAAGTTAGCCATGCTGCAAAAACATATAGTGCCTCAGAAGGTAGAAATTTTTCGGAGGACTGCCCGCGTGATGCCCTTATAGATATACCGCTGTCTTTGGCGGGTACTTCAACTACCGAAAATTCGTGAGCCGGGCTAACTAGGTTTTGCGCGGCGTCTTCCGCCAGTTTGCGGGTTTCAAATTGCTCGGCATCAGTCACATCGTCATAATCTTCATCAATGCCAACGAAAACGCCGGTTGGTTCATGCCTCAAAGCGAATGCCATCAGTTTTGCTCCTGGTCAGGTGATTGGCCTTTGTTAGTGGGTTTTTCAGGGCTACGCATCACAGCACGCATTCCACCGCTTTCGGTTCCCGCAAGGGCAACGCTTCTTCGACAAATATGCGCGTCTATCGAATTCCGCATGCTTCACAATAAGAAAGAAGAGGGCGAACCTCATCAATAGTACGGGCCTACTATTGCGGGGCTCTAGCTAGCAGACCATTGATAAAAAATAGCACGCTAAATGACGCTGATACGCCTAAAAAATAAGCAAAGGTGATAATCCGATAATCTCCGATATAGCGATAATTTACGGAAGTAGGAGCGGCTTCTATCTTAGCCTTTGCGCAGCGCTCAATGGTGGTGCCGAGGCCGATTTCACGGCGAAAGTACCAATGCGGTTTGCTCAAATAGACCAAAAACAAAATAGGCCATGAGACTATCGTAGTGCTGCTAATGATAAGCATCAGGATAAAGGCCGACATGAATGAAAATGCGGAGTCAATGATTGCCTCTATAGATCGATTTCTGACAACTTCAGCAAATGGCCCTCTGACAGCACGGAGAAAATTAGCAAAGACGGAATAGACAAGTTGGGCCCGTGCGAGGACAATACCAAACAATATGTAAGCAAAAATTAAATCGGCTACCAGCTGTGTGATTATCCAGGGCGAATGGAAAATGTACAAAAGGAAATCAAGCGATATAAGGAGAGGAAATCCAATGTATTTGTCGTACCAAGTGAACAAATTATGAAAGATTTCTGCGATAGGGGTTTCGGATAGGCGGCTAGCCATTTTCCAAAGCGTGAAACCCGTACAAAAAAGCCCGATTTTTACATACCAGGTATCATATGCCCGGATAGCTCCTTCAAGAATGTTATTTTGAAAATTGTGCAATGAGTTCTCTCCCCCGTCCTCCTTTATGTAGTCAAACCATATTGGAAATTGCAACACCTCATAGGATCATTCGTAAAACTTCCCGTTGACTTCATCGCAATTCGCGGCCTCTATTCTAAGCGCGAGAGGAGAGTTAATTATGAAAGCATTATCAATTGTAGCGCTTGTATTTGCAGGACTATCTATTTTCGTCCCAGTAGTAGGGGTGTTTATTGCACTATTATGTTCGGTTTTGGCGCTGATATCTTTCAGAAGCGAGCCAACGCTTAGTGGTGTCGCGTTCGGTATTAATATTATCAACACCGCGTTTTTGAGCCCGTCAGTCGTACTCAGCGACGTTGTTGCTAGCTCTGCGGAGCAGGGGACTGCAGAATCGGGTGACATTTACTGGTTCTATGTTGGGTTTCATCTGGTGTTGTTCGCTGTGGCGGTAATTTGGAGATTGCTCAGGGGGGCCAAGGCTAATCCGGTGGCCGTTTCATAGGCGTGTTATTTCTAGTTACCGAACGACAGGAGTGATGCTTTGAGAAAGAGCGCTTTGTTACTTTCCTTTGTACTTTTTTGCCTTATGCTTGCAAACGTCACTTTGGCAGAAGCCAAAAAATGCAGTGTGAATGTTGGAGATGTTGTTGAATTTGAAGGTGCGCCAGATGCATTTGAAACGCTTTCAAAAGTTGCTCCAGTGAAAGACGAATTTGAAACTACACAAGTTTTTGAAAAACGTAGAGCCCAAGCCACTAAGGCTTTGAAAGAGGATGGCCCTCTGCTTCTTGAAGCGACATATGACCCTGAAAAGGTTGTATATGACGCAGATAGGCAGAGATTTATCATGTCGGTGTATGCATGGGATAATATGGGTTGGAGTTGGGAAAAAGCGATTGGTTATGGGAATGCATTCGGAATTGAAACAGACCCTTTAAATAATAGGCAAATTGGCCTGATTAAAACCCAAGAAAACACGGGGACGTATGAAGCGGAAAACGGTTATGGGGTAAAGGTTGTTGTGAATAGAATAGAAGCCAAGCAATACGGAGTTTTTGACAAAAAACTAGAATACCGAGCCGAAGAGTGGGCCATAGATTTGAAACACAGTTTTGCAACTCAGTGGGGTAAGTCCGAGTTTTCTTCTATCCAGATACCTGTGCCGATCGAAGAGGCTAGAGATTTCAAAGATAACCTGAGAATTGGTGTGGCTGTAAGGCCTCGATACCCGTTCGTTCTTACAGGTAATAACAGGTATTCTCCCAGTATTGATATTCCGAGAGAGACTTTGATTAAAGTGCATGTAATTGTGGCTGACATCTTATGCGCTGTTGTTGCCAATAAAAAGGGGAGAGTGCTGAAAATAGTCAACACTAATGACTAGGCTGGCATTGACTTAAAGGTAGGGTCCCGTTCTTTTTGAAAAGTCGTTCCGTTGGGACGGCCCTTCATTTTAGCAAATTCCGAATTTAACACCGTATAGCAATCCCCGTCTTTTGGCGGTTTTTTTATGGAGAACGCCCGTGACAACCGAAGTGCCGAATTTAGGTGCGGTTCATGAAAACTGAGATTACTGGTATGTCTTAAATTGCCTGCATTTGTCCTCAAGCCAAGGTTTGTTTTTGCTACCACGAAAAACTTTTATCATTACATCGGCGTGAGGTAGATCAGTTTCGATTTTATCATGCAGAAACGTACAGAATGCTCCCGACAAGGCGCGCGGTACCCCGGAAAATCCATTCTTAGAAATAATGGCGACCTGGGTGCTGTCAATTACATCCACCCTCCCTACTCGGTCTGAAAAGTACTTTAGGTACTCTTCTTTGGCGCTTAGGAGGAGAACTCGTTGTTGCACTTGTCGGTCGGGCGCGTCTTCGAACGCCGCTAAATACGGCAAGAATGTAATAAGAATATATATTTGAATAATTTTCTGGAAGTTTTTTGTCATCTCAGTTTCCCCAATTTAACTGAGCGACCCTACAATCCAAAACTAAAATATTACAACCGTTTTTAACCCTAACGAGTCAGATGGCGCCTAGATGGCGTATATGGCTATGGAGCACACTTGTGACCGAAGATGTTCTGCGATTAGGTATTGATAGTCGAGGTATGCAGTCCGGTGAGCGTATAGCTCGCAGGTCTTTAAAGGACATCAAACGCGATGCTGTTAAGGCTTCAGACGCTGTTGATGGTACCGAAAGTGCGTTTGGGAGGGTTACCACCCCATTTCATTTCGTTGAGCCACTTCCCGCCAGGTTTTAAATCAAACTTATGAATGACTGTTTCAATGTTGGGGCCATACCAACGCTGCAAAAGCTTGGGCTCGGTCCAGGCGCGCCAAACCATTTCGCGTGGTGCGTTGAACACGCGGTCCAGTATATATTCTGGTCCTTCACTCATTGTTTTCTTCCTTCCCTTGGGTCTGTTTCATTTGCATGAGGACGTCATCAAGCTGGTCAAAGCTTGTTCCCCAGAAGGCCTTAAATTCGTTCAGCCAACCGACAGCTACCACCATCTTTGCAGCCTTCAATCGTGCGGGGCGGCGTTGCTCGTCCACGCCACGCTCAATTAATCCCGCCCGTTCAAGCACTTTCAAATGCCGTGATACTGCGGGTTGGCTCATTTCAAATGGTTTTGCTATCTCATTCACCGAGGCCTCACCGTTTGCAAGTCGTGACAAGATTGCCCGCCGTGTCGGGTCAGCAAGGGCAGCAAAGACAGCGTCCAGGTTTGTTTGTGAATTTATATAACTATTTTGTTCCATAACATATTAGTTATATAAGTTCACAGTCATGTCAACAGGAATAAATTAAACTCAGATTAGGGATCCTGGCAGAGTTTTTTGCCTCAAGGTCTTTAAAGTTATGCTGTTTTCTTTTATCACTCGTATAAGCAATGATTTTCACAGCAAATCAGGGGAGAGCACCATGGGTGATGCACATCAAACATCGGATCAGCTTAAGAAAACCCCGAATTCCAACGAACATTATGAACTGCCGCAAACAGATGTGCATCTAAGCAAAGACTTTGTTCAGGCGCTGCAAGTTGCCCTTAAATCGGATTCTGAAGCCACAGTCTGGGAGTTGCTTGAGGAGGTTCATGCGGCGGATGTTGCGGATATTCTTGAGGTTTTATCATCCGGGCAACGAAAAAAGCTTATTGCCTTGCTCGGGGATCGTCTGGACCCTGAAGTTCTTAGTGAAATTGAGGGTGAAGCTCAGGACGACCTCTATGAGCATATGCCGAATACACAGATCGCGGATGCTGTTACCGAAATGGAGACAGACGACGCTGTTTATGTGATTGAGGAACTGGACGACGAAGACCGCGCGGAGGTTATGCAGAAACTGGCTGCAGACGACAGGGTGGCGATTGAAGAAAGTCTGAGTTATCCTGAGGATTCCGCTGGCCGCCTGATGCAACGTCAGCTGTTTTCTGTGCCAGAGTTCTGGACGGTTGGCCAAACCATTGATTTTCTCCGGTCCGACAATGAAAATATCCCTGAAGACTTTTACGATGTATTTGTGGTTGATCCTGCCCACCGTCCGGTTGGTACTGTCCCGCTGTCCCGTATTATGCGCACCAATCGCCCGGTTTCCATCGGCTATATTATGGAAAAAGACCCTTACCTTGTTGACGTATGTGCCGACCAGGAAGAAGTGGCTTACCAGTTTACCAAATATCACCTTATTTCGGCGTCTGTTGTGGATGAGGCGCAGCGATTGGTCGGCGTGATCACCGTTGATGATATTGTTGATGTTATTGAAGAGGAAGCCGAGGAGGACATTTTGGCGCTGGCCGGGGTGCGCGACGAATCTGGTGTGAATGAAAGCTTTACCGAGATTGTCAAAGGCCGCTTTGTCTGGCTGTTTGTAAATTTGGTAACCGCAGTATTGGCGTCAAATGTAATTTACCAGTTTGAAGCAACAATTGAGCAATTGGTGGCACTTGCGGTACTGATGCCGATTGTGGCTTCGATGGGGGGTAATGCCGGGACGCAGACAATGACAGTTGCTGTGCGTGCGCTTGCTACAAAAGAATTGAGCTCAACAAACGCCATCAGGGTTATGAACCGGGAACTCATGGCGGCCAGCCTGAATGGGTTTCTGTTGGCCATTGTATCCGGGGTGGTTGCGTGGTTCTGGTTTGACAGTGTGTTACTGGGCGGTATTTTTGCGGCGGCAATGGTTTTCAATGTTTTTGTCGCGGGGCTTTGTGGCCTGTTGGTGCCAATGGGCTTGCAAAAAGCCAATATTGATCCGGCGATAGCGTCAACTGTATTTGTGACCACCATCACTGATGTTGTGGGCTTCTTTGTGTTTTTGGGGTTAGCAGCAATGTTTTTATTGTAGAGGCGCGGCATGAAAGACGGCACGGTTCTCCTTGTGGATGACGAACCTGTGGTTTTGCAGGTGCAGGCTGCGGCTGTGCGACATTTTGGTTTTGAAGCGATTATCGCTGAAACCGCAGAAGAAGCTACAATGCTGGTGCGTGCGCACCGACCTTCTCTCATTATCAGTGATATTCAGATGCCAGGTGAAGGCGGCTTTGATTTTCTGGAAGGGCTTGAGAAAAGCGGCTTGAAAAACATGCCGGCCATATATCTGACAGGCTATGACGATATTGACATTGTACGCGGTGGACTGCGGGCAGGTGGGGACGACTTTATTATTAAAGGCGGGCCTGCAGCGGGCCTAAGGCACCGGGTTGCTTTCTGGATGAGCAGTGGCTTTAAGGAACTTCCAAGTGACCTAAGACGCCGGGCACTGCAAGCTGCAAATAACACCAGGGGTGATAATTTTGGCGGCGTTGAGCAGAATTTTGCTGGTGGCAACCTGTTGGTTCAGGCGGTTATTCAGAAAATATTGGCAGAACTGACTGGGCTCCCTGGTGCCTATGGGGAACGCTTGGTGGAGCGTGTATGCTTTATGGCGCGTGTGTCAAACCTGATTATTCAGGAAAGTGACGCTTTTGGCGACTTTGTGCGCTTTCCAGAGCATATTGATGCCGTGGTGCGTCAGCTTGATGTTTCGTGGGGGAAAGACATGGCCCCATTGTTCAAGCGCTTTGATGACTGGGCCTGTGATATCCGTTTTGTTTTAGCAGGTGTTGAGCCCCTGAAGGCCTTTGATCAATATGACTGGTTTGACGAGAGCCTGAAGCTTTAGCGCACCGTAATCGCCATATTGTCCAACAGGCGGACAGATCCTATGCGAGCTACGGCAAGCACCCGGGCCGGAGCTTCCAGCAGATCAACAGGCAACAAAATATCTGGGTCAACAACCGAAACATAGTCAACGCTGGCAAAACCTGCCGCTAACAAGGCGTCAGTTGCCGTTTTTTCTGCCTGCCGTATATCTGTGCCCGCCTGAACAGAAAGTACAAGTGCATTTAATATACGGTTGAACTGGCCAGCAATCGCGCGCTCTGCACTATTTAAATAGCCATTACGTGATGAATAAGCGAGGCCGTCCGCTTCCCGAATAAGGGTGCCGCCCATGATTTCTACGGGAATATCAAGATCACGGACAAATTGCCGGATAACAGCGAGCTGCTGATAGTCTTTTTCACCAAAGATGGCAATGTCTGGCTGGCACTGTAGCAATAATTTGCTGACGATTGTGGCAACGCCGTCAAAGTGTCCCGGCCGCTGCGCACCTTCAAGGATTTCACTAATCCCATCCAGTGTTATGCGAGTGGTATGGCCATTCGGATACATCTCCGTGACCGAGGGAGCAAAAACCAGACTTGCTGGAGTTTCATCCAGTTTTACACAGTCCTCTTGTTCACGGCGGGGATAGCTTTCCAAGTCTTCGCCGGCACCGAACTGGGCTGGGTTCACAAAGATGGAAACCACTATTTTGTCGGCTTTGCCAGCAATGGCCTTCACCAGTGAAAGATGCCCTTCGTGCAGAGCGCCCATTGTCGGGACCAAGCCAATACGGTGCCCGGCTGCACGCCAGTTAGCAACTTGCTGCCGTAGCTCGATGATGGTTCTAACTATCTGTACCTTCTGGCTCATTTCCGAATTTACAATCTGGTCAAAAGTGCAAAATCAAGGGCATCCAGGTCATTGTAGCTAATGATCGACAGGATGTCGTTTACATAGGCTTCGCCTTTTTGCGAATAGTCAATGAGCGCCGGGGCAAGCGCACTGCCCGTTACAGGCAGAGAATGCTTTCTCAGCTCGGCACGACGTCTGCGCAGGTCTTCATAACTGTTGTGGCGGTTTAGGTTGGTCATATAACTTCTGACACTTTCCAGAAGGTAATCGAAGCTTTTGATTTTATGGGTTTTTCCTTCATCACGCCGAGAAGGAACACAACCCCTTGCATTTTTTTTAAATACCCATTCCCCAAAAAGCGCATTGCAGTCCTGAGCAAAACGGTGTGTACCCCACCCGGTTTCCATGGCGGCCTGCGCAAGGGCAAGCGATGTTGGCACCACATCGATTTTATAAAGTAACTCTTCAATGTTTGTTCTGGTGGGTTTGTCCGCAATTTTTACACGATATTGTTTGGACCGCTGTTGCAACCATTTGCGCTCCGCTGTTTTCAGTGTCTGGTCGGACTTGATTTTTTGCAAAATGTCGACTAGGTGCCCGCGATCAGCAATAATAAGTTCGTTTGCACGTAAAATAAGGGGCAGCATAGTCGATGTAAAAAGCCGCTTTCGCTCATGTACATTGACCAATGTTGGCAATGATTCAGGCAAACGAGACAAATAAACACGCGGTACGGAGCTCATCTGGTGCATATCAATTTCAAGCAGGCCGGCCAGTTTTTTGGTAAGGGCAGCATTCCCTTTCGGAGGGTATTGGTGCGACAGATAATTGGGACCTTCAGGGGCAAAGGCATCAGACCGTGAAATGCTTAACATATGCCGGGCAATGCCAATGGGAACAACGGCAATAAGGGCTGCTAAAATCAGATATACCATAAAATTTCGTATATGATTTCGCACCTTGAGCATTTCTCCTGAACCAATAATCCGATATACCTAGCTTACATTTGGTGGCGAAAAAATGGATGCAGTGTATTTTTGTGATTAAACGTCACTGTTTCGCGAAGAAAGTGTGGCATATAAGCCAGATCAGTTTTGTGTAAAGGGAGAGCTGTCGGTGCCTGATAGTGAGGCAATATCCAATGAAAAACAGGCTAAACGGCCTTATCTTATTGTGCTTGGCAACGAAAAAGGGGGATCTGGGAAATCTACAACAGCAATGCATATTGTTGTAGCGTTGCTGAGAGAGGGGCGCCGTGTTGGCACCATTGATCTGGATGCGCGACAAAAAAGCCTGACCCGCTACATCGAAAATAGACGGGCCTATATAGCCGAAAAAGGACTTTCGCTGCCAATGCCAACAACACTGGTTGTGCCCAGGTCTGAATTGCGCACATCAGATGAAGCGGAAGCAGACGAAAAGCGCCGTTTTGAAGCTGCTTATATGGATTTGGCACCGAACGTTGATGTTATTGTGATTGATTGTCCAGGCAGCGATACATTTCTGTCACGGCTTGCCCACACGGCTGCAGATACACTTGTCACGCCAGTAAATGACAGCTTTGTCGATCTTGATCTGCTGGCACGCGTGAACGCAGAAACGCACCAAGTTGATGGCCCCAGCCTATATGCTGAGATGGTCTGGAAAGCCCGGCAGCGACGTTCGCTGGCTGATGGCGGGAAAATTGACTGGGTCGTTCTTAGAAACCGGGTGGGCTCGCTTCATGCGAAAAATAAGGAACGAGTCGAACTGGTATTGAATGCACTGACCCAGCGCATTGGTATGCGGTATATCTCGGGATTAGGTGAACGGGTTGTCTACAGGGAGTTGTTCCTGCGGGGGTTAACCTTGATGGACCTGAAACAATCAGGCGGGCTGGACGGTAAAGGGCTTTCCATGTCGCATGTTGCTGCCCGGCAGGAAGTCCGCAAATTACTGGATGGTCTTGCATTACCATTCCGACAAGTCGAGGTAGTATAGAGTTATGCCGTATATTGCATTAGGTGTTTTACTGGCGGGCCTTCTCTTCATGCTGTTGAATTGGTGGGCAAAAGCCGAAGTCAAATCTGCAAAACGCGGGCTTTTTTGGGCTGTAATCGGGGTCGCCCTTTTATTAGGGTTCCTGCTTTTGGGTAAGGGTGGGCAATTTACTGCCTTAATGCCGGTTATTTTTGTAGCCTGGAGAATGTTTGGCGCGGCCCGTACAGCCGCAAAAATGGCTGGTGGCGGTGCGGCCCAGCGACAGCACGGGGTTATGACCCGCGATGAAGCGTTGGAGGTATTGGGTTTGTCTGCTGATGCGACACCTGAAGAAATTCATGCTGCGTTCAAGCGGCTTATGAGCCAATGTCACCCCGACAAGGGAGGCAGTGACTGGATGGCAGCGCAGCTGAATGAAGCAAAACGTACATTGAGTGAAAAATAGCCAGATTTTCCCGAGGCAATAGCCATTGACCTTTCGCAGTGTCGCTGACATTTTGTCAGTATTCTTTATAGTATTGAGGCAAATATGACTGCATATACCTTCGACCCAACCGTACTTCGTGAATATGATATTCGCGGCATTGTTGGTGACACTATCAGTGCCCGCGATGCCACAGCGTTGGGACAAGCTTATGGCACCCATGTAAAAAGGGCTGGCGGAAAATCTGTTTGTGTGGGCTTTGATGGTCGAGTTTCCTCCCCTGAGTTGTCCTCTGCGTTAATGGAGGGCATTGCCAGCACCGGTGTTGACGTAAATTGCATTGGTTTAGGCGGCACGCCGATGCTCTATTTTTCTGTTTTTGAGCTGGATACAGACGGCGGTGTTATGGTGACAGGATCCCACAATCCGCCTAACTACAATGGCTTCAAAATGATGATCGGTAAAAAACCATGTTTTGGGGAAGCGATTCAGGCACTGGGCAAGACGGCAGCAAGCGCCGACTATGAAACCGGGCAGGGAACGATCACGCAAGTAGATGTGTTCGACCGCTATATTGCCCGTTTGGCCCGCGATATTGATACAAAAGGCTTCAAAGTAGCCTGGGATCCAGCCAATGGCTCGGCTGGCCCAGCGATCGAAGCTTTGGTGAAACATTTGCCGGGCGAACATATTGTTATTAACGGTGAAGTTGATGGGACATTCCCTAATCACCACGCGGATCCTACTGTTGAGGAAAACCTTGAACAACTGAAACAGGTTGTTCGTGATGAAGGCTGTGATATTGGACTGGCATTTGATGGGGACGGAGACCGTATTGGCGCCATTGACAGCTTGGGGCGTGTGGTTTGGGGGGATCAAATGCTTGCTATTATGGCAGGTGAGCTGCTGCAAGAACTACCGGGTGCCCCTATTATTGCGGATGTAAAAGCAAGCCAAGTATTGTTTGATAGAATAGCTGAACTTGGGGGTAAACCCATTATGTGGAAAACCGGGCATTCTTTGATCAAGGCTAAAATGGTTGAACTGGAAGCACCTTTGGCTGGTGAAATGTCGGGGCATATTTTTTACAAACATAAATTCTATGGTCACGACGATGGCCCCTACGCAGGCATTCGGTTTTTAAATGCCATTTCAAGCCAGGGGGGTGACCTTGCGGCGTTGAAAGATGGATTGCCAGCTGCGATAAATACACCTGAATTGCGTTTTGACTGTGATGATCTGAGAAAATTTGATGTTGTCCGTGAGGTGAAGGCAAGGCTTGAGGAAGCTGGTGCCAATATGTCAACCGTTGACGGTGTCAGGGTTCAAACGCAGGATGGCTGGTGGTTGCTGCGTGCCTCGAATACTCAGGCGGTGCTTGTGGCACGCTGTGAAGCCTCAAGCGAGGAGGGACTGGCGCGGTTAAAACTAGCTTTGACGGCAGCGTTAGAGGCCTCTGGTGTTGCGGCTCCTGAAGATTTATAATCTCTGAAGGTTCGTAATTAAGCCTATGAATTGGCTCTGGAACTGGCGTCCAATTCAAAAAAAAGAAATTTCACGTCATGTTTACCCTTTTCGTGAACAATGAAGACATTACATGAGTAGTTAAGAGATTTGTGCGGAGGACCCATGTCGGAGAAAGACAGAGAAAATGAAGGCGGTGGTAAAGGCACTGGTACGGGCGTTTTAACCAGACCTGAAGCAAAAACCAAAAAGCCTTCAATGTATAAAGTCATACTCTTGAATGATGATTTTACCCCCATGGAATTTGTTGTTCATATATTACAGCGGTTTTTCCGTATGACAATGGATGAGGCTACCGACGTTATGTTGCAGGTGCATCAGCGCGGTATAGGGATTTGTGGCATCTTCACTTTTGAAGTGGCGGAAACCAAAGTGAACCAAGTCTTGTCATTTGCCAAACAACATGAGCACCCGTTACAATGCACAATAGAAAAGGAATAATTCCCGGTCAGAATTATGCCAAGGACCTAAAGGAAGTTTAAGTGCCTAGTTTTTCATCCCACCTTGAAGAGACATTGCACCGCGCACTGAAAGAAGCAAACGCGCGCAGCCATGAATATGCAACGTTGGAACATCTGTTGCTCTCGCTTCTGGAGGACCCAGAGGCCCTTGCCGTTCTGCGTGCGTGTGATGTTGAAGTAGAGATGTTGCGCAGTCAGGTTGTTGAATATCTTGATGATGATATGGAAAACCTGAAGGTGGAGACGGACGGACTGGAAGCAACACCCACAGCAGGCTTTCAGCGTGTCGTACAACGGGCGCTGTTGCACGTACAGTCGTCAGGCCGCGAGGAAATGACAGGGGCCAATCTGCTTGTGGCGCTTTTCTCTGAGCGGGAAAGCCACGCGGTTTATTTTCTACAAAGCCACGACATGACACGGCTTGATGCCGTTAGTTATATTTCGCACGGTATTGCTAAAGTCCCTGACCGAAGCGAAGAACGCCCGGTTAAGGGGAGTGCTCCTGATGAGAGCGAACATGGTTCAGCAGATGCTGAAGAGGCCGGTAAAAAAGCTGACACGGCGTTGGACGCTTATTGTGTCGAATTGAATGAAAAAGCCAGACAGGGAAAAATCGATCCGTTGATCGGTCGCTCGGATGAGCTGGAGCGTACGGTACAGATATTATGCAGGCGGTCCAAAAACAATCCGCTGCTTGTTGGGGACTCCGGCGTTGGTAAAACGGCGATTGCCGAGGGCCTTGCCCGCCGGATTGTTGAAAAAGATGTGCCAGAAGTATTACAGGATGCCAGAATATTTGCGCTTGATATGGGAGCCTTGCTAGCAGGGACGCGGTATCGAGGTGACTTTGAAGAACGCCTGAAGGCTGTGGTGAAAGAGCTGGAAAATACGGAAGGGTCCGTCCTTTTCATTGATGAAATTCACACCGTAATCGGTGCGGGTGCCACCTCTGGTGGGGCGATGGATGCCTCCAACCTGTTAAAGCCCGCTTTGGCAAGCGGCACAATCAGATGTATGGGGTCGACCACCTATAAAGAGTTCCGCACCCATTTTGAAAAAGACCGGGCGCTTTTGCGGCGGTTCCAGAAAATTGATATCAACGAGCCATCCGTTGCAGATGCGATCAAAATATTAAAGGGTTTGAAGCCTTATTATGAGGAACATCACGGTGTTCGCTATACGGCTGAGGCTGTTAGAACCGCCGTTGAGTTATCAGACCGTTATATTTCTGACCGCAAGTTGCCGGACAAAGCCATTGATGTGCTTGATGAAAGTGGTGCGGCCCAGATGCTCTTGCCGCCGTCCAGACGCAAGAAAACTATTGGCGTCAAGGATATTGAAAATGTGATTGCGATGATCGCACGCATTCCGCCCAAATCCGTCAGCCGTGATGAAAGCCGGGTTATGCAAAAGCTGGAGCCGGACCTGAAACGAGTGGTTTTTGGTCAGGATGTGGCTATAGAGGCCCTTTCAGCAGCGATAAAGCTTTCCCGCGCCGGGCTGCGTGAACCCAATAAGCCCATTGGTTCCTATTTGTTTAGTGGCCCGACAGGTGTTGGTAAAACTGAGGCAGCTCGCCAGCTTTCCCACTTGTTAGGCGTTGAACTGCACCGGTTCGATATGTCGGAATATATGGAACGCCATTCGATTTCGCGCTTGATTGGCGCGCCTCCGGGCTATGTAGGCTTTGATCAGGGCGGTTTGCTAACCGATGCTGTTGACCAACATCCACACTGCGTCTTGCTGCTGGATGAGATTGAGAAAGCGCACCCGGACCTGTTTAATATTTTATTGCAGGTCATGGATAACGGAACGCTAACCGACCACAATGGTAAGAAGATTGATTTCCGTAATGTGATTATCATTATGACCACAAATGCGGGTGCCCGTGAACTCAGTAAAACTGCAATTGGGTTTGGTCGGGAGACTAACGACGGTGCCAGTGACGATGCGATTAAAGAACTCTTCAGTCCGGAATTTAGAAACCGGCTGGATGCTGTCGTTCCCTTTGGCTTCCTGCCGCCAGAAGTTGTTACCCGTGTTGTCGAGAAATTCATATTACAGCTGGAACTTCAGCTTGCAGACCGTGGTGTCGAGATATCTCTGGATGAGGAAGCAAAAGCCTGGCTAGCGGAGCGTGGCTATGACCGCATGTATGGTGCGCGGCCATTGGCGCGGCTTATTCAGGAAAGTATCAAAAAGCCGTTGGCTGATGAGTTGTTGTTCGGAAAACTGGCGAAGGGCGGCGAAGTTGTTGTGAAGCTGAAAGAGGACAAGCTTACTTTCGAAATCACACCACACGCGCCAGCACCAGCACAAAAGAATGCCACAGGACCAGAGGCTGGTGATGAGGTTAAAAGTAAAAAAGATAATAAACCCAGCGAGACTGTGAAGTAATTTTTGCGCCTCCGAAAGGGCATATTTTCAAGCAGCTATTGTTGGCACCGCTTATTTGCTCTTGAAAGGCGTTCGTGCGGATAGATAGTCTATATCGGCATCAATTTCTTGCCGTTCGATCACCAAAAATCGCGAAATGGCATCTCTGAAGTCAGGATTGGTTATCCAGTGTGCGCTGTATGTTTTTACTGGTGAATAACCGCGCGCCAATTTGTGCGGTCCCTGCGCACCAGCTTCCACATAGGACAACCCATTGGCAATAGCATAATCAATTGCACGGTAGTAGCAGGCCTCAAAATGGAGGCAGGGTTGCTCTTCGCGGCACCCCCAGTATCTTCCGTACAAAGTATCAGGACCAAGGAAATTCAGCGCGCCAGCAATATATTTTCCGTCGCGTTTGCACATAAAAAGCAGGATATTTTCTGCCATTGATGCGTTAATTAGAGAGAAAAAAGTGCGGTTCAAATAAGGTTGACCCCATTTTCTTGTTCCCGTGTCCTGATAAAACTCAAAAAAATGATCCCAATGGCCTTCTGTAATGTCGGCACCATTGATTTGCTCTATTTCAATACCTGTAGAGAGCGCGATTTGGCGCTCTTTTTTGATCTGTTTGCGCTTTCGAGAGCTTAAACTGTCCAGAAAATCTTTGAAATCCACATAGTTTTGGTTCTGCCAATGAAATTGTTGGTCAGTGCGGACCATGTATCCGTGAGTTTCAGCAAGTTTCGCGTCTTTTTTCTGTAAAAATGTCAGGTGGGCCGATGACAGACCGGTTTTTTCTACCAAACTCTGCACAGCGTTCAGTAGTGCCGATTGCACTTGGTCAGCCATCCCTGGTGCTGCCAGCAGGCGAGGGGTTGTCACTGGGGTAAAGGGGACAGAGGATTGCAGTTTGGGATAATAGTTACCGCCAGCGCGTTCAAATGCCCCAGCCCAAGCATGATCAAAAACATATTCGCCAAAAGAATGTGACTTTATATAACAGGGCATAAAACCTACAGGGACACCACTTTGGCTGTTGCGCAGAATAATATGATAAGGCTGCCAGCCAGTTTCTGCTGCCACACACCCTGATTGCTCAAGGGCGTTCAGGAATGCGTGGCTGACAAAGGGGTTGCCATTGGTCCATCCATTCCAGGATTCGGCATTGATTTTGGAAATTGAATCTACAAATTCTGCAACCAGAGGCCCTTCGGTCAAATGGCGCTCCTTATTTGGAGGATTGATCGTCGTATACTGGGGTTAAAAGGAGAAGTTTCAAGAATTGACAACAGCAGGTTTTTCAAAAATAAGCGCGTCCGCATGTTTGCGTCCAATATCTTCCAGTTTTTTGCTTCGTACGGTCCAGGTTAACAAAGGTTTTCCTTTTTCGCGCCATCTTCTGCAAAGCCCATTTGGTAAAAGGTTGATGTCACAGGCCAGAAAATCAGGTCTGGTTTTCCTTTTCCAATACGTAAGGGCTAATCGGTAACGCAGGTTGAGCATAGCTTCACGACCAAGGATTACACCGCGCGGATACTTGGGCATATATTGGCGAAACCAGGCGACAATCCGTGGGTCAAAGCTCATGACGGCAACTTGCCCTCTATATCCTTCAAAACAGTGGCGTACGCCAGCACAAACCTTTTGAATATCGTCATGAGAAGGGGGCTTCAATTCAATGAATATGGGCACTTTTCCATCGACGGTATCCATAACCTCGGCCAATGTTGGCACGCCGCGACCACTGTTTCCAACTTCCAGTTTTTGAAGCTGCTTGAACCCCCATTTGGAAACCGGGCCTGTGCCGTCGGTTAGCCGGTCGAGCGTATCATCATGATGAACCATGATGATGTCATCAGCAGATGTTCTGACATCAACTTCCACGGCATATCCGGCATCAACAGCAGCCGTGACGGCGGCAAGGGTGTTTTCTTCAGCAAGTGAGCCTGCTTCAAATAGCCCACGGTGGGCAATATTATATTCGGTTAACCACGGAAAGTTTCTGTCTGTTGATTTTGCCATTGTTTTTCTACTCGATCTCTACCAGAGCATCTATTTCAACAGTCGCATTCAAAGGCAGGGCGTTTGTGCCAACAGCAGAACGGCTATGGCGTCCAATATCACCGAACACTTCTACCATTAAGTCGCTCGCGTTATTGATGATCTGCGGTTGGCCAGAAAAGCTGTCGATGCAATTGACAAACCCTCCAAGTTTAATGATACGCCTTACACGATTGAGATCACCGCCACAGGCCGCTTTTAACTGGGCAATAATATTCAGCCCACAGAGCCGTGCGGCCTCGCAGGCTTGTTCAATCGTCATCGTATCACCGACTTTACCCTCAAAAAGTAATTTTCCATCTTTAACTGGAATTTGTCCCGAGACGCTTATTAAATTGCCTGACCGCACAAAAGGAACATAATTGGCAACGGGCGATGCTGGCATGGGAATATCAATGCCCAGTGCCTTAAGATTGTCTTCTATGCTCATTTAGGTCCCCACCTGAGTTTTATGCTAATTGAGTTTATCGTCAAGCGTACCAAATATTCTAGATTTTGATAACAAATATGGGCGCAGTAAAAAAAAGAGGGCCAGTTAAGCCCTCTAACCGTGATAAATTATCATCAATTCTAACTTAGACAAGACCTACATGCAGCCCTTTGCGTGTCTCTTTATCCTGGTACATAGCCCTGTCGGCGGCTTCGATCAGCTCTGTCGGGTTTACTCTGCCATCAAAATGTTGGATGCCAATGGAACATCCGATTTTGATGGATTTGCCACCATACTGAACATGGCCTCGGTTGATTTCGCGTTGCAGAGCCCTTAGTCGTGTGCGCCCCTGGCTTGCGTCACAGCGGCTCAATATCATGGCGAACTCGTCTCCTGCAATACGGGCAACGGTATCTTCAGGGCGAACATGGTTTTTCAGGCATTTTGCAACATGGCGCAAAACGGCGTCGCCAGCCATATGCCCGTAGTCATCGTTGATTTTTTTGAAGCCATCCATATCAAGAAAGCCAAGGACACCAGGTTCCCGGTGCCTAGCCGCTGATGCAAGGGCACGCCCCAATGAAGAGCGCAGGCCGCGCCGATTTGGAATGCCCGTAAGCTCATCGGTTGCCGATAGCTGTTCCAGAAACGAAATACGGTCCTCTTGCTCGGCCATACGCTGTTCGGCGGCCGCTGCGTAACTCAATACTTCGGTAATGAGCTGCCAGCCGTTGCTGTCAAATTTCATCTCGGCATTGGCCGCTGTTTTCATTAACTTGCCCGCAAGGTGGCTGACATAGGGATTTATTTCTGCCTTGTTCGTTAGCCTGTCTACACGCTGCTCAATCATGGTTATCTCCTGCAACATTAGGTTTAATAACTAGAAAGCAAGACATGTGCCATTAAGGTGTGCCTCTATCTTATTGAAAACATTATATAATTATTTTGTTTTTTTGTCCTTGGGGGAATTTTTTTCCGCCTTGAATCCTCGACCTTTGCCTATGGCTTTGGTGCCGTACCTTGTTTTAAGAAAATCCATTGCCCTTTCAGCATTGGCGCGCTTGGTACGAATAGGCTCAACAAGGTCAGGCTGATCAGCTTCTGCAAGAGGGCGGAACTGGCTCACCCCAATGCCAATCAAACGGTAGGGTGTACCCTCTACAAGTGGTTTCAACAGAGACGTTCCGACTTCGAACAAGGTCTCAGAAAGTTGTGTAGGCGCATCAAGCGTACGCGACCGAGTGATGATGCGGTGCATGCTGTTTTTTAATTTGAGGGTGACAGTAACCCCTGCCAGTTCTTTGCGTTTTAGATCAGAGGCGACGGTTTCACAGAGCGCCCATAGCTTGCTTTCAAGCGATGCATAGTCAGCAAGGTCGCGTGCCAATGTGCGTTCTGATGAAACGCTTTTGACGGTTGAGCCCGGGCTGACTTTTCGGTGATCAATGCCGCGTGCTAACCGATATAGCCGTTGTCCGGTTTCGCCGTACCGGCGTATCAGAGAGGCTTGGTCCATTTCTTGAAGCTGGCTGATTTGGCTGAGGCCATCCCTTGCCAAGGCTTGTGTTGATTTGGCTCCAATGCCGTATATTCGGTTGATCGGCAGGTCCGCAAGCAGAGCTGCCGCATCACGGTTGCCAATCACGGTAAAACCCCTGGGTTTGTTCATATCTGATCCCAATTTCGCGAGGAATTTATTAGGGGCAAGACCGATAGAAACGCTGATGCCAATTTCCTGTTCGATTTCGTTTGCCAGACGAGCGAGTAACTTAGCCGGAGGTGCTTTGTGAAGGGCTTCAGTGCCTGAAAGGTCCATGAAAGCTTCATCAATTGAAAGTGGCTCGACCAGAGGGGTAAGAGCACGCATTTTGGCTTTTATAGCCTGGCCAACTTCCTTGTACCGCTGCATATTTGGCCGTAGGATAACAGCATCAGGGCAGAGCTTTTTTGCCTTGTACATAGGCATGGCAGATCGCACCCCTGATATGCGGGCAATGTAGCAAGCCGTTGACACTACGCCCCTTTTTTCGCCTCCAATAATTACAGGCCGAGAGGCATACTCCGGATTGTCATGCTTTTCCACGGCCGCAAAAAAAGCATCACAATCCATATGAGCAATAGAGAGATCGAATAATTCTGGATGAGAAACAATGCGCGACCGGCTGCATTTAGGGCAGGCCTCCCCGCCTTTGAATATATGAAAACAGCTTCGGCAAAGAGCTGGGGTGTCTTCCGGTTTTTTGTCGCTTGCTGCTCGCTGTTGTGTTGGTTTTTCTTCCATCATAAAAGGCAGAGACTTAGCTGTTTCCTTCCTTTCGCCGGATAGCCAAAGGCGCAAGTTGTGTATATGCGCATATGGTCACTTTATTCTTCAGTCAAATTGATAAGATAGGGGGTGAGCTTCGGCCAGCTATCACAGCGTATGTGGGCATTTGGCGCTTTCCCTATCATGCGGGCCAGACGGGGGTCCGCGACAAAATGGACACGGTGACTGTTGGGGCAATGGTGCTGCACTGAGGCATGCTGGGGCGGCAAATCATCGACAAAAACAGTATGTCCTTTTGTAGCCTCTGCGAATGCTTTCACGGCGGGCCCTTTGTCTCCTTTGTTAGCGATAAGCGGATAATTCATGCCCATGGCAGCGAGACTTTTGGCCCTGCGTTCCCGGCAGTTCGGTGGCACATTGCTCAAAATAATAACCTGATAATGAAGTGACAGCGTAGCCAATGCGTCGTTTGCACCCTCAACCGAGGGCACATCATCAACACAAGCTTCGAAAAAACTGGCTATCAGGGATTTTGTCTGTTGCGGTTCAGCAAGCTTTCCTGTTTGCAGATGAAAGATATTGCCGGTGAGCTGGAAACTGGTCAAACGCAGTTCAAACCCCTGATCAAGGAAATAGCTTTCAAGCCTTTCCACAAATCGCAACAAAACTTCGTCGGCATCAACCAGTAAAATCGGCCGCTTGTTATCTAGGGTTTTCAGTATCGTAGGCATTTTTTCCAAATTTACCACTCCTGGCCGACGCCCCCCCCCAATTGTCGCCACGCCAGAACAACGTCAGTTGGTGATGTCTGGCTTTGCTCGGCATAGGTTATAAGGTCTGGTTCGTGGCCAATTAGAAACTCCAGCACGCTTGCCAGAAATGCGTCATTTTCAATATTCTCACTCAGGGCGCCCGGAGAAAGGCCCGTGAGCGCCATGAACCGTTCTTTCAGTTCGTCTTCGGAAAGAATAAATGTCAGGGCCTCAAAGCCAAGGGAAATTGCTGTCTCATGATGCATAACAGGCCATCGCCCTCGGCAATTTATGGTAAATATTTGATAATATTAATAGGTCTTTAAACCTACCATTGGTATCACTAAGAAGAAAATTCATAAAAAATATGAATTAACGACCTTGTCGGGCTTGTGTTTTCTTTAAAAGCACGCCTATTATTTCAGCAAGGGAATTCGCTAGGAAGTCCACAAAGGGGCAGCAATCACATGGGTAAGAAGATCCTGATTGTCGAAGATAACGAACTGAACATGAAGTTATTTTGCGATCTTTTAGAAGCGCACGAATATGAGACAATCCAGACTCGTGATGGGATGGCTGCGCTGGATCTGGCGCGGGAGCATAGCCCTGATCTGATTTTAATGGATATACAGTTGCCGGAGGTATCAGGCCTTGAAGTCACAAAATGGCTAAAAGAGGATGAAGACTTAAGGAAAATTCCCGTTGTAGCCGTGACGGCGTTTGCCATGAAGGGCGATGAGGAAAAAATCCGCGAAGGCGGCTGTGAGGCCTATATTGCAAAACCGATTTCTGTTGGCCATTTCCTTGAGACAGTGAAACAGTTTGTAGGGTAGCAGGCCATGACAGCTCGGGTGCTGGTGGTCGATGATGTGCCGCCAAACGTGAAGCTTCTTGAAGCGAAGCTTACAAGTGAATATTTCGATGTTTTGACCGCTTTTAGCGGCCCCGAGGCGTTGGATGTTATTGGCCGCGAACACCCTGATATTATTCTGCTTGATGTTATGATGCCCGGCATGGACGGGTTTGAAGTCTGTCGTCGTATCAAAAATGACCCGGCTACGGCCTATATCCCGGTGGTGATGGTAACGGCACTTGATCAACCCTCAGACCGGGTTGCAGGGCTGGAAGCCGGTGCTGACGATTTTTTGACCAAGCCAGTACAGGATTTAGCACTTTTTGCCCGTGTTCGATCTTTGGTTCGGCTCAAAGTTATGATGGATGAACTCCGTAACCGGGAGGCAACAGGGGCAAACCTGGGCTGGGAAAATGAAGAAATTGGCCCGGTAGAAACCAGTTTCCCAACAGATGGTGCAATTTTGATCGTCGATGAGCAGGAAAGGGTGATGGAACGAATCGCCCGAGCTCTTGACGGTGTGGGGGATTTAACCTTCATAGCCGGTGGTGATGACGCAGCAGAACGTGCGCGTGAGAAAAATTTTGACCTGATCATTGTTTCACTAACGATGCGCAATACAGATGGACTGCGGGTATGTTCCAAATTGCGGTCCTTTGAAGAAACACGTCATGTCCCTATTCTCGTAATGGTGGATGATGGTAATACCAAACTTTTGGTACGTGCACTTGAAATGGGTGTGAATGATTATGTGGTGCGCCCTGTTGACCGTCTGGAATTCCTTGCGCGTGTCAAAACACAGCTGAAACGCAAACGCTATGCAGACAAGCTGTGGGAAAATTTTCATCTATCTATGCAGCTTGCCACCACGGATGCTGTGACCGGGCTCTATAACCGTCATTATCTGACCAGCCATATGGAAACGCGCTTGTTGGCCGCACAAAGCAGCGGCAAACCGCTTTCCGTACTGATGATGGATATCGACCTGTTTAAAGCCGTTAATGATACCTACGGTCATGCGGTGGGCGATCTGGTGCTCAAGGAATTTGCTAACCGGGTGGCGAAGAATATTCGCGGTGTGGATTTGGCAGCGCGCTACGGCGGTGAAGAATTTGTTGTTATGATGCCGGAAACTCCCACTGACTGGGCCTATATGATAGGGGACCGGTTGCGTGAGGAAGTATGTGAGAATAAATTTGACGTGGGCTTGCCGGAAGGTCCGATTGATATTTCTGTTTCAATCGGTGTTGCAACCAGCCTGGAGGGCCAAAGCCCCAGCCAGTTGATTGAAGAGGCCGACAAAGCGCTTTATAGCGCTAAAGCCGCAGGGCGGAACCGTGTTGTGATTGCGGGCACTGAAGAGTAGCGTTTCTCAGTGTGTTGGGCAAAAAAATATTATGATGTATTGGGACTAACAACGGCCCAATAAAAAACGCCGTATCCAGCAGATACGGCGTTTTTGATCAGGCGGAAAAGCCAGGATTATTTAATCTTGGATTCCTTAAACTCTACGTGCTTGCGAACGACCGGGTCATACTTGCGCTTGACCATCTTCTCAGTCATCGTGCGCGGGTTCTTTTTGGTTACATAATAATAACCAGTGTCCGCGGTGCTAACGAGCTTGATTTTTATGCTTGACGGCTTTGCCATCTTGTTAACTCCGACAAAATATGTTTCGGCCACACCGTGTGGCCTTTGTGAGCGCGCAAAATACCCGCAGCCTGCCATAAGTCAAGGGTTGATTGATGCAGCCGCTATTTTTTATTGGGGAAACAGAATTAATTCCAAATTGCTAACACACAAGTAACTAGTTTTGTGTCAAAAGAGAGAGACAACAACACTAAGGGCAAATTATGAATACTGTGGAAAATAACCTTGTTGAGGAACTTCGCACGGAGGCGATTGATACCGTCGAGGATCGGCTGGAAAGTCTTCAGGAAACGATTCGGAACTTCCAGGATGGCGTCATTGAAGGTAAACATGTTCTGGCGACGGTTCGATTGGAAGCACACAGTATAAAATCAGTTGCCGCCAGCTTCGATATGAAAACTCTTATGGTGCTTTGCCACCGGTTTGAAGATTATTTTTTCAACGTAAATGCATTGAAGTTGGACCACTGCGCCGATATAATGTTTTTTGTTGATCGTTTGGCAGAGTGTCTGGAGGCTTTTGTAAACAATAAAGAAATTGATGTTTCAAAGCTGATGCGAAAGCTACCCAATAAAGGTGGTTTTGACGTTGGTGATGTCAGCGTTTCTGAAATTGAAGTGATGTTGGTGATGGAACCTGGCATTGCGACCAAGATTGTTACACGCGAGCTGCTTGAGTGTGGGTACAGAATGATCAATGTGGCTTCAACAATGGATGCTTTTCAATTGATTCCCTCGATGAAACCTGATGCTGTGATTGTATCCAGAATAATGCCTGAGCTTTCAGGGGTTGACCTGGCGTGCGCTTTGAAAGCGATGCCAACAACCCGCGATATACCTGTGGCATTGATTGCGGCTTCGGAAAAGGACAATGTCAAGGATCTGCCCGACAGTGTTCCCGTACTTCGCAAGGGAGAAAACTTTGGGGACGATGTCGCTGATGTTTTTGTGAAGCTCGGGATATTATAGCCCGATAGCCCGATAGCCGGAATTTAGGGTTTTGATTTTGGGGCGCGCTTTCTGGAGTGTCGCCGCTTTTTTTGCTTGATGCGTTCCGTACCCGCCCGTCTTGGTCGGTTGCTCTTGCCCGCAGGGTTGCCTTCACCGGTCAATTCCAGTTTCAAACCACCGGTGAAACGGTTTGCTTCTGTTAAGCGAACATCAATTTTATCACCCAGCTTATATTCCTGACCGTAGCGTTCGCCAACCAATCTGTGCCGTTCGCTGTCCAGCACATAATAGTCATTGCCGATCTCGGAGATCGGGATCAGGCCGTCACCGCCGGATGGCTCCAGAGCAACAAAAAGCCCAAAACGGGTAACACCGGAAATACGGCCAACAAAATCACCACCTATATGGTCAGCAAGGTAGGACGCCATATACCGGTCTGTCGAATCGCGTTCAGCGGCCATCGCACGGCGCTCTGTATTTGATATCTGCTCACCGATGGTGCCCAGTTCATGCAGTTCCCGGTCTGTAAGGCCGTCATCGCCCAGTTTTAGGGCACGGATCAAGCCACGGTGGACAAGAAGGTCCGAGTAACGGCGGATTGGCGAGGTGAAATGAGCATAGCGTGCCAGTGCAAGACCAAAGTGTCCCTGGTTTTCCGGTGAATAATAAGCCTGTGTCTGGCTTCTAAGAACCACTTCGTTGACCATATGCTCGTGTGGTGTGTCCTTGACACGGCCCAGTATGCCATTAAAAAGCCGGGGCATCATAACATTGCCCTTGGCGAGATTAAGTTCAAGCGTGGCTAGAAATTCACGCAGGCTTTCCAGTTTGTCCGCTGGGGGTGTTTCATGAACCCGGTACATTGCAGTTACTCGGTGTTTTTCCAGTTCTTCCGCAGCGCATACATTTGCCGAAATCATAAATTCTTCGACGATCCTGTGCGCGTCAAGCCGATCACGCAGGACTATGCCTTTTACATGGCCTTCATCGTCAAGTTCAATCTTCCGTTCTGGCAGGTCTAAATCCAGTGGCTCACGTTTATTCCGGGCAATGGTGAGGGCTTTGTAGGCACCGTACAGGGGTAACAAGACGCTATCCTGTATTGGTGCTGTTAAGTCGTCTGTATGGCCGTCAAGAGCCTGTTGGACCTGTTGATAGCTAATGTTAGCGTGGCTAGTAATAAGTGCGCGCACAAATTTGTGGCGAAGCTTGTGGCCTTCCTTGTTGAACCACATATGCACAGCCAGGCTGGCACGGTCTTCACCGGGGCGCAGGCTACAAAGCCCTGCGGACAAGGTTTCCGGCAGCATCGGCACAACCCGGTCCGGGAAATAACAACTATTGCCGCGTTTCAGAGCTTCTTTGTCCAGACTGCTGTCAGGGCGCACATAATGCGCAACATCTGCGATCGCAACGATGACATGCCAGCCGCCTTCATTGTCAGGGTTGGCATCAGGCTCTGCCCAAATGGCATCGTCATGGTCGCGCGCATCCACCGGGTCAATTGTTATCAGGCTAACGTCGCGGAGATCGGTCCTCTTTCCCAAGGGGACGGGGGTGGCTTTTTCTGCGGCTTGCAGAACATGCTGAGGGAATTCATTCGGAATATCGTGCGCATGGATAGCAATGAGGCTGATCGCTTTTGCCGAACTTATGTCCCCAAGCCGTTCAATGATCCGTGCCCGCTTGGGGCCGTCCCTGCGTCTGCCGTTGTCTGCGGGCTCTGCGGAAACCAGTTCTCCGCTTTTTGCACCACAAACATCGTCCCGATCAACCCAATATTCGTCACGGTTTTTCTTATCGGTTGGCAAGATGCGACCACCTTGCTCAGACCCGTTAAATACACCCAGAATTTTATCGGGAGCAGTGCGGAGCGCCTTGATAATCTCGGCTCGGTATAGAGGTGGGTCGTCTTTGAGGGGGATCAGCCGGGCAAGGGCACGGTCCCCGCGACCCATAGGAGGGCCCCTGCGGTTTTTCTTTTCAGAAATAAAAATGGTGGGTGGATCACCTTCGCCTTGCCAGTTCATAGGCCGAGCCAGCGGATCACCGTGTTTGTCAGTGCCTGCATATTCAATGACTTGTACAGCGGGAAGGCGGCCAGAGGGGTGAAGCGCACGCGATTGGTCTTTTGAAATAAGGCCACCTTCCGTCATTTCGCGAAGCATTTTTTTGAGCAGAATCTTTTCCTGCCCCTTAATGCCAAACGAGCGAGAGATTTCACGCTTGGTCACCTTGCCGTCATAGTCTTTTATAAAGGCGAGAATATCATCCTTTGAAGGGAAGTGTGCCATTCGTTCTTTGGGTGCCAATGGAGGTGGTGCCTTTATCTAACGTTATTTCGACGTCTTTTTCTTTGTCACCGGTTTTTTTACGGCTTTTTTTGCCGGTTTCTTCGGTGCTGCTTTCTTTTTAGCGGGCTTTTTCTTTGTTGCTTTAGCGGCTATCCATTCCAGTGCCTGCTCAAGTGTGACCGCTTCGGGCTCCGTGCCTTTGGGCAGGGTGGCGTTGGTACGTTTGTGGTTAACATATGGCCCATACCTTCCGTCAAGAACACGGATCGCTTCGCCGTCATCCGGGTGTTCACCCAGTTCTTTCAATACTGTTTTTCCGCCGCCTTTTTTGGCGGCCTGATCCGCGATAAGCGCAACCGCTCGGTTCAGGCCAACGTTAAAGACTTCTTCACTTGAGGCCAGTTTGGCATAAGTACCGTCATGGGCAACGTAAGGACCGTACCGGCCAATGGCGCTGGTGATAGGTTTTCCGGATTCTGGATGGATGCCGACTTCGCGAGGTAAAGATAAAAGCTGCAGGGCTTTAGCTAGGTCTATAAGGCCGGCGTCAATATCCTTGGGGATGCTGGCGCGCTTTGGTTTTTCACCCTTAACTGTTTCCCCAACCTGAATATAAGGCCCGAAGCGGCCTGACTTCATGTGGATATCGTCACCGGTTTCAGGATCAACACCCAAAGGCCCGTTGTCTTCTCCACCGTTTTCCTTGTCATCACCTTTTGAGCCAAACTGGCGCGTATAGGCGCATTCAGGATAGTTCGAGCACCCTACAAATGCACCGTACCGACTGGTTTTCAAGCCCAGACGGCCATCATCGCACGAAGGACATTTACGGGCTTCTTCGTTGTCTTCGAACAGCATAGGTCCGAGGTAATCATCAAGCGCATCAATGACCTCAGCGTTTCGTATGCCGAGAATTTCTTCGGTTTTTGGTTTAAAGGCTGTCCAGAAATCCGTTAGGACTTTTTTCCAGTTTTCAGTACCAGCGGAAACATGGTCAAGCCTTGTTTCCAGATTAGCGGTGAAGTCATACTCTACGTAGCGCGGGAAGAATTTCTCTAGAAATGCGGTTACAAGCCGCCCTTTATCTTCCGGCACAAAGCGATTTCTGTCCATAATCACATAGCTGCGGTCGCGCAGCACGGTTAGCACCGAAGCGTAAGTGGACGGGCGGCCAATGCCCAGTTCTTCCATACGCTTCACAAGACTGGCTTCCGTGAACCTTGGTGGCGGGTCGGTGAAATGTTGGCGCGGCGATACTGTCTCTAGCGAAACAAGCTCGCCCTCTGTCATTGCGGGAAGCAGCGCCTCTTTGTCATCTTTTTCATCGTCTCGGCCTTCCTGGTAAACAGAAAGAAAGCCATCAAACAATACCACGGTTCCGGTTGCGCGCAGCTCCGCGTTTTTGTCCATATTCAAGATGGTTACTGTTGTGCGCTCCATACGGGCGCTTTCCATCTGGCTTGCGACTGTGCGCCGCCAGATGAGCTCATAGAGTTTTTTCTCATCTGTATCAAGGACATGGGCTACATTGGAAAGGTGCCGCATTGGGTCCGTAGGGCGGATAGCTTCGTGGGCTTCCTGCGCATTTTTTGCTTTTGTTTTATAAACACGAGGACTGTCAGGCAGATATTTTGCGCCGTACCGGCTTTCGATCATGCCGCGTGTTGCGTTCAGGGCTTCCTGCGCAATAGTGACACCATCGGTCCGCATATATGTAATCAGGCCGGTTACTTCACCAGACAAAGGTTTGCCCTCATAAAGGGACTGGGCAACGCGCATGGTTTTCTGGGCATTAAATCCGAGTTTTCGTGCTGCTTCCTGTTGTAATGTAGAGGTCGTGAAAGGCGGCTGTGGGTGTCGCCGCGCGGGTTTGCGCTCTACGGACTGGACCGTATGTGGTCCTTGTTCCGTTAATGCGGCAGCAGCGGTAGCATCCGCTTCATTGCCGAGCGAATATTTGGTGATTTTTTCGTTTTTAAGTGCAAACAGGCGTGCGTTAAAGGGTTGATTGCTCGTGCTTTTCAGCGCGGCCTCTACCGTCCAATATTCCTGCGCAGTGAATTTTTCGATCTCGCTTTCACGTTCACAGACAAGGCGAAGCGCTACAGATTGCACACGTCCGGCAGAGCGGGCACCCGGAAGTTTACGCCACAGTACGGGTGACAAAGTAAAGCCAACCAGATAATCCAGTGCCCGGCGGGCAAGATAGGCATTGATCAGTTCCTGATCCAGCTCACGCGGTTCGGCAACAGCCTTCAAAACCGCAGATTTGGTGATCTCGTTAAAGACAACACGCTTGACACTGACGCCCTTGAGAACCTTCTTTTTGGCAAGGACTTCAAGCACATGCCAGCTGATAGCTTCCCCTTCGCGGTCAGGGTCAGTTGCAAGATAAAGCTTGTCAGCTCCTTTGGCAGCCTTGGCAATATCGTTGAGTCGTTTGGCAGAATCGCGGTCAACAACCCAGTCCATTGCAAAGTCTTCATCAGGCTTCACCGAGCCATCCTTTGCGGGTAGGTCTCGCACATGGCCAAAACTGGCTAAGACTATATAATCTTTGCCAAGATATTTGTTGATTGTCTTTGCCTTGGAGGGCGATTCCACAATAACAACATTCATATGTCTGCAAGTCCTCATCTGATGATCGGGGATGCCGATACCGCGCTTAAACCTTGTCCTCACCTAGTTGGAAGAAACGCTGAATGCAATGAGATTATTCATTTTTTGGTGGAATGCGGCTGTATTTGCCGCCCGTGTGCCGCAAAATGTCACCAGCCAGTTCAAGCTCGGTGAACTCAATCAGAAGCTTTTCGGCTGGTATACCGGAAATGCGTACAATGTCGTCAATATGTGCAGGCACCGGGTTTAGTAACTCCAGAATATTTGCCAAAGCTTTTTGGCTGGTTTCTGCAGGACCAGGGGTTGGTTCACTGTGTATTCCACCGGGATTGGCTTGGATTTCAGTGTGCATGTTTATGTGCGCATTCGGTTTTGTATGTGAACCTTGTTGGGGCTGTTTTTGAAAGAGAGGCATAGCATCCAGCTCGGCGATAATATCATCTGCACTTTGTATCAAAGCGGCCCCGTCTTTAATGAGCTGGTTTGTCCCTTGTGCACGCGGGTCAAGAGGTGATCCGGGCACGGCAAAAACCTCTCGACCTTGCTCTGCTGCGTAACGCGCTGTGATTAAAGACCCTGATTTCCGAGCGGCTTCCACGACAAGTAATCCAGCCGACAGCCCTGAAATGATGCGATTGCGTCTGGGAAAATGGCGGGCAAGCGGTTTGGTGCCGGGGGCCATTTCGCTAATCAGAAGTCCATTTTGGACAATCGCTTCATAAAGGGGCGTATTTTCCTGTGGGTAAACCACATCAATGCCGCCAGCCAGACATGCAATTGTCCCCCCGGCAACAGACGCTTGATGGGCGACAGTATCAATCCCGCGCGCCATGCCAGAGACAATGACAAAACCATATTCGGAAAGCGCGCCGCAGATTGACCGGGTAAATTTTAGCCCACCTGCGCTGCTGTTGCGGGCCCCCACCACCGCTATGCTGCGCTTGGTGAGCAAACTTGCGTCTCCAAGTATGGTTAAAATCGGTGGCGCATCAGCGATTGCGGCCAGTTGTTCAGGATAGCCGTCTTCGCCGATCAGCAGATATGTAATATCTATGTTTTTTGCGTGTTGCAGTTCGTCCCGGATTGACGTTTCAGAGGCAACTTTTGTTTTTGATGTTCCTTTCTTCGCTACAGCTGTGAGCATGGATAATGCCTCGGAAGCAGATCCATGCCTGTTAGTGAGCCGTAAATAAGAAACAGGGCCGATGCCTTCTGAACGAATTAACCGCAGGCGATCAAAGAGCCTGGTATCTGATAATATGTGGTCCGGTGTGAAACTCATGCATGCAGGGTGCGCGGCAGAAACGCGGCTGTCAACAAACAGAAGGTCAGTTGGCAGGCAAGGGTCAGCCTTTTTTACCAATGCGAGGTTCGTCACCTGCGATGATGCGGACAATATTGTCTTTGTGACGGATAAATATGACCAGCGTCATAAATGCTATTGGCAGCCAGCCCTCACCACCAACAAAATAATAAGTGAACAGAGGGGCTGTGGTTGCTGCAATAAGAGCCGCCAGTGAGGATATCCGGAATAACGCCGCTGTTACAGCCCATGCGCCAACGGTTACTGCTCCTAATAGGGGAGCTATTGCAAAGACGGTCCCGATAAAGGTCGCTACTCCTTTACCACCGTTAAAACGCAGATAAACCGGGAAACAGTGGCCGATAAAAGCTGCAGTTCCTGCAATCGCGGCCAGCTCTGGTGAGACAAAAAACCGGGTCACCAAAACAGCAATTGCACCTTTACCTGCATCTAAAAGTAAGGTCGCGAGCGCCAAATCCTTACGGCCTGTGCGCAAAACATTGGTTGCACCAATGTTGCCGGAGCCAATTTCGCGAATATCACCCAATCCTGCCAGTTTGGTGAAAAGCAGACCAAATGGGATAGAACCCAGCAAATAGCTAAGGCCCGCAACCATAAAAAAGTCCAGAGACGTCACGCTATGGCTCTCCCCTGAAGAGTGTCTTGCCGCCAACAATGGTTTGCCAAACCTGCCCCTGAACCGGAAGCGAGTCAAACGGTGTGTTCTTGGCACTGGAAAGCAGATCATCAACACTGAGACGCCGTGGTCTGTCAGGGTCAAAAATAACGATATCAGCAGGTGCACCAACTGCAAGTGTGCCCGTTTCAAGGCCCAGTAGCTTTGCGGGGGCTGAAGTAAGGCATGCCAGCATAGTCATAAGCTCCAGCTTGCCAGCATGGACCGGGGCAAGGGCAAGCGGTAACAAGGTTTCAAATCCAATAATGCCGTGGTCGGCCTGCGCAAAGGGTAGGCGCTTGACGTCGGCGCTTTTTGGGTCATGATCGCTGACCAGCGTATCAATGGTGCCGTCAGCCAGCCCATCAATGAGTGCAATCCGGTCGGTTTCTTCGCGCAGTGGCGGCATGACCTTGGCAAAGGTGCGGTAACCCTCAAGCGCATTGTCGTTCAGCATCAGATAGTGCGGTGCAGTGGAACAGGTAACCTTGGCGCCGCGTTTTTTAGCAGTGCGTACGGCATCTACGGATTCGCGCGCGGAAATCAGTGAAAAATGGACGCGAGCCCCGGTCATTTCTGCCAGCCGGGCATCACGTTCAATCTGGATAGCTTCAGCAGCAACAGGAATGCCCGCCAAACCCAAACGTGTTGCGGTTTCCCCTTCGTGGGCCACACCGCCTGCGGCCAAGCTCGCATCCTCGGGGTACTGGACAATCAAGGCATCAAAATAGCTGGAATATTCCAGCAAACGCCGCATAACCTGCGCATTGGCGACTGACTTTCTACAGTCGGTAAAAGCAACAGCACCGGATTGCTGCATTTGCCCGATTTCGGCCAATTGCACACCTTCCATGCGCTGAGTAGCTGTCCCCATTGGATAAACACGGCTTGAGCCGCCATCTTCTGCGCGTCTCCGAATGCGTTCCACAACGGCGTCAGTGTCGATCATGGTGTTTTGATCAGGCTGCAAAATAATCGTGGTGATACCGCCTGCTGGGGCGGCGACAGCGTCAACGGCGTGGGCGCGCATGTCGATAAAGCCGGGGCAGAGTATCCTGCCGCCACAGTCAATGATGTTCGCCCCATCTGGCGTGTTTATATCTTGGCTACAGGCTGTGATCTTGCCGTCACTGATAACCAGAGCCGCCATGTCGTCAAACCCGGTTGCGGGGTCAATGATACGGGCATTGCTATAAATATCTGTCATTGCATTTCGCCCCCACGCAGGTTGCGTGTCAAAATGTCAAGACAGGCCATCCTTACCGCCACGCCCATTTCAACCTGTTTTTCGATGGCAGAACGGTTGATGTCATCAGCAATATCAGAGGCAATTTCTACCCCTCTGTTCATGGGGCCAGGGTGCATCACCAGTACATCATCTTTGGCACAAGCGAGCTTCTCGCGCGTCAGCCCCCAATATTGGTAATATTCCCGAAGAGACGGCAGGAATGCCCCTTTCATACGCTCTTGCTGGAGGCGCAGCATCATTACGACATCTGCCCCTTTAAGACCTTCATCCATGCGGTGGAAAACTTCCACACCCAGTTGGTCAATGTCTTTGGGCAAAAGTGTTGGCGGGGCAACCAGCCGCACGCGCGCGCCCATTGCATTCAACAAATAGATGTTTGACCGGGCAACGCGGCTGTGCGCGATATCACCCGATATGACAATCGTCTGCCCGTGGATTTTGCCTTTTCGGCGGCGAATAGTCAGGGCATCCAGAAGCCCCTGGGTTGGGTGTTCCGCGCGCCCGTCACCCGCGTTGATAACCGCACATTCCATTTTTTCGGACAATAGTTTAACCGCGCCGCTATCTGCATGGCGCATAACAAGCACATCCGGATGCATGGCATTCAGGGTTGCCGCAGTGTCCAGAAGCGTTTCCCCTTTTTTGATAGAGGACGAGCTTGTGGCCATGGAAACAGTGTCCATGCCAAGGCGTTTGCCCGCAATTTCAAAGCTCATCAGGGTGCGCGTTGAGTTTTCGAAAAACAGGTTAATCTGGGTGAGGCCGGCACAAATTGGCGTGTTTTTTCTGGCCTGTCGGTTTTGATCCACATATTTGTCGGCGGTATCCAGCAGAAACTTGATGGTCGTGGGATCAAGGTTCCAGATGCCAAGCAAATGTTTATGGGGGAAAAGCGAACCCGAGGGCGGATCAACGTCCGCGCGAGGGTATGGGTGGGGTGTGGTCGATTGTGTATTCATTAAAGCGGCGTTATAGGCGTAAATGCCCTGTCGGGCAAGCCCCTTCTTATGCGGGTCGTTCGGACCTTTGGGGATGGGGGAGAAGGGGGCTTTATTTTGAGTAAAAAGCAGAATGATACTGAATTTTCCCGGATACCGTATCAAGGCTGCCAGCGCAGGCCTCTATCGCCATAAAGGCGGCCTCAAAGCGGGGGTCTTCTCCGAAGCGGAGGTCAAAACCTGCGGCAGAAGAAAAGCCGACTTGTTTGTAAAAGCCGACATGCCCCAGCAGCACAAATGCATCTGCTTCTACTTGGGAAAGGCTTTGGGCAAGGAAGACTTTGCCGTGCCCTTGTCCTTGATAGGCGGGGGCAAGGGCCATAGGCCCGATACCCAGTATTTTTCGGTTCAAGGGGTTTGTCTCGGCTGTGACCGGAGAATAAGCGATATATCCAACGAGTGTCTCTTTGTCCCACAGGCCGTGCTCGGCTTCGCAGCTATGGTTGTCACGCAGCGAATGCACCAAATTTGCTTCAAATGGCGCAGGAAAAGCCGTGCGTAACAGGGTGTTTATTGCAGGTGCATTTGGGATGCCTAACTGTGGGTCAAATCGCATGGAGGGCACCTTGCAAAATATAGGCAGCGGCCATTTTGTCGATCACGCCTTTGCGTTTAGCGCGGCTGCTGTCGGCCTCGATGAGCGTGCGTTCAACAGCAGAGGTGGAAAGCCGTTCGTCCCAAAGCGCTTGCGGTAAGTCAATGGCGGCAGCGAGGTTGCTCGCAAATGCCTTGGTTGACTGGCAGCGTGGTCCTTCAGAACCATCCATATTCACCGGCCAGCCAATTATAAACCCACCGACATTTTCTTTTTCGACAATTTCCCGGATGCGAATGACATCCTTCTTAAATTTGGTGCGGCGGATGGTTTCTAGCGGCGTTGCGATGGTCAGCGTAATGTCAGACAGCGCAAGGCCAATGGTTTTTGTGCCGGGGTCAATACCAATCAGGCGCTGACGCGGCGCAAGAGCCTCTTTAAGCTCACTTAGGGAGACAATGCTCATGGTATGGTACTTACGGATTGGGGCTCAGTGCGTTGTTCTGCATGGGACTGTAACCAGTTCCGGGATCGAAGCGAGGCATTTTCGCGGATATGCATATAAAACATGTGATAGTCATAAACATGGTAGTTTTCGCCAGCCATTTTATAGCCTTGCCAATAGTCCCCGAGGGGGTCCGTAGCGTAAAGCACACCATCAGTACCGCATTCGCTACCTGTCAGGTTTGGGACAGGTGCACCCAAGGGGGCTGTAGGGTCTTCCGGCAGTTGTATGGCCCCTAAATGGTCCGCCCGTGTTTTCTCTCCGTCAATTTGCCAGTTTTGCGGATTGGTGCATAACATCTGGGTGCCGCTACGGGGTGCGCCGGTCAGGCCATTGGTTGTTTCCATATACTGCTGAGGAAACAGGGGCTCGCCTCCTTTTCCAAAGGTTTGATAGGAAATAATACAGCCGGTATCGAACGCTTGCTCGCATGCTGCGATATCAGGAAATGCGCCCAAATCAGCTTCAATGCTCACCGGCCAGCCAACAATATAAGCCGCTATCATACGTTTTTGAAATAGAGTGCCCGATATACGGTCCCTCAGCAAATGCAAAAGATGCAGTGACCCCTGGCTGTGTCCCGCAAGGATGAACGGGCGGCCCATGCTGCGATTGGCTATGAAGTTATCGAAGGCTGCGAGAATATCTGTATAGGCTAGATCAATGGCCTTTTGGCCATTATCCTGTGTATCAAAAAAGGCCCCGAATGTTGCCTGGCGGTAGTGCGGCGCAAATATTTGTCCGGCTGCATTAAAAGCACTTGCCTGCGCTTTCAGGACCCGGTTAGCGATACGGTCATTGGCGTCGGCGTAATTGGCTGGTGCATTCCAGTGGTTTCGGTCCAGATAAGTTGTGGGGTGGATGAAAAAAACATCTGCATCCGGCATCACTGCGATGTCCATAATACCTTGTGGTTTCCCCTTTGCGTGTGAGGCTTTGGACGGCAGTGCCGCCCAGCTGGTATCCAGCTGATAATCGCGTCTGGGTTCTGGCACATCATCTTCAAAATTCACACTGGGGGTAAAAGCGATGCGAAGCGCGGCTGCAGGGTCAGATCTTATCCAGATGCCGACTACCAAGGCCAAAATGATAAGCACTGTTACGATGATCAGAAAAATAGCTGCGGGTTTTATCTTTTGCTTCGTTGCTTGCTGGTTTGCCACGGCTCATATCCTGAATTTATTAACCCTGAATCAATATCCGTTAAGGCCACAAGGCCATGATATGATCATCCACCCGGCGACCATCTTCATAATGGACCACGGACTTGCGAATACCTTCTAGCTCAAAACCACAGGCTTTATAAAGCTCTATCGCGGCTATATTGTCGCTGTGGACATGAAGCTCTACACGCATAAGCTTGGGATGAGCCTTTACCCAGTTGGTGAAGGTTGTTAGCAGCGCTTTGCCGATGCCTTGGCGGTGGTGCGCGGGAGCTACGGACATGGCAAAACATGTCACATGCGCTACACGCTTTCTGCGGTCCGTCCAATTGTCAAGCATGCCAACGATTTCCCCGTCTGATAAGGCAATCAGGCAGGTTTCAACCGGGCTGACATTCTTTCGGGATATCCACAGACGTTGTTTGAAACCCCCGGTTTTAAATTCGTCTACTCGTGTAATCAGGTGCTTGGAGGTTGCAAAGATGTGGCGGACATAGCGATTGAGCGTGCGGGCATCGGAAGGTTTAGCCTCTCGAATCTCAATGTTTCGCATATGATTATGCTCCGAGCGTTTATCCGGACATTTTTCTAAGTTTTGCATAGAATATACTTTTACGAGACAGTGAGTAACGAATACAGAGAAAAAACCGTCTGCGAACAAAGCCTGTGTGTTGATTTCTGTAAAGGCAGAAAGTCACAGGCTTTTGCCTTTACAGCAAATGAGTATATACATGCGGTAATTGTTACAGATATTGGTTTGGGAGAGTTACTGTTTCTTCGTTTGATAAGACTGTTGATCGAATTGGCACCAAGCCGGGATACGGCTCGGGTGACTATACTCTGTGCCCCGCAGGAGACGGGCTGGAGTTTGGGAAAGACTTTGCCGAGGTCGTGACTTACTTTGCCAAGAAACGTGGTAATGCCAGTTTTAACCGCAAATCTGATGTTTCGCCGATTGACTTAAAGCCTTATTTGCCTTGGGTTTTCCTCTATGAACCCCACTTTGATGCCGACGGCTTGTTGGTTGATGCCCTCATAACGCTGCAGGGTTCAGATGCATGCGGCGTATATAGGGATTGTACAGGCGGTAAAGTGACCGAAGTCCACCCACCACTTATTCGTGACCGGGTTTTGTCCTCCATGCGGCACGCAGTTGACATTCGCGGGGCTGTGATAGGCACCAGTGAAGAACAGAATATGACCCCGCCCCATGTGCGGGTGAATATCATGTATATTCCCATGGCGAAAGATGGTGAAACCATAAGCCATTTTTTTGCCTATATGCGTCTGGATGAGCTTCATCCTTAAAAACTGTACCCTTCTAGTGCATTGACGCTTGCTCCGCACGCTTTCTGGCGTTAAGTTCCGCGCTGATTTCAACCACTATTGCTGGTGATCTGTAGGGATTATTCATGTCAAACATTGACAAGGCAACCGTTGCCAAAATTGCGCGTCTGTCGCGTATTAAAATTGAAGACGATCAATTAGAGCCGCTTGCGGATGAGCTTAATAATATTCTTGGCTGGATTGAGCAGCTTGAAGAGGTGAACACCGATGACATAGAGCCTATGTCAAGTGTGGTGGATGCCAAGCTTCGCTGGCGCGATGATGAGGTAACGGACGGCGCTAAATCCGAAGCGATTTTGAAGAATGCACCGAACAGCGAGTATGGTTTTTTTGCCGTACCAAAAGTGATTGAGTAAGGCGGCTGACATGACAGGTTTAACTACACTTAAAATATCTGAAGCCCGCGATATGCTTGCGGTTGGTGATATTTCCGCGCGCGAGCTTGCTGAAGCCCACATTGCAGCTGTTGATACCGCCGATGGCCTGAACGCCTTTATCGTGAAAACACCTGAGGTAGCCCTGAAGCAGGCAGACGCAGCAGACGCTCGCATCAAGGCTGGCGATGCCAAAGCCATGACAGGTATCCCGGTGGGCATTAAAGACCTGTTCGCCACCAAAGGTATTCACACTCAGGCATGCAGCCACATTTTGCGCGGCTTCAAACCCGAGTATGAAAGTACAGTTACGCAGAACCTGTGGGACGACGGCGCGGTGATGCTGGGCAAACTGAATATGGATGAGTTCGCTATGGGCTCATCAAACGAGACCAGCTATTATGGCCCGGTGAAAAACCCCTGGCGCGCCAAGGGCAGCAACAGTGATTATGTGCCGGGTGGTTCTTCGGGTGGCTCTGTGGCGTCCGTTGCTGGTTATATGGCCATGGGGGCCACCGCGTCTGACACGGGTGGCTCCATTCGCCAGCCAGCCTCTTTCACAGGCACATTTGGTTTCAAGCCTACCTATGGCCGCTGTAGCCGATACGGCATGGTGGCGTTTGCCAGTTCGCTTGATCAGGCAGGCACCATCACACGCAGTGTGCGGGACGGTGCCATTATGATGGAAAGCATCGCGGGTTTTGACATCAAAGACAGCACCAGCGTTAAAATGGATGTGCCAAATTTTGAAGCCGCGCTTACCGGTGATATTCGCGGGCTCCGGGTTGGAATTCCGCAGGAATATCATCTTGCGGGCATGCCGGGCGAAATTGAAGCCCTGTGGCATCAAGGTATTGAATGGCTGAAAGCTGCAGGTGCCGAGATTGTGGATATCAATCTGCCGCACACAAAGTATGCGCTGCCGACTTATTATATTGTGGCTCCGGCTGAGGCATCGTCCAACCTTTCCCGTTATGACGGTGTGCGTTACGGTTTGCGCGAAACAGGCGAGGGCGGTGGGCTTAACGATATGTATGATGCTACGCGTGCAGCGGGTTTTGGCCAAGAGGTAAAGCGCCGCATCATGATCGGCACTTATGTGCTGTCGGCCGGATATTATGATGCTTATTATCTGAAGGCGCAGCGGGTTCGCCGTTTGATTGCCGATGATTTCAAGCGTGCTTTTGCCAATGTTGATGTGATGCTTACACCAACAGCACCTTCAGCGGCATTTGCCTTCGGTGAAAAGTCGGATGATCCGCTAGCGATGTATTTGAATGATGTCTTTACGGTGCCCGCATCACTTGCGGGGCTCCCGGGGGCCAGCGTGCCTGCGGGACTGGACGCAAGTGGATTGCCGCTTGGGCTGCAAATTCTTGGCAAGCCGTGGGACGAAGAAACCGTATTTAAGGTTTCCGGGGTGTTGGAAGAAGCAGCCGCAATAACGGCTAAACCTGATCTGTGGTGGAGATAGCGCAATGACATATTTAATTCAGGGCGCAAAAGATGATTTTGAGGTTGTTATCGGCCTTGAAATTCACGCGCAGATCAGCTCAAAAGCAAAACTATTCTCTGGTGCAGCAACAGAGTTTGGCGCGAAACCCAATACACAGGTATCGCTCGTTGATGCCGCCATGCCGGGCATGCTGCCAACGATCAACGCCGAATGTATCCGCCAGGGCGTGCGCACAGGGCTGGCTATGAACGCTGAGATCAACAAATTCTCAGTTTTTGACCGTAAAAACTATTTCTATGCTGATTTGCCGCAGGGGTATCAGATTTCCCAGTTCAAACACCCGATTGTCGGGCGCGGCTTGGTGGCGCTGGATATGGGCGAAGGCAAAACCAAAAATGTTGGTGTGGAACGTATCCATCTGGAGCAAGACGCGGGTAAATCCATGCATGACCAGCACCCGCAGTTGACCTATGTGGACCTGAACCGGTCTGGTGTTGCCTTGATGGAGATTGTTTCAGACCCAGATATGCGCAGCCCCGAAGAAGCCAGTGCTTATGTGGCAAAAATTCGCTCAATTTTGCGCTATATTGGCTCGTGTGACGGCAATATGGAACAAGGTAGCATGCGCGCCGATGTAAATGTTTCTGTGCGTAAGCTAGGTGAAGGTTTGGGCACACGCTGTGAGATCAAAAACGTCAATAGCCTGCGCTTTGTACGGCAGGCTATTGAAGTGGAAGCCCAGCGTCAGGTGGATATCATCGAAGACGGCGGCACGATTGATCAGGAAACACGGTTGTTTGACCCGGTGAAAGGCGAAACTCGTTCAATGCGGTCCAAGGAAGAAGCGCATGATTATCGCTATTTCCCGGACCCTGACCTGTTGCCTGTTGAATTTGATGATGCTTTCATCGAAGCGGCACGCGCAACACTGCCTGAGCTGCCAGATGTTAAGCGAGCCCGTTTCACACAGGAACTGGGCATGAATGATTATACTGCGGGTGTTTTGGTCGCGGAAAAGGATCAGGCTGATTTCTTTGAGGCACTTTTAGCAGCTCTGGTTGCCCTAACCAAAAAAGATGCAAGTACGATTGCGCCGAAAGCTTCCAACTGGTTGACTGGGGATTTGTTTGGTGCACTTAATAAAGCCGGGAAAACAATTAACGACACCCCTGTGAGCGCACAAGAGGGGGCAGAACTGCTAGCGCTGATCGAAGACGGCACCATCTCGGGCCGGATCGCCAAGGATGTGTTCGAGATTATGTTCGAAACCGGCAAAGGCGCGGACGCAATCGTTGAAGAAAAGGGCCTGAAACAGGTTTCCGATACCGGCGCGATTGAAGCCATCATTGATGAAATCGTTGCCGCCAACCCCGGCCAGCTTGCACAGTACCGCAGCGGTAAAAACAAGCTGATCGGATTTTTTGTTGGCCAAGTGATGAAAGCCACTGGGGGCAAAGCCAACCCAAGCGTAGTGAACCAGTTATTGAAACCAAAGCTAGACGGCTAAAGTTTAATTCTCCTTTCCTTACTTAAATCCCCGTTACTTAAAAGATAAAGGTCTTCCATATTGGAGGACCTTTATTGATCGAGATCATATGTCCGATCTCGTTTTTTCTATATACAGAGCCGATTAGGCAATGCCATATTTCTGCCATTTGCTCACCTCATTATCAGGCGGAGGAGAAATATTGTGCGCATTCTTGTTTTCGCCATTCTGTTATTGGCACCTGCGCTTGCGGCGCAAGAGGGGGGTGATCGGGAAAATATATCTGACCCCCTACAGCAGACCCCGCCAGCATTTGTGTTTCCGCCACCGCTTTCCCTTTGTGAGGGTGACGGCTGTGATGCTTATTTGCCGATCCTTAATCGCGTTACACGTTTTGAGGATATATCGGCGCAGCGGAAATGGGGTGCGGCGTTGGGTGGGCTTTCGGGCGCCCTTATAGGGGAAGAGGTTGGCGGTGCGCCGGGAGCTGTGGCTCTTGGTGTGCTTGGCACCTTTTTGGGGTATAATAATATAGATCGTGACAGGTGGGAGCGCGACGCTAAAAGCTATGACGCGGCATGGCAGCGCGGTGATGACACCTATTATAATCCGGCCAACCGGTTGCCTATTGAAGCCCACTGGATGCATGCCGGACCAGCACGTCGGGGTGGTGATCAACAGAAAAAATAGTCAAACAGACTATAGTTCATGTGTCGTTCAGTTTTCCTGCCTTAGTATCGGCTACATAATAACCGGAGGTGCACATGTTTCGTAAACCCTTGATGCTTTTGACCACGACAGCGCTGGCGACAGCATTTTTGTTGCCTGCAAGCTTTTCTTTTGCAGATGACAAACGCGAAAAGCGGGTAAAGACGCATAAGGAACGTGTTGAAAAACGCACCCCTCAAAAACGCCAGGATGTGCGCCAATCAAGAGAGCAGCGGAGCCAGACAAACAGGCGTAACCCGGCAAAAGCCAATAACACGCATACAAAAAAGGAAATCAGCCGGGAAATTACTCGTGAAACGCGCCAGCCCAGACAGCAGACTAGGCGGCAGGTTAGGTCGCAAGAAGGCCGCCGTGACGTTGCGCCCCGTAGTCGGGACCAGCATCGATCAAGCCAATCCAATAATTCACCAAAGGCGGGATCACAGCGCCGGGTAGAAAATGATCGGCGTGTTACGCAGCAACGCACGAATACAGAGAGATCACGCAGCCGACATAACGACAGACGCACAACAGCGCAGGATGAACGTCAGGTTCGGCAAAATCAGACAGAACAGCGTCAGCAAACCGGGCAAAGCCGTACACGCACGCGCCCCGAAGCTGTGGACCGCAACGGAGAACGCAGCCGTCAGCGTGGACGCACATTGAATGAGCTACGCTCTGCCCCCGAACGTTTTACAGGGCAAAATAGACGAAATACCTCAAACGCGACGAACCACCGGCAAGTTGACACGGTAGATGTTAACCGCGCCCGTGATCGAGACCGTAGCAGAGATGGGCGGGGCCGTGCTGGTGATCGATACCGCGACCACGACGCGGGTAGCCGGGGCAATAATCATCGTGGCCGAACCTATAACGGCGACAATCGCGACAGGCAGGACCATGCCGGCCGGCGTGACCGTGACCGGCGCGATCATAACAGCCGTCGCCACGACAGGCATGACAGACGGGACCATGATAGGCGTCATCGGCGTAGCCATCACTGGTATGCGCCAGATATTGGCTTTTATTTTGGTTTTGGTTCCGGCTATGGCGGCTGGAATTACGGGCTGAATTATTCACTGGGTCATTATCGTGGATACAGCCACGCCGGGTATGGCCATGGTTACCGCTATGGGTACCTTTATGGCCGGGACTATGATTTGTTCGGGCACTGGCCTTATGCTTCAGGGCATTATGTTGCGCGGTCTTATTGGGGCTGGAACCACCGCCACCATCATTATCATTATGGCGATTATTGCCCAAGTGCAAACGGGGCATATGACAGCTCTTATGGTTATTATGAACCCACGGGCGGTGATAGCGTTGCGGGTGTTCTGCTGGGCGGCATAGTTGGCGGTATTATTGGCGCTGAGATCGATGGTGGACATAATCGCACCGCCGGTGCTGTGATTGGTTCGGTTATAGGTGCCACCATCGGCGCGAATGCCAGCCGTTCCAATAGCCGATATTACAAAAGTGTCAGCGATCGGGATTATGATAATTATGCCGACTATAACGGCAATTATGATGCTTCAGGTCGGCACCGTAATGAAGCTGAAACCTATGAACCTCCTAGTGAGGTCCGGACTTGCATGCGCTTTGAAACCGTGCGTGGTAATTATATTTGTACCAAATGGTCGATTGAATATATCTATGATGATGAATGACGGGGTTTGTCATGACCAAATAAAACGGGCAGCCACAATGGGCTGCCCGTTTTATTTGTAGCTTCGGGAATACCTACCGATAGCCTTCATTGTATTCTTCATTATAGTTTTCAGGCACATCATCATGGGTGTTTCTGTCAGGCCGCATTGCATTGTGGTCAAAAACTATGCGGCTGCGGGAACCGCTGAAATGAATAAGAACAGGGGCCCCTTCCGGCAGCGGCTGAGTATCAGCTTGAACAATGCTGACAAGCGCGCCGCTTTCCGTGCGGATCACATATTCAAAGCCGCCTCTTTTGGACGAGGATTTTTCAATGCTGGAACCGATCAGTCCGCCTAGCAAAGCCCCGCCAATGGCACCAATGACATTTTCAGCGCCCCGGCCCCGACCACTGCCAATTGTCGAACCTGCTGCCGCGCCTATGCCCGCACCAGCCACTGTGCCAACACCTGTTTTCCCTTGAATTTCAACCCAGCGGTAACTTTCAATCGTGCCCCGTTCAATTCGACGAACTTCACCAACCGAATGTGCATTATAGCTGTTCGATGACAGATTGGGCGCACAGGCACCAGCAAACATGGCAAGTGGCAAAGCAAATGCCAATTTCATAGTGTTTGTTATCATTGCACAGTCCTATCCTGTTTTATGCCGTAAACTTTGCTTGCCAATAGCGGCGCGAACAAGGCGGCAAAAAGGCAATCTTCAGCAGATAGTATGGGCTTTGTGTTGTGAATGCAGGATGAATATCAGGGAGCAGACAAAGCAAATTTATCGCTGCCTGTATTTTGTGCCTTATGTAAGGCGCTATCAGCCTTCTGGATCAATTGGTCAAGGTTCTTACTGTCTGGATCAAAAATGACACCAAAACTTATGGATATACCATTCATCCCCGCGAGTGCCGGGATTTTGATGGATTTTACAACGCTGGAGAACCGTCTGAACAATGCGGGAATATCGGCTTTTCTGAGGTTAGGCAGCAAAAGGCAAAACTCCTGGCCACCAAAGCGGGCCACGATGTCTGCATCGCGGGCTTCTTCTTTCAAGGCCTTCGCAACGGCCTGTAGGGCTAAGTCGCTAACATCGTTCCCGTACGTATCCTCGATTTTTTTGAAGTGGTCAATATCGGCCATTGCCAAGACTATAGGTTGTTCGGCGCGTCTGCACTGAGCAATAGCGGGGCTTGCTGCTTCAATGAAGGCTTTGCGGTTCAAAAGTCCTGTCAGGAAATCGCGAGTAGCGGCTTCCTCCAGTGACTGGAGCTGATATCTGGACTTTAGAGCGCTGTGAACCCGGCAAAGAAATTCTTCTGACGAGAAGGGTTGCCTAAGAAAATCATTTGCGCCGTATTTTAAATACTGAGAGGCAAAACCCGTTGTTGTTGAAGGGATTGCAAGGATGGATAATTGAGATGTGCCATAACTGCGCCTTAGGGCACTGACCAGTTCGATGCCGCTGCAATCTGTTAACTTGTCACTGACAAGCACCAGTGAAAAATCGTTATGCTTTGCGAGTATTTTTTTTGTCTCTGCTGCGCTGTCGCATGCCCATGTGGATAATTTTATGTTGCCTAATCTTTCAACTTGCTTGCGGCGCAGTTCCGGGTCCTGGCAGGCAACCAAAACCTTTTGACCTGTTTGAAATAGCAGGTAGTTGACAAGTTCCAGCAGATATTCAAGCGCAACCGGGCTGTCTTTGATCACATAATCGACGATGCCTTTTGAGAATAAGCTTGCCTTCAAAGAAGGATCATAAAGGCCTGTAAAAACAATGGTGGGAATGCCCAGTTTGCGAACATAGTCAACGATTTCTCCGCTGGGGGCGTCCGGGAGTACAAGGTCCACTAGCGCCAGGTCATATTTGTTTCGATTTCCGCCAAGAAATTGCAACGCTGATTCCATTGAAGCGGCACTATCCACAGAAAGGTTTGGGATAGTCTGTAGCATTTCGCGTATGGCGCCCAAATAGAATTTGGAATCTTCCACGATCAGGATACGGTTATAAAGGACCCCGGTCTTCATAAACTCCCCCGTTTATTGGCGTATGTATTTCGCCTATAAACATTATTAAAGCACCTATAAATTGAAATATATCTAAATACACTTTGCACACTGTTGGCACATTTGTCATCTTTCATCGTATTTATGAGTGTATTTATTCTGGGAAGTCGTGCGAAATCGCCAGAAATCAGCCATTTATGCTGTGGTGTGGCATGAGTATTAACTTATAAAAAAGTGCTGTGCTGAAAAGGTGTGAAGAAAAGCCAAAAAAACCGAGATATTGGCGAATATTTTTGCTATGCTTCTTGTTTAGGAGCTCACAGTTCAAAAATGCTCCCTGTATTTATGTCCGTTCATGCCCTGATTGAATTGTCTGCTTTTATGCGTTGGAAAGCAGATACCTGCTTTGCCGATGAATTAGGCAAAGCCAAAACGGAGATAATCACAAAGCTTAGTACTAAGTTTTGTGGAGAATGATGATGGGGCAGAAAGACCATAAACTATATCCTTATGTCGTCGATAGAATGGCGCAAGCGGAAGCCGGACGCGCGGAAGCGCTTTATGATCTGGGCCTTCTCTATTCAACCGGGCAGGGCGTGGAGCAGGACTATGTGCAAGCGCACAAATGGTTCAATCTGGCGTCAATTCGGGGCGTCAACCGGGCCTCGGTGGACCGATGCGAAGTTGCGTCAGAGCTTGACCCCAGAGGGGTTGCGCAGGCGCAGCGGTTGGCACGCCAATGGCTGGTGTCACATTAGGGCACGGGTTCAGAGCCGGTTTAAGGAGGGTACGCTGTTTAAAAAGGCGGCAACTCTGCCGAATAACCGCCTTTTTACTTATGCTGGGTCTAGCCTTTATAGACTTCCAATGCTTTATCAATCAGGAATGTAATGTGATCACGGTGCGCGCGTGTGGCGGCATCTCCGCGCCAGCGCGACATATCCTTGTTGATTTGACGCAAATTCCCATAAGCGTTTGACCGTGCAACATAATCAAATGCATCAGCACTGAGCATAGCGATTAGCTGGCGCACATAATGGGTTTGCAGCTCCTGCCGGAAACTGTTCACTGCGCCGCGACTATCATCTTCAAAAATAGCTTCTGTAAGGTCCCCCATGACTTCTGTCACACTGTAGTCATTTCCGTACAGGCCTGAGTCTGTGATCCGCATCAGTGTTGCCGGGTGAAGGACATGAGCCAGAATGTCAGCTTGAATTGCTGTGGCACGCTGGTGAATTTTTGGGTCTTCTGTGCCAGTAAAGTGGAAGAAACCCCGCCGCTGGATGGCGAGATGCTGTAGCAAGTCACCATCCACCTCAAAGGCTGTTGGTGAGAAAATATAATCACGCAGCAGCTTCATAGCCTGCTTCTGTTTTTCTTTTTCTACAGGCCGGTAAGGTTGTTTTGCGCCAGCCTGACCAACGGTAGACCGATCAACATGAACGCCGCCAATATAGCGGGACGCTACGCGACCTTGCCAGGCCATGTCTCTGGTGAGAACCAGATATGCGTTCCGGAGTGTCTGGTAGCTTTCGCCGTCACTGGTGAGCTTGTTTTTAAGTTTTTTGAGTATTTTTTGGCCAAGTTTCAAACGGTCTTCAGCAAACTGCACTGCATCGTCTGTCATGTCGTAGATATTGACATGTGGGTCAATGCCTTTGCCCGGAGCCCGCATATCATCGGCATCATTGCCAAACGCAAGCCCTTTTTCGTTAGACCGTTCGAGATGAGCCTCGCGTACTGCCAGATCATCCAATGTTGGGTCATACCCAAAGCGGATGGCCCAAATATCATAGTCGCCAGGACGGACAGTATAATAATGAGCTTGTTTTTTGCCTGGAGGAGCAAAATTTATGGACGGATAGTCCATGACAGAACCCGCAAGGCCATTTTCCTGTGCACTGGCGTCATGCGCTGTTGCGTATGACCGTGCCTGCGTTGCCTTCATATTGTGGTTCAAACCCAATGTATGGCCAACCTCGTGCAGCATTAGGTAATAAATGGATTCTTCCACAAGTTTGTTAGAGGCATCAGGTCCCGTACCCAATGTGCTGGCAAGCGTTTTCCCCAGCATATTGCTCATTTGCAGGTGATTTGCCATCATGCACTGCTGTTCGTGGCTTTTCAGGCGGTTTATATATTCGACGCCAGTTTTTTGTTTTTCCAACCCCAGGGATGCAGTTTCAAAAACATCTCGCGCGCGCATTCTATTGGTAAGGAATGAATATTCGAGCATGATGTCCGCACCGAGAATTTGCCCTGTGCGCGGATTGGTGAAGCTGGGGCCATACCCGCCAAAAGGTGGCTGTGGACTTGATGTCCAACGGAGCACATTATAGCGCACATCGCCTGCATCCCAGTCGGCGTCATCGGGCTGTGTTTTGACCTGTACTGCGTTTTTAAATCCAGCTTGCTCAAAGGCGATGTTCCAAGCTTCAACTGCTTTCTTGATCGTGGGGCGCAGGGCCTCAGGCGTTGTGTTTTCTATCCACCAAACGATGGGCGCTACAGGCTCAGAAAGGGCCGCAGAAGGGTCTTTTTTAACTAAATGCCAGCGATTGATCATGTCGCGCCAGGGTGTTGCGCTTTGATCCGTCATGTCGTTAACATAATCAAGGAAATAGCCCACACGCGCATCATCAAGGCGGGGCTGATAGTCATTGTCTGGCATGGCCAGAAGCGTATGTTGCATGCGCACTTTTACATTACGCGCATCGGTAATCTCAAAACCATTGCCACGGTTCAGCGGTGAGCTGTTTGCATACACATAATCTACCGTGATATTGGTATTTTCAGGATAGTTGTTAATTTTGGATATCCGGGTTTTAGCACCTGAGAGCTTGCCGAGCTTGAAGACCTCCCAAGGTTTGCGCCGGGGGTTGCCTGTTGGCTTAACCTGATTAAGAGATTCCGTTCTGAATAACCCGTCTACAGGGATAAGATAGCGCGTGCCGTCTTCGGATTTTGCTTTGATCTTCTGTACAAACAAGACTGCGTTATTGATGTTGGCATCTTTCGCGCGGGACAGATTGTTTTCCGGGTCAAAATAGAAATTCGCATTTTCTTCGGTGATCTCGATCTTGTCAAAGTGCCGGTTAATTCTGATAACCTTCTGGCCACGGTACTGGCCCCGAAAATGTCCACCTTCGACGATACCATCGGTGACTTGTGAGAAATAAATAAATTCTTTGCCAACTTGGTCCTCGGAAATCTCCATGGAAAGAGCCCCGGTCTTGGGATCCTGATATAGTTTGAAAAGGCCTTCAATAACAACCTGGTCCTCAACCACCTCTTTGATGAATTTGTCTTTTTTTCCCTCCTTTTCATCAGCCTTTTTGTCGGTTTCGTCATCTGATTTTTCGGCGTCTTCTTCTGTTGATTTTTCTACCTCCTGCTTTTTTTCAGCTGCGGGTTTAGCAGGTTTGGGCTCATCTGCGCTCGCAGGAATAGCGACGACAGACAATAAGCTGATCGCTGTGCCTGCTAGCAAGCGACGAAAAAATAAATCCAGGTTTTGCACCATTATTCTCCTTGGTGTTGGGCTCGTGATTCAGGCCTTATATGACAGGCGAGTGTTTATCTATGGCGATATATAGTCAACACGGCAGCAAGTATTTGGCCGCAACGACGGAACGGTTCACCGCATTAATGAAAAGATTAAAGCATTGCATGATCAACGACTACTGCGAAGCATCTCGGCAAGTTGTTGCCCAAGTTTGTCGCATCCCATATCTGGGGCTTTGGCTGAGGCGGCGGCAAGGATATTTTTGAATTCCAGTCGTCCGAGTATTTTTTGGTAATCATCGCGTGCAAGAAGCACGATACGCGCATCGGTTTTACCAATAAACTCTTCAATATCATCGGTATCCAGTTTGCAATATCGGGCACCACCCGCAATAAGGGCGCTTTGACGAGCAACTTGCAGCAGTTTTTTCTCTTGTGCACTTTGCCCGCCTGACGGCTGTTCCTGCAAAGCATGAATGTCCTGTGAAAGGCTGGCAAGCAAAAGAAGAAACGAAGCGATTTTGACGAAGGAAAACATATTTGGTCCGTTGATTGACTATGTTGGCACCGACACTAACCAGCCTAAAAGCGGCAGGCAAGGGGAGATAAATAATTCATCGAAATGTGAATGGTGGTGTGAGTTGGGTGATTGTTTAATTTTCCGAATAAAATCTCAACAGTGAATTTCTCTCAGGTGCCTTCATAGCCCACAACTCGATTTCTGCCATATGCCTTGGCGCTGTAGAGGGCTTGGTCTGCCCTGTCGAGAGCCGCCTCAATCGTAATTTCATCGGGGTTCCACTGTGCAACACCAATGCTTGCTGTGAAACGGAATTTTTCTGCCTCATGTACTGTCGTATGGAAAGAGGTGGCCTTGCGGATTGCCTCAGCAATTTTTATGGCGCGGCCCATTTTCAAGTCTGTTAACACCGCAGCGAATTCCTCACCGCCCATACGTCCAACAAAACCGCTTTCTCCAACTTCTTTCTCGGCAATCATAGAGAAATCACGGATTGCAACGTCGCCAGCAGCATGCCCATAAGTGTCGTTGATGCGTTTGAAATGGTCTATATCCACCATAATGACGCATATATTCTTTGTTTTAGTGTTTTTGATAGCTTGTTCGCCAAGCGCAATAAAGCGCCGCCTTATCAAGAGTCCTGTCAGCGAATCTGTGTTTGCCAGACGTGTTAGTTCAGCCTGTTTTGCCTCAAGTTCCGCTTTTGCATGGTAAAGTTGTTCAGCAAGTTCGGCAGTTCGTGCGGCATCGGCTTCTACCATGGTCGTATGCATTTCACGTTCCTGGTGTGCGTGCAGTTGGTAGCTGATATCACGCAATATCCATACTCGCGATGACTGTGAAGGCACCACCCGAGTGTGTCGTTCGATAACACGCCCATCCTTTAAGTGAAGTGTCTCGGAAAACTGAAAATCGGGTGCCGCCAGTGCCGCCGCGACAACCTCATCAGCAGGTCCCCGTTCATTCAACTCATCGTGCCATAAATCAAAAAGTTTATTAATGGTTCCAGCAGTTTCAAAATTGGGGAAGACGGAGTGGGCTGTATTATTGGCGGACACAAGTTTGCCGTTCATATCGGTCATCAAAATAGCATAAGGAAGGCAATTGGGGTCCAGTTTCCAAATATCATGATTGGCGGGTACTGCGTGCTTGATGCGGCTTAAAACATATACAGACAAACATACAGTGATGAGCAAAAATTTAGGGATCAGCGTCAAGGGGAGAAAAGCAAGCAAGGCAAATGTTGCAGCAAGTAAGAAGAGTTCAAAAATGATGGATTTGCTGTAACTCAATGCCTAACCCTAATGTCCGCCTTAGGGAAAAAGGATGGGAGATTACCTCATTTGTCAATTGATTTCCGCGTGTCTTCGCCTGTGGACAGTCGCGTTATCAGCATATGCGAGAACGATTAACGGCAAAAATTGTATAAAATGCGAAGGAAAATAGCCGCCAGTCCGTATGTAGTCATGACAGATATACTCATAGTAACAACGAGGATAAGACGATGAAAAAAATGGCAGTATTATTAGTGACGGCGGGACTTGTGCTGGCTGGGTCGTTGGGAGCTTCTGTAATGGCTGAAGACAAAATTAAAGATCGCTTCAAAAAACATGACAGCAATGGCGACGGTATTGTTAGTCACCAGGAAATGAAGGCTCAGGTTCAAGCAAAGTTCGACGAATATGACCAAAACAGGGACGGTTTTGTTGAATTGAATGAGTTACCTGTGACAATGCCTGTGCCATCACATAAAAGCGAACGTAGGGAACGCCGCCGTTCTAAAATGCAGGAAAAAATGGCCGAGCGCGGACATGAAATGCCCGAGAAGTTTGCTGAACATATGGAACAGCACGGCAAACCCACGCGCATCAAATTTATAGCAAAGCTTGACCGTGACGGTGATGAGCGTGTCTCAGTTGAAGAATATATGCGTAAGGCCATCAAACATTTTAAACACCGCGATGTTAACGGAGATGGCAACGTGACATTGGAAGAAATTGAAACGGCACGAAGCCACCGTATGGCCAAGCGACTGAAGAATAAGCAGCGCCATCAAGACTAACTGCGCTTCCTCCTAAAAATAGTCTCAATGTATGTGATATATGGTGGCCCTAGCTCTTGCCCTTTTCAGGGGTGGGCGCTAGGGTGCGCCAATTATTTTGCCAAACTGAGGCTATGCATATGTTTAAAGGCTCCATTCCTGCTTTGATCACCCCGTTTACGGAAGACGGTGCTGTGGATGCAGATGGCTTTCAAAAGTTTGTCAATTGGCAAATTCAGGAAGGTTCTCATGGACTTGTACCGGTTGGTACAACTGGTGAGAGCCCAACCTTGAGCCATAGTGAGCATAAATTGGTGGTGAAACTGTGTGTGGAAGCCGCAGGAGGGCGTGTACCTGTTATTGCAGGTGCTGGCTCAAACAACACGGCTGAAGCTATTGAGTTGATCCAATATGCCCAGGCTGTGGGTGCGGATGGTGCGCTGGTGGTTACGCCGTATTACAATAAACCAAGCCAGGCAGGTTTGTACGCCCATTTTAAAGCTGTTCATGAAGCGTCTGATCTACCGATTTTGATTTATAATATCCCGGGTCGCTCTGTTGTTGACATGAGCGTAGAAACCATGGCGTCACTTTATGAGCTGCCACGAATTGTGGGCGTAAAAGACGCCACAGGCGATCTGGACCGCTGTGCCAGTCAGCGAGCTGCAATGGGGCCGGACTTTATCCAGCTCTCAGGGGAGGACGGGACCGCGCTTGGTTATAATGCTATGGGCGGCGTAGGCTGCATCAGCGTTTCCGCAAACATTGCCCCTAAAATGTGCAGCCAATTTCAGGAAGCTATGCTTGCGCAGGACTTTCAGACGGCGTTGACACTGCACGATAAATTACTGCCTTTGCACCGGGCCATGTTTATGGAACCCAGCCCGGCACCGGCTAAATACGCAGGTTCATTGCTCGGGATTTGCAGTGAGACTGTGCGCCTGCCCATGATGCCGGCAAGCGAAACGGCCCAGGCGGTATTGGCGTCTGTAATTTATGATCTTGACCTTGGCCCGGCCGAGCTTGGCTAAAGCCATGGCCAAAAAGAAAAAAGACCTCAACCCATCCAGGACGGCAGCGGACAACCGTAAAGCACGCCACCTCTATTTCATCGAAGAGGAAATTGAGGCTGGCATTGCGCTCACTGGCACGGAAATCAAATCGTTGCGTGGCGGCGAAGCCAATATCAGGGAAAGCTATGCCGACGAAAAAAATGGTGAGCTATGGCTGGTTAATGCCTATATCCCGGAGTTTTCGCATGGAAACCGTTTTAATCATTCGCCGCGCAGGCCCCGCAAATTACTGATGCACCGTAAGGAAATTAACCGGCTTGCGGGCAAGGTTCAGCGGGGAGGCATGACCTTGGTGCCGCTGAAAATTTATTTCACTGAGCGGGGCAGGGCCAAAGTTATGATTGGTCTGGGCAAAGGTAAAAAGCTGCATGACAAGCGCGAAACTGAAAAACAGCGGGACTGGAGCCGCCAGAAAGCGCGCGTGATGAAAGATCATAGCTAGCACGTCGGATAAGGTATTGGGCGGCGATTGCCAGCACAAAGGTCTGCCCGCCTTGCTACCTTACTTATTTTGAGAATCAGGAGGGACGGTAATTGTGAAGCGAACCGGGCTTTCCACACTGCCTGCAATGACACCATTTTTTCCGGTTCTAAGGTTTGCCGTGGCGCTCAGGCTATACTTGCTCAGGGTTTCCCCGTTTACGATTGTACCATGTGGGCCCCCGAGGTCTCGGATGCAAAGCTGGCCACTGCGCCGTAAAATCTCGAAATGGTTATCGCAAAGCTCACCAATACTGCTAAGTGGCACCCGCAGGCTATTGGGTGTTGCAATACAGTGCTTTTCGGCCGTTGCTATATTGCCAACCGAAAATGGAAACTCAGAGATTTCAATAAAGGTCAGAAATTTATCGGCTACCAGGGTACTGGCCCCTTCGATTGTGGGGTGATCGCTTTTGATATGAAGAGTGGCCTGTGTGCTGCCGTCTTCATTTATATCACCGGTTGCATAGCTGCTGCGAAGTCTAGCTGCGAGGGTGTTTACAACATGGCGTACCAGCGGGTCGGAAAAACTCCGGCGAAAGGCCTCGGTTTCAATAAAAAGGGCAGTTGTGGGTTTGGAGGCTTTAGCAGTGACAGAGTGTCGCCTGCGTTCAATCGCGCTGACCTCACCAAGTAATTCGCCGCCACGAATAGATGCGATGTGATGTGCGTTATCTTCATCCATATGCCAGATGTCAACCTGACCATCCAAAATCATATAGACACCACTACTTTCAGTGTCTTGTGCGTAAATGGTATCTCCAATGGAAAAACTAACGTTTTCACCCATTGCTTCAGAGTTTTGTCCCATATCCATCCTTTATTAAGCCCCCTAACTTACGGACCAATTTTAGCATTGGCAAATTTCAAATATTTTATTGAGAATGACTTGCAATAGCGTTAATGGGGTGCTATTTCTGCAATTAATAATGCAAACACTTCTTAAGTAGAGAAAGCGCTCCATGGTTCCTCGTTATTCAAGATTTGCGGTACTGACATCATTGATGGTTGGCACCGTGCCTGCACTGGGTGCAACCAATGCAGAATCCTCAGCCTATGAATTCGAACTGGTTGATATCGCCATTGAACGCATTCAGGTTATTGGCAAGGCTGTTAAGCGTAGCCAGATTATTGGTGCTGCTACGAGACTGAGCCAGGAAGACCTAGATGTCTTTAAATATCAGGACATCAACCGTGCACTACGTTTGGTTCCTGGCGTGAATATTCAGGAAGAAGATGGCTATGGGCTTCGTCCTAATATTGGTTTGCGCGGAACGGGCGTTGAACGGTCAGCCAAGATCACATTAATGGAAGACGGTGTCTTGATTGCTCCGGCACCGTATGCGTCGCCATCAGCTTATTATTTCCCGACAGCAGGACGCCTTGAGGCTATTGAGGTGCGCAAAGGCTCTGCCGCCATCAAATTTGGTCCCCGTTCCGTGGGCGGTGCCATAAATCTGGTTAGCCGTTCGATACCTGAGGAGGAGTTTTCCGGGTTTCTGGACGCCCGTATTGGCGAGGATGGGCTACGAACCTTACATGCTTCAGTGGGCGGTACAGGCAAGAATATTGCCGGGGTGGTAGAGGTGTTTGATACCAACAATGACGGTTTCAAAACACTGGCCGATGATAGTGACACAGGCTTTGATGTGGAAGATTATCTCCTCAAGTTTCGTGTTTTCACGTCTGAGAATGCTGCAGCCGCACAAGCTCTGGAAATAAAACTCAGCAAAACTTACGGCGATTCCAATGAAACCTATCTTGGGTTAACAGATGCCGATTTTGCCGTTGATCCCTACCAGCGATATGCGGCCAGTGGGCTTGATAATATTGCGACTGAGCATGAGCAAGTGCAAGTAACCCATGAAATTGCCTTCGAGAATGGTGTGGAGATTGTAACCACAGCTTACCGGAATGAATTTGAACGCGATTGGTTCAAGTTTCATGATTTGAAAAACACGGTCAATGCGAGCTGCGGCAACGGCACATTTGTTCTTGAGAGCCCTGAGGTATGTGCCACTGAGCTTGCTTGGCTCAAAGGTGAAATTGATAGTGCCGAGGGCGCAATTCGCATACGCCACAATGCGCGCACTTATGTGTCACGCGGTATCCAGAGTTTGATTGCGGTCCCATTTTCGACGGGCAGCTTTCACCACGACCTGGAGATTTCACTGCGGTATCACGAAGATTATGAGAACAGGCTCCAGTATGATGAACGATATTCGGTCATCAGCGGGGCGCTGGAGTTTGTTTCTGAAGGTAATCTGGGCAGCGCGGGCAACAGAGTGGTTGGAGCCAATGCATGGGCGTTTTTTGTGCAGGATACGATCAAAGTCGGGCGGTGGACACTGGCACCGGGCATTAGGTTTGAGACAATTAATCTGGATCGGTCTGACTGGGCCGGGGATGATTCCGACCGAACGGGTGTAGAAAACCAGCGTGAAACAACGCATGTGAATACATTCGTCCCCGGACTGGGCGTTAGTTATCATATTAGTGACAATCTGACATTGACTGGCGGCATTTTTAAGGGGTTCAACCCTCCGGGTGCCGGCAATGCAGATGCACAAGAAGAAAAAAGTGTGAATTTTGAGTTTGGGGCCATTTATGACAAAAATGGCTTCTATTTTGAAAGCATGGGTTTTTACAGTGACTATTCCAATATTCTTGGCACATGCACCGCTGCTGTAGGGTGTAACGGAGGTGAAATAGGCGATCAGTTCAACGGTGGTAAAGCGCGTATTCTAGGGCTGGAATTGGTGACAGGGTATGTGTCGGATTTAGGTGATGACTGGCAGTTGCCTCTTTATCTGAATTATACGTATACAAATGCGGAATTTAGCACTGATTTTTCTGACAGCTTTTGGGGTGATGTTTCCAAAGGCGATAGTTTCCCCTATTTGGCCAAGCACCAATTCACCGTGAGCGCAGGCATCAACAACGACAGCTTCAGTGCCGTGATGCAGGCAAATTATGTTTCTGCGTCACGTGTTGAGGCTGGTACAGGCGCAATCCCGGTCGCTGATCGTGTCGATAGCCGCATGGTTTTTGATTTTTCGCTGCACTATAGTGTGAGCGATGCAATGACCGTTTTTGCAACGGTGGATAATGTTTTTGATACAGATTATTCAGTGGCCCGGCGTCCTATCGGTTTGCGCCCAGGTAAACCGCGCACCTTGATAAGCGGTGTGAAATTCACATTTTAATTTGGTACTATACGAAATTGGTTCTCCAAAAGAGGGTGTGCAAGCTACTATATGTTGTGTCCTTAGGGAAATATTAGGGATTTTATGGTGTTATTGAGTGGGACGGCAAAAGAAGGAGATTCGTTTCCATGCCTAATCAAAAACACTGTATATTGAATCAAGGCCTGCAAAAACAAGTGCTGCCAAAAACCTTCGCAGGTGCCATGTCTGCAATGAGACCCGGGCTGATACAGGCCCTGCGTGGTGCTGTCGCCAGTGGTGATGCACCTGCCGCTCATGGATTTTATAAAGCTGTTGCGGGCCCTGCCGCCGCCGCTAAACTCGCAGGGAAAGATGAACTATCGCATCTTAAGGGGTGGCTGTCCCATCAGCCCTAATCACCAACACTTTAGAGCTCCTGATGTTCCGAGTACCCTGGCGCGGCGGAGGCAATAGCACCCGCCGCGCTTCTATTTATAGTGGTGGCTCCCTGGATCATGTCTTGATTTCCATCGCTACCAGTTTCAGTGCCTGCATAAACATTGCCTCTGTGAGCACCCCTGTATTCACATTGTAACGTGACACATGATAGCTATCTATAAGTGTTAGTCCGTTGGGGAGCCTGTGAATTGCTCCGTGTGCAAACTTATGGTCGACAAGCCGAAGGCCAAACGTATGTAGCGTCGTATCGTGCGCGACCCTGCCCAGCGCCATCAGGACTTTCAGGTTTGGCATAGCTTCTATCCGTGCGAGCAAAAAAGGCCTACAGTTTTTGACTTCGGCAGCGGTGGGTTTATTTTGCGGGGGAACACAGCAAACGGCATTGGTTATACGGCTACCAACAAGCTCAAAACCGTCGTCAGGCCGGTTTTTGTTTTTATTATTCGTCCAGCCCATACGGTCAAGCCCTTTGAATAATAATTCGCCTGAAAAATCACCAGTGAAAGGACGACCGGTCCGGTTGGCGCCTTTCAGCCCGGGGGCCAGCCCGATGATTAGAAAAGGGGCGTCTGCTGCTCCCATGCTGGTAACGGCCCCATTATAAAAATCCGGGTAAGCGGCTTTGTTGGAGGTTCGAAACTGTACCAGACGAGGACAAAGCGCACATTCACGCTGTGGTTCAGTGGGATGTTTGATGCTGTCCACGGAAAATCCTGACGAAATAGGAGGGAGGAGGCACCAAGTTGACCGCCCTTTTCGTTCAGGTCAAGCGTCTATATCAGCCTCCCAACTGCTCTTCATAAGCGGAATCGCCCGGTTCGTCGTTAGCAGACGCCGCAGCGGGTTTACCAAAGGCTTCCATCAAATGCTTCAGGTCAACAAATTGGTCGGCTTGGCGTCTTAGTTCGTCGGCTATCATAGAAGGCTGGGTAGAATTTGAACTGACAACGGTAACTCTGGTGCCGCAGCGCTGAACCGCCTCAATCAGGCGGCGAAAATCGCCGTCCCCGGAAAAAAGAATGATATGGTCGAGTGATTTGGCGAGATTCAGCATATCAACGGCAATTTCAATATCCATATTGCCTTTAATTTTGCGGTGCCCGTGCCCGTCGGTGAATTCTTTCACGGGTTTTGTCACCATTGTAAACCCGTTATAATCGAGCCAGTCTACAAGGGGGCGCAGGGGTGAATACTCCTGATCTTCAAGAATAGCAGTATAATAATAAGCGCGGATCAACCGGCCTTCTTGTGCAAAATAGGACCGTAGGGCTTTATAGTCGATTTCCATTTCAAGTGCGCGAGCGGTAGCATAAAGGTTAGAGCCGTCAATGAATAAAGCGACGCGCTCTTCAGGATAAATCTGCATGGCCAATTCCAGTCTTTTAGGAATAGGGAAGGCGCATTTTTTACAATCAAATATGAAAATTCAAATACGCCAGTATAGCTTTAGGGATTAGAGTTAATTATTAGTAAATTCCTAACCAAAAGAGCAGCAAGGAATCTGAAAAGAATGATCGAAAATCGGCAGATATTGGTGGGCTTGGGGGGCAATATTGCGTCGCCATACGGTGAACCAAAAGTGACGTTATGTAAAGCCGTTGCCGCGCTTGAAGCGGCAGGGTTGGCAAATATTGAAGTTTCTGCCGTTTATCAAACCGCACCAGTACCAGCAACAGGTCAGCCGGACTTTATCAATATTGCCTTACAGGCTGAGACAGAGTTTTCGCCGGGCCAGTTGTTGGCCTTGTTTCAGAAGACGGAAAAGGCGTTTGGACGACAGCCGGCAGAACGGTGGGCTGCCCGTACGCTTGATATCGACCTTCTTGCCTGCGGGGACATGGTTTTGCCGGGTAGGTCTGTTTGGTTTGAACTTGTCAGTAACAGTGACCCGGCGGCTATTCTTCAGCAGCCGGTAGTGCCCCATCCCCGACTTCATAAGCGAGCTTTTGTGCTCTGTCCGTTACAGGATATTGCGCCCACATGGTGCCACCCCTGTCTGGATCAAACTGTTCAGGAAATGTCCAGTATGTCGTTCATCAAGGATCAATATTCATCTGTTAGAAAAATTTCTGACAAACTATAGCAATTCCCTGCTTTACACAGGGTAACCGCGCTTGTATAAGCGGGCGCTTGTACGGCAACTGGGCTTACACATATAAGCCCCATGTTAGTCGCAAAAAGATTTTGGAGAATATGAATGGCTCGCGTCACCGTTGAAGACTGCGTTGATAAAGTAACCAACCGCTTTGAGCTTGTCCTTGCTGCGGCCCAGCGTTCCCGCCAGATTTCTGCTGGTGCCCCGCTTGAGGTTGAGCGCGATAACGACAAAAATGCTGTCGTGTCGCTGCGTGAAATCGCGGAAGAAAAAGTATTCGCAAATGATCTTACGGAATCCGTAATCAACGGCTTACGCAAGGTTATGGAATCGGACGAAGCTGAAGAAGTTGACATGGATATTCTGATGGCAGGTATGGACAGTCAGGCTTCCAGCTCTGCTGATTGATAAGTCGTTCTTGCGAACGTTTTAGAACCCGGCTTTAACGCCGGGTTTTTTATTGCGGCCTTCAATCAGATATTCTCAGAATGATCTTGCCTTTGGCACGCCAGCTCTGGCTTTTTTCAAAAGCAGCGGCCGCTTGCTCAAATGGATATTCACTGTCAATCAGGCTGCGTAATTTACCTTCAACGGCTATGTTGACCATCGCGGCAAGGTCTGCCCTTCGTGGTTTAACCAGAACAAGGTGTGCGGTCTGTTGCTTGCCGAAGGGGTTTAGCGCAGCAAGTTTGCTCCAGACCGCGGACAGCGCGGTTCCCAGGGACGGAATTGTCGTGATGTAACGCCCTCTTTTTTTGAGTGCCGGGCGGCTTTTCTTGAAATTGGAACGACCTATTACATCATAAACAATGTCATATTTTGCGGTGTGTATCTCGAAATTTTCAGTTTCATAATTGATCACGTCATCAGCCCCCAACCGCTTGCAGAGTTCAATATTACGCGGGCCGCATACAGCAATCACGTGGGCACCTTGGGCTTTTGCCATCTGTATTGCATAAGAGCCAACGCCCCCTGAGGCGCCGTTGATCAAAATGGTTTCTTCTGGCTTCAACTTCGCCAGATTATGAAGAGTTTGGTAGCTGGTCATGCCTGCGCACGGCATGGCCGCTGCTTCTGCATGGCTGATTGAGGTTGGCTTAACGGCCACCGCACTTTCCCGGATCGCGGCATATTCAGCAAAAGCACCAAACTTGCCTCTGATTGGCTGCATGCCAAATACGTCATCTCCGATTTTGACACCGCGAACTTTATCACCTACCGCTTCAACAGTACCTGACATGTCACTGCCAAGGGTGATAGGGAAAGGCTCGGCAAGCCTTTTAAAGGGATAAAGCCCGCGCATCAAAAGCCAATCCCGGGGATTGATAGAAGCTGCTTTAACTTTAATCAGGACTTGGTCTGGGCATGGCTTTGGCACGTCCCGGTCAATGAATTCCAAGATGTCGGTGCGACCATATTGTTTTACCACCAGGGCTTTCATCAGTTTTGAACGTCTTTCCATTCCTTCCGGGCTTATGTTCTTTTTTTCTGCCCGCCAAACTGTTCGGTAGCAAAGTTAAACATACCTGATCCGCCCAGTGTCTGCCCGCCATCACAAGGCACCACGGCACCAGATATGTAACTTGCGAAATTTGAGGCCAGAAACACAGCAAGTTGCCCAACGTCATCAACTGTGCCGAGACGGCGCATGGGTACTGTTTGCAGCAACATCGGCAGTGTTTCAGGGGTTGAGAGGCGCTTCATGCCTTCTGTACCATCAATCGGACCGGGGATGATGCTGTTTGACCGAATGCCTTCCGGCCCCCATTCGATTGCGAGTGTCTTCATCAGCTTGTCTACACCGGCCTTGGCGGCGCATACGTGGGCCTGATGCGAATAGGCATCCAGAGATTGTCCCGCTGATATGAAGGTGATGCAGCCTTTTGTTGTTTTGAGCTGGCTGTAGGCTGCTTTAGCCGTATTGAAAGAGCCGATCAGGTCAATATCCACAACGGTTTTAAAGCCATTATAACTGAGATCGGCGGCTTTACTCATGAAGTTGCCTGCTGCTCCGGCAACCACGCTTGTCACGGTGCCGAGCGCTTGTTCTGTTTCGCTCAGTGCCTGTTCCATCGCCGCCATATCCCTGACATCAGCGGCAAAAGGAAAAACATCCTGCCCAAACGCGCGGATTTCATCCGCTGCGGCTTCCAATTTGCTGAAGGTGCGCCCGCAGATAGCAACTTTGGCCCCTGCCGCTGCCATTTGTTTGGCAATGCCGAGATTTATACCGCTGCCACCCCCTGTTATGAAGGCAACATGGCCTGCGAGAAAACCATTTAAACTTGGTGTGTTACTCATTTGTGGCCCCTTTTTTTGTCTGAATATATGCAGATTGATGGTATTTCATTATATGCCCCAGAGTGAAAGCCTATTATAGCTAGAAAATGGGCTGAAATTCTCTGAAGGAAAGGGTATCTCTGTCCTAATTGAGAATTTTATGGTCGTAAGGATGCCAAGTGATCCGCCAGTTTGAACTTGTTGAAAAAGTTAAGGCCTACGACACTCATGTCGATGAGGCCATGTTGAACCGTGCCTATGTCTTTGCGATGAAAGCCCACGGCACGCAAACGCGAGCCTCAGGTGACCCCTATTTTTCCCACCCGCTGGAAGTGGCGGGCATTTTGACAGACATGAAACTGGACGGCGATACCATCGTCACCGCACTGCTGCACGATGTTGTTGAAGATACTGTTGCCACCATTGAGGAAATCAGGGAGCTTTTTGGCGACAAGATTGCAGAACTGGTGGACGGTGTAACCAAGCTTTCCAAGATCGAGTTGCAAACCGAAAGTATGCGTCAGGCAGAAAACTTCAGGAAATTTCTGCTGGCAATGTCGAACGATATTCGGGTGCTGTTGGTGAAGCTTGCGGATCGTTGCCACAATATGCGTACGCTTGGCCATATTGAAAAAATTGAAAAACGCCGTCGCATTGCGCTGGAAACGCTTGATATCTATGCCCCCCTTGCTGAACGCATTGGCATGCATGAACTTAAAGACGAGCTTGAGCATTTGGCATTTGTGCATCTGGATAGTGAGGCCATGGGTTCGATCAAGGCGCGGCTGGATTTTCTGGTGGCGGAAAGCCCTGACCTTGAAAAAGAAATGGTTTCAGCGCTTCAAAAGCTCATGTCGGATAATGATGTTAAGGCCAAAGTGAGTGGCCGTATCAAACGGCCTTATTCAATTTGGCGGAAAATGGAACGGCAAAATATCCCGTTTGAACAGCTTTCTGATGTGATGGCATTTCGCATCAAGGTGAAAGATGTGGCCACCTGTTATGCGGCCCTGGGCATTGTGCATCAAAATCATTCCATGGTGCCGGGGCGTTTCAAAGACTATATTTCCACACCAAAGCCAAATTTTTACCGGTCTATTCATACAACGGTGATTGGACCCAATAACAATCGGCTGGAAATCCAGATACGCACCCTTGATATGCACGAAGAAGCTGAAATCGGGGTGGCGGCTCATTGGCAATATAAACAAAAGGCGGCGAATGCCGAAGGGTCACAGTATCTGTGGGTACGTGAGCTTTTGGAAATCTTGGAACATACGCAGGATCCTGAAGAGTTTCTTGAACATACCAAGATGGCCATGTTTCAGGATAAAGTATTTTGCTTTACCCCCAAAGGGGAGCTGGTGGCGTTGCCGCGTGGGTCAACGACGATTGATTTTGCATATGGTGTACATACCGAAGTTGGGGACCACTGTGTGGGGGCAAAGGTGAATGGCCGCATGGTTCCCTTGCGCCACCAGCTTGAGAACGGTGACCAGGTGCAAATTTTAACATCAAAAGGGCAGGCACCGTCGTTGCGGTGGGAAAACTTTGCAGTGACTGCAAAAGCCCGTTCAGCAATCCGGCGCCGCGTGAAACACAAGCAATATTCTGAATATAGCAGCCTCGGTAAAACACTTATTGAGAAAGGCTGTCGCAGGAATGGCCTGGATTTCTCGAATACGGCAATGAACGAGGCTGCAACGGTGCTTAATCTGGCAGACACCGAAATGCTGTTTGCCCTTGTGGGGCAGGGCTCGCTCAAGGAAGAGGAGATACTGAGGGCAGCCTTCCCAGGCTTTAAAAAGGATGCGCGAACCGAAGGCCTGCCCGCAGTGCACCATGATTGGGAGGAAATGGCTGACGGGGCGATACCTATCTCCGGTATAAAACGCGAATCTGCCGTGCATTTTGCTGAATGTTGCCACCCTGTGCGTTCTGACAGGATCGTCGGTATCCGCGTGCCTGGGCGCGGCGCGGAAATTCATACGATTGATTGTTCAAAACTATCTGACTTTGATGATAATCCAGAGCTGTGGATTGACCTGCGGTGGCAAGAAGATGATGAGGGTGACGCTTTTTACACGGGGCGGTTACGCCTTGAGGTTATCAATGAACGGGGTGCGTTAGCGGCTATTGCCTCAACAGTTTCCAAAAGCGCAGGCAATATTTCCAATCTTGAGATATCAGAACGTGACCCTGAGTTTTATGTCATGCTGATCGATGTGGAAGTCCGCGATGTTAAGCATCTTAATGATGTAACGCGGGCCCTTCGTGTCAGCCGGGTAATTGGGCGTGCGGATCGGGTTTTAGGGTGAATTCACTCGCTTTCCCGACAAAGCACTTCAAACCAACGTATTTCACTTGACGAACCTGCTGGGGCCACGTATCCGCGCAACAAGAATGATTGCCCCGTAGGGCACTTTGGGAGCTATCCATGGATCAGGAAACTGTATTGAATGAATTTCGCGAAGCTGGTGCTTTGCTGGAAGGGCATTTTTTGCTGTCTTCCGGGTTGCACAGCCCTGTTTATCTCCAGTGTGCCAAGGTCTTGATGGACCCTGTGCGTGCTAGCCGGTTATGTGCAGCGTTTGTTGAAAAAATCAAGGCAACGGGTGTTCAAATTGATTTAGTCGTAAGTCCGGCTATGGGCGGTGTGATCGTTGGATACGAAGTGGCGCGTCAACTTGGCGTGCCGGGGATATTTACGGAACGTGTCGACGGAGAGTTTGCTCTGCGACGGGGTTTTGAAATACCCGAAGGCGCAAAGATTCTGATGATGGAAGATATTATAACCACTGGCCTTTCCTCGCGTGAATGCATCACAACGATTGGTGCGTGGGGTGGGGATGTCGTGGCTGCAGGATGTTTGATCGACAGGTCGGGCGGTAAATCAGAAGTCGGTGCGCCTGTTACTGCATTGGCCACTATTGATGCGCCGACCTACAAAGCAGATGCATTACCGCCAGCGCTCACTGCAATTCAGGCAATTAAGCCCGGTAGCCGTGGGTTGAAAACATAAAGGACAATACCCTAGGCCATGCTGTTTAGGCGACGACATACACTTCCCCTGTGGAAAAAAGTTTGCAGCTGGCTATGGCCTCGTTCAGGGCTCAAACGTGCGTGGACTTATATATTCCACCGCATCGGGCGATTGCCCGGGTCCACCCACAGCATTGCGGCGGGCATAGCATGCGGTGCTGCAGCCTCTTTCACGCCCTTCATTGGGCTGCATTTTCTGATTGCCTTTCTTCTGGCCCTGATTGTACGCGGTAACTTGCTGGCAGCTGCGATTGGTACTGTCGCTGGAAACCCGTGGACGTTTCCTTTTATTTTTACACTTACCGGGCAGGTTGGGGCTTTTTTACTGGGGCATGAAGTCACGGCCAACTTACCGGTTCTAAGCTGGGCAGCGCTTTGGCAAGATCCGGCAAACTATCTTATGGCATTTTTGCCAATATTCTTTCCGCTGCTGATTGGTGGTATCCCTGTCGCTATTACCGTCTGGTTGCTATTTTATATTGTATTCAAAGGGTTAATAGCGGGATATAGGGAAAGCCGTGAGCGTCGCAAGAGCCGCAAGAGCCGTTCGCGAAAAAAAGAGGGAGCCAACGAATGAAAAATGGAAAACTCCGTCTTGGCGTCAATATTGACCATGTAGCGACCATCAGGAATGCGCGTGGTATCCGCCATCCCGACCCGGTTCGGGCGGCTGGTCTGGCTGTGCGTGCAGGGGCTGACGGTATCACTGCACATTTGCGCGAAGATCGCCGCCATATTTCAGACGAAGATATTGCCACACTTTCCGATGTATTGCCTGTGCCGTTGAATTTTGAGATGGCAGCCACGGAGGAAATGCTTGATATAGCACTGCGGCATAAACCCAATGCCTGCTGCCTCGTGCCGGAAAAACGTCAGGAGCTCACAACCGAGGGCGGGCTGGATGCTGCCGGCCAACATAACCGCCTTAAATTTTTTGTGTCTGAGCTTAATAAAGCCGGCATTCGAGTCAGTCTTTTCATTGATCCTGACCAGGATCAGTTGGAGGCTGCTATGTCGCTGGGTGCACCGGTTACTGAAATTCATACGGGCACATACTGTGAATTATCAGGAGTTCCGCAACAAGACGAGCTTGAGCGTATTCGCAGTGCGGTGGCATACGGCCATTCCAAAGGGCTGGAAATACATGCCGGACATGGGCTTAGTTTTGATACAGTGGGTGCCATTGCTGCGATCCCGGATGTCATGGAATTGAATATTGGTCATTTTCTCATTGGTGAAGCGATCTTTCATGGGCTGGAGGCATCTATCCATGAAATGCGGCGCTTGATGAATGAGGCCCGACTTTAAGGTAAGCCTGATTTGAGATAAGAAAGAGCTATAAGGGAAACAATGACAGGTCAAAGAGAAATTGCTGGATACCGCTTCGAGAAACCCAGCTTGCTGGACGAAGCTTTGACGCATCCTTCTCTTTCAGGCACGCACAATTACCAGCGGTTCGAATTTTTGGGAGACCGGGTTCTTGGGCTTTCCGTCGCAACATGGTTGCTTGAATTATATCCGGGCGAGGCGGAGGGATTGCTAAACCGCCGGTTTGCGGCACTGGTGCGCAAGGAAACACTTGCTGTCATGGCGTGCAAGCTTGGCATTATCAAGGCCCTTAAGTTAACACCGGGCGCTGAAACAGAGGGGACCCGCGAAAAAGAAGCTGTGCAGGCTGATGTATGCGAGGCTGTGATCGGCGCCATGTATCTGGATGGTGGCTTTGACACCGCTGACGCATTCATCCGCAAACACTGGGTGCCCTTAATTGGGAATGATTTAGCGGTTACACGCGACAGTAAAACCTTGCTTCAGGAGTGGTGCCAAGCGCGTGCATTGCCGTTACCAAAATATGAAGTCACCGGGCAGTCGGGTCTTGACCATAGCCCTATTTTTACAATTCAGGCTACAGTAGACGGCAAAGGCTCCGCAAGCGCGGAAGGTTCAGCCAAACGCTTGGCCGAACAAGCCGCCGCAAAGGCGCTTTTTGCGACCTTGTCAGGAGAAGAATAATGGCCAAAAATCCAGAGCTGCCGCTATCGGTGGGACCCGGAACCCACTGTGGTTTTGTTGCGCTTATCGGGGCCCCAAATGCAGGAAAATCAACGCTTTTGAATGCACTCGTCGGTGCAAAGGTAGCGATTGTTACGCACAAAGTACAAACCACACGCACACGCATCACCGGGATTGGCATGTATGAAAATACGCAGCTCGTATTCATTGATACACCCGGTATTTTTGAACCAAAACGCAGGCTGGACCGTGCGATGGTCAGTGCGGCCTGGAAAGGTTCGGACGACGCAGAGACCACTTTGCTGCTGATTGACGCAAAAAAAGGTGTCACGGACGAGGATGAGAAAATCATCGAGGGCTTAAAAAAGCACCAGCGAAAAGCCGTACTGATTTTGAACAAAATTGATGGCATGCGGCGGGATGGGCTGCTTGCCCTGATGAAACAATTGAATGATACCGGCCAATTTAGCGAAACATTCCTGATTTCTGCACTTACAGGAGATGGTGTTGGTGATTTGAAAGCTTATCTAGCATCACTGGCGCCGGAAGGCCCCTGGATGTATCCTGAGGAACAAATTGCTGATGTTACACTTCGTTTGTTGGCGGCAGAAATAACACGCGAGAAGGTTTACCTGCGCCTCCATGATGAAATCCCTTACCACACCACGGTCGAGACCGAAAAATGGGAAGAACGGGATGATGGCTCTGTGCGCATTGAACAGGTGATCCATGTGCAGCGCGACACCCAGAAGGGTATCGTCATTGGCAAAGGTGGCAGCATGCTCAAACTGGTCGGTCAAATGGCACGTGAGGAAATGGAAGAAGAATTTGGCCACCGGGTGCATCTTTTCCTGCATGTACGCACCAGTGAACGCTGGGCAGATGACCGCAGCGTTTACCGTGACATGGGCCTTGATTTTGTTGATTAAACCACACAGACGCAAGGGTTAGATAACAGTATGGAGTGGCAGGACGAAGCGATTGTTCTTTCTGCCAGCCGGCACGGCGAAGCCGACGCGCTGCTGGAGGTGATGACAAAAAGTCACGGCCGGGCACGGGGGTTTATCAAGGGCGGGCTTGCTCGCCGCAATAAGGCCAACCTGCAGGCGGGCAACTTTCTGTCCGTAAAATGGCGTTCCAGACTTGAGACCAATCTGGGGCGTTTTACGGTGGAGTTAATTCACAGTCCCCTCGGGACAATGATGGGTGATGGTGCTCGGCTATCGGCGCTGGCAGCGGCAACTGCGATTGTTTCCTCAACCATGACCGAGCGCGAATCCCATCAAAGTGTGTATGCAGGCCTCCAGGCCATTGTCGCATTATTGGAGCATGAAGGTGGTTCTGTTGCCGTTTGGGCGGCGGCGCTTGCCCGGCTGGAGCTCGGCATACTGACGGAACTTGGGTACGGACTTGATCTAAGCAAATGTGCTTCAACGGGCTCAGATGAGGATTTGGTTTACGTATCGCCTAAGTCAGGGCGGGCCGTTAGCGCAGCGGCAGGAATGCCCTATAAAGAGAAGCTCTTAAAACTGCCCCCGTTTTTGCTGCCGGAGGGGCCTAACATTAGCTCGGTCGCTGATGCGGTTGTGGCGATGAAACTCACTGGTTATTTTCTGGACCGTAATGTCTGGGTTGTGCGCGGCAGAGGGCAGCCAGCAGCCCGTGAACGGCTGTTTGCGTCGCTCATTAAAGCCGGGGAAACATACGCCTAGCGTGACTTGGCAAAGAATCTGTGGAAAACCACAACATCTTGTAGCCATCTTTGATTAGCTTGTTATAGTCGCGCCATGTCTATGCATTCTGAGTTTAATGAAAATATCATTGAGGCCCCTTTTGGGGAAGCCCTCAGCGAACGCTATTTAGCCTACGCACTGTCCACCATTATGTCGCGGTCATTGCCTGATGTGCGCGACGGTTTGAAGCCTGTGCATCGACGGCTTTTATATGCCATGCGGCTTTTGAAACTGGACCCGAAAACCGGCTATAAAAAATGCGCGCGTGTTGTGGGCGATGTGATTGGTAAATACCACCCTCACGGTGATCAGTCGGTTTATGACGCACTGGTACGTTTGGCGCAGGAATTTTCCGTTCGTTATCCGCTTGTGGACGGGCAGGGCAACTTCGGCAATATTGACGGAGATAACGCGGCTGCGATGCGTTATACCGAGGCCCGCCTTACAGAGGTTGCGGCCACCCTGATGGAAGGGCTGGAAGAAGACGCCGTTGATTTCCGCGCAACATATGACGGTGAAGAAGAAGAACCGCTGGTTTTCCCCGGTGCTTTTCCAAACTTGCTTGCGAATGGGTCAACGGGCATTGCCGTTGGTATGGCCACCAATATACCGCCCCATAATGTGGGGGAACTTGTTGACGGCATGCAGATGCTGATCGAAGCGCGTCGTAACCCATTGGCCGAAGTGACAACCCGCGATTTGCTTAATCATGTACAGGGGCCGGATTTCCCGACTGGTGGGCAGATCGTGGAACCGCGTGAGAATATCATTCAGGCATATGAGACGGGCCGTGGGGCTTTCCGCGTGCGTGCCAAGTGGGAAAAAGAGGAATTACCGCGCGGGCTCTATAATATTGTCATTACAGAAGTGCCGTATCAGGTACAAAAATCACGGCTGATTGAAAAAATTGCTGATTTAATCACTGAAAAAAAGCTGCCAATTTTAACTGATGTACGCGACGAATCTGCCGAAGATATCCGGATTGTGCTTGAACCCAAGAACCGCACGGTTGATGAAAAAGTCCTGATGGAAAGCCTGTTTAGACTTACGGACCTGGAAACGCGCTTTTCGTTGAATATGAATGTCATCGCAGCAGACCAAAAACCAAGGGTTCTGTCGTTGAAGGAGGTTCTGGAAAGCTTCCTTGATCACCAGATAGACGTATTGTTGCGCCGCAGCCGTTTTAAACTGGATAAAATTGAGCGCCGGCTTGAAATACTTTCAGGGTATTTGATCGCGTATCTGAATTTGGATGAGATCATCCGCATTATCCGTGAAGAAGACGAAGTCAAAACCTGTTTGATGAAAACCTTCAAGCTGACGGAGATACAGGCGGAGGCCATTCTTAACATGCGGTTGCGTGCGCTCAGGAAACTTGAAGAGGTTGAAATCCGAGGCGAGCATAGCAAGCTTGAAGGCGAGCGTTCCAAGCTGAAGGCGCTGATTAAATCTTCAGACCTTCAGTGGGTCGTTGTTGGTGACAAGCTTGTGGAAATCAAGAAGAACTTTGGCCAGGATACTGAATTGGGCAAGCGTCGCACCCGATTTGGTGAAGCACCAACGATGGAAATCGTACCGATTGAAGCCATGATCGAAAAAGAGCCTATCACGGTTGTTTGTTCGAAGCGCGGCTGGATACGGGCATTGCGTGGCCATGCGAAGCCGGAAGAGATACTGAAATACAAAGAAGGTGATGAAGAAAAATACCGCTTTTTTGCTTATACCACCGACAAGATTTTTCTTTTTGCTTCTAATGGAAAACTATTCACGCTTGGCGCTGATAAGCTGCCGGGTGGACGCGGAAATGGTGAACCTGTGCGCTTGATGGTGGATATGGATGCCAACGACGAAGTGATTGCGTTGTTACCCTATGCGCCGGGCGGAAAATTGTTTGTCGCCTCATCCATAGGTAAAGGGTTTATTGTGGAAGCCGATAATGCGGTGGCCATGAAAAAGGGCGGCAAACAAATTTTGAACTTGCCTGGTGATGCGGCGGCAACCCACTGCTTTACGGTTGACGGGGACAATGTGGCCGTGATCGGTGAAAACCGAAAATTACTGATATTTGGTATTGAAGAATTGCCAACAATGAACCGGGGGCAGGGAGTTACACTGCAGCGCTATAAGGGTTGTGGCCTTTCGGATGTGATGACTTTTCATATTGCCGAGGGCCTGACATGGCCAATGGGCGGAAAAAGTGACCGCTGGCGTACAGAAACCGAACTTACGCCCTGGACAGGAAAACGGGGCAACGCAGGTCGATTGCCGCCGATGGGCTTCCCGAGAAACAATAAGTTTCGTTGATCGGTTTGAACTCTACAGAATTTGATCCAGATCATGATGGGCACGGGCTGAAAGGCAGGTGCCCATTTTTATGTGATAAAGCGAGAGAATGATGAGCAGGATTAACCTTCAGCGGTGGTACGATTTTGTAAAAAGCGGGGATGTCAGTGCACTGAGCGATATGCTTGCTGATGATGCAGTTTTTCATTCGCCTGTGGTGCATGCGCCGCAAAAGGGTAAAGCCCTTACCTATATGTATTTGTCCGCCGCAGAAAAGGTTCTGGGTGGCGAGGGATTTACCTATGTAGGTGAGTATTTTTCGGAAAATGGGGCAGTGATTGAATTTCAAACTGTGATTGACGGCATCGAAATTGACGGCATTGACATGATTACCTGGAATGAAGACGGGAAAATCAGCGAATTTAAGGTTATGCTTCGGCCGCTAAAGGCCGTGAACAAGGTGCATGAACTTATGCATGCCATGCTCACAAGCCTGAAACTGTAGCGCCAGTGTGTAGCGGAGTGTAACCAGCCCTTCTCAGCAGGCGTTTATTGGCAAACGGGATAGTTGGTATTGCCGTTTAATTGAGCAGGCATTACCGTTTTCATGGCACCGTTTTCGTAGAAATGCCGACTTTCAGACCAACCTGAAGGCTCGCCGGTGGCAGGCCTTTGCCAAAGTGAAAAGCCAAATTCTTCGGCCCAGTCAACCGTTGCCTTGAGGTTGGCTCCAAATTGTCCGGGGTCGCCCTGCGGCACCGTAAAGCTGCAAGGGCTTTGCTGCATCGCGGGATCAAGGTCTACGCCGGTGTTTCCAATGATATATTGTTGTGGTCGCAGCCAATTGGTGGCCTTGGTGCCTGTGTCAAAAAATTGAATGCGTTCAAGGTTATGAATATGGCCTGTGATCACCGTTTTTAAGGAACAGGGCAGGTTATCTGTGGGCCAGCAAGTTGACGTTTTACCGTAGCTTGTGATTGCAGATTGCAGGCTTTGTTCCAGATTGGCCTCCAGAACAGTCACAGGTGAAAAGGGGTCTATCCCCCAAATGGGTCGGTGCCCGGCCCACCAACTGCTGGTGGCGGAATCTGAATAGTCAAGCATGGTCACAAAATTATCAGTTAGTTGGGTGTTCAGGTCATCGTTGGAACTATCCATGACAATAAACCTGTGGCTATCGTTAAAGCTGTCCCCGGTTTTGACGCCAACATCAAAATACCACGGTGACTGATAAGGCGCGCCGGTTGTGCCGCAGCTAACGGTATTTGAAATTGTATTATGCTGTAGAAAATAGAACCAGCCTGTGCCCCAGGGAGAAGAAAGGCTGCTTGTACCGCTATAGCCACAAGTTTCGTGATTGCCGCGCACAAACGCCCACGGTGCATCCAGAAGCAGAGATTGAGCTGGGTAAAAGAACTCCTGATACCAATAGGTCCAGATGTCGTCGCTGCCTTTATGGCTATAACGATAATCCCCAACGTGCAGCACAAAGTCGGATTTAGTAGCTGTTGCGGCCTTGGCCAGAGTTTCAAACGGCCATTCAGCCTCTGTGTCGCAGGATTGATCGCCATTATCACGGCAGCCTGTGTCACCTACAGTCGCCATTTTTATTGCGCCATCTGTACGGCGACCCACGGAGTATAAGGTGGGGAAGGTTGCTATTGGCCCGGTTTGGCTACCGGGTGCCCAGAGGTTAACGGAATTCCCATTATGCAACAGGGCGGCGCTGGTCCAGGCTGGACTGAAGTTAGTCTCACATACCGTAACGGCAAATTCCGCAGGGGCAACATTGTCGCGCGGGGAAAAATCTGCAAGAATTCCAGAGCTTGCCTTAAGTGAAAACTCACCACAAACTTGTGTGTTTGCAGTGCCAGCAACTATGAACCGCGCCAGGCCACTAAGCTCTGAGGGGCTACTGTTTCCTGTGATTTGTGTCCATGCGGCCATCACGCTACCATCTGGAGCCACAGAAGGGTCTCCTGCGGGGCTGAGACTAAGAGTGAGCCCGCTTTGCTGGCATGACGTACAGAAAATTGCTGAAAAAACTAACGCTAAGGTTTTCCTGATAGACATCTTCATTCTCCGGCTGACAATGATAAGAAAAATACACTATAGGAAGTAAAATACTCTTATAGGTGAATATCAGTAATTGTTCAATATCGGAAAGCCAAGTCATGTCGCAAAAAAAAGGTGCCTTTCGGCACCTCTTCATTTTTAACGCTATGTAGCAGACCTACATATGGAAGAAATTAAGTTTATTTCCGTCCAGGTCACGGAAGTAACCCGCATAAAATGTACTATTTTCTCCTCCGCGTATTCCGGGGGCACCCTCATCTGTTGCGCCCATTTCCATCGCCTTGGCATAATATTTATCCACAGCTTCGCGGGAAGGCGCCGCTAATGCGATCATAACGCCGTTGCCTGCGCTTGGCGCATTGCCATCAAAAGGCCGGATAATAGCAAAACCAGGTTGGCCCGGTCCCATGCCCCATGCCTTGAAAGTATCCTCATCAAAGCCGCGTTTGGCACCCATTTCACTAAAAATACCTTCATAAAACTCCGCCGCTTTTTCCATGTTTGCGGCACCGACTGTCGTATATCCAATCATAGTGTATGTTTCCCCGATTAAATTCGTTCAATAATAGACACATTATTCATCATGAAGCCAAAACTTGTCAGCATGAAGTGCTAAAAATCGAATAGTAGCAATACAAAGCTGAAAAGAGCCTAAGGCACGTTATGCGAAGTCTGAACTTCCTGCATAAAGGCCTCTATTTTTCCAGTTGTGATCAGGCCTGATGTTCGTTCATATTGCCGACCATTTCTAAAAATGATGATCATACCTGTCTGTTTGAGGTCGTGCTTTTCAACAAATGCAGTGTCGCGTTCAAAATCAACCCGTACAGCGCGTATCTTTGGGCTGCGTCCCTCTTCATGCAATGTTTTCAATGCCCTGTGCTGTAGCAAGCAGATTTGGCACCATGAAGCATAGATTTCGACCATGATTGGCTCGTCCCTAGCCATCAACTCCTCGAAGCGGGTTTCGCTATAGTCTTCCCACCCTGGCAGAATTGGGTCTGCCGAGCGTAAGTTCATATAGATAAGATGGCCAAACAGTGCTGCGATCAGCAAACCACTGATACCAACAGACGCCCATATTTTTTTCGTTGAAATTTTCATGTATTAGCGCCTATCAGGCATCGCCATCAGGGACAAATAAACCTTATGTGATAGATTGTTATTATGAGCTGCCGAATATTCTTTCAGGCAACCATGTCACGATTTCGGGGAACAAAACGATAAGGCCCAGCGCCATAACCTGAATGATGACAAAGGGTAAAACCCCTCTGTAAATAGCCGTTGTTGGCACGCTTTTCGGAGCTACACCGCGCAAATAAAAGAGCGCAAAGCCAAAGGGCGGAGTTAAAAAACTTGTTTGCAGGTTCATCGCCATTAGCACACCCAGCCAAATCGGGCCATAAGTCCCATCCATTGCCAGCAATGCGGGCGCAACCACGGGTACAACCACAAACGTAATCTCAATAAAGTCGAGGAAAAACCCGAGTATAAACATCAACACCATTACCAGAAGGATCGCCGTAAACTGCCCCCCCGGAAGCCCATGGAGCAAATCTTCGATGATCTGATCACCGCCCAATCCCCTGAAGACGAGGCTGAACAATGACGCACCAATCAGAATTGCAAAGATCATTGTTGAGATACGCACAGTCGAGCGCATGGCTTCCCCAAGTATGCCGCTATGATGGGTTTTCCATAGTGCGTGCCCAAGACCAGCTGTGAACAAAAGCGTGAGCAAGATCGCGAGCCAATAAAAAATCTGATCAGACAGAGGAATAGTTTCGCGGTGCATGCGGAGGTCCGCGAAATTTGAAATCAATAAAATAGCAACCAGGGTTATCAATGATGTAATGACAATAATGCGGGTGTTAACGCCTAGCCGGGCTGCCCCCAGCAGGATGGCCCCGATTGCGCCCACAGATGCTGCCTCTGTGGGGGTGGCAATGCCTGCCAATATTGAACCCAGAACGGCAACGATCAGCAATAAAGGAGGCAACAGGGCAATAAGGATTTTTCCGTATATATGTCTGTCCAGAGCCTCGCCGGGCCCGCGCTGGATCGCAGGGCTGTTCTCCGGTTTCAGGACGGCAACGATAACTTGATACAATATATAAAGCGCCACCAGCGCAAGCCCAGGCAGCAAGGCCCCTGCAAATAATTCTCCGGCGCTCATCGGCAAGGGGGAGAAGGCCCCATTACTGATTTGTGCTTGTTGCCACGCCGATGACATGACGTCTGCCAATAGTATCAATACGATAGACGGTGGGATAATTTGTCCAAGTGTACCTGCCGCAGCAATGGACCCTGTCGCGAGCGCAGGGTCATACCCGCGCCTTAACATGGTCGGCAAGGACAGTAATCCCATAGTGACGACAGTAGCCCCCACAATGCCAGTGGATGCAGCCAGCAAGGCCCCAACAATCGTTACTGATATGCCGAGCCCACCGGGAAGGGAGCCAAACAGCTTGCCCATGCTCTCCAGCAGGTCCTCGGCCACACGCGACTTTTCCAGCATCACACCCATTGCGACAAATAGAGGAACTGCAAACAAAAGTTCGTTGCGCAGCACGTTGCCAAACAGCCGGTTGGGCAATAGTTCCAGAAAGGTCAAATCAAGAGTGCCTGTAGCGGTGCCGATCAGCCCAAAGATCAAGGCGGTGCCACCAAGTGTGAAGGCAACAGGGAAACCAGTAAGCAAAAAGCCAATCAGCACAAGAAACATGCTCAGGACCAAAAGTAGGGACATATCCACGGCCTAAAGCCTCCGGTACGTTTTAAATGAGCGCACAAGTGCGGCTATGGCATGTAATGAAAGTGTGCCCGCAAAAAGCAAAAGTGTTGATTTCAGGATATAGACAAAGGGCAGGCCGCTGGCCTCAATACTGGTTTCCATGCTTTCCCAACTGGCAGCAACATAGGGAACGGCCGTCACCCAAAATAGGACCACAAAGGGGATAAGCAGGAAAAGGGTGCCGAAAAAATCAACCCGCGCCTGCCAGACTTTGCTCATTTTTCCGTAGAATATATCCACACGAACATGTTCGTTGCGGACAGCCGTGTATCCAGCGCCCCCCAGAAACATCATCGCATTGATATATTGCAGACTCTCCTGCAATTGAATGCTGCCTGAGGCAAAAACATAAACGAGCAAAACAACAGCGAACTGTACCAGCACAAGCATCAACGGTAGCCAGGCAAGCCACCGCCCTGTCGCCTCAAGAAAAACCTCGATCCGCAAGGCCAGGTTTTCAAGCATAGCGCTTACCTTTGGGCAAGGCTGCGGGCATGCATAAAGGCTTGTTCAGAAATCTCGCCCCACCGAATACTGCCCCGGCGGGCTTCCATAAAGCTGTCATAAATACGCGTGGTTAATGCGTCGGTTTTTGCGGCATCAGCCACCACCTCTGCGGACACTTCCGCCAGTTTTGCCAGTATTGCATCGTCAAATCGCTTGAGTTCAACGTCATGCTCGTTGATCAGCGTTTCCAGTGCGCGGGCATTATTGGCGTTGAATTCTGAAAACATATAGTCGTTTTCAGCCATTGCGGCATTTTCAAAGATCAGCCGTTCGTGTGGGCTAAAACTTTCCCATAAATCTTTGTTGGTGCCAAACCCCAGCGCAGTGCCAGGCTCGTGAATGCCGGGATAATAGTATTTCTTGGCGATTGTGTGGAAACCAAAAGCCAGGTCGTTCCAAGGCCCAATCCATTCTGTTGCGTCAATGTTTCCCTGGCTGAGAGATTGAAAGATTTCACCAACTTGTTTGGTTACGGGTGTTGCGCCTATGCGCCGCATCACCTCACCACCAAGGCCCGGCATACGAATGCGCAGCCCTTGGAAGTCTTCAACGCTGTTCATATCCCTGTTGAACCAGCCACCCATCTGTGTGCCGGTATTGCCGCCCAACAGAGGTTTAACATTAAATCTGGCAGAAAGTTCGTCCCAAAGCTCTTGCCCGCCGCCAAATCGGATCCAGGCCGTCATTTCAGAAGCGGTCATTCCCATTGGGACAGAGGCAAAAAAGTTAAATGCCGGTGATTTCCCCTGCCAATAATATTCAGCGGCATGATACATGTCGGCCTTGCCTTGGCTGACAGCGTCGAAGCTCTCTAGCGGGCCAACAAGTTCACCCGCTGCATATACTTTGATTTTGATGGCGCTGTCTGAAAGCTCTTCAATGCGTCGTGCCAGCCGTTCAGCACCAGTACCCGTACCGGGGAAGTTTTTTGGCCAGCTGGTTACCATCTTGAGGTTGCGTTTTTTACTGAGGATTGCCGGCGCAGAGGCTGTACCACTATCGCTCCCACTGTCGCAGGCCGCGACCAATGCAGCTGCGCCAACGATACCGGCACCCTTTAGAATGTTGCGGCGGCTAAAGGCAGGTTCTTCACGAATTTCGACAGTTTTGGCATCGCTTTTGGTGCCTGCTTTTTTCACTGTTAGCTCCCCTGGAAAACCTTGTTGACTTGTGCCGATTCGCCCCCGCGAGTCGCTGGCGCACAGTATAAGCGTCAATTGGTCAGGGGCAAGCCTTCTGTCTTCAAGTTTCAGGGATTTAAATATCGCGAAAACGAGAGCCGCACATTTGCAACCTTTTTATGAGAAGGGCGCAAAGATTTAGGCTTCGTACCAGCCGTTTGGTCCGAGTTTTTCCAGCGGTTTGAAACGGTTTTTGTAATTCATTTTGCGGCTGCCCTCTACCCAATATCCCAGATAGACATGAGCCTGAACGGCGTGCCTTGCACGGGCAATATGATCAAGAATAATATAGGTGCCAAGGCTTCGGTTACCGTCTGTGGTATCAAAAAAGCTATAGATCATCGACAGTCCGTCACTAAGTTCGTCTGTTAAGGCTACAGCCAGCAACTGACGGTCAATCGCACGTCGATACTCAACTAAAATTGTCGAGACGGGGCTAGATTCTACCATATCTGCGAACTCGTCTCTGGTCATGTCGGCCATTGAACCATCGCCGTGGCGTGAGGACAGATAAGACTGCAAAAGTTCATATTGTTCGTCTGTGATTTGTGGCGGTGTCATTTCAGCTATGAGGTCACCATTTATTTTTAGTACTTTTTTCTGGGACCGGGAAATAGCGAAATCTTCTGTACGCACACGGACGCTAATGCATTGTGAGCAATTTTCGCAAGCTGGCCGGTAAACCACTGACTGACTGCGCCTAAAACCTACACGACCAAGTGCTTCATTAAGCGCTGGCGCATCAGGCCCGAGAAGTTCGGTAAAAACTTTTCGCTCAACCTGACCTTCAAGATAGGGGCACGGAGAGGGGGCCGTGACATAAAATTTTGGAAACTGTAGACCCTGATTGGTCATCAACAATCCTTTTATGCTTTACATCAAACCATAATACCACGGAATGAATAACGTAAAGCTAATCCACATAATGAATATCAAAGGTGTGCCCACCCGAAGAAAATCAACAAAACGGTAATGGCCCGGGGCCATGACCAAAAGATTTGTCTGATAACTCATTGGGGTGGCAAAACTGCAATTTGCACCAAAAATCACAGCAAGTAGGAAGGGCATTGGGTCTACCTGCAACTGAATGGCAATTGATAAAGCGATGGGGGTAAATAAAACAGCGGTTGCATTGTTGGACAGCACGTTGGTTAGCAGGGCCACTAAAATGAAGAACCCTGATAATATGACCCATACCGGGGCACCGGATAACAGGTCAATAACACTATGGGCAAGCCACGCCGCGCCGCCTGTTCCTTGCATTGCTGTGCCGAGCGCAAGGGCGGCACCAACGATTGTAAATACGCGGCGGTCAATAGCGCGGGCGGCCTGATAAACATTCAGGCACTGTGATGCCATCATCAGTGTTGCCCCCACAAGGGCCGCAACCACAATTGGCAATATCTCGAATGCGGCGGTGAAAACAATACCAGCGAATATCATCAAGGCACGCACGGCATATTCGCGCATGGGAACGTCGGAAGCAGACGATTCCATCAACATCACATCACGGTCATCGCGTAGGGCAAGCACATTGCTGCGGCTTCCCATAACCAGAAGCACATCGCCCGCTTCCATGCGAAGCTGTGACAGCGCGGCACGGATCATGCGGCTGCGACGCTGAATTCCAAGCACTGTACAGCCGGTTTCCGCGCGAAAACCTGTTTGGGCAAGCGTGCGACCATCCATGCGGGACGCTGGTGCAATGACGGCTTCCGCAATGATACGCCGTTCGCCGACGCTCTCTGTTGTATCTTCATTGCCTTCTGCACTGGAAACACTTGCTGGTGACGCATTTAATATTTCGGTCATGACACCGCGTGTGGCGGCAACCATAACAATGTCGCCAATTTCAAGCTGAATATCATCGTATGGCGGTAAAAGCCTGTCGTTGCCGCGTTGGATCATGCGGACAGTGACGTCTTTAAGCCCAGGGAACATGCCGGCAATAGCCCCGTGCCCTACCAGAGCGTTGTCCGCTGTTAATTCCATTTGAAATAAAAATTGTTTGCCGCTTTTGTTCGCAAGTTTGGCGGCTATGCCCCCACGGTCGGTCAAAAGGCGTGGTGCTATAAAGGCAACATAAAGCAACCCAATTGTTGCCAAGACTGCGCCGGGGATAGTGAAATCAAAAAAGTGAATGACATCTCCGCCTGCCTGCTCATAAGCGCCAACCGCCAAAAGGTTGGTGCTGGAGCCGATTTTAGTCATATTACCGCCTAAAATGGCGGCAAAGCTCAGAGGCATCATCACCACAGCGGCACGTTTCCCCAGCTTCTCGGCAAGGGCAGCAAGGATTGGGATGAAAATTACAACAACAGGCGTGTTATTCATAATGGCGGAAATCAGCATAACAACAACGAGACACGCGACGATGACCAGTTTGGGTGATCTGCGCCCCAGTGTAATTATAAGGTGGGCAGGCCCATTGAGGGCACCTGTTTGCACCAACCCTTGCCCAACCACAAGTAGGGCCATAATGGTGATGAGGGCGGGGTCAGCAAACCCCTGAAGCAAGTCCCGTGTTGTAATAACACGGTTGCTGTCTTCGCTTAAAAGCGGCGCAATTTCAAAAACAAAAAGCAGCAGGGCAACAATGGTTATACTTGTGATTTCAAGCGGAATTTTATCGTACGCATAGGCCACGATTGCGCCCACAACAATCGCAAAAGTAAGCCACATCTGAAAGGTTGGTTCGACCAATTCCATAAGAATTTATTTTGTTCCTCGCTCAAAAGTAGGGCCAAAAATTTATCCGTTGCCACAAGTGTTACAATTCGCATCTTGCGGCGACAAGGGAAATCCATTGTAAGGGATGGTGATTTTTACGACGTGGTCAATTGCCGCCCGTCAGGTTTGGTGGGACCACGGGAGCCTCGCGCAATACAAGGATAGTGATGCGCCGGTTCTCTGTTTTTGTCGGTTGGTCGGGATACAGCGGATCCGTTCCCGCTTTGCCAATCACTTCGTAAACCCTGTCATTTGTGACACCCGAAGTATCAAGGACCCGCCGCGCCGAATTGGCACGGTCTGCACTTAATTCCCAGTTTGATGAGCCATCAGGACCATTGAATGAACCACCATCTGTATGGCCCTGAATCGTGATCCGGTTCGGCAAAGATTGTACTGAACGGCCAATTTCACGGATCATTTCCTGCGCATAATTATAAAGCTCGTCAGAACCAGTGCGGAACATGGCGCGGCGATCTTTGTCGATAAGCTGAATTTTCATGCCATCTTCAGTGATTTCCATAATCAGTTGATCAGATATCTCTGAAAGAGTAGGTGATTGCTGGATCGCGATCCGAAGTTGCTCCTGCATGGCTTCGAACGACAGGTCTTCCATTTGTTGAATAATTTCAGCCCTGTCCGCAGTGTTTTCTTGGTTATTTTCTGCGCCTTTATCGTCACCGTCTTCATCTGCGCCGCTTGGCGGGGGTCCAGGCGCTGAAATCACAACAACTGCGGACGGGTTATTGCCCTGGTTTTCCAGTGCGGTGGCATTGTCTTGGGTTTGGCCGGAGCTTCCAGGCGCAGTTGATGCCGTAGGCGAAAAATAGTCAGCAAGGCCAGCCAGCGTTTCTGGCGGTGCCACATTCAAAAGCCAAAGGAGCATGAAGAACGCCATCATTGCTGTGGTGAAATCAGCATAGGCTACTTTCCATGCGCCGCCATGGTGCCCGGCCGCCTGAACCTTTATGACCTTTTTGATGATAGGTCTTTTATTATCGTCGTCAGCCACAAAAAGTTCCTACAAAATTGCTAACCCTATGAATCCTCGTTGGTCTTGCCCCATAAAGATAGGCGTTCCTAACCTTTTTGATCAAGACCTTTCTGGCAGGGTGGACAATCACTTGCCTGCTGCCTTATGTGAATAGTGGCAGATAATTATTTTTGGGTCGTTAACAGGCGTTAGGTTTAGGAGCTGGATATGGCAAAAATTGCATTCATTGGCCTTGGTGTCATGGGGTTTCCTGTGGCAGGCCATCTGGCAGCAGCCGGGCACGCTGTTACGGTTTATAATCGGACGGCGGCGAAAACAGACCTTTGGCTTGATACATACAGCAATGCTGCACCCGGCGAAATGTTTGCCGCACCAACGCCAGCCGGGGCTGCCGCAGATGCAGACTTTGTTTTTGCCTGTGTGGGGGCAGACAATGATGTCGCCGCAGTATGCACGGGCAGTGAAGGTGCATTTACCAGCATGAAGGCAGGTTCAATTTTTGTTGATCACACGACGGCATCCGCAGGCTGTGCCCGTGATATGGCTGCTGCGGCTTCACCGTTGGGCATCGCCTTTATTGATGCCCCTGTGTCTGGAGGCGAAGCCGGCGCAGTCAACGGCCAGCTGACGGTAATGTGCGGCGGCGAAAAAGAGGCCTTTGATAAGATGGCTCCCGTGATGGAGTGTTACGCTAAGTCGGTGAAGCTTTTGGGCGGTGTAGGGGCAGGGCAACTGACCAAAATGGCCAACCAGATATGCATTGCGGGCACGGTGCAGGGGCTGGCTGAAGCGCTGCATTTTGCCATGGAAGCCGGGTTGGATGCCAAAGCCGTTGTTGATGTGATTAGCAAAGGTGCAGCGCAGAGCTGGCAAATGGACAACCGTGCCCAGACCATGATTGACGGGAAATTTGATTTTGGTTTTGCAGTAGACTGGATGCGGAAAGATTTGGCTATTGTGCTGGATGAAGCCCGCACCAGCGGACTTTCTCTGCCGCTTACCGCGCTTGTTGACCAGTTTTATGCAGACGTGCAGAAAATGGGCGGCAACAGGAATGACACATCAAGCTTGATCCGCCGCTTCAGAGGGTAGATAAAGGTAGCTTGGGAAGCAAAAGAAGTATGGAGGTCAGTCATGGCAGGCCAGCTGTCAGAGGCATTCCAAGCTCCTACATTTGGAGAGGCGTTTCTTAGGCGCAGCACGATTGTGCGTGCGCTTAAAGTCTCCGTTCTTGTCGGTTCAATCCTTTGCATCATCAATCAGTGGGAAGCCGTAATCGGTGAGGGAGAGTTCAACATATTTAAGGTGGTTCTGACCTATATTGTACCTTTTTGTGTGTCTTCATATTCCACCGCTGCCAGCCTTTCAGATCAAATCCGGCTCTTTGAAGGTGATGCCGAAGGAACATCCGCACAAAAGCCTGAATAATATTCGGCGTAAAAAATGTTGACGAACCCCTTCTCAGCCTATATATCCGCCCCGTTAAAGAATGGTCAGGACAATGGTGATCCTGTCCGCGCAGGCAACAAAGTGCTACTTGGTTATCGGACAGCACACGCCTGTGGCGCTTATTAAGAAGGAGCGATTCGCATGTCCAAGCGTATCCAAGCGAAGTATAAAATTGATCGCCGTATGGGCGAGAATATCTGGGGCCGTGCTAAATCCCCAGTGAACAACCGTGATTATGGCCCGGGCCAACATGGTCAGCGCCGTAAAGGTAAATTGTCTGACTTTGGTGTCCAACTGCGTGCAAAGCAGAAGCTCAAAGGCTATTACGGCAATATCACTGAAAAACAGTTCCGCCGTTATTATGACGAAGCAACTCGGATCAAGGGCGATACAGGTGAAAACCTGATCGGTATTCTTGAGTGCCGTCTGGATGCTGTTGTTTACCGTGCCAAGTTTGTGCCAACAGTTTTTGCGGCCCGCCAGGTTGTGAACCACGGCCACGTTCTTGTGAACGGTCAGCGTTGTAATATCCCGTCCCGCATGGTCAAGCCGGGTGATGTGGTTGAGCTACGCGAAAAATCACGCGGTATCCCTATGGTCATCGAAGCAGGCCAAAGCCCTGAGCGTGAATTCCCTGAATATCTCTCAGTGGATGGTTTCAAGGCAACTTATGTACGTGTGCCAGCGCTTGACGAAGTACCGTATCCAGTGATTATGGAACCAAACTTGGTGGTGGAATTCTATTCCCGCTAATTAATTACGAATACGCTAGAATTTAAAAAGGCCTCCGGTGAAACCGGGGGCCTTTTTGTTTGTTAGCTGTGTGCTGCTGCAATTTTAGGAAGGCTTGCGGAACTTGGCAACAAAGCGTTGGCTGGTATCACGCCCCGTTGTTAGTGCGCGAAACGGGACATTCTGCGGGTCATCAGGGTTAGCAAGCGCATCCGAATGCCCAACATATTCATATCCGGCTCCGGTCAGGTCTGTCACAGCATTTTCAAGCGCAGCCCTGTGCCAGCCTGCGCTGTCTGCGCGCGGTGTGCCGTCTGGGGCCTGATGTTCAATGATGGCAAAAATACCGCCGGGTTTCAGCATTTTCATTGCCGCTGCATAAAAGCTTTTTGAGGCATCAGGGACGCTATCGCCTGTGGTTTCATTATAGTGAAGATGATGAAAAATCAGGGAAACAAAAACCATGTCAACCGTGCCGTCATAGCCTTTAAAGTCAGTGATCTGGCCGATGTGGGTCTTCACATTGCCAAGGGCCTTGTGGCGCGGGCCGGCTTTGTCGCCGATGCGGTCCCAGAAACGTTGGCTGATCTGGGCATGGACTGTTCCGTCCGCACCCACCGCATCAGAGAGAACCGCTGTATAATAACCACCAGATGCCGCATGCTCATAAATGGTCATGCTCGGTTCAACACCAAAAAAAGCAAGTACTTCTGCGGGCTTTCGGCCTGCATCACGCGCCACTTCGTCTGCGGGGCGGTCAGGATTGGCAACTGCCTTGGCTAGGTGGCCATCTGCCGCTGCGCTAAAACTCAGGCCCAGGCAGGCTGCTCCCAGCGCCAGGGCGCGGCTATGTTTAGTGAAAAAGGGTTTCATGCGATTGCTCCAAATCGTTTGAATGAAAAATGCCTCAAAGATACACCACAGCCTAGCGCCGTATGCTTAAAAACATCAATTGGAACTTTCGGTATATGGCATCTGTGCACGAAAAATTGATCTTTGCCGCGCTGCTGCATTGGGGTATGGCTGAGTGCATAACCAAAACGGGATACTGCTGAAATGAAAATTCGCCCTCTAACAGATGCTGATGCAGACGGCCTTGTCGCGTTGATCAGTGGATGTTTTGCGGAATATGAAGGCACCTATATTGACCTTGATGACCTGGATAGCGACCTGTTGGCATACGAAAGCAACCTGAAATCACAGGACGGGCATGGGTTTGTGGCTGTGGATGAAGCAGGCATTGTGCACGGTAGCGTGGCTTGCGCGCCGTCTGGGGAGGCGACGTTTGAACTAAAGCGCCTGTATTTAAGTTCAACCCTGCGGGGGACGGGCATTGCTCTGAAGCTGTTGCGCACAGTTGAGGATATCGCCCGTGCGGCAGGGGCCGCCCGCATGGATGCCTGGTCAGATACCCGCTTCACTCGCGCCCACCGCTTTTATGAACGCGAAGGCTATGTGAAAGGCCCCCATACACGCGAATTGAATGATATTTCAAATTCAGTCGAGTTTTATTTCATAAAAGGGCTCTAATCAATTTTGCAGTTTTCACGGAATTTACAACGGAAATGACAGCATAGTGTGGCCTTGTAGGCTTTCCGTGAGTATCCGTGATTGCCTGAGAGTTCTATTATTTGGCGAGATCGTAGAATATTAACAGTAATTTTGGTTTCAGATGCGAAAGTCTTCCGCCCCTATCTGCTGCCGTATAGGGTGCTGAAAATACCAGTCAAAAACCAGTGAGGCTCGGGACTTAAACTTGTGATTATTTGTGAGTAGCTAAAAAACTTTCTGTCTTTCATAGGGTTAGAACACTTTTCTATCAATTATGTAGGGCTTGAAAGAGATGAATAAAAATACAATTGTGTGTGCTAATAGGTTTGCGGCAGTCATTTTGGTTTCCTCTGTGGTAACATTTTCTGCGGCATCGGCTGGTGACGGCTTTTATGTGTCAGGCGGTGTGACTGCGACCGATCTAAGCCATAATATCAACCGTAATACCGGGGAATTCGATTCCTCGAGCATTAGCAGTACTGTTAGCGAAACTGATATCGGTTTTCGTCTAGGGCTTGGTTATAAATCGCACGTGTCAGAGGACTGGTTTGTGGCGGTCGAAGGCTTCTACGCTTTTGAAAGCGCCAGCACCGAAAGCCTCAATGGCATGCTCGTTAGTTCGCTTGAACTGAATGCCAGCTATGGCGGTGACATCCGCGTAGGCTATGACGTTAGTGACAAGTTCGCAGTTTATGCGCTTGCGGGGATCACTGCGCTCGATTTTGAAAATAACACCGCTTACACCTTTGCCCCGCCACTGCAGGAGTTGTCTGCTACAGAAACAGGTTTCACCTATGGAGTAGGCACCGAAATACAACTGAGCGAGCGTATGTCGGTTATCGGTGAATATAGGATTACAAATGATGTTGCTTTCACGCCGAATCCAGATCGTGTCGGCGAATTGGTTAATGACAACCAGATTGATCACGGTGCGTTACGTCTTGGGTTGAATTTTTCCTTCTAGTTGAGGCTGTTAACCCCCCACGCTGCACAGGCGACCTAAAGCTGTTGAGCACAGTTGAAGATATCGCCCGTGCGGCAGGGGCCGCCCGCATGGATGCCTGGTCAGATACCCGCTTCACTCACGCCCACCGCTTTTATGAACGTGAAGGTTATGTGAAAGGCCCCCGTACACGCGAATTGAATGATATCTCAAATTCAGTCGAGTTTTATTTCATCAAAGCGCTTTAGAGGCCAATATTTCTTGCGCCGTGCTTGCTAGAGGCGTACACAAAAGCTTCACATCAACTGTTTCGAGGGGAGCCCTAAGCCAATGGTGGCAAGGGGCTGAGAGTTCGGCAAGCAGACAGCAAGCCGATGACCCTTAGAACCTGATCTGGTTAGCACCAGCGATAGGGACGGAGCGATATCATGCCTGATACCAATATACCTACATCCAAAGCCACATCTGACGAATTTCATGTCACCACCGGCGCATTGCCGGGTTCCAACAAAGTTTATGTACGCAGTGAAAGCATGCCTGACGTGCGTGTGCCCATGCGGGAAATTCACCTGCACCCCACAGCCAACGAAGTGCCCGTGCGGGTGTATGATACGTCTGGCCCGTATAGTGAGCCTGCCGCCGAGATTGATATATACAAAGGCCTGAAGCCCGTGCGCGACCAGTGGATCACTGCTCGCGGTGATGTGGAACAATATGACGGACGGGATATCAGGCCCGAAGATAATGGCGGTGCGACTGGTAGCCATTTGGCAGCTGAATTCCCGGTGAAAGTCAGACCACTGCGCGCCAAAGAAGGCATGAATGTTACCCAACTGCATTATGCGCGCAAGGGCATCATCACGCCCGAGATGGAATTTGTCGCGGTGCGGGAAAATATTGGCCGCAAGGCACAGGCTGAAGCGCTGGAGCGCGACGGCGAAGGTTTTGGTGCGGAAATCCCTGATTATATCACCGCTGAGTTTGTGCGCAGCGAGATCGCTCGTGGCCGCGCGGTGCTGGTAAATAACGTAAACCACCCCGAAAGCGAGCCGATGATTATCGGGCGGAATTTCCTCGTGAAAATCAACGCCAATATCGGCAACTCGGCGGTTACCAGCAGTATCGCGGAAGAAGTGGACAAGATGGTGTGGGCCACGCGCTGGGGCGCTGACACGGTGATGGACCTCTCCACAGGCCGCAATATCCACAATACCCGCGAATGGATCATCCGTAATTCGCCTGTGCCGATCGGCACGGTGCCCATCTATCAGGCGCTTGAAAAGGTAGACGGCATCGCTGAAAATCTGACGTGGGAGATTTACCGCGACACGCTGATTGAGCAGTGCGAGCAGGGCGTTGATTATTTCACCATCCATGCGGGCGTGCGGCTGCCGTTCATTCATCTGACCGCAAAGCGGGTGACAGGCATTGTATCACGCGGTGGCAGCATCATGGCCAAATGGTGCCTCGCACACCATAAGGAAAGCTTCCTCTACACGCATTTTGAGGACATCTGCGAAATCCTCAAAAGGTACGATGTGGCCTTTTCTCTTGGGGACGGCTTCCGCCCCGGCAGCATTGCTGACGCCAACGACGAAGCCCAGTTTGCCGAGTTGGAAACACTTGGTGAGCTTACTAAGGTCGCATGGAAGCATGATGTGCAGGTGTTTATCGAAGGCCCCGGCCATGTGCCCATGCACAAGATCAAAGAAAACATGGAACTGCAGCTTAAGCACTGTGATGAAGCGCCTTTCTATACGCTTGGGCCACTCACCACCGATATCGCGCCGGGTTATGACCATATCACCAGCGCCATCGGTGCGGCGCAGATCGGCTGGTACGGCACGGCGATGCTGTGTTACGTGACGCCTAAGGAACATCTGGGCCTGCCGGACCGCAACGATGTGAAAGAAGGGGTGATCACCTACAAACTCGCGGCCCACGCGGCGGATTTGGCCAAGGGCCACCCGGCCAGCCAGTTACGTGATGATGCGCTGTCCCGCGCGCGGTATGAATTCCGCTGGGAAGATCAGTTTAACCTGAGCCTAGACCCGGAACGCGCCCGTGATTTCCATGACCAAACCCTGCCAAAAGAAGCGCACAAAGTGGCGCACTTTTGCTCTATGTGCGGGCCAAAGTTTTGCTCCATGAAAATCACCGCCGAAGTCCGCGAATTCGCGGCGAAGAAGGAAGAGGCTGAGACGGGCATGAAAAAAATGGCGACCGAGTTTAAAAAGCGCGGCAGCGAGCTGTATCTGCCGGCGGATGATGACGGCGACATCCAAGCGGCGGAGTAGCGAAAAACTGTCACCCCGGTACTTGATACCGGGGTCCATATTTCACGGTGCACCATGGATACCGGGGTCAAGCCCCGGTATGACACCCTCGCTGTTGTCACTCCGGCACTTGATGCCGGGGCTCTTCAATTCGGAATTAGATTGATCATAGTTTGGAAATCGCTTTCGCCTAATATACGGATTGCGGAACCATTGTTTATGAGTGCCTCAACCTTTCTTTGTTTTGAGCTTTTTTCATGGCCGTTTAGTTTGGTCAAATCTTGATCACCCACCACTAAAACATCGGTTTTTTTATTGACTCCTCTTCCGACCTGAAACCCTAGTTTCGCAGCGATTGTAGCGGCTTCTATACGTGGAATAGTTAGAGCTCCTGTAAAAACTATATTTTGACCATAGAATGGTCCTGTTTCGTCGATATGCTCATTTGTAATATCGATTGATTTCGATGAGTTTCTTTTAGTTTGATGTTTTATCCATTGCTCTGCAGAAACCTCACTCTCATTGATTGCGGCTATAAAAATTTGACCACATGCCCATGCGTCCTCCGCCGCATTATGGTGTTGAAACTCTATACCTAGATTTGATGCTACACTTTTAAGTCCGTATCCACTTTTTTGGTATTGGGACCAAGTGCGACGAACTACTCTCATGGTATCGACCCAGTTATTCTGGATTAGTTCTAAATTATGAATGTCACAAGCCCGCATCAATGCGCCACGATCAAATGAAGAATGTGAAACTAAAAGATCATCACCAACAAAATCAAAGACTTGTTCCCACAGTTGTGACAAAGTCGGGGCATGTTTGACATCGTGATTTGTTATGCCATGTATTTCAATATTCATGCTATCAAAATGGCACTTAGGGTTGATGAGGCTCTCGAATGAATCTTGAACTTCACCATCTCTAAATTTGGAAATGCCGATTTGACAGATTGATGCGAAATTAGCGTTGGCAGTTTCCACGTCCAGTGCGCAAAAGTCCATAGCCTTTCCCCTATTTTAATGAGCAGCTTGATTTGAACGCCCAAAAAATCAGTGCAAATATAATACTATTACGTGCAATATCTGCAAGAGTCACTGGAAGGTATCTTGGTGGTATACGGGGACAGTGTATAATTAATGCATGGTATCCCCCACGCTGCTTGGCATTCCCCACATAGTAATTTGATATGGTTGCACTCCTGCCCGTGTGTTAGGTACGGTGTTCCAGGGATTAAACGGTGACAATTTCCCTGTGGGGGGAGGCGTGATGACAACTGATGAAACCGGTGAAAAGGTCCGTGTCAGGGCCGGGCGACCATCACATACGGGGCGGCTGATCTAGGAAAATCTGGGTGAATATTTGTCGTTCAAATCGGGCGTTTTTTATACGTTCCGCATGGTAATTCTGCGCCCGTGGCGCGCGTGCCAGGACTATATGGATGTCCACGACCCCCGCGTTGTCAGCCCGGTGAAACTGATACTCGCCTTGTCGCCAGTGCTTGTTTTGCTCGCCTTCATCACGCCGGGCAGCGAATATATGGCGCCGCTTTTGGAAAATGAACCGTCGGACCAGAGATTAAACCAGGTCATTTTAAAGCTGGCGGATTTTCTGGGAGAATATCCGTTCCTGAATTTCCTGTTTTCTGTCCCGCTTTATGCCCTTTCTTTTAAATGGGCGGCGAGCGGTAAAATGCCCTTCTTCAGGGCGCTGGTATTTTGCGGGTATACTATGGTTGCGGCCACGCCGTGGTTTTGGCTGCCGCCTTATTTGCTCTATTGGGTCTATGGCAGCGCGCCACTGTACGACGAAATTCTTTATTCGCTCAGCTTTGTTATGATGCTGGTCCCTTATGTATTCTTTAATTTCGGTTACAGGCGTTTGCAGGGGCAGAGCATGGTTAACAGCTTCTTCCGCACGGTGCTTTCGGTCATATTTTTCACACTCAGTTACGGGGTGGTGCTTGTTCTGGCTATCAAGGGTATTCAGGTTTATCTATATGGCGTCTAGCGGGCGGAGTATCCTGGGACAGTATATAATTAATGTACAATTTCATTTTCGGCGAGCTGCGCATACAGTGAGGGAAGGGAATCTTCTTGCTGGTTTGGCTGTGGTTTCGAACATGGACTCCCGCCTTCGCGGGAGTGGCAAGGAAAGCACGGGAGTGATAGAGTAAACTTGGGAGTGATGGCACTATTTATTCAGCCGCTTGACGAACGGCGAAAAACTGGGGCACCATGCGTTGGTCTGTTTATTGGGGGAAACAATGGAAAAACCAGCCACGGCAACGCCGACTTTGGATGCGCTCTCTTCAATGTCGGTTTTTAAAATCGCCTTTTGGTCAGCGTTGGGAGTTTATGTTCCCTTCATCGCCTTTTGCATGGTTTTAATTCTGGCGGACGGCATTGCAAGCCCGGCGGACGATATGCCCGCGTCCTGGGCAACCTTCCTCATTCTTGTCGGAAATCTTTTTCTGGGCCCCTTGATATGGGCTGTTTTTATGATTTTCGGGCGATGGGTCTATGAGAAAGTCTATGTAAAGCTTGATCCTGTACCCCTTGTTTTCTCCGGCGGCGGCTTTTGCTTTCACCAGTTAGGGCGCGATAGCCTCTATCAGATGCTGGTTGCCTGTGGGCGCGGATTAATGGTGGTTTATGGCATTTTTTTCGGGCTGATTGTTCTATTGATGCTGTTGATGAACCTGCTTGCGGGCACGCTTGACCAGAGCGCTATTTTGATAGGGTTTGCCTTCATTGCGGCGATTATATTGCTGCTTATCCCCTATGTTTGGGCTTTCTTTCTCGCACTGGGGGGCACACTGATGAAACCACTGACAAGGCGGCTTGGGTGGGGGCAGCTGGAATTCGTAACACGAGGGGTAAATAATGGCTGAAATCGTATCATAGCTGGTGAATGCGCGCATCAAGGACGGTGCGCTGGATGAATTTAGGGCGCTGATGGCCGAGATGGTGGCGACAACCGAGGCGAATGAGCCCGGTACGCTGATCTATGAATGGTTTATCTCAGACGACGGCACGCGCTGCTACATTTATGAGCGCTATGCAGATAGTGCGGTGGCAATGGCCCATATCAACTGGTTTGGCACCATGGCCACCAAATTCTCGGCGTTCGCGAACACGGAAAGCTTTACCGCTTGCGGCAGCCTACCGGATGAGATTAGCAAAGCGTTCAGCGGCCTGGGTGCACCCATAATGCCAATTGTGCCGGTTTCGCGCTAGGCACCTGCATGCACACTTGACGCACCCACTGTGCCCGCATCTGCACACGAGCTGTACACATCACGCCACACTTTTCACACGTGGCGGCAGACGTTGCGCTGGTTACTTTTCGCCCAGATCCTCGCCGGCACGTACATGGCGGATTTTTTTATAGAGTATACTGCATGCCAGCATCAGCGTGATGGTATTTGCGGCGGTCATAGGGCCATTTTTTATCAATGCGCCATAAACCAGCCACAGCATAATACCCACCACAAACAGGCTGTACATGCCGAGCGAAATAGCCTTCGTATCATCCTCGCGCCAGACTTTAATGGCCTGCGGTACAAAAGCATAGGTGGTGAGAAAAGCGGCTATATAGCCAAGTATATCGGTCATATCTGTCACGGGCTATGCTTTCTTTCCGGGGGTTTTTCAGTTTGAAAGGGCAGGGACTGAGGCACTGGTAACTTACACGAAATCATTATCCAAGGCACCGGCCTGTGTAAAGCAGTTCTGATGGCAGAAGGTTTTGGCGGTATCACATTTTAATGCCAGATTGATGTCAGATCGATATCAGGGCATTTTACTATTCAGTTCTTCTGCATTTTGCCGTAGCTTGCCGGAACGATATCTTAATTTCCGGGGAGAATGCCATGTCAGCGCCAACATTAACGAGCTACCGGGTGTGGGACCGCACCACGCGCATTTTCCACTGGCTGAATTTTCTTAGCCTTTTGGTATTGATCGCTGTGGGGCTGGTGATTTTATTCGCCAAGGAACTGGGTTTGTCGAATGAGGGCAAAGTCCTGCTCAAGACCATTCATGTGTATGCGGGCTATGTATTTACCGCCAATCTTTTATGGCGGTTGGTGTGGGCTTTCATTGGTGGGCCATTTGCACGCTGGCGGGCACTGCTGCCCTTTGGTAAGGGCTACGGCGAAGCGCTGGGCAGTTACGTGCGCGGCGAAAAAACCAGCTACAAAGGCCACAGCCCGCTGGGGCGGCTCGCGGTGGTGGCCTTGCTGATTGTGCTGACAGTGCAGGCGGTCACGGGGTTGGTGCTGGCGGGCACTGATATTTATTTCCCACCTTTTGGCAACTGGATCGCTGGCTGGATTGCCGCGCCGGGTGTGGACCCCGCAACACTGGTTCCTTACGTCAAGGAAATGGTAGACGCCGAGGCTTACAAGGAAATGCGCGCCTTCCGCAGCCTTTACATTGATACCCATGTGATTAATTTTTACGTGATACTGGCCTTAATCGTGCTGCATATTGCAGCTGTTGTGCGCGCAGAGGTCAAGCACGGCGGCGGGCTGGTTTCTGCCATGTTCACGGGTAGTAAAGCCCTTGCCGAGCCCCCGGTTGATGATGAAGGCCCTGTTGGCGGCAAAAACGCAGACAAAACAGTATAAGATTGCTTTGTCTGCGTCTTCACGAGTGCCTTGCCCAGCCAAATGCTGCCCAGGCGAGAGGACTAAGGGCCCTTAGTCCTTTGTTACGTCTTTGCCTTTGACAAAATATCGGCATGATATAGCGCCGCCGATCAGCCCGGCGATCAGGGCCAGCAACAGGAAGATCATCTGTTCGTCACTGACAAAGGCCTGATTGTCATTCTCGTCCCCTTCACGCATGGCTGTGCTGCGGGCTGGGTCAAGCGGGAACGCATCTGCACCGTCTTTCACACCGTCACCGTCGCTGTCTGGATTTAAAGGGTCAGTTTCGCCGGGGCCAACAAGGCCATTACCATCTGCGTCTTCTGCGCTGTCTGGCCGGCCATCATTATCGTCGTCCGGGTCTGTGCGGTCAGGGGTGCCGTCATTATCGTGGTCATAAGGCTTGGCATCCTGATTATCGGGCGTGCCGTCTCCATCATCATCGGTATCACGGGCGTCAGGGGTGCGGTCATTGTCGTGGTCATACGGTAACGGGTCATCGCCGGGGTCTACAACGCCGTTGCCGTTTGCGTCGTCAACCAAACCGTCATTGTCATCGTCTTTGTCGGTCCGATCGGGGATACCGTCATTGTCATGGTCAAAGGGTTTGGCGTCTTGCGCATCAGGGATACCGTCATTGTCATCGTCGGTATCTGTCGTATCTGGTGTGCCGTCATTGTCATGGTCGCCGGGCCGCCTGTCATCACCAGCGTCAATAACGCCGTTACCGTTCAGGTCGTCCGGGATGCCGTCTTGGTCCGCGTCCGCGTCTGGTGTGGTGGGTTGTGGGTCGACATCGTCAGGGATGCCGTCATTATCGCGGTCGCGGTTATGCTGGTCACGGCCATTGGGTATGCCGTCACCGTCGATGTCATTGTCATGTTCGTCGCGCACACCGTCATTGTCATGATCAAAGGGCAATGGATCATCGCCGGGATCAATGCGGCCATTGCCGTTTGCATCGTCAATACGGCCGTCGCCGTCCACGTCCGGGTCGTTATTGTCCTCAAGGCCGTCCCCATCACGGTCAGCGGCATAAGCGGCGCTTGTGGCCCCTGTCATATCGGCAATAAACAAAAGAAAAATGGCTGCAAAGGCTGAGATAAGGAACTGTTTCATGGTATCTCCCATGCCATATCGGGTTTGATACTCCTCACTCGGTAGGAAGACGGATGCTATCGTATTTTTGCAGAATTTGCGACTAAAGATTGATTTTTTGGGCCATATGCCCGGGTTTGTTGCCAAGCCGGTATTTTTTGACCCACTAGGCCCAATAGATTTTCTCATGCTTCTATGAAGAAGTTTTGGCTTTAAATCGCCTGTGGCTTCCCCACCTAATGATGTCTGGAGACAAAAGGGAAGAATATTATGCCACACGGAAACCAGCCCAGCCAGAAGTGGCACCTGGCACAGTTAAACATCGCCACAATGAAATACCCAAAAGGCAGTCCGGAAATGGCTGACTTCATTGCTGCCCTTGATGAAATTAACGGGCTTGCTGATGCGGCGGAAGGATTTGTCTGGCGCATGAAGGATGATGAAGGCAATGCCATGTCTTACACGCTTTACGACGAAAACACATTGCCGAACATGAGCCTGTGGCAAAGCCGTGAGAGCCTGTTTGATTATGTTTATCAGTCTGCACATACGCATTTTCTGGCGCGGCGTACCGAATGGTTTCAGATGCCAAAGGCGGGTACCATGGTATTATGGTGGGTGCCTGCAGGGCACATCCCGACATTGGAGGAAGGCGCTACCCGGCTTGAATACCTGCGCGAACATGGCCCTAGCCTGCAGGCCTTTACTTTTAAAAAGGCATTTGATCCAGCCGGTGAAAAGCTGTAACCGCAGATAAACGATAGCTTATTTTGTGATTAAAGGTTTGCCGCAGGCATGATCAGGCGTAGGGTTAGCATGGATCAAACGTTGGAAAACGGCTTAATGATGTGGGGAAAAATCATGAAAAAAACGAATATTCTTAAATCTGCAATAGTAACAACCTTGTTGGCGGTAGGCTATGCAGGTGTACCTGTGCAGGCTGATCATCACGCCCATGCGATTATGGCCGCCCGGGATAATGCTGATCGTCCGGCAGAAGACAAAGCACTGGACGCCGCCCGCAAAGCAGCCGAGGTTTTGATTTTTGCAGGTATCGCACCGGGTATGACAGTGTTGGATACCAATTCAGCGGGCGGTTATTACACCGAAATGTTGTCACGCACTGTTGGTGAAACTGGCAGGGTTTATGCCCATAACGGTGCGATATATTGGGCGTTCATGAAAGAAAAAGAACCTAAGCGTTTTGCAGATGGCCGACTTGCAAATGTAGTACAAATTCATGAGGGCAAGGAAACCGTTGACCTGCCCGAGGGCAGCCTGGATTCTGCAATCGCGGTTCTGGCCTATCATGACTATTATTATACACAAGACTCACGCCCTGGCGGCGGGCATGAAGACGTGCCTGCGGTACTTAGTTCTATATATAATGCGCTGAAACCTGGTGGTAGCTTTATCATTGTTGACCATATCGCACCCAAGGGCACAGGCCCTGACGATTTTGACAAACTGCACCGGATTGACCCTGATTATGTGCAGAAACAGATGGAAAATGCTGGTTTCACATTGGCTGCAACAAGCGATATTTTGATGAACGAGACAGATGACCCAAAGCGGTCCCCTTTCGCAGAGGACCTACGCCGCAAAACCAGTCGATTTGTCTATAAATTTGTAAAATAAGGGACCCCAGCTTTGGCTGGCCCATATATCTGCATCACATTGGCGGGGTTTTCAGCCCCGCCTTTTCTTTTGCTTTGTGCATGCTCTGACCTATGTCTAGGGGCACCGTAAGGTAGAAAAGGCAAGGATGTGAGGAACGTATGGATACAGAAACATTAGCTGCCGAATTTGATAGTTTCAAATTTGAGGATGCAGGGATCAAACGTACGGTTTACCGGCTTGGTGATGTGGGGTGTCCGCCAATTCTCATTATGCAGGAACTCCCGGGCATGACGGTTCACACTTTGCGCCTTGCGAAGCGCCTTGTAGCGGATGGTTTTGTGGTTTATCTGCCGTTGATGTTCGGTAAAATCGGGAGCCCGATTGAACCACTTAAAAACGCTGTACGGCTTTGTATTCAAAGGGAATTTAACTTTCTCGCCTGGCACAAATCAAGCCCTATTACCAATTGGCTACGTGCGTTATGCCGCCATATCTCGGCAGAAAACAAGGGGCGTACGGTCGGGGCTATTGGCATGTGCCTTACTGGCCGGTTTGTATTGTCTTTGATGGTTGAAAAAGCCGTTGTTGCCCCTGTTATGGCCCAGCCTGGGCATCCAAAAGGCCATGGCAGCGCTAAAAATGCAGCTACCCTTGGAATACCGGAAAGTGAACTGGCGTGTGCCAAAGCCCGTGCAAAAGCGGACAATATCTGTGTGTTGGGCCTGCGTTTCGAGGATGATCCCTTTTGCCCGCCTGAACGCTTCGAGACGATGGAAAAACAGTTTGGCGAGCATTTTATACGCTTCGATATCGATAGTTCCCTTTATGAGGAACATAAAATCAGGAAAAAGGCCCACGCCGTTTTAACCATCGATTATCAGGACAGGCCCGGCCACCCCACACGCCAGGCTTATGACAAGCTGATTGAATTTATGACTGTGCGGCTCACAAATTAAGAGAGCTTGACCTTAATAAACTGGTTTGGCTTTAGGGGCAGGGCATAGGGTATTCAGTTTCAATCTCGTTGATGCCTTTGATCAGCTCTTTGGGCAATGTCATATCATGCGTATCCAGAGCCGTTTTCAGCTGAGTTAGGTTGGTGGCGCCAATTATGTTTGAAGTCACAAAGGGTTGCATATTAACAAAGGTGTTTGCCATTTGTGCCGGGTCCCAGCCATTATCGCAGGCAAGGGCTACATAACGTTCCATCGCGGCGGTGCCAGGGCTGTTCAGATAGCGTCCAAATGTACTGCCAAACAAACCAAAGCGTGAATTTTCCGGTACTACACCACCGCAATATTTGCCGGTTAGATAACCAGATGCCAATGGCGAGTAGGCCAATAATCCGCAATTTTCCTTGTCGGCAAGTTCCGCAAGGCCAATTTCATAAGACCGGTTAAGAAAGTTATAGGGGTTTTGTACCGATGCGACACGCGGCAGACCTATTGTTTCTGAAAGTTTAAGTGCATGCATCGCGCCCCAGGCGGTTTCGTTTGATAGGCCAACAGCACGCACTTTGCCTGCGTCAACAAGCTCTTTCATTGCCGAAAGCGTTTCCTCAAGGGATACATAGTTGTCTTCCTTGGCGGGGCGATAACGCAGCACACCAAAATAGTTGGTGGAGCGACTTGGCCAATGTAGCTGATACAGGTCAATATAATCGGTGCCGAGCCGCCTTAAGCTGGCGTCGCATGCCTCGATTACAGACCGACGGTCAAGGTTATTGCCTTTGTCGCCGCCAAGGTGCGGGCGGATATAGTTAAGGTGAGGGGCCGGGCCAGCAATTTTGGTGGCGATCACCACATCCTTGCGCTTGCCGCTTTTCTTCAGCCAGCTGCCTATAATGGTTTCCGTGGACCCATAGGTTTCTGCGCGTGCCGGCACCGAATACATTTCGGCGGTATCAAGAAAATTGACGCCGTAATCCAGCGCCATTTCAATCTGTGCGTGGCCGTCTTCTTCGCTGTTTTGCTGGCCCCATGTCATGGTGCCAAGGCAGATTTTGCTCACATCAATATCAGTGCGACCAAGTTTGCGCATTTCCATAAGGGAAGTTTCCTAACCGGTTACGTTGATAAAAGAACTGTGGTGGATGGGCTTAGGCGGCTTCAACGCCCTTGTCGGTCATCAGTTTCTGTAGCTCACCACTTTCGAACATTTCGCGGATAATGTCACAGCCACCGATAAATTCACCTTTAACATAAAGCTGGGGGATGGTTGGCCAGTCGGAAAAAGCCTTGATGCCTTCGCGCATTTCAGCATCTTCAAGCACGTTAAAGCTTTCATACTTTACGTCCACATGCTGCAAAACCTGGCTGACAACGGAGGAAAATCCACACTGCGGAAAGACAGGCGTGCCTTTCATGAACAATACAACGTCGTTTTCGTCCACGTAGGTTTGAATACGTTCTGAAATACTCATTATTCTTTATCCTAAGTTTGGCTGATTTTTATAAAAGATAAGCGCACAGGCACAGCTTGCCAAGGGCTGAATTAAAATTCAGACCAATTTAGTCACAAAAAACTGGATTACAGCCTAAAGTACTATTCCGGCACGCCTGTTTGCAGCGCCAGCGCATGAAGTTCACCACCCATGCGGCCTTTGAGGCTTTTATATACCATCTGGTGCTGTTGTATCCTTGATTTGCCGCGAAAGCCTTCAAAAATCACATGGGCTGCATAATGGTCGCCGTCACCGCGTAAGTCTTCGATCTTTACGGCCGCGCCCGGCAGGCTTTCCTCAATCAACTTAACAATGTCTTCAGACACCATTGCCATAAACCGTACCCCTAAATGCATTATACTTTTGTTCAGTATAGCAGCATTCTGCAGCCGCCGTCACCAATAAGGTTTATTGTTTCGCAGTCAAATTTTTATCAAGGCACGGCCAAGTGGGTGCTTGACGTGGGTGCGGCAAGGCGCTTTGGTGACAAAAAGGATAAAACCCGAAATGCCGCAAAGCCGCTGTCTCATTGTCACCACTCATTTTCGCCCGCTGGTTGGTGGTGCGCTGACGGTTTATGATGCTCTTGCGCGCCGTGCGCCTGACCAGATTGAACTCTTCACAGCGTCCACCGATTATACGTGCGGCAGCGAGATTGAGGGCTGGCAAGCGTTTGACGCCAACGCCCCATATAAAATTTCGCGGATCGCTGAAATCCGGCCTCAGATGGTGCCATTCAATGCGAGCTTTGCACGAAAAATAATTGCCAAACTCAAAAGCATGCTGATCAACCGAAGGGTTTTACAGGAAACAGTGCACCGTGCAGTGAACGGCAAGTTTGATGTGATATGCATTGGTGCACAGGATGCGCTCGGCTGGATGGTCGAACCACTGAAAAAACAGACAGATGCAAAAATTATTATTTATGTGCACGGTGAAGAAGTTTCACAGACGGCCTATTCTGAAAAAGCGGAACAGTGCCGCAAAGCAGCATTACATGCGGCTGACGGATTGATAGCCGTCAGCAGTTTTACGGCCCAGCTTCTTACCAGCAAATACGGCGTCCCAGCTGACCGTGTTCAACTTCAGACCAACGGTGTGGACCTGAATACATTTGACGGCACCCTTAATGAAGCAGATCGAAGCAAATACCGTCTGCCACCAACATCTTTTGTCTTTGCCTGCGGTCGGCTGGTTGTACGCAAGGGTTTCGACAAGCTGATTGAAGCATGGCCCGCAGTGGTGGCCGCTGTGCCGGGCACAAAATTGGTGATTGGCGGCAAAGGCCCGCTGGAGGCCGAGCTGCAGGCCAGTGTGCGCAAACTTGGCATTGGGGAAAGTGTACAATTGCTGGGTTGGGTTGAAGACGGTGCACTGTCAAGCTGTTATGGTTTTGCGGACCTGTTTATCATGCCAAACCGCACCATGCCTGATGGTGATACAGAAGGGTTTGGCCTTGTTTTTCTGGAGGCTGCGGCTATGGGTACGCCCAGTACTGCGGGCAGGGCAGGGGGCGCGGTCGACGCCGTGATTGAAGGCGAAACCGGCCTGTTTGTTGACGGCAACGATGTCAGCGAAATTAGCACAGCACTGATCGACCTGTTATCGAACGGGGAAAAGCGGCAAACGATGGCATTGGCAGCGCAAAAGCATGCACGCACACAGGGCTGGAATACCAAAACTACAGAATTCTTGGCATATATTGAAAGATTGAGTAGGTCTTAAAACCAGCCAAAAGGACTGGCATAAGAAGTATCACCAGCCTCGTTATATAAAATAAACCCGTAAGGGAATGTTAAGCGGTGCCGGCTATTGTTATACTCTGTACATTACTGCAGTGTATCGCCGCCCTGTACCCCCACAAGGAACCGCCATGAGCTATATTGATCCTGCTATTTATGTTGATCCGGGACGCGCCCAGTTTGATGCTTTCAAGGCGCTGCCTCGGCATCTGCCGATGAACATGCTGAACCTGATCAAACTAAGAGACCATGCGACCTACCCGGATGGATGCGAGACAACAGGGGCAGAAGCTTATGCGGCTTACGGCAGGAAAAGCGGACCAGTTTTTGCCCGTGTGGGCGGCAAAATCATCTGGCGCGGCGAACCCAAATTAATGCTAATCGGACCAAATGCAGAGGCTGGTTCTGATACCGGGATCGAGGCGTGGGATATGGCCTTTGTCGCTTATTATCCAACGGCCAGTGCCTTTCTGGAAATGGTCACCGACTCGGACTATAAAATTGCAGTAAAACACAGACAAGCCGCCGTTGCCGATAGCCGTTTGTTACGCTGCGATGTTATGGAAGGCGGAGAAAACTTTGCTTAAAGCGCCGCTTTTTCTGTGGTGCTGGAGATGATGTGTGTTGATGCCTATTGTTCAGAGGTATCGCTGCCGCCCTTGTTTTGTTGATGTGTTCACAGAAATCTTGATCTGGCGTTCCAAAGGTTTTTGTATTGAGTTTTAGAATAACAACCAGCGAAAAGCGCGCTCAAGTTCTTTTGTACCATTTGTTTCGTACCAGCGGCCATGTGCCAAAATGACCTGTTCCGGCTGCCAGCCTATCATGGTTTTTACCGTGGCTTTTAAGCCTGCCTTGTTTTTTGAAAACGATAGCCGCATGTCTTTGGGCATTTGCCCGTTAGGGTCTTGAATGCCTGCAATGCGTGTGAGCCAGCGCAAGAACCATGACCCAAGTTTGTCGCGCTCGAAATTTTCGATCAGGTCAGTTAAAATCAGGGTCCGGCTTGCCGTGTGGAAAAAGTCAAACTCGGTCATAAAACTGCCAGCGGCGCCAATGGTTAATATCTCTTGGTCCCAGGGGTAGCCAGTATCAGCGCTAAGTTCTATAGCGTTGAATGTGATTCTGTCTTTTGCCTGTTCTTTAATTTTTGGTGCCAGATAAACCTCTGCATTTGGGAAAGCATGTTTCCATTCTGGTACCCACCAATAATGGATGCGATTGGGCGCAATGATCCACTTTGGTTGTCCAAGGGCTTCAATTTCCTGCTTTAATGCGGGCGTGATCGGTGTCGGAGAATGTAGGAACAGCGAGCCATCTTTCAGCCGTACAATCGTCATGCGTGTCGGGAATTTTATCTTTAACAAGGGCATGCCAAACAAAATCGTTGGTCCGTCAACAATCCAGATGTTCTCTGCTACCAACTTGAGGGTATTCAGCGGCGGGTAAGTTTCAAGAGCATGGCCTTGACACATGGATGATGACTTTCTGCTAAAAATAATTTGATTAACTTAATATATTTTTGCAGGTGTCAAAAGTTGATTATGGCTTTGTCCGTTAAAATAAAAAAGGCACCAAGAAAGGTGCCTTTTTAGCTTTTCTTTACGCTTTAACGATCATCCGGCGAGCTTGAGGATGTCATCGAAGGACAAACCATTCAGCTGGTTGCCAAGGCTTTCATAAAGCGTTTCTTCCATCGACTTACCTGCGGCCATATCTTTTGCAGCGTCGAGTAAGCCGCCTTTTTTCTCTGTTGTGGCGCCCTTGGCGAGTGATGCAAGAGCGGAGGTGAGCTGGCTAGCCTGATCCCCGTCGAGCGAGGTTTTCATATCCCCCAAGCTGGACTTGAAGGCATCGAACGAGCTGGTATCCAGCGTAACGGACTTTGCCACTTCAGCCACCATTTCGCTGGCGGCTTCCTTGGCTTTTTCCATCATGCCTTCTGCAGCTGATTTATCGGCTTCTGGTGCTGCTACTTCGGTTGTTGCATCTTTGGCAGCCTCTTCAGCCTGTTTCTCGCCTTCGTCAGAGCCACAAGCTGCCAGTGCAAAAATTGCTGTTGCTGCTGTAATCTTCAATATTTGTTTCATAAGTATCCCCATCATTTCTGCGATTCGAAACTGTATCACTATAGTTGTAGCATAATTATGGCAAAGACACCCGTACCTGATTTTAGCAAGGACTTACGCCTTTATGGGGGACCAGCAGAGCTTTAATGCTGCGCAATTACGCTTGCCTGCGCTCGGTTCTAGCATCCTAGCTGTGGCGCATGTCAGATTCTGTTTTTTAACTCATTGAAAATAAAGGGAAAGCAAAAAAATGTACGTATTTTTCGTACATTGCTGTATGAAAATTTCGGTTTTCGCATTAAAATGCGATTCTGCGAGGAAAGATGTGAAACGGATTTCTTCGCTTGTGGGAGGCTGGGTGTGGACCCCAGCATCTTTTGCTCATACTTACATTTGATTAAGAGGCTGTAACCTCAGAATCAAAGACCGAAGAAATCAAGCGCCTTGGATGGATTTAAGACACTCTTTTTTCGAATCACAGTCAGTATTGTAGGGGTTGTGAAGTAAACTCTACAAGAGTAAATATTGAATCTATTGGGTTGACAATAGACGATGTTCACTTTTGTTCTGCTCGAATCCCAGTGCAGCCATGAGTCGCGGTGTTTTTTAATTCTTAATGTTATTTTTTAATACTGTCTTAGCGTGTGTGGCTTCGGGGCATCGTATATCGTCATTCGCCGCTTTAACCGATGAATTCATGTTAGTAGGTAGTCGGGCTGTTGAGTGACAAAAGTGAATGCATCTCCGAGTTTTTTTAACTAGTTTTTGCCATAAAGTTTGGCATCCAGTCACTGTGAGCTTTGGCAAGGTCTGCCATGCTTATGTCAACCGTCCCGTCATTTATGCTCAGTCGTTCGCCGCCGGTTTCACCCAGTACCGCTACGGGGATGCCAGCGTCTTTGGCTTCCTTGCGGATGTCCTCTGCCGTGTCGGGGTCCGCAGCCAACAGATACCGGGCCTGTGTTTCACTGAATAGGCTCACATGTAGGGGCACATCACCCTCAATGGTCACATTGGCTCCTACACTGCCCGCTATGGCCATGTCGGCAAGGGCGGCAATAAGCCCGCCATCTGAAAGGTCATGGCAGGTGGTCAGTTGTCCGTTTGCGATCAGTGCCCGGACAAAATCACCATTTCTACGCTCAACGGTCAGGTCAACATGGGGGGGCGCGCCTGCATTCTCAGGGTCTGCACCCAGTATGTCGCGCTGATACAGGCTTGCACCAAGCTCATCTTTGGTTTCCCCGATCAGCAGAATGGTTTGGCCTTCGCCCTTAAAGGCAATGGTGGCCATCATATTACTGTCGGCCATCACCCCCACGCCGCCAATGGCTGGAGTTGGCAGGATGCCAGAACCATTGGTTTCGTTATAAAGGCTCACATTGCCGGATACGATAGGGTAATCGAGCGCGATGCAGGCTTCGCCCATGCCTTCTAGGCAGCCAACAAACTGACCCATAATATCAATGCGCTCAGGGTTGCCAAAATTAAGGCAATTGGTGATCGCCAGTGGCAGGCCACCAACAGCGGTGATGTTACGCCATGTTTCTGCCACCGCTTGCTTGCCGCCTTCAACAGGATCAGCATAACAATAGCGGGGCGTGACGTCCGTGCTGATTGCCAGTGCTTTGGCTGTGCCGTGTACACGCACCACAGCCGCGTCGCCGCCGGGGCGCTGGATTGTATCACCCATCACCGTATGGTCATACTGTTCCCATATCCAGCGGCGTGAACACAGGTGGGGCCCGCCAATAAGATCAAGCACAGCTTTGTTCAGGTCGTCGGTTGCGGCTACAGTTGCGGCCTTGCGCGGTGCGGGCTTTTCAAAGGGGCGTTCATATTCAGGCGCATCTTCAACCAGGCTTGCAATGGGCATATCACCCACCACTTCGCCGCCGAAAGTAAGGGTGAGCTTACCCGTGTCGGTGATTTCACCAATCACCGCGAAATCCAGTTCCCATTTTTCGAAAATGGCCTGTGCCATGGCTTCGCGGCCCGGTTTCAGCACCATTAACATGCGTTCCTGGCTTTCAGACAGGCACATCTCATAGGGGGTCATATTGGCTTCGCGCTGGGGCACCTTGTCGAGGTTCAATTCGAAACCCACCCCGCCTTTGGATGCCATTTCAACGCTACTGCTGGTCAGGCCTGCTGCGCCCATATCCTGAATGGCAATGATCGCATCGGTGGCCATCAGCTCAAGGCAGGCTTCGATAAGAAGCTTCTCGGTGAAGGGGTCACCCACCTGCACAGTTGGGCGTTTTTCTTCACTATCTTCGGTGAATTCAGCGGAGGCCATGGTGGCACCGTGGATGCCGTCACGTCCGGTTTTTGAACCCACATAAACCACAGGGTTGCCCACACCAGCGGCGGCGCAGTAGAAGATCTTGTCGGTATCGGCGATGCCCACCGTCATGGCGTTCACCAGAATATTGCCGTTATAGCTGGGGTCGAAATTGGTTTCGCCGCCTACCGTCGGCACACCCACGCAGTTGCCGTAACCGCCGATGCCTTCCACCACACCGGCGAGCAGATGTTTGGTCTTGGGGTGATCAGGGTCGCCGAACCTGAGCGCGTTCATATTAGCAACAGGCCGTGCCCCCATCGTAAAGACATCACGCAAAATGCCGCCAACTCCAGTGGCTGCGCCCTGATAGGGTTCAATATAACTGGGGTGGTTGTGGCTTTCCATTTTGAAGATCGCGGCCTGACCGTCGCCGATATCAATAACACCGGCATTTTCGCCGGGCCCACAAATAACCCAAGGGGCTTTAGTTGGTAGCTTTTTCAGGTGGAAGCGTGAAGACTTATAAGAGCAATGCTCTGACCACATTACGGAGTAAATACCAAGTTCGGTATAGTTTGGCTCGCGGCCCATGGCGGTAACGATGCGTTGGTATTCCTCGACCGTCAGGCCATGTTCTTTAACAATCTCGGGGGTAATTTTAATAGCGTTGACATCAGACATGGTCATTTCCCTTACCCCAACCTGTTCATGATAGAGGTGAACATCTTGCGGCCATCTGTGCCGCCAAGCGCGGGTTCAATCATGCGCTCAGGGTGTGGCATCATACCGAGTACATTGCCTTTGGCGTTCAAGATGCCAGCGATGCGGCGCTGTGCCCCGTTGATATCGGCTGTGTATTTGAAGGCCACGTGGCCTTCGCCCTCAAGCCGGTCAAGCGTATCTCTGTCGGCGAAATAATTGCCGTCATGGTGCGCAACAGGGATGGTGATTTCCTCGCCCGCAGCATAGTCGTTTGTGAACATGCTCTCTGCGTTTTCAACGCTCATACGCACGTCCTTGCAGACAAAATGCAAATTGGCGTTGCGCATCAAAGCCCCCGGCAAAAGGCCGGTTTCGGTCAGGACTTGAAATCCATTGCAAACGCCAAAGGTAGGCACGCCGTTGTTGGCGCGTTTGATCACTTCGGTCATCACCGGGCTGCGCGCCGACATCGCGCCGCAACGGAGGTAATCGCCGTAGGAAAAACCACCGGGTAGGGCGATAAAATCAACCGCCTCGAAATCAGTATCCTGATGCCACACCATGACCGGTTTTTGCCCTGTGACTTTGGTGAGGGCAACAGCCATATCCCGGTCGCAGTTTGATCCCGGGAATACGATAACCGCTGATTTCATGGGCCTCTACTCCAGCTCTATGCTGTAGTTTTCAATGACGGTATTGGCTAGAAGTTTCCGACACATTTCATCAACGGAGGCCTCGGCTTTGGCGCGGTCTGTCTCGGCCAAATCCAGCTCGATAAATTTGCCCTGGCGGGCTTCATTTACACCGCCGAACGCCATGTTGGAGAGGGCATGCTCAATGGCTTTTCCCTGGGGGTCCAAGACACCGGATTTCAGGGTTACGTGAATGCGGGCTTTCATGGTGGCTAGCTTCCCTTTTTCAGATGATCTGCTATTTCTGTAACATTGGCGGTGGGCAGAATACCAAGGCGGCGCGCCACTTCCTGATAGGCTTCCATTTCACCGCCTAAGTCCCTGCGGAAACGGTCTTTATCCAGTTTTTCGCCGGTTTTCATATCCCACAGGCGGCAGCCGTCAGGGCTGATCTCATCAGCAAGGATTGTGGTGCAGTCGTCACCTTCATAAAGGCGGCCGAACTCAAGCTTGAAGTCCACCAGTTTGATGCCGATGCCAACAAATAAACCCGAAAGAAAATCATTGATCCTGAGCGCATAGTGCGTCAGTTCTTCGATCTCCATTTCATCGGCCCAGCCAAAGGTGAGGATATGATCCTCGGCAATGACCGGGTCACCAAGTTCATCAGATTTATAGCAAAATTCCACCAGCGGGTTTGGCAGTGGTGTGCCTTCTTCAATACCAAGGCGTTTCGAGAGGCTGCCTGCGGCGATATTTCGCACAATCACCTCAACCGGGATAATCTCCACGGCCTTTATCAACTGCTCTCGCATGGAAAGCCGCTTGATAAAGTGGGTGGGGATGCCAATGTCCTTGAGCGCCGTGAAAATATGCTCGGAAATAATATTATTAATGACGCCCTTGCCCGCAAGCGTGCCTTTTTTCTCGGCATTGAACGCAGTGGCATCGTCTTTGAAATATTGGATGATCGTACCTGGCTCGGGCCCGTCAAAAAGGACTTTGGCCTTGCCTTCATAAAGCTTGTTGCGGCGGGACATAAGGGTCTCTTCCTCGTCGCTGGAAAAATACATCAGTGGGTGCGGCGCGAACATAGCCGAACTGGACCCGGTGAACAATGTTTCTGTTACATTTTGCCACAAGCTTTGCTAAAGCACAGAAAAAGCGACAAAAAATTACAGAAGCGTATTGAAAAGCTATGGTGATTTGACCAAGTAAGCGGTAGAATCGCTGAAAGTTGAGTCGCGTTTAAGGAAGAAATAAAAATGACCACATTTGATGACCGCGAGAGAATGTTCGAGGGAAAATTCGCTCACGACGATGCTATGGATTTTAAAGCCCGCGCCCGGCGCAACAGACTGTTTGGGGAATGGGTAGCGACAGAATTATTATCCCTGGATGGGGACGACATTGCAGCCTACGCCGCAGCGGTTGTTAAATCTGATCTGGAAGAAGAAGGCGATGACGACGTGATCCGCAAGGTCCACGGTGACATGGAAGCCGCAGGTATTGACCTGTCTGATCACCGGATAGAAAAACGCCTTGAGAGCTTCATGGGAGAAGCCCGCCGGCAAGTGATGGACGAAGCTTAAAAGATCTTCGGATAAAACTGTGCCCTTCAATTAAAACTGTGCAAAATGTGCGCGAACTGTGCAAAACTGTGCATCAATTGTGCAAAAATATCTGCCTTGTGTGCAAGGATACCTGATCCGACAAAAAGGGGGCTTATTCAGCCCCTTTTTTATGGGAAATACGGGTTTCTAGAATTACGCCTCACGCTCTTTTCGGGTTGGGCCCATCAGGGGTTTCTCCGCAGGGTCATCGTCCCCCCACCTGAATAAGCGTTGTTCCAGCCCCAAGTGCCCCTGAGTGTGTTTTCGCTGTAGCCACTGCGCCAGGTGCCGCGCCCGGTGTTTTGCCCTGAGCGCCAGGCGAAATCGATGCGCACCCCCCGGTAACCCAGCGTAGGGGAGATGAAGGGGATAAACTGCACCCCGGCATTAAACCGTACATGAACCGGCCCCGAATTATAGGTATAACCGAAGGTGCCTGACAGCGTGGTTGTTCTGAGGGTGGGGGCCGTACCGCCGGTTGCCGTGAATTGTGCCCTAACCGCGATCAGCGGATTGTTCGGGTCACCGGCAATTGTAAACTGACCGTTCCAGGTTCCCTGCAACAGGTTTTGCCATACGTAAGGCGCCAGGTCCGCACGGTAAGAGCAAACGGTGTTTTCCTCATTCCAGTTGGCGTTAATATATGTGGCAATATCAAAGGGCGTGGTTGGATTGGCGGCAAGCCAGCTATAAAAATGATAGCCCTGCAAGTTGGCGTTTTTATCGGCTAGCGAATAAACGCCGGTGGTGGCCAGCCCGTAAACACCATATTCGGTCTGATGTCCCCATTCCTTGGCCTGTGCAAGCGTGCGGCCCTGCGTGGTGACCAACTGATAATAACTATAGCCCTGCTGCATAAAGTGGCCCAGTTTGTCGAGGCCGACGTAAATGCCGTTTACTTTCAGCATCGGTGATAATGTGCGGTCATAGCCAATACCGTCGCTTGCCCACCAAAACAGTCGGGCTCTGGTAAAGCCTGAATATTTTGTCCAGCCCTGCATCATGGGGAAAACGAAATTTGTTGGCAGGCTTTCTGCCCACAGTTCAATCGCTGATTTGTTGGCGTTTGAGCTGAGAGGGTTTGAGCTTACCGAAGCCCCGAGCCCCTGATAAACCTTGGCAACATCCACTATGCCGCCAGTCGTGGCAGCCGCAATGACGGCATTGACCTTGGTATTGATTTGAGCCCTGCTGTCGTTAAAACGCGAGCGTAGGAACCGTGTGTCACATTCTGGCATAATATCCCCCTATGGATTACCTGGCTCAACGACCGGCGGTGTACCGCCTGGTCCGCCTTCGCCATTTCCTCCGCCACCATCACCGCCATCAGGTGCGGCTGGGTCAAAAACCGGTGGTTCAGGGAAATCAAGCGGTGGTTCAGGTTCAATTACCAGGTTGGGGTTGAGGTCTGGGTCAGGAACGTTGGCAATTGGTATGCCGCCGAACGGATCCTGTATGATCGGTTCGCCCGGTGTGTTGGGGGTAGGGGCCTCGCCAGAGGCATTAAATTCTGCGGCACCCGCTGCGGGCTGTGGCTGGAAGGCACTTGCTGGCACGCTGGAAGCCGGGGCTGCGCTGGTGGTGGGCCGAATTGGTGGCTGTGCGGTGCCAGGTGTGACATTGCCAAGCAGCAGTGTCTCGTTGGTGCGCATCATGGGTAACCATGCCGCCAGCGTGCAATCAAAAATAGCGGCTTCCCGAAGGGCGATAACCAACAGCCCACCACCTACAGGGGTCACTTGCTGGATCGGGGAGCTGAAATCCTGCTGTTCCCATTGCTGGGCAAACCGGTTCCAGGCCCAGACAGTATCCTCACTGCGTACGTAAATACACTGGGCTGCGGGAATATTGCTGGTGCCAGCCGCCTGATTGGGCGCATCAGGAATGCCAAAGAAACCGCTGCCTGCACCGCCTGCACCGGCACCACCAGCTCCGCCACCACCCCCGCCCGTGGGGGGCGGTTTGGGCGGTTTTTGATCGCCGGGTCCGTTATCAGCAGGGCAGGGTTTTTTGGGTCTGCCACGTTTTAGTCTACCAGCTTCTTTTTTGGCGTCTTCAACTTCGCGTTTCACTTCAGCGGCGGCGGCATCAGCGATGGCCTTTTTCAGCTCACCGATCAGTTCGTCGATTTTAGCGACTTGGGCTGCCGTGGCTCCGTTGGCTTCTGCAACTTCCTTTTTTTTACCGATCCGTCCAAGTTCGCCGACCAGTTCACCTAGTCGCTCAAATCCATCGCTTGAGCCTGACATAATAATCCCCTTTTTAATCAAAATCCTGTGTGGTCAGCAGCGAGGTGGCTGGTCAAATTATGGACTAGCGTGCCGGACCATTGACTAACGTGCCGGACGGGGTGTCATAGAAATGAACAGACCCTTCCTGACTGTGGCTATTCACATATAGCGAAAGGTGGTTACTTTTGATTCTGGCTTTTGTTCCTGGCATTTCGCTATATGTCTTTAATTACTGTTCGACTTTCCTAGGAAAAATGACGTCATTTTTAGGAAGGCCTCATTACAAAAAACATGAAAACATACAGGGGCATTGGTTGTGGTGATTTAACCCGCTTATGAATGCCGCAGACAACAGCATGATTGTCATTGCCAGAGCATGGATGCCCAACTCGGTACACACAAAGACTAACGCAGTGTTTGTATTTATACAAGTCTTCATGCCTATGCCGTATACTGCTACGGTGTTGCCAGTCACTGTGTCTGGTTCGGGTTTTAGGCAGCCTCTTGTGGTCGTGGCTTTTTTATTATTGCCACGCGCGAGGCGAATGAGGCCTGCGCTCTGTGGCTTCCATATAGCCAACTCATACTACGGAAGAGGGCACTAGGCATTCAGGCATCCTTTAGGATTTTATTTGAATGATATATCATTACTTCTATATAATATATTGCACGCAGTTATAGGATGTCGAATAACCGCGATATATGTGGGAGAGTAATAGTGCCTGATTATCATCTTACCGTTAATGGAAAATCTCATGTGGTGAAGGGTGTTGAAGACTCGACACCCCTCCTATGGGTTTTGCGAGATACACTGGGTCTGGTTGGCACTAAATACGGATGTGGTATCGCTGAATGTGGTGCATGTACGGTTCATCTTGACGGCATACCTGTTCGTTCATGCTCCTTTCCCATTTCTGCCCTCCACAATGAAGATATCCGTACAATCGAAGGTCTGGCAAACAAGGACGGGACATTGCATGCCCTTCAACAGGCATGGATTGATCACGATGTGCCGCAATGTGGTTATTGCCAGGCCGGGCAGTTGATGTCGGCTGCTGCACTGCTAGAACAAAACCCTAGTCCCAGTGATGTCGATATTGATGATGCCATGGAGGGTAACTATTGCCGTTGCGGCACCTATAACCGAATTAGAGCTGCAATTCATGCGGCGGCTAGCGCAATAAGTGAAAGCGAGCCCAAATCATGAAAAAGGCAACGGTAAAATCTGCACACTTTTCACTTGAAGACCTGCTCGACGAAATTGACCCCGGCCGGGAAACCTTGCAGCCTGCAAAAACAAATATGGATCGCCGGTCCTTTCTGAAAATTTCAGGTGGCCTTGGTGTGGGTTTGGTGTTGGCGTTTAGCCTAGGTGGAAAAGCCAGAGCAGCTTCTGCTGGGGGGCAAACAGAATTAAATGCCTATGTAAGAATTTCACCTGAAGGCTCAATTTTTATTCATTCAAAAAATCCGGAAATTGGTCAGGGTATTAAAACCGCCATGCCCATGATTATTGCCGAAGAGCTTGATGCTGACTGGAACGATGTGAAGGTGGAGCAATCCCCCATTAATGAGAAAATCTTTGGTTGGCAAAATGCCGGTGGTTCCAGATCCATTGCCTCTAACTGGGACACCATGCGAAAAGCAGGCGCAACCGCCAGAGCCATGCTGATACAGGCGGCCGCAAATGCGTGGGGTGTGCCCGCAAATGAATGTACGACGGAAAACAGTTATGTTTTTCACGGCAAAACTAATCAGCAAGCGCCTTATGGTGCCTTGGCCAACAAAGCCATCACCCTCCCTGTTCCCTCTGAAAATACCCTCAGGTTAAAAGACAGGAAGGATTACAAATTACTCGGCAAACGTATTGGCGGCGTAGATAATCATGCCTTGGTAACTGGCCAACCGCTGTTTGGTGTCGACCAGACCTTGCCCGGCATGCTGTACGCGGCTTTTGAAAAATGCCCAGCCATAGGCGGTACCGTCAAAAGTGCCAATCTGGATGAAATCCGAAAGCTACCGGGTGTAAAACATGCTTTTGTCGTGGAAGGAAACGGCCACCCGCTGGAACTGACAACTGGTGTCGCCATCGTCGCGACAACAACCTGGGCCGCCTTTCAGGCAAAGAAAAAATTAAAGATCGTCTGGGACGAAAGCAATGCGTCGAAAGATAGTTGGAGTGACCTGGTGCAGCAGGCTCATGCTGTAAAAAGCCACCCCGCAAAAGAAACGCTATTTGAAAAAGGCAATATCGATACGGCCATGCAAAGTGCGGCAAAATCAATAGAGGCTTTTTATAGTTTTCAGTTCGTTGCTCATGCCACTTTGGAGCCGCAAAACTGCACGGCTTGGTACCGTGACGGTGCCGTTGAATTATGGGCCCCAACCCAGTCTCCCGTAAGAGGTGTTGGTAATGTTGCCAATGCCCTTGGCATGGAAAAAGATAAAGTCACGATCCACCAAACACGTGTCGGCGGCGGCTTTGGCCGTAGACTGGTAAACGACACCCTGTGTGAGGTAGCTGCGATTTCCAAGCATATCAATGCACCAGTTAAACTACAGTGGACCCGCGAAGATGATATGGCGCATGATTTCTACCGCGCCGGTGGTTTCCATTCGTTCAAAGGCGGCGTTAGCCCTTCAGGCGATATTGCTTTTTGGGAAGACCATCTCATCACGTTCAGCGCTGACGGGAAAAAGCCGGTAATAGCCGGAGCGCCCCGCCACCCCGCGCAAGAATTCCCCGCACAGTTAGTTAACAACTTTCATTTAAAGCAATCATTATTGCCGCTCAAAACACGGTGTGGCTTATGGCGTGCGCCCGGATCAAACACCTTTGCATGGGCTGTTCAAAGTTTCCTCCACGAACTTGCCGTTGCGGCTGGCAGGGATCATCTTGAATTCTTGCTTGAAGTAATGGGTGCCCCCACGTGGTTACCGCCTAAAAACCTGTATGGGCTGAATACCGGGCGGGCTGCTGACGTTATTAAATTGGCGGCGGAAAAAGCCGGGTGGGGCAAACAATTGCCAGCCGGTCGAGGCCTCGGGCTTGCCTTCCACTTTAGTCACGCGGGCCATTTTGCTGAGGTTGCCGAAGTTAGCGTCAGCGCGACAAAGAAAATCACGGTTCATAATGTCACTGTTGCAGCTGATATCGGCCCTGTTGTTAATTTAAGCGGCGCAGAAAATCAGTGCCAGGGCTCTGTCATTGACGGCTTGAGCGCAATGTTAGAACTTGAGATAACAATGGAAAACGGACGGATACAACAGTCAAACTTTGACACTTATCCGCTCCTGCGCATGCCGGACGCGCCAACGGTCGATGTCCATTTCATTCAAAGTGATAACCCACCTACCGGTGCCGGCGAACCTGCCTTGCCGCCGCTCGCACCGGCAGTATGTAACGCGATTTATGCGGCTTCAGGTCACCGTATCCGCACGCTCCCTCTGACAAAAGAAGGTTTTTCTGTTTAATAAATGTCTATCATTGAAGCATTGAAGGTCTAGTTACCTGTCAATCGTTTGCTGTGTTCCGGTTAAAACCCGTCGGGGCCGCTTGTGGGGCCGTCCTCTGTAAAGGCATTCAGACCGATGATGGTATAGGTGTCTTTCACGCCCGGCACGGTTTGCACTGTGCCCGCAACAAAGCGCCCAATCTCCTGCTTGTCGTCCAGCTGAAACTGGGCCAGTAAATCATAATTGCCTGATGTGGAATGAACACTGCGGACCTCGGGAATATTATCCGCCAGAACAGCGGCTACATCATATGTTCTTCCGAGCTCACATTTGATCATTACAAACAGGGTTTTCATTTTAATATTCCGGCTAAGTTTGAGAGAAGACGACAGATTTCTTGTACCGAAAGTCGCGCGGCTTGGGAAGGGTCAAATGGATGGTTGATCCTGAAAGAGTATCTGGGCTACTGAAGATAGGGAGGCAGTATAACAGATACTATTTCAGGATAACGGCATGTATGATGTAGCAATTGTTGGCGGCGGGCATAACGGGCTTGTTTGTGCCTATTATTTGGCCAAAGCAGGGCTCAAGACGGTCGTTTGCGAGGCACGCTCTGTGGTTGGCGGTGCGGCTGTTACCGAAGAATTCCACCCCGGTTTCAGAAATTCATCGGCGGCTTATACGGTAAGTTTGCTCAACCCCAAGGTTATTCAGGATCTGGACCTGCATCGCCACGGGCTGAAAATTGTTGAGCGTAAGATGTCAAACCTGTTTCCGCTTGGCCGGGATGACTATCTTTCTTTCCCGGTGGATGGGGATGATCTGCGCAAGGAAATTGCCAGATTTTCAGAAAAAGACGCAGCGGCGCTTGATCGTTATCAGGCGGACCTCGAAGGTGTGGCAGACCAACTGCGGGCCCAGTTGCTGCAATCCCCGCCAAATGCGGGCGGCGGGTTTGGAGATTTGGTCAAGGCGGCGGCGCTGGGTATCAGGACGCTGCGCCAGCCAATGGAAATGCAGCGGTTGTTGCTGGATATGGCGACACTGTCCTGTGCGGACTTGCTGGACCGGTATTTTGAATCCGAGGCGGTGAAAGCGGCCTTTGCCTTTGACGGCATTGTCGGGGCCTATACCAGCCCCTATGCGCTGGGCACCGCATACGTATTGTTGCACCACTGTTTTGGTGAAGTGAACGGCAAAAAAGGTATCTGGGGCCATGCGGTGGGCGGCATGGGGGCCATCACGCAGGCCATGGCAGCGGCGGCTATGGAGGCTGGTGCGGAAATTCGCCTGGATTGCCCTGTGGAAACCGTTGAGATAGATGGCGGCAAGACAAAAGGGCTGCTGCTGAAAGACGGCACCCGTATTGCCGCAAAGGCTGTGGCCGGAAACGTCGGGCCGAAACTTTTGTTTGGCCAGATGGTAGATGAAGCCGAGCTGCCATTTGATTTTGCCAATCGGGTCAAAAACCTGAAAAGCGGATCGGGCACTTTCCGTATGAATGTGGCGCTTGATGAACTGCCGGATTTCAGCTGCCTGCCGGGCAATGGTGCGGGCGGCCAAGGGGTAGGGGATCATCATGCATCAGGCATCGTGATTGGGCCGTCAATAGCCTATCTGGACCGCGCCTATATTGATGCCAATTTGCAGGGCTGGTCGAAAGAACCGATCATCGAAATGCTGATCCCGTCAACGATGGATACTACATTGGCACCCGAAGGCAAGCATGTCGCCAGCTTGTTTTGCCAGCAATTTGCACCGCATCTACCTGCAGGCGCAAGCTGGGACGATCACCGGGAAGAGGTCGCTGACCTGATCATTGAAACGGTCAACCACTATGCGCCGAATTTTAAAAACAGTGTGATCGCACGCCAAATTCATTCACCTCTTGATCTGGAAAGAAAGTTTGGCCTCATTGACGGCGATATTTTTCATAGCCAGTTGATTCCCAGCCAGCTTTTCAGTGCGCGCCCGGTTTTGGGCCACGCGGATTACCGCATGCCGGTGAAGGGGCTTTACCTGTGCGGGTCAGGCGCACACCCTGGCGGCGGGGTAACGGGTGTGCCTGGCCACAATGCGGCAAAAAAAATCATTTCGGATCTAAAATAAAATTGCATAATTAATATTATTAAAATTGTATGGTTTCTTCGTTTGTCGTTAAATGTCGATTAACGTTTTGATCCTAATGTGTTTACTAGGGGATCGAATTGCTGTCTTTATACTATGGGCAAAACAACGAAAGTAACATGATGGCCGATACACGAGCGGTCGAAACGCACAAATATACGTTACCGCGCGAAATGGATTTACTGGCCGCTGAAGCCCTGAAGGGTGTGTTGGTGGACATGTTGGACCAGGACGGTGGCCTTGCGCTTGATGCAAGCGAAGTTGAGCGCGTTTCAACACCCTGTATTGAAGTTTTAGTGGCCGCTGAAGTGGCTTTTGGCAAGTCTGGTCAAAAGTTTGAGATGTCAGCGCCAAGTCCCCCTCTTTGTGACGCTTTGGAGGCCCTTGGGTTGGTGGACCGAATTGAAAAGTGGAGAGCATCCTGATGGGTAAGAGAATAATGGCGGTGGACGATTCGAAAACCATGCGTGACATGGTTTCGTTTACGCTGAAGGGGGCTGGCTATGATGTGCTGGTGGCGGATGACGGTGTCAACGCTCTTAGTGCCCTTGTTGGGGAGGATGTTGATCTTATCATTACGGACGTGAATATGCCCAACATGAACGGCATCGAACTGGTGCAGAAGCTGCGTAGTGATCCACGGTTTCGGGCGACCCCCATATTGATTCTGACAACCGAATCTGATGACAGCTTAAAACAGCAAGGGCGCGCTGCGGGGGCAACCGGCTGGATTGTAAAACCATTTGTCCCGGAAAAGCTGCTCAAAGTTGTCAATAAGGTCTGCGCGTGAGTGCGTTTGTTTCCGCCTATCCTGTTCCTGACTTCCCGTGCGTATTGAGTTCGAATTTTATTCATTGATTTAGGTACATTATGCTGCCAGCTGCACATGACGATCCATTTGCCCAATTCAAGGTAACATTCTTTGAAGAGTGTTCAGAATTGCTGGCTGATATGGAACAGCATCTGGCAGATCTGGAATCGGGTAGCTATGAGAATGAAACACTGCACGCAATTTTCCGGGCAGTGCATTCGATAAAAGCCGGAGCCGGGGCGTTTTCATTCAGCCGACTGGTAACTTTTTCTCATAAATTCGAATATTTGCTCGACGAACTTCGTACCGGAAAATTGACTGCAGACGATGGCTTGGTTGAAACACTGTTTCGTAGTTTCGATATTTTATCGGACCTGGTTGGTTTTGCCCAAAATGGGGAGGCACCGGATGAGGATTATGGGCAGGGAGCGCTTGACCAGATTAGCGGCTACCTGAATGGGGAGACAGTGACTGCGGCTGCTGCCAGCGCGGACGAACCAGAAGCCAATATACCAGAAGCCAGTATACCTGTTGAAAGTGCAGAGGCGGCTTCTGAAGCTGCTGGGCAAAGCCCGGATGCAGACAAAAATGGACTAAAGCATTTTCGTATTGAGTTTACCCCCCGCGAAGCCATGTACAGGCACGCTAACGAGCCCCTGCTGATTATTCGTGAGCTCAAGGATCTGGGGAAAACAGAAACAACCATTGATACATCCCGGTTGCCTGCTTTGCATATCATGGAACCGGAAGACGCCTATTTCAGCTGGGTTTTTGACCTGTGGACGGAATATGGCCGCGATGAAGTTGATGAAGTTTTTGAGTTTGTGATTGATGACTGTGACCTGACAATCGTCACGCTTGATGACAACAACAATGTTGTTGAGGTTGATGTTAGCCCTGGCCTGGATTCTGGCGAAGATAGCGGTTTTGGCTTTTTTGTATCAGACGACAAACTGAGCGCGGGTGAAGTTTCTGATGCGCCGCCTGCCGAGGCTGTGGCAGAGAAAACAGCTTCAGGCCTAGTGGTAGAGCCAGATGTCAAAAAGGCTTCTGTTTCTGCGACCCCTGAGGGGGCCGTTCAAAAACCGGCCGCGCCGGCGGCAGCTGGCCCTGGTGCCGCACCAAAAGCCAGTTCGATCAGGGTTGATGTGGACCGGGTTGACCGGCTGGTTAACATGGTTGGCGAGCTTGTCATCACCCAGTCGATGCTTGCGCAGGAAGTTGAAAATAGCACCATCCCGCCGACAGATCGTGTTTTTACCGGCATGGACGAGCTATCAACCCATATTCGTGATTTGCAGGAAGACGTTATGTCGATCCGCATGCAACCGGTGAAATCCGTATTTTCCCGCATGCCTAGGATTGTGCGTGACGTGTCGAAGAAGCTTGGTAAGAAGGTCAAACTGATTACAGAGGGCGAATCAACCGAAGTTGATAAGACGGTCATTGAAGAACTGGCCGATCCGCTGACTCATATGATCCGCAACTCGCTTGATCATGGTTTGGAAACACCAGCCGAACGCCTGGAAGCAGGCAAAACTGAAGAAGGCTCGATTCGGCTGTCTGCGGAGCACAGAGGTGGTCGGATTGTTATTGAAATTGCTGATGACGGGCGCGGCATTAACCGGGAAAAAGTCCTGCATCTGGCTCGTGAAAAAGGGGTGGTTTCAGAGGATGCAACCCTGTCAAACAATGAGATAGATAATCTGATTTTTGCACCCGGCTTTTCGACAGCGGACGAAGTCACCGACCTTTCCGGTCGCGGGGTCGGCATGGATGTGGTGCGGCGTAATATCCAGACGCTGGGCGGACGGGTGTCTGTACATTCCCAGCCTGGTGCGGGCACGCGGTTCCAATTAACCCTGCCGCTCACGCTTGCGGTACTGGACGGTATGATCGTCAGTGTTGCCGGTGAAAAATTCGTGGTTCCGATCAGTAGTATTCTGGAAACCGTGCGCCCGCCCGAAGACGATGTGGAACGTATGGTGGATGGTAGCTGTGTGGTCCGTATTCGCGGGGAATATATCCCGGTGGTGCCAACGGCGCGTGTCTTTAACTTCGCGGGCGGGGAGCAAGACCCTTCCAAGGGGTTGGTGATTTTGGCGGAAACTGAAGGCGGGCGCGTGGTTGGCCTTTTGGTGGATGAACTCTCGGGCCAGCAACAGGTTGTTATCAAGTCGCTGGAAACAAATTACAAAGCCGTGCAAGGCATCGCATCGGCAACAATTTTGGGGAATGGCAGTGTGTGCCTGATCCTTGATGTTGATGCGCTTGCCAAGATGCCAGCGCTTATTCCTGCAGGCACGATGAACAGCAATATCCATAAAAATATGGCAGCACAGGTGGCCGCCGAATGAAGAATGCTCAGGAAATAATAACCAGAACTGTGGTGATCGCGGCACAGACATTTGTCTTGTCAGGGGTTGCTGTAAACGGAAGGGACGATCATGGCTGAAGAACAGGCTGCTGGTCAAAATGTGCCCCAGGGTTTCGACCCCAATTTGATTGGCCTGGCCCAGGCGGCTGTTGATGATCAAGGTGTTGAAGCTGGCCAAACGGTGCAGTTTGTATCCTTTAAGGTCGATGACGGCGAATACGGTGTCGACATTATGGCGGTGCGCGAAATTCAGGGGTGGGTAGAGGTCACAACGCTGCCCAATACGCCGGATCATGTGCGCGGGGTTTTGAACTTGCGCGGCATTATTGTCCCCATTTTTGATTTGCGGTGCCGGTTTGGCAATGGGCTGACCGAAGCCTCGCCACTACATGTGATGATCATTGTTGCCGTTGGGAACCGGATTATGGGGCTGCTGGTGGATGCCGTTTCAGACATTATCACCACCAATGCCAACGAAATTATGCCTGTGCCGGAGATCGAGGCACGCGGCGACCAAAGGTTCCTGAGCGGACTTATTACTGTGCAGGACCGTATGGTGGCTTTGTTAGAGATCGAGAAGCTTTTTGACATTGACGATCTGGTTGCTCAGGTGAGCAGTGCTGCGGAATGAGGGTTCCTGTAGCAAAGAAAAATAGCGGGTCACGATCCTGTTGGACCAAACGGCCACAAGACCAAACAATTTACGAGCCTTTAGGAGGCAATCATGGCGGATATTAGTATTTCAAATAACGATAATAGTGGTGCGGATGGATTTATGTCTGGCACACAGGGCAAAACTTGGATGGCGTTTGGTGGGGCTTTTATTGTTACAGCGCTTTTACACAGCTTTTTAGGGGCACAGCTGGGGCCTGTCGGTGTTTGGTCGGCAACGGGCGTTGTCTTTGCGGCGGCGGCTTATTTTGTTGCGCAGGGCACATCAAGCACGGCTTCAGAATTTAGCGCCAGCCATATTGCGGATATTGAAGGCCAGGTTAACGCCATCAAGCGTTCACAGGCCGTGATCGAATTTAACATGGATGGCACTATCCTGACAGCCAATGATAATTTCCTGAATGCGGTGGGATACAGTCTCGCTGAAGTGCAGGGCAAGCATCACCGCATTTTTGTGTCTGCTGATTATGCGATCAGTGACGAATACCAGGAATTTTGGGATCGGTTAAATCGCGGCGAATATATAACTGGCGAATTCATGCGTATCAGTAAAAACGGTGATGAGGTTTGGATTCAGGCTTCCTATAATGCCATCCTTGATGAACAGGGCCATGCCTTCAAGGTCGTGAAATACGCGGCCGATATTACTGAGCAAAAGGCACTGGCGGTTGATACTTCCCGCATTAAAACCGCACTGGACGGTGCCAAAACCAATGTCATGCTCGCGGATAATGGAAACAACATCATCTACATGAATAAAACCATGGTTGCGATGATGAAACATGCCGAGCCGGACATAAAAACAGATTTGCCAAACTTTGATGCAGACAGCCTTATGGGGACCAATATCGATGTTTTCCATAAAGACCCGTCACATCAGCGTAGCCTGCTCAGTGCTTTAGAGGACACATACGAGACAAACATTGTTGTTGGGGGCCGAACCTTCAATTTGATCGCCAACCCGGTTCATGACGAAACCGGTGCTCGTATTGGCACCAGCGTTGAATGGGCTGACTTGACGGATAAGCTTAAGGAAGAGGCGGCTCTTAGGGAGCTTTCCGAAGACAATAATCGCATTAAAACCGCGCTGGACGGTGCCAAAACCAATGTCATGCTCGCGGATAATGGAAACAACATCATCTATATGAATAAAACCATGGTTGCGATGATGAAGCATGCCGAGCCGGACATAAAAACAGATTTGCCAAACTTTGATGCAGACAGCCTTATGGGGACCAATATCGATGTTTTCCATAAAGACCCGTCACATCAGCGTAGCTTGCTCAGTGCTTTAGAGGACACATACGAGACAAACATTGTTGTTGGGGGCCGAACCTTCAATTTGATCGCCAACCCGGTTCATGACGAAACCGGTGCTCGTATTGGCACCAGCGTTGAATGGGACGATATTACAGAGCGACTGGCCGCCGAGACAGCGGCAAAAGTTGAAGCGGACGCGAACGCGCAGATTAAGCAGGCCCTGGACAGGGTGACAGCAAACGTCATGGTGGCGGATGCAGATATGGGTATCACCTATATGAATGAGGCCATGATAGCCATGTTCAAAAATGCTGAAGCTGACGTTAAGAAAGTATTGCCAAACTTTGACTGCAATAACTTGATCGGCGCGAACCCGGACTTTTTCCATAAAAACCCTGCACATCAGCGTAGTATGATTGAACATTTACAAGGCACACATGCCACAGAAATTAGTGTCGGATCTCGCCGTTTCTCGCTGATTGCCAACCCTGTCCATAATGGGGAAGGTGACCGTTTGGGCACTGTGGTTGAATGGGGTGATGTGACAGCAGAGCGTGTGATTGAAGCTGAAATTGGTACGGTGGTTGACGCCGCTGTTGCCGGTGACCTTACACAGCGTGTTAATGTGGTCGGCAAAGAAGGCTTTTTGCTTAATGTATCCACCGGTCTCAACCAGTTCGCAGAAACCTGTGAAGCCGGGCTTAATGATTTGGCCCGGGCGCTTGAGGCGATGGTGGATGGTGATCTGACAACGCGTATCACCAACGATTATCAGGGCATGTTTGACGCACTGAAACAAAATACCAACGCAACAGCTGAGAAACTGTCTGAAGTACTGTCACAAATTGCGCTGGGGGCAGGGGAAGTTGGTACAGCGTCGACCGAGATTGCTTCGGGCAGTACCGATTTATCACAGCGCACCGAGCAACAGGCCTCAGCCCTTGAAGAAACGGCTGCTTCGATGGAAGAAATGGAAGGCGCGGTGAAAACCAACGCCGATAATGCAAGCGAAGCGAACGCGCAGGGCACTGCCGCGCGCGAAGTGGCGGAAAAAGGTGGCCAGGTCGTGAACGAAGCCGTTGAAGCCATGTCACGTATTGAAGAATCCTCGCAGAAAATATCAGACATCATTGTGGTGATCGATGAAATTGCTTTCCAGACTAATCTTTTGGCGCTGAATGCGGCGGTGGAAGCCGCCCGGGCCGGGGATGCAGGCAAGGGATTTGCTGTTGTGGCCTCAGAAGTGCGTGCGCTTTCGGCCCGGTCATCAGATGCTGCCAAGGATATTAAAGCCCTGATTGTCGACAGTAATACGCAAGTGAAAGCCGGTGTTGAACTGGTGAATGAAGCAGGCATGCAGCTTGGTGAAATTGTGACGTCGATCAGTGGTGTGACAGGATTGGTCTCTGAAATTTCAGCGGCCAATCAGGAACAAGCCACAGGTATTGCTGAAATCAATCGCGCGATTTCAGAAATGGATGAAATGACACAGCAAAATTCGGCGCTTGTGGAAGAAACTGCGGCAGCGGCCCGCACCCTTGAAGAACAGTCAGATGTGATGCGGGAGCGTGTTTCCTTCTTCAATACAGGGAGCAGCGAAGTATTGGCGGCATCCAGTCCACGGCGGCCTGCGGCACCGCGCAGCGTGGCTGCACCTGTAAGCAGTACGCCGGCACAAAACGCCGGCCACACCGCTGACGATGACGATTGGGCCGAATTCTGATTTGAAAAATCGAGGCACACATAAAAAACATACGACAGAGGCGGTAACGCCGCCTCATCCTTGTAGAAAGAGTAAATATACAACACCATGAACAAGCGCGAATTTAAATTTCTGGAATCTGAATTTAACGAGTTGCGCGAGCTTGTATATAAGCGCGCGGGCATCAGCTTGACGGATAAAAAAGAACAGATGGTCTATACCCGTCTGGCACGCCGGATTAGGGCATTGGGTCTTGCAGATTTTGCGGAATATCTGGCCTTTTTAACCAGCAAGGAAGGGGATGTAGAAGCCACGGATTTTGTCAACGCCATGACAACGAACCTGACCCGGTTTTTCCGTGAGGATCATCACTTTCATCACCTTAGGCATGACGTGCTGAAGGCCCGGGTTGAGGAAAACAGGGCTGGTCTGTGTGATAAAAATATAAGCATTTGGTCTGCGGGGTGCTCAATGGGAATGGAACCCTATTCCATAGCCATGACAGTAAAAGCATCCCTGCCGCGTGGAAAAGGCTGGTTTACGCGGATTTTGGCAACAGATATTGATACCAATATGCTCAATAAAGGCCGGTCTGGGCTTTATTCCGCCAGAGACAGCGAAGGCATTCCAAAGGCGCTGGAAGACAGGTTTGTCAAACGCAGCGGCGATGAGGTTCAGATGAGCCAGGAACTGAAAGAAATGATTCAGTTTAAATATTTAAATTTGATGGAGAGCTGGCCAATTAAAAAGAAGTTTGATGCGATTTTTTGCAGAAACGTGATGATCTATTTTGATCAGGAAACTCAGCAACGGCTGGTCGGCCGGTTTGTTGAACTGTTAAGCGATCAAGGTGTTTTGTACGTGGGGCACGCAGAATCCCGGGTCGCAGATCATCCAGCGCTTGTTACCGTAGGCCGGTCAACTTTCCGGGTAAAATCCAGCGTGCAGGGGGCAACATAGATGGCCGCTTCCAAAGCATCAGAGCGCCGAATTATTACCCGCAATGATGTGGGGATCAGGCGCTATTTTGACAGTAAATACAAACATATGGTGGTGAAAGTTTTGCCGGGTGACCATTATGTAAGCGGTGAACCAAGCGAAATGATTGTGACAGTGCTGGGCAGCTGTGTTGCGGCCTGTATCCGTGACCCGGAAACCGGAATTGGCGGCATGAACCATTTTATGTTGCCTGAAGGGCAGGCCGGGGACTGGAAAGTCAGCAACGCCATTATGCGCTACGGCAATCATGCCATGGAAGTTTTGATTAATGAAATCATCCGCTTGGGGTGCCCGCGCGAAAGGCTTGAAATTAAAGTGTTTGGTGGTGGCAATGTGATTAGCACAGGGGGCCAGGTGGGGCACAGAAACGCTGATTTTGTTGAAGAATACCTAAGAAATGAGGGTTTTTCATCTGTTGCTACTGACCTGAGAGGCAACCATGCACGGCGGATTCATTATTTCCCGGCATCAGGGAAAGTAGACCGGTTGCTCATGCGCAGGGCATCCGACAAACAGGTCTTTACAAAAGAAACAAGTTATCAGAAAGCGATCAAAACCGATTCTGACGGTGGTGATATCGAGCTTTTCGACTAAGTGTTAGTGAGAGTTATCGAGTGAGAGTTATTGAGCATGTATGAGAAAAAAATTAAAGTTCTGATCTGCGACGACAGCGCGCTTGTACGCCAGATACTGAGAAGTGTGCTGGACAGTGATCCGCAGATTGAAGTGGTGGGGGCCGCTGAAAATCCACTGGTTGCTCGCAAAATGATCAAAGAAACCAACCCGGACGTGCTGACGCTGGACATTGAAATGCCGGAAATGGACGGCTTGAGCTTTTTAGAGAAAATCATGGCGCTGCGCCCTATGCCGGTTGTGATGATTTCATCCCTGACACAGAAAGGCACCGCGCAGACGTTGCGCGCGCTTGAGCTTGGGGTCTGTGATGTGATTGGCAAACCCACTTTTGACCTACAGGCCAATTTCACGGCTATGAGCCATGAGATTTTAAGCAAGGTGAAAACGGCAGCCACAGCGAAAGTCCGCTCTCCGCTTAAAATAACCCAGCAGCTTCGTGCGCGCGCCAATTCTGCAAAATCTGCCGTTGACCTGATCGTTATCGGGGCTTCAACGGGCGGTGTGGTTGCCCTTAAAAATATTATTCCGCTTTTGGCACAAGATAGCCCGCCGGTTGTTATTGTGCAGCATATGCCCGAAGCCTACACCGAGGGATTTGCGAGACGCCTTGACCAGGTTAGCCGGTTAACGGTTCAGGAAAGCAAACACGGGATTCCGATTGAGCCAGGCCATGCCTATATAGCCCACGGTGGCACCCATTTGCGAGTGCACAGAAACGATGCGGGTTTGATTATAGAACACGGTGATGATGAACCTGTTTCCGGGCATAAACCCAGTGTTGATGCATTGTTCCAGTCTGTCGCGGAAGAAGTGAAAGGCAAAGTGCTGGCCGTTATATTGACGGGCATGGGCCGAGACGGTGCACGCGGCATGCTGGAGCTGCGACGCGGCGGCGCGATGACAATAGGACAAAGCGAGAGCAGCTGTGTTGTTTACGGGATGCCCAGAGTTGCCATGGAAGTTGGCGGCGTGGAAGAGGAGCTTTCTCTTTCTCAAATTGCGTCGGCTATTGAAAGTAAATGCTGGCCGGTCAAATAGGGGCAATGCAGTTGCCAAAAAACAGTGAAGCAGGTCTGGTTTGGAATGGATGACAAGATGGCAGTAGTGGGTGACATGAATACGCCAGAGTTGACGGATGGGCTGACGGACGGATTGGCAGACGGGTTGGCAACCAGTCGCACAGAAGTCCTTGCTACTGCTCTGGGGCGCTGGCTTGAAATGCACCATGTTATGGGTCGTGGGTTTAATACGCTTGACCATGAGGTTGACCTTGTTGCCAAGCTGGTGTCAACCAGCACGGACGAACTCAGTGCCTTGTTCCACAAACTTGTCCAAAATGCCCAGGATCAAAGCACGGGAATGGAAGAGATTGTGCGGGCTGCCTCGCTTGTGGAACTGGGCAAGGAAACACTCACGTTACCGGAAATCATAAGCTACCTGGAAGAAGTGTTTAACGAAGGCATCATGAATGTATTGCAGTTGGCACAAACAGCGATGTCACTGGTTTATGCGCTGGACGATGTGGTTATTGATGTCAAGGAAGTCGTGCGTCATATCGGCGAAATTGAACAGATCAATAAACAGACAAACTTGCTGGCTCTGAACGCGAAAATTGAGGCAACGCGGGCCGGGGATGCTGGCCGGGGGTTTGGTGTGGTGGCTGATGAAGTCCGCCAGCTCTCGCAGAATATCAATACGCTTGCGAACACACTCCGGTCTCGGGTGAATGCGGTGCATAGCGGCATTTCTGAAGGTCATGAGCAGCTGCAATCGATTGCCAGCCTTGATATGAGCGGAAACCTTAAAGCCAAGGACCGCATTGAAAACATGATGAAGGCCATGGTTTTACAAAATGCCGATTTTCAGGAAAAATTGGCGACTTCCGCTGAACGATCCAACGAACTGCAATCTGATATGTCCTCTGTCATTATGCGGTTTCAGTTTCAGGATAAAACCCAGCAGCAACTGGACGGTGTTCGTATGACCATGTCCGTGCTGAAGGATCTGGTTAATGATTTGGCGCAAGAAACCTATGTAGATACAGACTTGCAGCCGATTGAAGACGATAGTGACATTATGGAGGCCTGGGTTGACAGGGTGATCAAACGTTGTTCGCTTGGCGAAATGCGCCAGCGTTTTGTCCAAGGCATGTTGCTGAAGCCGGACCATACCGAGTTTGGCGTTTCAACAACAATAGAGGCTGTGGACGAAGACGAGGCTATTGAAATGTTTGTGGAAACAGAAAAGCCGGACGAAACTAGCAAGCCGGGTGCCAGTAACGCTGTAGCGGATGATTTTGACGATGATGATATCGAACTGTTTTAAATAGAAAGGATTTTGGTATGGAATATAAAATTACAACGAAGGACAATCAGGCTCAGGTTGTATTCAGGGGAGACATCACCTTCTCGGAAAATGTGAGCTTCCGCCAACTGCTGAAGGACATTTCCGAACAATCGGTTACGCGCTGCGAATTTGACCTGTCAGGCGTAGATATGGTCGATTCTGCTGGACTGGGCATGTTTTTAATCGCCCGTGAGCAAGCTGATACAGCCGGCTGGAAACTTGCGGTAACCGGGGCACAGGGCCATGTGGCCAGTATGCTTAAGCTTACCAAGCTTTCGGACTTGCTTGACGGATAATCATCAAAAAAACCGGGTGCAGGGGCAATATTAGTGTGACCGAAAAAACAGGCAAACAGGCAGGAACGAACTCGGAGCTTACCCAAAGTGTATTGGGTGCCAGTATTTTGGTCGTAGATGATATGGCCTTGATGCGGCAGATGATTGGCATGTGTCTGTCTGGAGGCGGCTATGAGAATATCCTGTTTGCCTGTGACGGTGACGAAGCCTTGACGATGATTGAGGCGGATATGCCGGATATCCTGATCCTTGATTTGAACATGCCGCGTGTGTCTGGCTATGAAGTTGCCCGTACACTGCGTGCAGATGCCCGTTATGACCGCTTGCCTATTCTTGTTCAGTCCGCGTCCGAAACCCCTGAAGAACGGGTTGAGGTTTTTGCTGCCGGTGCCACCGATTTTGTTTCCAAGCCAATCAATCAGCCCGAGCTTCTGGCACGTGTTCATATGCACCTGCAAAACCGTTTTCTGATTGATAGTCTCACGGATTTTCGCGAACGCATGCAAAGCGAACTGGTGATGGCACGTGACATGCAGCAATCTTTGCTGCCAGAAATGCCTTCGGTCCGTGAAATCGAACGCGCGAGTGGTTTCAAGCTGGAAAGCTTTTACCGTGCGTCTTTTGAACTGGGTGGCGATCTCTGGGGTAGCTGGCTTCTTCCTGGGGACTATATAGGGCTTTTTGTTCTGGATATTGCTGGCCACGGTGTGGGGGCCGCGCTGAATACTTTTCGTGTCCATGCGACCATGGCCCGCTTCCGGCGCGCGCGGCTTGACCCCGCCCGTTTTCTTACTGAATTGAACAAGGTTTTGGTGCCTAGTTTCCCGCTGGGCCAGTTTGCGACCATGTTTTATGTGGTGCTAAACTATAAAACCGGTGAAATGACCTATGCAGGTGCTGGCGCGCCCCGACCTATGGTGATTGGCAACCAAGGTGTGCGTTTGTTGGACAGTTCAGGCATCCCCGTAGGGATTAGCAAAAAACCTGATTACGTAAACATTACGGACAGGCTCATGCCTGACGAAAGCCTGTTTTGCTATTCTGACGTGCTGATTGAGGCACCCCAGCCTAACGGTGAAATGCTGGGCGAGGGCGGCTTGATTTCATGGGTTGAAGAGCAGGCAAAAAAACCGGACCGGAAAAACCTGGTCTCGCGGTTATTGCGCCGTTTCTTTGATGCCCAGCCATCTTCCTTGCCGGATGACCTGACGGCTGTTGCGATCCACCCGAACAAAGAGCGTAAATAATGAAGCGGGTTGATATAGATACCAAGCACCCTGTTGCGGTCGCCTTCACAAGTGAAGGAGGGTTGTTGCACGATATGATCGACGACCTGGGGTGTCGAGAATTCCAAGTCTGTACGGTTGATACGTTACAGGATTTAGAGGGCGAAACACGCCAAAAATACCGCCACTTAGGTGCTTTTTTGATTGATATAACGGCGGTAGATACCAGCCTGAGCCAGTGTATCGAGCATATTGATGCGGCTTTCAGGGATGCTGGCGGCCCCGTTATTGTTATTGCGAACACGGACGAGGACCATGATGAAGCCACCTTGCAGGCGCTTGGGGTCAAAAAGTTTTTTGATGCCCGGCTCGGCCTGCGTGCGCTTCGGCTTGTTGTTTCCATTGAGATAGAAGAATATCGGCGCATTTGCCTTTTGCGTACGGAATTGCAGAAACGGTCCTCTGCGATCGGCCAAATTGTACGTGGGCAATTCCGTTTTAAAACCCGCCGTGAGGCCCAAAACCTGGCAACAATGCTGTCTATGACGTGCCCAAACCCAATGCCGATTGCCATAGGCCTGACCGAGCTTTTTATCAACGGTGTTGAACATGGCTGTCTGGGCATAGGGCATGATGAAAAAGGCCGGTTGATCGAAGACGGCATCCTTGCCGACGAAATCGAACGCAGGCGATCAATGCCAGAATTTGCGGACCGCAGTGTTACCGTTGAATTCAGGCGTGAGCCTAATCGTCTGTTTTTTGAAGTAAAGGACGGGGGTGCTGGGTTTGATTTCGAGGCCTATGTTGAAGATGCTGAAGGCCACAGCAAAAAGCACGGTCGCGGCATCATGATGGCCAAAGGCTGTTTCGAGAAGCTTACCTACAAAGGTAATGGTAACGAAGTTCATGCTGTCCATTATTTTGGGAACGCGCTCACCAGTGAGTGAGTTCCGGTAAAGGGGCTTTAAACTGAGCCTGCAAAAGCGTTTTTATGCGATGCCAACAGCTCTGCCAGATAATCATACATTGCCCTAATACGGGCGCTTCGCCGCAAGTCAGAATGGCTGACCAGCCATATATCCGAACTGAAGACCAACTGGTCATCAAACAGGCGCACCATATTGGGGTCACCGTGCGCCATCAAGCAGCTGTATGCCCCAATACCAAGACCTTCCCGGACCGCTGAAGCCAGCGCCAGTAAATTGTTGGACCGAAAAACCGCATGCTTCTTTATGGACTTGTTATGCCGTAAGTTCCCCTTGGTCGTGAGCGCAAGTATGTCATCGTGCGGCAGGATAAACTTGTGGTTGGCTAAATCGGAAAATTGCTCCGGTTTTCCCTTGCGCTCAATATACTCCTGACAGGCGTAATAGCCGTAATTCATTGAAACGGTTTTCCGTGCAATTAATTCATTCTGCATAGGCCGGAACATGCGAAGGGCGATATCGGCTTCCCCACGGAGCAGGTCAGATGTGGTGTTTGCGACGGTCACTTCTACCGTGATGCCCGGGTATTTCTCGTGAAAAGGCCGGATATGCTTTATCAGCCATTCGGTTCCGATAATATCTATGCATGAAATTGTAACGCTGCCTTTAAGGTTGCTGTCATGTCCAGTGATTAATCTTTCAACTGAATGCACGTCATCTTGCATGTGCCGGGCATGTTGTACCAGTTCTTCGCCCAGCGATGTCATCTCAAGGCCTGTGCGGGTGCGGGAAAAAAGTTCGGCACCGATATCATCTTCCAGGGCAGTGAGCCGTCTGGAAAGTGTTGGCTGGCTTACGGTTAGCTTCCGTGCAGCCGCCGACAGGCTCCCTTCTTCTGCCATTGCCAGAAAGTATTTCATATCGTCCCACTTGAACATGGTGTCTCCCTTTGCTAGCATTCAAATATGAATACCTGTTATGGTTTTTTCAACAGTTAATATACAAAACTGTGCCCTTATATCTGTTCTAGCTGCCCCCCAGACAGCACTTTGCAGAAAAAGATATATGGAGATTTTATAATGTATAAGGCCCTAAAATTTGGTCTGTTGGCCACAAGTCTATCATTTGCTACGCTCGGTGTTTCAGTGAGCACCCCGGTAAATGCGCAGGTTTTTTATATGAAAAAGAATACGGATTATGAGAAGGCTACTGCTGCTATGAAGGATGGTAATCTAGAGCGTGCTTCCTTGTTATATAGCCGGGCGCTGAAAGGGTCTTTGCGTGAGGATATTAAGCTCAACGCCTACAACAATCTGTGCGCCGTGGATTTTGCTCGTGGTTCCCTGGAAAGTGCGGAAAAAGCATGCAGCAATGCCATTTCCAGTAACCGTTTGTTTTGGCGAGCCTATATTAACCGTGGGCATGTGCGGTCGGCGCTTGGTAAAGTTGATCTGGCGCTTAAGGATTTGCGCAAGGCGGTTAAGCTTCAGCCAGACAATCTGCTGGCCAAACGTGTGCTTGAGCGATATGAAAACCAAAAGGGAAAATTATATGCTAAAGCAAATTAACCAAGTATTATCAAATGGATAAGGTGCTGCTATATCCAATGGTTTCGCAAGCGACGCTGGTCTTCGGCGTCCTTGCTTTGTTGGCGCGGAGGCGGATCAAGGCAATCACTTCGGGCGAGGCAGAGCTTAAATATTATCGTCTGTTTACGGGTGCGGGTGAACCCGACCACGTAGCCGTCGTGCAGCGCAGTTACCATAATCAGCTTGAAATGCCTGTCCTGTTTTTTGCTGCTTGTCTAGCAGCGACGGTTTTTGAGCATGTTGACAACGTGATGGTAGGTGCCGCGTGGGCCTACGTGATACTACGGTATGTGCATGCGTGGGTACATATCACCAAAAACAGAGTACAGACACGGTTTCGGGTGTTTGTCCTGAGCAATATAGTGCTTGCTTTCATGTGGGTATGGCTGGTGCTTTAGCTCTGTTGGTGCGGAAAGGCACCCGCCTGTGAGACCATAGACGGAGCAGGCCTGCCAAGGATATGCTCGATCCAGTGCGAGAGCGCGATCATCTTTTCCAAATCAACACCGGTCTTAACGCCTGATCGGTCCAGCATGTAAAGTAGGTCTTCGGTGCCAATATTGCCGGTGGCGCGCGGTGCAAATGGGCAGCCACCAAGGCCTGCGACGCTGCTGTCAAGAGCTGTGGCCCCGCTTTCATATGCGGCCCAGGCGTTGGCAATGCCGGTATTACGGGTATTGTGAAAATGAGCCCTCAGAGGAATACCGGGCACAGCATCGCGTAACTGTGCCATCAGGTCTGTGACACGGGCTGGCACAGCAACGCCGATGGTGTCGGCAATGGCAATCTCGCGGGGGTTACTTTCAGCAAGCTCTTTTGCCATGTCAATCACGGTTTGTATGTCAACTTCGCCTTCAAAAGGGCAGCCAAAAGCGGTGGAGATTGTCACTTGTGCCTTCAGGCCATCCCGGTGCGCAAGCGCCATGATCGCTTTGCTTTCAGCCAGCGATTCTGCCCGGCTCTGGCCTTGATTTTTTGTCCCAAACGTATCCGAAGCAACAGTTACACAACCTACCTCATCCACACCGCGTTTGTTGCCTTCGCGGGTAGCTGCCGCGCGCATGTAACCACGTTTGTTCAGAACAAGGCCAATATAGCCCACTGTGCTATCGTCAGGTAGAGCAGCCACTACAGCTTCGGCGTCGGCCATTTGCGGCACCAGCCTAGGGTGGACGAAGCTCGCGACCTCAATCCGGCGCACACCAGCCGCGATAGCCTGCTGAACAAGCGAGACTTTTTGCGCAGTTGAGAAATTCACAGTCTCATTTTGCAGGCCATCCCGTGCGCCAACTTCAACGATTTCAACCGATTTCATCTGGGTTCCCTTTTTTACCAGCGCATTGTGGCATGGAAAAGCACAGGCGTAAAACGTTAAAGACGGCTTGTGATGTTGGGTATTTCTTTCTTTGTGTATAGATTCAGTATATCTATGTAAGATATTGATATGTATAAATAATTATAAAATTCTTGGTAAGAAAGCATGCAGTTTGGATAGTGGTTGTCTTTCTGTTATGCTCATAGCCCGCTCATTGACAAACATGCCTATGCCCTGAACCCCGGCGGTCTTGCCCCTGCTGGAGAGTGATCCCATGTGGGAGCCCCATATGAACGGAGGAAAAAATGGCAAAAGGCATCCAGACAGGCCCACGGGTTGTTGCACTCGTGGGCCCATATTCAAGCGGAAAAACCACGCTTCTCGAAAATATACTTTTTCATACAAATATAACCCGCCGCCGTGCAAATGGGGAGCGGGTTTTTGGTGATGACAGCATTGAGGCCAAAACGCTGTCAATGGGTGTTGATCTGAATTTGGCATCGGTACAGTATCTGGGCGATGACTATATATTTCTGGATTGTCCAGGGTCCGTCGAGTTTGCACAGGAAAGCCGAAATGCGGTGCATGCGGCCGATGTAGCGGTTGTGGTTGTGGAACCCGAACCTGTAAAAATTCAGGCACTGAGCCCCTTACTGCATGATCTGGAGGCTAGTGGCATCCCGCATATGCTGTTTATCAACAAAATTGACCACAGCGAGGTGCATATCCGCGACTTGGCAGAAGCCATAGACCGCGTGAGCGCGCTTCCGGCGGTATTGCGCCATGTGCCGCTGCGTGATGGCGAGCAGATAACCGGTTTTGTCGATTTGGCTGCGAAACGCGCCTATCATTATAAGGATGACGGCAATAGCGCCCTTGTGGACATGCCAGAGAGTTTGGCAGATCAAATTGCTGATGATCGGTTTCAAATGATGGAAAAACTGGCTGATTTTCACGATGATCTGATGGAAGAGTTGCTGGAAAATGTCGACCCGTCTTCTGCGGAAGTCTTTCAGGATCTTGGCGAAGATATGCAAAAGGGGCGCATTATGCCGGTTATGATGGGGTGTGCTGCCCAGTCGTTTGGTATTCGTCGGTTGCTAAAAGCGCTTCGCCATGAAATGCCGGGGCTAGACTTTGTGGCGGCACGCATGAAGCTGGAAGCCGCAGGCGAGACCGGCGTTTATATCCTCAAAACCCGCCACTTGCCGCACATGGGGAAACTCTCGATCGGCCGGGTGATCGAAGGGGAATTGCGCGATGGTCAATTGTTGGACGAAACCCGAATATCCGGCCTTTTCAGTATTGAGGGCACCAGGCTTAAAAAAACCAGCGCGGCAAAAACAGGCGATATTGTTGCCATTGCACGCTTGGAGGGTGTCGCGACAGGTGAAATGCTGGGTTGTGGTGCCGTGCCTTCAATTTCAACAACACAGCCTGTGTTTTGTGTTGCAGTAGAAGTGGCGGACCGCAAGGATGAAGCAAAACTATCAGGTGCGTTGACCAAACTGCAGGAGGAAGACCCCTCTTATCAGGTGAAGTTCTGTGCCGATACTGGTGATCTCCAGCTGTGGGGGCAGGGTGAAATCCACCTGAGGGCTGCAAAAATACGGCTTTGTGAAAAATACGGCGTGCATGTGGCGTTTGTTGTCCCTCATGTGCCTTACAAGGAAACCATACGACGCAGTAAAACCCAGCACACCCGCTACAAAAAACAGTCAGGCGGGCACGGCCAGTTCGGTGATGTGGTGATAGAAATTAAACCACGTGCAATTGGCTCGGGTTTTGACTTTAAGGATAAGGTTACAGGCGGGGCCATTCCCAAACAGTATATTTCCAGTGTCGAGGCTGGTGTGAAAGACTATTTGAAGCGTGGCCCTCTGGGGTTCCCGGTGGTTGATGTTACCGTCATGCTGCATGACGGTAAACACCATGCTGTGGACAGCTCGGACATGGCCTTTAAAACCGCTGGCCGTAAAGCCATGGCCGAGGCAATGCCAGACTGTGACCCTGTTCTTCTGGAACCCATAGACGAAGTCCATGTGGTGGCCCCCAGTACTTATATGGCCAAGATCAACGGTATGATTTCAGCCCGTCGTGGCCAGATTCTGGGTTTTGATACTCGCGAGGGTTGGCCGGGTTGGGATCGGATTGATGCCCAAATTCCAGCGGCGGAAATGAAAGACCTGATTGTTGAACTTCGCTCCTTAACGCAAGGCACGGGTACATTCTCGCGCCAGTTTGATCATCTGACCGAGCTGGACGGGCGCTTGAAAGAAAAGGTTCTACGCAACAGAGGTCTGGAAAGCGGTGTGGTGGCACATTAGGGCCTGACCCGCGTAATTTTTTGTAAGTTTTTTTATTCTCTCGTGACTGAACAGGGTATAGCAACAGACGAACGTCGGTGCGGCGTCTGTTTTGCTGTAGGAGAACGAGAGTTGAAAACAATAATCCGGGTGACGACAGCAAGCTTGATGGCGTTGGCGGGCATGATGCCCGCTGGTGCTGATGGCACGAATAAAACACCCCCCCTTACACTTGAGCCCTGTTTTATTGATGGGGTGAAAGAACGCATTTCCTGTGCGAGTGTGATGTTGCCGCTTGATTACAGTAATCCGGGCGGAGAAAGCATTCCTGTTCATGTTGCCGTGATACCAGCGAAATCGGCTGCGCCTGCTGCAGACCCTTTCCTGGTTTTCGCGGGTGGGCCGGGGCAGGCGGCAGGTGAATTTGGCTTCCTCATCGAGGCCGCTTTTGATGATATTCGCAGCGACCGCGACATACTATTGATCGACCAGCGCGGTACGGGGAAGTCCCACGGCCTTCGCTGTAGTTTTGAGGGGCTTGAGGATTCAGCGCAGGATTTCCGGCTTGTTGCAGAGGAATGCCGGGCAGAATTTACCATTGATGTGCGCCATTTTACGTTGGAAAATATCATCCGCGATACAGATGAAATCCGCGAATTGCTGGGTTATCAGCAACTGAACCTGTGGGGCGGGTCTTATGGTACAAAATCTATTTCCCTGTATTTGAAACGATATCCTGAGCGGGTGCGCAGTATCATTGTTGATGGTATATTGCCCCCGGATCAATCGTTGTTTTTATCGGCACCGGCAAGTGCAGAGCGTGCGCTTGGCAAGCTTGTGGAGGACTGCAAAACCCAGCCTGCCTGCAACACGGCATTTCCGAATTTCAGGGAACAGGTAGATACGCTGGTTGAACAAGCGGCAAATGGTGAACTTCGTTACGAAGGCATCGATCCGGTTTCGGGGAAATATATCGAGCTGGATATTGGCTTTGAAATGGCGGTGGAGAGCATTCGTTCGGTCATGTATAGCGCCGAAGGGACAACACTTTTGCCGTATGTTGTGAACGAAGCGACCGGAGGGAACTTAACCCCGATGTTGGCTTCGTTGATGAACAGCAGTGCGGTTTCAGACAGCATGTATCTGGGTGCAACCATGTCGTTGTTATGTGGTGAAGATGTAGCCAGCATTGATGCTGAGGCTGCCGCCAAAGCAGGTGAGGGCAGCTTTGCCCGCGACAGTTATTATCGGATTTGGTCAGGTCATTGCTCGGGCTGGGATTATGTGCGGCCAGCCGCCGCTGATTTTTTCGCCCCCATCAACAGCAATGTGCCTGCGCTGATGCTGTCTGGTGATCTGGACCCGGTGACGCCGCCGTCGCTCGGGGATCATTGGGCCAAGGGCTTTCCAAATGGACGTCATATTACGGTGAAGGGCACCGGGCACATTACCAGCCATGCGGCTTGTATGCCCAAATTGCTTAGTGAATTTATTGATCACCTTGATCCTGCACTGCTGGATACAGGCTGTCTGGATCATCTGAACCGTCTGCCCATCGTGGTTGGCGTTAACGGCAATGTGCAGTAAAGGCGGGGGTGTACCATGATTATTGTTAATAATATTGCCAAGGCATACGGCGACGTACAGGCTGTCAGGGATGTGAGTTTCCAGGCGGATGATGCAAAAATATCCACATTGCTTGGTGCCAATGGTTCGGGGAAAACGACCACTTTGCGGTCCATTTCCGGATTGCTTAAAATTGACGGCGGCGGGGTGACCGTGGACGGCATCGCTGTTACGGAACACCCGATGCAGGCGCAGGCCCGGTTGGGAGTTTTTCCTGATAGCTTCGGGCTTTACCCCCGGCTGACCACACGTGAGCATCTGGCGTATTTTGCCGAGTTCCACGGATTGACCGCTGCGCCGCTGGAGGCTGCAATTGAAGATGTGTGCGCCAAACTTAACATGGCAGATATTTTGGACCGGCGTACCGAAGGTTTTAGCCAGGGACAAAGGATGAAAGTGGCGCTGGCACGTGCCATTTTGCATAAACCCGGCAACATTGTGCTGGATGAGCCTACACGTGGGCTGGATGTTATGAATATCAGGCTGCTGCGGCGTATTTTGCTTGATCTGCGAGATGCTGGCCACTGTGTGCTGTTATCCAGCCATGTAATGGCCGAAGTTGAGGCATTGTCAGACCATGTTGTGATGATGGCAGACGGTGTTGTCTGTGCGGACGGCACTCCATCTGAGCTGGTTGCGCTCGCCAAACAAGCCAATCTTGAAGATGCTTTTGTTGTGCTCACGGGCCAACAGGGTTCAGCAAAAAGGAATGTCGCATGAACCGCATGGCTTTTATTGTTTACCGGAAAGAAATAACCGACATGATGCGGGATCGCCGCATGTTGATCGCGGCCTTTTCCTTTGCCCTGCTTGGCCCCGTTTTTATGGGGGTTATTTTCATGCTGACGCAGGATAGTGAAGCAGAATCCCGCCAAACCAGCCTTGCTATCGCTAATATGAACCAAGCCCCAGGGCTTGTGGCTTTTCTTGAAAAAGCCGATATTGCAGTGGTGCCTTACAGTGACGGTGAAGCGATTGCACAGTTACCTGAGGGTGCTGACGCCGTTCTTAACCTGCCCGCAAACTACGGGGTGATGCTGGAAGAGGGTCGAATGATTGTCGGCCGTCTTTATGTGGATGAAAGCTCCAAGGCCGGTATCCGTCGTGGTCGTCAATTAGAGCGGACCATTGACGGCTACAGTAGCTATCTCGCGAGCATGCGCCTGACCGCGCGCGGGGTGCCGCCTGCTATCGTTAGGCCGATTGTGACATCAAAGTTTGACCTGTCGAAAGAAAGTTTTGTTGCGCAAACCATGAGCGGCATGTTTCTGATGCTGGTTATTATGGCTCCCTTCATCGGGGGGCTGGCTGTTGCTGTAGATACACTGGCTGGTGAGCGTGAACGACACAGCATGCAGCCGCTGCTCGCACAGCCTGTATCCGCCGCTGAGGTTATATTGGGCAAGCTGGCAATGGTTTCCACTTTCAGTATAGCCAGCACACTGCTGGCGCTCACTACCTTTTTGCTGGCAATCTCCCTTGTCCCTGCTGGTACGTTGCCGATCGCGCTGTATCTCAATCTATACACAGTGCCTTTCATCGTGTTGCAATTGATACCGTTTGCCGTATTGATCGCGGCAACCCAGCTTTTTATCAGTATTCAGGTTAAAAGCTTTAAAGAGGGCCAGAGCTATATTTCCATGTTTATGATGGTGCCAATGTTTGTGGCCTATGTGAAGATTTTTGGGGCTGGTAAATTATCTGAAAGTGCCTTTTATCTGCCAATTTTGGCGGAAATGGAAAGCCTGGGCAGTCTTATTTTCGGTGGTGAAATTTCGCTGTCTCATATGGTGTCGTCCTTTGCAGTAGCGGTGCTGGGCACTGTGGTCCTCACTAAATTGACCGCAAAAAAGCTTGAAAGCGAAGTCATGCTTGATGCAGCCTGATTTGGTTTGATGGGGGCGGATGGTATGGTGCGGTGTGGATTATAAGGCAGTTCTGCAGGAAAACGGTGCGATGTTAAGCCGGATCGTATCCTCATATGAAGCGGATCCAGCTTTGCGCCAGGAACTGTTGCAGGATGTTTCCCTTGCCTTGTGGCAGGCACTGCCAAAATACAGGGGCACAGGCAGCCTGAAAGGCTTTGTTGCCAAGGTTGCCCAGAACCGTTGTATTACGCATGTCGGTAAAGCCGTCAGACAACCAAAACAAACGGTTTTGGATGATACCCTGGTATCAGATAGGGCAGGTCCGGAAGAGACTGTCAGCAAAATGCAACAGCGTGAACGTCTGCTAATGGCGGTTCGTGTCCTGCCACTGCCGCTTAGGCAGGTGACAACACTTGCGCTTGAAGGTTTCTCTCACCGGGAAATTGGGGACACGCTAAATATTAGTGAAAACAACGCAATGGTACGTTTCAGCCGGGCCAAAGACGCCCTTAAAAAAACACTTGCCGGGGATAATTCATTTAAACGGGGACAGGTCGATGGTTGATAAAGCCGGTGAAAAAGAAACCCCAATGCCTGACTGGGACAACTTGCAACAGGTATGGCAGGACACTCCGCCTGTTGATATGGGGAAAATGGCACGCCACGCCAGATTTGTCTGGTGGCGCATGCGTATAAATTTTGCCCTGGAAATTATAATCAGTCTCACAGGGCTCGTGGTTTTTGCTCTCTTGTTTGATCCCAGCGTGCCTTCAAGCATGGCCTTTTCTTTATTTGGTATGCTTTTTTGTCTGGCAGGAATGTGGGTAGCGGTAAAAATTCGGACCGGGGCGTGGGGCGAGCCGGAAGATACGGCTTTGTCGCTTGTTGAATTACAGATCAGGCGCGCCAAGTCTGCGATACGGTATATAAAGTTTAATATCTATCTTGGGCTGGCTGCTGTTACCCTTATTCCACTGGGTTTTTGGAAGCTTTACGATAACTATGACAAGCTTTCTGTCGAACGGCTAAATTTAGCCACAGGCCTGTTTATTGTTTCATTCCTGGTGATTGTCCTTTTCCCTTTTGTGACCAGACCCTATGTCAGAAAAAAGCGCGCCCTTATCAAATCGCTACACGCCATTGCGGAGCAGCTTAAACGAGAGGCGTGATCGGCTGGCTCTGGATGATTTTTTTGATGAAATGGCGTGCGGGGTGTAAATACCGGGCGGCGGAAACGCTCATTGGCAGGGGATCACCACAAAGGTGGGCGGCCAGATATTCTGCGGCGTAAGGGGCCTGCTGGAAGCCTTTGGAACCAAAGCCCGAAAGAATGAAGAGGCCGTGCTGATACGGCATCGGGCCAAGCCCGGATATTTTGCGGTCTTTTGCCAAATCGGCAAACTGTTTTGCTGCTGCATGCCAGTCGGGTATTGGCCCTACATAGGGCATATAATCTATTGTGGCTGCCCGGATTCCTGTCCAGGGTTCGCCGAGCGCCTGAACGGGTACGGACAGGTCAAAGCTCTGGTAGATTTTTGCCAGAATTGCCGCTGTGTCATCCGGTGATGGCGGTGGGCTATGCTCTACTGAGCCAGCAAAAGGCGTAATTGTTGACCCCAGGGTCTGGCTGGCGCTTTCATTGCTTGTCGGTATGGGTGCAGTGACATAGCCCGCGCCGGAAAGGCTGCCTTGGGGCCATAAGCGGCCTGTTGTGGGTATAGAGGAGAGGGTTTCGATTTGCCCCGAGCGTGCAGTTAAGCCCAAATGCAGGCTTTCTGGCATCAAATGGGCGGTTTGCGCGCCTGTTGCGAAGATAAGCCGGGTTATTTCATGTGTGCCCTCTGTGGTTTGAACAGCCCAGCCGTCCGGTATTTTTTGTACGTTCAGAACGCGGGCTTGTGTGACCTTGTGCGATGGGTATATGGCTTCGAGCGCAACCGCAGGGTCTATGCTGCCAGTTTTGGGGAACTCCAGACCCACGGCGGACTTTTTCAGCCACTCAGGCCCCCAGCCAAGAGCGTCGCCGACACTATGCAGACGTAAACGTTCCTGGGTGTCCAGGGTCTGTATTTCCACCCCGGTTTCACGCGCCCAGGCCTTTATATAGTCAGGTAACCAACAGGCATGGGCAAACGCACTGGTCACAAAGGGTGTTGTCGGATGGGTGCCAACTTGAAACCCCGGTGCCAAAATGGCGGCTGGTACATGGCTGGCTGTTGGTACGTCTGCCGCGATAACCACTGAAGGGTGCCCGCGCCGGGCAAGGGCGGCTGCCAGCGAGCGCCCGGCGATGCCTGCGCCAATGATAAGGGTTGACCCTTCTTCAGCTTTTGTCAGGCGCGCCCACTCGGGAGTTGGGGCTATTTGATTTGTCTGCATGGGGCCGGCAGCCCCCATTTCTCCGACCAGCCGTTCACGTTTTCGGGCAAAGCCGCGAGTTTTTTTAACCGCGAAACCCTGCGCTGCAAGCCCGCGTTTTACAAAGCCCGCAGCGGTGAAGGTGGCAAAACGTGTGCCGGGCCTTGAAAGACGTGCAATTTGGTCGAACAGGACGTCGGACCACATCTCCGGGTTTTTAGCGGGGGAAAATCCGTCCAGAAACCAGGCGTCAACGGACGCTGATAACTGCCTGTAAGTTTCAGCCGCGTCACCAAACAGCAACAATAGTTGGATTTTTCCGTTCTCGAAATAGCGCGGGTGAAAACCTGCTGCGGCAGGTGGCCATGCGGCCCGGAGCTGGCTGGAAAAATATTCAAGCTCTGGGAAAGCAGCATGTGCCTTCTCAAGAGCGTCAGGGCTTAGGGGAAATTTTTCTGCAGAAATAAAAGTCAAACGCCCTTTGTTGCCAGTTTCCATCCATTTTTTATAAGTAGCAAGGAAATTGAGGCCGGTGCCAAAACCTGTTTCCGCGATGGTGAAATGTTTTTGCTTTTGCCATACCTCAGGCGCGCCTATCCCGCCCAGAAAAACATGTTCGGTTTCGGCGAGGCCACCCTCAAGGGAATAATAAATATCGCCAAACGTCGGGGCTTTAGGCACGCCGTCTTGCCATTCAAGGGCGTCACTATGGATTTCTTTCAGCAAAGTCTTGTCCGCCTTTCCCGGTATTTTACGGCTTACATGCTGGTTAATCTATTTGGGGCCTTTTGTCTTTCCTGAAAACCTATTAAGGACATTATAGATATGGACTAATAGGCATAACAGGAGAGGGGAGCTGTATGTATTATGAACTTGACGGCGTAAAGCCGCAGCCAGAGGACCAGTCGGTGTGGGTGGCTCCATCAGCATCCGTTATTGGTAATGTACAGCTGGCAGCGCATTCCAGTATTTGGTTTAACGTGACCGCGCGCGGCGATAATGACCCAATTACAATTGGGAAACGCAGCAATGTGCAGGATAATAGCGTTTTACATACTGACCTGGGTGCGCCGCTTACTCTGGGCGAAGGTGTAACTGTCGGGCACAAGGTTACCCTGCATGGCTGTTTGGTTGGGGACAATGCCTTGATTGGTATGGGGAGCACTATCCTGAACCACGCTGAAATTGGTTCTAATTCGATTGTAGGGGCAGGGAGCCTGGTTACTGAGGGTAAAAAATTTGGCGACGGGCTTTTGATTGTGGGGTCGCCCGCTCGCGTAATACGAGAATTAAAACCTGAAGAACTAGACATGTTGAAACTGTCGGCACAGGCGTATGTGGACAATGCTGCACGGTTTGCACAAGGGTTAAAACAGGTAACTTTTGACTAGGAAAATATAGAAATCCGGGGTATTTGCCTCTGTGTGACATTATTTTGAAGCGTCACCCCAAGTAATCGCGAGTATATTTGTGACCGAAGTTGATGCTCTGAAAAATGTTGGTCTTGAAGCCAGAGAAGAAGTTGCTGCCCGGGTCGGCAGAATTTTGGCTCAGGACACCACCGGGTCTGATAGAGAAGCCGCGCTGGAGCTTGCGCGACTTCTTGTTGAAGATGTAGCGGTTTCTGTTCGCGAGGCCCTGTCCAGGGAGCTACAACGCTGTAGCTTTCTGCCGAAAGAGGTGCTGACAACGCTCGCCAGTGACATTGAACAGGTTTCGGTGCCTTTCCTCATCGCGTCTCAAGCCATTGACGATGATATGCTGGAAGACATTGTCAACAATGGTGGTGACAGCGCGCAGGAAGCTGTGGCTGGACGGCAAGGGTTGTCTGAAGCTGTCGCTTTTGCGATCAGTGATGCGGGGTGTTACAGCTCTGTAGAAACCTTGGTTGAAAACGAAACGGCGGATGTTTCCAGGCGCAGCGGTGACAGAATTCTTGACCGTTTCCCACAAGAGCGCAGCTTGATGGAAAAGCTGGCCTCACGGTCGGATTTGCCTATAGAACTTGTTGAACGAATTATCTTCAAGGTTTCAAGGCGTTACGGCGAATATATGACCGAGAAATTCGATCTTTCGACCGATTATGCCTCCTATCTGGTTTCTCTGGCGAACCGACAGGTCTTTTCACGGCTGCTTGAAATGGCACCTCACACCGAAGTCGCCAACTATCTTGTGCAATTACATTCTGTGAAAGGTCTGACTTCGGACGTTTTGCTGAATTATCTTCAGAACGGCAACTTTCGTCTCTTTACGTCTGCGCTTTCTGTTTTGCTTGAAAAACCCTATGAAGCGGTTGAGGAAAGGGTATCGAAGGGCGACAAAAATATATTGGCGCGGCTCCTGGAGGCAGCAGGATTTTCGCGTTCGGTGATTGGTGTTTTACTGATCGCCTATGAGCGCCTTATTCGGGCGTAACGGACAGTTTTTGGAAGATGTAACCGGCGAGGGCAACGAATTGGCGTTCAAGGGCTCTTTGACTGTATCAATGCGAGACATGTTTCTTTTTGGAACGACAGCGATTGCCAGTTGAGTGTTTCATTTTGGTATCCTTATTTTATAAGTGTTTGAAATTAAATGGTTTTGATAGCTGGCATGCTCTGTGCGGATAAGAAAGCAAGTTCCGTAGGTTTTTGCCTGAGATCTGGGAGCTTACATATCTATACTGCATATGCTGTCTTGCCTGAGGGTATATGCTAGGACTATCGGCGGACAGGAAACCCTGTCCGCCCTTTTTTTGTTTTGGGGTGGTATGACCAATAATTTTGATTTGGCCAGTAAGTTTGTTTTGAAAGGGCGCGTGTGCAGCGGGGGCTAATTTACGATAATCGATTTTTTCGGGCGCTATTGCACGGGATCAGCAGACTATTTCTAAAAATAGCTGGCTGGCAGGTTGTGGGCCAGCAGCCCCCTTACCAAAAATGTGTGATTATCGCAGGCCCGCATACTAGTAACTGGGATTTTCCAATTTTTATGGCCGTGGTGGGTTTTCTAAATTTGCGTGTTGGTTTTTTGGGAAAACACACGCTTTTCCAAGGCCCGTTAGGCTGGCTTTTTTATTATTTGGGCGGCATTCCAGTGGACCGAGCCGACCGAAATGCCGCAGACATAGTTAGGCAGGTGGTTACAGTTTTTGAAGAACGTGACCAGCTTATTCTCGGCATCGCGCCCGAAGGCACCCGGACCAAGGTCAAAAAATGGAAAACCGGTTTTTACCGCATCGCGGAAGGGGCCGACGTGCCGATTATTTGTGCCTATCTGGACAGCAAAAGCAAAACCGTTGGATTTGGTGAGATCTTCCAGCCAACAGGAAATATGGAAGCTGACCTAGTGGAAATTCAGGCCTTCTACGCAGATAAACACGGCATCAACCCCCATAACCAGTAGCCCTTTCAGCCCTCAGTCCTCTCAGTTTTGGTTGTAAGCCAGCCTTCAAACTCAGAGGTCTGAAGCTGATCACACGAATAACACATTCGGGTTCATGATGGCATGGGGGTCGAGGGCTTGTTTGATTGCCTTCATCGCAGCCAGTTCTGCAGGGGTTTTGGTGCGGGCGAGTTCGTGTTTTTTCAAGGACCCTATGCCGTGCTCGGCAGAGATTGAGCCCCCATACTGCACCACCAGATCATGAACCAGCTGGTTCATTTCCGGCCATAGGGCGAGGAATTTTTCTCTGTCGGCACCCTCGGGCTGCATCACATTAAAATGCAGGTTGCCGTCGCCCAAATGGCCAAAAGGTGTCACACGGCAGCCGCTATATCTGGCTTCCAGCATGCTGGAAGCTTCTTCGGTAAACGCAGGCAGGCTGGATGTGGGCACGGAAATATCGTGTTTAATGCTGCCGCCAACATGCTTCTGCGCTTCTGACATGCTTTCCCGCAGTCGCCAGAAATCCGCAGCCTGGGCAGCAGACATGGCAATGGCACCGTCCTTGATCATGCCGCTGTCCATCATGGCCATAAGCCAGTGTTCGGTTTCTGGCCCAAGCGAAGCGTCTATCCGGTTTGCCGCGATTTCCACCAGCAGATACCACAGGCTTTTCTGGGTAAGGGGATTGCGGGTGCCCGGGATGTGGGCAAGCACAAATTCCAGCCCCGCATGGGGCATGATTTCAAAGACCGAAACACGGTCGCCGCTGGCCTCGCGTGCACTGGCAAGCAGCGCAAGGGCATCTGCCGGACTATCGACAGCGAGCCAGAGTGTGTGTTTTTGAACTTCGGCCGGATATAGTTTAAAAGTTGCCTTGCTGACAAAACCAAGCGTGCCTTCCGCACCGATGAGCAATTGCTCAAGCGCATAGCCGCTATTGTCTTTTCTGAGTTTTTTCAGGCCGCTATATATTTCGCCGGTAGGCAGAACCGCCTCCAGACCCAGCGTTAGCGCGCGTGTATTGCCGTAGCGCATCACATGCACCCCGCCAGCATTGGTGGAGATAATGCCGCCTGCTGTGCAGCTGCCTTCTGATGCCAGAGACAGAGGAAACAGCAGGCCCGCTTCCGCTGCGGCACCCTGCAGCACCGTGACAGTGCATCCCGCTTCTGCGGTGACCGAATAGTTTGCAGCATCGACTTCGAGTATGCGGTTCATGCGTTTGCTGCTGATCAGGATTTCCTGCTGTGCACCAAGCCCAGGCAAGCCGCCGCCCACCAGCCCTGTGTTGCCGCCCTGCGGCACCAGTGCAATTTGATTCTGGTGGCAATAGGCAATGGCCTTGGCGGCTTCGGCTGTATTTTCAGGGGCAATCATCAGTGGTGTCTGGCCAAAAAACTTACCGCGCCATTCGCTTAGGTGGGGGGCTAATGCTTCAGGGGCTGTGATGGCACCTTTGGGCCCCAAAAGGGCACTGAGCGCGGCAATATGATCTTGGCTGATCATGGGCGTCCTCTGGGCGCGGCTGCGCGGGCTAATCTGTCATTGATGGCAATGCCAATGCCTTTCATGGGGACGGGGGAAACCGCAATTGTGGTTGCGCCCTCGCTGTCGGCACGGCGCAGTAGGGCAAATAAATTATGGGCAGCTTCTTCAAGGTTCGCGTCTGGGCTCAAATTCAGGTCGCTTTCAACATCACCAAAACCGATCAGGATTTCACCGGCTTGTTTTTGCACGACATTTAACCTGACTGGTGCATTGGGTGCATAATGGCTTTTCAACTGGCCGGGGGCGGTGATGACATCGTCACTACGATCATAAACGGCTTGCCCGCTGTACGCCGTGATTTCGTCCGCTGCTATAGACCCGGGACGCAGCAGTGTGAGCTGGTCATTGGTGATGCCAATGATGGTGCTTTCAATGCCAACATCTGTGCTACCGCCGTCAATGATGAGCGGTATTTTCCCGGCAAGGCCGGCCAGTACATCGGCGGCACATGTGGGTGACAAGGCACCGGACGGGTTGGCGCTGGGGGCTGCTATTGGCTTGTCCAGCGCTGCGATGATGCCGCGTGTGATGTCGCAGTCCGGGCAGCGTACAGCAAGTGTATCCAAGCCTGCTGATACAGTGTTTGCAATTGGGCAGTCTTCGCGTTTAGGCAGGACGAACGTCAGGGGGCCGGGCCAATATTGCTGCATCAGGTGTTTCGCTATATCAGGGACAACAACATAACGCTCCGCCATGGGAATAGTTGCCACGTGGCATATCAGCGGATTGTTGGGTGGGCGTCCTTTGGCGGCATATATATTTGCCACAGCGACATCGTTCAAAGCATCAGCGGCGAGCCCGTAAACTGTCTCTGTTGGCACGGCAACAAGACTGCCTGCAACTAAAAGCTCGACAGCCCTGATAATTGCACCATCTTCACGGGCAGATAAGACTTGAGTATTGTATGTTTCCATCCAAAATTTCCAGGGCACAATTTCAGGTCTGACAATAAAAAATTATGTCGCAGCCAAAGGCGTGTTTATTTTGTTTATTCAATTAACTTTAGCTGATAGGCCAGCGACTTGATACTGACAATGATTTTAATCGGAAAATAGTAATATGAGCGAGTACCGCGCACCAATTGAAGAAATTCGTTTTGCCCTTGAGACCATGGGCCAAATGAAAGACTGGACCAGTCTGCCGGGTTTTGAGGATGCTGGCGAGGATCTTGTTGGGGCGGTTCTGGAAGAAGCCGGTAAACTGGCGGGCGAAGTGATAGCCCCCACCAACCGCATCGGGGACGAAACTGGCGCACGCTGGACAGACGGCGATGTGACCTTGCCAGAGGCGTTTGTGCCTATGCACCGTGCTTATGTGGAAGGAGGCTGGTCAACCCTTTCCGCTGATCCTGAACTTGGTGGGCAAGGGCTCCCCAATACACTTTCCATCGCTGTTACTGAAATGGTGACCTCAGCAAATATGGCTTACAGCCTTCTACCCTTATTGTCTGGTGGGGCGATTGAAGCGATTGCCGCGCACGGGTCTGATGAACAGCGCCAAACCTATTTGCATAAAATGGTGTCGGGCGAATGGTCGGGCGCAATGAACCTGACCGAACCTGCGGCCGGGTCGGATGTTGGGGCCTTGCGCGCCAAAGCGGAAAAACAGGCTGACGGCAGTTATTTGATCACTGGGCAGAAGATATTTATCACCTGGGGCGAGCATAATTTGTGTGAAAACATCATTCATCTTGTGCTTGCGCGCCTGCCTGATGCGCCAGCGGGCACCAAGGGTATTTCCATGTTTATTGTGCCAAAGTTTATGGTCAATGACGACGGCAGCCTCGGCGCGCGCAACGATGTACGCTGTGTCAGCATCGAACATAAACTGGGCATTCATGCCAGCCCTACCTGTGTGATGTCCTTCGGAGATAACGCGGCCTGCACGGGGTATATTGTTGGGGAAGAAAATAAAGGCATGCGCAATATGTTCACAATGATGAACCATGCGCGTGTGGGTGTGGGTCTGGAAGGCGTTGCTATTGCTGAACGGGCTTATCAGCAGGCTGTTAACTATGCGAGTGACCGTGTCCAGTCGGCGGCAATTGGTGGGCGGACCCGCGAACCGGTTGCTATCATCAATCACCCGGATGTGCGGCGCATGCTGTTGACCATGCGTGCAACAACAGAGGCTGCTCGGGCGATCATTTACCGCAATGTCTGGGCGCTGGACCGCGCCGATAAAGCCACAGACAAAGCCGAGCGTATGGCCGCAGCCGGTGAAGCCGATTTGCTAACACCCATTTCCAAGGCCTATTCCACTGACATTGGTGTAGAAGCCGCCTCGCTTGGGGTGCAAATCCACGGCGGTATGGGCTTCATTGAGGAAACTGGTGCAGCCCAGCATTACCGCGATAGCCGGATTGCCCCTATTTATGAAGGCACCAACGGCATTCAGGCACTTGACCTGGTTGGGCGAAAATTAAACAGCGATGGCGGCACGCACTGGAAATCCCTGATCACAGAAATGCGCACATTTGCAGGGGGTATGGATCGGGCTTTGGCAGGTTCACAATCGACACTGCTTGCAGGCATAGATGCACTGGAAGAGGCGGCAAACACGCTTTTTGCCAACGGGTTTGAGCGCATTGTGGATACAGCAGCTGCAGCAACACCTTATTTACGTCTTTTTGGTACAGTGCTGGGTGCATATCTGCTTGCCCGCCAGGCAGCAGAAGCCGAACGCCATCTGGCGGCAGACGATGGGAACCCTGCGTTCCTCCGTGCGAAAATTACGACGGCCAGATTTTTCATCGAGCAGATACTGCCGCAGGCAACGGCTTTGTTGGAACCGGTGAAAGCAGGCGCGGACCAGTTGATGGCAATGGATAATGACGACTTTACACGTGCCTGATGCTGGCACGTTGATTTGAAAGCCTGGTTATGAGTAATACGCTTAATGCTGACCCACCCGCGCCGGAGACAACAGTCGCCGACCACCGAACAGGCACTGTGCTGCGCGGGGATGAAAATCTGGATTACCCATTTGAGGATATCCCCGAGGGCGACAAGGTGGTTGAGGTTGCAGACGGCATAATCTGGGCACGTATTCCGCTGCCCTGGTCGCTGGATCATATCAATGTCTATTTGCTGGATGAAGGTGACGGCTGGACACTTGTGGACACGGGTTCGAACGGCAAGCGCGGCAAAGCCGTGTGGGCACAGCTTGAAGCCAATGTTCTGGACGGTAAGCCCATCAAGCATGTTGTGGCCACGCATATGCATCCTGACCATCTTGGGCTTGCAGGCTGGCTTGTTGAACGTCACGGCGCACGCTTTTCCATGACACAGACAGAATATTTGCTGGCACTGCGCTTGTGGATGAGCGCAAGTGAGGAGTTTCCCCAAGGGGAACTGGACTATCTCTTCAGGGCGGGTGTCCCGCGCTCATTCGAAGCTAAAATCCGCGAAGCTGGTTTTGGCAATTTTAAACGCGGAGTGCATGAGCTTCCTTTTGCATATGAGCGCATGGATGATGGCAGCATTGTGCAAATGGGCGGACGGTCCTGGCGCGTGGTGATTGGCCGGGGTCATTCGCCTGAGCACGCCTGTCTGCAGTGTCTTGACGAACCTATTTTCATTGCGGGTGATCAGATATTGCCGCAGATCACCTCCAATGTATCGGTTTATGCGCGTGAACCTATGGCTAATCCCCTGGCTCACTGGATTACCAGTCTGGACCGGATGCGCGCAATTGAAGGTGACCCATTGGTGCTGCCTTCGCACGGCAGAGTGTTTAAAGGCCTCCATAAACGTCTGGATTCGTTAATCGACAGCCATGCTCGCAAGCTTGTGACGCTGCACGAATGGTGCAGTGAAGCGCGAACCCCTGTTGAGACTTTCCCCGCGTTATTCAAGCGCAAGATCACTGGTTTTGATTTTTTCATGGCGCTTGGTGAGGCCGTTGCCCATCTGCATTTGCTGGAAAGCATTGATCTGCTTAAGCGTGATTTTGACGGTGAACATTACCGGTTTACAGCGTCCGGCGATGTATCAAATGTCGATATTCTGGAGCAGGCTAAAAAACTGCCAGGCATTATGCTGCGGCCATTGTCTGGCCTGCCAGTTTAATCGTTCAATTTAACCGGCCAGTTTAGTGTGTCAGTTACCCCGGCTTTTGTATGAAAACTGCTTTACTGCACCGTGCGGCGGGGCCTATATAGGCTCACAGGAAAACAATCAGCCTCTGAGGGATGCACATGGGTGAAAAAGTAGCAGACGGGCAGGATATTTCAGCACTGAGCTTCGAAGAAGCAATGGCCGCATTGGACCAGGTGGTGGCACAGCTGGAATCAGGTAATGCGCCCCTTGAGCAATCGATTGAACTTTATACCCGAGGTACACAATTGAAAGCTCATTGCGAGGCCAAGCTGAAGGACGCCCAGTCCAAAATCGAAAAAATTACGCTGGATGAAAATGGTGCTGCCAGCGGTACGCAGCCCTTTGACGTGGAATAACGGCGTTGGTCGTAGAAAATCAAAAGCTCAGAGAAGCGTTGACCGCGACCTCGACAGCGGTAGAGCGTGTTCTTGACGCCGAATTGGCTGTCCCTAAAACCCCGGAGGGACGGGTGTTTGAGGCTATGCGCTACGCTGTATATGCAGGCGGTAAACGCTTGCGTCCCCTTTTGGTATTGGCCGGGGCTGAACTGTTTGGTGTGGAGCGCCCCCACGCGCTCAGAGTGGCCGCAGCGCTTGAATGTGTGCATTGTTATTCGCTTATTCATGACGACTTGCCCGCAATGGATGATGATGACATGCGGCGCGGCAAAGCCACCGTTCATAAAGCTTTTGACGAGGCTACAGCCATACTGGCGGGAGATGCACTGCTGACGCTGGCGTTTGAAATCCTTGCCAGTGAAGAAACCCATCCTGACCCTTATGTTCGGACCGAGCTTGTAACAGCGCTTGCACGGGCATCAGGCGGGCACGGCATGGTTGGTGGCCAGATGATTGATCTGTCTGCCGCAGATCACCAATTGGATGCACAGGCGATTTTTCGGCTCCAGATGATGAAAACCGGGGCTCTTATTAGTTTTGCAGCGGAAGCCGGGGCCGTGATGGCGCGGACAGGTAGGCAGGCACGAGCATCGCTTCAGGGATATGCCCGTGACCTTGGGCTGGCCTTCCAGATTGCGGATGATCTTTTGGATGTTGAAGGCGATGCGGATGAACTTGGCAAAGCCGTTGGCAAGGACGAACATGCTGGCAAAGCCACCCTTGTCGGCATGCTGGGTATAGACCGTGCGCGCCAACAAGCCCAGATGCTTGCGGATCAGGCTATTGATCATTTGTCGGATTTCGACGATAAAGCGGCCCTGCTGCGCGCTGTTGCACATTTTGCGGTAAATCGCCGCAGCTAGTGAGTAGAAAATAGAACAGCAATAATAAGCTGTTAGAATAGTAAGCGAAAGTGCTATGCTTCGCTGAAAAGGAAGTAAGTTTGAGCGTACGCCCGGAAACACCCTTGCTGGATAAAGCGACAACACCGCAAGAATTGCGGAAGCTGCCCAAGGAACAATTGCGCCAGCTTGCCGATGAACTGCGGCAGGAGGTTATTAGCGCTGCGTCTGTTTCTGGTGGTCACTTTGGCGCAGGCCTGGGTGTGGTTGAGCTAACGGTTGCGCTTCACTATGTGTTTAATACGCCCGATGACAGGCTGATCTGGGATGTAGGCCATCAGGCGTATCCTCACAAAATTCTGACGGGCCGTCGGGACCGGATTCGGTCCATTCGTCAAACCCAGGGGCTGGCTCCTTTCACCAAGCGCGGCGAAAGTGAGTATGACCCCTTTGGCGCAGGTCATTCGTCAACGTCGATCAGTGCGGCGCTGGGTATGGCCATCGCCAACAAACTGGATGACAAGCCGGATCGTGCGATTGCGGTCATTGGGGACGGTGCGATGAGTGGCGGCATGGCTTACGAAGCCATGAATAATGCCAAACAGGCAGGCAATAAATTGATCGTTATTTTGAACGATAACGATATGTCGATCGCGCCAGCCGTTGGCGGCTTGAGTGCGTATCTGGCGAAAATTATCAGCTCGGAAACGTTTCTTAACCTGCGCGAGTTTGGTAAGAAAATCATTGAAATGTTACCGCGCCCGCTGGCAGACCGGGCACGTTTGGCCGAAGAAACCGCGCGCGGCATGGCTATCGGCGGTGGCACCCTGTTTGACGAGCTTGGTTTTTATTATGTAGGCCCCATTGATGGCCACCGGATGGATCATTTGCTGCCTGTGCTAGAAAATGTGCGCGATGCAGCCGAAGGCCCGATTTTGGTGCATGTAGTAACGGAGAAAGGCAAAGGCCATCCGTTTGCAGAACCAAATGTCGAAAAATATCACGCGGTGCCGCAATTTGATCTGGTGACAAAAGAGCGCAAAAAATCAACACCCAAGGCTCCGTCCTATACAGGTGTATTTGCGGATGCCTTGATTGATGAAGCCGGGCGTGATGATAAAATTGTGGCCATTACGGCGGCAATGCCGTCCGGCACCGGAATTGACAAATTTGAGGCTGTTTACCCGGATCGCACTTTTGATGTGGGCATTGCTGAACAACATGCAGTGACATTTGCTGCCGGGTTGGCAACAGAAGGCTATAAGCCATTTGCGACGATATATTCCACGTTCTTGCAACGTGCCTACGACCAGATCGTGCACGATGTGGCGGTGCAGAATTTACCCGTGCGTTTCGCCATTGATCGCGCTGGCCTTGTGGGCGCGGACGGCCCCACCCATGCGGGCAGTTTTGACATAACCTACCTGGCCAGCCTGCCAAATTTTGTTGTGATGGCGGCGGCGGATGAAGCTGAACTCAAGCATATGGTGGCGACAGCCGCATCGATTAATGACAGGCCGTCAGCTGTGCGGTATCCGCGCGGGGAAGGCACAGGTGCCGAACTTCCTGCCAGAGGCGAAATTCTGGAAATAGGCAAGGGCCGGGTCGTCAAACAAGGTACGAAGGTTGCGATTGTATCGCTGGGTGCACGGCTGGGTGAGGCTTTGAAAGCCGCTGAAGAGCTTGAAAACAGGGGGCTTTCAACAACAGTAGCAGATGCCCGCTTTGCCAAACCTGTAGACGAGCAGATGTTGCGTGATTTAGCGGCATCTCATGATTTGCTGTTGACCGTGGAGGAAGGGTCTATCGGCGGGTTTGGTGCCCATGTGATGGATTTCCTGGCAGACGAAGGCATTTTGGACGGTTCTCTGAAGGTTCGCGCCCTGAAATTGCCGGACGTATTCATTGACCACGGTAAGCCGGAAGAAATGTACGAAGATGCAGGGCTGAACGCCTCTGGCATGGTGGAAGCTGTGCTGAAAGCGCTTGGGCGTAATGATCTTGGCCAATCAAGTGCTGTGAGCAATTGACCGTTTGCCGGGGGGCTTATGGCTTCAAAAATCAGGGCTGATGTAGCGCTTGTTGAGCGTGGTTTGGTGGAAAGCCGGGCAAAAGCACAAGCGCTGATTATGGCGGGCGTGGTTTTCTCGAACGAAAACAAAATCACCAAGGCTGGCCTGCAAATCAAGGCAGAGCAACCGCTTGAAGTGCGCGGCAAAGACCATAACTGGGTCAGCCGTGGTGGCTTGAAGCTGGAAAAGGGCCTCAAGGAATTCGGTGTTGAGCCTGCTGGTTACCACGCTATTGATGTGGGGGCCTCAACAGGTGGTTTCACTGATGTTTTGCTGCAAAATGGTGCTGTACATGTTTATGCAGTGGATGTTGGGCGCGGGCAACTGGCGTGGAAACTGCGCGGTGATGACCGCGTAACCGTGCTGGAAAAGACCAACGCGCGCTACCTAACTGCCGAGGAAATCCCGACACCTGTAGATATTGTGGTATGCGACGCCAGCTTTATTTCGCTGAAAACGGTGCTGCCTGCCGCGATGGGGTTTGTAAAGCCGGGCGGCAAGTTGGTTGCGCTCATCAAACCACAATTTGAAGTGGGCAAGGACAATGTGGGCAAGGGCGGCGTTGTTCGTGACCCTGCGCTGCATAAAGCTGTTTGCGACGATATTACAGACTGGTTGAACGGGTGTGAAGGCTGGCATGCTTGCGGCCTGACTGAAAGTCCGATCAAAGGCCCGGAGGGCAATATAGAGTTTTTGATTTACGGCGAAAAATCAGGCCAGAAAATTATACAGGAAACCAACGAGGCTGCCAGTGATTGAAGAGATTGAAATAAAAATTTCTACACTTGGTGCCCAGGGTGACGGCATTGGGCATTATGGTGATGATCCGGTATTTGTGCCGTCAACAGCGCCCGGAGATCTGGTGCGCGCACAAATTGGCCCTAAGAAAAAAAACGGGTATTACGCCAAACTGGTTGACGTTATCGAAGCCAGTCCTGCGCGAGTGGACCCTGTTTGCAGGCATTTTGGCAAATGCGGTGGTTGCCAACTTCAATTTCTTGGTTCTGACAATTACATGGCCTGGCTTTCCGAGCGAGCAACAGCAGCGTTGGCACATCAGGGAGTTGATGTTGGTGAAGTAGTAAAGCCGGTTATCAGCCCGCCCGCATCGCGGCGCAGAGTAGGGCTGAAAGCCCTCAAAACACCAAAGGGGCTTGTTCTCGGATTTAATGAACGGCAAAGCCATCAACTGGTGAATATTGAAGAATGCCCGGTAACATCCTCTAGAATAACGCAAACCTTTCCGTCCTTGCGCCGCGTCCTGAATGGTATTTTGAGCGTACGCATGGCGGCAGATGTACATTTAACGGTTACGGCAACGGGCCTTGATATGTTGGTGGATGCACCGCTGGAAATTGACCTGAAAGCGCGCGAACTGCTGGTGGGTTTTTCGCATGAAGCCGACATTGCAGCGATCCACTGGCGGGACAGGGGATTTATGGATCCGGTTATTATCAGACGGGAGCCGATGATGGACCTGTCTGGTGTGCGTGTCCCGTTTTCCCCTGCGGCTTTCATTCAGGCGACGGCAGAAGGGGAAGCAGCGCTGGTGGCAGAGGTGCTGAAAGCGGCAGAGGGTTTTGGCCGAGTGGCTGATTTATTCTGTGGGTTGGGCACTTTTACACTGCCGTTGGCAAAAACCCACCAGGTTTTGGCGGTTGAAGGTGCACGTGAACCCTTAGAATCTCTTAAAAAGGGTCTTAATCAGGCGCAGGGCCTGAAACAGGTCATCAGCAAACACTGTGATTTGTTTCGCCGCCCGTTAACGTCTACTGAACTTTCGGCCTTTGAAGTGGTGGTCTTTGACCCACCGCGCCCTGGTGCGAAGGAACAGGCAGCCGAACTGGCAGCTTCAACAGTGCCGCGCATCATTGCTGTGTCGTGTAATCCCAATAGTTTCGCCCGTGATGCTCGGATATTGGTGGACGGCGGATACCGGCTTGAAAGACTGGCCCCGGTGGATCAGTTCCTGTGGTCACCCCATCTGGAACTAGTGGGTGTTTTTACGCGGGATTAAATGCCTTTACTCAGGTGTGTGCGGCAAAGCCCGCAGAAAAGTGGCTGCGGCTATTGCGCTTTTTTCTGGGATTTCCTCCATAGGTGTATGACCAACACCCGGAAAAACAATCAGTTGGCTGCCTTTGATACGCCTTTCAAACTCAAAGCCAACCTCAACGGGGATCAGGCTGTCATCTTCGCCCCATAAAATCAGGGTTGGCAATTTGATGTTTTCAATCGGCATTGTGCCCTTGTCGAGGCGGTAAGAGGTAAACCTTAGCCCGGTGGCTCGGCGATTACCGGGATGGCGCACAAGTTCCCAGTAACGGTCGATCATTTTATCATCAACCACGTTTTTGACGGTGAAGGCAGTGTCCAGTGCGTCGGTTACAAAACCGCGTGGGGTCACATTTTCTAGGATCCAGTCACTATACCAACGCCCGGCCAGGTCAAACGCGATCGGCCGATTGATCTTGTGACCTGCTGATGCCGGCACAGGTATGCCTGCTGCATCCAGCAAAACCAAACCGTCAAGCTGGTCCGGGTAAGCCAGCGCATAATGGAGTGTCACTGCGCCGCCCATGCTGTTGCCACCAAGCACAAAACGGTTGAGCCCAATCGTTTCCGTAAATTCGCGCAAAAAGGCAACCATGCCAGCATAGCTATAGTCATCAGCCGGTGTGCTGCCTGTAAGGCCATGGCCGGGCAGATCAATAGTAACAACCAAATATTCAGCCTCCAGCGCTTCTACCCAGGGTTCCCACGTATGCAGGCTGGCGTTGGAACCATGCAAAAGCACCAGTGTTTTGCCTTCGTCGTTGCCCTGAATACGGTAATGTGCCCGTGCCCCTGACGGCAGCTCTACAAAATCTGAGGCCTCAACCGCATATTTTTCTGCCAGAACATCATGGGGGATGTCGCTCGCCCAGCCCATGTAGAGAAGAATGCCTAGGACCAGTGCCATGAGGCTGAAGCCGTATTTCAGAGATTTTTTCACCGGATTTCTCCTGTTTCGTGCGGCAGTTTACGGAAGCAAAGGCCAAACAGCGTTAAATTTCAAGCTTTTTGATATATATCAACTTGGTGGCAGAATGCGCCGCTATGCTAAACATGGATAGTTTTCAGTAGATGTCTGTTTAGAGTTTTAACCACTAACAGGGGAAAACTTATGCTTGATAATCCTTCACTGGTGACCCGTCTTGTTGTTGGAAAACTGGTTGGCTTTGCTTTTGGACTGATTGGGTTTCTGATACTGCCTTATTTTTGGCCGGAAGCTACCATGATGTTCCGTCTGGCCATTTTGTTATGGTACACGATAGTGGGCGCTGTTATTGGCGTCTTTGGCGTCTTTAATTACCACCCTATCCTGCATCTGCCTATGCCTTGGTGGTTTCGCTCAGTATGGATCGGTGCGTGGATGAATTTCACTCTGGTTCTCTTCATTTATGATAGGCTTGCAGCAATAATGGTGGGCTTTTTTGGTGAAGGTTCCGTCTTTACATCGCCTTACTGGATGGTCCTTGAGGGAGCGCTTATCGGGCTGGTAATTGGTTTTCTTGCTACACGTTTTGGTGGTGAGGGCGCTGAGACTGTTGGGAAATAAAGCCAGCCATTTGCGGTGCACATAAGGGGGCCTGACCCCAGTGATTGTTGATTTTGCACTTGTATTCGGCGGCGTAGGACTGTTCCTTGCCGGCATGTTGATCTTGACCGAAGGGTTGAGGGCGCTGGCAGGGGGAAGCCTGCGCAGGTTGCTGTCAAAATACACAAAAAGCCCGGCTAGCGGCGCGCTTACGGGTGCGTTGACCACAGCATTTCTTCAATCCTCTAGCGCAACAACCGTGACGGCGGTGGGCTTTGTGGGGGCGGGGCTGTTAACGTTCCCGCAATCACTCGGGATTATTTTTGGTGCCAATATAGGCACAACCCTTACGGGTTGGCTGGTGGCGCTATTGGGGTTCAAAGTCAAGCTTGGTACACTGGTTTTGCCGCTGATTTTGGTTGGTGTGATCCTGCGGCTGTACGGTGCAGGCACGGCAAAAAATATTGGCTGGGCGCTGGTGGGCTTTAGCCTGTTGTTTGTGGGCATTGCCACGATGCAGCAGGGTGCCTCGGGTTTTGAAGGGGCTTTGTCGCCGTCTGTATTTCCGCCCGATACGCTATTTGGACGCTTGCAACTGGTGGGCATTGGCATCGCCGTTACCCTCATAACCCAGTCATCAAGCGCGGGCATCGCGGCAGCAATGGTTGCGCTCGCGAGTGGTGCTATTTCCTTCCCACAAGCGGCAGCAATGGTGATTGGCATGGATGTGGGCACCACATTCACGGCGGCATTGGCAACGGTTGGGGGCTCAACACCGGTTCGGCGAACTGGTTATGCCCATGTGATCTATAACGTTTTAACCGGTATTATGGCTTTCTTCTTTCTTGGCCCTGTCACTATGGGGCTTGAGGCGCTGTCCCTTACAGGGAATGGCAGTGGCAGCGCTCAGGTCGGGCTTGCCCTGTTTCATACTTTTTTCAACTTTATGGGGGTGCTGCTGGTTTTGCCGTTTACCAAAAAATTTGCACGGCTGGTGAAATGGTTAGTACCCGAAGAAAGCCCCGCACTTGTAAGTTTGCTGGACAAACACTTACTGAAAGAACCGGGGGCTGCCACAGACGCAGTTATTTTCACGGTCAGGAAGATCAGGAAGCGTTTACTTCACTACCTTGATACTATTTTAGCACACCAGAGCGCTCCCTCGGTCCTGCATAGCCAGCTTGCCGAGATTGACATGGCCGTACGCGCTGTGCGGGCATACGCACAAAGCATAAAAACGGAGGCGGGCACAACAGACCACCTGAGACTGGTTGAGGCCATGCATGCCCTTGATCATTTGCGCCGTCTTCACCAGCGCTGTATGCGCAGTGATTTACGTGCTGTTATTGGCAAGGACTGGCGTTTGCAGAGGCTCTCGGGCTTGCTGCGTCGCTGCGTGCATAAAGCTGGAGGCGAGCCTGTTAATGAACCGGGGAAAGCCCCTCTGGCCAAGCTAAACAGGCTGATGCTTCGTCAGGACAGTACCTACAGGAAACGCATGATGGAAAAAGTTTCTGGTGGTGGGAAGAACGGCGAAAAAATACTGGAACGCCTTGACGCCATGCGGTGGCTGTTAAGGGTAAGCTACCATGTGTGGCGTATCCAAATTCATATTGAGCCGGGCCAGTGAGAAGTCTTTACCCGCCCTGAGCCCGGTGTAGCATCATATGGTCCGCCAATACGCAAGCCATCATGGCTTCGGCGATGGATTTTCAAGGCTAAAGCGCTGACATTAAAATAATATTTATAGTTGACGCATTTCAATTATAGGCTTTCTATGTCTAATCATCTTTTCAAGGGGGGAGAGTGAGTTGCTAGAAGAAGCTATAAAAGGGTTGGCCGCTAAACACGTGGCACAAAAAGATATTGTTGCAACAGAGGAGGGCACCAAGAATGCATTGGTAATGCCTTTTCTTGCTGCCTTGGGATATGATGTTTTCAATCCCGCTGAACTAATCCCTGAATTTACTGCCGATGTAGGCACAAAAAAAGGCGAAAAAGTAGATTACGCTATAATGTCTAACGATACGCCTGTAGTTTTGATTGAATGCAAATCATGTAATATTGATCTAAATAGCAGTCACACATCCCAGCTTTTTAGGTATTTTAGTGTCACGGACGCAAGGTTCTCAATTTTGACGAATGGCGTTGAATATCGATTTTATTCCGACTTAGATAAACAAAATTGCATGGATGACCGGCCTTTCTTGTCTTTTAATATTCATGATTTTGACGACAATGGACTGTCTGAATTAGCAAAATTTGGCAAGGATAAGTTCGATACTGATTCTATTTTGGATACGGCATCCAGCCTGAAATATTTAAATTTATTAAAGGTTTACCTCAAACAGCAATTTGATGAGCCTACTGAAGAATTTGTCAGATTTGTAGGTAAACAAGTTTTCAAAGGAAAAATGACACAAAGTGTATATGAAATGTTTCAAGGCCTCACAAAAAGAGCAGCAGGCCAAGTGGTTAGTGATCGCATGCGGCGGCGTATTAAGGATGTTTTCGATGAAGACCAAACTACAATAGAGGAAGAACAGGCTACAATGGAAACGGCTGATGCTGCCGCTTTTTCAGGGATCGAGACACTTGAAGATGAATTGTTGGGGCACCGGATAATTCAAGCGATTGTTGCGGAAAGTGTCGACCCTGACAGGGTCGCAATTCGTGACGCGAAAAGCTATTGTGCAATATTGTTTGATGACAATAATAGACGGCCACTGGTAAGATTGCATTTCAATTCAACAGTTAAGCGAGTTAGTTTTTTCGATCAAAGCGAAGAAGAAATAATTCAAGTCAACTCAGTTGCGGACTTATATCGGTTTAAAGACCGAGTTCTGGCCACAGTACATACTTATTTATAGAGTATGCTTGAACTACCCACCGCACTGAGCCCGGTGTAGCATCATATGGTCTGCCAATACGCAGGCCATCATGGCTTTAGCGATGGGCACGGCACGAATGCCCACGCAGGGGTCGTGCCGGCCTTTGGTGATCACATCGGTGGCTTCACCCTCTTTGGTCACACTTTTGCGCGGTGTGAGGATGCTGCTGGTGGGTTTAACAGAAAAGCGCGCTACAATCGGTTGCCCGCTTGAAATGCCCCCTAAAATACCCCCTGCATTGTTGGATAGAAACTCTGGCCTGCCGTCTGCCCCCGGCCGCATTTCATCAGCGTTTTCTTCGCCGGTGAGGGCGGCGGCACCCATGCCTGCGCCAATCTCAACACCTTTGGCGGCATTGATGCTCATCAGGGCGGCCGCCAGGTCAGCATCGAGTTTGCTGTAAACCGGGGCACCCCATCCTGCGGGCACGCCCTCGGCCACCACTTCGATAATGGCACCAATGCTGCTGCCGGCTTTGCGGATGGTATCCAGCTCATCTGCCCACTCTTTCGCCGCGACGGGGTCAGGGCAGAAAAGCGGGTTGTTGTGCACCTCCGCCCAGTCAAGCCGATTGCGGTCAATTGTATGGCTGCCCATTTGCACCATGCCTGCGCTGATTTTAATACTGTTGCCAATAATTTTACGAGCGACGGCCCCTGCGGCAACCCGCGCCGCTGTTTCGCGGGCGCTTGAACGGCCACCGCCTCGGTAATCCCGGATGCCGTATTTGGCATTATAGGTAAAATCCGCGTGTCCGGGGCGGTAACTTTCAGCAATTGCGCCATAATCTTTGGAACGCTGGTCGACATTTTTAATCATCAACTGGATCGGTGTGCCTGTGGTTTTGCCTTCAAAGACGCCTGAGAGGATTTCTACCGTGTCAGGTTCGCGGCGCTGGGTAGTATATTTGCTTTGGCCGGGCTTACGTTCGTCAAGAAATATCTGAATATCTGCTTCGCATAGCTCAAGGCATGGCGGCACACCATCAATTGTGCAGCCCAGGGCAGGACCGTGGCTTTCTCCCCAGGTTGTGAAACGAAACAATTTTCCAAACGTATTAAAAGACATAGGCTGGTCCAGTCAGAGCTTGATCCAGAATAATTTAATCAATAAGCGCGATAAATTTTTTCATATGGTCTTCATTATTGACCATGCAGGTTGTATTGAAACCGCCGTCCACATAGTGGGTTTCTCCGGTAACACCCGATGCCATATCAGAAAGAAGATAAAGCCCGGCCCCAGCAACATCATCAAGCGTGATATTACGGCGAAGCGGGGAATTAACCTCGTTATATTTCAGCAGCATGCGGAAATCACCAACACCTGAGGCTGCCAGCGTTTTCATGGGGCCTGCTGAAATGGCATTCACTCGAATATTTTTCTCGCCCAGGTCTTTTGCCATGTAGCGAGTGCTGGCTTCCAGCGCAGCTTTGGCAACACCCATGACATTATAGTGTGGGATGGCTTTCTCAGACCCATAATAGGTGAGGGTCACCATGCTGCCGCCATTTGTCATCATTTTTTCGGCACGTTGGCCAACGGCGACAAAACTGTAGGCAGAGATATTCATGGTCATGGCGAAATTTTCTGGTGTGGTATCAATATAGCGGCCACGCAGCTCATTTTTGTCAGAATAGCCAATGGCATGGACAAAAAAGTCGATGCTGTCCCATTTAGCTTTCAGTTTTTCAAACATGGCATCAATGGAGGCGCCTTCAGATACATCGCATTCTTCAACGAAGTCAGAGCCAATACTTTCGGCCAGCGGGCCAACCCGCTTTTTCAGTGCGTCCCCTTGATACGTGAAGGCGATTTCCGCGCCTTGCTCGGCGCAGGCCTTGGCAATACCCCAAGCCATCGAGCGATCATTGGCAACACCCATGATCAAGCCGCGTTTGCCCTCCATTAATTTGCTCATAGTCAGTCCCGTTTTTTATAGTGACATCAAAGGTTTGATTTTGCGCGCATCCTACACCAAGCGACGGGCGCGTCAATCCGGGATGCTGTTTTCGCCATCAGTATCTGCGGCAGGTTTTACACTCTCAGGTAAGGCTTCTTCACTGTTGGCGAAGGTATAGGCGGCATTAAGCTCTGCGCCTAAAACAAAGCCGAGACTGACCATAAAGCAAAAAAGCTGCATGATAACCACCCCTGCCAGTGAGCCATACATAAGGTCATAATTGCCTAAATACTTCAGGTATATAGACAAGCCTTTGGCGGTTGCGATTAAGACGGCAAGGCTTAAAAGCGTACCCGGAAGCCGAAAGCTATTGGCGAGATTGCGCGGTGTGAGTGCCAGATAAACGCTGTAGAGCCCCAACAGCAAAAGTGTGGGTGAGACCAGCAGACTTAAGTAGCTCCAGATTTCATTGATGCCGCCTGAAACCACATCAGGAAACAGGTTTGTTAAGGCCTTCAGCAAGGGAGGTCCCAGCACCAAAATTGACATGGCTGCGATAACCGCGACGGCACCAAAAATAACGACAGCAAGGCTTTCCAGACGCCTGATCCATATGGCCCTTGCATGTTCCCGGCCAAAAGCCTTGATCAAAACTTCACGCGCGGCTTCCACACCGATGGCTGCCGTCCAGATCGCAAACAGGATCGAACCGGTTAAAATTTCAGCACCCGTGTTTTTTACGATGCCTTCAATCGGGCCGTCCAGTACGCCGGCCACTTCCGGAGGGAGAACCGATAACATAAAAGCAATGCTTTCAAGCCCGCGTTCGGTCTGGCCCAGAAATCCGGATAACGCGACGATAAAAATGATGAAGGGAAAGAGCGATAACATTGTGAGAAAAGCCATGTTGCCGGCTGCAGCCAGCGCATCATTTTGCATGAAGAATGACAAGGCTCTCTGCCAAATTTCAAGATGTCTCTTGAGTTTGCTCCCACGATATTTTGTTAGTGCATTCATAATGTCCTGACTAATTCAGATGCCCGGATTTATTCAGAAATTCAGGCCGCTTCAGCGGCTTTTTTCAATCAAAATCCTTGTTCAGGCAGAAGCTCTGTTCAATTCAGTCCAGCTTTTTTACGCACCGCATTGCCGTCCCGTGGTTCCCAGTCTTTGATCCGCTTTTCCAGATCCAGGTCCCGTGCGGCAGGCAGTACGATCTTCAGCGTTACATACATGTTGCCCACTTTATCTTTACGCGTAACGCCCTTTCCTTTGAGGCGTAGGCGTTTGCCTGTGGAGCTGTTGCGTGGGATACGAATAGTAAGGCGGCCACTGGGCGTAGGCACCTGGATATCGCCGCCAAGCACAGCCTCATCAAGGGAAATTGGCAGGTCAAGATGGATATCATCCCCAACACGGGTGTAATAGGGGTGTTTTGATATCCGGACTTCAACAAGTGCATCGCCTTTGGGCGCGCCGGCCACACCAGGCCCGCCCTGACCAGAAAGCCTGATCACCTGACCGTCTTTGATGCCTGCGGGCACTTTTATATCAACACTGCGACCATCATTGAGCTTTAGGCGTCGGTCGCCACCTGTAATCGCCTCTTCAAAGCCGACTGTTACCTGATAGCTAATATCAAGCCCTTTATTACGTCCAGCACTGGCATAAGGGTCGTTGGTGTTTTTTCCCCCACTGCGATGGCCATTGAAGCTAAAAAACTCAGAAAATAAATCTTCCGCATCGTTCATGTCAAACGCAGCCCCGCGCTGGGGTCCCCGACCAAATCCGCCTCCCGGAAATCCACCGTGGTTGCCAGCACCAAATCCCGCAGGGGCTTTTGGGTTACCGTCTTCGCCGATTTCGCCGCGATCGTAACGCGCACGCTGGTCTTTATCGCTGAGTATGCTGTAAGCGGCTGAAACCTCTTTAAAGCGATCTGCGATTTTTTTATTGTCTTTGTTGCGGTCGGGATGCAATTTTTTGGCGAGCGTACGATAGGCTTTTTTAATATCAGCCTGTGACGCTCCTTTTTGTATTTCCAGCCGCTTGTATAGATCGTTCATATGATTGTTTCGAATGCAAAAACAGGTTACTAAATCAATTGCTTGACTATCATATATAATGCAACAAACGCGATACAATATTTATACGGGATACTTAATTTTTTTTATTGCCGTGTTGTGAAACGCCGATAATACAGGCTTGCTATCAGGTTACCGGGATGAAAAAGACTGCCAAATTTTCTGTGCCTTTTGATTTGTTGAACGACTGGCTTGCAGAAGCGAAAAAAAGTGAGACCAATGACCCTGATGCTGTGGCCTTGGCAACTGTGGACGCAACCGGTGCGCCGAGCATGCGTATGGTGTTGATGAAAGGCTGCGATGAGCGCGGGCTGGTTTTTTATACCAATTTGGGTAGTAAAAAAGCGCTGGAGTTGGGCGACAATGCAAACGCTGCCATGCTTTTTCACTGGAAAAGCCTGCGCAGGCAGGTGCGTATTGAAGGCACTGTTGTGCCTGCGGGTGGGGAAGAGGCAGATGCCTATTTTGCTTCACGCGCTCGGTCAAGCCGTATTGGTGCCTGGGCTTCCAAGCAGTCCCGTCCCATGGAAGGGCGTTTTGAATTTGAAGCTGCCATTGCAAAATATACGGCTAAATTTGGTGCAGGCGACATTCCTCGCCCTGATTTCTGGTCGGGTTTTCGCCTTGAGCCCAAATATTTTGAATTTTGGCAGGACCGGCGTTTCAGGCTTCATGAGCGCATAACCTACCGTCTGGATGCCCAGCGCCAAAATTGGTCACTCACAGAAGTTTATCCCTGAGAGAGTAGGGGGTGCCTTTATAGTGAGTTTCGGCGTGCCGAGGCCAGCCGCAAATATATCTGTCATGTTCCCTGTGTATGGGCAAGGCAAGCCCTATGCTCTATCCTTGTAATGCCTCTCTGGCTTCAAAAAAATCGTAATAAAATGGTCATAAAGCTTGCTGTTATTGCTGGGGGATAAGAAGTGATGATGGCTCTGTGCAATCTCTGGATGGCTCCCATGTTGTGGCGCTTGGTCTGGTGGGTGAAACGGTGCGAAAACAGGCGTGAAGGCAGTTTTGGCGGGAGCAAGCCATATAGCGGTTTAAATTGAATTGCCGTTTTGTTGTCTACAGGGTTTTGACCTTTCTGATTTCTGGGCTAGGTTTTCTCTTATTATACCGTGATCGGTGGATGGAAAGAGGAGGCGAGGATGGATGATGTGCAAAAGGTTGAAACATCTGCGACAAGTATTGCGGAAAAACTAAGTTGCCAGCGAAGTGCTTATTTGGCGGAAGGGTTTGTAACCGCAACGGTTCGCAAAGACCGGCTTAAGCGCGCCCTTGCCTGTTTGATGGACTATAAAGACGATTATGTTCGTTTGATTTCCGAGGATTTTGGCAACAGGTCAGTGGAAACCACTTTGTTTGCTGATGTGGCGGGCAGCGCAAGCGCGCTCAAAGACGCTATCAAACATGTGGACCGCTGGATGAAGCCCAGCAAACGATCCCTGCCATTTCCGCTTGGGCTTTTGGGTGCAAAAGCCGAGGTGGTGCCCCAGCCAAAAGGGGTTGTCGGCTTGATAACGCCGTGGAACTTCCCGCTGACAATGGTGTTCGTACCTTTGGCGCAGATGCTGGCTGCAGGCAACAGGGTGATGATCAAACCGTCTGAGGCCACACCCCGCACATCCGCTTTTTTGAAGGAAGTTTTTTCGAAACATTTTGAAGAACGGGAAGTGGTTGTGGTTAACGGAGCGGTTGAAACCAGCCAGGCGTTTGCCAGCCAGCCGTGGGACCATTTGATGTTTACAGGCGCCCCTGCCGTTGGCAAATTGATCATGCGTGCTGCCAGTGAAAACTTGACACCGGTAACTCTGGAACTTGGCGGAAAAAGCCCTGTTGTTGTGGGAAAGAGTGCTGATCTTGATATGGTTGCTGAACGTGTGGCGACGATCAAACTGATGAATGCAGGCCAAATATGCCTAGCACCGGACTATCTGAATATAGATGCCGCCCGACGCGACGATTTTGTCGCTAGGTATACCAAAACAGTCGAAAAAATGTATCCGACGATCTTGTCGAACGATCAATATACGTCGATCATCAGCGCCCGACACCGGGAGCGTATTGAAGGGTATGTTGAGGACGCACGGGCAAAAGGGGCAGATGTTCGGGTGATTAATCCGGCGAACGAGGATTTTGCTGGACAAAATCAGGCCAATAAAATTCCGCCAACCCTTATTCTGGATGCGACAGACGATATGGACGTGATGCAGAATGAAATTTTCGGGCCGGTATTGCCGGTTCGCACATACGGCGATGTTGGCGAGGTGGTTGATTATGTGAATGACCATGAACGGCCGTTGGCGCTTTATTATTTTGGGGCAGACAAAGCCGAGGAAAATAGCGTGCTGACCCGTACCACATCAGGCGGCGTGACAGTGAATGATGCGCTTTGGCATGGTGCGCACGAAAATCTGCCGTTTGGCGGTGTGGGCAACAGCGGTATGGGCCATTATCACGGGTATGAAGGTTTTATGGAATTCAGCCATCAGAAATCGGTGCTGAGGCACCCCAAACTTTCCATTGGAAGCTTGCTTGGCATAGTACCGCCCTATACCGATAAATTAACCAAAAATATTGAGCGACAGCTCAAGTAGCATACGACATCTGAAAGCAAAACTTTATGTATGCCTTTAATTTCAACAGTGTGGCGTCGGCTCTTGTAGAAGACGGTGTTACAGCGCGGCTGGGCGGTGTCTTGTCAGCCCGGTTTTCCGCAAAACGCCCGTTAATTGTTACGGACAAAGGCCTGATGGCCCTGGGGCTTATTAATCCGGTGCTGGCGTCGCTTGGAAAGGTGGATTTGCCTTACGCTGTATATGATGGGGTAGAGGCAGACCCTTCGGAGGCCGTGGTCGAAGCAGCCTTGGCTGCTGCACATATCCACCGGGCTGATATTATCGTCGGGTTTGGTGGCGGTAGTTCGATGGATGTAGCCAAGCTGGTGGCGGTGTTGATGCAAAGCAAGCAGAGACTGCCGGATATATACGGGATTGATCAGGTGGAAGGCGGACGCCTGCCGCTGGTTCTGGTGCCCACGACTGCAGGAACAGGATCCGAGGTTACTCCTATATCGGTGGTAACAACCGGGGCTACACGCAAGATGGGCGTGGTTGATAACGCACTTTATGCGGACCTTGCTATATTGGATGCAGAATTAACCCTCGGTCTGCCGCGCCATATTACAGCGGCTACAGGCATTGATGCGATGGTGCATGCCATTGAGGCCTATACCAGCAGGCATAAGAAAAACCCGGTATCTGATGCGCTGGCACGTCAGGCATTGCTGATGCTGGGCGGCAGCATTGTTCAGGCCTGTAACAATCCCCGTGATATGGGCGCGCGCCGCGAGATGCTTGTTGGTGCGATGCTGGCGGGCAAGGCCTTTGCCAATGCGCCTGTGGGGGCAGTGCACGGGCTGGCTTACCCTCTTGGGGGGCACTTTCATATTCCGCACGGCCTCTCGAATTCGCTGGTCTTGCCGCATGTGCTGGCCTTTAACGCTGAAACCGCGCCTGAACCGTACGAGGATCTGGCCCGATTGATGGGGCAGGGTGAAACAGCGGCCAGTTTTATTGACTGGTTGATCTCTATTGCAGATGCTGTGGGCATCGAACGCCGTCTTAGGGATATGGGCATTGGCCGCAGTGACATTCCGATGCTGGCTGAAGACGCAATGTTGCAAACACGGCTTTTGGTCAACAATCCGCGTGATGTCAGTGAAGAGGATGCACTGCATATTTATGAGGCCGCATGGTGAGCAAAAGTGTGCAAAAACGAGCACGGTCTGTGTATCCACATATGGTGGATATCCCTACGCGCTGGATGGATAATGACATTTATGGCCACGTGAATAATGTTAATTATTACAGTTTTTTTGATACGGCCGTGAACGGGTTTTTGATCAGGGGTGATGCTCTGGATATCCACGGCGGGCCTGTGATCGGTTTTGTGGTTGAAACCAAATGTCAGTATTTTGCGCCGGTCAGTTTTCCCCAGACTATTCAGGCAGGCATTGCTGTCAGTTCAATTGGTACATCCAGTGTACGCTATGAAATAGGTTTGTTTCCTGAAGGGGAGAGCGACCCTGTTGCGGAAGGCTATTTTGTACATGTTTATGTGGACAGAGCGACCCGTCGCCCCACATCACTGTCAGGAAAATTGAGATCGCTGCTGGAGACTATTCAGATTAGCGAATAGATCAGGTTAGCGAATAAATAGGGGCGGAGAGACAATTGGACGTTAAAGACAAAGTGATTGTTATAACTGGCGGCGCAAGCGGGATCGGCAAAGCGCTGGCAGAATTATTTGCTGCTGAAGGCGCAAAAGCCGTTGCTATTGCCGATATGGACTATGAAAGTGCGCAGGCCGTGGCGGAAAGCATTGGCGCGCAGGCAAAAGCCTACCGGCTTGATGTAACCGACGAACAAGCCGTTCATACGGTGGTTGATGAATTTGAAGCTTCAAGCGGCCCAATCGACCTTTATTGCTCAAACGCGGGCATTATTTTCTCTGATGCGCCGGACTGGACAACCATCAGCCAGTCAAACGCCCAGTGGCAAAAAATATGGGAAGTCAATGTGATGGCCCATGTTTTGGCATGCCGGGCGGTGCTGCCACAAATGATTAAGCGGGGGAGTGGCGGTTTTATGGTCACGGGCTCGGCGGCAGGGCTGTTGAGCCAAATCGGGGATACATCTTATTCCACCACCAAGCACGCGGCGGTTGGTTTTGCCGAAAGTCTGGCGATTTCTCACGGGGATGACGGCATTTATGTGGGCTGTATTTGCCCGCAGGCGGTAAAATCCAAAATGACAGCCGATGTCGAGGATAGCTCGGCAGCGGTGGACGGCGTGATGGCGGCAGATGAGTTTGCCCGCCGTGTGTTGGCGCAGATGCGCGAAGGCCGGTTTATGATCCGTCCACATGAAACCGTTGAGCAATATTTCCTCAATAAGGCACAGGATTATGACCGCTGGATTGGTGGTATGCGTAAATTCAGACGGCATCAAATGGAAACCACCGGCAAACCGGTTTAGAGTCAGACTTTAGGGATATCATTATGGACTATACGAAACTTTTGGATTTCACGGGCAAAACAGTGTTTGTGAGTGGCTCGTCGCGTGGCATTGGCGAAGCCACGGTACGCGCTTTTGCAGCCAACGGCGCAGATGTGATTGTCTCCAGCCGTGATCAGGCGGCCTGTGAGGCCGTAGCGGCTAGCATCCGAGAGGACGGCGGCAAAGCACAGGCCAAAGCCTGTCATGCAGGTAAAATGGACGATGTTGCCGCTGTTTTTGATTGGATCAAGACCCAATACGGCAAGCTGGATGTGTTGGTAAATTGCGGCGGCACCAACCCTTATTATGGCCCAATGGCCGAAACTCCGGAAGGCGCGTTTGACAAAACCGTCGATGTGAACCTCAAGGGGCCGTTTTATCTGTCATCAAAAGCTATTGAAATGATGAAGGGTGCGGGCGGCGGCGCGATTGTGAATGTAGCGTCAATCAACGGCCTGACACCTGGCCACCACCAGGGCATTTATTCAATGACCAAAGCAGCTATGATCAATATGACCAAGGCTTTCGGGCGCGAATACGGTGTTGACGGTATCAGGGTCAATGCTATTTGCCCCGGGCTTATTGACACCAAAATGACAACAGTGTTCACATCTAACGAAGACCTGCTAACGTCTGTTACCAGCCAGTTCCCGATCCCGCGTGCGGGTAAGCCGGACGATATGGTTGGTGGGGTGCTGTATCTGGCGTCAGATGCCGCAGCCTTTACCACGGGCACAACACTGGTGATGGACGGCGGCGTGACCGCTTAAGGGGCAGACCGTGGAAGAATTGAATAAAACAGTGGTTGTGCGTGAAGGCGAAGAGCTTGACGCGGCCATGATTGACCAGGTTTTGCGGGCGCGCATTGATGGGCTTGAAGGAACGCCTGTTATTCGCCAGTTTGCCAGCGGGCACTCGAACCTGACCTACAGTATCCAGTATGCAGACCGCAGTCTTGTGCTGCGCCGTCCGCCTTTTGGCACAAGACCAAAATCCGGGCACAGCATGATCCGCGAATTTCGGGTAATGAATGCGCTAAAGCCCGCCTTTCCTGCTGTTCCGGAAACATACTTTCATATCCCTGATGAGGAAAGCCCACTGGGTGCTGAATTTTATGTGATGGAACAGGTGGAAGGCCGCAAGCTGGATCGCGATATCCCGGAAAGTTGGAATTTTGGGGCGGAAGAGGGGCGAAAGCTGTGTTTGTCGTTTTTTCACAAGCTGATCGAGCTTCATAAAGTGGATTATAAGGCCATTGGCCTTGCTGAATTTGGTAAACCCGAAGGGTATGTAGAGCGTCAGGTGCTGGGCTGGAACCGGCGGTTCGAAAAAGCGCTCACTGACGATGTGGAACCTTTTGAGGATGTGCGCAGGTGGCTTGAGGACAATATGCCTGCGGGTGAGGTTGGGCACAGCATACTACACGGTGACTACAGGCTTGATAATGTGATCCTTTGTGCTGATAACCCTTTTGAAATCAAGGCGATACTCGATTGGGAGATTAGCGCGCTTGGTGACCCATTGATGGACCTCGGCAATACGCTGGCATACTGGTCGCAAGTGGGGGATCCTGACGAAATACTGATGATGCGCATGCAGCCATCAAATGCGCCCGGCATGCTAACACGCACAGAAATTTGCGAAATTTACGAAGCCGAGACTGGTTTTGATCTCTCGAACATCAATTATTATCTGGTTTATGGTGTGTTCCGCCTTGCAGTGATTTTGCAGCAGATTTATTATCGCTATTACCACGGCCAAACCAAAAACCCCGCCTTCGCCGCCTTTGCAGGCCGCACCGATATGCTCGGCAATTATGCAAGAACGTTGATTGAGAAGGGCTGAAGGTGGCTATTTATATTTCCAACGCTTTTAATTCCCCAAAAATTTGGTAGGCAGTATCCAGTAGCATCAGGGCATTCCAGCTATCTTGGAATGTAGCGGCGTAGGGCAGCCCATGTGCGTTGTAGTGCCTGTTACGAGGATGGGTCTTGAGAGGGGCGGGTGTTAAAGCTAATTCAAAATCGGCAAACGTTTCATCTTGGAGTGTTTTAAGTGCATAGTATCCTATGATTCCACCAACTGCGGCAACGCTGACCTGCATGATGGGCGATTCTTTTTCCTTGAATAAATCAGCAATTTTTTTTCTTAATTTATGTCCTTGAGATTTACTAGGGTGGTTATCTAGATGTCGTTTGAAATTATTGTCCTCAAGGCAAAATTCTCTAGCCAACCCTTCGATCTCAGGAAAAACTGCACGGCAAACAGCAATATACCCCTTTGCTCTATGGGCATTAAGGATTTGTCTGTGTGTAACTATTCTATGTTGTTCTGCAATAGCCCGAGGTAGCCGTTTACTTAAATGCCCTCTGATGCTTTTCCAGTTTTCCCTCAAATGATTTTCAGTTTGGGGGCAATCGGAAAAGTCATGTTCTTCGTCTAAATATTTCCAAAGTATAGTATGGGGCACCCAGTTGTTGTTTTTAGTTTCCTTAATGAATCTTTCCACTTTTTTTAGTCGTTTGCTAAATTTGTCTGTTGGAAATTTGATATTCAGTATGGGAATTGACAGATTTTGTAACCTAGGAAGTTCTATGTTTATTTTTTCCAAATTTTGAAGAGGTTTAAGTGCGTACTTGAGGTGATTAGAAAGCTTCTTTGTCGCTTTAGACGCTTTCCCTAACTCTTTGGCTAGAGGCGAAATCGAGTTCGACATAGTTTGTGCTAAATCAGATTGCCGGAGAAACATCTCAGCTTTGTTAATTTTAATGGAGGCCGGTTTGATTTTCATCTCAATCCTTCAGCTTTTCTTTTTCCTCTGCTGTCAGGCGCAGCAGGCTTTCCTGTGAGGTGGAAGCGATAAGCCGACCATCGGCACAGTATAAGGCACCGCGCGCTAGCCCACGCCCTTTGCCTGACCAGTAACCCTCAGTTTTATAAAACACCCACTTGTCCACCCGGAAACTATCGCGGTGAAACCACATGGCATGGTCAAGGCTGGCGACGGTTTTCAGGCGCGGGTCACGCGGGATCATGGCATGGGGCCTGAGGTTTGACGACAGGAAAGCAAAATCCGAAATATAGGCCAACAGCCGGGCATGTACGGGTTGGCTGGCTTCAATTTCTTCCTTGAGCTTGAACCAGTATCCTGTGATCGGGCTTTTGGGTTGAGGGTTTTCCAGGTCCATTCGGTCGATTGAGCGCATTTCAAATGGCATATAGAGGCGGTTTTTGGGTTGTTTGCCGTAGGCGCGCAGGATGCGGGAATAATAATCCTCGTCGTCGTCCAAATCTTCTGGGCGCGGGACATCGGGCATATCAATCTGATGGTACACACCTTCTTCGCCCACATGGAAGGAGGCCGCGATGGTAAAAATGGCTTCACCGTTCTGGATAGCAACCACCCGGCGGGTGGCAAAACTGCGGCCATTGCGAATGGGATCAACATCATAAATGATTGGCTGGCCCGCGATGCCGGGCCTGAGGAAATAACTGTGGAATGAATGCAGGCGAAATTCGGGTTCGACAGTAAGCGTAGCTGCCTCCATGGCCTGTGCAATCACATGGCCACCAAATACATGCTTGTTGGGCCAATCATTGGGTTCACCGCGAAACAGAAGTGTGTCAATGCGTTCAATCGCGAGCGCGTCGATTATGGGCTGAACAGAAGACATATATTATGGTCCTAATGGCGAATTTTTTTGTTCGCAGGCTGTTTTAATCGCGGAAACCGGGGTCGAGCCGGTCCATCTTGCGCAGAAGGGCAGGCCACACAAAATTATCAGCACCGTTAGCTCCTGCAACCACACGCAGGTCCCTGACTGCGTTAGCGATAGCTTCTTCGCTCATAGGATGAAGCGGTGCGCCTGTGCTCTGCGACAGGATTTGGATTTTGCAGGCTTTTTCAAGGAAAAACATCAGCTCAAACGCTTTGGCAACGGTTTCACCAGCAGTCACGGTGCCGTGGTTTCTGAGAATAATAGCGCTTTTATCACCCACGTCGGCGAGCAGACGTTCTTTTTCACCGTCGTTGACGGCAAAGCCTTCATAGTCATGGTAGGCTACATTCGCCCATGCTGGAATGCTGCTTTGGCACAAAAGCGCAAGGCCGTCTTTCTGGTTTGATACAGCAACCCCGTAATCTGTGTGCAGGTGGATGACACAGTTGGCATCCTCCCGTGCGCTGTGAATGGCACTGTGGATCACAAACCCTGCCGCATTGGGAATATAGGGAGTGTCCATCAACAAATTACCGTTCAGGTCAACCTTAACCAGGCTGGAGGCCGTAATTTCTTCAAACATCAGCCCCAGGGGGTTGATCAGAAAATGATGGTCTGTGTCTGGAATGCGCATTGAGAGATGGGTATAAATCAGGTCATCCCAGCCAAAATCAGCGCAGAGCCGGTAAGCTGCGGCCAGATTAACACGCGCCTCCCATTCCTCGGCAGAAACCTGATCTTTCACTGAAGGGTGGTTTAAAATGCCGGGCTTTGCCATGATGTGTCTCCTGACCACTTGAAATGATAGATTAATGTCAAAATCACTATAAAATTTCTGCTCTACGGATGGTAGGGCGTTTTTGTGCGCTGACCAACGACAGTGCGACTAATAGTCCTTGCTGTTGGGGTGGTTTGCGGCATAGCTGCGCACTGGTTCGCGGCTTACCCCGGCCACGGATTGCACCGCAAGCGGAATATGTTTACCAGCCGCATGAAGCCATTTTCCTGACCGGAAGCGTAAAATCAGCATCACGGCTTTGATCACATAATCAGCAATGATGACAGCATAGAGCATTTCGACCGGCCCCTCTGCCATATATACGGCTATACCAATCGAAAGTCTGCCGACGATCATGCCGGCAAAACTAACCAAAAGCGGATAGCGGGTATCCCCGCCGCCGCGCAGTGCACCGCCAATGGCAAATTCAATTGCCATCAAGGGCTGCACAACCGCCAAAATCACAATGAAATATTCAGTATGGGCACGGACTTCGGGATCAATTGACAAAAGCGCCGCCAAAGGTTCGCGCAATATATAGGTCAGAATGGAAAGAAACGTCATGCCGTAGATGGCAAGCCGCATTGCAGCCCAGCCATTTTGCATTGCTGCGGCTGCATTGTTTGCGCCCAGGCTTTGCCCCGAAAGGGTTGCGCTGGCGGCACCAAAGCCAAGCCCCACAACAATGCAAACACTTAGCACGGTAATGCCCATGCCGTAGGCCGCGAGCGCGGCAGTGCCGTAGCCACTGACCAGAACCATAAAGGCCAGAAAGCTGGATTGGATCAATATTTGTTCCATTGCGGCAGGCATGCCAATGTGAAGCAAATGGGATAACCGTCTTCTGTCAGCCACGGCCTTGGGAACAGGTTTAAGCTCGTAGCGGGAAAAGCCCCATTTGACTGCAAACCAGATAACGATGGTGAGTTGCCCAAAAGCCGCACCGTAGGGGATGCCGACGACGCCCATTTGGGGAAGGCCAAACAGCCCGTGCACAAGCGTGTATGACCCAAGCACTGCAAAAAACGTAGCAAAAGCGCTAAAAACCAGTGGGCGCACCACATCACCGATAGCACGGAAGCTGGTGGCAATGGTTAAAGCCAGCGCAAATATAAAGTTCAGGGCAGCGGCGGGGCGGATATAGGCGATAGCCAGCTCGGTTGTGTGTGCATCAAGGTTGAAAATTGCAACAAATTCAGGCGCAAAACGATAGGTGACAAACCCAAGGACCAAGGACATCAGTACCGAAAGCGATAGCGATGTTGTTGTCGCGGCTGATGCTTCCGTTTGGTCATCAGCACCCCATGCACGGGCTACAACGGCGGTTGTCGCGACCGAAAGCGCTATTGCTGCTGCCATCAGTAGGAAATGAACCCGTCCGCCAGTAACAACCGCTGCGCTGGCCTCAGGCCCAAACGGGGCCACGATCCATAACTGTGCAAATGAAATAGAAACCATCAATATGTTGCTGATGATGTTTGGACCAGCAAGTCGCCAGACTTTCTGATAGTTCAGCTCATTTGCCGATGCAGATTTGGATATGGACGTGGATTTAGGCATAGAGATGAACTGAGGGTCCCATAAAATAACAATATTCGCAAAAAAACGCAAAGAAGTGCGTTTGCAATCTTGACTTAGGGCGAACGCGACCGATGTCACTGCTAGAGCAAATATTGGCGATCTAATCAGCTATGAATTGCCATAATGACGCTACGAAACATTCAGTGTGGGGCCTGCGGGCTTTTACTTGCAGAGTGTCGGGCATCTGGCCAGAAGTGAAATCTGGAATTGGAAGGATTTTTGTATGAGTAACCTGGAAACGTTTCGCAGTGAAACCCGTGATTGGCTGGAGGAAAACTGCCCGCCTTTGATGCGTAAACCATCATCTGGTGAAGACGATATTTGCTGGGGCGGACGCAACTTTGTTTTTCAGTCCGAGGACCAGAAATTGTGGCTGGAGCGCATGGGCACGCGCGGTTGGACAGTACCAACCTGGCCAACGGAATATGGCGGCGGCGGGCTTTCCAAAGAAGAAGCAAAAATACTGGCGGCTGAAATGCGCCGTATCAAGGCGCGCACACCCTTGATTTCCTTTGGTATCTGGATGCTTGGCCCCGCACTGTTGAAGTTTGGCACACATGAGCAAAAGCTTGAGCATTTGCCAAAAATTGCGCGAGGGGAAATTCGTTGGTGCCAGGGATACTCAGAACCAAATGCCGGTTCGGATTTGGCGGCACTGGCTACCAAAGCCGAAGATAAGGGTGATCATTATATCCTTAACGGCCAGAAGGTCTGGACATCCTATGCGGATAAAGCCGACTGGATTTTCTGCCTTGTTCGCACGGATTTTGAAGTCAGCAAGCATAACGGCATCAGTTTTGTGCTGTTTGATATGGCCAGCGAAGGTGTATCCGTTAAGCCTATATTGCTGATCTCCGGCAATTCACCGTTCTGCGAGACTTTTTTTGATAATGTCAGGGCCGATAAGGCCAATCTTATTGGTGAGGAAAACAAGGGCTGGACTATTGCTAAATATCTGCTGACGCATGAACGTACCGGCATTAGCGACATGGGTTTGCCAGCCCCTTTGAATGCTCTGGCAACCGAGAAACGTGGCACGGTTGACGGTGAAATTGCCGATAAAATGCTGAGACATCAGATAGCAGAGCATGAAATTGATGCAGCGGCCTTTGTATTCACCCTTGAACGCGCCAAGGACGAAGCCAAGGCTGGTGGTGAGCTTGGGGCGTTTTCCTCCATGCTGAAGGGGTACGGAACCGAGCTGAATAAAGCGAGGCATGAATTGATCCTGAAGGTGAATGGGTCGGATGCATTTGAATGGGAAGGCCAATTTTCAAATGAGGGTGCCATTGCCCGCCAGTGGCTGCGCACCAAAGGGAACTCCATTGAGGGTGGCACAACCGAAGTGCAGCTTAATATCATTGCAAAACGCATTCTGGATTTGCCAACGTAGGGAGTTTGAACATGGCTTTAATACTGAACGAAGAACAACAGCTCCTGAAAGAATCCGCAGATGGGTTTTTTGCCGAAAAGGCACCGATCAGCCAGTTGCGCCACTTACGCGACAGCAAAAATGAAGTTGGGTACGATCAGAGCCTGTGGAAAGACATGGCCGAAATGGGATTTGCGGGCATTTTGGTCAGCGAGGATCACGGGGGCGCTGATTTTGGGCTTGTGGGCGCAGGCATTGTCGCGGAAGCCATGGGAAAAAACCTTTCCGCATCACCGTATCATGCCAGCTCAATCGTTGGTGCGTCCATCATCGCGGCTGGTGGCAACGAACAGCAAAAAGCAAGCTTGCTGCCTGCAATTACGGCGGGTGAAACCGTGGCAACACTTGCGGTGGATGAAACAGGCCAGCATGATCCCGAAGGTTCAGTACTGGCCGCAGAAGCGTCAGACGGCGGCTATAAACTGTCGGGCATGAAAACCTTTGTACAGGAAGGCGGGGCCGCTGATCAGTTTATTGTATTAGCGCGTACATCCGGCAATGCAGGGGACCGGGACGGGTTGAGCCTGCTTCTGGTTGAGCGAAGGGCAGGCGGGCTTATCGTTGATAGTACAGCAATGGCGGACAGTCGCGGCTGGGCCCGGTTGACATTTGAAGGGGTGCAGGTGGCAGCAGATGCTTTGCTCGGTGAAGAAGGCAAGGCTATGGATGTGCTTGAGCCTGTGCTTGACAAGGCGCGCATCATACTGGCGGCTGAATTGCTGGGTATGGCGCAGGAATGCCTTGATCGTTCGGTCGCTTACCTTAAGGAGCGCAAGCAATTTGGTGTTTTGATTGGCAGCTTTCAGGGCTTACAGCACCGGGCGGCGGAGCTTTACGGTGAAATTGAAGTGACAAGGTCAGCAATTTTAAAAGCCTTGCAAGTTGCGGACATGGGCGGAGACTTTCGCTGGTTTGCGAGCCTTGCAAAAGCAAAAGCCTGTAAAACGGCAGAACTTGCCACCAATGAAGCCATCCAGATGCACGGCGGCATTGGTATGACGGATGAGTTTGACATTGGGTTTTTCATTAAGCGTGCACGTACAGTGCAGGCGCTTTACGGTGATTTCAATTACCATGCGGACCGTTTTGCACGCTGCGCGGGCTATTGATGGTTTGGGTGCCAAGCTTTGAGTGAACAGAAAAAGGCTGCTGCATGTTTGAAGATTTAGATTTACCAGAACTTGATCCGGGCACACCCATTGATGCTGTGCTGAATATGTTGACAGCGGACGGCATGCCGTTTGCCACTCGTGAAGACCATATCCGGGGCACCGACCATACGGTGTTTATAAACCAGCCGGGCTCGCTTCGTGACGTTTTCATGATGATATCGGCCTACGGGGATAAGGAGTTTCTTGTTTACCGTGATGAACGCCTGACTTTTGGCGAGGTTACCGGTAAAGCGTCAATGCTGGCACAGGCGCTCGTTGCTGATTTTGGTGTTAAAAAGGGTGACAGGGTTGCGCTGGCGATGCGCAACTACCCTGAATGGCCTGTAGCTTATATGGCGATTGTTGCCGCTGGTGGTATTGCGGTTTTGATGAACGCCTGGTGGGGTGAAGAAGAGCTTGAGTGGGCCATTAAAGACTGTGGTGCAACACTTGCTATTGCAGACGCTCCGCGTGCCGCGCATCTGCATGCTGCCCATCCTGATCTTCCTGTTATTGTTGCCCGCGACGCTGTCCCTGACGGCAAAAGCTTTTATGATTACCATACAGTTTTAGCGGGCAAAAAGGTTGGCGCATGGCCCAGTCTGGAGCTAGGGCCGGACGATATGGCGATGATGGTTTACACTTCTGGTTCTACCGGTTTCCCCAAGGGGGCCATGTCTGATCACCGGGCGGTTATCGCAGTATTGTTCAATTGGATTTGTGTTGGGCTTGCGCTCAAAATGCTGGGGCGTGTCAACCCGGACCCTGATTTTCAGCCCGTTATGATGGTTGCTGTACCGTTTTTCCATGTCACAGGCCTGTTGCCTGTCTTGATGGTATCTGCCATTGCCGGGCGAAAACTGATTTTGATGCACAAATGGGATGTTGAAGAAGCCTTCACTCTTATTGAACGTGAAGGCGTGACGGCTTTTACTGGTGTGCCGACCATGTCTTTTGAAATGGCGGCTTCACCGCTGCGCGAAAAATATGACCTTTCCACCCTGGCGGATATTGGTGGCGGCGGTGCCGCACGGCCGCCCGAGCATGTGAAGCTGATTGCTGAAGCTTTTGAAGGAGCAAACCCGGGTATTGGTTATGGCCTTACCGAAACCAATGCTCTGGGGGCGATTTTGTCCGGTGAAGAATATCTGGCTCGCCCTGCAAGCACCGGCAGGCCCATGCCGCCGATGATGAAAATTAAAATTATGGATCCGGGTAGCAACGAGCTGCCAACTGGCGAGCGCGGCGAGATATGGATCAAAAGCGTGGTCAATGTTGTTGGGTATTGGAATAACCCGAAAGCCACAGCTGAAGCCTTCACAGACGGCTGGTTCCGCACAGGTGATGTGGGCTATCTGGATGAAGAGAACTATCTATATATCGTTGACCGGTTGAAGGATATTATCATTCGTGGCGGCGAAAATATCAGCACGATTGAGGTAGAAGGTATTTTGCATGCCCAGCCAGACGTGGAAGACGTTATGGTTATGTCCCTGCCGTGTGACCATATGGGTGAAATCGTTGGTGCTGTTATTGTGCCGAGGGGTGATGGTTTGAACAAGACAGCAATGCTGTCCGAAGCTGGAAAGCATCTGGCCAAATATAAATTGCCTGAGCAAATATGGGTCCGTGATGAACCCTTCCCGTTGATAGCATCAGGAAAAATCGACCGAAAAGCTGTGCGTGCGCACTATCAAGGCCTGTGGAAGGCTGAAAAAGAAGGAAATACATGATGGATTTGGGCCTTAGCAAGCGATCAGCCGAACTGCGGGAAAAAATACGCCTTTTTATTGACGAGCATGTCCTGGCTGTTGAAGAGGAGTATCACACAGAAGTTGGCAAGAACGGCAGCCGCTGGGAATTCACAGCCCGCATGACGGAAATCATGGAGGGCTTGAAAACTGAAGCCCGCAAGCAGGGTTTATGGAATTTCTGGCTCACCGGGTCTGACGCGGGTTATGGGCTTTCGACCGTTGAATATGCTTATCTGGCGGAAGAAATGGGCCGGTCCCAACTGGCGGCGGAGGCTTTCAATTGCAGTGCGCCGGATACAGGCAACATGGAAGTGATCGAACGCTACGGTACTGCGGAGCATAAAGAAAAATGGCTGAAACCGTTGCTGGAAGGCAAAATTCGCTCCGCATATTTGATGACAGAGCCTGATGTTGCGTCTTCGGATGCAACCAACCTGGAGATGAGCGCTGTATTGGACGGTGACGATTATGTGCTGAACGGTGAAAAACACTGGGCTTCGGGCGCAGGCGACCCACGCTGTTCAATTTATGTGGTGATGGTGAAAACCGGCGGCGATGACATACCGCGAAAAAACCGCCACAGCATGATTTTTGTCGAAGCCAAAACAGCAGGTATCGAGATTTTGCGCCCGATGATGGTCTTTGGCCATGATGATGCGCCGCATGGGCACATGCATATTCGCTTCACCAATGTTCGTGTGCCAAAGGAAAATCTTGTTTTGGGCGAAGGTCGTGGTTTTGAAGTGTCACAAGGGCGCCTTGGCCCTGGCCGTATTCACCACTGTATGCGGTCTATTGGCTCGGCAGAGCGCGCGCTTGAACTGTTATGCAAGTGCGCCACAACGCGCGAGGCGTTTGGTCGTCCGCTTGCCAAGCTGGGTGCTAACTATGACATTATCGCTGAAGCGCGCATCGAAATTGAAATGGCGCGTCTGTTGTGCCTTAAAGCTGCTTACATGATGGATACACTGGGCACGCAAGCCGCCCAGCCTTATATCTCGCAGATTAAGGTTGTGGCCCCCAGAATGGCACTGAAGGTCATTGATGAAGCCATGCAGATGCACGGTGGGCGCGGCATTAGCCAGGACTTCCCGCTGGCGGCCATGTGGCACGGGCAGCGCACCTTGCGCTTTGCAGATGGGCCAGACGCCGTGCACCGGATGGTGATAGCGCGCACAGAACTTAAAAAATACCGCTCCAACAGCGTTTAGGGATATCCTTAATGGACATTGGAAAACTATTCGATATCAGCGGTAAGGTCGCGCTTGTAACCGGCGGTGGCTCTGGTATTGGCACAATGGCAACCGAGGCGTTGGTGCGCGCAGGCTGCAAGGTCTATATCGCGTCGCGCAGGCTAGAAAGCTGTGAGGCCGTTGCAGACGAACTGAACAAGCTGGGACTGGGCGAGGTTATTGCGCTTCAGGCTGATTTGATGACAGCAGACGGTACGGAAAAGCTGGCGAAGGCAATTCTTGAGCGCGAGCAAACCCTTCATATTCTGGTGAATAACAGCGGTATGACATGGGGGGCACCGTTTGATGAATTCCCGCGCAGTAAATGGGATGATATTTTCAAACTCAACGTCACTGCCGTTGCAGATCTGACACGCCTGCTGTTGCCAATACTGCGAAAAACAGGCACAGCAGAGGACCCGGCACGGGTGGTGAATCTGGGCTCGGTTGTTGGCACACGGCCCTCATCAAATACAGCATACAGCTATGCGGCATCCAAGGCTGCCGTGCACCATCTGACACGCATGCTTGCCAACGAGCTTGGCAATGACCATGTAACCGTGAACGCAGTTGCACCGGGCCCATTCCCGAGCCGTATGATGGCGCATGTAACCGATGACGAAAACCGCCGCAAAGCGATGGAGGCGGGTGTGCCGCTTCACCGTGTGGGAGAGCCTGAAGACATCGCCGGGGTTTTGTTGATGCTGACATCCCGGGCAGGCAGTTATATTACGGGCGCTATTATTCCGTTAGATGGAGGGCTGTCAGCCTTACCATAAAAACGACTCGAACGAATCAATATGATTCGTTTTAATTAAATGATTCGAAACAATTGCTTATAAGCAAATCTTGAATCATCACTCGAATCTTCAATGAGGGGGCTAAAATGAGCAAAACTGTTTCAAAAGAAGAGCTTAAAGATTATATCGGTAAGGAAACCGGTGTCTCTGACTGGTTCCTGATTGATCAGGATCGCATCAATAAATTTGCGGACGTTACGATGGATCATCAATTTATCCATGTTGATCCTGAGGCTGCCGCAAAAACACCGTTTGGCACCACAATCGCGCACGGTTTCCTGACATTATCCATGCTAGCCCATCTTGGTTCGGGCTCAATGCTGGAAGTTGAAGGTGCTGTGATGGGTATCAATTACGGTACGGAGAAAGTGCGGTTCCTGAGCCCTGTAAAGGTAGACAGCGAAATTCGTGCCCGGGTGAAGCTTGCTGATGTTACCGAAAAAGGGGGCGGGCGTTTGCTGCTGAAGAATGAAATTACTATTGAAATAAAAGGTGAAAAACACCCGGCGCTGATTGCCGAGTGGTTGACGATGGTTGTGCTTGGTTAGGGCCTGCCGCGAAATATGGAGAGTAAAATGAGTATTCGATTTGATGACCAGGTGGCAATTGTTACAGGTGCGGGCGGCGGTTTGGGCCGTAGCCACGCGTTGGCGCTGGCAGCGCGCGGTGCCAAAGTTGTTGTGAATGACCTTGGCGGTGATGTAACAGGCAGGGGCGGCTCGTCCGCTGCTGCTGAAGCGGTGGTCAAGGAAATCACAGACGCTGGCGGTGAGGCCATTGCCCACGGTGCCAACGTATGCGATGCGAGCCAAGTGGCTGATATGGTGAAAACCACCATGGACAAATGGGGCCGTATTGATGTGTTGGTCAACAACGCGGGTGTGCTGCGGGATAAAACCTTTGCCAAAATGGAAATCGAAGACTTTAACTTTGTTGTTCAAATTCACCTGATGGGGTCTGTCACCTGCACTAAGGCCGTATGGGAAATTATGCGTGGTCAGGGCTATGGCCGCATTGTGATGACAACATCATCCTCGGGCCTTTACGGCAACTTTGGCCAGGCGAACTATGGTGCTGCCAAAATGGCACTGGTTGGGTTTATGAACACACTTTGCCTGGAAGGTGCAAAATATAACATCAACGTGAATTGCCTTGCCCCAATGGCGGCAACACGGATGACCGAAGGCCTGCTGCCGGCAAAGGCGCTTGAGCTTTCAACACCTGAATCAGTGACAACAGGCCTGTTAACACTGTGTGATGAAGGTGCGCCGAACCGCACGATCCTGTGTGCGGGTTCTGGCGGATTTGCCAAAGCAGTGGTGTATGAAACCGAAGGTATTTACCTGACACCGGACGAGCAAACGCCTGAGAATGTACGCGCTGCAATGGAACAGATTTCCGTGTCTGAAGGCCAGCAGGAATATGTGCAGGGCGGGCAGCAATCCATGAAGTTTGTCGGCAAGGCTGCGGCTGCGCTTGGCGTAAAATTATAAAGCCAGCATGGCTATACACAAAGGAACCCCCCAATGAGAGAAGCAGTGATTGTATCCACAGCGCGCACGCCAATAGGCCGCGCATACAGAGGGTCGTTTAACGCCACACTGGCCCCCACCCTTGGTGGCCACGCCATCGAGCATGCGGTGAAACGCGCGGGTATTGACGGTGCCGAGGTTGATGATGCGATTATGGGCTGTGCGCTGACCCAGGGTTCGTCAGGCACAAATATCGGGCGCTTGACGGCCATGCGGGCGGGTCTGCCAACCAGCGTGTCCGGTATGACAATCGACCGGCAGTGCTCATCTGGTATGATGGCGATTGCAACAGCTGCCAAACAGATCATCTGTGACGGTATGGATGTGACCGTGGGCGGCGGCCTTGACAGTATTTCCGTCGTGCAGAATGAGCATATGAACCGCCACTATGCCGTGGACCCTAGCCTGGTTGCAATGCATCCCCATATGCATATGCCGATGCTGCAAACGGCTGAGGTTGTTGCCAAGCGGTACGGAGTTAGCCGCGAAACAATGGATGCCTACGCGCTTCAGTCTCAGCAGCGCACCCATGCGGCCCAGCAGGCAGGCAAGTTTGACGATGAAATCGTGTCGCTGGCGACCAAAATGGGCGTGATGAACAAGGAAACCAAGGAAATTGCCTTCCATGATGTGTGCCTTGAAAAAGACGAAGGCAACCGGCCGGAGACAACATTGGAAGGCCTTTCCGGCCTGAAAACAGTGATTGAAGGCGGCACCATTACCGCAGGCAACGCCAGCCAGCTTTCTGACGGTGCGTCAGCGGCAGTGCTGATGGAAGCCGGAACCGCATCGAAGAAGGGCCTGAGCCCGCTGGGCATATACCGGGGCATGGCGGTTGCCGGGCTTGAGCCTGACGAAATGGGCATCGGCCCCATTTATGCGATCCCCAAGCTGCTTGAGAGAAACGGCCTGACGATGGATGACATCGGCCTGTGGGAACTGAATGAGGCTTTTGCCGTGCAGGTGGTTTATTGCCGTGACAAGCTGGGCATTCCTGACGAAATTTTGAACGTGAACGGCGGCGCGATCTCGGTCGGCCATCCTTACGGCATGTCGGGTGCACGTATGGTGGGCCATGCGCTGATCGAAGGAAAACGTCGGGGCGCTAAATATGTGGTTTGCACCATGTGTGTGGGCGGCGGCATGGGCGCGGCCGGGCTTTTTGAAGTCGCATAACTTAGAAAATCGCGGGCGGGCCTGATCATTGGCCCGCCGCATGTATTAAATTCGGGAGAAAACCTGTGAAAGCCGTATTGTGCAAAGAGCTTGGCCTTGCCGACAAACTGGTTGTGGAGGACATCAGCACACCAACAGCTGGCAAGGGCCAGATACTGGTGGATGTGAAAGCCGCCGGGTTAAATTTCCCCGATACATTGATCATTCAGGGTAAATACCAGTTTCAGCCGAACCTGCCCTTCACCCCGGGCGGGGAAGGGGCTGGTATTATTGCGGCAGTGGGCGAAGGCGTGACACACCTGAAGGCTGGCGACAGGGTGATTTTCATGTGCCAGACAGGGGCCTTCGCCGAGCAAGCGGTGGTGCCTGCCGTGACCGTGATCCCCATGCCGGACGGGCTTTCGTTTGAAATGGCGGCGGGTATAACGCTTACATACGGTACCAGTTATCATGCGCTGAAACAGCGTGCCTTACTGCAAGAAGGCGAAACCGTACTTGTACTGGGGGCTGCGGGCGGTGTGGGCATTGCCACGGTTGAACTGGCAAAGGCCATGGGCGCAAAAGTAATTGCCGCTGCCAGCACAGACGAAAAACTTGCGTTTTGCAAAGAATCTGGCGCGGATGAGCTGATCAATTATTCCACCGAGGACATGAAGGCCCGGCTGAAGGAGATTACCGGCGGACGCGGCGTTGATGTGATTTATGACCCTGTGGGCGGCGACTATTCAGAAACGGCTTTCCGCAGCATGGCGCCGGGCGGGCGGCATCTGGTGATTGGTTTTGCCGCTGGCGATATTCCCAAAATTCCGCTCAATCTGTGTTTGCTTAAGCAGGCATCGCTTGTGGGTGTTTTCTGGGGCGCATGGGCCGCCGCCAATTCCCCTGTGCAAATTCAAAATATGCAGGAAATCCTTGGCATGGTGGCCAGTGGCCAGGTCCGAGCCAGTGTGAACGATGTTTTCCCACTCAGTGATGTGCAAGCCGCCTATGCCTGCCTCACAGAACGCCGCGCCAAAGGCAAGGTGATCCTAACGCCTTGATATGCGGGGGGGCCTCTATCTATTTCACAGTGATTGGCGGCACGAACTCTAGTCATGTCTAGCAGGCTCATTGGATGGTGCCTACTCCCTAAAATATTGCTTCTTAAGCAGCCTTGTGTTTAGGGTGCGCCTGTATATTTCTGGATGACATCATGGCCGTGGCAACCATTGTTTTGGCGACATATAATCGCCCTTCACTTCTGACATTTGCTGTCACATCTGTTTTGAAACAAACGTTTCAGGACTGGGTGCTTTTGGTTGTTGGTGATGGCTGTGACGATAGAACGGCAAGTTGCCTCGCAGCATTCGATGATAGCCGAATATTTTATGTCAATATAGACAGCCGCTGTGGTGAACAATCAGGCCCGAATAGTGCAGGCATGCGAGCCGCTAAAACCAAATATGTGGCCTTCCTAAATCACGATGATATATGGCTCCCATTCCACTTGGAGACAGCAATCAGGTCAATGGAAAAAAACCAGGCAGATATCTATTGTGCTAATGCAATTTTCACGACCTACGCCAAAGACAAAGGCAGCTATAGGTATGCGGCAAAAACGACCAACCCCAGAGAACGTTTGTATGAACATGCCTTTTATTGTCGCCCCACTGTATTTGAGCCGGTTTCCAGCTGGGTAGTAAGAAGAAACTCTGCGGAGTTGGTTGGAGATTGGACTCCGGCAGCAACAATCGTGCGAACACCATTGGAAGACTGGCTTTTGCGCGCATGGCGTGCGGGTTTGAGAGCCATCTTTAGCAACAGGGTAAGTGTCCTTTACTGCAATGCAGAAAAGAAGATATGGCTTAAGAAAGACGGCGAGGCACGGGGTAAATTTTATGATATGGATGCATCTGAACAGGCCCACTGGAGCAAGATGCTTGAAGAAAAGGGCGCTAGTAAACTTTTGAGCCAGGCAAAAAAAGATATTGCGGTCATAGCCTCAAAGACTAATTTTTTTGATCACCGTAGCTCTGGGTTTGAAGATGGTTGGGTTTTGGAAAGTCTGTTAACGCCTGCAACGGCCCGCATTTACCATAAGTTAGGCTGGGACGCCTTTGATCAGGTGTGCGCCTTATTGGACATACAGTCTGGCCAAGCTCTGGCTTTAATGCTTGAAAGAAGGACTGGTGAGACGTTGCCTTCTCATAAAAGTTGGGATCAGGTTTGTTCGTTTGTGTCTACGGAGTTAGCGTGTGACCCAAACTGGTAAGGACAAAGGAGCCGCCCTTGAGTGGCTTGAGAACAGGCGCTGTGTAGATACCATGACCTGTCACCCCATTCCGTTTGCGGAAAGTAGGGAATGGGCGTATGAGGCAGGTGCCTTAAGACATGAAACTGGCGGTTTCTTTACGGTTGAAGGTGTTCAAAGTCGAAGTAATATAGCAAGGCTTGACGGCAAACAATTGCCCATGATTAATCAGCCAGAAATTGGAATACTGGGCTTTCTTGTTTGTAAAGTAGAAGATGACTGGCGATGGCTGCTTCAGGCCAAGGCTGAACCGGGAAATGTGGAATTGGTCCAGTTAGCGCCCACGGTACAGGCGACATATAGTAATTATATGTGTCGCCACGGAGGCGCAGAAACCCACTATATTTCACATTTTACGGATGCCAGTTCATCATTTTCCAGTGATGGTCTTCATTCTGAACAAGGAAGCCGGTTTCTTCGGAAATTTAACCGTAATATGGTGAAGACGGTTGAGGAGCCACTTGATCCTTTAAACACAAATTTTCTATGGTTTTCGTCGGCAGCTGTGCGCCTCTCTCTGGAGACAGATTATGCACTGAATACTGACGCACGGTCTGTAGTAGCAACAGCACCCTGGAATTTGATAAGTGGTGGCCAGCGTCCATTTTCCCGCCAACTTGAACTGACAGGCAAATGGCGGGCTTTGGATAAGTCTTACCAGGAAAGCGACGACAATATAGCGTTTATGTTGACCCAGTTGAAGCGACTGCGAGAGGAAATAAAGCTGGAGACAGCATTTTGTTCTCTTGAAAAACTGAAAGGCTGGACGGTTGATGAAAGCAAGATAGCTCAATGTGAAACTGCAAGTAGGTTTGAAGTACTGCATTATAATGTTGAGGCGTCGGAGCGAGAAGTTTCACAATGGGATCAGCCGCTGTTTGCGGCCACAGACGAAGATAAGGTTATTCTGTTTTGTCAGGAACATCAGGGGGTCTTGAAGATATTGTTGCGGCCATGTTTTGAAGTAGGTTTAACAGGGGGGGTGGAATATGGTCCGAGTTACAAGGCAGATACAACCCATCCTCCAAAATGGCTACAGGACTGTATTATCTCAACTGGATGTCGAACGCGAGCTCAGATAAACCAGTCTGATGAAGGCGGGCGTTTTATGAGGTCTTGTTGCTCCTACAGTATTCTGGAATTACACCCAGACCAGCGAATTCCACCGGAAAAAGAGGATTGCTGGCTTACTTTGGCGCAATTGGAGAAGGCGTGTACAACTCCAAAACTTATGACGAATGAGGCACGCTCTGCAGTGTCTTTGCTACTCGCTTTTTCCTGACTTTCATCAGATTGCCACATTTTTGGAATTTCTGGACTGATTAGTCTTGAAATTTGTCCCCGGGCAGATAGTTTCATCTTCAAAATGAATGGGACCAGAATGAACGCCTTACGCCTTATCGCCGGGAAGACCGCAAAACAGCGCATTGCAGAGCACGGGCTTACACCTGCGCTGGTGCGTATGCTTGTGGGGGCATCGGGCGGGCCAAAATGGCTGGTCTTGCTGGGGCTGGATAAATTTATATTCGGACAATGGCTGGCAGATACGCCGCAGAAAATTGATCTGGTTGGGTCGTCAATCGGGGCCTGGCGCATGGCTGTGGCGGCTCACCCTGATGCGGCGGCTTTGTACGAAAGATTTGTTGACCTTTATTTTCAGTTCAGGGCCACGGATGCCAGACCGCCGCAAGCGCTGACACGGGCATCATACGTCATGCTGGACAGGCTTTTTGCGGGCGGAGAGGCTACGCGCATTGTTGGCAACGAACGGCGCAATCTCAATATTGTGACAGCGCGGTCCAAGGGGCTGGAGGCTGGTTCTTCCAATTGGCAAGAGGGCGGCCGAATTTTGGCGGCGGTGGGTGCAAATGCAGTGAAGCGCGCCAATTTGGCCAAATTATTTGACCGGGTGGTTTTCCACACAGGGGACAAGGCGGCTTGCCCGCCTGTATGGCAGGATTTTGGCCGTACTGATGTGCGGCTTCAGGCTGATAGCCTGGCAGACGTTTTAATGGCCAGTGGGTCCATCCCATTTGTTGCGGACCCTATTGTTGATATTAAAGGTGCCCCGGCAGGGGTTTACCGGGACGGCGGGGTGATTGATTATCATTTCGATATTCCCTGGGCACCAGATACGGGGGTTGTGCTGTACCCGCATTTTTATGGCCATATCATACCCGGCTGGTTTGACAAAAAGCGCACAGCGCGGCGGGCCGTGGGGGCAACCTGGGACCATACCCTGATGCTGGCGCCTAGCGATGATTTTGTGGCTTCCCTGCCGGGCGGGAAAATTCCGGAACGGCGTAATTTCACCGACATGAACGATAAGGAACGGCTGGCTTACTGGACAGTCGTTACCCGCGAAAGCGAAAGGCTGGCAGATGAATTTTGCGCATGCCTTGAAAACCATGATAGGCTGATGACAAGATTGGAAGCAGCACCCCAATAACAACACTGTAGCACAGGCAAAGCAACTCAGGAGGCTCCATGAACGCACCCTTCACGAACGAAATCGGTTTTGGCAGCGAGGATATGATTGCCAGCCATATGGGTGATATGGTTAATCGCTGTGTGGCTGAACACGGCGATAAAACATCCTTCAGCTGTGTCTTGCCTACGGGCCACTCTGCAAGCCTGAGCTTCCGGGACATTGGTCATTTGTCTGATGCGGTGGCGGCGTATCTGCGTGAGGAAATAGGACTGGTGCCGGGGGATGTTGTTGCTATTCAATCCCTGAATACGCTGGCGTACCCTGTATTGGCGTTCGGTATTTGCAAGGCAGGCCTGACCATCACCAACGTTAATCCGCTTTATACACCAGATGAAACCAATCACCAGCTTCAGGATAGTGGTGCTAAAATCCTGTTTGTGACGGAATTTTTTGGGGACCGGGTTGAAGCCTCTATCGCGGGCACGGGTGTTGAACGTGTTTACAAGCTTTCCCTGCTGGATTTTTTCCCTGCTGTGCAGCGCCGTGTTCTGGGTTTTGCCATGAAATACGTCAAGAAGTTGATCCCTGCCTACAAGGGACTGTTGTCTGGCACACTGCAAACGGTAATCAAGGCGGGGGAAAAGCATTTGGCACGCGGGGTTGATCTGGCGGCCTATATGCATCATGTGGTGCTGGAGGATGTGGCGATTTATCAATATACCGGCGGCACCACGGGGCGCAGCAAGGGGGCAGAGCTAACGCACCAGAATATTGTCGCCAATATATCGCAGGGCAACAAGCGTGTGGATGGTATTGAGCATCTGCCTGATGATTCCCTGATGTTGATTTTGCCCCTGTATCATGTTTATGCGCTTTCTATTGGGGCGTTAAACAGCATGTATAAGGGGGTTCATGTGGTTTTGGTGCCTGTGCCGCGCCCGCTTAAAAACCTGAAACCTGTATTTGAGAATTTTAAAATCACGATCATGCCTGGGGTGAATACCCTGTATCTTGGTTTGATGCAGGAAGACTGGTTTACTAACAATCCCCCCCGCGACCTGCGGTTATGCTTTAGCGGTGCAGCACCACTGCAACCAGCAACAGCCGATGCCTGGTCGAATTTAACCGGGGCTGAAATCTATGAAGGATACGGTCTGACGGAAAGTACCTGTGTTGTGTCCACCATGCCGTTTAATGAGCCACCCAGACGGGGCACTTGCGGCATCCCTATTCCTGGCACGGAAGTCAGGATTGTTGGCGAGGGCGGGCAGGATATGGCACGCGGTGAGCCGGGGGAGCTGTGGCTCAAGGGCCCACAGATCATGAAAGGATACCTGAACAACCCCGATGCCACTGCGGGGTCTTTTGAGGATGGTTGGCTGAAAACCGGCGATGTCGCAACTCTGGATAAAGATGGCTATCTGTCGATCGTGGACCGTATGAAGGACATGGTGATTGTTTCAGGCTTTAACGTATATCCAACGGATATTGAAGATGTATTGACCCGCTTTGACCGGGTGGCGGAGGCCGCTGTGGTGGGGACTTCAGACAGTGAAACCGGGGAACGTGTTATCGCCTATGTGGTGCCCGCTGACGCTGATCTGGCGGAGCAGGATGTAATTCAGCACTGCAAACAGCATTTGACCAATTATAAAGTCCCGAAGACAGTGTGTTTTGTTGACGAGCTGCCAAAATCGCCTGTCGGAAAAATATTACGGCGGGAACTTCGCGAGCAAGCTATAGAATTGGGAACAGGATAGGGAACATTATGGATCTTGGACTGAAGGGAAAACGTATTCTGATTACCGGGGGAACTCGCGGCATTGGCGCGGCCATTGTGGATCGTTTTCTGGAAGAAGGGGCATCTGTAGCCTTTTGCGCCCGACAGCCTGATCAGGTACAGGAACGAACCCGTGTATTGGCAGCCAAGAGGCATCAGGTTGAAGGTGCGGTCTGTGATGTATCGGACGTTGATGCTTATTTGGCATGGATAGGGCAGGCAACAACGGCTCTCGGCGGGGTTGATATATTTATCCCCAACGTAAGTGCAGGCCCCGGGCAAGGTGAAGAAGGCTGGAAAGCCGCTTTTGAAGTGGATTTGATGGGCACGGTTCGTGGCTGTGAGGCCCTGATGCCGCAACTGGCTGCGAACGGCGGTGCCGTTGTGGTGATTGCCAGCATAGCTGGATTGGTCTCTTTTGGTGGCCCGGCACCCTACAATACAGCAAAAGCAGGCCTTATTGCCTATGCCAGCCAATTAGGGGAAACAGCAGCGTTGAGTGGGGTTCGGGTCAACACTGTTTCTCCTGGCCCGATCCATGTGGATGACGGGTTTTGGGGGCAGGTAAAACAGACACAGCCTGACATGTATTCAGCAGTGTGTGCACAGCACCCGTTTGGCCGATTGGGCACCCCCGATGAAGTCGCCGCCTGTGTCGTATTTTTGGCCAGCCCGGCGGCAGCCTGGGTCACCCGTAGTAATTTGATCATTGACGGCGGTATGTCGCAGCGTGTTCAATTTTAACAGAGGAATAGCGGAACCCTTGAAATAAATACATAGGCTGTATTTTGGTTTAGGGCATTTTTAACAAATTACGGCTAATATTTTTGGCTGATTGTATAGATCCTACTTACTGGAAAGTATGAAGCAGGTTTTAAGAATACTCCCCTGGGCCAGTTCACTTACGTGCATTTTGGCTGCATCTTTGGCTTTTTACCTGGTTGAAGGGGAAGCTATTGGGTATCTGCCAGCCTTGGCGGCTGGTCTTGTTGGCGGGCTTGCCGGCGTGATGCTTCAGATGGTGCTGGAGCGCCACACAGTACAGCCAGAGCGCGCATTTCTTGATTCTCTTAATCTGTATCTACAGGGTGATTTTTCTCATGAGGCTTCCAAGGATGAAGCCCTTTTGGATCGGCCTGACCTTCAGGAAGCGCTTGAAGCCGTAAAAAAAGCGTCGGCACGCTCCAAGGCGCGGCTGATTGAATTTTCAGAGATTGAGCAAAACCTTCAGCAAGTTGTGCAGGATAAGCGCAGAAATGAAGCCGTTTTGAAGGAGCAACGCGAAGCCTTTGCAAAATTGGCAAACGAGCTTTCAAAAGCACGCGATGCTGCGGAGACAGCAAATATTGCCAAGTCAGAATTTCTGGCAACGATGAGCCACGAAATACGGACCCCCTTGAACGGGGTTATTGGTATGATTGACCTGCTGATGGATACGGGGCTCAGTGAAGATCAGCGATATTTTGCTGAAACATTACAGCAGTCCGGGCAAAGTTTGTTGGCAGTTATCAATGATATTCTTGATATCTCCAAACTTGAAGCCGGAAAGGTTGAGCTTGAAATTCAGCCAACACGGCTTGATTGGATTATGGCTGATGCGGTTCAATTCCTTGGCCCCAAGGCGAAGGAAAAAGGCCTTGAAGTTCAGTGGCAATCTGAGGCCAAGATCCCGGAGGTTATTGTCACAGATGCAACGCGCCTGCGGCAGGTTTTGTTCAATCTGGTTGGTAACGCGATCAAATTTACAGAGACTGGCAAAGTCGTCATTCGCGCTGAACACGTGCTTTCAACCCGCGATGATATGGTGATTAAAATCTCCGTGATTGATAGCGGCATTGGCATTGCGGACGATGCACAGCGGCATCTGTTCCAGAAGTTTACCCAGGCCGATGCCTCTACGACACGGCGTTTTGGCGGCACCGGATTGGGGCTGGCAATTTGCAAACAGTTAAGCGCGCTGTTAGGCGGCGAGATTGGCATCATGAGCGAAGAAGGCGTTGGCTCGACCTTCTGGTTCACTTTCCGATGTCAGGAAGGTACGCCTGATGACCTGCCTGAAGACGCAGCATACGATAAACAGCAAACAGCGATTGTAACCAAGACGACGCGGAAACTGAATGTTTTGGTGGCGGATGATAATTTGATCAACCAGCGTATCCTGGAAAATTTGCTTGGAAAGCTTGGCCATACAGTGAGTTCTGTGGTCAATGGGGCAGAGGCGTGCGAACGCGCGGACGACCATGATTATGATGTGATCTTGATGGATGTGCATATGCCTATATTGGGGGGTATTGATGCGACCAAATGGATTAGGGCGATGGAAGGTGATAAAGCGTCTGTACCAATCATCGGGTGTACTGCGGATGCGTTCCCCGAGCAGCTGGAGCAGTTCAAGCGCGTCGGTATGGAGGATGTGGTTACAAAGCCTATTAACCGGCGCCGTTTGTTGACGGTTATTAATCAGGTTCTGGGCGAAGATATCCACCAATTCGCTGAAACGGAAATGGCCGCAGAGGTCGAGCAAACAGTTATGCCAGAACCGATAGACGAGAATACTGTAGCTCTGGAAGAGGGAGCTCAAAACCCGGATGCCGCTTTGATCGCTCCAGCACAAGAGAACGACGCGCTTGCGGCGTTGTTGGACGAGCTAAAATGATGTTTTGGGTGGTGAGAATTTAAAAAGCCAGAGCTGGCTAGACATGTGATTGGCCCATAGGCCGATACAGGTGTAGCTGTGTTTCTGAGGGGCAAGGGGGCTAGCCAGATGCCAAATAATCTTACGCGCACAACAGGGGCCGTAATAGCGGTTTTTGCCATGATTGCATGCAGTTTTTCCGTGCTGTCTGCGGAAAATGGCGCAAAAGCAAATCTGAGTGCAGAGACCATTCTGGATACAGAATCCAGTTTGACAGCGTTGTTTCAGGCTGAAAGAGCCTTCCATTATAAGGAAAACCCTGGCACAGGCCCTCGCGGCAGGCCAGCGCCGGTTGCCAGCTCAATGCCAAGAGTCTCTACCGCTGATCAGGAGAGACGCAAGCAGGCGCTGACGGGTTTTCTGGCAGCACTTGAGGAGATCAATAGATCAGCGCTGAAACCGGATAACCAGATCAATTTTGACATGTTCCGTTATAAACTTGAGACAGACTTATTGTTTCTCAAGCACCGTTCATGGCGTCTGCCTCTCTATAGCGATAGCGGCTTTCATACATCACCTGCGACTATGTGGCGACGTATCGCCTTTCGTTCAGCGGCGGATTATGAGGCCTATATTGGACAGTTGGCGGACCTGCCACGGTATTTGGCGGAGCATGAGAGTAACCTGAGAATTGGGATGGCTGAGGGCTTTACGATGCCAAAAGTGGTGCTGGAAGGTTTGCTGCCCACATTTCGTCTGCTGGTGAGCGAAAATGTGAAAGAAAGTGGTTTTTACACGCCATTTCGTAAGATGCTTACAGGACTGCCGGATGAGGAAAAAATCTTCCTACGCCAAAAGGCAGTTAATGTCATTGAAGACCTTGTCTTCCCGGCCTATGCCGAGCTCGCGACTTTTATGGAAGCTGAGTATTATCAAGCCGCCCGCAGCCATATTGCAGCTTATGAACTGCCTGATGGTCAGGCTTATTACGGTGCCATGGTCCGCTATTATACAACGCTGGATATCACCCCTGATGAGGTCCATAAAATGGGTTTGCGCGAGGTAGCCCGCATCCGTGCTGAAATGGAACAGACAATCAAGGCCAGTGGTTTTGAGGGCAGTTTTTCAGAATTTTTGAGCTTTCTGCGAACGGACCCACAGTTTTACGCAAAATCTGAAAAAGAACTGCTGATGCATGCCAGTTATCTTGCCAAAAAAATTGATGGCCGTATTCCAAGCTTGTTTGGGCACTTGCCGCGCCAGCCCTACGGCGTGGAGGCCGTGCCAGAAAATCTGGCGGCGAATTACTCAACGGGGCGGTATTTGAGTGCGCCCCGCGATGCCCCGCGAGGGGGCTATTACTGGGTCAACAGCTATGCGTTGGATAAAAGGCCTCTCTATAATTTGCCTGCCCTGACGCTTCATGAAGCGGTGCCGGGGCATCATTTGCAGATATCTTTGGCCGCAGAGCTGGCTGACGTGCCTGAATTTCGCCTTGATATGTACCCCCATGCCTTTGGTGAAGGCTGGGGGCTGTATAGCGAAAAACTGGGGCTGGAGATGGACATTTATAGTAATGCCTACGAGCATTTTGGCCGTCTTTCCTATGAAATGTGGCGGGCCTGCCGATTGGTAATTGACACTGGTATTCATGCCAAGGGCTGGACACGGGCACAGGCAATACAGTTACTTGAAGACAATTCAGCTTTGTCGACCCATAATATTCGCACGGAGGTGGATCGTTATATTGCCTGGCCCGGACAGGCTCTCGCCTACAAAATGGGGGAGCTGAAAATTCTGGAACTCAGAAAACGTGCACATGACGCCCTTGGTGAGAAATTTAATGTCAAAAGCTTTCATGACAAGGTTCTTTCGGCCGGTGGTGTTCCGCTTTATATCCTTGAAGCCCGCATCGATGCCTGGATTAAAGACAAGCTTGCAGAATGATTTGCGGTGTTTTCTGGAAATTTATTCCTTAGTAAAGAATAATTGAGTTGAATTTTCCTTGATTTGATGAAAAGCCAAGCCATCTAAGAACCTGTTTCTTTTATGGAGAATATGATGGCGGACTATACAGGGGCACTTGCAGCGATCGGAAATACGCCTTTGATCAAGCTCAAATATGCATCTGAGCTGACAGGGTGTACGATCCTTGGCAAAGCAGAATATGCTAATCCAGGAGGCTCTCTCAAGGACCGCCCCGCACTTAACATCATAGAGGAAGCGGAAAAAAACGGTAAATTGGAGCCCGGAGGCCTGATTGTTGAAGGCACAGCCGGTAATACCGGCATTGGGCTGGCGGTTGTGGCCAATGCAAAAGGCTACCGCACATTGATTGTAATGCCGGAAACCCAGTCGCAAGAAAAAATTGATACCATCAGGATTATGGGTGCTGGGCTGAAACTGGTTCCTGCTGCCCCGTATTCTAACCCCAATAACTTCCAGAAAGTGGCAAAGCGGTTGGCCGAAGAGCTGGCAGCAAGCGAGCAACACGGTGTGATTTGGGCAAACCAGTTTGACAATGTGGCAAACCGCGAAGCCCATATTAAAACAACAGCAAGGGAAATTTGGCAGCAAACCGACGGCAAGGTAGATGGGTTTGTAAACGCGATCGGCTCTGGTGGTGCGCTTGCTGGTACGGGTATCGGGCTTAAGGAATTCAACAAAAATATTCAGATAGCACTTGCCGACCCGATGGGGGCGGCCATGTACAGCTATTTTAAAACGGGTGAATTAAAGTCAGAAGGGTCGTCGATTACGGAAGGCATCGGACAGGGCAGGGTCACAGCCAATGTGGAAGGTGCGCCTATTGACGAGGCATTCCAGATTACAGACCAGGAAGCCTTGCCTGTTGCCTTTGACCTGTTGCGGCGGGAAGGCCTGTGTGTGGGCTCTTCTACCGGGATCAATGTAGCGGGCGCAATCAAACTGGCAAAGCAAATGGGCCCTGGCCATACCATCGTAACGCTCTTGTGTGATAGCGGGCTGCGCTATCAGTCAAAAATGTTTAATCCTGCCTTTCTGCGCAGCAAAGACTTGCCCGTGCCAGAATGGTTAGAGAGCTGATGTTGCAAACCGTATTTTAGAGGTGTTGGACGGGTTTAGGTTTGCTGAATATTAGCTAGCTTTTGGCTTGCGGGCTTTCTTCTTTTTCAAGGGCAAAGATTTGCAGTGTTTTATGCTGGTCGTAAGCCAATATTCACAGTCACTGCTGTTTGCTTCCACAATTGCCAGCGGCAGGACTGTATAGTTTTTGCTTGGTGGGTCGTCTGGCTTATACCGAAGCGGGTAGCCGCCTTTTTCCTTGATCAGTCTGTCCTTGTCAGTGTCGGATAATTTTAAGGCAATCCCTGCATTGGAAAGCGATGCAAATGGGCGCCCAAATGTATAGGCCAATATGCCGCCAAACATATGACGAAAGACAATTTCATCTTCAATGACCTTGGTACCGAGTATTAATTCCATACCCTTTTTTAGGTCTTTAGCGTTGCTATCCCACATATAGTCCTCCCTTAATATATAGAGGTTAGTTGCTCGAAAGCGGCAAGCGCGTGCGTTTGAGCACGCTCCTCAGAGCAAAGCTGGAATGCACGCGGTCAACACCGGGTAGGCGGGTCAGGATATTATGCACACGTTCATAATCCGGCGCATCCTTCACGGCAACACGGATCATATAGTCAACATCGCCGCCCATCAGATAACACTCCATAACCTCTGGTACAATTTTGACCGCAGCTTCAAAGAGCTTGAGCTTTTCTTCCTGCTGTTTTTCCAGTGAAACGCGCACAAAAACCGTGCCAGGCAAGCCGACGACAGCGGCATCCAAATGTGCCGCATAATGCGTAATTGCCCCCTTTTCATGCAAGGTTTTAACTCGGCGTAGGCAAGCAGATTCAGAGAGGCCTACTTTCTCAGAAAGCTCAACATTGGAGAGTTTTCCGTTTTTCTGAAGGCTTTCCAAAATTGCATGATCAATCTTATCAAGCTTAATCATTAGAATTATCCTGCGTAAAACACATAAAATGTAACAAAATCTTGCAATTAAATATAATTTTAAGGCGGTCTTTGCAAGGACATTCTGTATGACTTTCAATAAATTATGGAGAATAATTCAGGGGTCCTATTGCCTCGCTGCCAAAAAAATTCAACAGGAGTTGTGCATGCTGATCGGTGTCCCAAAAGAGATTAAAAATCGTGAATACCGGGTCGGTCTGACGCCAAGCTCTGTTCGCGAGCTTGTTGCCAATGGCCATAATGTGGTTGTTCAATCGCACGCTGGTTATGAAATCGGATTTACCGACGCCATGTATGTGGCTGTGGGGGCAACCATCATTGATACCGCAGTGGAAATATTCGCCAAAGCCGATATGATTGTGAAAGTTAAAGAGCCGCAGCCAATAGAGTGTGACATGCTGCGCGAGGGGCAAATTCTGTACACTTACCTACATCTGGCACCGGATACTGCACAGACACAGGCACTGATTAAATCTGGCGCGGTTGCCATCGCCTATGAAACCGTAACGGACGATTTTGGCGGGCTTCCCTTGTTGGCCCCTATGTCTGAAGTGGCGGGCCGGATGTCCATTCAAGCGGGTGCCCACGCGCTGGAAATGAGCCAGGGCGGCTGCGGCATGTTGCTTGGGGGCGTGCCGGGCGTTGAGCCGGCAAAAGTGACAATCCTTGGCGGCGGTGTGGTAGGCACCAATGCAGCGCGCATGGCAGTTGGCATGGGAGCTGATGTGGTGATCCTTGACCGTTCGCTTCGCCGTATGCAGCAGCTTGACGATATTTTTCAGGGCCGGGTGAAAACCATTTACTCAACCCAGGGCGCGGTTGAGGAACATGTTTTGGCCGCAGACCTGACGGTTGGTGCGGTGTTGATCCCCGGCGCTGCAGCCCCCAAGCTTGTAACCCGAGAAATGGTTTCCCGTATGAAGCGTGGCAGCGTGTTGGTGGATGTGGCTATTGATCAGGGCGGCTGTTTTGAAACGTCAAAGGCAACAACCCACGAAGAACCAACATTTATCGTTGATGAAGTGGTGCATTACTGTGTGGCCAATATGCCGGGCGGTGTAGCGCGCACGTCGACCCTCGCGCTTAATAATGCCACTCACGGCCATGCGGTTGCTATAGCCAACAAAGGTTGGAGGCAGGCACTTCTGGATGACCCACACCTTTTGACGGGCCTCAATGTGTGTGAAGGCAAGGTCACTTATGAAGCTGTCGCCCGGGATCAGGGGCTGGATTATGTACCAGCCAGACAAGCTATTGGCGCTTGAGGTAGGGTAGGTTATTGTCAGCCACATGGATAGCACACCGCACATAAAGGTTTTTGCTCTGGGTGGAACCATTGCCATGACCCCTGATATGGCTAGCAGTGGTATAGCATCGGGGGCTGTGCCTTCGCTTGACGCCACTATGTTGATCGAGGCTGTGCCCGGTTTGGCCGGGTTGGCAGACATTACAAGCGAAACATTGATCAATATTGGCAGCGCCAATCTGGGTTTTTCCCATATTCAGGATGTTTGCAGCCGTGCATTAACCGAGGTTTGTGACGGTGTTGTTGTAACCCAGGGCACGGATACACTTGAAGAAACGGCCTTTTTGGCAAGCCTGCTTTATGAAGGCAGCAAGCCACTTATTTTTACAGGCGCGATGCGTACACCTAGCCAACTTGGGGCTGATGGCCCGGCCAATCTTTTTGATGCGGTGCTGACAGCCTGTGCGCTTGAAGGTGGTGTTTATGTGGTTATGAACGGGGAAATTCATGACCCCTGGCATGTTTCGAAAAACCACACCAGTGATCTTGCTTCTTTTCAGTCGCTGGAATATGGGCCGGTGGGGCGCATTCGCGAAGGGGCTGTTCAGCTTGAATTACACGAGCAGCAAACACCGCTTGGGCTTTTTTCCGGCTTTATGCCCCGGCCTGTTGCTCTCCTGCAAGCTGGCTTGGGAACGGATACCCGCATATTGGAGACAACACCCAAACTCGGTTATGAGGGATTGGTTATTGAGGCCTACGGGGCAGGGCATCTTTCTGAACAGTGGGCAGACTGCGCAGTTGATATCGCCTCCCATATCCCTGTCATTCTGGCCAGCCGCTGTGGTGCGGGCCCCATATTGGAAGCGACGTATGGCTATAAGGGTGCCGAGATGGACCTTATTGAGCGTGGCTTGACCCCGGCAGGAAATATCAAAAGCCGAAAAGCCAGAATTTTATTATCGGTGCTGTTAGCAGATGAAGACAAACATTGGCTGGCACGTTTTACAGCAATGAAAGCCTCTTTTTAAGAGCGCTCAGGTGTGGAACTTGATATTTTTCAGTTTGTTAAACAGTGCATCCAGCTGTGATTGTTCAGACGGACTGAGCTGATCAAGAATTTTTTGCTCGTACCCCAAAGCGATGGGCACGATCTGCGCATAAACATCTTGCCCTGATTCTGACAGCTTTAAGACCGAACGACGTTTGTCCTGAGGTGAAAAGCTACGCTCCAGCCTGCCTGCGTCGATAAGACGGTTCACCGCGCGCGATACGGCAACTTTATCCATGGCAGTGCGGTCGGCCACTTGCCCTGCAGATAGTTCCGGCTCTCCACCTAAAATTGCCATAACCCGCCATTCTGCAAGGCTTAGTTGGAACTGTTTTTCATATCCGTCGGCGATACCGCGGCTGATTTTGTTCGATAGCACAGAAAGCCGGTAAGGTAGAAAGTTTTCCAGAAAAAGCGTGCGGTCAGAATCTTTTTTCATATTTTCCTCATGTCAAGCTTGCATATAGTTTCGTATGAAACTAATATGGGTGCAAGCAAAAAAACGGACGCCCTCGCTGGTGCGCCATTCTTTCATATATAGGATTATAGGAGTTGTGAAGCATGACGGATCTTTTTGAAAACCCAATGGGCCTTTGCGGGTTTGAATTTGTGGAATTCACCGCACCGGAAAAAGGCATTCTTGAGCCCGTTTTTGAAAGCATGGGTTTCTCCCAAGTGGCCAGACACCGATCAAAAGATGTGGCGCTTTGGCGGCAGGGATCAATCAACTTTATCGCCAATTATGAACCCAAAAGCCCAGCAGCCTTTTATGCGGAAGAGCACGGCCCCTCAGCATGTGGCATGGCGTTTCGTGTAAAAGATGCACGTTTCGCTTATAATAGGGCGCTGGAATTGGGTGCACAGCCTGTCGATGTGGCCACTGGGCCGATGGAACTACATTTGCCAGCGATTAAGGGTATTGGCGGTGCGGCCCTTTATATGATTGACCGTTTTGAAGACGGTGCTTCAATTTATGATATTGATTTTGAGTGGCTTGAAGGCGTTGACCGGCATCCAGAGGGCTGCGGGTTCCACCTCATTGACCACCTAACCCACAATGTGTACCGGGGTCGGATGAATTATTGGTCGGAGTTTTACGAGAAGTTCTTTAACTTCAGGGAAATCCGGTATTTTGATATCAAGGGCGAATATACGGGCCTTTTGTCCAAGGCAATGACAGCGCCTGACGGTTTGATCCGTATCCCGTTGAACGAAGAAGCGGGTGGTGGTAGCGGCCAGATAGAAGAGTTTCTGATGCAATATAACGGTGAGGGTATCCAGCATATCGCCTTTTCCTGTGATAACCTTATCGAATGCTGGGACAGGCTTAAAAAACAGGGTGTTGAGTTTATGACAGCGCCGCCAACCACATATTATGATATGCTTGAGGACCGGCTTCCTGGCCACGGAGAGCCCACAGAGGAGCTGAAAACTCGGGGTATTCTGCTGGACGGCACCACCGACGGCGGTCAGCCACGGCTACTTTTGCAGATATTCTCAGGTACGGTTCTGGGGCCGGTGTTTTTTGAGTTTATTCAGCGTAAGCAGGATGATGGCTTTGGCGAAGGTAACTTCAAGGCCTTGTTCGAATCCATTGAACGGGATCAGATCGCACGCGGCGTTATCGGTAATGAGCCCGGCGAAAACGCAGCATAAGGATCAGCAAATGAAGTTGGAACGAATTCACCATGTGGCCTACCGCTGTAAGGACGCGAAAGAAACCGTCGAGTTTTACCAGAAGCATATGAATATGGATTTTCAGCTTGCTATTGCTGAAAATAATGTGCCTTCAACCGGTGAAGCTGACCCCTATATGCATCTGTTTATGGATGCTGGAAATGGAAATGTGCTGGCGTTTTTTGAACTGCCGGAACAGACCCCTATGGGGCGTGACACCAATACGCCGGAATGGGTGCAGCATATTGCTTTTGAAGTGGAAAGTATGGATGCATTGATGGAAGCAAAAGCCAGCCTGGAAGCTAGTGGTATTGAGGTGTTAGGACCAACAGACCATACGATTTTCCAGTCAATCTATTTCTTCGATCCAAGTGGTCACCGGCTTGAATTGGCAGCCAATACGGCGAAGCCTGGTATGCTGAAGGAATTGAAGCGGGTCGCACCGGCAATGTTGGAAGAATGGTCACGCACAAAAAAAGCGCCAGACCATGCAGCATGGGTTCATGGACGCGGCGAATTTGAGGGATATAAAGGAGACTAGGGTCAGGCCCCTTTAATTTGGTTTGGTTCAGTCAGATATTATCCAGGGCTTCGGCCTTGGGCTGTCTTTTGGTAAAGAATATTGGGAAGCTAATTTATGAAACTCGCATCTTTAAAACAGGGCCGGGACGGCAGGCTTGTTGTTGTATCACGTGATTTAAGCCGTATGACTGCAGCGGGCGAAATCGCGCCGACATTGCAAGCTGCGCTTGATGATTGGGACGCTGTTTTGCCGCAATTACGCGGATTGTACGAATCTCTCAATTCAGGGGCTGTCGAAGGCGAAGCTTTTAATGAAACAGACTGTGCATCGCCGTTGCCGCGTGCCTATCAATGGGCGGACGGGTCCGCTTATGTGAACCATGTGGAGCTGGTGCGTAAAGCGCGCGGGGCAGAAATGCCTGCAACATTCTGGACTGACCCTCTGATGTATCAGGGGGGCTCAGATACGTTCCTTGGCCCTCGCGATGATATTGTATTTCCAACAACTGACGGCTGGGGTGTGGATTTCGAAGCTGAAGTTGCGGTCATTACTGACGATGTGCCGCTAGGTGTTTGTGTGGAAGATGCGGCGTCGCATATTAAGCTTTTGATGCTGGTTAATGATGTATCCCTTCGGGGGTTGATCCCGGGTGAATTGGCTAAAGGCTTTGGGTTTTTCCAATCCAAACCTTCCAGTGCTTTTAGCCCCGTATGTGTAACACCGGACGAACTGGGGAACGCCTGGTTTGATACAGTTCTGAGCCTGCCGCTTGTCTCGCATCTGAACGGCGAAAAATTCGGTGAACCTGATGCAGGTGTGGATATGACGTTTAACTTTGCCGCGCTGGTAGCGCATGCAGCCAAAACCCGCCCGCTGGGTGCAGGTGCTGTTATTGGTTCGGGCACAGTCTCCAACAAACTGGACGGCGGTGCAGGCAAGCCTGTTGTGGACGGCGGTGTCGGCTATAGCTGCATTGCGGAAATCAGAATGATCGAAACGATTGATAGTGGTGCGCCAAAAACTGCCTTTATGGCGTTTGGTGACACGGTAAGCATTGAGATGTTTGACAGCGAAAAACGATCAATTTTTGGCCGTATCGAACAAACTGTAGTTAAGGGATAGGGCCTACTATGCGCAAGCTTTTCGGATATTTCAGATCATCAGCCGCCTACCGTGTGCGCATTGCTCTGGGCCTTAAAGGGCTCGCGTATGAACATGCCGGGATTAATCTTCTCCCCGGTGTTAGCGAGCAAAAATCTGAGGCCTACAGGGCTGTAAACCCGCAAGGCCGTGTCCCGTTTTTGGTTGATGGGGATATATCGCTTTCCCAGTCGCCAGCTATCCTTGAATATTTAGAGGAAGCTTACCCGGAGCCAGCACTGCTGCCCGAAAGTATTAAGGAGCGGGCACGGGTACGCCAACTGTGCAGCATTGTAGCCAGCGATATCCATCCGCTGAATAACTTGAGCGTGCTGACACGTCTGAAAAGTGAAATGGGACAGGATGAGGGCGCTGTGAACGGCTGGTATCGTCACTGGATTTCCGAAGGTTTCACCGCGTTTGAGCATTGGCTCGTTGAAAGCAGCGATACGGGGCATTTTTGCCACGGTGATACGCCCGGATTGGCGGATGTTTATCTGGTGCCGCAGTTATATAATGCCCGGCGCTTTGAGGTTCCGTTAGAAGGCTTTCCAAGCATTGTACGCATTGGAAATAGCTGTGATGAGCTTGACGTGTTCCAGTCGGCTGCTCCCGAAAATCAACCAGATGCACCGCAAGTATAGAAGAGGAGATTGACATGATACAGATTACAACCCGCCTTGGACGCGATGTAGATGTCAATGAAGACTATACGGTTGACCAAAACTGGGGGCATTTTACTGCTGAAGAGCACGACAGATGGGACCGGTTATATGCACGGCAATGCAAATTGCTGCCAGGCCGTGCTTGTGACGAATTTATGGAGGGCCTTGAAAAACTTGAGCTTTCCAAAAGCGGCATTCCAAATTTTGATAGTCTGTCGGAAAGGCTTGAGAAAATAACGGGTTGGCGTGTTGTAGCTGTGCCTGACCTGGTGCCAGACGATGTGTTTTTTGACCATCTGGCAAATCGGCGTTTTCCTGCGGGGAATTTTATCCGCAGCGAAGCCCAGCTGGATTATCTGCAAGAACCCGATGTATTTCACGATGTATTTGGCCATGTGCCTTTGCTAGCAAATCCGGTTTTTGCGGATTATATGGAAGCCTACGGTAAGGGCGGGCAACGGGCTGCCGGGCGCGGCGTACTGAAAAACTTGGCGCGGCTATACTGGTACACCGTTGAATTTGGCCTTATTAAAACGGATCAAGGCATGCGCATATATGGCGCGGGCATTCTAAGCTCAAAGTCTGAAAGCATTTTTTGTCTGGAAGACAATAGCCCACACCGTATTCATTTTGACCTGAAGCGCCTGATGCAAACCGACTATCGTATCGATGACTTTCAGCAAACCTACTGGGTGATTGACAGCTTTGATGAACTGTTGGAGGCAACTTATCAGGACTTTGGCCCGCTATATGATGTGCTGGAGCCGGACGAGACCATACATACACCTGATACCATCCTTGAAAGTGATACGTTGCACAGTACTGGTTCGCAGGCATATGCCCTGTCTGGTGGCAGGCTGGCAAAAGAAGCGTCCTGATAAGTCCAAACGGACGTTTGTTTTCAGAAGACGGTATGAAAGATACCCTTATCGAACAAAAAAGCCCCGCATTCGCAGGGCTTTTTTTAGGGATATGACAGGCCCGTATTATTCTGCGGCGGTTGCCAATTTTGCTTCGCTCGCACGGCGAATTATGGACTCGGCCATTTCGTTCGCAATAACCCCGGTAGGGCGGAATTCTTTGTCACTGGCAGTGAAAATTTTGCCAAGAGTTTTCCCGATACGCACGACTTTATCCTGACGAGATTCATCGTCAAGATTTTCACGGTAAACCTCTGATTCTACAGAAATAATTCCACCTGCATTGATGACATAATCTGGCGCATAAAGGATGTCGCGTTGCCGCAGGGCTTCATCATCAATGCCTTCGCGTTCAAGCTGGTTATTGGCGGCACCGGCAACGATGGACGCCTTGATTTCAGGAATGCTATTGGGGTTCAGGCCTCCGCCAAGCGCACAAGGGGCGAAAACATCGCAGTCACGCGCATGTATGCCGCCAAGCGCAGCGACTTCAATATTACCGAGTGCCCTTGTTGTCTCAATATTGGCATCCACAATATCCGTGACGGTGACTTGGGCCCCAGCTTCCAAAAGGTGTTTAACAAGGGTACGCCCAACATTGCCCACGCCTTGCACCACTACCCTGACATCCTTCAAAGTCTCTTTTCCCAGTCTATGGTGAACGGCGGCTTTGATGCCGACAAAAACGCCCAAGGCCGTGTGTGGGGAAGGGTCGCCTGTTCCAAACTCCACACCTTCCAGCCCGCACACATAGTTGGTGCATTCCGCAGCCGCCGCGAGCATGGCTGGGCTTGTGCCTACGTCTTCAGCAGCATAATAGCTGCCGCTCAAACGATTGATGTTACGGCCAAAGGCGCGCATTAGGTCAGCGTTACCTATTTTCTTTGGGTTGCCGATAATAACCGATTTCCCGCCGCCAAGGCGCAGACCTGCCATCGCATTTTTGAAGGACATACCGCGTGACAAACGCAGTACGTCATAAATTGCATCTTCTTCCCCGCGTTGTTCAGCAATATCTACAGGTGCAGCTCCCCGGTGCACTGCCGCATAGTCCCAAAACCGGGTACCACCGGTGGCTGGACCCAGCGCCGTGGAATGCACTGCAATAATTGCTTTCAACCCTGTTGCTTCATCTGCGCAGAACACCACTTGTTCGTGGTTTTTAAAACTGCGTGAATCAAAGACGGGCATAGATATATCCTTCCAAAGTATAATCGTCTTGATGTGGTCTTTGGTTGACAGCAACGCAAAGGCTAACCGCAAAACCTTAATATTACTCAAGGTGGGGAGTATTACACTATGTGTGGGAAATGAGCTTTCGAAGATTCGGTATTTGCGCAACCTTTATTCGCAAAATAGAGGCATTTTTGAAATATGTGAACTTAGAAGCGTTTTTCTAATGAAAAGAACAAGAACGGGTTTTAGTCGTAAAGGATGCCATCACGAGACGCCGGTTATGATGTCTCGTTGAAAAGCTCCCGCCCGATTAGCATGCGCCGGATTTCATTTGTCCCTGCACCGATTTCATACAGCTTGGCATCTCGCCACAGCCGACCGGTTGCGTATTCGTTGATATAACCATTACCGCCAAGCGCCTGAATGGCCTCACCGGCCATTTTTGTCGCATTTTCAGAAGCGTATAATATGCAGGCTGCTGCATCTTTGCGCGTGGTTTCACCACGATCACACGCAGCTGCAACAGCATAAACATAGGCTCGGGCCGAACCCCAGGCGGTATACATATCGGCGATTTTGCCCTGCATCAGCTGAAATGTACCAATGGCTTTGCCGAACTGCTTACGGTCATGCACATAAGGGATAACGGTATCGAGGCAGGCACGCATAATACCCAGTGAACCGCCTGACAGTACGACCCGTTCATAGTCCAGGCCCGACATAAGGATTTTAGCGCCGTCGCCTTCTTCACCGATAAGGTTTTCGAAGGGTACAAGGCAGTCTTCAAAAACCAGTTCACACGTATTGGAGCCACGCATGCCCAGCTTGTCCAGCTTTTGTGCGGTCGAAAAACCCACCATGCCTTTTTCTATGAGAAAGGCAGACATACCCTTTGAGCCCGCATCGGAATTGGTTTTCGCATAAACCAGCAGGACGTTTGCATCGGGCCCGTTTGTAATCCACATTTTATTGCCATTTAACCGATAGCCATCATTGCGCTTTTCCGCACGCAGCCTCATGGAAACTACGTCAGACCCGGCACCCGGTTCGGACATGGCCAAAGCACCCACATACTCCCCCGAAATTAACTTCGGTAAATATTTTGCCTTTTGCTCGGCGTTGCCATTTTTGGTGATCTGGTTAATGCACAGGTTCGAGTGTGCGCCGTAACTCAAACCCACAGCCGCAGATGCCCGGCTGATTTCTTCCATTGCAATCACATGGGCCAAGTACCCCATGTTAGAACCACCAAATTCTTCCGGTGCTGTCATGCCGTGCAGACCTAGCGCTCCCATTTTCTGCCACAGCGCATGGGGGAATTCATTGTTCTCATCGATTTCCGCAGCAAGCGGGGCGATTTCATCATGGGCAAAACGTGCGGTCATTTCGCGCAGCATTTCAATTTCTTCGCTGTGGTTAAATGTCAGGTGCGGAAACTCAAACATGGAAGTGTCCCTTATTATGGTGTTGTTCTTATCATTATTCGGCGCCCGTATCATCAACACGGAACAGGACGGTGCCATCTGCAACCTGTTCTCCGGCGGTTAAATTTAACGCGCTAACGGTGCCGTCTTTGGGCGCTGCAATGGTTTGCTCCATTTTCATCGCTTCCATCACAAGAAGTGGTTGGCCCTTGGTGACATGCGCACCGTTACTGGTCTTAACTTCAAGGATTTTCCCTGGCATGGGGGCGATAACAGTGCCCGGCCCATCTGTATTGCCGTCACCGCCGCCGTCTCGTGCGTGCCGGTTCAGCAGTACTGTACGGTCTGCATGCACGATGGTTACCTGCACGTCACCGACTTCAATAAACAACTTTTGTTGCAGCCCGTTAATTGTTAGCGTCAATACGCCGTCTGTGGCCTCCACATTTGCCGCTGTGAAGCTTTCTCCGGCGATCCGGGCGCTGAAATTGTGCCCGTCTTCCTGCATTTCCACCGTTAGGAGTTCACCGTCTTCGGTATCGAACCACAGTTTTTCTGTTGCAGAGAGATTAAGGCGATAATTGTCTGCCCGGTCCCAGGGGTCCAGTGCGGCCAACCGGTTTTGCCGGGATGCAACAATGGCGAATGCGCCTATCGCATAATCTACAGGCAAGGGTAATATTTTCGCCATGAGCTCGTCGGTATGCTGGTCAATAAAGCCTGTGTGTACATTGCCGGCTTTAAATTCGTCATGTTTTAAAACACGAAGCAAAAAATCACGATTGGTAACAAGCCCCGTGATGGGCGTATCGGCAAGTAAACTGGTCAGTGTGTGGATCGCCTGTTCACGGTCTTCACCCCAAGCAATCAGTTTGCCTATCATTGGGTCATAATGGATACCGATGCTGTCCCCAGCCTGAAAACCAGCATCTATTCTTCCGCCCGCAATCACATCAGCAAACGGGTTCAGATGGCCAATTTTTCCGATTGTTGGCATGAAATTATTTTGCGGGTCTTCTGCATAAAGACGGACCTCAACTGCGTGGCCATCCAGCATTAGCTGAAGTTCATCCTGACACAGAGGCAAAGGCTGGCCTTCGGCGACCTTCAATTGCCACTCAACAAGGTCTTGCCCGGTAATCATTTCAGTGACCGGGTGTTCGACTTGCAGGCGTGTATTCATTTCCATGAAATAAAAGGGCGCACCGTCAAGCCCTGAAGACACATCGACGATAAACTCAATTGTGCCTGCGCCTACATAATCAATGGCATCGGCAGCCCGCACAGCAGCGCTACCCATGGCGCTACGCATCTCACTGGTCATGCCGGGGGCAGGGGCTTCCTCCACGACTTTCTGGTGGCGTCGCTGTAGTGAGCAATCACGTTCAAACAGATGCACAACATTGCCGTCTGTGTCGCCAAAGACCTGAATTTCAATATGGCGCGGCATTTCAATAAGTTTTTCAATCAGCAGCTTGCCGTTACCAAAAGCATTTTCTCCCTCGCGCCGGGCGGCCTCGATGGCGGCTTCCAGATCAGCGGGCCTTTGGACCTTGCGCATGCCCTTGCCGCCACCACCGGCTACAGCTTTGATAAGTACGGGAAAACCAATACGCTTGGCTTCAGAAGATAAGATTTCGAGTGATTGATCGTCACCGTGATATCCGGGCACAACCGGTACATCGGCCTTTTCCATTAAATTTTTCGCTGACCCTTTCAGTGCCATAGCCCGCATTGATGCGGCCGAAGGGCCAACAAATATAATATCGTTTTTGTCACAAGCCTCTGAAAATTCTGGGTTTTCTGAAAGAAAGCCATAACCCGGATGGATGGCATCAGCGCCGGTTTGTTTTGCGGCGGCAATGATTTTATCAGCGACCAGATAACTTTCTGTTGCCGGTGCGGGGCCAATATGAACAGCTTCATCTGCCATTGCCACATGCAGGGCATTGGCGTCCACGTCTGAGAAAACAGCGACGGTTTTGACGCCAAGTCGCTGGCATGTCTCAATAATCCGGCAGGCTATTTCGCCGCGATTGGCAATTAATAATTTGTTGATACGCTTGTTCATGACGGATCATTCCAGCTGGCTTTACGTTTTTCAAGAAAGGCAGACAGGCCTTCAATGCCTTCACTGCTGATGCGGCGTAGAGCAATGCGGCGGGCTGTATCAGTGCGCAGATCTTCAGTGATTTCCCGGCCCGATACCGATGCAATCAGTTCTTTTGCCTCGGCCTGCGCACACGGTGCGCCAGCAAGGATTTCCTTGATAAAAACATGGGCGAGACTGAAGGATTCCTGCAGAGAAACGGCGGTTTCATGAACCAAGCCAATATGTTTTGCTTCCGCAGCACCAAAGCGTTCGCCGGTAAGGAAATAACGCCGCGCCGCACGGGCACCAATGGCGGCAATCACATAAGGTGATATGGTTGCAGGCGTGAGACCAAGCTTTACTTCTGAAAGTGAAAATTTTGCGCTGTCAACAGCGATTGCTATGTCGCAGCAGGACACCAAGCCTACACCGCCACCAAATGCAGCGCCATTGACGATGGCAATGGTGGGTTTTGTGCAGTCGTTCACGGCTGCGAGCATTTCTGAAAGCCGGAGGGCATCACGGATATTTTGCTTTTCTGTATAAGCGGCGGCGGCCTTCATCCAATTCAAATCAGCGCCTGCGGAGAAACTTTTCCCAGCCCCTGTGAGTACTACAGCCCGCACAGTATCGTCAGCGCTTAAGTTATTGAAAATATGGCTTAATTCCCATATCAGGTCATCGTTAAAAGCATTGTGCACATTGGCGCGAAACATTGTTACTGTTGCAATCCCGCGCTCGTCTATGCCGTGTTTCAGTGTATCAACCATCTTTTGGCAACCTTACATCCGGAAGATGCCGAATTTCGTCGGCTCAATAGGGGCATTCATGGATGCGGACAGGCCAAGGCCAAGTACGCGGCGAGTATCAGCGGGGTCTATCACACCGTCATCCCACAGGCGGGCGCTGGCATAATAGGGATGCCCCTGTTTTTCATACATAGTCTGGATTGGGGCTTTGAAATTGCTTTCTTCTTCGGCGCTCCAGTCTTCGCCGCGCGCTTCCATGCCGTCGCGCTTAACGGTGGCAAGGACACCAGCGGCTTGTTCGCCGCCCATTACAGAGATGCGTGCATTTGGCCACATCCATAGGAATCGCGGCTGGAAGGCGCGGCCGCACATGCCGTAATTTCCGGCTCCAAAACTGCCGCCGATCAATATGGTGAATTTGGGGACATTGGCGCAGGCAACGGCTGTTACCATTTTAGCACCGTCACGGGCGATGCCGCCGTTCTCATATTTTTTGCCGACCATAAAGCCTGTGATATTTTGCAGAAATACCAGCGGGATACCGCGCTGTGCGCATAATTCTACAAAGTGCGCTCCCTTTAGGGCACTTTCAGAAAAAAGCACACCATTATTGGCAATGATTCCAACAGGGTAGCCATATATATGGGCAAAACCACAGACCAGCGTTTCCCCATAGAGCTTCTTAAATTCGTCAAACTCACTGCCATCAACGATACGGGCGATAATCTCGCGCACATCGTAGGGGTGGCGTGTGTCTTTCGGTACAATGCCGTATATCTCGTGGGCATCATACAGGGGCTCGGTAGGTTCCCGGCGCTTTACAGGCACATTTTTTTCGCGGTTGAGGTTGGCGACTGCTTTTCGCGCTAATGCCAGCGCGTGGTAGTCGTCTTTGGCCAAATGGTCAACAACGCCGGATGTACGTGCGTGCACATCCCCGCCGCCCAGATCTTCAGCGCTGACCACCTCACCTGTAGCAGCTTTTACCAGCGGTGGACCACCCAGAAAGATAGTGCCCTGATTTTGCACAATAATGCTTTCGTCTGCCATAGCGGGCACATAGGCACCGCCTGCGGTACAGCTGCCCATCACCACCGCGATCTGGGGGATGCCTTCTGCCGACATGGTGGCCTGATTAAAGAAAATACGGCCAAAATGATCCCGGTCGGGGAAAACATCTTCCTGGTTAGGCAGGTTGGCACCGCCGCTATCCACCAGATACACACACGGAAGTTTGTTTTCCCGCGCAATTTCTTGTGCCCGCAGATGTTTTTTGACGGTCAACGGATAATAAGTGCCGCCTTTCACCGTTGCATCGTTGCAAACCACCATGCATTCAAGGCCTTCAATGCGGCCAATGCCTGCGATCAGGCCTGCGGCGGCAATATCGGCATCATACATATCGTAGGCGGCAAGCTGTGAAAGCTCCAAAAACGGAGAACCTGGGTCTAAAAGTGTGTTCACACGGTCTCTGGGTAAAAGCTTGCCGCGTGCCATATGTTTATCCCGTGCGCGCTCAGGCCCGCCGAGTGAGATCAAATCCATTTTTTCTTTAAAATCAGTGACTTGGGCGCGCATATTATCAGCGTTTTCCTGAAAGGTGTCGCTGCCCGCAATCACTGTTGATTGGAGAATTGTCATAAAGATTTTCTCATAAAAATTGTATTTGCGCGCATTAAGCCAAGCTCACTTGTTCCACTCTATGCGAAATCGTGATATTGGTAAAATTGATGTTGAAAATGTAATTGATAGATAGTGTCTATGTTGGATTTATATTTGCTACGGTATTTTCTTGCTGTTGTTGAAACTGGTAGTTTTACGCGAGCAGCGGGCAAGGTGTTTGTGACCCAGCCGACCTTGTCTGCTGGTATTAAAAAGCTGGAGGAACAGGTGGGGCAGGCCTTGTTCGAGCGGACTAACAGGCGGGTATTTTTAACAGACGCGGGAACCCGGTTTCTGCCACGGGCAAAAGCAATTCTCCATGAATGTAATTTGGCAGTGCAATCGTTGGAGGAAACCGAGGGTTTGCCTTTGTTGCGGCTTGGTGTTTTGACCACACTTTCCAGCCGGGCCGTTGGCCACTTGTTAGCGGGTTTTCGCGCCCACACTCCGCATGTTATCATTGAGATGATTGACGGTACGGAACAGGAATTGGCGAACAGGCTGGATGACCGTAGCCTTGATTATGTCTTGTCGCTTTATCGCGGTGAAGCGAAAGAACGGGCGCTGAAGCTGCAATCAGAAGACTATTGTTTTATCCTGCCTAAATTTCATGCGCTCGCGGACCGCAAAACCGTATCTGCATCGGATTTACGGGAAGAATATATGATTGTGCGCAGCCGCTGTGAAGTTTTGAGCGAAACCAGTCGTTACTTCACCGACAGAAATGTGAGGCCCCGGCTGGTTTACCGAACATCAAACGATAGCCGCGCAGTGGCCATGGTCGCCGCAGGGCTCGGCGGTACTGTTGTGCCTCAAAGCCTAGTTGCTGGTAATGTGAGTGCATCCCGGCTTGAAGGCTTTACCTATAAACGTCAACTGGCGCTTTTTCGCCCAGCTTACGACATGCCGGATGCAACAGCAGAGGCCGGGAGAAAGTTCGAAGAGTTTGTCGGTAAGGCTTGGGCCTAGGTTGGTATTCTGTATAATGTTTATTAAGGGCTTGGCGTTAGCGTGTGGTCACGCACACGTGATTAAGACTTAGTGCTGATTTGGGGCATATACGCCCGTGAATAATATCCTGAAGCTGGCAAGCGGGGTAGATCACATGAGAGCGAACGAGTGAAGCACACAGGGGAATAATATAGTGACTTTGGGCAGGATAATTTTGGCAGCCATTTTGGCGGCACTTATCGCGGTATCCATCTGGCTATACTACGGCGGACAGGGTGAAGACCAACGTCGCGGGCGTGGTGCGGGCATCGTTTCCATTGTCAGCGAGCCCGTTGTTTCCAGGCAGTTTTCTGACATTGTTGAGGCACTTGGCACTGCGCGAGCCCGCGAGTCTGTCGTGATGACAACACGTGTTTCTGACACCATTAGCAAAGTTGCATTTGAAGACGGACAAATCGTCAAAAAAGGCGACCTGCTAATTGAACTGCAAAGCGTTGAGGAAGAAGCGCAATTGCGGGAAGCCATAGCCACTTTCAAGGAAGCTGAAAGCCAGTTCGCACGGATCGCTGATCTTGTGAAACGTGGCAACGCCTCTACCGCAAACCTGGAAGCACAGGAACGGCGTGTTGACGAATCTCGTTCTCGTCTTGAGGCCTCAAGAGCAAGGCTTGCCGACAGGCGTATCACCGCGCCTTTTGATGGCCTTCTTGGATTGCGGCAAGTCAGCGAAGGCACCTTTTTATCCTCAAACACTGCCATTACCACCATTGATGCCATTGACCTGATCAAGCTGGACTTCCGGGTGCCGGAACGCTTTATCGCGACCCTATCACCCGAGCAAACGGTTGAAGCCAAGGTCGATGCCTACCCTGGCAGGTTATTCAAAGGCACAGTCAAGACCGTTGACAGTAGAGTAGACCCGGTGACCCGGAACCTTATTGTGCGAGCTGAAGTGCCAAACCCGGACAAGGCCCTTCGTCCGGGCCTGTTGATGCGTGTGGAGGTTATCAGTCGCAGTTGGGAGGCTCTCGCGGTGGCGGAGCAGGCGGTTGTGCCAACGGGCGGAAAAAATTATGTTTTTGTGGTCAAAAACGGCGAAGCAGAACGCCGCGAAGTCATGCTTGGTTTGCGCCGCCCCGGTTATGTTGAGGTTCTGGAAGGCTTGAATGCCGGTGAACGGGTGGTTGTTGAAGGGACATTCCGGCTTGGGCGAAAAGGCGTGAAGGTACGCGAAGTAGGAACCAAGGCACCACAGCGCGCTAAACCTGAAAATGGTAACGGAGAAGATGCCCCTAAAAAGAGGAAGGCTAACCAATGATCCTCTCGGACGTTTCGGTCAAACGGCCCGTTTTTGCAACGGTCATCAGCCTGCTGCTTGTTGCTTTTGGTGTTATATCATTCAGTGACTTGCCGGTAAGGGAATTGCCCGATGTGGACCCGCCCGTTGTTGGGGTTCGCACCAATTATTTCGGCGCTAATGCGGCCGTAATTGAAACACGGGTAACCCAGATTATTGAAAGCGCAATTGCAGGTGTGCCGGGTATCAAAACCATTGAATCCTCAAGCCGGGACGGGCGATCCGATATTACCATTGAATTTTTGCTCTCTCGCGATATTGACGCTGCTGCCAATGACGTGCGTGACCGCGTGAGCCGAGTTTTGAACAACCTGCCAGACGAGGTAGAGCCACCGGAGGTTTCAAAAGCAGACAGCGATACACGGCCTATATTATGGCTCAACCTTACCAGCCCGGTGATGGATATACTGCAGCTAACTGACTATGCCGAGCGCAATATTGTTGACCGCTTATCGGTGGTGGACGGAGTTTCGGGCGTGCGTATCGGCGGGCAGCAACGCTATGCAATCCGGGTGCACCTTGACCGTCAGGCGATGGCCGCCAGGCGGATCACTGTGACGGATGTTGAAAACGCGCTCAGGCGCGAAAATGTGGAACTGCCAGCGGGTAAAATTGAGAGCATCAACCGCGATACCATTGTGCGTCTGAACCGGGAATATTCAAAACCGGAAGATTTCACCACCATGATTATTCGTGAGGGGGAAGAGGGGGATTTCATCCGTCTGGGCGATGTGGCACGTGTTGAACTGGGTTCAGAACGTAACAGACGCTCGTTCCGGGGGAACGGTATTCCGGTAATTGGACTTGGTGTCATCAAACAGTCAAAAGGCAATACACTGGCCGTAGCGGAGGGAGCAAAAGCAGAAGCAGAGCGCATCCGTGCGACGTTACCCGAAAGCATGCAGCTGATCGTTGCTTATGATACTTCTGTCTTTATTGATTCTGCGATTTATGAAGTTTACCGCACGCTTGCGATTGCCATGGGTCTGGTGGTGCTGGTGCTGTATCTGTTCCTTGGCAACCTGAAAACAGTTTTGGTGCCTGCGGTCACCGTACCAATTTGCATTATTGCCAGTTTCTGGGTGCTCTCACTTGCTGGTGTCAGTATTAATCTGATCACGCTTTTGGGGCTTGTGATGGCCATTGGTCTTGTGGTGGATGACGCCATTGTGGTGCTGGAGAATATCAACCGCCGTGTGGATGAAGGCGAACCTGGTCTTGTCGCTGCTTACCGGGGCGCAAAACAGGTTGGTTTTGCTGTGATCGCCACGACGCTTGTGTTGATTGGTGTTTTTGTACCGATTATGTTTCTAACGGGCAATGTGGGGCGTTTGTTCGGCGAACTTGCCATTACAATGTCGGCGGCAGTGGCTTTCTCAAGCCTGATTGCGCTGACGCTCACACCAATGCTGTGTTCCAAGCTTGTATTGCGGCGCAATAAAAAACCAAAGTTTGCGCAGGCGCTTGATCGGGGTTTTAAACGACTTCAAGAGGCCTACGGCCGTGCACTTCTGGTGTGCCTGAATAATAAAATTCTCGTAACACTTTGTTTTTTCACCTGTTTTGCGTTGATTGCCGGTATTCAGGGGCGTATCCCGCAGGAACTTGCGCCGGTTGAAGATCGCAGCAATCTGTTTATGCGCATCCAGCCGCCTGAAGGCGCGAGTTTTGATTTTGTTGAAGCCCAGGCCCGCAAGGTTGAAGAACAAATACTACCGCTTATTGAAACGGGCGAGTTGAACAGGTTTTTGATCCGGGTAGATGCCAGCGGTGGTTTTGGTTTTATTGTTCTGAAACCCTGGGACGAGCGGCAACGGTCTGCCGGGGAAATCCTGGCGGAACTTCGGCCTAAACTGATCCAGAACGTGCCCGGCCTGCGCGCAGTGCCGCGACAATCGTCTGGCCTTTCGCGGCGCAGTGGCAATTCCGAAGCGTTTCAATTTGTGATCGGCGGGTCCACTTATGAGGAACTTGGTCGTTTCAAGCAAATCATGCTCGAAGAACTTTCCGGTTATAAAGGCCTGATTAATGTGGACGCAGACTACCGCGAGACTCAGCCGCAGTTTAAGGTCCGCATTGATCGGGAACGTGCTGCTGACATGGGCGTTTCAATCCAGTCTATTGGCCGAACACTTGAAACCATGATGGGCGGCAGGCGGGTGACTACTTTTGTTGATGACGGCGAAGAATATGACGTGATTTTACAGGCCCAGCGCGCAGACAGACAACAGCCGCTGGATATGGAAAACATCCATGTGGCCACGAACCGTACTGGTGCCTTGATCCCACTGTCGAACCTTGTGCGGGTTGAGGAAGTCTCAGGCGCGGGGCAACTGAGGCGCTTTAACCGGGTGCGGGCGCTGACCATATCGGGCAGTGTGGCACCGGGCTATACGCTGGGTGAAGTGACCACGCATATGGAAAATACGGTGCGTGATATGCTGCCTGATGTCTCGGGCATTGATTACAAGGGCGCAACCCGCGAATATAAAGATGCGGGCAATGATATTTATTTTGTATTTGTGCTGGCACTGGTTGTGGTTTTCCTTGTGCTTGCCGCCCAGTTTGAAAGCTTTGTGCATCCCTTCATTATTATGCTGACTGTACCGCTTGCGGTACTGGGGGGGCTTGTGGGGCTGTATCTGGCAGGCAGTACGCTTAATATTTATAGCCAGCTTGGCTTGATCATGTTGATTGGACTGGCGGCGAAAAACGGTATTTTGATTGTCGAATTTGCCAACCAGTTACGCGATCAAGGCCTGAACGTGCGCGATGCGCTGATGGATGCTTCAAAAACCCGGCTGCGCCCGATCATGATGACAGGCCTGTCCACCGCCATGGGTGCGGTGCCGCTGATGATGGCGGCAGGGGCTGGCTCTGCCAGCCGTCAAACCATTGGCGTGACAGTCTTTTCCGGCGTTATCGTCGCGACTTTCTTCACCTTGTTTGTCGTGCCAGTATTTTATGACATGCTTGCTAAATTCACAAAATCCCCTGGCCATATTGCCGATAAACTGGCTGATTTTGAAGACAAGGAAAGCAAGGGCATCCCAGCGGAGTAGGCTGTACTAATCCAAAGCGTAGTTGCCCTGGCAGGCGGAAAAGTTTATGCCGGATAAGTTGATTAAAAAAATCAGTGAAATTTGAATAAGAATATCTGGGGAGGGATCATATGAAAATGCGCACTTTAGGCATGGCGGCAGCGTTGTCTGCTTTGCTGGCTGGTTGCAGTAGCGAAGAAAGCAGCACAGGCGAAAAAGCCAATGATAATGCCGGAGCAAAAATCGCAGCACCCGTGATTGAGCCCTGGGGTTATCCGCTTTCTGCCTTTGATCATGAAACCCGCCCACAGGATGACTTGTATCAGTTTGCAAACGGCGGTTGGCTGGCTGCGACTGAAATTCCCGGCGACAGAAGCAGCGTTGGTTTTTCGCAGGTTATGCGGGATCGTAACGACGACCGTATCAAAAGCATTATCGCTGATTTGAAAGAAGCCGATGTTGAGCCCGGCAGCAACAACCAGAAAATCCGCGATCTGTATGCAGCTTATATGCAGAATGCGGCAATTAATGAGGCTGGGCTTAATCCATTGCAGCCAGCGCTGGACCGTATTACAGCGATTGCGAGCCACGTTGATGTGGCGCGGGCGATGCTGCTGGATGACCTGGGTGCACGGTCACTTTTTGGTGTATTTGTCGGCATCGATTCTAAGAAACCAACAGAGTATACGGTCTATGCCTTCCATGCAGGCACGGCGCTCCCGGATAAAAGCTATTATGAGCGTGATAGTGAACGCCTGAATGCTTTGAGAGCCGCCTATGTGGACTATATGGAAGCTGTTTTCATACGGCTTGGCAATGAGGATGCGCGGGCGAAAGCGGAGGCTGTTTTTGCGTTGGAAAAGGCAATTGCTTCCCACCACTGGTCACGCGCCGAGCGCCGCAACGCGGACCGTACCTATAATCCGCACACGCTGGATGAGCTGATGGCCTATGCGCCCGGTTTTCCGTGGGTTGAGGCCGCTGAGGCTTACGGTGTGGCGGGGACGGACAAGATTGTTCTTCGGGAAAAAGAGGCGTTTCCAGCACTTGCAAAGCTGTTTGAAGAAACGCCTGCCGCGCAGTGGAAGGACTATTTAACTTTCCATCTGGTGGCGTCAAATGCGTCATTCCTTTCTGACGAGATCGCAGAGGAGCGTTTTGGCTTTTTTGGCACCACTCTGCGTGGCCAAAAACAGCAACGCAGCCGTGAAGACCGGGCGATTAACTATGTGAATGGTGCGCTTGACCAAGCGGTAGGGCAAATTTATGTGGACCGTTTTTTCCCAGCCGAGTCCAAGCGCCTTGTAGGCGAAATGTTTAAAAATATCCGGACAGAACTGGGTGAGCGTATTGATAATCTCACATGGATGACAGCGGATACTAAACAAGCGGCGCGCACAAAGCTTGCTAAAATGAGTGCCAAAATCGCTTACCCGGATAAATGGCTGGATTATAGCGATCTAAATATTGAGGCGGGAGGCCTGTTTGACAATGTGATTGCCCTTAGGCGCTTTAATAGGGCGCTGTCTCTGTCGCGCCTTGGAAAGCCCGTGGATAAAAAAGAATGGTTCACGGGCCCGCAAACGGTGAATGCATTCTATAGCCCATCCCGGAACGAGGCTTTTATTCCGGCCGGTTATATTCAGTCCCCACTATTTGACCCTAACGCTGATCCAGCCCTCAATTACGGTGCGCTTGGTAGCATTATCGGGCACGAGATCGGGCACGGCTTTGATGATCAGGGATCGAAATATGATGGTGACGGCGTACTGCAAGCCTGGTGGTCAGAGGAGGACCGTGCAGCTTTCAATGTACTGGGTGATGGCTTCGCCGAGCAGTTTGATCAATATGAGCCCCTGCCTGATTTACATGTGAATGGTCGCCAGACTTTGGGTGAAAATATCGGTGATCTGGCGGGCATGATCCTGGCTTTTCACGCATGGGAACGCTCCCTTGGGGGCGAGCAGGCACTGGACCTTGATGGCTTTACCGGCCCACAGCGTTTTTTCCTTGGTCGTGCGCAGGGAAGGCGTTTTAAACGTACCGAAGAGAGCCTGCGACAAAGGCTTCTGTCAGCGCCCCACAGCCCCATGTATCTGCGCGTCAACGGCATGGCCCGCAATATGGACGAATTCTATAAGGCGTTTGATGTGAAGGAGGGCGACAAAATGTACATCGCCCCTGAAGATCGCGTGCGGATTTGGTAACCGCTTCGGATTTGGAAAACAAGGTCGCGCAGTAGCTAGGGTCAAGCCCCCTTAATCTGACTGAACCAAGTCATGTTAAGGGGGCTTGATCCTAAACAGTTTTGGCGAAGTCGACTTTGAAGTCGGCGGCTTCCAGCGCGGTGACGAGACGCTGGGCATGTTCCTTGTCTTTGGCTTCAATCACCAGTTCCATCTCTGTTTGCTTCAGCGATAGCGCGCCAAACTCGCGGTGATGGCGCATTTCTATGATGTTGGTGCCAACCTCGGCCACAATTTCGGTTACGCGGGCCAGTGCGCCGGGCTGATCCATCATGGTGATACGCAGGCGGGCCAGACGCCCATCGCGGGCCATGCTGCGCATAATGGCGTTTGCCAGCATCCGGCTGTCAATGTTGCCGCCCGAAAGCACCATACCAACCTTTTGGCCCCTAAAAACTTCAGGATGTTCCATCAGGGCACCAAAGCTGATCGCGCCGGCACCTTCAACAATGACTTTTTCAATTTCCATAATCGTGACGATGGCGGCTTCGATTTGACGTTCAGACACAGTTACAATCTGATCCACCAGCTTCTTCACCACACGGCGCGTGCTCTCGCCGGGTTGATTAACCGCAATGCCTTCGGCGATACTGATGTTGTCGCCCCTGAGCGACAGGCCTTCGACGGCCTCTTTCATCGCTGGGAAAGCCTGAGTTTGCACACCAACAATACGGATGTTCGGGTTGATGTCCTTGGCAATGGTGGCAATGCCGGAAATCAGGCCGCCACCTCCGATAGGCACAATCAATGTTTCCAGGTCTGGCACATCTGCCAGCATTTCAAGCCCGACAGTGCCCTGGCCAGCCATGACCAACGGGTCGTCAAACGGGTGAATGAAAGTCAGGCTTTCACTGGAAGCCAGAGCATAGGCGGCCTGTGTGGCGGCTTCAAAGTCTGCGCCTGTCAATACCACATGGGCACCCAGTTCCTCGGTGCGTTTTACCTTGTTGAAAGGTGTACCCACGGGCATGACAATGGTGGCCGGGATGCCCAACCGTCCCGCATGGTAGCTGATGCCCTGTGCATGGTTCCCGGCAGAGGCTGCTATCACACCTTTTGTGCCAGAGGGCAGGGACAACAACCTATTTAGTGCGCCGCGTTCCTTATAGGCGGCTGTAAACTGGAAAATCTCGAATTTCAGGTGTACATCAGCGCCTGTCATGTCAGACAGGGTGCGCGAATAATTGGTGGGTGTGCGTACAATTGCGTCCCTGATCCGGCCTTCTGCGCTGCGCACGTCATCCGCAGTTATGGGTAATGTTTGTTCGTCCATGGCCTATTTCCTGAAATATTATGTCGCAATTTTACTTTAGGCGCACGTTTGCCACATACAAGAGGTTTCGTCCACAGGCGTTATAGCTTCATGTACATTTTTCAATCAGGGCATCGATGGCTGCATTGCATTCAGGTTCATTCAGAAGCGGTGTATGGCCCTTTCTGGGGACAGTAACTGGCACCAGGTCAGGGTGCAGATGCGCCATTTTTTCGAGTGTTTTGGCTGATAATATATCTGAAACTTCGCCGCGCAGTACCACAGTGGGAATGGTGTAAAAGGCCTGAAATACGGGCCAGAAATCAGGTGTAGGGGCAGTATCGCTATTCTCTGCGTTAAATGCTTTGCCGATGGCGGGATCATAGAGAAGCTCAGGCTTGCCGTCCTTGTCTGCATATATTTTATGGGTGAACCACTGCCAGTCGGCATCCTTGAAATCTGGATAGCTTTCGGAACTCGCGTTTTTAATGGTCTGGCAGGCTTCTGCCCAATTTGTTGGAGGCGTACCTTTGCCCACGTAGGATTTGATGCGGGCAATGCCGTTGGGGTCAAGCTCGGGACCAATGTCATTGATAATGGCCGCCGTCAGCCTGCCGGGGTGCATTGCAGCGATCACAAAGGCCATCAGGCCGCCTAGCGATGTGCCAAGGGCAATGACTTTATCTGTGTCCAAATGTGCAAGCAGGGCCATCATGTCGGCCACATAGACATCAATGCGGTAGCGCGTTGGGTCTGGATCCCAGTCAGAATTACCGCGCCCGCGTTGTTCGGCACAAATAACCCGGCATGTGGGTGCCAAATGGACGGCAATATCTTCGAAATCTCTGGAGTTCCGGGTCAGCCCAGGCATGCATAGCACGGTGGGTGCATCTTTTGGGGCGCTGTTATAGTCGCGGTAATACTGCTGCAACCTATCCGGGTTGGTGAAATAATTGTCTGTGTAAATAGCCAAACGTCTGCTCCTGAATATATGCATCTATATGACGACAACCATAAAGCTAGCTCGGGTCAGAGCCTTGACCAGCCTGCTTGGGTTTTACCACGAATTCACATGATGAGATTATGATTGTAGCTTTCCTCTGGGCGGAAAGTCCACCATCTGTTAAACACGTTTCAAACAAAACTAGTTTCGTTTTCAGGGGGACTTCATGAAGGCAATCATCACAGCAGCTGTGATCGCATTTTCCACATCGACCATTGCAGAAGATTTCACAATTGAACGCATGACAGCAAGCCCGTCGATCAACGGACCAAGCGTTCAGGGGCTTAAAATGTCACCCGATGGTAAACGCATCACGTTTTTGCGTGGCAAACAGGAAATGGCCGCCCAGCTGGATCTGTGGCAATTCGATATTGATACCGGAAAATCACATTTGCTGGTGAATTCAAATGACCTGCTGGACGGCGGTGTGGAAGTTTTATCCGAAGAAGAAAAACAACGCCGTGAAAGGGACCGCACAACAACTGGAAAAACTGGCATTATCAGTTATTTCTGGAGTGCAGACAGTAAAAGCCTGCTATTTCCAATTAGCGGCGATGTTTATGTTTTACCGCTGGGCGGTACGGTAAAAAGGCTAACGAATACAGAGGCCTACGAGACAGACATCAAGTTCAGCCCAAAAAGCAGGTATGTGTCTTTTATTCGTGAACGCGAACTTTATGCAGTTGAAATTGCAACAGGTAAAGAGACCCGGCTCACGACAGGCGCGTCTGAGACAATTGCCAACGGCATGGCTGAATTTGTAGTCCAGGAAGAACTGGGACGCTACACAGGGTATTGGTGGTCGCCCGACGAAAGCAAAGTGGCTTTCGAACAGTTTGATGAAAGTGGGGTTCTGATAAAAGACCGCTATGAAGTACAACCAGACGGCGGTGTTGTGGCGCTCAAACAGCGTTATCCGGAGGCAGGTAGTGCCAATGTTGATGTGAAACTGGGTGTGGTGAGCGTTGTAGATCAGACGGTAAGCTGGATAGACCTTGGCGCGGAGAAAGATATTTATCTGGCACGGGTTAAATGGCACCCGGATAGCAACTCTGTCGCTTTTCAGCGATTAAACCGGACCCAGACATCTTCTGATCTGATCCTTGCTACAGCTGACGGCAAAACCTCCCGCCCGTTGCTTTCAGAACAGTCGGATGTATGGATCAATTTACACAAGAGCATTGAATTTATCGATGGCGGTGCGGCTTTGATCTGGGCGAGTGAAATGTCTGGTTTCAAGCATCTTTACCAATATGATGTGAAAAACAGTAATGCCCGGCCAATAACATCTGGCAATTGGGCCATTGACGAGATTGAGAATATTGATAGTGCAAACGGCACTATCTATTTCAGCGGCTATAAAGACAGCCCCTTGGAAAAGCATCTTTACCGCGTGCCCCTGGCGGGCGGTGAGCCTGTGCGCATTACGCAGGAAGCAGGGTGGCACAGTGTCACTGTTGGTGACGGTGTATTTGTGGATCATTTCTCAAGCCCTGACCAGCCGCCGCAGGTTATGGTGCGCAGCCTGAAGGATGGTAGTACAAAAGCGGCAATTCTGGAAAATAGGCTGGATGAGGCGCATCCTTTTGCACCCTATATTGAGGACAGGGTGAAAACCAGTTTTGGCACAGTGAAGGCCGAAGACGGTACAGAGTTGCATTACCGTTTGTATGCCCCGACCAAGCTGGAAGAGGGCAGGCAGTATCCAGCTGTATTGGCCCCTTACGGAGGTCCTCACGGGCAGCGTGCTCGGCGTGAATGGACAGTGAACTTTAACCATATACTGGCGCGGAACGGCTATGTCGTAATGGTTTTGGATAACCGGGGCACGGCAAACAGGGGCCTCAAGTTTGAAAGCCATGTGAAAAATGCGATGGGGGCTGTGGAAGTTGTCGATCAGGTTACTGGAGCCAACCATTTGAAAACACTTACCTATATTGACGGCGAACGGATCGGTATGTGGGGGTGGTCATATGGCGGTTATATGGCGTTGATGAGCATGTTTAAAGAAGGCGATGTTTTCAAGGCGGGTGTTGCGGTTTCTCCGGTTACTGACTGGCGGCTTTATGATACCGCCTACACCGAACGGTATTTGGGCCATCCCGATGCGCCGGGTGATGTTTATGCCAATTCGTCGGTATTTAAATATGTGGACGGGTTCAAAGGTGATTTGTTGCTCATCCACGGCATGGCCGATGACAATGTGTTTTTCGATAACTCAGTGAAGCTGATGGCGACACTGCAAAATGCAGGTAAACCATTTGAGTTGATGACATACCCTGGCAAAAAACACGGAATTCGGGGGGAGGCCACGCGGGCGCACCTCTGGAACCTTGCGCTTGACTTTTTCAATCGCAAATTAAAGCCATAACAGGTTGATATAAAGCTCAGGCAGACAGTGATATGCCAGACCGTTTCAGATATGCCAGATTGTCTCAGATATACCAGACTGCCTTAGCCACGAAAACTGCCCGGCAAAAAAGTAGAAAAAATGTCGCAGGGGTCTTGTAGAGGCATTTTTCTAGACTATATAGTCCAGTAAGTGCTGTGTTGAATTTTAAAGCATGCCTGTGTGGCTGCTAAAATTCAAGGCAAGCACGATTGTTTCGCTTGCCGCCCTGGGTGGTGGACATTCTCCCCCCTCCCCAGTTCCCACCGGGGCGCTAGCGGATTAAGTTTAAGTCGAGGAGCCTCTGGCGGGATCCTCGGCTTTTTTTTGTTTGACACAAATAAAAGAAGACATTTTTTGTCATAATTAAGTAAAAATAAAGATAATTGTTGGAATTATATAGTGGGTTGAGGGTCAGTGAGAACAATTCCTAAGTGATAGTTGAAAAGACATTTAGAACCTTTATAGTCGACTTCATCCAGAAGTTGATCAATCAACTATATATCATCAAATGCGAGTATCAGGCAAAAATCCTATGTTTAATTTTGTTAAAAAAACTAAAGACGCACCTCATGCCCTGGCGAATGGACATCTGGGCCATGAAGATAATTTAGACCAAAAAAACATACGCCTTTTTCGGGGGTTGATAGACCGGATGCCCATCGGCGCGATGTTATGTGACAAGGACGATCTGACGATCCTTTACGCCAATGTGCAGAGCATTTCCCTGTTAAAAACGATTGAAGAACATTTGCCGATTAAGGCGGATGACGTGGTTGGTGCCTGCATTGATATTTTTCACAAAAATCCAGCTATGCAGAGAGGCATTTTACGCGACCCTAAAAACCTGCCCCATGAAGCGGTTATTTCTTTGGGTGGGGAGCGACTATCACTTCATATCGAAGCCATATATGATGATAATAATAATTATATTGCCCTTGGGCTGACATGGGGCATTGTCACTGAATCTGAACGCGCAGAGCACCGCGTCAATCGCTTGACGCAAATGATTGATAAAATGCCGATCAACGCGATGATGTGTGACCCCCAGACACTTGAAATCACATACATGAATGAAGCAAGTGTGACGACACTGCGCGGTCTGGAACAGTATTTGCCGGTCAAGGCGGATGATTTGATGGGAACCTGTATCGACGTTTTTCACAAGAACCCGGAGCATCAGCGCCGTATTCTCCGTGACCCAACAAACCTGCCGTGGAGCGCACGTATCAAGGTTGGTCCCGAAACCCTTGCTTTGGAAATATCGGCTATTATGGGCGAAGACGGTTCCTATCAAGGTGCGCTTGCTACCTGGTCAGTTATTACGCAACAAGTCCAGGTTGAGGATGCAGTCAATTCTGTGGTTGACGAAATACTCAGTGATAGCGCTGTTCTTACATCTCAGTCCTCGGCCATGTCCGCTTCGTCTGACCAAAATACGGCGACGGCCTCAGCCGTTGCCGCTGCTGCTGGAGAAGCGACAGAAAATGTGCAGACAATGGCGTCTGCGACCGAGGAGCTCGGTGCTTCGGTTTCCGAAATTGGTACGCAAATCAAACGGGCTGCACAGATATCAGAAAAAGCAGCCAACCGAACGCAGGAAGCGGATTCACAGGTTAAAGAACTGGAGCAAGCAGCAACACGTATTGGTGAAGTGGTGAAGTTGATTAACGATATAGCGGAGCAAACCAATTTGCTTGCGCTCAACGCCACGATTGAAGCTGCTCGTGCAGGGGATGCAGGCCGGGGTTTTGCGGTTGTAGCAAGCGAGGTTAAGTCACTTGCCAGCCAAACGGCTAAAGCCACTGAAGATATAACGGGCCAGATTGATGCTATCCAGCAAGAAACGAACAATGTGGTGGGTGCTATTGACGAAATTGGTTCAGTGATAGGTGAAGTGAACGAGATCGCTGCCTCGATTGCGTCCGCATCAAACGAGCAAAATCAGGTGACGCTGGAAATTGCCAAAAACGCGCAGGAAGCAGCCACCGGAACACAAGGTGTTTCCCAGCATATTCTCGAAGTACAGAAAGCGACCGAAGAGAATGCCATGAGTGTGGAAGAGGTTCGTAACATCGCGGCGAAATTGGAAAAATTGTCACAAAACCTCCGAGAGGAAGTTGGAAACCTGACAAAATAGAGTACAGACTAGAGCAATATCAGCGGGACCAGTTGCATATCCCCGATAATTGCTTGCCTATCACCAAAAGTGGCCGCATGTTCTTTATATGCGGCCATTTTCTTGGCCGAAATCAATTTTTAATGGTTTCGTCTCCAAACAGCTGGTCGGCGGGTTTGTTGCTAGGGCCTGACCCTAAATAGCATGTTTCCTATTGATGGGCTGTCTGATATATACGCGCTTCCGCCAACGGGTTGGCCGCTGGTGGTCTATCCATTTGGGTAATTCCTATGGGTGAAGTGCAGGACCTGAACAATGATTGATCGCGCAAGCGCCGACCAAATAAAACGTCGTAGAACGTTCGCGATTATTTCACACCCTGATGCCGGGAAAACCACACTGACCGAGAAGCTTTTGCTGTTTGGCGGGGCCATTCAACTGGCGGGTGAGGTCAAGGCAAAGGGGGAGCGCAGGCGCGCCCGGTCTGACTGGATGAAGGTTGAGCAAGAACGCGGTATTTCTGTGGCTTCGTCTGTTATGACATTTGATTATGGTGAGCATACGTTCAACTTGCTTGATACACCCGGGCACGAGGATTTTTCAGAAGATACTTACCGCACACTGTCGGCTGTTGACAGCGCGGTTATGGTGCTGGATGCGGCCAAAGGCATTGAGCGCCAAACCCGCAAACTGTTTGAGGTTTGTCGTCTGCGTGATATGCCGATCACCACGTTTATCAATAAACTAGACCGCGAATCTAAAGACCCGTTCGAATTGCTGGACGAGGTTGAGCAAACACTTGCGCTGGACGTAACACCGGCCAGTTGGCCCATTGGCATGGGGCGCGACTTCCTTGGTTGTTATGATTTGATCCATGATCAACTGATCTTGTTCGAGCGCAGCAAGGGCAGTGAGCTGGCTGAAGGCATTAAATGCTCTGGTCTTGATGACCCCAAGCTTGAAGACTTGTTGCCAGACTATGCGCTGGAAAAGCTGCGGGAAGACATTGAAATGGTGCGTGGCCTTTGCCCACCCTTTGATATGCAGGATTATCTGGACGGTACATTGACGCCGGTATTTTTTGGCTCGGCGGTTAATAATTTTGGGGTTCAGGAACTGCTGGAAGGTGTTGGCAGCTTCGCGCCGAGCCCAAAGCCCGGTACAGCGACTGAGCGCGTCGTAGACCCGTTTGAGGACAAAGTTTCGGCATTTGTTTTTAAAATTCAGGCAAATATGGATCCAAAGCACAGGGACCGTGTTGCTTTTGCCCGCATTGTATCAGGCAAGTTCAAAAAGGGTATCAAACTCAGGCATGTGCGCAGCGGTAAAACCATGGCCGTGCATAATGCGCTGCTGTTTTTGGCGCAAGACCGCGCCATTGCTGAAGAAGCTTTTGCTGGCGACATCATTGGCATTCCCAACCACGGTAATCTGCGCATTGGTGATAGCCTGACCGAAGGTGAAATTATCCGTTTTACGGGTGTTCCGTCCTTTGCCCCGGAAATATTACAGAAAGTGCGCTCTGAAGACCCGATGAAGGCCAAGCATCTTGGCCGGGCGCTGGAACAGCTGGCGGAAGAAGGTGCCGCGAGCGTTTTCAAGCCTAACTTGGGTAGCGACTGGGTTGTTGGCGTTGTGGGGCCTCTTCAGTTTGAAGTGCTGGCTGACCGTATCAGGACAGAATATCAAATCCCGGTGAAGTTTGAACCAACAACCTTGATGACCGCCGAATGGATCGAAGGTGACGCCCGCGAGGTGAAAGCCTTTACAGACCAGAACCGCGCCTCAATGGCGTTAGACCACAGCGGCACGCCGGTATATTTAGCGCGTAACAATTGGCATCTAGATAAAGCCAAAGAAACTTTCCCAAGCCTTAAGTTCTTGAAAATTAAAGAAGAAACTTCCTAGCATTACAAGGCCGCCCGCGTGCCTCTGTTCCCTCAAAGGAGGCTGTCACTCTACACCCAGATGCGGGTTCTATACGGTGTTAGAATTGTGTTCAAATGGTTCAAAGCTGGAATTTGTACGGACACCGCACGGATTGACGTCGCCGTCTGCTTTGCAGGCCGGCCTTCGCTGGGATGAGGATGCCGCATGAAAATTAATGGAGGAACTCATTGGATAGATAGCCAAGTTATTGCCTTGTCAGCCCCAATCGCAGGATGCTGGGGATAGCGATCCACACCATCAGCGCCACCCAAATGCCTTTGAATATTGTGTAATTCAGCGGGGTAAATTCGCTGACGCCTGCGGTTCCCAGCGCTACCAACGTTATCGGCGCGTAAATAAAGAGGGCCAAAACTCCGAACAGTAAAGCTGAAAGCCACACCGAGCGTGGGAAGCGCGCCAGTATGCGGTGCAGGCGCAGGCTTTTGTCCCAGCTGAAATCAGGGGCTTTGTCTGATTTTACCCGTGACCGTTGGATGGCTAGTACAACAAGGCTCATTAAGAAAAACAGCAGAAAGCAGGTGGCGATAATATCGATGCCGTAGCCTTCTTTCCCTTCGGTATAGAGGATGCCACCGTCTTTTTTGCTGAACCAGATGATCAGCACATTGATAAGGCTGTTAATCACCACATTCGCACCTATTTCCCTGCGCATATAGGTATTCAATACTGGTTTCATGGTGTTTCCCTGCAGAAGCTGCCTTCTCTCAGGTAAAAGCTAACGTGATTGCAGTGCAATTCAAGCGGAGGCGCTGTTCAGGATATTACATAGGGGGTTAATTCCTTGTGGCCACAAGCACCCCGGCACCAGCCATCACAGTGCCTGAAAACCGGGCGAGCCACTTTTGTGGGCGCGGCTTTGTAATCACAGTACGCAGTTTTGCCGCGCCTAAAATATAGACCCCCAAGACAACGTAGGAAACCAGTGTAGTGATGCTCGCGAGCAGAGCAATGTCAGTAATGGTGATCGTGGTGAGGTCCAGAAAGGGTGGCAGAAATGCAAAATAAAAGACCATAACTTTGGGGTTGCTTATGCTGATGGCAAAGCCGCCGACAAGTGAGCGCTTTGTGGCCTTGGCAGGGCTGTTAGCTATATCAGCTTTGTGGTGCCAAGCTTGCCAGCCAAGCCAGATCAGATAGGCAGCTCCCATATATTTTATCAGGACAAACATCGTACCCATTTTCGCAGCAAGCAAACCAAGCCCCGCCGCTGCGGCAACAAGATAGGCAATGTCGCCAAAAATGATCCCTGTTAACAGCGCAAAGGCAGGTGCTGTGCCGCGAGCAATGGATTGAGCAATCACTGCAAATACGCCGGGGCCGGGAGACGCCGCAAACATTGTGATGGCGATTGAATAGGCAATGATGGTTTCTATGGACACAGGTTGACCTCATATATCAGCGCTCAGATAGCCATAGCCCAATCCTTAAGCCCGCGCTAGACTGAAGAAAGATACCGGGATGACCAATGCGACCATGTGGTTAGGGGGGCAAATGAAGAAATTTATTTTAATTGTGGCCGCAGTGTTTGTGGCCTGGGTGGCTTTATGGCCCGCCAATATTGATGCTGTATCATGGGAACCGCCGCAGGGCCCAGGCTTTGAAGGTGTTTATGCGCTTAATGATGCCCTTGAAGGTGCAGAGGTCTTATCCCTGCAAATGGGGGGTGGCCCGGAAGATGTTGCTGTTGATGCAAACGGTCGCATATACGGTGGTCTACACGATGGTCGCATTGTTCGGCTTTCTGCGGACGGTAGGAAGCAGGAAACCTTTGCCACCATTGAAGGCGGACGCCCGCTGGGCTTGCATTTTGATGCGGCAGGAAACTTGATTGTAGCAGATGCATATAAGGGCCTGATGTCTGTATCCCCAGCGGGGTACGTAACCGTTCTGAGCGATACACACGGCGGCAGACCGTTCAAGTTTGCTGATGATCTGGACATTGCAGCAGACGGCAAAGTTTATTTCTCTGATGCAAGCGATACGTACGCTCAGGTTGACTATCGGCTTGATTTACTGGAGGCACGCGGTCATGGGCGGTTGCTTGTTTATGATCCGGCAACAGGTCAAACTGACATGCTTTTGGATAACCTTTATTTTGCCAATGGCGTTGCTCTGTCGGCGGCGGAGGACTTTGTGCTGGTCAATGAAACCGGGCGTTACAGGGTTACACGTTATTGGCTGAAAGGTGAGAAAGCGGGTACACATGATATCTTCATTGAAAACCTGCCTGGGTTTCCTGATGGTATTTCCGGGAATGGCAGCGGTATTTTCTGGCTGGCTATGCCATCCCCGCGCAATCCGGCAATGGATAAAGTGCATCCAAGCCCCTGGGTGAAGGGACTAATCTCCAAGCTACCCACCTTCATGCAACCCTCAGCAATAACACAGGGCATTGTGATTGCATTGGATGAAGGCGGTAATGTGTTGAAAACACTTCATGACCGGGACGGTAATCCGGTTTATATGGTGACATCTGTTGAGCAGGTTGGAGACCAGATTTATCTGGGCAGTCTTGAGGCCCCGCACATTGTGCGTTTGACAGTCCCTGCCTTCTAGGGTCAGTTGGTTTGAGGATAATCCAGTTGGTTTGGGCTAACAAAGAATGCGGTCTGGGGATGATGTTCCCGCCCCCGGCTTTGCTAGCTGCCAACCCCGGGCGGCGGGGTTCCCCCGAAACTTCGGACCATTGAACCGGCAACCAAATTCCAGCCGTCTACCAAAACAAAGAAAATCAGCTTGAACGGCATGGCGATCATAACCGGTGGCAACATCATCATACCCATCGACATAAGGATGGAGGCCACCACCATGTCGATGACAATAAAGGGAATATAGAGCAAAAATCCGATCTCAAAGGCGCGTCTGATCTCGGAAATCATAAAAGCCGGAATCAAGGTAGTGATAGGGACACTGTCAGGCGTTGTTGTGGCTACATCCTCTCCGGATAGGTTAACAAAAAGGGCCAGATCTTTCTCTCTGACTTGCGACAGCATGAATTTTCGGAGTGGTTCTGTTGATCGGTTATAAGCCTCTGTTTCGTCAATTTCCTCATTCATTAAAGGCTGTATGCCTTGCTCCCACACCTGGGAAAAGGTGGGTGCCATAATATAACCCGTCAGGAACAGGGCCAGCGAGACAATGACCATGTTGGGTGGGCTTTGCTGTGTACCCATTGCACTTCTGAGAAGAGAAAAGACAATGATGATACGGGTAAAGCTGGTCATCATTACAAGGATACTGGGTGCTAGGCTCAATACAGTTAACAACAGGATCATTTGAACGACCCGGCCCGTTAGTGAGCTGGAATCGCCAAGGTCCAAATTGAGAGACTGTGCAATTGCGCTTGATGACAAGGCAAGTGTCGCTGCCACCATAAGCGGCAATAAAAAAAGGAATGTTCTTACGATTAGCTTTTTATGCAATCGTAATGACGGCAAATTAATTGTTTTCATTGTCACCGATTAACTTTTTGAATTCATTATTGTTTTTACCATCACTGCTGCTGATCACCTTTATGCCAGCCGGATTTGTGCCAAGCAAAAATTGTTTCCCGCGCCACGACACAACCACAAGGCGGTTGCGCCCGTCAACCATCTTGCTCTCCAGTATCTCAACTTGTTTTTCGCCTGATTTACCGCGTGCATGGCCGGGCAAAAGCCCCGACCTGCGAATACCCCAGGCAAAAACACCAAGGAGTCCCAGAACAAAAAACAACGCAGCCAACGCGCTGAAAATCTCGGTTATCATGCTTTTGTGTCTCCGCCGTTCTTGTCCGTATTCCCTGTTTCATTTGTGTGGTCCGCCTGATCACGTAATCTGTTGTTCTCAGCGTAAACTCGCTCAAGGATAAGTGAAACAGCATGTAGCGCTTCAAGAGGCACAGGGCTTTCCACCTCCAACGCATCCAGCAATTCTGTCAGGTCTTTATCCTGTCGAACTTTTACGCCTTCGGCAAAGGCAATGTCCAGAATGCGTTCGGCAAGTTTTCCTTCACCCTTTGCCGTTAATTTGGGCAAGCCCTGTTCGCCGCTGCTTTTAATTGCAACGGCTTTTGTCACCGGGTCTTCTTTAATTTCGCGTGTTGTCATATTTCCATTGAGCTTTAAGAGAGCAAAAATTGCAAGTCATTCAACAGTTGTGCAAAAATAATGTCCCATGTTTGCAACTTGTTAACCCCCGTGGGTGCATGCTATGGTACCCGTAGACCCGATATCTTTGAGTGAAAGTTGAAGGCGAGTAATGGACGTTAGTTCAATCCCGATTATGGCAGCGCTGAAGAAGCGCATGCATTGGCTGAGTAGCAACCAGACGGTTATCAGTGAAAATATTTCCAATGCTGATACGCCTGGATATAGCCTTAAGGAATTGGAAAAACAGGACTTTTCGAGCCTGGTGAAGGGTATGGACAAGGGTGCAGATGCTGCACCAGCAAGCACGCAGATGCGCACCAATCATTCACGCCATATGAATGCGGGGGGCACCGCATCAGGGGAGAACCGCGTTAAGGATGCCAAAGGCGGTGAAGAGGCGCTGAACGGAAATTCGGTCGTGCTGGAAGACGAAATGACCAAATTGGCAGACAATCAGATGCAATATGGCATGGCTGTCAATCTCTATAAAAAGAATATGCGGCTGTTGAAAATAGCCTTGGGTAAAGGGGCAGGTGGCCGCTAGTAGAGCGCCGATACTGCCTGGAGTATAGTTAGGAACCCTGCAATGGATCTACAAAAAGCGATGATGGCATCTGCTTCGGGAATGCGGGCACAATCTGTGCGCATGCGTGTGATTTCGGAGAATATTGCCAACCAGAACTCTGTGGCTTCTGAACCGGGGGCTGACCCTTATCGCCGTAAGATTGTCACTTTCCAGACCGAGCTTGATAAGGCCCACGGGGTGGAACTGGTGAAAGCGGACGGCGTTGATTTTGACCAAAAAGAATTTGGCAAAAAATATGACCCCGGTAATCCGGCAGCAGATGCGTCTGGATATATAAAAACGTCAAATGTTAATGGCATGATCGAACTGATGGACATGCGTCAGGCACAGCGGACATACCAGTCAAACTTGAACGCCCTTGAAGCCAGTCGCCGTATGGCGACCATGACGCTCGATTTATTGCGGTAGGAGAGTCTAGATGAATATCAAACAACTTGATGCCGTAAGTGCCTATTCACAAGCGACCAAGCAGCTTCAAAATGGCCTGTCTTCGCGTGAAGGGGATGACGGCGTTAAAGGTGAATCTGCATTTTCCTCGCTTGTAAGTGAATCGCTTGGTGATGTTGGGGCCGCGACACGAAACACCGAACTGCAATCAGCAAAAGCACTTGTGGGCGAGGCTGACCTTGTGGACGTTGCAACAGCGGTCCAGAATGCAGAAATGGTAGTTCAGACGGTCGTGAGTGTACGTGATAAAGTGATTGCGGCTTACAATGATATTTTGAAGATGCCTATCTAGTGCATATGATTTTGTCGCTCTTGGCCTGATTTGGTAAATGAGCAGGTTTCGGGGAGACATCGGTGGACAGCCTGACAGTTATGGATGTGGCACGGGATGCACTGACAACCCTGATTTTCACGGTAGGACCTATCCTTAGTGTGGGGTTGGCAGTTGGTGTAACGATCGCCTTTCTTCAGGCTCTTACCCAACTTCAGGAGATGACCCTAACTTTTGTACCAAAAATTATTGCTGTGTTTCTAGCTCTTATGATCATGCTGCCTTTCATGGGGCGAAACATTAGTGACCTGATGCACCGCATCGCCGAACGCATAGCGACAGGCGGGTAACCTATGTTAGCTGATCTGTTTTCAGCAGAAGCGTATGGGTTTGTGCTTGTATCAGTCAGGCTCTCCGCACTTGTGATGGTTGTGCCTATCTTCGGAGACCGTAGTATTTCTTCACGGATGCGTATTGCCCTCGCGCTGATGATTAGTTTTCTTGTTTATTCAACAATGCAGAATGAGCTGCCGCCAATGCCTGAGAGCCTGTTTGAGCTCACAGGCTTGTTTATGCGCGAATTGCTTATTGGTATGATGCTTGGCTTGATGATGCGTTTTTTGATGTCGTCGCTTCATACGGCAGGAACAGTGATTGCTTTTCAAACCGGGCTTGCCGCTTCGCAGGCTTTTGATCCGGCCATGGGGCAACAAAGTGTGGTGGTTGCGGCGTTCCTTAACCTTGTGGCGGTCACACTGATACTGGTAACGGACTTACACCATCTGATGATAGAGGGCATGATCCACAGTTTCCATAAATTCCCAATAGGCGAATCTTTAATGATGGCGGATTTTGCCACAACAGCAACGCAGATGGTGGCCAGCAGCTTTTTGCTAGGCTTTCAACTGGCGTCGCCCTTCATAGTTTATGGGTTGATCTATAACCTTGGGCTGGGCTTGCTGGCGCGTTTGGTTCCGGGCTTTCAGGTGTTCTTCATTGGTATGCCCATCAATATTCTGATGGGCTTTGTGCTGACAATGTTATTACTCGGCAGTTTGATGAATCTTTTTCTTAGCCGCTTTGAAGCGCTGCTACTCTCGATATTGGGATGAGGAATGGCTGAGGAAGACGAAAGCCAAAAGACCGAAGAACCGACAGCGAAAAAACTTCGCGATGCTGCGGAAAAAGGCGAGGTCGCTTCCAGCCAGGAAATGAAAACTCTGGTCATGCTGCTTGCTGCTGCCCTTATGCTAGCGGCATATGCGGATTTTATTGCAAACAGTATTGTCGGGAATTTGCAGGTATTCATGAGCCGCGCCCATGAAATCAGCTCTGATGAAACCGGCATGCTCAAGGTTCTGGCTGGGCTGATGCAAAACTTGCTTATGATAATGATGCTGCCGTTTGGTATTTTCATCGTTGCCGCAGTTATCTCGAACCGCACCCAGCATAAGTTTACCTTCACAGGTGAGAAACTAAAGCCTGACCTCAAAAACTTGTCGCCAATGAAGGGTATTAAGAAGATATTTGGTAAACGCTTCTTTGTGGAGTTTGGCAAAATCAACGGCAAACTTATCACCGTAGGGGGGGTTATTGCGATTATTGTGTACCCTGAACGCTCCCGGCTGGATACCATCATGACGCTGCCGCCGATCGAGATATTGGCACTGGTTCATATGATGGCGATCAAGCTCCTGGTTGGGGTCATAATCATTATGCTCATTATTGCTGCTCTGGATTTTTCCTTTCAGAAATATCAGCATCATAAAAAGCTGAAAATGACCAAACAGGAAGTCAAGGATGAAAACAAGCAGTCAGATGGTGACCCTAAAGTTAAAGCCAGATTAAGACAGATTAGATTTGATCGCCACGCCCAGCGAATGATGGCAGCTGTGCCGCGCGCAGATGTGGTGATCACCAACCCTACCCACTATGCTGTAGCCCTTGAATATAAACATGAAACGATGGAAGTCCCTATTTTGATAGCAAAAGGGATAGACGAGGTTGCGCTTCGCATCCGTGAACGTGCGGAAGAATATGATATTCCGATACTGGAAAACCCGCCATTGGCCCGTGCGCTTCATGCCAGTGTTGAAATTGATGAAGAAATTCCACCAGACCATTATAAAGCCGTTGCCGCTGTTATTAGCCAAATCCTGAAATTACGTCGTGCCGGTTTAAAAGCATCTTGAAGCCATAGGGCGTAGATACATCTATGCGCTTGCAACAAAGCACGACAGACCGTTAAGGTTGCAGCCTGTTTGGGCGAGAGGATACTATGGAAAGCCGTTTACCACTGCCAATTCGAGAAGCCTTGCTGGATAACGAGGTTCAATCGGGTATTCGATTGCTGGCTATGGCGCTTTCCGGGCTTGTTGGGGCAGGCGGCGTTTCCCTTACCGTTTACCTGCTTTTTGGTTACGAACCGGCACTTGCCGTTGGCGGTGGTATTTTGATTTTAACCGCCTTTACGCTCTTTCGGGCATTGCGTAATCTGGATCAGCCTTTAAAAAGTAGGGAGGCTATCGACGGGGAGCTGCTGCATGCCCTTGTTGGCATGGATCGCCGCGCAATTTCCATTTCTGATCTCAATGGTGCGGTCATGACCAGTAATTATGGGTTTGAACGCCTTTCCAAGGCTCAGTTGCGCCATATTCCTGATGTTATGGACGGGGACGGAAACCATACTGCGGTCAAAAAATTGATTCAGCGTATCAATCAATTGGGTACGGCAAGCACAATGCTGGTTTCCGAAACATCCGCCAATAACAGGTTGATGCTAACTGGCAGACGTATTGGAAAGTCAATTTTGTGGCAGGGTTTTGTCCAGGATGATGCCAAGCGTCTGGAACGTGAAAAATCCATATTTGGCGAATGGACTGCCCCTATATTTGAAAAACTGGACTGCGGTGTAGCGCTTGAAGACAAAGGTGGACAACTCCATTTTATCAATGACAGGTTACGGGACTGGCTGGGCCTGAAACCCAATGCAGATCTGCCGAACAATTTGATTTTGAAAGCCGGAGAAACCCAGCTGTTTATCGGAAAGAACCGACGTATTGATGTTCATGTTGTGGATGTGCCGTTACAGACACGGGAAAAGGACAAAGATATCGGGCGTTACCGGATATTACGAAAACAAGGACAAATACAAAATCAAATGGTGCAGGTAGATCGCCAGTTTTTGATCGATCCCATTTTTGATGCCGCACCAATCGCTTTGGCGGTCGTCGGCAGAAAAGGGGAGCTAAAAGAATTCAACCAGCCGCTCAAGTTGCATGCGGCAGGAAAGAATATAAAAGTGGGCGGCTCCATTCTTGATATTGTTAAAAAAGAGGATCGCGACGAACTGGCGCAACTTATTCGGTTTGCGTATGACGGAAAACCAGCATCTTTGCCGCTTGATATTGTTTTCAATACCCAGCCTGAACGGGTGGGCCAAATTCATTCTACCTCAATTTCAAAAGGGGGCGAACCTTTTGCAATTTTGTATCTGGTAGACACAACACAGGAAAAAAGCCTGGAACGGCAATTTGTGCAGGCACAGAAAATGCAGGCTGTGGGCCAACTAGCGGGCGGCGTTGCCCATGACTTTAACAATTTGCTGACAGCGATTATTGGGTTCTGTGACCTGTTGCTCATTCGCCATGACGCTGGTGACCAGTCTTTCTCAGATATTATTCAGATCAAGCAAAATGCCAACAGGGCTGCCAATCTGGTAAGGCAGCTTCTGGCTTTCTCACGCCAGCAAACGCTCCGCCCCAAAGTATTGATGCTGACGGATATCCTGGCAGAAACCTCCAACCTTATCCGGCGTTTGATCGGTGAAAATATCGAACTGAAAGTCGTTCACGGCAGGGACCTGCTTCCTGTAAAGGTTGATCAGGGCCAATTGGAGCAAGTGATTATTAATCTGGCTGTTAATGCCCGGGATGCCATGCCAGAAGGCGGCAAGCTGGAAATCCGCACCAGTATGATCGGTGCTGATCATGCTCTTATGGAACGGTATGATGTTATCGTGCCAGATGATTATTTGCTCGTTGAAGTCAAAGACACCGGCTGTGGTATACCAAAAGATAACCTCAATAAAATTTTTGAGCCTTTCTTCACGACAAAAGCCGTAGGGCAGGGAACCGGTTTGGGGCTCGCTACTGTTTACGGCATTGTTAAACAAACCGGTGGTTTTGTTTTTGTCGAATCAAAAGAAGGCAAGGGCACCAGCTTCCTTCTCTTCCTGAAAGCACACCGCCAGGTGCAAGGTGATGAGGAAGAAGAAAAAATTATTGAAAAGGCCGCCCGAGACCTGACTGGTAAAGGGACGATCCTCATTGTTGAAGATGAAGACCCGGTCCGTCTTTTTGCTTGTAGAGCCCTTAGCAACAAAGGCTATAAAGTGCTGGAGGCCGCCTCTGGCGAAGAAGGGCTCGAAATACTTCAAACCCACGGGGAAGAAATCGACCTCCTGATCTCTGACGTTATTATGCCAACCATGGATGGTCCGACCCTTGTAAAAGAAGCCCGTAAAACCCTTCCTGACCTGCCAGTGATTTTTGTATCGGGTTATGCGGAACATGTATTCCGCAAGAACCTTGAAGCTGAGGAGTTTCAATTTCTCCCCAAGCCTTTTTCCCTCAATGAGCTGGCTGAACAGGTCAAATCCATACTCACCTAGTCTCCGCTGAATTTTCTGAGATATCCGGTTCTACACAAAAAGAACAAACGGTGAATATAATGGTTGGCAAGTGAGAACAAAGGTGGTACGAAACATTAGTTTGCAAGGGTCATCAGCCTGTGAAATAAGGAGAGCCACTAATGTCATCACCAGAATTACAGTTGGTAAAGGGTAAGTCCATGGACAAGAATAAGGCGCTTGAAGCCGCGCTCAGTCAAATCGATCGGGCTTTTGGCAAGGGCTCGGTTATGAAGCTCGGGCAGAAAGACAGCATTGATATTGAAACAATATCCACTGGATCCCTGAATTTGGATATCGCACTGGGTATTGGCGGACTGCCCAAGGGGCGTGTCATTGAAATTTACGGGCCTGAAAGCTCGGGTAAAACCACATTGGCGCTGCACGCTGTTGCTGAATGTCAAAAGGCGGGTGGTATCGCAGCTTTTGTTGATGCCGAACATGCTCTTGACCCGGTTTATGCACGCAAGTTGGGCGTTGATGTGAACGAGCTGCTTGTTAGCCAGCCGGACACTGGGGAACAAGCGCTGGAAATTACCGATACGCTTGTACGGTCGGGAGCGATTGATATTTTGATTATCGATTCTGTTGCGGCCCTTACACCACGTGCTGAACTGGAAGGCGAAATGGGCGATAGCCATGTTGGTCTTCAGGCACGTTTGATGAGCCAGGCTCTCAGAAAACTCACGGGTTCTATCAATAAGTCCAATACGATTGTCATTTTTATCAATCAAATACGGATGAAAATCGGCGTGATGTACGGCAGCCCTGAAACGACGACAGGCGGCAATGCACTTAAGTTCTATTCGTCCGTTCGGCTGGATATCCGCAGGGTTGGCGCAATTAAAGACAAAGATGAAATCGTTGGCAATGCAACCCGGGTGAAGGTTGTTAAAAACAAGCTGGCACCTCCGTTCAAGATGGTCGAATTTGACATTATGTATGGCGAAGGCGTTTCCAAAACGGGTGAGATCCTGGATTTGGGCGTGAAAGCAGGTGTTGTCGAAAAGTCAGGTTCCTGGTACAGTTATGCAAGTGAGCGTATCGGGCAGGGGCGCGAGAATGCCAAGCGGTTCCTTTTGGAAAATGAAGCCATGGCAGATGAGATTGAGGCATTAATACGCCAGAATGCAGGCATTGTGAATGAAGCCATGCTGGCTGATCCTGCTCAGGATAAAGCTTCAGAGTAAGTATTAAAAATACGTTTGGGGGTGCCGATCAGGGAGCAGATTTGTCTGCTCCCTTTTTGGTTTGTCCATGCCATTATGAGAAGCTGCGCTGGACAGCATGATGCGGGCTCGTTAAAACGGCGGGAAGGACGTGCTGGTGGGATCACCAGACGTATAGATTACTTTTGTTGAGGCTATGTATGTCGGGTTCTATGTCAGGTGCTAACGATATTCGGAACGCTTTTCTGGATTTTTTTGCAAAAAACGGGCACGAAATTGTGCCGTCTTCCTCGTTGGTGCCGACCAATGATCCGACCCTGATGTTTACCAACGCAGGAATGGTCCCGTTTAAGAATGTTTTTACGGGAGCAGAAAAGCGTGGTTATACACAGGCTACGTCTTCGCAGAAATGCGTCCGGGCAGGCGGTAAACACAATGATCTGGACAATGTAGGATACACAGCGCGCCACCATACATTCTTTGAAATGCTGGGTAATTTCTCATTTGGTGATTATTTCAAAGAGCAAGCCATTAAATTAGCCTGGGACCTTATTACCAAGGAATATGGTGTTGATAAAAATCGCCTGATCGTCACGGTCTTTCATGAAGATGATGACGCTTTTGATCTCTGGAAGAAAATTGCCGGGTTACCGGACGAAAAAATCATCCGAATTGCCACGAATGATAATTTCTGGTCGATGGGCGAGACAGGCCCATGTGGCCCCTGTTCCGAGATTTTCTATGATCATGGTGACCATATCGCAGGCGGTCCTCCTGGCTCGCCTGACGAGGATGGTGACCGTTTTGTCGAGATATGGAATCTCGTCTTCATGCAGTATGAGCAAACTCTCAATGAGGGGCGATTGAATCTGCCTAAACCAAGCATCGATACCGGCATGGGGCTGGAACGTATGGCAGCTGTAATGCAGGGCACACACGATAATTACGCCATTGATAGTTTTAGGCGACTGATAGAGGCATCGGCCGCAGCAACAGGTGCGCTGGAGAACGAAAAAACCAGTGCTTCCCACCGGGTGATATCTGATCATTTGAGGGCTTCCAGCTTTCTTATAGCGGACGGAGTTCTGCCCTCCAACGAAGGCCGTGGCTATGTTTTGCGTAGAATCATGCGGCGGGCTATGCGGCATGCTCAGTTGTTAGGCGCAAAAGACCTGGTAATGCACCAGTTGGTGCCGTCGCTAGTTTCAGAGATGGGGCAGGCGTTTCCCGAACTCGGCCGCGCTGAAGCCCTGATCAAAGAAACGCTGAAACTTGAAGAATCTCGTTTTCGCCTGACACTGGAAAAGGGCTTGCGCTTGCTTGATGATGAGCTTGGCAGATTATCTGGGGATACGCTTGCCGGGGATGTGGCCTTTAAGCTTTATGATACATACGGGTTTCCGCTGGACCTAACTCAGGATGCCCTACGGGCGCAAAACCTGAAGGTGGATGTGCCCGGTTTCAACAAGGCTATGGATGAACAGCGCGCTAAGGCACGGGCGGCGTGGGCAGGTTCGGGGGATACAGCATCAGAAAAAGTTTGGTTCGATATCCGGGAGGAACACGGCGCAACAGAGTTTGTTGGTTTTGTGGGGGAACAAGCTGAAGGCAAAGTGATTGCTCTCGTGAAAGACGGCGCTTGCATTGAGACAGCTAAACAAGGTGAGAGCATCGCTATCCTTACCAACCAAACCCCTTTTTATGGTGAATCCGGTGGCCAGATGGGCGATACCGGTGTTTTGGTGGGGGAAGATTTTTCAGCAAGAGTGGAAACTACGGGAAAGGCCATTGGGTCACTGCATGTACACAATGTGGCTATTACAGGTGGTCAAGTGACGGTTGGCGATACGCTTGAAATGCGCATCGACAGTGAAAGGCGGAGTAAACTTCGGGCCAATCATTCGGCGACGCACATATTGCATGAAGTATTGCGCCGGAAACTAGGCACCCATGTTACGCAGAAAGGTTCGCTTGTTGCACCAGATCGTTTGCGATTTGATATTTCGCATCCTAAGGCTATTTCCCAGGGCGAATTGTCATTGATTGAACTGCAGGTGAATGAGATTATTCGGAGCAACGCCCCTGTTGAAACCCACCTGCTGAGTTATGATGATGCCGTCGAAGCAGGCGCAATGGCGCTGTTTGGCGAAAAATACGGCGATGAGGTTCGTGTGGTTTCTATGGGGGCTGACGAAGCAGATAGCTCTCGCGGCGGATTTTCAGTGGAGCTTTGTGGTGGCACTCATGTGAACAGGCTTGGTGATATTGGCTTGATGACAATAATTTCGGAAAGCGCTGTTGCGGCGGGTGTTAGGCGTATCGAAGCGCTAACCGGTGAGGCCGCCCATGCCTACCTGTTAGGGCAGTCAAAAATGTTACAGGACGCGGCTTCGGTGATGAAAGCGCAGCCGGAAGAGCTGCCTGAACGTATCACTGCTTTGCAAAGCGAGCGTAAAGCGCTTGAGAAAGAGTTGGCAGACGCTAGGAAAAAGGCTGCGCTTGGCGGCGGCGTATCTGATGGCCCTGGGGCCAAAGATGTGGGCGGCATACAGTTTTTAGGCCAGGTGCTGGACGGCGTTCAAGCAAGGGATCTGCGCGGCCTTGCCGATGAGGCTAAAAAATCACTGGGTAGTGGTGTTGTAGCCTTTGTTGCGGTGAATGACGGTAAAGCGGCGCTTCTTGTTGCAGTGACTGAGGACCTAATTTCTGCAAATAACGCGGTTGACCTGGTTCGGGTAGGTGCCGAGGTTTTGGGCGGAAAAGGCGGTGGTGGCCGCCCTGATATGGCACAGGCCGGTGGGCCGAACGGCGCCGACGCATTGAAAGCAATCGCCGCGATTGAAGCTGTGGTCGCGGGCGAATAACACAGCTCCTACCTGGCGTAGCTCGTATAATAAAAAAAGGGACGCCTCACTGAGAGCGTCCCTTTTTTATTTATTAGCTTTGACGGAAACCAAAAGCATTTAACCCAGTTTATTTTTCAGGTTTTCATCAACTTTGTCGAAGAATTGGCCCGTTGTCATCCAGCTTTGGTTTGGCCCGATCAGGAGCGCCAAATCTTTGGTCATATTGCCACTTTCAACTGTCTCAATACAGGTACGTTCAATGGCTTCGGCAAAATCAATAACCTCTGGTGTGCCGTCCATTTGACCACGGTATTTTAGACCTCGTGACCAAGCAAAAATTGAAGCAATCGGATTGGTCGAAGTTTCTTTGCCTTCCTGATGCTGGCGGTAATGGCGGGTAACAGTGCCGTGGGCTGCTTCAGATTCCACTGTCTTGCCGTCTGGTGTCATCAAAACAGATGTCATCAAGCCAAGCGAGCCAAAACCTTGAGCAACAGTATCTGATTGCACGTCGCCGTCATAGTTTTTACAGGCCCAGACAAAGCTGCCAGCCCATTTCATGGCGCAGGCAACCATATCGTCAATCAATCGGTGCTCGTAGCTAATGCCTGCTTCCTTGAATTTGTCTTCAAATTCGGTCTCAAAAATCTCCATAAACAGGTCTTTGAAACGGCCGTCATAGGCTTTGAGAATAGTATTTTTTGTTGAAAGATAAACGGGGTATTTGCGGGCAAGGCCATAGTTCATGCAGGCGCGCGCGAAATCGCGAATAGACGAGTCTATATTATACATGCCCATGGCAATGCCGGATTCAGCGAATTCATAAACTTCGCGCTCAATGGCTTCGCCGCCATCTGCGGGTTCGAACTTCATGGTCAGTTTGCCCTTGCCGGGAACCCGGAAGTCGGTTGCGCGGTACTGGTCACCAAATGCGTGCCGTCCGATGATGATGGGCTGTGTCCAGCCGGGCACAAGGCGCGGCACGTTTTTCATAATAATGGGTTCACGGAAAACGGTGCCACCCAGAATGTTCCGGATTGTGCCGTTTGGACTACGCCACATTTTTTTAAGATCAAACTCTTCTACGCGCTGTTCATCAGGAGTGATGGTGGCGCATTTTACACCGACGCCGTGTTCCTTGATGGCGTCAGCCGCATCAATGGTGATCTGGTCATCGGTTTCATCACGTTTGGTAACTGACAAATCGTAATATAACAGGTCTACATCCAGATAAGGTTGGATCAAACGTTCGCGGATCCATTGCCAGATGATCCGTGTCATCTCGTCACCATCGATCTCTACGATAGGATTTTTTACTCTAATTTTGCTCATGTGTCCCTCAACGAAGCTGATTGCCAACTGTATTATACAATGTCAGGTCATGTTGCCCGACTGAATTTCGCCGCACCCTATCACCAACATCTCAAGAGTTGAAGAGGGAAGGCGGTGAATTAGGTGCCTTTTATAGGGTTTGTTTGCTTTTTGCCATAGTATCGTATGAAATTGACCTAAAGTGCGGCCAGATAGTCCATTGCCTCTTCTGCCGTTGACACAACTGTTAAAAGTTCGGCGTGGCTTTCATTGGCAAACCCGTCGCTAACAACGTGGTCAATCAATTCCACCAGCGGTGTCCAGAAATCTTCGTAATTTACAAGCACAATTGGCTTTTTATGAAGACTGAGCTGCGCCCAGGTCATCATTTCCATGGTTTCATCAAGCGTGCCAAGGCCCCCTGGCAGCACAATAAATGCATCGCTACGGTCAAACATCATTTTTTTGCGTTCATGCATATCATCCGTGACATGCAATTCGGCAAGGCCATCCTGCGTAATTTCAATTGCATCCAGATGTTCAGGGATAATACCAATCACATCAGCGCCGTTCTCGCTCGCTGCGCGTGCAACCACCCCCATCAACCCTATGCTGCCTGCGCCGTAGACAAGTTGCATATTATGGGTCGCGATTAGTTTTCCCACGTTTGTTGCTAGTGTTTCATAGTAGGGTTTGTTGCCCATTCTTGAGCCACAATAAACACAAACCGATTGTATCGAAGGTGTTGTCACAAATTTTTCCTCATCCATAAAAATTGGATATGCCAAAGTTTTGACATTTTTTTGTTAAATTCATCTTTAATTATACTGGCTTGATTGTTAAGCCTTTATTAGACGAACAGTTGGAGTTTTTGTGAGGCCTCTCGTTAACAAAAGTGATGATACCCGCCGGATGGTTTTGGTAGGTGCAACGGCCCTAATTATTTTGGCTGCTGTTGTGTACCTGTTTTCAGGTGATGCTGAAACAATTTCACCTGCCCCAAATGTAACTGGAAGCACGCAAGAGAATGCTGCTTCAGAAGCGCTTGTCACTGAAGCTGTGCCAGCTTTTGACCTTGTGCGCATATCGCGTGGCGGTACGGGGGTTATTGCAGGCCGCATGGCACCTGGTTCGCAGGTTGAATTGTTTGCGAATGGCCGCAAAATATCAGAGGTCACCGCTGATGAAAATGGTGAATGGGTGATGATTTTGGAAGAACCGCTGGAAGCAGGGTCAGTGGAGTTAAACCTGAAGGCGCAAGACGTGGGTGGTTTGCTTTCTGAAGCTGATAATGTTGTTGTTGTTTCTGTGCCTGAACGAGAAAGTGACCGTTTTCTTGAACGCCAGCAAAATGGGGTTGTCGCTGTATTATCCCCAAAAAACGGCGAAGGCGGTAGTACAGTATTGCAAAAGCCCGGTGTAGCCGCGTTTGCCGAGGTGGGCGAAAGCCTGAGCCTGGAAACCGTGGATTATGGGGCAGGTGGTGTGCCGGTGTTTTCTGGCCGGTCGTTGCCGCGTGTTGATGTGCGGCTGTATCTTGACGGAAAATTCATTGGCAGCGTGCGTGCGGATGATAGTGGGCGCTGGAAAGTGCCATTTTCAGCCGGAGGGCTTGCCGGCAACGATAGCCATATCGTGCGGCTTGACCAGATTATTGGTGATGGGCAGGTGCAGCTTCGTGTTGAGCAGCCCTTTGATGTCAATGAGCCCATCGATGCTGCAAAGGCATCGGGCGGTGTTTTTGTGAAGCCTGGCAATACCTTGTGGCAGATTGCGCGCCAACTATATGGTTCAGGCGTTCGCTACACTCTGATTTTCAGAGAAAACAGCGAGCAAATCAGAGATCCTGATCTGATTTACCCTGGTCAGATTTTCAAATTACCCAACAAAGCTGTAGCTGGAAATTAAGTTGGTTGTGGTCGCGAACGCGGTTTAGCCAATAGGCTTTAGGTGCGCATTAAGTGCTCGCAAATGGCTTTCGGCTTCAAGTAATATCACTGTAACCGCGCTTAAGAGGTCTGAACCTGTGACCAGTGAAGCGGTGCGTGTTACATTCTGAAAATTGATAACGCCTTTATGCCCAATTTCATAAATACCATCGATTGTTCGGTTGGTCGTGAACAAATGTTCCAGCGCCATAGCGCGGTTATATTTGTCTTCCACCGTGAAATGAAGCCGTCCCAAAGCTGCCTTTAAACGAATGCTGGTTGTTCCGTCTCCCTCGGTCGTGGCGGCAGCTTGAAAGCTGATTGTTTCCCACTCGAAATCCAGATGATCAAATTGCTGATTTTCCAGTTCGTCTAAATACTGGGCTGCCTGATCGAGTTTTTGACGAAGTTTCATTCTGATTAAGGGCCTGAATCTATAGGGCACATTTATAGTGCACTTTTGGTATGCTTGTACTCTGAGGTATAAATCATCCAGCTTTCTACTTAAGCAAGGGTTAAAAATGGAAGGAAAAAATTAAAAAACCCAATGACGAAGGCATGTGCCGACGATAGCGGCTCAGAAAACCGTGGAAGTGAAGGATTTGACACACTATGTATAAGTCTTGACGTTGAGATGTTAAATCGTCAGTGTGGCGCAAAATTTTGATATTTCTAGAGGGTATAAACATGAAAGCGACCGATGCGGTCATAACGCCAATCCACAAAGAAGGACATGTATTTGTCGCGATTTTTCTGGGTGTGTCCTTTGGACTTTTTTATCTGTATGAGCCACTGGGTTGGGTCGGTCTGATTCTGTCACTTTGGTGCCTTTATTTTTTCCGAGATCCAGAGCGTATCGTACCGAGTGAAAAGGGCATTCTTGTTAGCCCGGCCGACGGCACGGTTTGTGCTGTATCTGAAGCGCCGCCTCCTGCGGAACTGGATATGGGCAGTGAGCCTCGGGTACGGATCACGATTTTCCTTTCGGTATTTAATGTTCATGTCAATCGCACCCCCGCAGCAGGCGAAATTACGGCTGCAGCCTATGTGCCTGGAAAATTTTTAAATGCGGCCGCCGATGACGCAAGTGAAGAAAATGAACGACAATTGGTTCGTATGACCACGGAAGAGGGCAAAGATGTTGCCTTTGCACAGGTTGCGGGCCTGGTGGCGCGGCGGATACTTTGTGATTTGAAGGTTGGGGATACTGTGCAGCGCGGCGAGAGGTTTGGTTTGATCCGTTTTGGTAGTCGGACAGACATATACCTGGACAAAGATCAGGTTTCGAAAGTCTCGATTGGACAAACAATGATTGGCGGCGAAACCGTTATCGCTTGCAATAAATAAACGGACAGGCCCTTGGTGAAAAACCGAAAAGCATTATTGTTTAAAGCTGTCTCCATCCGGACAATATTACCCAATGTGGTAACATTGCTGGCCTTTATGGCCGGGCTAACCTCAATTAAATTTGCTTTATCAGGAAAGTGGGAACTTGCTGTTGCCGCCATTGTAGCAGCAGGCGTTTTTGATGGACTTGATGGCACGGTTGCTCGTTTGCTCAAAAGTGCCAGCCGATTTGGTGCCGAACTCGATTCTTTGTCAGATGTGGTGGCTTTTGGTGTTGCGCCCGCTGTGATCCTCTATTTGTTTGCCCTGCAAGAACTTGACAGGCTCGGTTGGGCGGTTGCTTTAATTTATGCTATTGCTATGGCGCTGCGACTGGCGCGTTTCAATGCCCGCCTTGATGACGAGAATGGGCCTAAAAAAGTATCAGGCTTTTTAACGGGCGTGCCTGCCCCGATGGGGGCGGGTTTGCTTTTGATGCCAATGATGGCTGAATTCGTTTACGGCGCAGAATTGCTTAAGGGTTATGAGCCATTTGTTGCAGGCTACATTATCTTTGTGGCCCTTTTAATGGTTTCTACGCTTCCGACATTTTCGCTAAAAGCGCTTCGGGTGCCACGGGAATGGTTCATCCCCGCGCTCCTGATCATAGCAGTAGTGATTGCCGGTTTGTTTGTGCGGACATGGGAGGTCATGATCGGCATTGGCATAACCTATCTCGCGAGCCTTCCTGTCTCATACGTGGCCTTTAAAAGGCGTGCTATCCAGAAAAACAAAAGCTTATAGTGAACTTTGTTCCGTCTTGGCACTTTCATTGCATATTTCGAAAGCAAGTATTAGCCCTTTGTAACGGGCGGCGGCTAATCTATTTTAAAGATTAGCTTTTTCGAAATGGCTGAAAGGCAGTGCGATGAATAAAGTGCAAAAGATACATTCATTTGTTGGAACCAGTGTGGCGAGGAAGGCAATTATTGCCGGACTGGTCTTAAGTATTTCTGCGTGTGGCAGCACCGAAAGCTTATGGCAGGGCGAAGAAGTTCTGGTTGCAGGCAGACAGGAAGTGCTGGAGCGCAATGTCTATAATGTTAGCGATGATCACCGTGAGCTGAAAGATCGTTTCAATGCACTTGAGCGACTGTATGTTGAGTTGGTCCACCAAATGCGGGCACAGAGCGGCCAGGTGGCGGAGCTTACATCCGAGGTTGCCAAAGTTGAAGCTGACCCAGAAGCGGCTGCCCGCTTGACGCGGGTAAGAGGCGATGTAACAGCTATGCGCGAGCAGATGAAGAAGCTTGAAAATCGGGTATTTTCAGTAGAAATGTCAGAGCAGAGTGCAGGATTTGATAGCAGTGCTATACCAACGTCTGCGCCAACAACATCCGCAGGTGGCGGGCAGGCAAGTACACAGCCCATAAGTAATACACCGGTCGTTGCTGTTAATAATAATGCACAGTCACAACAGACATTCTACGGTGTACATTTGGCTTCCTACCGGACAAATGATCAGGTTGGCTCAGGCTGGGCCGGGCTTATTCAATCTTTTAGCGGGGACCTGGAAGGTCTGACTCCCTTGATCTATACGCAAAGCCAGGAGGGTATAGGCACCTTCCTTCGTTTGATCGCAGGGCCAATGATCAATGAGCAAGAAGCCGATGCGCTGTGTACTAGAATTAGGCAAACAGCCTCTGAGCAATATTGCCGTGTCTCTGAGTATCAGGGTGAACCTGTTGACTAGAAATGTGGCTTTTTAAGCACGCTAGCTATAAATTGATTTTTAAATAAGGCAAAATTAAATAAAAACGGCGGTTTTCCAATTGTGGCCTTGACTCAGTGGACAAAAGTATGTGGGATGCCTGCTCCCTCGCATCACTTTAAACGGATTGATCAACTTGGGGAGGTGAGATTGATCCCGGCGCCGATTATTGGCCGCCATTAAAGCGCGAGGTCTGGGCGCACCTGGGGGGTTAGCTCAGATTAGGCGCGGTGTATCAGCCAGTATGGTTTGTTCGCCGCGCCTTAAATTTGTCTGGTTATATTAAGAGGCCGGACTCTCGCTGGAAAGCGTCCTCAAATCATCACTATGATAATGGCCTTGTTGCGCAGTTCAGTTGTGTTGCCGAAAAAGGTATAGTTAATTAACAGGCAGTTTATTTGCTATGTTTGCCTGCTTGTCCAGGTGAGTAAGAGGCTTGTCATCCCTTTTGATCAACTGACGAATGCAAGTCGCAAGGCCCGCCTGTGCCGCAGATAGGCCCATCCCGCCAAGCAAAACAAAAGCCATCAGTACGATAAGGTGCGATGCAGTCATTGATACTCTCCTGTGTTCTGTATTTGTTCTTATCAGGGTTCGATCGCTACATCAAGAACAAAAAGAGAACATTTTTTCTTTCCTGACGTTTATCTATGCCCAAACATACATTTGATTGCGTTTTTTTGAGCAACAATGGTATGCAGATATCAAGTGAGCAGTCTTTGACTGTGATGAAAAAACAAAAAAAGTATTTGGGGTATATAATGTCGTTGCAAAGTGAAGGCCAAAGGCCCGCTGCGACGCTTTCTGAAACCGGTGACAAAACTGTGTCACCGACGGAGGCCCGCAACCGACGCCGTCGTTCCCAAAAGCGGAAACGAAAGGCGGAGACAACCGAGGATGCCTCCCGGCCAACAGCGGAGGGTCGTCGCACAGAAGCAGCTGCGAACAGACCGCGTAACGCGGTTTCCAATAAGAAGCATACATCTAGCAGTGCCAAATCTGCGCCTGACGTTAGGAAGAGAGACCCCCAGCGCAACAGTTTTAGGCGCGGTGTTTATAGCGCAATCGATTTGGGAACCAATAATTGCCGGTTGCTGATTGCTCGCCCGACTCAAAATGGTTTCCGTGTGATTGATGCTTTTTCCAGAATTGTTCGCCTGGGCGAAGGCGTCTCTACCAATAACACCTTGTCACAAGCTGCGATGGACCGCACCATCGAAGCCCTGAAGGTATGTGCTGAAAAAATAGCCCGGCGCGGTGTCACCTGTATGCGGCACGTCGCTACAGAGGCTTGCCGTGTGGCGGATAACTCTGCTGAATTTGTTGGCCGCGTGAAAGCCGAAACGGGTATTAACCTAGATGTTATCTCTGCCGGGGAAGAAGCCCGACTGGCGGTTATGGGGTGTCAGTCCCTGATCGCACCGGGAAACAGAAATGCTTTGGTTTTTGATATTGGCGGCGGCAGTACAGAGCTTATCTGGGTGCGGGTAAACCGATCACAGACGACGGAAATTAGTGGGTGGATGTCCATACCGTGGGGTGTTGTTAATCTATCTGAAAAGTTTGGGCAGGCGGGTGCAACTGTAGCTGAAACCCATTACCAGCAAATGGTGAGCACAGTGTCAGGGCATTTACAGTCTTTTGAAGATGCTCACCGTATTTCGGAAGTTGTGGACCATAAGCGTACCCAATTTTTGGGTACATCCGGCACTGTGACAACGCTGGCCAGCCTGCACCTGAAGCTGCCCCGGTATGTTCGGGAAAGAGTAGACGGTGCATGGATGAAAACCCATGATATTCATCAGTTGTCCCGTCAGGTCGCTCGTATGAGCCATGCGGAGCGCAGGGCACAGCCCTGTATAGGCAACGAACGTGCTGACTTGGTTGTTGCTGGCTGCGCGATCCTTGAGGCTATTCTTGGCACCTGGCAGGTGCCTAGTTTGCGAGTGGCAGATCGTGGTATAAGGGAGGGTATATTGCGAGGACTGATGCAAACCGAAGACCCACCCCTACGTGCTGACCGTCGGTCAAAGCAAAGAAAGCAGTGAGACAATGGCTAAAGGCTGGGATACCGAATCAAACACCCGTAGCCGGGCACGCGGTGCAAAAGTACGGGTGAAATCAGCACGCGGACGTAAAAACTCGTCAACACGGTGGCTGCAACGCCAACTGAATGACCCATATGTAGCTGAGGCCCAGCGCCTTGGGTACCGTTCCCGGGCAGCCTTTAAAATTATTGAGCTGGCGGACCGCTATAATCTGTTAAGAGGGGTTAGGCGAGTTGTTGATTTGGGCTGTGCGCCGGGCGGCTGGACGCAAGTTTTGGCGGAAAGGCTAAAGCCCGATAGCCAGATCATTGGGATAGACATTCAGGAAGTTGAACCTGTTGCAGGGGCTGATATCTTGGTTATGGACTTTCTGGCGCAAGATGCAGAAGAACGTTTGATGGCAGTCCTGAAAGGCCCTGCTGACCTGGTGCTTTCCGATATGGCTAATTCGGCCACAGGCCATAAACAAACTGATCAGATCAGAACAATGGCCCTGTGTGAAGCCGCCTTTGATTTTGCCGTGAAGGTTTTGGGAAAAGACGGCGCGTTTGTTGCCAAAGTTTTGGCTGGCGGTGCGGATACAGCACTGGTGAAGCGCATGCAATATCACTTTAAAACTGTGAAACATGCCAAACCACCAGCAAGCCGCGCTGGTTCAAAAGAATGGTTTGTGGTGGCGCAGGGTTTTAAAGGGAGAAGCGAGGCAGACACATCGCCAGACGCTTTGTCTGATACTTTATCTGATGCTGATTAAGCAAGTCATCACACAAAACTCAAAGATTGGCATTGTTTTTATGGCCGCTTCGAGTTATTGAACGGCGAACATCCGAACCTGGATCCGGACACTGTATGCCTTTTGCCGCAGGGTCTGCGCTAAAAGCGCCCAACGATGAACAGGAAAGAAAATGGATATTCGCCTCGGCCTCACTTTTGATGATGTTCTCCTTGTCCCCGCCGCCAGTGACATAATGCCTGCCCAGGTGGACGTTCGCACCAGGATTACCAAAGATATTCACCTCAATATCCCTCTGCTTTCTGCTGCGATGGATACAGTTACCGAGGCGCCAATGGCGATAGCCATGGCGCAGGCAGGGGGGATTGGTGTTCTACACCGGAACATGACAGATGACGAGCAAGCCAGCATGGTTCGCTCAGTTAAAAAATACGAGTCTGGCATGGTGGTTAACCCGGTGACAATGTTTCCTGATGAAACCCTTGCGGATGCTATGGGATTAATGACCCGCTATAAAATTTCGGGTATTCCTATTGTTGAACGTGCCTCAGGCATCGGCCCCAAAAAACTGGTCGGTATTGTGACCAACCGAGATGTGCGGTTTGCCAGCAAAATGCAGCAGCCTGTTTCCGAGCTGATGACACGTGATGTTGTCACTGTATCCGAAGGCGTTTCCAGCGATGAAGCCAAGCGCTTGTTTCATCAGCATAGGATTGAAAAATTGATCGTTGTTGACGAGGAATACCGCTGTGTTGGGCTGGTGACTGTCAAGGATATGGAAAAGGCTGTCGCCAATCCAAATGCCTGTAAAGACAGCAAAGGCCGCTTGCGGGTAGCAGCGGCGACAACCGTTGGCGATAAAGGTTATGAACGTGCAGGCGCACTTGTAGATGCTGAATGTGACCTTTTGGTGCTGGATACGGCTCATGGCCATTCTTCAAGGGTGATTGAGCAGGTTGAGCGTATCAAAAAAACATGGGGTGATGTTCAGCTTGTTGCGGGCAATGTAGCCACCAGTGCAGCTGCTGAAGCTCTGATCGGGGCAGGGGCAGACTGTATTAAAGTGGGCATCGGGCCAGGTTCGATTTGTACAACACGGATTGTCGCGGGCGTAGGTGTGCCGCAGCTAACAGCGGTTAGTGATGTAGCAAAGGTGGCTGAAACGCACGGTGTTCCTATCATTGCGGATGGTGGTCTGCGCACGTCCGGTGATGTCGCCAAGGCTGTCGCTGCAGGTGCCAGTGTCTGCATGGTGGGTTCCTTACTAGCGGGTACAGAAGAAGCGCCGGGTGAGGTCTTTCTGTATCAAGGTCGGTCGTACAAGGCATATCGGGGCATGGGCTCAGTGGGTGCAATGGCGCGCGGCTCTGCAGACAGGTATTTTCAAGACGACGTTTCCGATGTGCTTAAACTGGTGCCGGAAGGGGTTGAGGGCCAGGTTCCTTACAAAGGTCATGCCGCCAATGTCTTACACCAACTGGTTGGCGGGTTGCGCGCCAGTATGGGCTATACAGGTAGCCGCACCATCGAAGACATGCGGATGAATGCCGAGTTCACGCGCATTACCAATTCTGGTCTCAGTGAAAGCCATGTTCACGATGTGACAATCACTCGGGAATCGCCAAATTACCCTAATAAATAGAGGCACTTATGCGTCCTTCTGCCCGTTATGCGGCTTTGATCGAACTGTTGGAGCAGATTGAAGACGCCATTGCTACCCGTGGTTTTCCTGCTGATGTGCTGGTTGCTGGTTATTTTCGAGCTCGGCGCTATGCCGGATCGAAAGACCGCAGGGCTATTTCTGAACTTGCCTATGCCGTTCTGCGCAGCCGTGAGCTTTTGCTCTGGGTACTTGATCAAATGAATGCCAAGGTGACGGCACGCAGTCTTGTGATTGCGCATATTGCCCTGAATGACCTGGATGCGCTGGAGCTGTTCACAACCGAAGATCAATATGGTCCAAGCCCGCTTGATGAGGGTGAACACAGCTTTATAACAGCGCTAAAAGCGTTGGATATGACTGGTGCGCCAGTGGCAATTAAAGCCAATTTGCCACAGTGGGCCCGTGCAGGTTTTGAGAGACGTTACGGGGAAAAATTTGTAGAATCTGCAGCCGCACTTAATTGTCAGGCTCCGCTTGACCTACGGGTTAACACACTGAAAGCAAACCCTGAATTTCGGGGTGAAGTTACGCACGAAACAACTGAGTTCAAAACTACAGCCTATTCGCCGCTTGCGCTTCGTTCAGACAAGCATGTCGGCCTTGGCGGCATTGCTGAATACGGGTTGGGTCAGTTGGAAGTGCAGGATGAAGCCGCCCAGCTGGCTTCACTGTTGGTGGACGCCGAACCGGGCATGCAGGTGGTTGATTTGTGTGCGGGTGCAGGCGGGAAAAGCCTTGCGGTTAGCGCGTGCATGGAAAATAAAGGCCAACTGTATGCCTTTGATATATCAGCAAAAAGGCTGCGAGAATGCCGTAAACGTGCGGATCGGGCAGGCAGCCATAACATACAGATTGCCCAGTTGTCGGGCCAACAGGCCGAACGCGAGGCCAAATTGGCTGAATTAGCCAGCCAGTGTGACCGGGCTTATGTGGATGTGCCTTGCAGTGGTACGGGCACATGGCGGCGTAGTCCTGATCAACGCTGGCGTCTGGGTGAAAATGAACTGAAAGAACTGGCAGAGACACAGCTTGGTTTGTTGCGGGAGGCAGGCGAGCTGGTGAAGGCCGGGGGGCGTTTGGTCTATATGAGCTGTTCCTTAATGCCAGACGAAAACGAGGATGTGATCCAGCGATTTTTGGCAGACAGTAAGGGCTGGACACTTCTGAATTACCGGGACGTTTGGAAAAAAATGATCGGCAATGATGTGCCTGAAACTGATGCCCTGATCCCAGAGGCACTGCAACTTAGTCCTCTGAGCCACCAAACGGACGGCTTTTTTATTGCCATATTTGAACGAAATTAGACTTCCTTTCCCAAAGTACACACGGTGTGCAGGAAAGGTGCAAATATGCGCACGTTATGTGTAAAAGTGTGCGCCCTGTGTGAAAGCTTTGTATGATTTTCTGTCGACAGGACAATTATCAAGATAGCTCAACCTAAATGATAGAGACAGTTAACCATTTGCAGGCTATTATAGGGGAAACAGACAGAGGATGTTTCCGTGATTAAAAAAGCTATTTTTTCTGCTGCACTGGTTACTGCCATTTCATTTTCTGCCGTTGGCGAAACGGACGGCAAATACCGGAATATTTCCCGGCAACTGGTGGCAGAGGCCAATATTGCCATGGGTGCCGAGCGGGCGACAGATGCGCAGTTGTTGTTTGAGCGTGCACTGACAGCTGATCCTGCCAATATAGAAGCCTTGTTAGGACTTGGCCGGTCACATGAGGCACAAGGCCGAGTAGGGCGCGGCCTGAAATATTACCGACAGGCGCTGGAGATAGAACCTAATGACAAGGTGGCGCTGGAAGCCCAGGCATTAGCGTTCCTGAAGCGTGAGATGCTGGACCGGGCAGATGCCAACCGCGAAAAACTGGCACGGCTTTGCCCTAATGGCTGCGATGCTCTGGATGCTGTTGAAAGCGCACTGGAGGCCTATCTGGCCGTGGATAAAATCAAAGAGCCAAAGCAATAATACGATTCGGGGAGAGGTCATTTGAGAAAGCTTTTAGCACTATTGTTGGTGGCCTTTACGCTGCCAGCCTTTGCTGCCAGTGATGATGAAGCCGCGATAAAAGCAATTATCACGGACATTAAGTATGGCTGGGAAAATGGGGACGGCAAGCCCTTTCGGAAGCATTTTCTTGATTATAAGGGGGCGCGCTATGTAGAATCCGGGGGGCAGAACGAAGGGCTTGATGATCTTGTGATGCATCATGTTGAGCCGGAAAAAGATGCTCTTGAGTTTCTTTCACTCGATTTCGCGAATATAGAGGTGCATTTTGAAAAAGATTTCGCCTGGGCGTTGGCGGATATTCGCGTAAAAGGCAAAGTCCGAACAAGTGGCCGGGTCTTTGATAAAGCCGGGTATCAGACCTTCCTGTTTAGGAAAGTGGTTGGCCAGTGGATGGTGGTGCATACTCATTCTTCAAGCCGGGACTATAGGCCAGAAAAGGCGGGGCACTAGGCCTCGCGGCAGATCACCCGTGTGGTCGCAATTGCTGGCCATGATTGCGGAAGAAACCGGAAGAAGTGTGTCTAACCACTGGTGATATTCACTGTTTTATCAAAGCATGGGCCTATCTGTAACTATAGTTTTTCCCCTTATATAGGCGGCATTTTGGTAACCGGCGGTTGGCGTGTTGCTTAGGCCTTTAACCGACAACCCCTCCCTGTATTGTCACTCACTAAAGCTGCGGCCTAGTGAGCCGCAGTTACCCTTGGACAATAGAGTGTTGGCTAATCACTAATATGACAGGCGGATAGTGAACTTGACGGTCTGGTCATGCATAGGCTAGCCCCGCCGACCAGAGGATGGACCAGCTGGCAGGTTCGTCAATTTTTGCTATGTCATAGGTGTGTATTTAAAAACATACTTAATGTTAAATATTGTTGACATTAAGTGCAATAAAGTCAACATGCATATCATGCTCGTGGTTAATAACAGGAGGTATGTGTGACACGGTACGAGAAAACAGCATGGGTTTTGGCTTTAGGGTCCATCTTCATTACCTATTATCTGGGGAGTGCGTTTAGGTTGATCACATTCAGTGACGGCGTCATCACCGCTCACAATGGGCTGGGCTATGTATGCCTGAAGGTCATTTTGATCATGGTCGTGATTGAAGTTGCTGCGGAACTACTCAACAAAAAAGCCGCCGGCAAGGTTGAATGTGACGAAAGGGATGAAGGCATCAAGCTGAGAGCCAGCCATATTGGGCTGATGTTTTTGAGTGTGATGTTGGTTGGGGGTGTTGCTATGCTGTTGTTAACGCAGATGCTCACCATTCGGGCGCTGGACATCACGGTTATGTTTGCCCTGATGCTTTATTTGCTGAATATCACCTGGGTTGTACGCCACGGTGCAGAAATTTATCTATACAGGTTTGGGTACGATGGCGAAAACGAGCATTACTAATAAAATTCGCATGTTGCGCTTTATGGCTGACGAAATGACGCAACAGCAGTTGGCAGACCATGTGGGCGTGACGCGACAAACAATCATGGCGATTGAGGCAGGGCGCTATTCGCCGTCCCTGGAAGTTGCTTTTAAAATAGCGAGGCGTTTTGATAAACCCCTGGAAGTGGTTTTCAGTTATCCTGAATTTGAGAGGTGATGCTGGTGTACGCGCCTGAAGCCACTACTGCGTGACAGCGTTGATCAGTATAAGGTCGCAAGGCTGCTAACCCTATGCCGATAGCTGTTCAAAACAGATTTGCTCACTATCTGTCTCGGAAAGAGCTTCATTCAATAACGTACATCGGTATGGTGCCTCGCCGACATCATCAACCTTGAAATACCGGCAGGTTTTGCAGGCGCCAAAAGCTTTACCGCCTCGTTGGCGTAGGGCAGTAACAAGGATGGCCTCCAGCGCTTCGGCCAGGCGTGAGCTTTCCTCCGTTGTTAAATTTCCTGTTGCCATATCCAAGCTATGTGCGGGGTCCTTGGCAAGGTACTTTGTACCCAGGGCTGTAACGCTGATGTCCACGTTCCGCTTATCTGACGCTGCTGCCTGTTTGCTGATTAATTCCTTGCGCTCTAGGGCGCTCAGGGTCTGGGAAACAGTCCCCTTGGTCACGCCCAAATACGCCGTCACCGCGCCGGGGCTGCGGGAGAAACGATTTGCCCGCGCAAGGTAGCGCAGAGCCTCCCACTGTGTTGGTTTCAAGCCTTCAATATGGGCACCGTTTTGCAGGACACGGGACAGTCGTTCAAGCAAAATGGATATGGAGTTCATTTTTTTCATTGATATATAGTATCGACTAGAAACAGTTCTTGCAAGCGCATTCAGCTTCGTGTAGGTGTCTTTGTGTATCGAGTCGAAACTATTAGGAGGATTCCATGAAATATATACCACTGCTGGCAATTATGCTGGCGACGACGGCACAAACGGCTTACGCCCATGACATCAAAAGCAAGGTCGATGCGGGGAAAATACCTGCCTTTGACATTACAACAGCGTCTGCAACGACAGATGGTCGTTTGACCACGTTCGCTATGGAGGTCGCTGGTATAGCAGGGAGCGTGAAGCCGGTGCCGATTGGCCAGCTGACAGGTGCGAAAGTTCAGTCTTATGTGTGGCCGACAAGCCTTGATCCTTCGAGAGTTGGTTTTGACGAGAAGTCAGGCATCCTCGCGCTGGCCATTACTGCTCATCCTGATTTTGATGATACGCCCTTGTTTGATGAAGACCAGGACGGAGACCCGGCTAATGACGGCGCCGACTGGCACTCGCACTGGGTTGTTCTGACGGAAGATACAGCCTGTGCCGGGGGACTGAAAGTACGCGATGTTTCACCCGGTGTTGATTTGCTGCCAGCAACTGCGCCCATGTTGCCAATTGCCTTGGACAGCCCGGGCATGAGCCCGCTTTTGCATGGTAGCACAGCGAAAATTACAGTGCCTGTCGGTGACAGCGAGAGTGTTGCATTTGATGCTGTAACAGCAGAGCTACAGGTTAATGAAAAGGGCGAAGCACCACTTTTATGCGTGACCGGGGTGCATGATATTGCCTCTGGCGACCTTTCACTGCCCGGGATTATCATGGCTGGAAAATAAATCACTTGGGCCATAGCTGGGTATTGCTTCGGTGGCACTCAGCTTTTGGGGGTATTAAACAGGATGCGACAAGGTTCCTTTTTTTACCGCCTGAATTTATTGTGGGTTTGCTGCGCCGACCGTATTTTTGCGATATCTCGTTTTGATCAGGCGTTAAGGCCCTTCGCCCAAACATTCAAATCTTCAAGGGCGCGTTTGCTCATGGCGGGTTTGCGCTCTTTCTTTTTGGTGCGTTCGGCCAGAGCTGGGAACAAGCCGAAGTTTACATTCATAGGCTGGAAGGTTTTGGCGTCTGCACCGCCGGTAATATGGTTGATCAGGGCACCAAAAGCGGTTGTGGCAGGTGGCGGGTTCATGCTGTGACCCAGGCGTTCGCTGGCGGCAAAAATGCCAGTGATCAAACCCATGGCAGCGCTCTCTACATAGCCTTCAACACCAGTGATCTGCCCCGCAAAACGCAGGCGCGGGTCCGCTTTCATGCGTAGTGTTTCGTCTAAAACCAACGGGCTGTTGATGAATGTATTGCGGTGCAGGCCACCAAGGCGTGCAAATTTCGCGTCCTCCAGGCCGGGGATTTTTCGGAACACACGCACCTGTTCGCCGTGTTTTAGTTTGGTTTGGAAACCTACCATATTGTAAAGCGTGCCCAGCTTGTTATCCTGGCGTAACTGTACCACCGCATGGTGGCGCTCGTCAGTGTGGGGGCTTTGCAGGCCAACAGGCTTCATAGGGCCAAAACGCAGGGTTTCAGGCCCGCGCTCTGCCATGACCTCAATGGGCATGCAGCCTTCAAAATAGGGGGTGCTTGCCTCCCATTCCTTAAAGTCGGCTTTTTCACCTTCGTTAAGGTCGCTGATAAATTCGTCATACTGGGCTTTGTCGAGCGGCAGGTTGATATAATCTGCGCCTTCGCCTTTGTCGTAGCGACTTTGGAACCAGGCTTTGTCAAAATTGATGCTGTCTTTGTGGATGATCGGCGCGATGGCGTCAAAAAACGCCAGTGCATCCTCGCCGCACAGCTCAATCACACCCGCCGACAAGGCAGGCGAGGTCAGGGGGCCGGTGGCGATAATCACATTATCCCACTCTGTGGGCGGCAGGCCTGCAACTTCGCCGCGTTCGATGGTAATCCCCGGGTGGGCTTCAATGGCGGTGGTCACATCAGCGGAAAATGCATCGCGGTCGACAGCGAGGGCAGAGCCTGCGGGCACCTTGTGACGCTCGGCCGCTGCCATAATCAGCGAATTCATACGGCGCATTTCTTCGTGCAGCAAACCAACTGCATTGTTAACCGCGTCGTCAGACCGGAACGAATTTGAACAGACCATTTCGGCCAAACTGTCGGTACTGTGGGCGTCGGTTTTGCGTTCGGGCCGCATCTCATGCAGGATAACCGGCACACTGCGGTTTGCAATTTGCCATGCAGCTTCTGACCCGGCCAATCCGCCACCAATAACATGAATAGGGTTCATCATTTTGTCCGCTTTGAAAAGCCGGGAACCGACCTTGGGTGCATTTCCGCACTGTTTAGCGGAGTGGGCTTTCATTTGGTAGCAAAAACGGTAAGCTCTGGCTTTCTGGCGATTATTCTATTCAAGGATTTGGATTATGCCGCTAAGTGCAGCCCATATTTTCAATAAACTAAGTGAATGGCCACATCGAGGTACGGGGTCCGAGGATGAAATGATGGCCCGTGAAATGCTGACAACAGAATTGTCAGGTGAACCCGAGGTTGAACTGGTTGAGGAAGGCTTCATGGCACCAGCAACCTATTTGCCGTTCTTTTGGCTGGTTGCTGTAGGGCAGGCGACGACAGTGTGGATCAGTATGTGGATGCCTTATATGGCAATATTGGCAGGGACGGTGTTTTTGGCCAGCCATTTGCTGTTTTTTGATTGGCGCATCAGCCCTTTGGTATGGCTGTGCCCTAAACGTTTGACGGCAAACCTGGTAGCCAAAAAAGGAGCGGGCCAACGGCTTATTATTTTAATGGCACATCTGGACAGCGCGCCTGCATCCTATGCCTACAGGCCCGATCAGGTCCGGCATTTTACCCTTTCGGTTTATCTGGGAACGGCGGTTGTCGCTCTTGGTTTATTGGTGCCAATACTTGATATATCAGGCTTGGTGCTGCCTCTTTGGGCGCGTACTTTGATGATAGTCCTGTTGTTGGTGCAGCCGGTTTTCGCCAGTATTGATTATTGGCGTTTTGGCTATACGCCCGGCGCTAATGACAATCTTTCTGGTGTGGCAGCTGCAACTGCCGCCGCCAGCAACTTGTGGCGGCATATGCCGGAAGACTGTGAGGTCAGGTTGCTGATCACCAGCGCAGAAGAAGCAGGCATGCTGGGTGCGCAACATTATTGGCGCACGCACCGGGATGAATTAAAGGCCCGCGACTGTTATGTGATTAACTTTGATACGGTTGGAAACCAGGACTTGCGTTATGTGGTGTCCAGCGGTGGTTTCACGCCTGTTTCTTATGATGGTGTGTTGCTGCAAACAGCAGAGGAGCTCAGTTGTCAGAATGAACAGTTTAAGAATTTCCTGCCTACAGTTCACAGCGTTGGCGATTTTGACAGTGTCTGGTTTGTGCGGGACAAAATACCGTCAATTACGATTGCTTCATATGACCATGAGGGTTTTATGCCTTTCATCCACACACCTGAGGACAAAGCGGCCCGGGTGGATATGAGAAAGGTCGAGCTTGCTGCACAGTTCGGCGAAGCCGTGGCGAGGAGGATTCCCAGGGTTTGAAATTATTGACGTCGTCAACTGGTGCAGATGCCTGGACTAGAGAAGGGAAACATATGCGTGCAGAGGATATTTTGTATTTCTGGTTCACTGAGGCAGGCCCAAGTTGCTGGTGGCGCAAATCGGACCGGTTTGATGCTTTGATCAGCCGGCGGTTTTTGGGCGTTTATGAACAGGCAGCGCGCGGTGAATTGGCCTGTTGGCGTGCGTCAGGACGGGGGCGGCTGGCTGAAATATTGGTGCTGGATCAGTTTCCCAGGAATATGTTTCGCGGGCATGCGCGGTCATTTGATACTGATCCTGTTGCGCTTGTACTGGCGCAGGAAGCTGTGGCACGCGGGACAGGGCAGAGCTGGAGTGCAGATTGGCAGCAATTCCTTTACATGCCTTATATGCATAGCGAAAGTTTAGCCGTACACGCTGACGCTGTGCAGCTTTTCAGTAAAACGGGTCTGGAAAGTAATCTGGATTTTGAACACCGCCACAAGGTTATCATTGAGCGCTTCGGGCGCTATCCGCACCGTAACAAAATGTTGGGGCGCCGTAGCACCGGTGAAGAACTGGCTTTTTTAGAAGAAGCTGGTAGCCATTTTTAGGCGGGGAGCCAGAGGTTATTGATGTGGCTGCCCAGCCCGCGCAGCCACCAGAATGCTCTGATGGTAGTTTTCCACCAAATTATCATACTCACCGCTGTGCTTCAGGCTTTGCAGCGCGGTATTGAATGTTTCGCATACCTTGGGGTTGTGAAAACGGGCTGAATAAAGCGAAGGTTTCAGGATGTGGTGCACACGAAGTTCACGGTATTCGCCGGTGGCTTCAAAAAGCTGGCGCTGGGCATACCGGATGATCCATTCGTCACCGACGATGGCATCAAACTGGCCACTGTAAAGCAGCCCTATATGGTCGCTCTGTTCCGCGACCTCCCTGTAGTTTTCATTGTCCTTAACCGCTGTCTGAAATTCACCGCCAATATATTTTTGTGCGCCGTCAAAAGAAACAACAGCCATAGTAGTAAGGTCTGCCACCGATGCGATGTTTATCCCTGTGTCAGCCAGAGTAAAAGCGACATTCTGATGCACCAGATACCAGTCTGTGGCGCATCCGACATTTGAGGCTGTTATATTTTGGGTAAGGATGCCATCAATGTTGCCATCATCAAACTGCTTGATCATCTGGATACGGTTCATTTGTTCAAACTTGATTTTATGCCCGGTTTTTTCAAATACGGCCTTAATGATTTCAACCTCAATACCCGTGGTGGCGCCATTTTGAACATAGGGGGGTAATGTCAGGCGGGTCGCCAAGCGGATTGCGGCATCCTCTGCATGCGCAGGAGATGGTATAATGAATGCAATCGCAAGCAGGGCGACAAACGGGCGCAGGAGACAGGATAAGCTCCTTTGCATAAACCGAGCAGATATAGAGAGCTGCGTAAGCATCAAGTGTTCGCCAATGTTGCCAGAAACAAACCTAAAACAATCAAAATAAAACACTATATGAGAGCATTTTAATGTCACACTCTACCTTACGGTGTTTGTTATTTCAAAGACAATAAAAACATGACCAAGCAATATTAAAAACTGGACTTTCAATTGGCAAGTTAAAAGGCAGTTTATTCTGCAGCTGTTTTTTTGAGGGCAGGTGCCAGATAGTGTCCAGTATAGCTACGGTCGCAGCGGGCGATCTCTTCTGGTGTGCCGGTCGCTACAATCTCGCCGCCGCCGTCACCACCTTCGGGGCCAAGGTCAAGTATCCAGTCGGCAGTTTTGATAACCTCAAGGTTATGTTCGATTACGATCACTGTGTTGCCTTGATCAACAAGGGCTTGCAGCACTTCCATCAGTTTGCGCACATCTTCGAAATGCAGGCCGGTGGTGGGTTCATCAAGGATATAAAGTGTTTTGCCGGTTGATCGCTTTGAAAGTTCTTTTGCCAGCTTTACGCGCTGGGCCTCGCCGCCTGAAAGTGTGGTGGCCTGTTGGCCCACCCGGATATAACTGAGGCCAACTTTGTGAAGCATTTCCAGTTTGTTGCGGATCGCGGGCACGGCTTTGAAAAATTCAACACCGTCTTCCACCGTCATGTCCAGCACATCGGAAATGGATTTGCCTTTAAAGCGAATTTCCAGCGTTTCACGGTTATAGCGCTTACCCTTGCACTGGTCGCACTGCACATAAACGTCGGGCAGAAAATGCATTTCAATTTTAATCATACCGTCGCCTTTGCAGGCCTCACAGCGTCCGCCCTTGACATTAAAGGAGAAACGCCCCGGTTTATAGCCGCGCGTCAGTGCCTCGGGCATGCCAGCAAACCAATCACGAATAGGGCCAAATGCGCCAGTGTAGGTGGCAGGGTTGGAACGCGGCGTGCGGCCAATCGGGCTTTGATCAATATCAACGATCTTGTCCAGATGCTCCAGACCTTCAACGCTCTTATGCGCGCCCGGCGTGACCCGACTACCGTTTAAATGTTTGGCGACGGCCTTATAGAGCGTCTCGATAATGAAACTGGACTTGCCGGAACCCGATACGCCGGTGATGCAGGTCAGTGTGCCCAGTGGTATCGTGCCGTCGACATTTTTGAGGTTATTGGCCGTCGCGCCTTTAACGCTTAGAAACTTGCCTTTGTGGCCTGTGCGCCTGACAGCCGGGATCGGCACAGAGCGTTTGCCGGTTAGATACTGGGCGGTGAGGCTGGCCTCGGTTGCCATCACTGTCTCAGGTGCGCCTTCTGCGACGATCATACCGCCGTGCTCACCTGCGCCCGGACCCATATCAATCACATAATCAGCGGTTCTGATGGCGTCTTCATCATGTTCCACAACAATCACTGTATTGCCAATATCGCGCAGATTTTGCAGCGTTTCCAGCAGCCGATCATTGTCGCGCTGGTGCAACCCAATAGAGGGCTCATCCAGAACATAGAGGACGCCAGTGAGGCCAGACCCAATTTGAGATGCAAGCCGTATACGCTGACTCTCGCCACCAGAAAGTGTTCCAGATGAACGGCTTAAGGTAAGGTATTCAAGTCCTACACTAAGCAGAAAACCAAGCCTGTCCTGAATCTCTTTTAGCACTTTATCCGCGATTGCCTGATGCTTGGCATTGAGCTTTTCTGGTAAAGCCTCGAACCAGGCGTGAGCCGCCCGGATTGAAAGATTGGTAACATCGCTGATGTGGCAGGCATCAATTTTTACCGCCAGCGCCTCAGCTTTTAAGCGTGCGCCCTTGCAGACGTTACAATCGGTCGAGTCCTGATATTTAGAAAGCTCGTCGCGCATCCAGTTGCTGTCGGTTTCCCGCCAGCGGCGTTCGATATTATTTAAAACACCTTCAAAGGGTTTGTTGACCTCAAAACGACGTTTTCCGTCAGCATAGATAATAGTGACAGACTTCTTCCCGGTGCCAAACAGGAACGCATCACGGGCTTCTTTGGGCAGATCCTTCCAGGGAACATCAAGCGAAACCTCATAATGCCGCGCAACGGCGTCCAGCGCTTGAAAATAAAAGGGTGAGGGGTTATTGGCTTTGTTTGACCAGGCGGCAAGGGCGCCGTCACGCACAGTTTTATTTTCGTCAGGCACCACCAGGTTGGGGTCAAAATACAGCTTTTTCCCCAGTCCGTCACAACTGGGGCAGGCCCCAAACGGATTATTAAAGGAAAATAGTCGTGGCTCGATTTCCTCAATGGTAAAACCCGATACCGGGCAGGCAAATTTGGCAGACATCAGATGGCGTACAGGGGGGGTGTCCCCAGTATTTTTACCAGCATTTTCACTAGTATTTTCATCCGCGACTTCAGCTACGATCAAGCCGTCTGATAACTCAAGTGCGGTTTCAACGCTTTCTGCAAGCCTTTGCTCTATCCCGGCTTTTAGAACAATACGGTCTACAACCACATCAATATCATGTTTGTATTTTTTATCGAGAACAGGAGCATCTTCGATCAAGTAAAATTCGCCGTCGACCTTCACTCGTTGGAAACCACGTTTTTGCAGCTCGGCAAATTCCTTGCGGTATTCGCCTTTGCGGCCCCGCACAATGGGGGACAACAGGTAAAGCCGTGTACCGTCACCCAGTAACATAAGGCGGTCTACCATCTGGCTGACGGTCTGGCTTTCAATTGGCAGGCCGGTTGTGGGGGAGTAGGGCACACCGATACGCGCCCACAACAGCCGCATATAATCATAAATCTCGGTCACAGTTCCCACTGTTGAACGTGGGTTTTTACTGGTGGTTTTCTGTTCGATGGAAATCGCCGGGGACAGGCCATCAATATGATCCACGTCGGGCTTTTGCATCAGCTCCAGAAATTGCCGCGCATAAGCGCTCAGGCTTTCCACATAACGGCGCTGGCCTTCGGCATAGATAGTATCAAACGCAAGCGAGGATTTTCCTGATCCTGAAAGCCCGGTGATTACGACAAGCTTGTCGCGAGGGATATCCACATCAACGGATTTAAGGTTATGTTCCCTTGCACCACGAACAGAAATTTCGGTCAGCATATTTGTCTCGCACTCTACATAATTTTGAGCCTACAGATGGGCTTTCGCACCCCCTCTGTCAAGCAACTTGACATTAAGGGTACAAAAGGAACAAATAAAGAACATAATATCCATGCTGTCAGTTTTTGACAGGACGATAAAGGAGCAAGAGGGTGGCGAAACTTCAAAGCGGTGGCTGTATGTGCGGCGCGGTACGGTATGAGATTAATCTGGACGGTGCAAAAACCGGTAATTGCCACTGCAGGGATTGCCAGAAAAATTCAGGTGGGGCTTTTATGCCTTTTACATCGGTGGATACCGGGAAATTGCGCTGGATCAGTGAACCGACAGGCGTGGCAAGTGCCAGCAAAAATGCGGTGCGGCGCTTCTGTGCCAAATGCGGCACGCCCATGACGTGGGAAGGGTTGGAGTTTCAGGATCACCAAGCCGTAAGCACGGGCACACTTGATGACCCTGCGCAAGCCAACCTTACCTATGAAATATTTACCCGCAGCCGCTGGCCAGGTATCCTGCCGGTGTCCGGCGCACGGCAATATGAAGGCGAAGGCCCTTGAGGGCTGTAAGGTAACTGAGGGCTACAGATAACTGAGCCACCAGTCCTTTCGCCGTACTTTGACGCCAGCGAACCATTTACACAAAGGGTAGAGCGCTGCCATAACAAGTCCGCGCAGAAAATCGATTGAGATCAGTCGGCTTTTTTGTGCGGGGTTACCATAAGGCTTATTCCTGAGCACCGTTTGTGCGCGTATAAATACCGTCAAACCAGGTTGCCCATTCATCTTTTTCCGGGTTAAATTGCTCAAAATGCTGGCGTACCGTGCCGTCTAATAGCGGGACCCATGTACCACGGAAAGGAAAGCGCTTGCCGGTGCCATAATAGGCGATTGTGCCTTTAAGGGCCATTGAGCCATTAAGAAGCCCCCCTTCAATATCAATGGAATAGGCCCCGGCTGATAGCCACACCTGCCGCCATTTCCCTGTGGTAGGGTCATAGTGATTTGTGCTCATGCCAGTACCGCCTGTGGCGCTGGTCCATTTTTCCAGCAAAGCACACCCGCGTTCAATTGACGTGATGCTGTTCGTGCCCTGGATTCTATTGCTGCCATTGGTAGTAACGGACCAGTCTCCGAGCCAAAAGTCAAAGGCGCGGAAATTTTCGTCTGTCAGGCATATAGATTCGGGAGACTGGTTTTGTGTGGGTTGGGGCTGCGGCTCGTTGTCTTGAGCGTTTACGGTGCTACTGAGCACCATTGTCGTTGCTGTTGTAAACAGTAAAATTTTGCGTTTCATAAAGTTTTCCCTCCGTACCCTATTTGCACTGTAGGGGCCATATAGGAAATTTGAACAGGTCAGCGTCCAAAAGTGTCGCATTTGCGACCAGTCGAATTTTATGGAACAAATAAGGAACACTGTGTTAATGTCATCTTCCTTTTGCAGCGGACGAACAGTTGGTCTATGGTCGCCCCAAGTGGCCCTTCGGGGTAAGGTTTGTTTGGTATAAGCGTTTGATAAAAATAAGGGGGCTTTCATGGCCGGTAGTGTGAATAAAGTAATTTTGGTGGGTAATCTGGGGCGTGACCCTGAAACCCGCAACATGCAGGATGGCTCGCCAGTGGTGAACCTGTCGCTGGCCACGTCTGAAAACTGGCGTGATAAAAATACTGGTGAGCGCCGTGAGAAAACCGAATGGCACCGGGTGGTGATTTTTAACGAAAATCTGGCCAAGGTTGCCCAGAATTACCTGAAAAAAGGCTCAACCATTTATATCGAAGGCCAGCTTCAGACGCGCAAATGGACCGACCAGTCGGGTGTTGAAAAATATACGACCGAGATTGTTTTACAGCGCTTTAGAGGCGAGCTTACCATGCTGGGTGGACGCGGTGATACTCAGGGCGGTCAGGGCGGCGGTTTTGGTGACAGCCAGTCAGGGTATGGTGGTGACCAGACCCAAAGTGGCAGTCAGGCCCAGAGCGGCAGTCAGGCCCAGAGTGGTGGCCAACCCTCAAGCGGCGCAGCCCCAATGGCTGGCGCAGCCGACCTGGATGATGAAATCCCGTTCTAGGTGCGATCTGGCATCTAAAATTAACTAAAACCTACAATAAGGAAAACCCGCTTGAGTCCCTCAGGCGGGTTTCTTTTTATGATTATCTCAATTTTTCCTTGTTTGATTAACAGCGAGAACGGACTGACGCCTGGTTAATCTCGCTAAATGCTTTTTAGCTTGCATTTTATATGACCCTATTGTACCAGTAGTTCATAGGGTACATATGGAGCATTTAAAAACCATGGAAATAACCATTGATATAGAAGACCCGGCCCCTTTGTTTGCGCAGCTGATTGAACAGATCAAAGACGCTGTGCTTGGCGGTGTAATACGCCCAGGTGATGCTTTGCCGTCTATACGGCAATTAGCGAGTGATCTGGAAATGAATAGTAAAACTGTAGCGAAAGCCTACCGCCTGCTGGAACGTGACAGCGTAATTCAAACAAAGGGTTACCGGGGCACCTTCATTCATCCTGACGCGGTAACCAACAGCACTGTTGACCTTACGGCGTGGGTCTCAGGTAAGCTTGATGAAACAATTATAGCATTCAGGAAGGCAGGTGTCACAGACAGTGAAATCCGCATCGCTTTCACGGGTGTTATGAATAATCAGAATAATAAGGGAGCATAAGATGCCCGACACTTTTTCTCAATTAACCGTACTGACCGTATTTTATGCGGTATTTCTGAGCCAGATATATTTGCTGTCCGTCTATTTCCCCGGCAAGATAATCCGTCGGGTGCGCTATATGCTCGCCAACTTTCCTCCGGAAGACTACCCTAAATTATATCCCTCTTATCATGAAGGGTTTGTTGGTGAAGCCCAACGGAAACTTGGCTTTTATAATGGCATAAACATAGCGATTGCGATCTTTGGTCTGATGATACTCACGGCAATGCTTGTTAAAGGCTACCAGCCAAGCTCCCAGGGCGGTGATGAGATTTTTGTATTATTCTACACTATGCTTCAGGCCAGTCCGTTGATTTATGCGGAACTCAAAGCGTTTAAACAATATAGGTTGATGCGTGCCGCCTATGCGCCCAAGGTCCGCAGTGCGGCATTAAACCCGCGCCGTTTGTTTGATTTCATCTCACCAATTTATGTGGTGACGGCTGTGGCGCTTTATATAGTGTGGCTTGTATTTTATCTCAACGCCAGAGGCTTTGACGACCCGCAGGTGTGGGAAGTCTATATGACACTTATTGGTATAACTGGCATGAATATATTTTATATGGGCTGGATCGTTCGTTTCATGTTTGGGAAAAAGCTTGATCCGTACAAAGCTTACCCCGATCAATTGAAGCAAATCGGCGCTGTTACTAAAACTCTGGTTTTCTCCAGTATCGGGATCAGTATTTTCCTGATCACCTCTCAGGCGGTAGATCAGTATAACTTAGAGGTTTTTGACCCCCCGCTTATGAGCCTCTACATGCAGTTTTGTATGGTCTTTGGTCTTGGTGTGGCATTGAATATGGAGGATATTGAAGGCATAGATTTTGAAGTTTACAGGGAGGATGCATCCCAGCCTACAAGTTAAAGCCAGCCTACAAGTTAAAGGCAGGAAAACCGAAATCGCATGTGGCAACATTTCCGCTGCCCCGCCGGGCAAATCAAAAAAGGAACCTCCCAAGGTGCCACGCGATATGCAAGAGGCTATTACATGCTAGCCTTGCAGTGATCACATGTGACAGCGGGTGCCCGGCGGCATCCGCTGACCTTTCTCGGTGCTTTCTTTCTGCAAAATTTTATTGTTTGTAATACGTTACCCGGAACGCAGGTGCCCAGGTTGCACCGCCATCGTCAGAGCCTTCAATCAACATCCGGCGTTCAGCCAAATTGGCTTCGACATTGATGTTTAATCGGAAGGAACGCCATTTTCCGTCTCCAACAGGGAAGCTGGTGCCAGACTTCAGGTTTGTAAGAACCAACGTGTCCCCAATGAAGTTTCCTTCATAGATATCCATGATGCCCCAGCTATCATCAATAGCGACAGAACGGTACACCTCGCGGTACTGGTCGTAGGTGATGTAATTTTCCATGTTGAACCCGGTTTCCGAACGGCTGATCGGGGTTTCAGCAAGCAACATGCCCTTGTGCCGGATTTCAAAATTAATCAGTTCTTCAGCTACTTGTTGCCAGTTTTTGCCGCCATCCTCTGTGATTTCAGTTGCCATGCGCCATTGGCCCGTAAGAGGGGCAAGCTTTTGCATCATTGCATGTGGTTTGACAGACTGGGCAGGCCGGTCCTGTGCTATTACATCCGGCGGATTTGTATAACCCGCGACAATAACAGCAACAAAAAGCCCTACGGCTGTCGTTATTTTTTTCATAATGATCCCCTCTTTAGGGAAACACTAATGTCAATCGTATGACGGGCCTATATAAAATTGGCCTAGTTTCAAAGACTACTGACAGTTTTGTGCTAAAAATCTACAGCTTCTACAGGTCATGTTTGGAAACCTACCGTCCAATCTCACGGCTGATAATGATGCGCTGGATATCTGAAGTGCCTTCATAAACCTGACACACACGCACATCGCGGTAGATTTTCTCGATGGGGTATTCGCTCAGATAGCCATAACCGCCAAGCGTCTGGATGGCATCAGAACATACTTTTTCTGCCATTTCACTGGCAAACAGCTTGGCCATGCAGGCTTCTTTGAGGCAGGGCTCGCCAGTGTCTTTTTTGGCGGCAGCGTTCAGTACCATCAATTCTGCAGCTTCGAGCTGGGTTGCCATGTCCGCAAGGCGGAAAGCAACGGCCTGATGTTCAAAAATGGGTTTACCAAAGGCTACGCGCTCTTTGGCATAATCAAGCGCATAGTCATATGCTGCGCGCGCCATGCCGACCGACTGCGCCGCAATGCCGATGCGGCCTGTTTCCAGATTTGAAAGTGCGACTTTGTAACCTGCGCCTTCCTCACCGAGCAAATATTCGGTCGGAACGTCCATATCGTCAAAAACAATCTGGCAGGTATCGGATGACTTTTGGCCAAGCTTGTGCTCAAGGCTGGCTACGCGGTAGCCAGGCGTATCTGTAGGCACGAGGAACGCGGAAATACCACGTTTGCCTGCGTAGGGGTCAGTCACGGCAAAAACAATGGCTGCGCCGCTGATTTTGCCCGAAGTGATAAACTGCTTGGTGCCATTGATACGCCAACCGCTGTTGGTGCGTTCGGCTTTTGTTTTGAGCATCGATGCGTCTGAACCAGCTTGTGGTTCAGTAAGGCAGAAGGCCCCAATAATTTCGCCGCGCGCCATGGGCTTCAGGAATTTTTCCTTCTGCGCATCGGTGCCATTGGCAAGGACTGCGGCACACATAGGCGCGTTGTTTACGCTCATCAGGGTTGAAAGCCCGCCGTCACCCCCTGCAATTTCCATGAGAGCAAGCGCGTAAGAAACATAATCTGTCTCGGCTCCGTCCCACTCTGCGGGTACTGTCATGCCCATCAGGCCGAGCGCGCCCATTTCCCTGAGCGTGGCCTCGGGGATGATACCATCCTTTTCCCAAGCTGCAGCATTTGGCTGAATTTGCTCGCGCGCAAAGGCGCGGGCCATGTCCCGCACCATACGTTGTTCTTCGGTCAGTATCACGGCGCTATCCCGTTTTAATTAAGCTCGATGGCGACAGCCGTGGCTTCACCGCCGCCAATGCACAGGCTGGCAACACCTTTTTTAAGGCCGCGTTTCCTGAGCGCATTGATAAGTGTAACACAGATGCGAGCGCCAGAGGCCCCGATCGGATGGCCAAGTGCGCAGGCACCGCCGTTCACATTCACTTTGTCGTGGTCAAGCCCGAGCTCTTGCATCGCTGCCATTGCTACGACGGCAAACGCTTCGTTTACCTCAAACAGATCAACATCGTTGACACTCCATCCGGCTTTATCAAGCACGTTCTTGATGGCGGTAACCGGCGCGGTGGTGAACCATTCGGGTTCATGTGCAAATTCTGCGTGGGCTTTCAGGGTTGCGAGAGGCGTAAGGCCACGTTTCTCGGCTTCGCTGACGGTCATCATCACCACGGCAGCCGCGCCGTCAGAGATGGAACTGGCATTGGCGGCTGTAATTGTGCCGCCTTTTTTGAAAGCAGGGCGTAGGCTTGGCACTTTATCAAGCCGGGCTTTGGGCGGCTGTTCGTCGGTGGTCACTTCCACATCACCCCGACGGGATTTTACCAGCACTGGCACAATTTCACCCTCGAACGCGCCATTTTCAATCGCCGCCTGCGCCCGCTTGGTGCTTTCAATCGAATAGGCATCCTGCGCTTCGCGGGAGAATTGATAATGTTCGGCGCATAGCTCGGCATATACACCCATTGGCTCCCCGCCGTATGCGTCGGTGAGGCCGTCAAGCGCCATGTGGTCGAGAATTTGTCCGCTGCCGTATTTTATACCGGTACGCGCTGCGGGCATCATATGCGGGGCCTGGGTCATGCTTTCCATGCCGCCCGCGACGATAACGTCTGTGGAGCCAGCTTTTAAGGCGTCGTGTGCCTGCATCATGGCTTTCATGCCAGAGCCGCACATTTTATTCACGGTCACCGCGCCTGTGCTTTTGGCTATGCCGGCTTTGATACTGGCTTGCCGCGCTGGTGCCTGGCCTTGGCCCGCAGGCAGCACACAGCCCATGATGACCTCCCCGATGGCGTCCGCTTCGATGCCAGCGTTGGTGAGCGCACCTTCAATGGCCACAGCGCCGAGGTCAGAGGCTTTCATAGCCGCTAGATCACCCAGCAAGCCCCCCATAGGGGTGCGGGCCATGCCGACGATGACGATAGGGTCTTGCGAGGACTGAGAGGACATTGGGGGGTCTCCTGATTGAAAAGATAGGGGCTGCACTTTTTTGGCGCATGCGCTTTGTTTGGGCGCACAATGTCCCAATATTGCTATCTTGCGCAAGCGCAAAATACCCTTCTGCACGGACAGGATAGAAAAATAGAGTTAGTGGCTGGTTCTAACTAGGCGGTAAACTCATAAGCGGAATTTCTATTTGGTGTGATTTGTGTTTCAGGCTTCGTAAAGGGACTTGCGATTATCACGTTTCGATCTGGCTGAGTGATGAGTGATGAGTGGTGTGCGATAGAACCAATATTGCCGCGAAAGTCACGAGGTGTACCACGTGTCGATGACCAGCGGGTGCTCAATGGTATTTTTGGGGTTCTCAGAAGCGGAGTACCATAAGCTGTTTTTCTGAGAAGGTATGGCCCTCACTACCTGCTGCAGCCGTTTTCGCTGCTGGGCAAAAGCCGACCTAAGAAACAGAACGACCCTCAGTGCGGATGTTGCGTAGCCAATATTGCTTTCAGAATGTCTTCTGAACGTCGTTGTCCACGCCCTTGTCCGTAAGCCCGTGACATGATTGACACCACCAAGTCGAATTCAGGAATTACATAAATTTTGTTACCGCCGTTGCCGGAAGCAAAAGAGACCTCAATTGAGCGCCCGTTCAAGGGATATACCTGATGAAACCAATAATAGCCGTATCCGCTCGCATTGGATTCGCTATCGGAAACATCGACCTGCGGCTTCAGGTTTTCTTCGATCCAATCACGGCTAACCACCTGCTGGCCGTTATAAACGCCTCCATTCAGGACCATCTCGCCGATGCGTGCAAAGCCCGGAGCAGTCAGGAAAAGGTTGCCTTGGCCCTTCGTCTGTCCGGACCGGTCCTCTTGCCAGTCCCACCGTTCGATCTGCAGTGGTTCAAAAAGGGTGCTGCGCGCAAAACTCCCCAGGCCATCGCCGGTGGCGCGTCCGACCACAACTCCCGCGACGTAAGCTGCGAGGGAATTATAGCGATACTTTGTCCCTGGCTCTTCTGCACTAGGGACCGCGAGTGCAAAAACGAGCGGGTCATCGGATTCGTCCATATTATCTTCATACCCGGGAGAGTCCGGGTTATTACTATCCGCATCCAGCCCAGTACGCATGGTTAGTACGTCGGCAAGGCGAACCGGGCCGATCGCGCTCCCTTCGGCGTCAGGCCAGTATTTCGCAACAGGATCGTCGAGACTTTCAATCGCTCTCTGATCGAGTGCAATGCCGAAAAGCAGTGACGTCACACTTTTCCCAGCGGAACGTACGTCAACCAGTGTCTGGGGATCACCACCGTTATAATATTGTTCGGCGACCGTTACGCCATTCTGGATTAAGGTGACGGAATGTAGATCGCCATGCTTATCGTTTTCGAAGGCAGCTAATATGCATTGTAGGCTGGTGGTTGCACAATCTTCGGCTGGTGCACAGGAAGCACAAAAGGTGATAGCTGCAAGGATGGTAATTCGAAACGTGTTCAACTTTCTACTCCTGCGATTTAATGAGAAAACGGCCTAGTAGTTTTGATTGGTTCTGGATCACCTTCGCCTTCCGGGGCATTTGTAAAGGCAATTTTTGTAGCATCTGGGGACCAGGAATGCCGTATACGCGGCCTATGGTTCAGATAGGGTAACGTGCTGGTGGGCGACGTTATTTTGTGGCCACTTTGCCTGCGTCTCTGCGTGCGTGCCATGCGGCTTTGATCATTTCGCTGGTCATACGGCTACCGTCTGGGGTCCAGCCGGGCGGGGCAAACAGATACAGCACACGGTCACGCCAGCTTTTCGCACCCGTGATATCCTTGAATATGCCAACCCATTCGTGAAAAGCGATCCTGAGCGGATTAAATGTATCCAGATCATTGACCAGCCCATAATTGCAGGGTTCGTCGGTGCGTTCCGGTACAAAGGAACCGAATATCTTGTCCCAAATAATGAAGACACCCGCATAATTGGCGTCAAGATAGCGCGGATTGTTGGCATGGTGGACCCTGTGATGGCTGGGCGTATTAAAAATGGCTTCAAACCATTTGGGGCACCGGTCTATGACTTCAGTATGGATCCAGAATTGGTAAACAAGGTTAAGGCCCGCGCAGAAAAAGATGAGAGAGGGGTGGATGCCGAGGATGAAAATTGGCCAGCGAAAGAATATTCCTGGTGTCAGGTCACCTGTCCAGGTCTGTCTCAGGGCTGTGGACAGATTATAATGCTGGCTGGAATGATGAACAACATGCGCGGCCCACATCCACCGCATACGGTGCCCCATGCGGTGGATCCAGTAATAAGCTAGGTCCTCAAGCACAAAAGCCAGCAGAAAAAGGCTGAAGGTTAATTCGAGCCCAAAATCGAAAATACGGTAATTTTCCCAAACCCAGAAAGATGCAGTAAAAATGGCAGTAAATGCCAGTGCCCCGGCAACCGTGCTGCCCAGTCCCATAAACATGGAGGCAAAAGCGTCTTTTCCTTCATATTTGATCCGGCCTGTTTTCCAGCCGTAAATTAGTTCGGCGGTTATGAGAATGACAAACAGGGGAACTGCATAGTCAGTGGGCTTAAAAAGGTCATCAAACGGCATGAGGAATCCTTTCCATTGGTGTAAGTGCAGCGATAAGTGTGTGAATTTTTGCTATATCTGCGTCGCTGTAAACCAAGGTAAGCGGGGGTTGGGTGAAATCCTGATGCGACAACGTTAAACGATTACCGACAATGCTGGTAAGCGGGGGCTGGTCGGCGGTGAGTGTACGGCAAACAAGCTGGTCGCCAAGTTTGGTAACAAGGCCAAGTTGTCCAGCAGGTATACGTACAGGCACGATCGCGGCATCTTCGGTTTTTGAAAGGATTGGTGTTTCAATTTGTGCGTCTGGGTTAAAGCGTTGATAGTCTACAATTACATCGCTGCTTTCAAGTTTATCTCTCGTCGGAAATAGTCTGGCTGCCAGCCAAGCCAACAGAGAGATGGCGGTCAGGCTACCGATTAACTGCACAGGGTCCATCAAAGCAATCCTTAAACATACAAGATGCTATATCTACACGTTAAACTATGGCTTTGGGCGGCAAAGTCCAGCCCCATGCACATGATTTTAATCAATATAACTCACATACTGGGTTTGAATGTAAACAGATGTTGACCCGAATGTTAATTAGGCTCTAGCGCAGGGGCTAATACATATCAGACAAGATGAAAGTGATTGATCGTCGGCTCGGTATGCCTAAGATGGTTCGTACTCATAAAAGGATGGGCATGCGACCAAACCAGTAGGGTGGTTGTGTGAACTGTGATTGAAAAGGACTTTTCATTGATTGATTTGATCAAGGCCCTTTTTACGGCCATTGTTGTGGTTGTTATTATCCGCCTGGGGGTGGAGGTTTTATTCTCCGCGTCGGGGATATAGGCAAATTAAAAGGCGCCAGTGGCACCGTTTAATTCGTCTGGACTATAGGCTCTAAGCCTTTGTCATCCTTAATTTTTTAATAACCAGGATCGCTGATCCTCTAATCTGCCTGCGGAAAACCCAGATCAAACGGAAACGGTTTTTCTTCTGTTTTGAAACTCAGGAAACTCAAAGTCTGTCCCATATAGGTAGCAGCAATCGAGATTGCTTTGGTGACTGTCTCATTGGGTTTGCCTGTGCCGACCATCACAATAAACTGGATCAATGCCAAAAAGAAGGTGAAGGATAGGGCAATTTGGCAAAGCACGCCAAAGACCAGCATAAAAATACCGCGAATAACAATCGTAGGCCAGTCCTTGTCTTTCAGCTCTTCAATAAGGGTATCTTTGTTGAAGCTTGTATTTTCTTCAGGCTGCTTAGGCGGTGTTTCCGCATGGGGTTCATTGCCCGGCGTCTGCGGGGCAGTTGCGGTTTTCTTGTCTGGCTCCGGCGTTTTTGCAGCAGCTGCTTTCCTGGGGGAGGCTTTTGGTGCCGCACGCTTCTTAGCTGCTGTCTTTGGCGCAGCTTTTTTTACAGGGGCTCTTTTTTTGGCAGCCGTGGTTTTTTTCTTAGCTGCCGTTTTAGCCGTTGTGGTTTTAGCTTTGGCTGCGGGGGCAGGCTTTTTTTCCTCACTCATGTCTTGTCACCTTTTCTAGCGATCTATTCCTGATTGGTATGTGGCAATAAGACGCGGCAGATTCAAGTCACTTTTTATGTTGAATACCAAGATTATGCTGAATGCCAGGGTGGTTTCCCGCTAACATACTTACTGGCATGGGCAGCTTCTACGGGTTTGGAATAAAAGTAACCTTGTCCAAAATTAAAACCCATGTCTCTGATCATCTCAATATGTTCGGTATCTTCCAGCCCTTCAGCAATGACTTCGTGGCCAAGACTCTGAGCCAATACGCTAATCATTTGAAGAATTTTATAGGGTTGGTTGCCACGTTCCAGCTGGTTGATGAAACTTCGGTCAATCTTGATGATATCAATCGGGAACTGATGGAGATAGTTGAGCGAAGAATAGCCTGTACCAAAATCATCCAACGCAATCTTGACGCCGAGTTTGCGTATTTTTTGTAATGATTCGGAAATTCGGGTCGGATTCGCCATGATTGAGCTTTCCGTTAGCTCAACCCGGATAAGTTCGCCGGCGATATCGTACTTTTTAAGCCCGGCTTCCACCATTTCAGCAACATTATCGCGTGCAAACTGGATACCTGACACATTGACATTGATGGGCACCGTCTTTTCAGGCCCAACGGTATCAAGCCATTCCCGCACCTGTTGGCATGCGGCATCCATCGCCCAGCGGCCAAGGTTAACAATCACACCCGTTTCTTCAGCAAGCGGGATAAATTCAACGGGCGAAACAAAGCCACGGTCCTTGTGGATCCAGCGTGTTAACCCTTCAAAGCTGCGGAGTTCGTTGGTTCCAAGGTCAACAATCGGCTGATAATAAAGCAACAGTTCATTACGCTCCACGGCGCGGCGAAGTTCAGTTTCCAGATGAAACTGGGAGCGCGCGCGTTGATGCGAATCGCCGTGATATATTTCTGACCTTGCTTTTCCAGCGCTCTTTGCCCGGTGCATGGCAAAATCCGCATCGCGGATCAGGTCTTCTGGGTGGGTCGTACTGTTGATCGTGGTGGCAACGCCCACGGAAACGGATGTGAATATTTCATTGCCGTCAAGATCATAAGGCTGCTGCATCGCTTCGTGGATGCGGGTGCAGATCATCTCTACTTCTTCAGTATCGTTGAAACGCGATACCAAAATAGCGAATTCATCACCTGACAGACGCGCTAGGGTATCAGAGCCCCTGATGCAGCGTCTGAGAGTTGACGCCATTGAAATTAGGAACCGGTCACCGGCACTGTGGCCAAAACTTTCATTAATTTGCTGAAAACGATCAATATTGATGATCAGAACAGCGCAGCCTGTAGCTTGGCCTTCGCGGGTGCATTCAGCCACAGCCTCTTCAAGCTTGTTTCGAAACAGAACCCGGTTGGGCTGGCCTGTAAGCGCGTCATGAAAAGCATGATGGAGCAAATTTCGTTCGGCCAGTTTTTCTGCTGTTTGGTCTTCAACGGTACATACAACCTGTGTAACAGCACCTTCATGATCATAAAGCGGGATTAATTGGCTGGAAAGAAACCGTTCGACCGCGCCAGCGCGCACGCTCCATTCAAAGTTGGCTTCATTCCCGGTGCGAAAAACTTCCTGAACCTGGGCTACAAGAACATGGCTGTCAGAAGAACTCCAGATAGCATCAAGCGGGCAGGGCACCTGTGTCTTGTCGCGTAGATCAAAAATATCCCGGGCAAATGCATTGATGAAAAGGGCTTCAACAGTATTTGAGGTGGTGGTGCAAAGCACAAGGACGCCGACAGGCAGGCACTCGGTAACTGCGCTGGTATTTACTATTTTTGTCGTGGCACCACCCTCAGGGTTGGGTATTGCCGAAACTTTGTTTCCCAGTGTGTCAGCCACTAACGGCTCCAAATTAAACTACTTACAAAATGCGGACTACGACCGAGCCCCACTCAAGGCAGTAGACCACCAGTTGGTAAACAAACTGTATAGAATTGTAATCTTTAATGAGTTTAGCTCATGGTGCAAGCTTTTGGTGCATATTATGAAGTGAAAGCTACCGGTGTGGCGCTTAAAAAAATTGGGGAAGGCATGCCTTCCCCGAGATTGCCGCTCACCGGGACGGGTTGGTAAGCGGGATTAAATATCTTTTAACTACAGCCGCTTGTGCCGCCACAAGTATCACATTTCATGCAGGTGCCGTTTCGAACCAATGTGAAATTTCCACATTCACCGCAGGCGTCCCCTTCATAGCCCTTCATTCGGGCTGCAACTCGTGCGTGCGGTGTTGCATCCGTAGCACCATTGGCCATGGCCGACCCTACATTTGCCGGGTTGGCTCCTGTAGTCCCGGTTGCAACGGCTACAGTTTCACGCTCAGAATGCTCTGTTTTGTCTTTTGTTTTTTCCGTTTTCCGGTTCTTGATAACCACCAGATTAGTTCCCCGCACATATCCGGAAGATGCAAGTTTCTGAACACGCTCAAGGGCTTCGGTCACTTCGTGGCCTTGTTCTGGCAGGCTGTCCGCCTTGTCGCCGCGTCCTGTCGTATCGGGGGAAAGGTCCGCTGGCGTTGCGTGTGCCAGATCATCCCGACCCAGGTATGATATGGCCAGTTCTCTGAACAGATAGTCAATCAGAGATGTCGCCATTTTAATAGTATCATTGCCTTCCACACGGCCAAAGGGCTCAAAACGAGTGAAGGTAAAGGCGTCAACATATTCCTCCAGCGGCACGCCATATTGCAGCCCGATGGAAATAGCGATGGCAAAATTATTCATAAGCGAGCGGAAAGCCGCGCCTTCCTTGTGCATATCAATGAAGATTTCGCCCAGAGAACCGTCGTCATATTCGCCGGTGCGCAGATAAACCTTGTGTCCGCCGACCATAGCTTTTTGCGTATAACCTTTGCGTCGTGACGGTAGGCGTTTCCGCTTTACCGGTCCTTCACGTTCAATAATACGCTCCACGATGCGTTCAGCGACGATTTCGGTTTTCTCGGCCAGGGATTTGGTGACCATTTCATCATCGTCGTCGTCGATATCTTCATCATCAATCAGGGCGGCATTAAGCGGCTGGCTGAGTTTTGATCCGTCCCTGTATAGGGCATTGGCTTTCAGTGCCAGCGACCAGCTGAGTTCGTATGCGCTCAGACAATCATCAACATCGGCTTCGTTGGGCATGTTGATCGTTTTGGAGATTGCCCCGGAAATAAACGGCTGGGCCACCGCCATCATCAGGATATGGCTTTTGGCAGACAGGAAGCGTTTGCCAATTTTTCCGCACGGATTGGCACAGTCAAAAACGTTATAATGCTCCTCTTTAAGGTAAGGAGCTTGCTCAAGCGTCATGGCCCCACAGCAATAAAGGTTGGCTGCGTTTATATCGGTTTTGTTAAATCCGAGCGCCACCAGCATGTCGAAATTATAGTCATTCAACTGGTCATCGGAGAAGCCCAGGGTTTCTTTGCAGAAATCTGTGCCAAGGGTCCATTGGTTGAAGACAAATTTGATGTCGAAGGCATTTTTCAACTGCTCTTCAACAGCATCAATTTCGCGGCCGGTGAAGCCTACGGCCTTTAGTGTTTCGTGATTAATGCCAGGGGCGTCTTTCAGGGTGGAAAGACCAACAGCATACTGCTCAATCGCCTTGACTTCCTTTTCTGAATAGCCAAGGAAATTCAGGGCTTGCGGCACAATTCTGTTGATGATTTTGAAATAGCCGCCGCCAGCCAGTTTTTTGAATTTCACCAGTGCAAAATCAGGTTCAATGCCGGTGGTATCGCAGTCCATCACCAATCCGATTGTACCCGTGGGGGCAATAACCGAAGACTGGGCGTTGCGGTAACCATGTTGTTCACCGATCTCCAGCGCGCGGTCCCATGCATCCGCAGCCGCGAGGCTAACGGCTTTGTCGGGACAGTTTCCAATATCAAGCGGGACAGGCTGGGTGTGAAGTTGTTCGTAGCCATCCGTTTGGCCATATGCCGCCCGTCGGTGGTTGCGAATAACCCTGAGCATATGGTCTGCGTTTTTCTTATATCCGGGGAAAGCTCCAAGTTCGGATGCCATTTCAGCAGAGGTAGCGTAAGATTCGCCGGTTAAGAGCGCGGTAATCGCACCGCAGAGCGCACGCCCTTTTTCGCTATCGTATGACATGCCAAGGCTCATCAACAGGCCGCCAATATTGGCATAACCAAGGCCAAGTGTGCGATATTCATAGGAAAGTTTGGCAATTTCCTTGGATGGAAACTGTGCCATCATTACCGATATTTCCAGAACCATTGTCCAAAGCCGTACGCCGTGCTTGAAGCTATCCACCATGAAGGTGCCGTCTTCGCTTCGGAAGGTCATCAGGTTTAAGGAGGCGAGATTGCAGGCTGTGTCATCCAGAAACATATATTCCGAACAGGGGTTGGATGCTTTAATGTCACCAGATGCTGGGCATGTGTGCCAGTCATTGATCGTTGTATGGAACTGAATGCCTGGGTCAGCGCATGCCCAGGCTGCGTGCCCAACATCACGCCACAGGTCTTTGGCACAAATTTCTTTTGCGACACCGCCACCAATACGGTTTTTAAGTTGCCACGGGGTGCCGTCTTCAACGGCTTTCATAAAGTCATCGGAAACCCGAATGGAATTGTTTGAATTTTGGCCGGAAACGGTCAAGTAGGCGTCTGAATCCCAGTCGGTGTCATAGGTTTTAAAATCGATCGATGTATAGCCCTGTTTTGCAAACTGGATCACACGCTGAACATAATTCTCGGGGATCATCACTTTACGAGCAGCTATGATTTCTTTTTTGAGCGCTTTATTCTGTTTGGGTTCAAATGCGCCTTCGGCCATTTCTTCTTTAGCGTCCCAGCAGGCCTTCATAATCCGGTTAAGATGGATTTCATTCAGTTTGGAGCCTGATACCAGCGCTGAAACCTTTTGTTCTTCAATGACCTTCCAGTTGATAAATTCTTCAACATCGGGGTGATCAATATCAACAACCACCATTTTGGCAGCGCGGCGGGTTGTGCCGCCGGATTTAATGGCCCCTGCGGCCCGGTCACCGATTTTGAGGAAGCTCATAAGCCCTGAAGACTGACCACCCCCTGAAAGCGATTCTCCGCCGCCACGAATATTGGAAAAATTGGACCCTGTGCCTGAGCCATACTTGAAAAGCCTGGCTTCCCGGGTCCAGAGATCCATAATGCCGCCTTCATTCACCAGATCATCGGAAACAGACTGGATAAAACAGGCATGAGGCTGGGGATGCTCATAAGCGCTTTTGGATTTGACCAGTTTACCGGTCTCAAAATCTACATAATGGTGACCTTGGGCAGGCCCGTCGATGCCGTATGCCCAGTGAAGACCGGTATTGAACCACTGTGGGCTGTTTGGCGCGCACATTTGGTTTGCCAGCATATGGCGCATTTCATCAAAAAATGAGTGGGCACCAGCCTCATCGTCAAAATAGCCACCCTTCCAGCCCCAATATGTCCAGGTGCCAGCCAGCCGGTCGAAAACCTGTTTGGCGCTCTTTTCGGGGCCATAGCGCTTGTCTTCGGGCAGGCTTTCTAGGGCATCAAGGTCAGCCTCCTTGCGCCATAGCCAGCTCGGCACGCTTTCCTCTTCTACAGGCTTCAGTGCCTGGGGGATGCCAGCTTTACGAAAATATTTCTGCGCAATAATATCGGTTGCGACCTGACTCCAGCTAACAGGAACCTCAACATCGCTCATATGAAAAACGATGGAGCCATCGGGGTTTCTTATTTCACTTACAGCGTTCCGCCATTCGGATGAACTATATGGACATGTATTTTTACCGGTAAAATGGCGGTCTATACGCATAATCTTCCCCCCTCGGAAGCTACTAAACTTAAATTACAAATTTGATCATTTTTCTGATCATCTTTTGATTCTTGCACAAGCTTCGCTGTTTGACTTTGCCCTAAGTCAATTAGCGCGCCTCATACAGAACCTTATAACCACTATATCTTGTGGTGCCCTATCCTGAACACCATAAGGATAGGGGTGAAAGGGGTGCGGCGACAAGTCGAATTTTCAATTAAATGTGATTGACACTTGCACGAACATACCCAGCTTGCAGCCCGACTCCATAGAGGCCCAACGAGTCGGCTATTTTGCCATAATTTTTCCTTAAACCGAGAGTAAGACATAAAATTGTAACATGGTGATCGGTGTGACAAGAGAATCGAATTGACATTCTAATTTGAAAGATTGTTTAAGCAGCGACTTTCCCTGACAATGCAAACATGCTACGGGGTGCAAACTGAAAAAAATGCCCGGACGATCAAAACGCGGGTATTGAATGATACAGGATAACAAAAGATATGGCCTCCTTTATTAAAAGCATCTTCTCTTCACCAATTTTCACCTGGTGGAATAGCGCAACCTACGGCACACGCCTCTTTACCAGCCGAAAAGGCCAGGAAGTAGGCCGGGATGATCAGGGCAATATCTACTACCGTGAAAAAAACGGCCATCGGCGTTGGGTGATCTATAAAAATGGTCCCGTAGAGGCGTCGCGGGTTCCAACCGAATGGCACGGCTGGTTACATTACACTGTGGACCAGCTGCCCTCAGAACAGAGCGTTGATGTTAAAAGCTGGGAAAAAGCTCATCAGCCTAATTTAACAGGATCGCCAGCAGCACACCATGCAGTGGCGCCCCGGCAGGTAGAACCCGAATATGAGGCCTGGCGTCCATAAGCCGGCAAACAGGGAAGTTTTATGTCCAGTAATCTTGTTGAATCTATCATCGGCGCTGTTGTCCTGCTGATTGCGGGCTGGTTTTTGATGTTTGCTTACGAGCGCACCGATTCAGCGGCTGTTGACGGATACATGCTTCAAGCACGTTTTGACCGCATTGATGGCCTGAATGTTGGCGGTGACGTCCGCGTGGCAGGCATCAAAGTTGGAACGGTGCTGGAAAATGAACTGGATGCAAACTCATTTCAGGCGATTGTGAAATTTTCGGTTACTTCTGATGTGCGACTGCCTCTGGATACGGCTGCGGCCATCTCTTCTGAGAGCCTGCTGGGCGGTGCGTATCTGAGCCTGTTACCTGGCGGTGATGAAGACTATCTGGAAAACGGTGATGAAATCGAAGAAACTCAGGATGCGGTTGACCTTCTAGGTCTGATCGGCAGGTTTACTTCTGGCGGTGATAATGACAGCGAATAACCGGGCTGTTGGTGTTGTCTTTGCTGTTGCCCTAACAGTTAGCACGTTGCTTGCGCCCTTGGCGGGTGCCCAGGAAGCGATTGTTCCTCCGGAAAAAAGCGCAGAGCCGCAGAACAGGGTTGTTCTTCGTGCTCTTGATAAAATCACAGCCCGCATCACCGAATTTGAACTGGAAATCGGGGAAGAATTAAGGTTTGGTACACTGGCTGTTGTGGCACGGTATTGCCGTACCCGTCCACCGATCGAACCGCCCGAGACATTTGCGTACCTTGAAATTGATGATTTGAAGCGTAGCGGTGTGCAGGAAAGGGTTTTTGAGGGCTGGATGGTGGCCTCAAGCCCTGCGCTAAACGCACTAGAACATCCTGTTTATGATGTTTGGGTTATCAACTGCAAAATGGTTGAACCGGGAGCCAGCGGGTCTAATTGATTGAAGTTAAAATCTTCTATAGCCAAGGCCTTTTTTAATCGCAGGTGATAGTCTTCCCGAGGGATTTCTTGAGCTCCAAACTGCTTTAAGTGGTCAGTGATAAACTGTGTATCGAGCAGTTTGTAGTTGCCGAGTTTCAGACGTGCGACCAAATGGACCAAAGCAACTTTACTGGCATCTGTCTCTGTACTGAACATGCTTTCGCCAAAAAACGCCCCTCCAAGCGAAACGCCGTAAAGCCCGCCTACCAAGTTACCGTCCTTCCAGCATTCGACCGAGTGGGCATAGCCCCGCCGATGCAGTTCACCATACAGGTTTTCGATGCGTTCACTGATCCATGTGGTCTCGCGGCCACGTGCCGGTTTGGCGCAAGCCCGTACAGTTTGAAGGAAAGCTTTGTCTGCTGTGACGTCAAAAGGGTCTTGCCGCACGCGCTTGGCGAGCGAACGCGGCACATGAAAATGAGCAAGTGATAGAATGCCGCGTTTTTCCGGATCAACCCAAAAAAGCTCGTTGTCACTGCGGCCATCCGCCATCGGGAACACACCAGATGAATAGGCCTGAAGCAAAAGGTCGGGGGTTACTCCGTCATTTGGCATAGCCCCAACCCACTTATTCTGCCTTTTTTCCTTCGAGGAATTTCTCTAACCAGTGGATATCATAATCCCCGGACTGAAAATCTGGGTCGTCCATCAGAGCCAGGTGCAGCGGAATGGTCGTTGTTACGCCGTCGATCACATATTCATCAAGCGAGCGTCGCAGCCGCAGCAGACAGCCTTCGCGGGTGTAGCCGGAAACAATAAGCTTGGCGACCATGCTGTCATAAAATGGCGGAATTTTGTATCCAGCGTAAACAGCACTGTCACAGCGTACGTTCAAACCGCCAGGGGGATGGTACTGGGTTACTGCACCAGGGCTGGGCATGAAGGTAAAAGGATGCTCGGCATTAACACGGCACTCAATGGCATGGCCAAAGAAACGCACCATATCCTGAGTGTAAGAGAGTTCTTCACCTGCGGCGACACGAATTTGTTCACGCACAATATCAATGCCTGTGATCATTTCAGTGACAGGATGTTCAACCTGAAGCCGGGTATTCATTTCAATGAAATAAAACTCGTCGTTCTCATATAGAAATTCGATTGTGCCCGCACCGCAGTAGCCAAAGCTTGCCATGGCGTTGGCAACAATACCCCCCATACGCTCTCGCGTTTCCTCGTCAATAACTGGGGAAGGGGCTTCTTCCAGAATTTTCTGGTGGCGGCGTTGCAAAGAGCAATCCCTCTCGCCCAGATGAATACAGTTTCCGTGCTGGTCACCGATAATCTGGAACTCAATATGGCGGGGTTTGCCGAGGAACTTTTCTATATAAACTGTGTCGTCGCCAAACGAGGCTTTGGCTTCGGTACGACAGGTTTTGAGCTTGACGTTAAGTTCATCGGCACTGCGCACAATTTGCATGCCACGGCCACCACCGCCGGCAGATGCCTTGATGATGACCGGAAAGCCAATCTCATCACAAATTGCAATGGCTTCGCTGTCAGTGGAAATACCACCAGCGGATCCAGGAACCACTGGAATACCGAGCTTTTTGACGGTTTCCTTGGCTGTGATTTTATCGCCCATCATACGGATATGGTCGGCGCTTGGACCAATGAACGTGATACCGTGTTCTTTGACGATATCGGCAAAATGCGCATTTTCTGACAGAAAGCCATAGCCGGGATGGATAGCATCAGCGCCGGTAATCTCGGCGGCGGAAATAATAGCAGGGATGTTAAGGTAACTGTCAACAGACGCTGGTGGGCCGATGCAGACGCTTTCGTCAGCGAGGCGTACATGCATGGCGTCGCTGTCTGCGGTTGAATGCACAGCAACCGTTTTTATGCCCATTTCATGGCATGCCCGGTGGATGCGAAGCGCGATTTCACCACGGTTGGCAATAAGGACTTTTTCAATCATCAGGATGTGCCCCTATTCAACGATGCAGAGAACTTCGCCAAATTCAACGGGCTGTGAATCGGTAAAGAGGATTTCTTTTACAGTTCCTGATTTTGGCGCGGCAATAGCATTCATGACCTTCATGGCTTCAATGATCAGCAATGTATCGCCTTCTTTTACCTGATCACCTACCTGAATGAAGGGTGCATCGTCAGGTGTCGCGGCAGAATAGGCTGTGCCAACCATTGGCGCATTAACAGCTCCAGGGTGGTCTGCGGGAGCCGCTGCTGGTGCAGGGGTAGCCACAGGAGAGGGCGTCGCCGCAACCGGTGCCGCAGCGGGTGCTAGGGCAGGGTTGGGAACTGAATAGCTAACGCCGCCTGTAAGCTCGCGCGCAACACGAATGCGGAAGTCATTTTCTTCAACTTCGATCTCTGACAATGTTGATTTGTCGAGAAGGTCCGCAAGTTCATGGATCAAATCTTTATAGTCTTTAAGTTTTGACATGTAAGTCTATCCCTCGATCATTATTGGCCTTGGTTCAAGGCCTGTCCCCTGTTCTCATTGGTTGCGCAGCATACTGTCTAACGCATCAATCGCAAGCATATATCCGTGTGGCCCAAATCCGCAAATCACCCCAGCAGCAACGTCGGAAACATACGAGTGATGGCGGAAAGTTTCCCGCGCATAAATATTGGATAAATGGACTTCAATAACGGGTATATCAATTGCGGCCACAGCATCGTGGATCGCAACGCTGGTATGGGTGTAGGCGGCGGCATTAAGAATAATGCCCGAGGCAATCTGTGCGCCCTCCTGAATCCAGTCAACCAGCGCCCCTTCCAGATTGGTCTGACGAAAGTCCAATTCATAGCCAAGAGTAGCGGCTTTTGTGGTCGCTTCGGCTTCAATCTGCGCCAAGGTTACCGTGCCGTAAGTTTCCGGCTCCCGGCTACCCAAAAGGTTGAGATTAGGGCCGTTCAGTATCAGAAACCGGTTATGCGCTGTTTTGCTCATAAAAGGGGGTCCATTGTTTCCACAGATCGCTTGAAGCTTCTTATATAATGCCATATGCATTGCATGCAAAGCCCGATGCGGCAATTTTGTCAGGTTAGTTTTGTTAGCGGCCTGTTTATTATCCCGCTGCATTGTGACGGGTGATGCTATTTGCCATTCGAAGGGCTTCAACGCATGCTGAAAATTATTGTTAACGGCGATGAAAAAAGGGTGGAAGCCCCGGTTCACCTGCAAAGCTTTCTGGAGGGGCTGAAGCTAGACCCAAAAAAGGTTGCCGTTGAACGCAACCTTGAAATTGTACCCAAATCAACATTTTCCAACGTGATGTTGGCGGATGGTGACAGGCTTGAAATTGTTCATTTTATTGGTGGAGGCTAACATATAATGCCGCAAACAGAGGATTATTGGACCCTTGCTGGGAAACGCTATAGCTCGCGTTTGATCGTGGGCACGGGGAAATATAAGGATTTTGAAGAAACGGCGGCTGCGGTCGAGGCCTCCGGAGCTGAAATTGTAACGGTAGCTGTGCGCCGGGTAAATGTCTCTGACCCAAATCAGCCGATGCTTGTTGACTATCTTGATCCAAAAAAGATTACCTATCTGCCCAATACAGCGGGATGTTTTGATGCATCGAGCGCGGTTCGCACGCTGCGGCTGGCCCGCGAGGCCGGAGGCTGGGATCTGGTGAAGCTTGAGGTTCTTGGTGACCAGAAAACCCTTTATCCCAACATGGTAGAAACGTTTGTTGCCGCTGAGGAGTTGATAAAAGACGGCTTTAAGGTGATGGTCTATTGCAGCGATGATCCCATCGCCGCAAAACGCCTTGAGGAAATGGGATGTGTAGCCATTATGCCGCTGGGGGCGCCCATTGGCTCGGGGTTGGGTATACAAAATCCGGTACAAATCAGGCTGATGATTGAAGCGGCGTCGGTTCCTGTTCTCGTCGATGCTGGTGTTGGCACGGCCTCAGATGCGGCGATTGCCATGGAACTTGGCTGTGACGGTGTTTTGATGAATACAGCTATCGCAGAAGCCAAAGCCCCCATTATGATGGCGCAGGCCATGAAACTGGCAACAGAGGCAGGTCGGTTGGCGTATCTTGCGGGGCGTATGCCCAAAAAACGTTACGCTGACCCAAGTTCACCCCTTTCTGGGCTGATTTGAACCGGGCAGGGTGAGGGTACGAAATAAAAAGGGCCTGCTTTGTGGGCCCTTTTACATTGAAAGGCAGAAAGATCATATCTTTCTGCCTCTTTGTTTGTAACGAAAGAAGGAAACATCTGAGGAAGGTTGAAAGTGCTTTTTTACTGCGCCTGAGCCACTTTGCTGCTGCGAGCGCGGTCAACGGCTTGCTGAAGTCGGTGTATGCCTTCTGCCCCCAAAATCACATCTTCACCGATAATATACCCAGGTGTGCCGGTAAAGCCGATATCACTACCAATGGCGAGAGCATTTTTAATGCGCTTGTCCAAAAGACGGTCTGCCATGTCTTTTTTCATTTTGACAATATCAAGCCCGATTGATTCGGCGATTTCATAAACCCGCTCTTCTGAAAGCCCGCCTTCGCGGTTCATCATAGCGGCATGATATTCTGCAAATTTTCCTTGCCTGTGTGCAGCTTCGGCACCACGGGCTGCAATGAAGGAAGTGGGTTCTTCGTTAGGGCGATCCAATATTGGGTAATGACGTGGTATCCAGCGGATATTGCCGTCAGCCTCTACAAGGCGTTGTACCTCCCCAAAGTGACGCCGACAGTAGCCGCAGCGATAATCAAAAAACTCGACAATCGTAACATCACCGTTCGGATTACCAAGCACGCCGGCGTCGGGATCATTTTCCAGATAGCCGCGATACATTTCAATTGAAGGCAGCATCTGCGCCAGTGTGCGCCTGCGGTTAAGCTCAATGATGGCAGTTTCAATTATCTCGGGGTTTGTCGCCAAATATTGCTGCAGGACATGCTCGATCTTCTTGCGCTCTGTATCAGAAATATCTTCAGGCGGTGCAGCAACAGATGCTGCCGCGACAGAGGTGATAGACGCTATAGAGAAGGCAAGCCAGAAAGTGAGAATTAATTTTTGCATTTAGTCAAAACCCTATTGATTTCCAGAGACCCTATTGATTTCCAGAGGCGGCTAACTTCCGCCGTTTAATTGATCACGGAATTTTTCTTCCGGTGTTTTGGGCAGTGTTTTTGGCGCTCTTTGAGAACCACGGTTGATTGAAAAGCCGGTTCTTGTGTTGTCATTCAGGCGCTTGCGTTTGCGCTGTTGCTTGAGAAACTTCTCCGCCGTCTCTTCAGAGACATACAGGATATCCTGTGCACGCAGCCATTCCGGGGTGCCGTGTTTAAGGCCAGTAAGTGCCCGGCGTGCATGGGATGAGGCGAGTACCGGGTTGCCGCCAGCAAAAAAACGTTCGGCCGTGGCCAGGCTTGCCTTGGCTTCTGCGCCCGTCCAGCTATAGGCCTTTGCAAGATTGAACCATGCAAACGTATTTGACCTGTCTTGTCGTACTGCATTTTCAAGGATGGGGATGGCCTGCTCCATCAGCGCTTTGTCTTCAAGCGAAACCAGTGCTTGTCCAAGCGCTGTAGCCACAAGCGGTTGCTGGGGTGCAAGTTCAACGGCTCTTCGCAGGACGGACAGGCTTTCCTGAACCTTGCCATTTTCAAACAAAATCTGTCCTTTGATCTCGTGGAAAAACGGGTTATCGGGTTCGACTTCAAGGAGTTTATCAGCTTCAGCGAGCGCCATATCCCATTCTAAGGCCTTATGGTATGCATAAACACGTGAATAGCGGGCTGAAACACTGGTGTCTGTCAATGGATAGGTGCGCAGGGTCTGCACTGGTTCATTCAAATACCCTACAAGCTTCGCTTTCAGGCGGCTGAAGTCCTCATTATCCTTTGCATCAGGTGGTTTGTTGTAGAAAGGACTGGTCGTGACGATCTGCTCAAGCGCCAAGATACGCTGACGGTTAAGAGGATGTGACCTGACATAGGGGTCTTGCCGGACTTGCGCTAATATTTCCTGTTGGCGTAGTCGGTTAAAAAACTCGATCTGGCCCCGGCCTGATATCCCGGCCGCTAACAGATATTTGGCTCCTGCCTGATCAGTGGTACTTTCCTGTGCGCGGCTATAGGATAAAAAATTACGCTGGGCCACCGATTGACCAGCCATAAGAATACCCATGCCAGCATCCCCCCCGCCAGCAAGAATGGCTGCCGCGCCCAGGACCATGGAAAGGATGCTGATATTACCTGCTGTTGCAAAGGCATCCCCGGTGCGAACTCTGTGTCCGCCAGCAATATGGCCGGTTTCGTGAGCAATAACACCAAGCAGTTGGTTAATATCATCAGAGGCCATAATCAGGCCGGAATGAATAAAAATATTTTGGCCACCGGTTACAAAGGCATTCAATGAATTATCATTCAGAAGATAAATTTTGACCGAAGAAGGCGTCAGTCCAGCTGCAAGGAAAATAGGTTCAGAAACCCGGTGTAAAAAAGCCTCGGTTTCTGCATCCCGCAAGAATGACTGGGCCTGTACTTGAGCCACAGGCATTGATGCAATCCCGATTGCGGCTAAAACTCGCAATAACATTTTTTGCACAGAGCCCTCCATTAAACTGAGGCCAAATTAGGTGCCAGATACTTAATCGTCAATGAACATCGGCTGACAAGCTTGTGAACTATTGTCATAAAAACGGCGAAGCCTGAGCCTCGCCGTTTTTGTTGCATTAGCCGAAAGTGCGTTGCCACCAACCCTTTTTACGGGGCTGGTCTGGGTTTGTCGGATCACTAGGGGGCACTGTACCACCTGCACCTGTGTCAGGTTTTGCAGCTGCGCCAGAGGCTTTGGGGCTAGATGGCTTTGCTGTTGAAGACTTTGCCTTTTCACTTTTGTCAGTCGTAGTTTTAGCCGCTGCAGATGTTCTGGCGCGCCTCGGTTTTGTCGGAGCATCTTCAGGCTTGTGTGCAGTGTCAGAGGCAATTTTGGCACGGCGACGAGGCCTTGGTTTTGGTTTGTCTTCCGTAGCCGAAGTACTGGTAGCTGGGGACTTGTCTGTGTCTGCTGATGTGGCAGAAACCGATTCAGTTTCTTTTTTTAAACTTGCCCGCCTGCGTGGTGAAGGGCGTCTCGCAGGTTTCTCCGTTGACGAGGCGGCATCTGCTGTGTCGTCCGAGGAAGCCTTGCTGTTTTCCTCCGTACTTGCAGGTGCAATCGCAGAGATAGTCGATGCATCCGGAGTCTCACCCGACTTCTTGACCCTGCGACGACGACGCACAGGCTTTTCGTCCGGCGCCGCACTCGCGGTGTCGGTAGTGCCGTTTTGGGTAGCGGTGGCATCACCAGCATCACTAGAGGCACCAGCTACTAAAGACGTTTCAGTGTTTGATGTGTCTTCAGTGCGCGGCTTTCTGCGACGGCCTCCACGGCTACCTCGACGTCGCCGGGTGCTACCTTCAGTTTCAGCTGCATCATCCGATTTGGGGCTGTCGTCGCCTTCGTTTGACGGTGTGTTTTCGTCTGCCGCTGCCGGGGTGCTTGATGTTTCTGCATCATCAGCACCACCACGCCGCCGCCTGCGCCGCCGCCTGCGCTTTTTGCGCGGCTGGTCGTCGTTTTGGGCTCCGTTATCTTCACTATCTTCTGCCGTATGGGAAGCTTTGTCTGAAGAAGCTTCTGATGCCGCAGGTGATGGGACTTCTTCAGGGGCCGGGCTATCCATTTTAACCACAACGCCCTCAGACGGTGCTTCTGGTTTGACATCGCTGACCGTTTCACGGGTTATTTCAATGTCGGATGCCCCCATTGAGGACTGGGCAAGAATTTCGATCACAAAAGAATATTGAGATTCGAGCTCGGATAAATCTGAGCGCTTTTTATTCAGCAAATATACGGCAACATCAGGATTTACAGCTACTCTGACGAGAGAACTACGCTTACGAATACCTTCTTCTTCCAATTGATGAAGTACCATGATGGCCGCTGATTCGACAGACCGGACCAAGCCAGTGCCTGAACAGTGGCCGCAGGTTTCCATTGAGGCTTCAAGCAGGTTAGGGCGCAGCCGCTGACGTGACATTTCCATAAGACCAAAGCTTGAAATTCGTCCTACCTGAATCCGGGCACGATCGTTTTTCAGCATATCTTTCATACGCCGTTCAACGGACCGGTTGTTGCCTCGGTCTTCCATGTCGATGAAGTCAATAACCACAAGACCAGCCATGTCGCGCAGGCGCAACTGGCGCGCAACTTCTTCTGCTGCTTCCAGATTGGTTTTAACCGCAGTCTCTTCAATATTATGTTCTTTGGTAGCCCGGCCAGAGTTTACATCGATAGAAATCAATGCCTCTGTTGGATTGATCACAATATACCCGCCAGACCTAAGCTGAACAATCGGCTGATACATGGCCTCAAGCTCGTTTTCGACCTGATAGCGGTGATATAGCGGGATACGGTCTTTATAGTGCTGAACCTTTTTGGCATGGCTCGGCATTAACAGCTTCATAAAGTCTTTTGCTGCACGGTAGCCGTCTTCGCCTTCAACCCAGATTTCATCAATGTCACGCGAATAAAGGTCGCGGATGGTACGCTTGATAAGATTGCCTTCTTCATAAATAAGGGCAGGGGCCGTTGACTTGAGCGTCAATTCACGAATGCCATTCCAAAGCCGGAGAAGATAGTCATAGTCGCGCTTGATTTCGGCTTTGGTGCGGTTCATGCCTGCTGTGCGCACGATCAGGCCCATATCTTCCGGTACATCCAGCGACGCGGTGATTTGCTTGAGCTTTTTACGGTCGCTTAAGTTGGAAATCTTGCGGCTGATTCCGCCGGAATGGGTGGAATTTGGCATCAAAACACAGTAACGGCCAGCCAGGGAAACATAAGTGGTGAGCGCTGCGCCTTTATTGCCGCGCTCTTCCTTTACCACCTGGATAAGCAGAACTTGTCGCCGTTTGATAACTTCCTGAATGCTATAGCGCCGCTTAAGCGCCCGTAGGTTGCGGTTGCGCGAGGCAGCAGCGGCCTCTATTTCCGCGTCTTTTTCTTCTTCTTCGCTTTCTTTAACATCAGCGATGGTATCTTCGTCTGCATCAACCGTATCGTCAGCGGCAGGGCTGTCCGTATTATTTTTATCGTCGCTTGTGTCGCTGGCGTTGTTGTCGGAACCAGTACCTTCGTCAGGCAGGTCTTCTGTAACAATGGCATCAGCATCAGCCGCGATTTCTGCGGCGGGTTTGCGTCCCCGGCGGCGGCGGGGCTTTTTGGGTTCGGCAGGTTCGGCTGCCTCTTCAGCGGCCTTTTCGGCAGCCGCTGCTTTTGATTCAGCTTCAAGAAGGGCCGCCCGGTCTTCCAGCGGCATCTGATAATAATCAGGATGGATTTCGCTGAAGGCCAAAAAGCCGTGGCGGTTACCGCCGTATTCAACAAAAGCGGCCTGCAAAGAGGGCTCAACGCGGGTGATGCGCGCCAGATAAATGTTGCCTTTTAACTGGCGCCGGGTGGACGATTCATAATCAAAATCTTCAACACGGCTCCCTTTTACGACGGTTACACGGGTCTCCTCAGCGTGACGTGCGTCGATAAGCATACGGGTGGACATAGGTTATTACTCCGGAATGATCGCCGCGCGGGCACAGCCTCTTGCAACGCAAGGGGGGCGCTAGCGATCCTAATTGTTTGAAATGTTAGTTGGTCATTAGAGTTGGCAATTCCCTGAATTGACACAGGAAACACAAAAAAACCGTCCCGGATAGATTCCAGGCGGTGTGTTAAAACTGTTATCAATGCGCAAAGCCAGTTGGCCATTGCCGGGTTTTGTCCTTTTTTGGCTCTATTTCTACGGGGTGGTCAATTTTCTTGACCTCCAGCAGCGTAGATACGTCGCCGTGACTTTCCGCCCTTAAGAAGCGACAAGTCGGTAAACTCATCTGTTTAACTTAATGAAGTCATGCAACGATTACAATCTAAAACCTCAGGCCCTCAATAATGGACACTGCTGTATGGCTTCAGTAAAGGCATATGAAGCCTGCCGGCTACCATGTAACTTGCTTTAATGAGGATGGTTTTTCTTGAATGTGTTTATTTGCCGACTTACTATATTAAAAATATGTAGAAAACTCAGGGTGTGAAACAAGGAATTTTAGTTTTGCGTTGGTGGAAATCCTTAACCTCCATTCTTTTGTGTGTTTGTGTGTGCGTATTCGTGACCTCGGGTGCTCTACGTGCGCAGGAAGTTTCGATTGACGGCATTCGGTTTGGCCAGAACGGTGATACCACGCGGTTCGTGATCGACCTGTCGAAAAAGACCGAACCACAGATATTTTTGCTGAGTTCACCCAACCGGGTGGTTATTGATATTCCAAATGCCTCTTGGGACAATGAACCAACCATAGCATCCTCCGGCGTGATCGCCGGATACCGCCACGGCTTGTTTTCGGCTGGTGTTTACCGAATTGTGCTGGACTTAAAAGAGGCAGCTATTGTTCAGCGCGCCTTTCCCTTACCCGCCAAGGACGGATATTCCAGCCGGTATGTTATTGACTTAAAGCCGGCAGGACAAAGGGCCTTCGAAGAGGCGGTCACTGTCTCGCGCGCTAACAGAAAGGCCCAGCCAAAACCTAGCCAGCCAACAGTGCAGGCAACAGTTAAAAGAAACGGAAAACGCATTATTGTGATTGACCCGGGTCACGGCGGCGTTGATCCGGGCACGCTCGGGCGTGGTGGTGCCAATGAAAAAACCATTGCCCTCAAGATATCAAAGGCGATTAAACGCCAGTTGGATAAAACGGGGCGTTACCGGGTACATTTGACACGGGAAACGGATATTTATATTCCGCATCGCCAGCGATTTGGCAAAGCAAAGGCACTTGGTGCGGATTTGTTTATCAGTGTCCATGTCGATTCTATCAACAACCCAAAAGTACGGGGCGGCACAGTTTATACGCTTAATGAAAAAGCGTCAGACAGTGAAGCCGCACGGTTGGCAGCCAAGGAAAACAGGTCCGATATATTGGCCGGTGTTGACCTAGCGGAAACCAATACGGAAGTTTCGGATATTTTGATAGAGTTGGCGCAGCGCGAGACAATGAATTCTTCAGCAAAGTTTGCAGAAATACTTGTTCCCGAGATGCGGCAGCAAGTGAAAATGCACAAGCGAGCTCACCGTTTTGCCAACCTGATCGTACTCAAGTCGCCTGATGTACCCTCTGTTTTGCTTGAGACCGGCTATATCACCAATAAAGCGGATGCACGTTTGCTTAACAGCAAGGATGGTGGTCGCCGTATCTCGCATGCTATCCATAAGGCCGTTGATCGCTATTTTGATACTTTGCTTGCCGAAGGCCGGTAAACGCCATATCAACGACACATTTGTGAGCCAAAACGGGCACAATGCTGCCTCCAGCGCGCTGGAGCCGTTAGTGTGATAGTGTGAACCTACATTTTGACAGAATAGCATGACAGACGCCGAGAAAATTACCAACGTCCCGAAAAAGGACAAAAAGCCGCTTTGGTGGAGACTGTTCAAGTATGCTTTGATTCTGGGCGCGGCTGGTACGGTGGGTGCTGCTATATTAGTGACGTGGGCGATTGTCCATTATGGCCGTGATTTGCCGGATTACCGCCAATTGGCAATTTATGAGCCTGCGGTTGTTACACGTATTCATGCGGGTGATGGCAGTCTGCTGACAGAATTTTCAAAAAAGCCACGTTTGTTTGTGCCTATTAATGCGGTGCCGGATCAGCTGATCAATGCATTTTTGTCGGCAGAGGATAAAGACTTTTTCAACCATAACGGGCTTGATTATCTGGGCATGATCCGTGGCAACCTCAGGAATATTCAGAGCTATATTCAGGGTAGGCCGTTGCAAGGGGGGTCAACGATCACTCAGCAGGTTGCCAGAACCTTTCTACTGACGCTTGACCAAAAACTTGATCGTAAGATCAAGGAAATGATCCTGACGCTCAGAATTGAACGTGCTTTCAGCAAAGATCACATTCTGGAACTCTATCTGAATGAAATTAATTTTGGAAACAGGTCGTACGGGGTTGCCGCTGCGGCCTTGAATTATTTTAATAAAGCCCTGAACGAGCTGACCGTTGCGGAAATGGCCTTTTTGGCGGCGTTGCCAAAAGCGCCGCATCGGTACCACCCGCAGCGCCATAAAGAACGCGCTCTTGGTCGTCGTGACTGGATTTTAGGCCGGATGAAAATCCTCGGCCATATTGACAGCGATACCTACAGGCACGCAATTGCCGAAGATCTGGTGATGCGGCCTCGTACAGGACGGGCCGAGTTTAAGGCCAAATATTTTGCTGAAGAGGTTCGTCGGCGGGTTGGAAGCATGTATGGAAGTAAAACCCTGTATGAGGGAGGTTTGTCTGTCAGAACCTCGCTTGAACCGCGTTTGCAGGCAATTGCTGAACGCACGCTGCGTTCCGGGTTGGTTGCTTATGACCGCCGCCACGGCTGGCGTGGTCCAGTTAGCCGCATGGAAGTGGATGATGTTTGGCAAAAGCGGCTTGAAACGATCAAAAAGCCACTTGGAATACCGGCGTGGCAGCTTGCTGTTGTTCATGAAGTGCGGGCTGATGGGACCATTATTGGCTTGAAAGACGGAACTTATGGCTTCATTCCTTTTGAAGAAGTAACCTGGGCAAGGGCTTGGCGCGCAGGTGAACGTCTGGGGCCAAGGGTTAAAGATACGGCTGAAGTGCTCTCGCTTGGTGATGTGATTACCGTCGAACGTTTGTCAGGTAAGCCGCCGGTGACGCTCGCCGGATTTTGGGATATAACCGGAGAAGAAATCAGCGGTGTCTCGCAGTTTTCCCTGCAGCAATTACCAGCGATTGAAGGGGCGCTTGTGGCCATGGACCCGCATACGGGGCGTGTACTTGCGATGGTGGGTGGCTATGACTATGCCACCAGCCAGTATAACCGGTCCACCCAGGCCAAGAGACAGCCTGGGTCCGCCTTTAAACCCTTTGTTTATGCTGCTGGCCTTGATAAGGGATTTACGCCGTCCAGTCTTGTTCTGGATGCACCCTTTGTGATTGATCAGGGGGATGGCCTCGGTAAATGGAAACCAAAAAACAGCAGTGATAAATTCTATGGTCCCAGCACGCTGCGGCTTGGTATTGAAAAGTCCCGAAACCTTATGACGGTGAGACTTGCCCAAAATATCGGCATGCCAACCGTGATGGACTATGCGCGCAAATTTGGTCTTGATGATAATATGGAAGCATCTTTGGCTGCGTCTTTGGGTGCGGGCGAAGTGACGTTACTCAAGCTGTCCGCAGCATACGGAATGTTAGTGAACGGTGGCCGTGAAATTAAACCTTCGCTGATTGATCGCATACAGGACCGGCGCGGAAAAACAATCTACCGCCCGGACACACGCAATTGTTTTGCTTGCAGAATAGTTGAAGGTGATCATTCCGATGAACCTGAAATTCCTGACGATCGTCTTCACGTTATTAATCCGCTGACAGCCTACCAGATGGTTTCCATGATGCAGGGTGTGGTGCAAAATGGTACGGGCCGCAAAATACGCCCACTTGGCAAACCGCTTGCGGGTAAGACCGGCACAACAAACGATTCGCTGGATGCTTGGTTTGTTGGTTTTTCAGCTGATATGGTGGTGGGTGTTTTTGCCGGATTTGATCGCCCTCGATCATTGGGTAACAATGAAGAAGGCAGCAGCGTTGCTGTGCCTATCTTCCGGGACTTTATGGAAGCGGCTCTTCGCGGTGAACCGGGCATCCCGTTTCGCATGCCGCCGGGCATTCGCCTTGTGCGTATCAACCGTGATACGGGCGAACCTGCCAAACTCGGCGATAAAAATGTGATCCTCGAAGCTTACAAACCAGGCACCGAACCCCGTAGCGGGCAATTTGCGGTACTTGACGGATCGCATGAAGTCGGTAAAAGCAAGAGCACAATCCGCAAAGGCACGGGCGGCATTTATTAACGACTTATTTTTTGCTTTGCTTTAATACCAAGCTTTATTTCAATGAAGGAATTTCTGTATGCGCGCGGAAGCTCAGGCAACCGTCGATCAACTCCAGCAGTCAATGGCACTGCTGAGGAGGCATCTTTGACTGGGATCAGGCTTTATTGCGGCTTGAGGAGCTAAACGCGCTCTCGGAAGACCCTGAACTTTGGAATGACCCAGCCAACGCACAAAAACTGATGCGGGAACGGACCAAGCTAGACGGTGCGATTAGCGCTGTGCAAACGGTAGAAAGTGATCTTTCTGATACGCTTGAAATTCTGGAACTTGCCGCACTGGACGGTGATGCCGAGATGGAAGAGGAAGCCGAAGTGGCGCTTAAAACCCTTGCGGAAGAGGGGAAAAAAGCAGAACTTCAGGCTCTGTTGTCAGGCGAGGCAGACGGTAATGATGCTTACATAGAAATCCATGCAGGTGCTGGAGGTACAGAGGCGCAGGACTGGGCGGATATGCTTTTTCGCATGTATCTTCGCTGGGCTGAAAGCCGGGGATTCAAGTATGAAACCATTCAATATATGGCAGGCGACGAAGCTGGCATAAAAGGCGCTACGATTCAGATTAAAGGCGAAGATGCTTTCGGGTGGTTGAAAACCGAGTCGGGTGTACACAGATTAGTTCGTATATCGCCGTTTGATTCCAACGCCAAACGCCATACAAGTTTTGCGTCTGTGTGGGTCTATCCTGTGATTGACGATTCGATCGATATTGATATTAATGAGGCGGACCTTAAGGTGGACACCTACCGGGCATCTGGCGCGGGCGGACAACATGTGAATACAACCGATTCTGCGGTTCGTATCACACACCAGCCTTCGGGCGTTGTTGTTCAATGTCAGGCAGAGCGTTCGCAACATAAAAACCGTGCCGCCGCGATGAGCATGTTGAAGGCGCGGTTATATGAGGAAGAACTAAGACGCCGTGAGGATGAAGCCAATGCGGTGAATGCCAGCAAAACAGATATTGGGTGGGGTCATCAGATACGGTCCTATGTTATGCAACCATACCAGATGGTGAAAGACTTGCGTACAGGGGAAGAATCAGGGCAACCTCAAAAAGTATTGGACGGTGCGCTTGACCCTTTCCTGGCGGCGGCATTGGCGGCGAGAGTGCACGGCGAAAGCAAGAACGTCTCGGATATTGACTGATTTTGGGCGCAGATGCGTCGATACAAAGGATAATCTACTGTGAACACGATTACGAATGATGATGACGAAAACAAAGAAAATGAAAACAAGAATAGCGAGCATTTGAACAAAATATTGTTCGATGCACGCAAGATTTTTGTAACCGGCGGCATCAACATGGAGATGGCGAAAGAAATTTGCGCACGCTTGCATGCGATGGCGCATGTTTCCAGTGATCCCATTACGGTTATTATCTGTTCACCAGGTGGCCATGTGGAAGCCGGTGATATGATCCATGATACAATCAGGTTCATTGAGCCTGAAGTCCGCGTTTTGGGGACCGGTTATGTGGCTAGTGCCGGTGCGCTCATTTATGTCGCTGCGGACAAGAAAAACCGCTACACAACGCCGAATACTCGATTTTTGTTGCATCAACCAAGCGGCGGTGTCGGCGGTGATGCCAGTAGCATATCTATTCAGGCAGACCAAATTGTCGCGATGCGGGAACGATTGAACAAGATATTTGCAAAAGCAACGGGCCAGACCCATGAACAGGTCGCCAAGGATGTTGACCGTGATTATTGGTTGACCGCAACAGAGGCCAAAAAATATGGTCTTGTTGGCAAGATTATTGAGACGCAATCAGAAATGAAATAACCTGTTTCAGAACAGGCTTTGAATTAAAAAAGGGTGCCAATTGAGGCACCCTTTTTTGTCGGGGTAATACCCATGCATTTCACGGCGATGTTTGTGGCCTTTCTAGTTGCCAGTGCTTTTTACTGGCTTCCAGGTTCGATGCCAGCAAGCACCACTCTTCCTGTCAACACGGACAGTCTTAAGGTCGCAAGAAAGCCATGCATAGGTGGAGTGCCACTAACTTAAAAGTTATGATCTATAACATAGCTTGTTGCTTTGGTTGCTCTGACGAAACCTATTATATCAAAATGCTTTATTAATATATGAGGGTAGAATTGATTAAACTTTACAGGCCTTGACCCAATATAGCGGAAACTATGCCTTGCTCTAAGCGGGTGACTTTGTGCTAAATCATCAAGCGCAATTAAGTAAGCATCCTCATTCGCAGCCGCAAGAATTGCTTCATGAGTGCCTGCAAAGGGTAATTCAACAGCATAGCGTTTTTCCGGGCCATAAGCTGAATAAAAACCACTTTCAAAAGTAAATCCGACAGCTACATAGTCTTGATCAAAAGTCTGATAAAGAAACTGCCCCATGCCACCATCAGTCTTTGTAATATGTGTATTATCCGCCCATAAAATTACTTGGGAGCTCGTTCCTTTTGCCAGAATTTTAACTTCATCCGCCATATAAGCTTCGCGGCTTTTGCCACCCAAATCCTGACGATCAGAGAGTAAGCCTCGTCTAAACAAACGCAGATACCGTCTTTCATGGTTGGCTTCTTGCGGCAGTGTCTTTTCAAAGGCAGTGGCTTTTTGAAGCGTGTTTTCTATGTCGCCTTCTTGGAATAATATTATAAGATCATTATACGTTTTTTTATATTTCTCATTAGAACTGATCAAAGGCCTTTTACCTAAAGCTCTAAGCGCGATTTGTGGTTGTTGAATATCAAAGCCGGCAAAGGTGATTTTTTCCTCAGTGGTACTGTTGTATTGCTTAAACCAATCTATAATAGAGAGCATTTCCTTGGTCTGCCATGCAGGATAAACCAGTAAACTGATCATTACATCGCGGTCATCCACATGCCCTAAGATATAGTCATTGATGCCATCAGCCGCTGCGGCGGGTGTTTCAAGTGCAAATGTGCGTGCTCCATGTTTCACAAATGTTTCGATTAGACTTTGTTTAAGACTGAACAATTTTGCAGCGCCGTGAGAATTCTCCCCAAGCGCTATAATTTTACGTGACAATAAGTTGGTGATTGTACTACCGGCAGGTAAAAATGATGTCCCCGGCTCTGTAATGGGATGCGCAACACTGTTCAATGCATCAATATTATCTTGAGTGATAGTAAAACTAGGCTGGGATACGCTTTGATAAGCCTCCCCATTTATTAGTATAGTAATGTCATCAAATTCTACTATTCCAGTCCCTGAAGAAAATATGCCAATTAAAGGTGATACTTCGATACAGCCTACATTACTTGATTTTGTGTGCTGGATATTTGTCCATTCTGAAGAAACAGTTTTTGGCTCTAATAAATCGAAACCTTCTCCGGGAATGATAAAAAATAATGATGCCTGAGCTTTACCTTCACCTCTACTTGAAACATTAACCTCAATGTTTTTCATACAGCCTAAAAAACCCGGCAAAGGTGTGTAAAGAATGGTTGGTTCATCGCTGCCAACTGTTATCTTAACGGTGTGCTCACCCTCCAATGCCTGAGAGGTTTTAACTACTTTTACAGTAGATTTTTCATAATCCCCTTCAATATACCAACCGTATGGGTACTTTGCAGGAGTCTGGTTTTCAAAACTGAGATTAAGATAGTGCAGTTTATCCTGTTTTGGCTGTGCTGAAACAGGATGTATAATGCTTGGATAGGTTAAAAATATGAATACTAAGAGTATTCGTGTGCATAAGCTAATCCGGTAGTGATGTGGTTTTAAATGTTTCATTTGTCTGTCGCTTTCTTGATTGTTTTTGTTTTTATACGAAGGTATCAAGATTTATTTTTGGTGATATTAATTTTAACTAAAACAACTTACCCGCATGAAGTGAGTGGCTTTAGCTTAGGCTTGCTCACGCAGGGTTGGTGAGATGTTTTATTCTATTCTAGATAGTCAATTTGAAAGGTTAGGTAGAGGAATGTGAACAGCCTTACAAGACAGTCACCTCACGTAATACATTGTCATATTATGAAATACACACAACAGTTTTAATATTATTGAAGATACCGCCTAGCAGTTTCAGGTAGCGCATAAGAGGCGGCAGCGTGATCAATGCCTTTGTCAGAATCGTAGAAAAGGAAGCTTTTGCGGCCGGGAGCGATAGAGCGCATACAGCGTTCTGCTAGGTTTCGCCAATTGGTCATTTATCAAGTAAGGGTACTGGGCGGGCGCTTACGACTTAACTGATTTTAAGCAATTAATTAACTGGTTTCAACCAAGGTGGGTTTTTCGACCACAGCTTTGGGAGCTTCTGTTGCTGTGCCTGTGGTGTGGGCAAAGTGACCGGTCAATTTGGCGCCGGCTTCTACAGACAAGCTCTCATGGAAAACATTGCCTTCAACCACAGCGCTTTTTTCCAGCCGCACAGCGCGTGCGCGGATCTCGCCCTGAACTTGCCCGCGTATGGTTACGCTGTCTGCTGTAATGGTGCCTTTAACAGCACCGCTTTCGCCCATAATAAGGCCACCGCAAGCCAGATCGCCAGTGATCATGCCGTCTAGTTGTAATTCACCTACGGTTTTGATGTTACCTTCAATCTGAACATCTGAACCGATGATAGAAGGGGTAGGAGCCACGCCTGGGCGCGAGGCCTGTCCAATATTAGTTGCTGGTTTTTTCATTTCGTCCCTGGATTTTGAGAACATTGTCTGCTGCCTTTAAAAATGGGGCCGGGTCTCGGACCTTGCCGTCAAACCAAATCTCATAATGGAGATGGGTGCCCGTCACACGACCAGTTTTCCCCATATCCCCGACTCTGGCCCCAACTAAAACGTTTTCGCCTTTTTTAACGCGGAGCTTGCGCATATGGCCATACCGGGTTTTAAAGCCGTTGCCATGCTCAATCTCTACCATTTTGCCGTAGGGCCCAAACCAGCCCGCATGCACAACTTTTCCTGGCGCTGTTGCATATATTGCAGTGCCAGGCCAGCCTGCTAAATCCAGCCCCGGGTGATCTGCCCAGACTTTTTTCAGGGGGTCAAGCCGGGGGCCAAACTTGCTGGAAAGATAATATTTGGCTGCAGGTATGCCGACAGGGAAACTATCAAGAATTTTTGTGACCATTTCGAGGCGAAGCCGCTCAGAAACCAGATTTTCAAAGCTAAGATGGTCGGATGTATCAAAAATGGGAGCAAAACCGCGTTCAGGGACAAAGGGGCCGCCCATTGCGGCACTGTCGCCGTCAAAATGGTGTAACAGGTCATCATGTGACAGTTTGGTTGGGGCAAGCGTTGTTGCAATTTGGTTCAGTTCTCCGCGTGTTTGCATCAGGAGCTTGTCAGCAAGCGCAAGCTGACGGTCGTTTGTCTCCTCAAGGCGGTTTAGCAATCTGCGTCGTCGATCAATGTTGCTAAGGATCGAGGCGTGGGCAGCTTTAGAACCAAGTAGTTCTTCAAAGAATGAGATTTTTTCAGCTTCTTGTATACTTGAGGGCTCAGAAACATTGTCCTCTGCGGCTTGTTTCGACTTTTCTGAGGGGGAAGTGTCATCAAGCATTTCCTCCAGATAGGCTTGTCTTTCCTCTAACAGCTTGGCGCGACGTTCAACCTCTTTTTCAAGGGAGCCAAAATCGCTGGAAAGGCTCTGATACTGAGCAGACATACTTGAGATGGTCTGGTTTTTTTCCTCCAGAACCATGTCACTTGTTAGGTAGGCATAGGATGTAACTGCGCCCCACATCAGTAATATTGTGGCTGCGGATGCCATGGTAATTTGGACATTTGTTCGTATCGTCAGGAAGCGTACACGGCCTTCACTGCGTAAAAACAACTGTCGTTCGGGGAAATATTTCCCCCGAATGAAAAGAAGTTTCTCTTTTATTTTCAGATCGTTACTCAATAAACTGTCACGCGCGGGCGCGTCCTCATCCGTCCAGATTAATTTGCCCTATTATTACATGATTATAGGCAAATCTTATAAAATTTCGTGCATTCCACTCATTTTGTACCAAAAGGTCAAGTCTTTATGTGTCCTTCAGCATGTCTGAGAGTGGCTCATAAAAGGACACAGGCATGCCTGCTTTATTGCGAGCATGTTTGTTGAAGGGCGGTTTGATTTGACCCTTGAAGTAAGATTTTACCAGATCCTTGAACCAGGCGTCTGCGTCTATCTCGCCGCGTTTAGCAAGAAATTTGAACCAACGTGAGCCTGCAGCAACGTGTGAAATTTCTTCTTCGAGGATTAAAGTCAATATTTCGGCAGAAGCTGTATCGCCGGAGCGTTTAAATTGTTCAATCATTTTGGGTGTGACATCAAGGCCGCGCGCTTCCAGAACCATAGGCACAATAGCCAGTCGTGCAGGCAGGCTGCCAGCAGTATCAAGCGCTGATTGCCACAACCCGTCATGGGCTGGCATGTCACCGTACAGGCATTGCAGACTTTTCAGACGCCCGGCCAAAAGTGTGAAATGCCTGGCTTCGTCGTCACCGACATTGACCCAGTCATCCGTGAACTGGCGCGGCATAACAGAACCAAAGCGGGCAACCATGTCATAAGCCAGGTCGATGGCGTTTAATTCAATGTGGGTAATCGCATGCAAAAGAGCTTTGCGGTTTCCGTCAGAGCCGCCTCTGCCACGGTGCGGCATTTGGGATGGGTCCAAAAGCTGGGGCCTTTGGGGCCTCGCGGGACGGTCTGGTGTTGATGCATTAAAGTCAAATGTCAGCTTTCCGCCGCGCCATGCCGCCGCCACGCGGCGTGCCTGTTCTGCTTTATCGCGGGGTTTTTCGGTTAAAAGCACACTCACCGCCGCAGCGCCAATATCTTCAGGGAGATCGCTCATGACAATGTAAGGCCTTTGGCTGCTTCCAACACCTTTGCGGCATGGCCTTTTACCCTGACCTTGCGCCAGATATTCTTGATGTTACCATCTGCACCAATCAGGTAGGTTGCGCGTTCAATGCCCATATATATACGGCCATACAGGTTTTTTTCCACCCAGACACCATAGTTTTCCATCAGCAACCCGGTTTCGTCTGATACAAGTTTTACATTCAATTGGTGTTTGGCGATAAACTTATCATGTTTGGCGGGGGTATCTTTTGAGGCCCCAACAATCATGCAGTTAAGCTCGGCAAAATCATCAGCTAATGCGGTGAAATCCTTGGCTTCAACCGTGCAGCCCGGTGTGTCGTCTTTGGGATAAAAATAGAGGACTGTGCTTGTACTGCCGTCCGTAGGCAATGAAATTGTTTCATCGCCGCTTCCGGGCAATGAAAATTGGGGGGCCTTATCGCCAACGTCAATGCTCATAGTCTTCCTTGGGTTTATAATATTGTTATACTGACAGGTCACATTGATGTGAGCTTCGCCTCTTTATGTGGTTGCCGGTGTTTCTACCAGTTTCAAGTATAATTTGTATATCTTGCTTTCGGTATCCACAAGCTCCCGTTCAAGCGCAGGCATATCGTCGAGTTCTACAGCTTTTAGTAATACGGCATAAAGGCCGCGCGGAATATTTTCTACGGTTTCAGGCGCACGGCCTAGGCTCAGGCGCAGTAGGGACTGTATTTTTTGCAGGAACAGGTGGGCCTGCTCAAGGAAGGCAGCGTCATCTGCGCTTAAAATATTGTGTTCCTTCAGTGTTATTATTGCCTTGCTAATCTCGGCTTTAAACACGGCTGGATGGGTGTGGCCGTTTTTCAGCATCAAGTATTGGCAGATAAATTCCATATCTACCAACCCGCCCCGACAATGTTTAACGGCCCACATGTTTTCACTGCCAAACTGATCAAACAGTTTTTTGCGCATTTTATGCACGGCAGTAAGCAATGCTGTTGCATCCCTTTTTTTTGCCAACACACTTTCTACGCTGGTTCTCAGATCAGCCAGCATGGCTTCGGGTGAAATAATAATGCGTGCCCTTGTGAGCGCCATATGTTCCCATGTCCAGGCAGACTGGGCATAATAATCCTGAAATGTTTTCAGCGTCACCACCAATGGGCCTTGCTGGCCAGAGGGTCGAAGCCTTGTATCGACTTCAAACAACCGCCCTTCAGGGGTCAATGCCGTGATGGCCGTAATTATATTCTGGCCAAGGCGCGAAAAATACTGGCTGGGCATCAGTGGTTTGGTGCCATCTGAAAGTTGGCTCATGTCCTGTGCATGATAGAGAAATACAATATCCAGATCGGATGTCTGGGTCAGTTCCTGACCGCCGTATTTGCCCATAGCCAAAATAGCGATGCCGCCTCCCGGGAAAACGCCGTGACGGCGGGCGAACTCGCGGCCTACATAAGGGACCAGCGTTTTAAGGGCTACATCTGCAACTCGGGTGAGGGCCGCACCGGTTTCTTCTACGCCAGCAATTGATTCAAGAAGGTGAACACCTGTTCGGAACTTTTGTTCAGCGACAAATTTACGGACCAGGTCAAGGACATCCTGAAAATCGCGTGCACTGCCTAAACGGATACCCAAGTCTGTCATGAGGTCAGCTTCGTTTTCAACAGAAGCAAAAAAAGAGGGCTCAAGAACCATGTCCCATAATTCTGGCTTTTTAGCGAGTGTATCCGCAAGGGCTGGGGCCAGCCCTATAACACGGGCGAGCAGGGAAAAAAGCGACGGGTTGGAGTGCAGCAATGAAAACAACTGTACGCCGGTGGGAAGCTGGGAGATAAATTTATCAAACCTGAGAAGGGCGGCGGAGGGGTTTTCTGTTTGGGAAAAAGCCTCAAGTAATATGGGAAGACATTGCTCTAAAAGGCCTTTTGCGCGCTGGGTACGCAGTGCCCTGTGACGGCCACGACGCCAACCCTCAATTAGGGAAACTGCGCCTGCGGCATCAGGGAATCCCAGTTTTTCAATAGTGTTGGCCACGTGAGGTTCGCTGTAATCGCCAGTGTTTTGCGGCTGATGATCTGGCAAAAGCCCGTCATAAATTTTGCTAACATTTTGGGTGTGCAGTGACAATTGAGTTAGCAGTTCTGCACGGTCCTTAAATTTCATGAAAAGAGCAATCCGGTCCATATCAGGCTGATTTTTTGGCAGTTCGTGGGTCTGTGCGTCGTCAACCATCTGAATGCGGTGTTCTAAAGTGCGTAGAAAAACATAGGCCGATGTTAGAGCGCTAGCTGCGTCGGCTTCCAACAATTTCAGTGCTTGTAGTTCTGCCAGGGCTTGAAGCGTGCCTCTCAGACGCAGGGAAGGGTGCCTGCCCGCATGCAACAACTGATTAACCTGAGCAAAAAACTCAATTTCCCGAATGCCGCCCAGGCCGAGCTTTACATTATAGCCAGGCCCAAGCTCTTTATCCTGATCATAGTGTCGATTGATCTGGTTTTTGATTGCGGCAATATCATCAAGCGCAGCGAAATCCATATTGCGGCGCCATACCCAGCCGGAAAGGTTTTGCAAATACTGGGCTCCGGCTTTTATGTCACCTGCCGCAACCCGCGCCTTGATCATCGCCGAGCGCTCCCAGTTTATGGCCATCGAATGATAGTAGCTTTCCGCAGCTTCGACTGTGATAGCCACAGGCGTTGCGCCGGGGTCAGGCCTCAATCGCAGGTCGGTGCGAAACACATAGCCGTGCATGGTGCGTTGTTCTATCATCTGAACAAGGTCTTGTGTGACCTTGATCCAGCACTGGGAGAGGGTTTTAGGGCCCGTATATTTGATAGCAGCCGAATCATAAAGCACGATCAGGTCGATGTCAGATGAATAGTTAAGCTCATTCGCCCCCAACTTTCCCATGCCGAGGATAAAATACCCTGATGTTTTGCCAAGCGATGCTGAAACGGATTCTTCTGATCCGTTTGGCCAAGGGAGATCACCAACTGTCATTCGCTCGTGCACAAGTCGGCCTAAGCTCAAGTCAAGTGCGGCATCCGCAAATTTACTTAGGCTGTCGGTCACTTTTTCCAGTGGCCAGGCACCGGTGATGTCGGCAATTGCGGTGATCAGGCTAAGACGTGCCTTGCAGATACGCAAAAAAGCCATCAGCTCGAGACGTTTTTCGTGTTTTGGACGAGATGCAGCCAAATCGGCACAGAGAGCATCAAAACTATGGTCTGCGGGCTGGGTTAGGTATGAAAGACACTCATTAGGCATGCGCCGGGTGGTTTCGGCTAAAAAGGGGCTATTGCCAAAAATCTGTGCACAAATATCCTTACGAGGCGCAGAAACCCCCAGCTCATCTGCTGATTTTTTAAGAATTGCCCAAATTTCGTCAGCTTTATCCCTATCATATGAATAGGTATATGGACTGAGGGTATCGGGCATGCTCTATTCCCTATCAGAGAATTGTGGGGTCCCTGTCAGAAACTTAACGGGACGAAAATCCATTGGGACACTGTATTAGTGATCATATCTTGCTACATCAAATCAAGAGATCAATGGTTTTAAAGGGCAACTAAGTGATATCGACTGATCATTTAAAACGGTTTTTCCGGTCCATACTGCGTATCTCTTTATGGTCCAGCACCGCTATAGTGCTGGTAGCCAGCTTTATGGTTGTGCGGCTAATCTATGCCCCTATCAATCTGGATTTTGCCCGAAATACGATTATTGACCAGATAAGCGAATTTTTGCCGGGCTGGGAAATGTCTTTTGGTGCAGCGGAAATTGGTTGGGATTATGCTGGTGTACGACCCTGGGTGCATTTGCAGGATGTAACGCTTGTGGACCGCCGTCAGCGGTTAACGGCTGACCTTGCTTCTGCGCGTGTTGTTGTCTCGCTGGGAAGCCTGATATCAGGCCTTAATATTTCAACGATAGAGGTCGATAAAGCGGTTGTGAATATTACCGACCTGGGTGGTTTTAGTGATGCGACTGATAATAGCTTGTTCAGTGACCTGTTTGCGGGTGGCGGCATACCGCGCCCCGAAGTGTTCCGGCCTGTAACAGAAGCTTTCAGCCGTTTCAGCGCACGCCTTTTGCAGAATGCCCCCGGGCTTGAGACGGTCGAATTTTCAAACTCAAAAGTTGATATTACACGCGGCGAGGGTCTGTCACCTTTGGTTTTTGGCATGCAGAAACTTCGCCTCACGCATTTAGCTGAAATATTACAGGTGTCAGCCCAGGTTGATACATCGCTTGCTGATGTGCCAACCCGGTTTCGTCTGGATGGCTCGGCGGAACCTGCAGCGGGAACGTTGGCGGTAACATTGATATTTAATGATCTTTCGCCGTCATCCTTGGCTGAAAAAATGAATCTTCCTGAGTTTTTTAGCTATTTTAAGCTGCCCATTGGCCTCGATTTACGGTTAGAAATGACGTCTGCTTTGGGATTGGAAAAGGCAGCTTTTGATGTGGCGATCGGGCAGGGGGTCTTGTCTGACCCAGTTGTATATCCGGAAAGGTCTGAAATAAATTACGGCATAGTCTCCGCCAGTTATAATGTTGCAGAAAAACTTCTGACAATTGATGACCTTGAACTGGGCCTTGGCTCGGCTCTGGTGCGGGGGACCGGGTTGGCGTTTTGGGAAGATGCATCAGAAACCCCAGGCGTTCGGTTGGCATTAACAGCTGATAATGCCACAATTGAAGACGTAAAAAAATACTGGCCGGTTCAGACAAACCCCGATGGCAGTGTTCGCGGCGCTCGCGCATGGATAGACCAAAATATGATTGCCGGTTTCGCCAGAAACATCCGCTTTGATGTCACACGGGATCCTGATGGGGCAACGCCCTATGCGAATAATAGCGTTTTTGAACTGTTGTTTGATTTTGAGGATGTCGACACGCGCTACTTAAAGGATATGCCGCCAATAATGAACGCCGCTGGCCGTGCGGTTTTGACACGCGAAGTGTTCGATGTTTTTCTTGATAGCGGTATCGTTGAAGACATGCCAATCGCAGGCTCCAGAGCACACATGTATGATATTCACATGAGAGGCAAAGGCATTGGCGAGTTTGACCTGGCTTTGAAAGGCCCTGTCTATGATGTGATGACGTTGATTGCACACCCACCTGTCCGAATTAGGAATTTGGTGAAAGTTGATCTTGAGCGTTTCAGTGGGAACGCGGATATTCATGCCAAAATCACAACACCACTTGTGAAGGGCGTGCCCAGAGACTCTATTCAGTATGAAGTTTCCGCCCAAATCGAGCAAGGAGGTTTTACAGACCTTCTTGGCGGCAGTGGTTTGGCAAATGCCGCATTGTTGCTTGAACTTGATAAGGATTTACTGACGGCTTCGGGCAAGGGAACCCTTAACGAAGTGCCGCTTGATCTATATTGGCGGGAAGATTTCAAAGCGGGAAGAACTGCATCAGACGCAGAAACAACCAATCTTGTTTTAAGCGGCATGATTGATGAAAAAGGGCTTGGTGCGCTTGGTGTGGACATCAGCGATTATTTGGCAGGTCCGGTGCGTAGTGAGGCTACTTTCTTGGGGCGGAACCTGAAAATTAACCGGGGATATTTCTCGGCAGACGCATCAGGTGCACTATTGAAGGTGCCGCAATTAGCCTGGCAAAAAGACGCAGTTAGCCCCGCCAATATCAATGGCAGTGTCTTTTTTGAAAACGGCGGCAGTCGGCTGGACGCACTAAAAGTAACAGGCGAAGATATCAATCTTACCGCTGACATAGCGTGGAACGGGAAAGCGACAGGCATTTACGAAGGCCAGTTCAGCATTGCCCAGCTAGGTAAAAACAAACTGCAAGCAACGATTGTCGGGGAGGAAGCAGGTAAGACTTCCGTCGTGATTACGGCAGAAACGTTTGACCTTGGGCCCTTGATAACAAGGGAGGAGCCTGTGTTGGCGTCCGAAGACCCGGCGCTTGCGAATGCCGGGATTCCGGTCAATGCCGAAATTTCCCTCATGCTGAACGCTGGAGAGCTTTTGCTATTGAACGGCGAAAGCCTCGCTGATGTAAAAGCCGTTTTGTTTTTTGCAAATGACGAACCAAAACGTCTGGCGCTGTCTGGGCGTGACAGAAATGGTTTAACCCACATAACGATTGATACGGGTGATGACCCCTTGCAGCCACTGCTTGTAGAATCTGCAGATGCAGGTGGTCTCCTGCGTGGCCTCGGTTTTTTTGCCCATGTAGAGGGTGGCGTTTTGGGGTTAGAGGGTGAAACCAACGGATGGGGAGACGCTCTTGAAGTCCTTGGCACGTTACGTGTTCGTGATGCCAGACTGGTCGCCAAGGAGACATTGGGTCCCCATATCACGGAAGGTGTTATCAGCGGACTTGATGATTATCTTGAAGATGGGCCTTTGCCGCTTGATGTTGTTGATATGCCTTTTGGGTTTCAGGACGGCCTTCTGGATATATCAAGCATGAAAGCCAACGGTCCTTCGCTGGGCATGACCATGGAGGGGCAGATTGAAACCCGGCAGAGTAAAATTAATGTGAACGGCGTTGTTGTGCCGGCTTACGGGCTGAATTCACTGCTTGGCAAAATTCCACTGGTCGGGGGGATATTCTCTGGCGGGGAGGGTAAAGGGTTGTTTGGTGTATCTTACCGGGTGAAAGGCAGTACAGAAGAGCCTAACATTAGTGTCAATGCGCTGTCGGGCTTGGCTCCCGGCTTTTTACGGTTGCTGTTTGAAGGCCGAAAGGGGACCGTAGACAGCATAGAGAGCGCTCAGGAGCCCGCTGTGCCAGAAACAGGGGAACAACCGCCGCTAGGTAAAGAAGAGCAGCCTACAGAGCCCCCTAAGCCTGCCGAGGCCGAGGAGCCTGAACCAGACCCGATGGGAAATGAAAATAATGGTGGGGTAGGAGAACCTGCTCCCTAAATTAAAATTTCCTTCATCAGGGGATGATAGCGATCGCTCGTACCGGGCCGCCTGACCCGCCAGATATCTTGATAGGCAGGGCGATCAATGTTGCGCCGGTGGCGGGAAGTTTGGCGAGTGATTTCAGGTTTTCAAGCGCGGGAATATTGGCGCGCCCTACAATCTGGTGCACGAGAAAGTCGGCAGAGGGACCATAATCAATGGACGCTGTATCTATACCGATCAGGCGGATATTGCGGTTATTGATCAACATATCAACTGCGGCACTGCCAAATGATGGGAAGCTCAAATTACTGGCATCGCCTGGTGTATCATCACCCAGGTAGGCTTTTGCATCAGGCCAAAACTGATCCCAACCCGTGAAAAGCAGAACCGCGCTGTCTGCCGGTATTTTGCCGTGGTCGGCCTCGAACGTTTTTATGTCATCGGGCATTAGGCGGTAATTTCTGTCCTTCGCAGATTGCTCGCGAATATCAATGACCACGACGGGTAGAATCAAATTCTTAAGAGGTACTTGATCTACTGTGTCACGATTGTGGTAAAAGTGGATTGGGGCATCCATATGAGTGCCGCCGTGTTCCGGTGTGCTGAAGCGATAGGACGAATAAAAATATCCACCTGGTGTTTCCCCGTACGCCAGCGTTTCATGTTCAAATTTGCCTGGTGAGGTCGGCCAATAAAGTGTGTCGCTCGAATAACTGTGGGTCAGATCAACCAGTTTGGCTGTGCTGAGATCAATGGGTGCTGCCAGTGCCGGTGCACCAAATGCAAGCAGTAAACAAAAACACTTAAGCATGGTATTTTCCCCTTTCTGCTACTTTGCTGTGCAAGTCGGGGTCATTGCAAGGGGTTACTGAGGGCCGAATAATAAGACGCTATAATATGTGCTTTATGCCAATCGCACCAAAGCATGGCGTTTTTTGCCAGCAGACAATTTAAGATGTCCGCCAGCCAATTCTGCATCTGTAACGTCCATATCAGTGTCAGTGACGGCAATATCATTCAGCTTGGCACCGCCTTGCTTGATCAAGCGGCGGACTTCGCCTTTTGATGCGCCCAGCCCAGCCTGTAAAAACAGATCCACAATATTGACGCCTTCTGACAATGTCGCTGGGTCAATATTCACACAGGGTAAGTCAGCGCCCGCGCCCTTTTGCTCAAAAGTTTCTTTGGCTGTGGCTTCGGCAGCATTGGCGGCGCCCTGGCCACGACAAAGTGCGGTGGCTGCATTTGCCAGTATAATCTTGGCCTCGTTGATTTCTGAACCAGCTAATGTTTCAAGGCGTGTAACCTCGTCAAGGGGCAGTTCGGTAAACAGGCGCAGGAATTTACCGACATCGGCATCCTGAGTATTGCGCCAAAACTGCCAATAGTCATAGGAGGGAAGGTGGTCCTCGTTCAGCCAAATGGCACCTGATGCGGATTTCCCCATTTTTTTGCCGTCGGCGGTGGTGATCAGGGGAGTGGTCACGCCGTAGAGCTGCTGGCCATTAATACGGCGTCCCAGTTCCATACCATTAACAATGTTGCCCCACTGGTCTGAGCCACCCATTTGCAAAATACAGTTATACCGCTTGCCCAGCTCCATAAAATCATAGGCCTGAAGGATCATATAGTTGAATTCCAGGAATGTGAGTGGCTGCTCACGCTCCAGCCGGAGTTTCACACTGTCAAATGTCAGCATTCGGTTGATTGTAAAGTGCGGCCCCACATCGCGTAGGAACGAAATATAACCCAGCCCATCCAGCCAATCCGCGTTGTTGACCATCATTGCATCGTTGTTTCCGTCACCAAATGTCAGCAATTGATCAAAAATGGTGCGGATACCAACCATATTGTCGGCGATAATCTCGCTGGTCATCAGTTGACGCGATTCGTCGCGGCCTGATGGGTCGCCAATTTTACTGGTGCCGCCGCCCATTAAAACAATTGGGCGGTGCCCGCACTTTTGCAGCCAGCGCAGCATCATGATTTGTACAAGGCTACCGACATGAAGTGAACGTGCTGTGCAATCAAAGCCAATATAGGCGGAAATCGGGCCTTTTGCCATTTCAGCGTCGAGCGCTTCTAGGTCGGTCGCCTGATGGATAAAATGCCGTTCAGTCAGGATCTGAAGAAAATCCGATTTCAAATTGCTCATGTTTTTGTCCAGGGCGGTCTTTTTGGTGCTTGCCCGCAAATTAACTGTTTCAAGAGCCGGCTGATGTACCATAGGGTATTGAAAAGGCAAAGCCCCAGCCAGAGTTTGCCTGTTATAAAACATGTTTTTGCGGAGCAAAGGGAATTTATGTCGGTACTAGGCGAAACAGGCGATGTTAAGTGTGTGATTGGTTTGATGAGTGGCACATCTATGGACGGTGTTGATGTCGCCATGATTTATACCGATGGTGTGCGTATTGAACGTATTGGTCCTTCGCTCACGGTTGCCTATCCTGATGATGTGCGAGAACGCATTCGCAGTGGTCTTGATATCGCGGCAGGCTGCGTAGAGGGTAGCGATGTACCAGCGGTAATAAAAGACCTGGAGCGTGAACTTACGGACTGGCACGGTCACGCCATTGAAGAAGTACTTTCTGTAACTGGCCAGAAGGCCGATGACGTAGATTTGGTAGGGTTCCATGGGCAGACATTGACCCATCGGCCTGATCGTGGTTGGACATGGCAAATTGGTGACGGTGGGCGGCTTGCTGGGTATACAGGTATCCCGGTGGTTAATGATTTCCGTACAGCAGACGTGAAGGCGGGCGGGGAGGGGGCTCCTTTGGTGCCGCTGTATCATGCAGCTCTTTTGCTACGCGAGCGACGTCACGAAACGGTGGCAATCCTGAATATTGGCGGTGTGGCGAACGTCAGTTGGGTATCCTTTGCCGGTGAAAGCGATGTACCACAGCTGGTTTCGTTTGATACCGGGCCGGGAAACGCCATGCTTGATGACTGGGCCAAGATACATACAGGTCAGGCCTGTGATATGGACGGAAGTTTGGCGGCACGGGGCATAAGCCACGAAGAAGTCGTTCTGGGGCTTATGGCGACACCTTATTTTGACGAAACACCGCCTAAAACGCTGGACCGTAATGATTTTAGCATCCAGTCAGTGCGCGGGTTGTCACCTGAGGACGGGGCGGCAACCTTGACCGACTTTATCGTCGAATCGGTAGTTTCCGCACAGAGCCATTTCCCCGCCCCGCCTGAAGCCTGGTATGTCTGCGGAGGCGGGCGGTTGAACCCCACCCTGATGCGCCGGTTAAGGCGGCGTATGCCTGTGCTTGTAGACCCAGTAGAGGTGCTGGGCTGGCGGGGTGATGTTTTGGAAGCTGAGGCTTTTGCCTTTTTGGCGGTGCGCTCGGTTCGGGGTTTGCCGTTGAGTTTGCCAGGAACAACCGGATGCAATGCGCCCACGACGGGCGGCACATTACACAAACCCACGCGCGCCCTGTTTCGCCGGTAATCTAGTTCTGTGGAGTTCTGGTTTTCGTCGTTGGTCCAGTTACAGCCTGATTTTCAGGGTCTAACCGCATGTTCAAATAACCATTTACAGAGGCCATTAATGGCACCATTTCTGTTTCAAAGAAGTGGTTCGCACCCTTGATGATATCGTGGTGAATGGTAATTGCTTTTTGTGTTTTCAGTTTTTCAACCAGCTTCTGGACGGCAAGAGGTGTTACCAGATCATCATTGTTAGCCTGGATGATAATGCCGGATGAAGGGCAGGGAGCCAAGAATGAGAAATCATACAGGTTCGCGGGCGGTGCTACAGATATAAAACCCTTGATTTCAGGCCGGCGCATCAAAAGCTGCATGCCGATCCAGGCACCGAAGGAAAAACCAGCGACCCATGACCCAGTAGAATTCGGGTTCATGGATTGCAGCCAATCCAGTGCTGAGGCAGCATCTGATAATTCGCCAACGCCGCTATCAAATTCGCCCTGACTGCGGCCAACACCGCGAAAGTTAATGCGCAAGGTCGCAAAACCCCGCATCGCAAATGCATGATATAGATAATAGGTGACCTTATTATCCATCGTGCCACCATACTGCGGGTGAGGGTGCAGGATCAGCGCAACCGGGGATGTTTCAGTCTTGCCGGGCTGGTAATGTCCCTCAAGACGGCCAGCTGGCCCATTGAAAATGATTTCAGGCATATGGAAATTCTTTTTGCGCTTAGGGGTTAATGTGTGCCTATGGGCATACTGGTACTATTTTGAAACGATATATCGAACTTTATACCCGAATCGCAAGTAAACTCGGCATTCATCTGCAAATTAGAATTGAACAGGGCCTAAAATACACTTATGTCAGCCACTATGAAAACGCCAATATATCTTGATTATAACGCAACTTGCCCGATTCGGCCTTCAGTAGTTGAAGCGGTGACCGCAGCCATGCACGTGGTCGGGAACCCCTCGTCAGTGCATTCTGCGGGCAGAAACGCGCGGTCAGCGGTCGAACAGGCGCGGGCAAAAGTGGCAGCACTTGTGAATGCCCGCCCACGGGATGTGATGTTTTGCTCAGGCGGCACGGAAGCCGCCAATGCGGTCCTGAAGGGTGCGCAAGCGACCTGCTTGATTATTTCTGCGACTGAACATGAATGCGTACAAGCCGCAGCCGATGCATCGGATTTGCCTGTTTACAGGGCACCGGTGGGCGAATCGGGTGTTATTGTGATAGCGGAGCTTGAAAAACTGTTGATGCAGGCCCCAAAGGGGGCACTTGTTTCTGTGATGGCAGCGAATAATGAAACCGGCACGATCCAACCCATAAGCCAAATCGCGGAACTGGCCCAAAAATACGGTGCGTTTTTACATAGTGACGCTGTACAAGCCGCAGGGAAAATCCCCGTGGATATTGAGGCTTTAGGGCTGAGTTACCTAACACTGTCTAGTCACAAAATAGGAGGGCCACAGGGTGTTGGGGCTGTTGTTTTGTCACCGACTGCGCCGTTGAAACCGCAAATTGTTGGTGGTGGGCAAGAACTTGGCCGCCGGTCAGGGACCGAAAATGTTGCGGGAATTGTCGGCTTTGGCGAGGCAGCAATCGAAGCTTTGGCGGGTATGGAGGATATGGATAGGCTGGCTGATTTAAGGGATAGGCTTGAGGCAAAAATACGCGCACATGCGCCTGAGGCTGTTATTTTTGGCGCAGACGCGGATCGGTTGGCCAATACCTGCTGCGTCGCTATTCCTGGCCTCAAAGGTGAAACTCAGGTGATGCATTTTGACTTGGCAGGAATTTGCGTTTCGTCGGGCTCTGCTTGTTCATCTGGCAAGGTGAAGGTCTCTCACGTATTGACAGGGATGGGATATAGCCCGGAAACTGCGTCATCATCGGTTCGTGTCTCGCTTGGTTACCAAACCAGTGAAACCGAAGTAGATGCTTTTTTTGAAGCGTGGAAAATGCTTTATGACCGCAAATCAGGGCAGGGTAACAGTGTTGGTTAAAACACCCATATATCTGGATTATCAAGCGACGACACCGATGGATGATCGAGTGTTGGCGGCTATGATGCCTTATCTCACAACCATTTACGGCAACCCTCATAGCAGCACACACGCCTTTGGCTGGCAAGCGGAGGCGGCCCTTGATATCGCGCGGGAGCAAGTGGCCGCTGTTATAGGCGCTGAACCGCAAGAGATAGTTTTCACATCCGGGGCGACAGAGACAAACAATATGGTCATCAAGGGCGTGATGAGTGCCTGGGGCAAGAAAAAACCAAAACTTGTGACTGTAGCGACCGAACATAAATGTGTGCTTGAAGCTGCCATGTTTTGCCGACAGCAAGGCTATGAACTGGAAATTTTGCCAGTTAGTTCTGATGGTTTGCTTGACTTGAACCGGTTACGTGAAGCGATTGATGAACGAACGGCGCTGGTATCCGTGATGGCGGTGAATAACGAAATTGGCGTTATCCAGTCGCTTGCTGAAATTGGTAAACTCGTGCGGGAAAAAGATGCATTCTTTCATACGGATGCCGCGCAGGCTTTTGGAAAAATTCCCCTTGATGTTGAAGGGATGAATATCGATTTTATGAGTATCTCCGGGCATAAAGCATATGGACCGAAAGGTGTGGGTGCGCTTTATAAAAACAGCAAACGACAAACGACATTAATGCCGCTTTTTTCCGGTGGTGGTCAGGAAGCTGGCCTTCGTTCAGGTACTCAGGCACCGGCGCTGGTAGCCGGCTTGGGATCGGCAGCAGCGATTGCAGAGGCGGAACTGACAATGGAAGCCGGACGAATTTCTGGCTTAATGAGCAAATTAAAGACAAGTATATTCAGTGCCTTACCAAATTTGGTGATGAACGGGAGCATTACTGAGCGCTGGCAAGGTAATCTCAACCTTTGTTTCCCTGGCATTGACGGTGATTTATTGCTCGCCAATATCCGTGATTTAGCAGTATCGAGCGGCGCGGCATGTGCCTCGGCGGTTAGCGGCCCTTCTTATGTGCTGGAAGCCATTGGGCGTAGTGAAGTAGACGCCAAATCTTCGCTCCGCATTGGTATCGGGCGGTTCACTACGGCTGATGAAATTGACTATGTTGCTGAGAGTTTGATTGCCGTAGTGGCTTCTTTGGGCGGACTGAAACCATGACGATCCGGCTAGAGTTTGCCCATTCAGATGGCCAGAAACAGACTGTTTTTGCAGAGCCAGGCATGACGATATTGCAGGTTGCCCATGAAAGCGGCCTTGATATTGAAGGCGCTTGTGAGGGGAATATGGCTTGTTCCACATGTCATGTTATTGTTTGCAAAGAGTATTTCGATAAAATTCCTCCCGCATGTGATGATGAAGAGGAAATGCTGGACCTTGCAAGCGGCTTGAAGGCAACATCAAGGCTAGGTTGCCAGATTATTGTGACGTCAGCCCTTGATGGGGCCACTTTCTTTTTACCCAAGGAAAGCAGAAATATGCTGGGTTTATAGGCATCCAGCCCGGCTCTTTAAAATCCAGCCTATTTCGGCTATATAGGATAAGCGTCACCAAAAATATTTTAAAACAACGAAAATACAGACGCGAGGAGAATAAAAATGAACAAGAATATGATCTTCCTAAGTGCAGTTGGTGTAGCCCTTGTTTTGGCACTTCTTTCCACAGCTTTCTCAGATGAAACCGACCATCACCGTGGTATCTCGGTGCAGTTTGATAGTGATGATGACCATTATTCCGGTCACAGCAATTCAGACAGCCTGAATGGCAGTGTTGAATTTAATGGCAAACGTTATAAGTGTGACGCTGAAACCGGTAAGGTTGAACTCACGCATGAGGATGGTTCAGTTACCGTCGTAACTTGTGATTAGCGTTTCCAATTAAAGGAACCTAATGTACGGCCGCTTTTAGGCCCAGAGGAACGCTGGTTAAATCCCAAGGCTATTCAAACCTGTCTGGCAAATGGTCTTCGTCTACCAGGTCAGAAAAGCGAGTGAATTTTTTCTCGAACGCCAGTTGGATGGTTCCAACGGGGCCGTGGCGCTGTTTACCAATGATCAGCTCTGCTTTGCCGTAAAGGGCGTTCATTTCCGCCTGCCATGCCAGATGTTTTTCCTGGTCCATATGGCCGGGCTCTTCTTTTTCTTTGTAATACTCTTCACGGAAGACAAACATGACCATATCAGCATCTTGCTCGATCGAGCCGGATTCCCTGAGGTCTGATAGCATTGGGCGTTTGTTTTCACGCTGCTCCACACCCCGACTAAGCTGTGATAAAGCTAAAACCGGAACATGAAGTTCTTTAGCTAACCCTTTAAGACCACGTGTAATTTCAGAAACTTCCTGAACCCTGTTTTCATGCGCCCCGGCTTTATTGCTGCCCCGTAGCAATTGCAAGTAATCAACAATGATCAAGCCTAAATTATGCTGGCGTTTTAGCCTGCGTGCACGAGTGCGGAGCGCTGCAATCGTCAGCGCAGGTGTATCATCAATGAACAGCGGCGTATCTTCAAGCGCGATTGCTGCCCGGGCAATGGCCTCGAATTCTTCCTGGTTGAGCTTGCCCTGCCGCATGGCGTGTGACTGTATAGGATTTGGTCCATCATAATAGCGATTGGCAATGTCAGAAAGGATCCTTGCAGCCAACTGGTCGGCCGACATCTCAAGGCTGAAAAAGCAAACAACTGCGCCTTTGGAACGGTCCGGGTCAACACCCGCGATACGGTCTTGTGCAAAGCGTTCGGCGGCGTTGAAGGCAATGTTTGTGGCAAGCGCCGTTTTCCCCATGGCAGGACGCCCGGCAAGGACCATCAGATCACTATTATGCAGACCACCAATCATCTCATTAAGCTTGTTAAGGCCTGTGGTGATACCGGAAAGGCTGTCGGGGTCTTTATAGGCATTTTCAATGTTTTCTACCGCTGCTTTTAGCGCCTTTGAAAAGGTTTGCGCGCCGGTTTCGGCCTGTCCCATTTCAGCCAGGTCAAAAAGTTGTTTTTCGGCGTCTGAAATCTGTTCGCTGGCTTCCGTATCAACGGGCGCATCATAAGCATCATTCACCATTTGCTCGCCGATTTGGATCAGAGCGCGACGCATGGCTAGGTCATAAATAGTGCGGCCATAGTCTTCGGCGTTAATGATGGTGGCTGCTGAGGCCGCAAGCCGCACCAGATACTGAGCGCCGCCAACGTCCGCCAACGATTCGTCATTTTGAAAATAGGGTTTGAGCTTTACCGGGTCGGCAATTTGATTTTTGTCGACCAGCTTTAAAACTGATTCGTAAATTCTGCCGTGTACCGGTTCAAAAAAGTGCTCGGGCTCAAGGAAACCCTGAACCTTCTGCGCGGCTTCATTGTTAACAAGGATTGAGCCAAGAAGTGCTTGTTCTGCCTCAAGATTATGGGGAGCCTGACGGTAGGCAATATCGTCAATGCCGTCATTAGCAGCTTCTTGTGATAGCGCTTCCATCGGCACTAAACCCTCCGTGAACGGTTCCCTGAACCTGAATTTTCTGTGGTATTAGCCTTTGGCCTTTTTATTGGTTGGGACTGTACGGCTTTTTGCCGAGGTCTCAAGGCAGAAACAGGACTATCCACAGTATTTTTATCCACAGGGGTATAACTATGGGGATAACTTTTGGTGTATAGTCCATGTTAGCGAAATTATTGGCCTGAGCGTATAAAGCCTGAAGGCATAATAACTTGGGGACATAAAAAAAGGCGACCACAGGGGCCGCCATTTTCCAATAGATTTCGAAAAAATTTAGCTCTCAGCAGTTTCTTCGGCGTCGGCAGTAGCTTCAACCTCAGTGCTGGTGTCTTCTGCGGTATCTGCCGCAGTTTCTTCGTTGACCGCTTCTTCGGTGAAGCTTTCTTCAATCTCGTTTGCAACTACAGCAGCACCCGTTTCAAACTGGGTTTTTGCTTCGTCGTCACTGCGAGCGATATTCACGGTCACAGTTTCAGAAACTTCTGGGTGCAACTTGATAACAACATCGTGCAAACCAAGAGTTTTGATGGCCCGGTCTAGGTTTACCTGCGTACGGGCAACCTTGACGCCAGTGTCTATTACGGCTTCTGCGATGTCGCGTGACGATACAGAACCATAAAGTTGCCCGCTTTCGCCAGCTGCCCGTATCATAACGACCTTAACTTTGGTCATTTGAACAGCAACAGCTTCAGCTTCGGTTTTGCGCTCAAGATTATCGGCTTCCAGACGCGCACGGTCCACTTCAAAGGCGGCTTTATTGTTTGCTGTCGCGCGCAGGGCTTTCTTCTGTGGTAGAAGGAAATTCCGGGCGAAACCGTCTTTAACTGTTACAACTTCGCCCATCTGGCCAAGTTTGTTTACGCGCTCTAGTAGGATGACTTGCATTTTCTGTCTCCTTCTGGCGACTATTGAATGACAAACGGCAGCAGGGCGATGTTCCGGGCGCGTTTGATCGCTTTTGCCAGTTCCCGTTGCTTCTTTGCAGAAACAGCAGTGATACGGCTAGGAACGATTTTACCGCGCTCAGAAACATATTTCTGCAGCAGTTTTACATCTTTATAGTCAATTGTCTGGGCATTATCGCCGGTAAACGGGCATGTTTTGCGACGACGAAAAAAGGGGCGACTAGCAGCCATGATTAATATTCCTTCCGGGGAGGACGTTCGCCGCGTGCTGGACGACGATCTCTGTCAGCTTTGGAGCGAAGAACGATCGATTGACCTTCCTCAAGCTCGTCAACGCGGATTGTCATGAAACGCATCACATCTTCATGCAGGCGTGCTTGGCGCTCCATTTCAGTAATAGCCGCGTGCGGTGCGTCAATGTTCAACAGAACATAATGCCCTTTACGGTTTTTCTTGATTTTGTAGGCGAGGTTTTTAAGGCCCCAATATTCATTCTTTGCAACTTTTCCCTCATTATCTTCAATGATTTTGGAAAAATCGGCTGAAATGCTTTCTACTTGCTGCGCACTGATATCCTGGCGTGCAATGAAAACATGCTCGTATAAAGCCATGCTTTGCTCCTATGCGCTGATCGCTCCCCAGCCACTATGGTCAGGGGTCTCCAGCTCGCTTCAAAATGTGCTCAAGCCAACCTCGGCTAGCTGAGAACGCGCCTCTATACCGCCCAGTATCAGTGAATGCAAGGAAAAGCAGGCGGCAAATAACTTTATTGTCGTAAAGCTTGCCAATTTGGGCTTGCATGTGCCAAACCCCGAAATGAAAGCACCGCAATATTCAGGGCATTGGAGGATCATTATGACCCGAGCACTCGTGTTCCCAGGGCAAGGTAGTCAGTTTGTTGGTATGGGTCATGCGCTTGCACAGGCACAGCCCGCCGCCCGCCTTGTTTTTGAAGAGGTGGATGATGCATTGTCTCAGCATCTTTCCAAAATAATGTGGGAAGGGTCTGAAGAAGAATTGCGGCTAACAGAAAATACGCAGCCTGCCTTAATGGCTGTTTCCATGGCCGTCATCAGGACACTGGAGGCAGGCGGTGCGAATGTGGCGGATATTGCCAGCCATGTAGCCGGACATTCGCTTGGCGAATATTCGGCTCTTGCGGCGGCAGGGGCTTTTTCCGTTGCTGATGCTGCCAGACTTTTAAAACGTCGCGGTGAAGCCATGCAGCGGGCTGTACCTGTTGGTGAAGGGGCGATGGCTGCCATATTGGGGTTGTCTTTTGACGACGTTATCAGTGTTGCAGAAGCGGCGACTCAAGAGGATATTGTTGTTGCAGCCAATGATAATGCGGACGGACAGGTTGTAATATCCGGGCATAAAGTGGCCGTTGAGCGTGCCATTGATATAGCCAAGGAAAAAGGGGCCAAGCGCGGTGTCTTATTGCCGGTTTCTGCGCCGTTTCATTGTCCGTTGATGCAGCCAGCTGCTGATGAAATGAAAGCCGCATTAACAGAGGTGGAAATACTGCGCCCATGCGTACCAGTGATTGCGAATGTATTGGCTGTGCCGGTAAGTGAACCGGACGGTATCGCCAATTTGCTGGTTAAGCAGGTTACAGGCATCGTACGGTGGCGTGAAAGTGTGGGCTGTATGGCGTCGCTTGGTATAGACCAAGTTGTAGAAGTCGGGGCTGGCAAGGTCTTAACAGGATTGATCAGGCGTATTGATCGCTCGCTTTCTTTCGCCAATATACAGGAACCCTCAGATATCGATGCTTTTGCAGCAACACTATAGAAAACAGGGGCACATTATGTTTGATTTGACAGGAAAAAGGGCACTGGTTACCGGGGCGACAGGAGGCATCGGCGCAGCCATCGCAACCATGCTTCACAAGGCGGGTGCTGAAGTTGTTATCTCAGGGACGCGAGAAGAAAAGCTTACGGCACTGGCTGGAGAACTCGGCGACCGGGTACATATGATTGCCGCAAACCTTTCGGACAGGGCTAGCGTTGATGCGCTGGCGAAAGACGCAGCCGCAGCGATGGGCGGGGTTGATATCCTTGTTAATAATGCCGGGATCACCAAAGATAATCTGGCGATGCGCATGAAAGATGACGAATGGGACAGTGTTCTGCAGGTGAATCTCGAATCGGCCTTTAGGCTCACCAAGGCCTTGATGCGCGGCATGATGAAATCTCGCTGGGGCAGGGTGATCAACATAACGTCGGTGGTTGGTGTTACCGGTAATCCGGGTCAGGCCAATTACTGTGCCTCCAAGGCCGGGATGATTGGTATGTCCAAGGCTCTGGCTGCGGAACTGGCCAGCAGGGGCATTACGGTAAATTGTGTGGCACCGGGTTTTATTGGAACCCCGATGACGGATGTTCTTTCAGATGATCAAAAATCGGCAATCACGGCAGGCATCCCATCGGGTGACCTGGGGGAGCCTGATGATATTGCCAGTGCCGCCCTGTATCTTGCGAGCAGTGAAGCCAAATATGTGACAGGCCAGACTTTGCACGTAAATGGTGGCTTGGCGATGATCTAGCTTGAAACTGCTGAAAATGTTGTTACATAATTCAACAACAAAAGGTTCTCAAACAAGGGAAACTATGTTAACAGCACCCCGATGCGGAACAATTCAATAGTATTAAAATTGGATTTACCGTAGGCTGGGGGTTTCTTACTAACGGAAAAACCCCTTAATATTCAGTGTTAAGAACGAGGAAAAGAGCAATGAGCGATATTGCCGATAAGGTGAAAAAAATTGTAATCGAGCACTTGGGCGTGGACGAAGACAAAGTCACCGATAACGCTAGCTTTATTGACGACCTTGGCGCAGACAGCCTCGATACGGTCGAGCTTGTTATGGCGTTCGAAGAAGAATTCGGTATCGAGATCCCTGATGATGCGGCTGAAAAAATTCAGACCGTTAAAAACGCGATAGACTTTATTAGCGCGAATTCCTAGTCGGGATCTGGTAATTAGAAAAGGCGACAGCAGGGCGATTTGATCCCGCTGTTGCCTTTTTTATTTTCTATATCAATTGGTTTTCTGTCAGACTTGGGCTGAATGATAGGAATAAGGAATTGTCGATGAGACGAGTAGTTGTCACCGGGTTGGGTATGGTGTCTCCGCTTTCGAACAGCGTGGACGGAACATGGAAGCGATTGATTGAGGGCCAGTCTGGGGCCGGAGAAATCACTCTTTTTGATACGGAAGGTTTTTCATGCAAAGTGGCGTGCGAAGTGCCTCTTGGCGATGGTTCAGGCGATACGTTTAACCCTGATGACTGGATGTCGCCCAAAGAGCAGCGCCGGGTGGACAATTTTATTGTTTTTGGCATGGCAGCAGCTATGCAGGCTGTGCGCGACGCCGGGTGGGAAGAACCGGGCGAAGAAGAATGCTTGCGCACAGGCGTGATGATTGGTTCCGGTATTGGCGGTCTGCGTTGGATATCAGATACATCGATTGTCCTTCATGAACGCGGTGTCCGCAAAGTAAGCCCACACTTCATCGCCGGGTCTATTGTTAATCTGGCATCGGGTAATGTGTCGATTAAATACGGATTTAAAGGTCCAAACCACGCGGTTGTTACGGCTTGCTCAACCGGCGCACACGCTATCGGTGATGCTGCGCGGCTGATTGCGCTTGATGATGCGGATGTTATGGTGGCGGGCGGTGCTGAAGCATCTGTCTGCGCTATTGGATTTGCTGGATTTTGCCAGGCGAAAGCCCTGTCGACAAAATATAATGATGCGCCTGAAACAGCATCACGCCCCTGGGATGCGGGCCATGACGGCTTTGTTATGGGGGAAGGCGCGGGTACTCTTGTTCTTGAAGAACTGGAGCATGCCAAGGCACGCGGAGCCAAAATTTACGCGGAAATAGTTGGGTACGGCATGTCTGGCGATGCATACCATGTTACCGCGCCAGCCCCTGACGGAAACGGGGGCTACCGTTCAATGGCGGCGGCGCTTAAACGCTCAGGCCTGAGCGTTGAGGGTATTGACTATATTAACGCCCACGGCACTTCAACACCTATTGGGGACCCAATCGAGTTCGGTGCTGTGAAACGCTTGATGGGGGACCATGCCAGTAAAGTTGCCATGTCCTCGACAAAGTCTGCGATTGGCCACTTATTAGGTGCTGCGGGTGCTGTTGAAGCAATTTTCTGCATCAAATCCATCCAGGAAAATGTTGTTCCGCCAACGCTTAACCTGCATACGCGGGCAGAAGGCTGTGACGGTATTGATCTTGTGGCAAATGTTGCCCAGGAGCGAAAAGTTTCAGCGGCGCTTTCCAACAGTTTTGGTTTCGGCGGAACAAATGCATCGCTTGTGATGCGGGAATACAACGGCGATTGATCGTCACGGGTCGGTACTAACGGAAAAACCAAATGACCGGTTTCAGGCTGGATAGTATCCGGCTAGGGTATTTTACATGATCTGGAGCCGGTTTTTTACATATATGACCCTTGGTGTTTGTGCGTTCATGCTGACGGCTGCACTGGTCCTTGGTACTGTGAGGCACGCGCTAACACTCCCCAGCCCATCGGCTCAAATCCAGTATCTGTATATTGAACCCGGTGACAGTTTGCGACAGATCGCGCAAACAGCAAAAGAAATAGGGCTGGTCGAACGGTCTTGGCATTTTTGGATGGCAGCGAGATACCTGCGGCAGGAAACCCGTCTGCAAGCGGGTGAATTTGAAATTACGCCAGCAACAACAATATCCGCTATCATCAATAAAGTCGTGGCCGGGGGTGTCTATTACCGGCGTATTGTTGTTCCAGAAGGCTTGTCCATACAGCAGATTGAGGGCGTGCTTATCAATTCACCTGGATTGAATTGGGAGGGATACAGTGCGCCGGTTGAGGGAAGCCTGCTGCCTGAAACCTATTATTATACGCGCGGCGAAAGTGTTAAAACAGTGGTCGCTCGCATGCGCGCTAAAATGGACGATACGCTTGATGCTTTGTGGGCTGTGCAGGCCAGTGGTTTGCCTGTTACCAGCAAAGAACAGGTCTTGGTTCTGGCCTCGATCGTTGAAAAAGAAACAGGAACCCCGGAAGAACGCGGATTGGTTGCTGCTGTGTTCCTAAACAGGCTTAAACAGCGAATGCGACTGCAATCAGACCCGACGGTTGTGTATGGACTGACATATGGCCTGCCTTTAGGGCGGCGGCTCACATCAGCGGACTTAAAAATGCATACACCCTATAACACCTACCGGATTGCAGGGCTTCCGCCATTGCCAATTGCTAATCCGGGGCGCGCTTCCATTGAGGCGGTCTTATTGCCCGCAGACGTGCCGTACTTGTATTTTGTTGCTGACGGCACCGGTGGCCATGCTTTTGCAACGACCCTTAAAGATCATAACCGCAATGTGGCCCACTGGCGCCGGGTCAGGGATGAACATTTTTGATTTGGTTATATTGGGGCTTTAAAAAAGGGCGCTCACGGCTATAGTGCGGCACGGTAAATGGATAGGGTAAAGGAGCAGGCTATGACGATGAACAGCATGACGGGTTTTGCCCGTGGTTCCGGTACTGCTTATGGCCATAGTTGGAACTGGGAAATTAAGAGTGTTAACAATAAAGGGCTTGATGTTCGTGCCAGATTGCCATCATTTCTTGATGGATATGACCTGACCATTAAGAAAACCGTGACAGCCGCTTTAACGCGGGGTTCCGTATTTGTAGCGTTGAATGCCAGCGCAGATGAAGATGACGGTGAATTTGTGATCAACGAAGGCAGGCTGCGTTCCTTGTTTGATGTTGCTGCAAAGTATCAGGATATGCCAGGTGTATCCCCCGCATCGCTTGATGGCTTGCTTGCTGTAAAGGGGGTTGTTGAGATGACCTCTGCCGAAACAAATGACGCAGACAAAAAACGCCTTGAAGCAGCTCTGACAAAGAGTTTGCATGCGGTGATTGAAGAATTGAAAGCTGCCCGTGCTGATGAGGGTGCCCGGATGCTGGGCGTATTGAATACCCAGTTGCAGCAAGTGGCTGACTTGGCGGACGCCGCCCGTGTACGAGCAGGTGACAGGATTGAAGGCATGCACGCACGCTTTAAAATGCAGCTCGCGAAACTGGAAAATATAGAAAAACCTGTGCCTGATGAGCGAATTGCTCAGGAACTGGCTATATTAGCTGTGAAAGCGGATGTTCAGGAAGAACTGGATCGTCTTGACAGCCATGTGGAAGAAGCCCGCGCCTTGCTGGCCGCAGATAAACCTGTTGGGCGACGGCTTGATTTCCTGTGTCAGGAATTTAACCGCGAAGCTAATACACTTTGCTCTAAATCCGCTGATAATGAACTCACAAAAATTGGACTTGACCTGAAGGTCTTGGTAGACCAGTTCCGTGAACAAGTTCAGAATATTGAATAAATCTGCAGAGGTGTGAATGTCACAAAAGTCGATCCATACTCGAAGAGGGCTCATGCTTGTTATGTCGTCGCCGTCCGGTGCTGGCAAAACGACATTAACGCGGCGCCTGCTGGATGAAGACCCGGACGTTGTCATGTCGGTTTCCGCAACCACACGGGACCCAAGACCAAGCGAAGAGGATGGCGTTGACTATTATTTTGTGGGGCATGAACGTTTCAATGAAATGATTGAAAGCGAAGAGCTTCTGGAGCATGCCGTTGTTTTTGGTAATCGCTACGGCACGCCCAGAGGGCCTGTAACGCAAGCGCTGTTGTGGGGCAAAGACGTTATTTTTGATATTGACTGGCAAGGCACTCAGCAATTGATGTCAAGCTCGCGAGCCATTGATCTTGTGCGTATTTTTATATTGCCTCCTTCCATCGAAGCATTGGAAAACCGTCTGCGCAAGCGCGGACAGGATAGTGACGAAGTTGTGGCCAAGCGGATGGATAAAGCCGAGAGCGAAATTAGTCACTGGGCAGAATATGATTATGTGCTGGTCAATGATGACCTTGAACAAACCTATGAAAACCTGAAAGCCATCGTACGTGCTGAACGTTTTCGTCGTGAACGTAGACCCGGAATGTCAGAGTTTGTGCGTGGTTTGATGGAAGAGCGGCTGAACCGTTAATCAGATGTTTGTTGCCACGCAGTTAGCGTTTTGTCATTTCGCCGTAAATTTTAGCCAAAGTGACGAACTCAGGCACAGTGATGTTTTCCGCACGTAAGGTTGGTTCAAGCCCGGCTTTTTCCAATAGCTCCAACGCAGGAACACCAAGACCTTTGAGGCTGGCACGCAGCATTTTGCGTCTTTGTCCAAAAGCACGCTCGACGACGTGTTCAATATCGCTCTGGCGAACAGAGGGGTCAATTGGGTCACCTGGTACATAGTGAATAACAGCGCTTTCCACCTTGGGCGGCGGGGTAAAGGCTGCAGCAGGGACTTTGAGAGCTATTTTCACTGTGCCGCGCCACTGTGCCAGAACGGAAAGCCTACCGTAGGCTTTTGATCCAGGCTTTGCGGCGATGCGGTCTGCGACTTCGCGTTGAAACATTAAAGTGAGTGAAGAAAACCAAGGTTTCCATGCAGCAGTAGTTAGCCACTTTACGAATAACAGGGTGCCCACATTGTAGGGCAGGTTGGAAACGATGCACGCTTCTTCGCCTGCTGACGGGGCCATAAGGGCTATTTCGTTCATTTTAAGGGCATCCCCTTCAAAAACCGAAAGCCGCCCTTCATAGGCGTCTGAAATCTGCATAAGCGCAGGCAGACATCGTTTATCCATTTCAACGGCCACCACCCGTTTGGCACCGTTTTCAAGCAGACCGCGCGTCAGGCCACCTGGGCCTGGGCCTACTTCATAAACAACGCTGTTTGAAAGGTCGCCAGCAACCCGGGCAATTTTTCCTGTTAAATTCAGGTCGAGTAAAAAGTTCTGGCCAAATGACTTTTTTGCCCTCAGGTCATGCTCGCGGATAACGTCCCTGAGGGGAGGCAGCAGATCAGGCATGAGATTGGCTTGATGTTGTTATGTGCATTTTCTGTGCAAGTTTAACGGCCGCCAGCATGCTGTCTGTTCGAGCAATATCTTTTCCTGCAAGCTCAAGTGCAGTGCCGTGATCTGGTGAGGTGCGAATGATTGGCAAGCCTAATGTCACATTCACTCCGCCCCAGAAATCCAGCGTTTTCACCGGGATCAGCGCCTGATCATGATACATACATAAAACAGCGTCGTAAGCTGCACGGGCTTCGCTGTGGAAAAGCGTATCTGCGGGCAGGGGATCACTAACATCAACACCGTGGTCCCTAAGCGCCCAGATGGCAGGCATAATATGGGTGGTTTCTTCCATCCCTATCGTCCCCGCCTCCCCAGCGTGCGGATTAAGGCCCGCGACGGCAATTCTGGGGGCCTTGATACCAAACCTGTTTTTAAGGTCGTGGTTGGTGACCAGGCCCGCATGAATAATTTTGCCTGCGGTTAGGCTGCAGACGACATCCTTAAGCGGGATATGGACCGTAACAGGGACCGCGCGGAGGTTTTTAGCTGTGAGCATCATAATGGAAAAGTCGTCATTTTCGCCGCACAGCCTAGCCAGATACTCAGTGTGTCCAGGCGCATCAAAACCGCTGTTATAAAGTGCAGCTTTATGGATGGGCGCTGTTACAATGCTTGCTATTGAGCCTTCAATAGCAAGCTGTGTTGCCGTCTGAATGGCTTCGATTACAGCGGCGCCATTTTTTGGTGAAGGCACGCCGGGCACTATTGTTTCACGCAGCTTTATTGGCAGTATAGGTAGGGCATCAGAAAATACTGTAACTGCTTCGCTCATATTGGCGACCAAATGTGTTGGGATATCAGGAGCAACGAGCTGTAGGGCTTCGGGGGCGCCAATATAAACAAAGGGGGCCAAGCTTTCACCGCAGCGAACCTGCCATAATTTAGCGACCAGCTCTGGTCCAATGCCCGCAGGTTCACCCATTGTTATACCAAGTGGTTTCATGTGCAGCGGGCTACCTGTTAGATTTAGCGATAGTCGATGATAGCATCCCTGCGCAGATCGCGAAGATAACGGCGACCCATCATGGACAATCGAAGTTGTTCAATTTGGTTAAATATCAGGTCAAAATCAGGCTCCTGAATCTGAGCCTCTTGAATGTCACAGGCAACAAGAATGCGCCAGCCATCTTCCATTTTTTGTAGTTGGCTGGCTTGATCTACAACAAGACTTGAAACGATATCTCGGATTTCGCCCTGTAAATCACGTAACCGTAGAGCGCCGAGGTCAATGCGTTCCTCAGCGCCTGCGGTTGCCGCCAACGCGGGCAACGCCGCACAGGAAACTGGTTCCACATGTAAATTCACAACAGCGTCTTCGAACTTTTTTGCTAGTTCCGCATCCAACGTTTTCTCAGTTGGGAGAAAGAGCTGCGCCAGACGAACCTGCGAATCCAGCGGATCTGCAACCAGGATGCGCCGACGATCTCTAAGTGCAAGCAACGTATAGCCACCAGCCGTGCGCAGAGGTTCGGAAATTTGGCCAACGTCAACATCGCGGGCAACTTGTGCATAGTGACCGGATAAGTCATCAATCGTAGCCCAGCCAAGGTCGCCACCAACAGCAGATGTGGGGGATGATGACAGTTGCTGTGCAATTTCTGTGAAGGACGCGCCCGCTTTTATACGCTCCGCCAATTGCTCGGCATTGGCTTTGACACTTGCTTCCTGATCGGACGAGTTAATGTCGAGTGTGATTTCGGCAAGGCGATATTCAAATTTTCCGCGATTATCGAATATCTTTTGAATGCGGGCTTCAACCTCTTCGTCTGAAACAGTTACAAACGGACCAAGCCGTCCTTCTACAAGCTGTGACCAGGCAATCTCTGCTTCCATTTGTTCTTGCATGGAGCGTTTGCTTGAACCAATACCAGTGAGCGCGGCTTCAAACTGTGCAGGGGTTTGGCCAACGCCTTGTGCGCGTCTCGCGAAAAAGTCTTCAAGCTGCGGTTCGCTAATAACAAGATCGACAGTGGCGGCTTCCTGAAGCTGTAACATTTCGTCAATCATCGATTTAACGACCTGATCCCTGACCTTCAGGAATTCCTCCTGGGATTTTACACCGCCTGAAATAGCGATCACTAATCTCAGTCTCTGGTCAATGTCATAAGACGAGACGGGTTCGTCATTGACAAGAACCTCAATACTGTTGAGCGGTTGCTGCGCTGTTACCGACATGGCAGCGGCAATAGAAAAAACTCCACCAAACACACTTCGCCGAATCAGATTTTTTGCTTTAATAATCACGCTTGCTTTGCCCAACTTTGTAATAAGAACTTCAGTATCTATATTTTCAATGCCACGAGAATAAGCCTTTTAGCCGCTTTCTTCTGCTTGCACTAGCCTAAATTCGTCAATTTCAGTCGGAACAAAATAGAGGTTCCGGGTTCGATGTCTCTGTCACGTGTATAGGTTTCTCGTAGGGTTATACCCATTTCGATGCATTCATTTTCGTATGCTACACCGATGCTATATTCTACATTACCATCAGCCTCGATCAGTTCAGGATTAACAGCGCCTTTAAGACGGCGGGAAAAAGTACCAAAAACCTTCCAGTTATCTGAAAGTTTATAAAATCCACTGGTACGAATTTCTTCCCGATCTTCCCTGTTGATAAAGCCTAGCCCACGGTCGAGCTTGAAATAACCGACCCTGAGGCTTTTGGTATCGTCGCCAAAAACCACATCAACTTCATTGCGCAGGAAGGCGAAAGATTTTTCGTCAAGTCTGTAACGGTGTTCAAGGTCGAGCCAACCCTTATAGCGGACAAGGGTGCGGCCAACGATGTCTGAAAACTCGCCTTCAAGTCCTGCACCGTCTGCAAGCACAACTGATGTGCTGTTTATACGCCAGGTTTGTCCAATAAGCACATCGGTTTGCAAATCAGTACGGTCAAATTTCCAGCGCATGCCGTAGGTTAGGCGGCTGCCTTCTTCCCAAAGATCAAACCCTGGTGCACGTTCAGGGGAAAACAGGTTAAGCTCGTTAAGCTCAAAAGCACGGCTATCTTCATTCACAATATCATCTGGTGTGCCCCGGCGTGGCGAAACCGTTAATTCAAGCAACGGTTCGATTGTATGGGTGCCTTTTTTGCCGTATTTTACCAGAGGCCAACTTACCATTGTGCTGAGACGTGCCAGATTACGCCATTCACTCCCTGATGCTGTACCCCCAAAAGAGCCACTGAATGCATCTTCATCAGGCTGGCTGACATCGTCCAGATTATAAACATCGCTACGGACCAGCGCATCCATATCAACGACAAAGCCCTTAGGCGTGATCCAGCGGCGCTGCCAGTTTGCTGAAAGAGAAATCCGCTGCGTATCAAGCCCGGCTGTGCGGTGAAGGGCCAGGGCATTACCCTTAAAACTGATTGTGCCGCCCAGAGGTTTGAATTTTGCGATATATTCGGCATCAATAAGCGGGAGCGCAAAGGCGGTTTCGCCTGCAATGTCTTCAATCCTCAGCCCCTGAAAGCCGAGCGCACGCGCCGAGACATAGGAACGACCAAAAAAACCTTCAAGCAAATATTCGCTGACCAGCGTATCAGCGTCTGAAATATCATAACGCCCTAGGTAAGTATCGTCGGATGCCCAATTCAATTTATAAGTTGAACGCCATGTATCTGAGTGTTTTAACCATCCTGACGAATTTATGTGCCCACGAAACTCTTTCTCGCCGGTCACTAAATTTTGGGCGTCTCGTTCATCGGTATAGGTAATGCTGCCGCCAAGTTCAAACTGACCAAAACCAAGATGTTGGCGGTAGTTGGCTCCTAAAACCAAACCTTCCTTGCTGGTGATTGTCGGAGTGAGTGTGATGTCTTTGCTATCGTCAAACACGTGATAATAGGGAACCGCAGCATAAAACCCTAGATTCTTGGTTGTCTGCACATTCAGCGGTAAAATCCCGCTGGCCTTATCTACTGTTGGATCCGGATGAGAAAACTTGGGTGTCCACAATACCGGCAAGCCTAAAATTTCCAGAACCGCATTCTCGTAATAAAGGCGACGCTTTTTGCGGTCATGAACAACCTTGACGGCTTTAATCTGCCAAAGCGGCTGTTTGTCGCCATTTTCTGCACAGACCTTGCAGGGGCTGTAAACGGCCCGTTCCAACGAGGTTTTTCCTGTGTCGCCATCCCGTGTGCCTGATACAGCGCGCACCTGGGCACCATCTGTCATCAACAGGCGGATATCATCAACAAAGGCGCGTTTTAGTGTGTCTTCAAGGTGCATGCGCGGTGCAAAAATTTTATCGCCGCCGGGTGTTGTTAACGTGACGGCACCAATGGCTTCTGCGTCGCCTGTTTTTTCATTATAGAGGATTTCAGCGGCTTCAAGGATATAACCATCCCGTTTGACAAAAACATTACCAACGGCGCGCACGATCCCGGTTTCTGCATCGTAAGTGATTTGGTCTGCGGCTAAATCAATTTTTTCGCCACCTTCTAATGTGGCAAAATTATCAGTTGTGGCGACCGCTGTCTGAGGTGGCGGCGGAGTTTCCTGTGCGAAGGCCGCATGTGTCACGCCAACTGACAGCGACACGATGGCTGCGCCTTGGGATAGGTGCTTGCATAATACTGTGGAAAATGGCGGCAATGTTATTCTTTCACCCGAGTTGATTTTAGCCTTGATAGCGCGTGCACCCTTGCTTCGCAATGTCCGAACGCTTGGCGTTGAAACAAAGCGTTCCTTCATTTAGGTAAATTGTGGCAATTTCACGAATGAAATCGTCCGCAGCCCTTGCCAATTTGGTGTTTTGAAGGCATTAGAGGCCTTATGACCCCGTTGGATCGGGGATAGGACTAATCACAATATTAAAAGAGGCATCCATGCAGATTTCATTTGGTGACGTGCAGCTACCAACATCAGGCGCAGTTGTTTTTCTCGTTGAAAAAGATAGGCCTTTCTCAGGCCTGTTAGCCAAGGCTGACAGTGCAAGTGGCAATGCCCTTTCAAAAGCGAAAGATGTTTCCAGGTTTACGGGAGCCAGCGGGCAAACGCAGGAAATCGCAGCTCCTGCCGGCTTGGATGTGGATCGTGTATTGTTGCTGGGCGTCGGCGAAGCTGACAAGCTCACGGAAGCTGACTGGCTGGAGGTTGGTGCGAAAGCAAGTGCGGCCTTATTAATGTCGGGTAGCAGTGAGGCAACAATCATTGCCGATATAGAGGGTGCTCAGGCACTGGATATTGCCGAAGGCGCACTTCTACGGGCGTATCGTTTTGATAAATACCGCAGCAAAGAGCCTGCCAGTAAAAAGCCGACGTTAACATCGGTAACGATTGCCACTGCTGATACAAAAGCTGAAGCTCAGTTTCCAAGTCGTGCAAGTGTCGTTGACGGCGTGTTTATGACACGGGATTTGATTTCTGAACCAGCGAATGTGCTGTATCCAGCAAGCTTTGCGGAAGAAATTCGCGGCCTAAGCAGTTTAGGTGTCGATGTTGAGGTGCTGGGCGAAGCCGCAATGGAAAAGCTTGGCATGGGATCGCTTTTGTCTGTTGGGTACGGCTCGGAAAAAGAAAGCCAACTTGTAGTGATGCGCTGGAATGGCGGCAAGGATGATGAACAGCCGATTAGCTTTGTAGGCAAGGGGGTAACCTTTGATACCGGCGGCATTTCGCTCAAGCCCGGTGAAGGCATGGAGCAAATGAAGTGGGACATGGGCGGCGCGGGCACTGTGGTTGGCCTTATGAAGGCACTTGCAGGTCGGAAGGCTGCTGTAAATGTGGTTGCAGTTGTTGGATTGGTTGAAAATATGCCGTCTGGCAATGCCTCGCGCCCCGGTGACGTGGTCACCAGCATGTCTGGTCAAACTATCGAAATCCTGAATACGGACGCAGAAGGGCGGCTCGTCCTTGCGGATGCTATCTGGTACACAAAAGAGAAATATAAACCCAAGTTTATCATTGACCTGGCTACGCTGACAGGGGCGATCATCATTTCGCTTGGTCATGAACACGCCGGTATTTTTACCAACAGCGATGATTTGGCTGATAAACTGGCAAAAGCTGGTACGGATACAGGCGACAAGGTTTGGCGCATGCCGCTTCATAAAAATTATGACAAGCTGATTGATTGTCAAATCGCGGATATGAAAAACATTGGTGGGCGTGCGGCGGGTTCTATTACGGCTGCCCAGTTTCTGCAACGTTTCACCGGTGATGTGCCGTGGGTTCATATTGATATTGCCGCGACTGTCTGGTCGGAAAAGGATCTTCCGCTTTGTGAGAAAGGCGGTACAGGTTACGGCGTTCGTCTTCTTGATCGGTTGGTTGCTGACCATTACGAGGGCTAAGACACAGTGCCGGAGATCAGGTTTTACCATTTGCAGCGGCAGCGGCTTGAAGAGGCGCTGCCAAAGCTTGTGGAAAAAGTGTGTGAAGCAGGTCTTCGTGCCCATGTCAAAGTTCCGGACGCGCCAACGATGGACCTGCTGGACAAGGCGTTATGGTCGTTTGATCCAGCCAGTTTTATCCCTCATGATAAAGAGGGCTGTTCCCAGCCCGACAGCCAACTCATTTTCCTGACCTGCGACAATGAAAATTTAAATGATGCGTCTGTGCTTATTCTGGTTAATGCCGTTGACAGCCCGGATATCAGCGAATTTGACCGTTGCTTTTATATGTTTGATGGCCGTGATGAACGCATAGTGGCCAAAGCGCGTGCAGATTGGACAAAACTGAAGGATCAAGGCCTTGGAATGTCTTACTGGCAGCAAAAAGAAACCGGCGGCTGGGAAGAAAAAGCATGACGGATGCTGTTCATCAGCACCCTGATTTGCCGTTCTCTGTGTCTTGTGATCAAGCCAGGTTTGAGATGGATAGGGTTTTTCACTGGCTCTCGGTTGAAGCCTACTGGAGCAAAGGCCTGCCGCGCGACATTTTTGATCGCAGCTTTAAAAACGCCATTGCTTTTGGCTTGTTCCATGAAACCGGCAGGCAAGTGGGGGTTGCCAGAGTGATTACAGACAAAGCGACATTTGCTTATCTGGCGGATGTGTATATGGACCCCGATTATCGGGGCCAAGGGCTTGCCAAGTGGCTTATGGAACTGGTTATAGCCCACTCTGAACTGCAAGGATTGCGGCGAATGATGTTGGCAACCAGTGATATGCATGCCCTGTACCGACAGTTTGGTTTTGAGGATGCCAGAGGCAGCAAGCTTTTGATGGAGATCATCAAACCGGATATTTACGTCCACAAGTCGGAATAAACGGCTTTTTTGACGCACTTACTGAAATTTCACATTCCTGTGCTACTCTAAGGGAAGATATCCAGAAAGGCTGGATATTGGTGAACGGGTAGCAGTTTGTGAAATCCCTTAAACGCATAGGGCTTTACTGTGTTGTTGTCTATGCGGCGATAACAGTAGGCCTGTATTGGTTTCAGGAAAGCCTGATATTCTTTCCCATGCCTGTGTCGCAAGATCATCAGTTTCAGTTCCAGACAACAACCGAGGAAGTTTGGGCTGATAATAATGACGGTCGGTTGCACGGCGTTGTCTTTCAGTCCAGCGAGCCTTCACGCGGGATTGTACTATATTTCAAGGGAAATATGGGTAACGTGGGGCATTCTGAAGGTATCGCCAGGATTTTTCTAGCGCTTGGTTTTGATGTGCTGTCAATGGACTATCGCGGGTCAGGGAAAAGCACAGGCCCGCTGTCTGAAGCTCGCCTGTTGCACGATGCAGAGCTCTGGCACGAATGGGCAACTGTACGCTACGGTAAGCGGGTGCGTGTGGTCGGCTATTCGTTGGGCACAGCTTTTGCCAGCCATCTGGCTGCCGTTAAAAATGTGCCGCAAACAATCTTGTTCGCGCCCATGCGCTCGATTGAAGATATTGCCGTGGAGCGTTTCCCTTTTATCCCCGGTTTTGTGGTGCGATACCCATTTCGAAATTATCAAAAGCTTACTGAAGCTGCAGGAACCGTGTTGATATATCACGGCACGAAGGACAAGGTTATACCGTATGCGTCAGGCATGGCGCTGCAGGCGGTGTTAGGGGAGGATGATCAGTTCACCAGTGTCGCAGGGGCTGACCATTATACGCTACCATTCCGGCCAGAGGTTCTGGACCATATTCGCAGCGCGTGGCGGCACAGCCTTTAAGTCTTGAATTTTAATTCGGCTGCCAGCGCCAGTGTTACAGCCAGTAATATTAAATCTTTCAGCAGGAAATGGCCAGTGCCAGCCAGGGTAGGGAAGCCGCCCACCCAGGTTTCCGTGAATGTTGCCATGAAACTGAGCGTGACAATGAATGTACCAGCGGCCAGCAGCAGCCCCAGATGGCACATTTTTTTGTTCCACCACCACCCGGTAAGAAGGCCCACTGTAAGAAGCTCAATACCGCCAATAATGTTTGACGCCATTTGTTTGCTGAAATAAACCGGTGCCCACCAATTAAACACCGGACTTGTGGTCAAAAGCGGGTAAATGCCGTCGGCTTCTGGTGCGGTAAATTTCATGGCCCCAATCCAGCCCAGCACAAGAATGAGGCCAGCGAGCATCACCAGATTGGCGTGCCGGCTGCCCATCAACCACAGTGCTAGCCCTGCGATAGCCAGATATTTGATAATACCTTGCCCAGTACCAATGGCGGGGAAACCACCAAGGCTGTTGATCCACACGCTATTGGTGAACATCAAACTAAGTGCGCCCAGTGAAATAAAAACGACGCCCATATAGGCATAGTGTTTATAGCGCCCAGGAACCGCATGCAGGGCTATGATGATACCAACGGCAAGCTGCAAACCGCCTAGCATAACCGGTGCCCAGGTTTTGGTGTCTGCTGTGAGTTGTTTCAAAGCTGGGTGATCGGATATCCAGCCTGCAGAAATAGACCGTGCTGCCCCCTCAAGGTTCAGGCCGCCAAACCAAATAAAAACCAGAGCGATAGAAATCACCGCAAAAAACCGTGCGAAGCTATGGCTTGGTGTTAATCTGTCGAATAGAGAGCTCATGCGCTTGATCCCTGATGGTTTTTCCTAGCAGAGACGATTGAGGGCGCGGCGTCAAGTTGCAGGCGTTTCGTTAATGCTTTCCTGCATTTCAGCGTATTTTTCGTCCGCCGTCATCCAGGCGAACTCCGCGTCAGAAATTTTCTTTTCCAGGCGGGTACGCTGTGCCACTAGATCAGCCGCATGTGCTTCTTGGCCTGCTTCATAGGCAGCAGGGTCAGCAATTTTTGCGTCAAGACGGACTTTCTCAGAAAGAAGTGCTGCCAGTGCACGCTCGGTATCTTCTGCCGCCCGGCGGTAGGGTGCAAGCTGTTTGCGCTTTTCAGCGGCCGCTTTGCGGGCTGCTTTTTTATCGCCTTGCTGTTTACTGCCACGTTTTGCTGCGCGTTCTCCGGCGCGTTCCCGTAGTAAAAGTTGCTTATAGTCCTCCAAGTCGCCCTCAAAGCGCTGGACATCACCAGCGTCAACAATCCAAAGCCGGTCAACACAGGCTTCGACCAGATGCCTGTCGTGGCTGATCAAAAGCACCGCACCGTCATAACCATTGATGGCATGAATAAGGGCTTCACGGCTATCAATGTCCAAATGATTGGTTGGCTCATCAAGGATCAGTAGCTGCGGTTTATGGAAGGTGGCGAGAGCAAACATCAGTCGTGCTTTCTCTCCGCCTGAAAGGCTCTCCACCGGTCTGTCAGCTTTATCAGCACCAAACCCAAAACTGCCTAGCCGCGCACGTACTTTCGACTCGATCGAATCGGGCATCATTTTGGACAAATGCGCCAGCGGACTTTCCTTTGGCCTCATTTCGTCGAGCTGATGCTGGGCAAAATAACCAACACCCAGTTTGCGTGATTTTTGCAATTTTCCTTCCATCGGCTTCAGCTTGCTGGCCAGCAACTTGGCGAAGGTGGATTTGCCGTTGCCGTTGGCCCCCAAGAGAGCGATGCGGTCGTCCATATCAAGGCGTAGGTCAAGTTTGTTGAGGATTGGCTTGCCTGTTTCATAGCCGACGCTGGCTTCATCCAACACAATAAGCGGGGACGAAAGCGGGTCAGGTTTCGGGAAAATAAAGGGTATCGTGCGCTGCTGTACCATCGTGGCGATAGGTTTCATGCGCTCCAGCGCTTTGATGCGGCTCTGGGCTTGTTTGGCTTTGTTGGCCTGGGCTTTGAACCGGTCTACAAAAGACTGGATATGCCGCCGTGCGGCTTCCTGTTTGGATTTCAGCGCAAGCTGGTTATCCATTTTCTGGCGGCGCAATTCCTCAAACCGGTCATACCCACCCGTATAACTATTTAACTTGCCTTCTTCGAGGTGGATAATATGAGTGACGGCCTTATTCAAAAGGTCGCGATCATGGCTAACAATCACCACTGTATAGGGGTAGGTCTTGAGGAAATTCTCAAGCCACATCACACCTTCCAGATCAAGATAATTGGTTGGTTCATCCAACAACAACAGGTCAGGCTGGTTAAACAATACACATGCCAGTGAAACCCTCATACGCCAGCCGCCTGAATAGCTGGAGCATGGCCGGGCCTGGGCTTCCCGGTCAAAACCAAGGCCAGAAAGGATCATAGATGCGCGTGCTTCTGCGGTGTGTGCGCCAATATCAGCAAGGCGTGTATGAATGTCTGCAATGCGGTGCGGGTCGGTTGCTGTTTCGGCTTCCTTGTTCAAGGCCGAAAGCTCGTGGTCAGATTCCAGAACGGTTTCCAGCAGGCTTTGTGGTCCACCGGGCGCTTCCTGACCAACATGGCCAACTTTGGTGCGCGGACGGATACTGATCGAACCAGACTCTGGTTCCAGTTCGCCCAGAATAATTTTCAACAGCGTTGATTTGCCAGCCCCATTCCTACCTACAAAGCCAACCTTCTGGCCAACCGGGATTGAAACCGTTGCTGCGTCAAACAAAAGCCTGTCGGCAATGCGAAATGTGATGTCGTTTATATGTAACATGGCTGGGCAAGTATCACAGGATAAGGGTACAGGCAATGGCGCTTGTAAAAGCTGCTTGGCAGATGGGCTGCAACTGGGTATAAGGCCCGCGAATCAAATGCTCTTTCATGTTGGCCGACCCGTCGGCCCAGATATAAAATTAAGGACTGACCCATGGCACTTCAGCGCACATTTTCGATCATCAAGCCCGACGCAACCAACCGTAACCTTACGGGTGCGATCAACGCAGTTTTCGAGAAAGCGGGTCTGCGTATCGTAGCGCAAAAGCGCATTCAAATGACAGAAGCACAGGCACAGACTTTCTACGCTGTGCATAGCGAGCGTCCATTTTTTGGCGAGCTGGTTGAATTTATGACATCTGCGCCCGTGGTTGTTCAGGTTCTGGAAGCTGAGAACGCTGTTCTGGCGCACCGCGAAGTGATGGGTGCAACCAACCCGTCTGAAGCCGCAAACGGCACAATCCGCAAGGAATTTGCTCTGTCTATCGGCGAAAACTCGGTTCACGGTTCTGACAGCGAAGAAAATGCTGCAATTGAAATCGCGCAGTTCTTCTCAGGCAACGAAATCGTTGGCTAAATAGCTAACCTGCTGATTTGCTAGGTCAGCACTATGCATGCGGCCCGCGCCGCCAAATAAAGGGTCGACCCACTTGGGTCGGCCTTTTTTAGTTTATAGTGTATTGTTATTTTTGACTCCCGATATAAAAGAATTTCTGTCCGGGTTACCTTGATTGGTTGTCGGGACAAAAAACTGTTTTTGCCAGACCAGAAAAGCGTCGATTATTTGTGTTGGAGATAGATAGGCTTTCTTCGTTAACCAGTTTACGAAGCTTTTATGGAGAGCCCAATGCCAGAGCAAAGTAAGAATATGAATAAGGCAGATAAGAAAAGTGAAGTTCTTGAAGTGCGACTTCCGCACGAGATAAAAAAGGCCTTCATGGAGGCCTGCAAAGATAAGAATGAAACCGCATCTGGTGTTTTACGGACATTGATCAACAGCTTTCTTTCTCATGAGGCTAGTCACCGAAAATTTGGCATAAAGGACGCTCTTTATATTGGACTAGGCACGGTTTTGGGGGCCTTTGCTTATTCGGTAGTTTATGCGTCTTTGTCTGAACCTGCATTGCAGTCCAATCCTTTGGCGGAGCGGTATTTTGAGCATGTAGATACAAATGATGATCAGCGGGTTAGTAGAGAGGAGTTTGTGTCTGCAATTATTTCGCGTAGAACACTTTCAACAGATGATATTAAATCCGATGAAATTGTGCTGCGTACAGTTGGCGTCGCGTTGATTATCCCGCAAACTCATGCGGCAAGCTTGAAAAAAATGGGCCGCCTGACTGACTGTTTTTCCACTCTTGCCGAGATGGGGGATACAGAGCGTGCACGGGAATTTTATAATTTGGATGTAGACAAAGATAATCAGCTCACATTTGTGGAGTTTGTGGAGAGTGCTCGTATTCCTGAGCGCGTTGATCTGGAAAATGAATTTCGAGAAAAAGACCAGAATAATGACAGTTTTTTGGACCGAAGTGAGGCAGCGGAGGATGTGAAGGCGTGGACAGCTGCTTATGGCACACCAAACAATACACGCACCAGCTCAAAAGAGCAGGGAGTGCCTGAAAGTTGTAAAGTACCTGATACGGATTCAAATATTGGTAGGCTTTATATTAAGTTTGAACAGCTTAAGCGTCGAATTGATATCATGACACCTAAGGCCATTCCACTGACAGACGGTTTGACCAATGAACGTTTTGAGGCGTTGGATCAGAATAAAGATAGCCGGATTAGTTTTGCCGAGTTTATCCGATGGTATCTTTGAACGAAAGCTCACGAGTAAATCGGTGCCCGTTTTATATAATTGGTGAGATTAAGCCTTTTTCGCCCATATCTGTATCGTTGAATACGACTTTCCCGCCCGAAACCCGGGTTTTTCCTTCGGCAATCATGCGAACAGCGGCGGGGTAAAGCTGGTGTTCATATGTTAAGACTTTGGCTGCCAGGCTTTTTGGGGTTTCACCGTCAGCGATGGGCACCGCGGCCTGCATCAGGATTGGGCCATTATCCATTTCCGGGCGCACATAATGAATGGTGCAGCCTCCAAAGCGGACCCCGTCTTCAATGGCACGTTCATATGTGTGCAAGCCTTTATAGGACGGGAGCAGGGAAGGGTGGATGTTGATCATACGATCGCGCCAGCGGTTGACAAAGTCGGCATTAAGCAACCGCATAAAACCAGCAAGGCATACGAGTTGCACATCATGGTTTTTGAGGCATTTATGCAGTTCCTCTTCGAAATCGGCGCGATCGCTATAGTCTTTATGGTCAATCACATGGGACGGAATATGGGCTTTTTCGGCGCGGGCGAGGCCCCCGGCGTTGGGGCGATTGGAAATCACAACCATAATTTCGGCGGGATAAGCCGAGGTCGAGCAGGCATCAATCAGCGATTGCAAATTTGTGCCGCTGCCGGAGATCATAACGCCCAAGCGTAGTTTCGCCATTGTATCTAATCCTCGTCCGTACTTGTGGTCCAGTTGATGTCAGAGCCCCATGTGCCCTTTTTGCCAATGACCTGGCATGTTGCTTTTCCTGCGATTTCAGAAACATTACCAATGGTGAAAACGGTTTCGCCGTGGTCTTCCAGCAGGGCTTTTGCTGCTTGGACATGTTCAGCTGGAACAATGGCAACCATGCCAATGCCGCAATTAAAAGTGCGCGCCATCTCGCGGGTAGTGATGTTGCCTTCCTGTTGCAGCCAGCCAAAAACGGGTGGTAAATTCCAGGCGCTGCTGTCAATTTCCGCAAGCATGCCTGCGGGTAATACGCGCGGTATATTTTCCAGAAACCCGCCCCCTGTGATGTGGGATAAGGCCTTTATGTAACCAAGCTTGATGGCAGCCAATGTGCTTTTGACATAAATTTTTGTGGGTGCCAACAAAGCCTCTCCCAGGGTTTTCCCCGGATCAAACTCGCAGGCGTCGCTATAATTATGGCCCTTATCAGCGACAAGGCGCCGAACCAGCGAATAGCCATTCGAGTGGGTGCCATTTGAGGCTAGCCCCAAAAGCACGTCACCGGCCTGAACGTCAGAGCCATCAATCATTTGGCCGCGTTCAGCCGCACCAACGCTGAAGCCTGCCAGGTCATAATCGGCATCCTGATACATACCGGGCATTTCGGCTGTTTCACCGCCAATGAGCGCAGCACCGGCCTGTCGGCAGCCTTCAGCAATGCCTGCAACCACATCCGTCATTTGGGCCACATCCAGCTTGCCGGTGGCGATATAATCCAGAAACAGCAGAGGCTCTGCCCCTTGCACAACCAGATCATTGACACACATGGCAACCAGATCAATACCAACGGTATTATGGATACCTGCTTCAATCGCTACTTTCAGTTTGGTGCCAACACCGTCGTTCGCTGCAACAAGGATGGGGTCTTTGAAACCAGCCGCTTTCAGGTCGAATAAACCGCCAAAGCCGCCCAGGTCTGCATCTGCCCCGGACCGACGGGTGCTGGCTGCAAGGGGTTTGATATTATTGACCAATTGATCGCCTGCATCAATATCGACACCCGCAGATTTGTACGTATATGATTGCTTGTTTTCTGACACAACCCCAACCCGTTCTGCCGCAATATCGGCCAAATGTGGTGTCAGCATAAGGGCTGACCATGTGATCTTGCAATTGTTCTCGCAATTGCGTTGTTGGGCGTTATAGTGGCGCCGTATTGGATATGAAAGTCTTTATGCATAAGCTTTTGATATATAAAAGAATTTCAATTCTTTGGCATGGCACTATTGGCCTGTCTTTTGCGCTGATACTGATGGTAAGCGGGGGGGCTTATGGTCAACCTATCGATTCGCTTGATCTGTTGTTTACAATTCGTGAGATCAAAGTGGACGAGAGAGCGGCCAATGCCAGTGCTGCCCGGCGGTCTGCGCTCGCGGCGGTTGAAAGCATCGCCTATGAAAAGTTACTGCAAAAAATTACCCAGCCAGAGGGCCGTGCCCTTTTGCCAGAGCTGACCGCCCCGCAGATACAGACATTGATTAGTGGCATTGAGGTTGTTGATGAGCAATCATCGTCGCGTCGTTATATTGCCACTTTGAATGTACGCTTTGAGCCTGTGAATGTTAGTCAATTTTTGGCAGAACACGGGGTGCCTCATGTTCTTAGTACAGGCCGGGGCATCCTTGTATTGCATGCCCACAGTGATGCCCTGAACGAGTTTTTGTGGCAGTCCAGCGAAGCGATGGTGGCGGCTCAAACTAGTGTGGACTGGCTTAACCGTATCCGCCAATATGTATTCCCGCGCGGCGAACTGCGAGAACGAGCAGCCGTGACCTATTCAGAAATTGAGGCGCTTGAGGCCACAGGGGCTGACACTGTTGCTGGCTACCAGGGGGTTAAATCCATACTGATGATCGCCTCAGCGTGGGAAAACAAGCCGGGTGGGGGCAAGTTGACATACCGGTTTTTGTCATCCGATGAAGCTATGCAGGGCGAGGGCGCAATTGAGCAGGATGCGGCAGGCTCTCAAACTGATTCCCTTTCAATAATGTTTGAAACCATACTGGAGAAAATTGATACAGCGTGGCGTGACCAATTGTTGGTGGATACAGGCACCGGGGGCGATATGGAGGCCCTGGTTCCCAATGTTGAATTGCAGATATTGGCCGACATTGAAAACCGTTTGGCCGAAGTGACATTGGTGCAGGGCGTTAAAATACTTTCAGTTGGCTTGCCTTTTAGCAAGATAGGGTTTCATTATACGGGGCGGGAAGATCAGCTGATTTTGGCATTGCGGTATGCGGGTCTTTATTTGGGTGAGTACGGGGACCAAAAAATTATAAAATTGAGCGAAGCTCTGGACTAGTTTTTGGGCAATCACTACTCAAAACAAGCTGCGCTTATCAAAGGGGACAGACATGAATAAATGGATTTGGATAGGGTCATCCCTGCTGGTGATATTGTTCGTTTATTTAACGCGCGGTGTCATGTTGCCTTTCATGGTTGGCCTTGCAATCGCCTATTTCCTCGACCCTGCGACTGATTTTTTGGAAACTCGTAAAGTACCGCGAGGTGCGGCTGCAGCTATCGTGATTGCCTCCTTTTTTGTGCTAATCGGTGGTGTGCTGTTAGCTTTCTGGCCAATTTTGCAGTCGCAGATTGGGGCCGTGGCCGAAACGCTGCCAAAAACTCTTGCGAACCTTCGCCCTTGGCTTAATGAGACATTGCAGTCTTTGTCGGTTCGATTTGGTGTTGCACTGGATTCGGATATGGAAGGTGTACTGGCGGGTTTCTCGGATGACCTTCTGGTTAACCTTAAAGATGGGGCTTCAGGGATATTGAAAAGCAGCTTGGCGCTTTTTAATGTTTTGACTCTGTTGTTGATTTCACCCGTTGTGGCCTTTTATTTGTTGCGGGATTGGGATTTGCTGGTTGCAAAAGTGAATGGCTGGCTACCTCCTTCAAGTGCAGCAGTTGTGCGTGAGCAATGTATCAAGATTGACGGGGCACTTGCAGGTTTTGTGCGTGGGCAGCTGTTGGTAAGCACCATTATGGGCGTGCTTTATGGTGTGGGCTGGTCGCTTGTTGGTTTGGAGTTTGGTATTGTTCTTGGGGTTTTAGCGGGCGTTATGTCATTTGTCCCTTTTGCGGGTGCTTTGTTTGCCGCCCTTGTCGCTGTTGCTATGGCATTTGGTCAATGGGGGTTCGACGGCGGACAGATCGGCCTTGTTGCCTTGGTGTTTGTGGTCGTTCAGGTTGTTGAAAGTGCATTTCTGACACCTCGTCTGGTGGGTGAACGTGTGGGCCTGCACCCGGTCTGGGTGTTGTTCGCAGTGTTTGCCGGCGGCGAGGTTATGGGATTTTTAGGGGTGCTGATTGCAGTGCCTGCTGCTGCTGCGATCGCTGTGCTGGTGCGTTTCTGGATCGACCACTATATGAAACATTATGATATAAGGGATGGTGAGACGGAAGTGTCTGAAAACACAAAAGAAACTATAATTGAAACCGAAAGTTTACCGCGTGAATCCGACGTCCCAGATACCCCTTGATCTTGCTCATGACCCCAGTTTTGCGATGGCTGACTTTATCGTCTCCAGCTCAAACGAGGCGGCGACCCAGTTGGTACAAAGTTGGCCTGACTGGCCTGGGCATGTTGTTGCCCTTGTGGGACCACCAGCGTCGGGAAAAAGCCATTTAGCCCGTGCGTGGGCTGCGGATGTGGGCGCTGTTATTCTGGGGCCTGAAGATGAATTTTCCGGCTTGGCCCCCGGTGCAAGCGTATTAATTGAAAGTGTTGAAAACGGTGATTGGAATGAATCTAATTTGTTTCATCTTTTCAATTGGATAAAGGAAATATCGGGAAGTTTGCTTATCACGTCCAGGTTGCCGCCCAATCGCTGGCAAATAGCATTGCCAGATTTGAAATCACGCCTCGCGACGGTAGCCGTGGGGGAAATAGCGCAGCCTGATGACAATCTGTTGATGATCCTTATGGTTAAATTATTCTCGGACAGGCAGTTACAGGTGAATGCGGCTGTCATCAATTACATAGTACCGCGTGTTGAGCGGTCCTTCTCCGCAGTGACCCGTCTTGTTGATCAGCTTGACAAAGCAGCGCTGGCCAATAAGGGAAAAGTCACGCGAAACCTTGCGAAAATGTGCCTGCTGGATGATCAGAATAGGGAATTATAACAATTCTGCAGTAAACTATTGCGCAGTGTGTAGATAATGCGCAAAAACTGAGTAAAATTAAGCAAATCTGCGTAGGAATATACAAGTGCTGGGTAGTAGTAACGAGTATATGAGGAATGGTGTTGCATGGCTGACGGGGACTTAAAAACGGAGACAGTCACGGGTACTGATAAACCGGCTTTAGCAAGCCGGGAGGACATTAAAACGCGCCTGAAAAGTACACCAAAAAAAGAAAAATACCTGAACCGTGAAATGAGCTGGTTGCAGTTTAACCTGCGTGTTCTGGAAGAAGCCGAGAATAAACGGCATCCCCTACTGGAGCGGCTGAGGTTTTTATCAATATCAGGCAACAACCTTGACGAATTCTATATGGTGCGGGTGGCGGGCCTTCGTGGTCAAATTGAATTGAATGTTGATGTCCTTTCCGAAGATGGTCTGTCCCCGGTTCAGCAGCTCAATAGCATCAATGCTTTGGCACAAAAACTGCTCGATAAGCAGCAAGCGGTTTGGGCGGAGCTTGCCGCCGAAATGCGGCAGCAGGGGATCGTGCTGTTGGAAGCTGATGAAATATCGGAAAAAGACAAGGGCTGGATCGAAAGTTATTTCCTAGAGAATGTGCTGCCGGTGCTGACACCCATTGCTGTTGATCCTGCGCATCCGTTTCCCTTTATTCCAAACCTTGGCTTTACCATGGTTTTGTCGCTGATCCGCGAGGTCGACCAAACGGAAATGGTCGCCCTTTTGCCGGTGCCACACCATGTGAAGCGGTTCGTTCGTTTGCCTGGGGGTGAAACAGTGCGCTTTGTTTCTCTGGAGCGCATGTTGGAACTGTTTCTTGACCAGCTTTTCCCCGGTTACCGCGTTGATGGGTGCGGCGTTTTTCGTGTTTTGCGGGACAGCGATATTGAAATTGAGGAAGAGGCTGAAGATCTGGTTCGGGTTTTTGAAAGTGCGCTTAAACGTCGCCGCCGGGGGCGTGTGATACGCCTTAAAATTGATAGCGCCACACCGCCAGCGCTTCAGGAACTGGTTATATCCAGACTGGATGCTGGCCCCGATACTGTTGTCCAGATTGATGGCATTCTAGGTATCAATGAAACGGCTCACTTGATTGTTGACGATTTTCCAGAATTGAAATTTCCGCCTTATAACCCGCGCATGCCTGAGCGTGTCCGTGATTTTGGCGGCAATGTGTTTAAGGCAATCGCTGCAAAGGATTTTGTTGTTCATCATCCCTACGAATCGTTCGAGATTGTGCATACTTTCCTGCGGCAGGCGGCGCGTGACCCTGATGTCGTGGCAATAAAGCAGACCCTGTACCGGGCGGGGTCGCAGTCAGACATCATTGGAGCACTGATTGAAGCTGCCGAAGCAGGCAAGTCCGTTACAGCAGTTGTTGAGCTGAAGGCCCGCTTTGATGAGGAGCAAAATATCAAATGGGCACGGGACCTTGAACGCGCAGGCGTGCATGTTGTTTTTGGATTTATTGACCTAAAAACCCACGCAAAGGCTTCGATGGTTGTGCGCAGGGAAGGGGGTAAGCTTAAAAGCTACATGCATTTTGGCACAGGGAATTATCATCCTTTTACCGCCCGGGTTTATACAGATTTGTCCTTTTTTACGGCGGACCCTGCGCTTGCCCGCGATACTAATAAAATGTTCAATTACCTCACTGGGTATGTGGAACCCACTGATGTTGAAAAGCTGGTTCTTTCCCCATTTAGAATGCGCAAGCAACTGATAGCGCTGATTGACCGTGAGATTGAGGTTGCCCGCGCTGGTGGGCCGGGTGCCATATGGGCCAAGCTCAATTCCCTTCTGGACCCCAAGATCATCGATAAGCTTTACGAGGCATCGATGAACGGCGTGCAAATTGATTTGGTTATTCGGGGCATTTGTACACTGCGTCCCGGTATGCCGGGATTGAGCGAAAACATCCGTGTGCGCTCAATCGTCGGCCGGTTTCTTGAGCATGCGCGGCTTTGTTGTTTTGGTAATGGAGGGGGTCTGCCGTCACGCGGTGCCAAGGTTTATATGTCGTCAGCTGACTGGATGCCGCGCAATTTTGACCGCCGCGTTGAAACAATGGTTCCCATTGAGAACCCAACTGTGCACCACCAGGTTATGGGGCAGGTGATGGCCGCCAATATGATGGATAATTCACAGTCATGGACAATGAACGCTGACGGCAATTTCACGCGCAATGTTTGCGCAGAGGGCGAAGAAGAATTTATCGCCCACCATTACTTTATGACCAATTCATCCTTGTCGGGCAGAGGCAAGGCGCTTGATGCAGAGCATTCAATCCCGTCATTGATTGATTATGACTACGAGGAATAGGCATACCTTATGTTTGAAGACACAGCGAAAGTTGAAGCCTATTTGGCAGTGATTGATATTGGATCAAATTCGGTACGTTTGGTGGTGTATTCCGGACGACAGCGTGTGCCAGATGTTATTTTTAACGAAAAATTGATGGTTGGTCTTGGTGCAAATATGGGCAAGACCGGCAAAATGGGCAGAGCTGCCATCACGCTGGCTGTTTCGACGCTGAAACGTTTTACGGCACTTTGCAGACAAATGAATGTGCGTGATATCCGGGTTGTAGCGACGGCAGCTGTGCGTGACGCCAAAAATGGCAAGGCATTTGTTGAGCGCGTGGAAAAAGAATGCGGGCTTAATATTAATGTCATTGACGGCCACCAGGAAGCCCGTTTGTCTGGGCTGGGCGTATTGTCTGGCGAACCGACAGCAAAGGGTATTGCTGGTGATTTGGGCGGAGGGTCACTTGAGCTTGTGCGTCTTGCTGATGGCGAAGTGCATGAAACGATAAGCCTACCTATTGGACCGCTTCGGTTGATGAGCCAATTTGGGAACAACCGCCGAACAATAAAGAAGTTTTTGCGGGATACATTCGCTGAGATTCCCTGGTTGGATAATAGTGAGGGACAAAATCTTTACCTCGTGGGTGGTGCCTGGCGTAATATCGTAAAACTGATGATGCGGGAGAACTCGAATGCACTACCAATACTGCATGGGTTCGCGAGTGCAAAAAGCCAAATATCGGCTTATGCCAGGCGCATTAGCAAACTTGATGTAGCGGATATTCCTTTTGCCAGTAGCCTGCCGTCCAAAAGACGGGGTGTGCTTCCGGTAGCGGCCTTGATTTTGGTTGAGCTTTTGGCGGCGATGCGGGCAAAAACAGCTGTTGCCTCTTCATATGGTCTTAGAGAAGGATTGCTCTTTGATGCGTTGGATAAAAGCGTGCGCCTGGAAGATCCTTTTTTATTCCGCTGCAGCCTTTTAGCAGCAGAACGATCACGGTTCGCGCAGCACGCGCACGTGATTTTCGACTGGAGTCGTCCTTTGTTTCAGAGAAAGTCGGTTGACCCGGCGTTGAGGGACAGGCTGCATTTTGCGATCTGCCTGTTGGGGGATAGTGCATGGCGTGGACACCCGGACTTTCGCGCTGAAAAAGCGGTCGATTCCGTATTACACGGGAATTTTGTTGGTTTAAGCCATCGGGACCGTGCCTATGTGGCAGTGGCGCTTAATCAAGCTTACGGTGCGGCTATTGATACACCGCATTTGGCACCGACGTTGTCTTTGTTGAAAATCGAAGACATTATTGAAGCACGGATGATGGGCGCTGCCCTTAGGTTAGCACAGCGGTTTTCAGGTGGGACGGTAAAATCCTTGACGGTCAGCCAGCTGCGGTTGACAAAAGCCATGTTATATTTGGGTGTGCCAGCAGAATATGAAGATATAGCCAACGATGTTGTTTTACGCCGTGTTCGCGCCCTGGCACAGTTAATTGGCCGCAAAGCTAAAATTGAAATTCTTCCATAAACCGCCATGTTTGTGCGGTGATAGACCGGGCAAGGGGGGTATTACCGGGGTATCTTGTTTTGTCTATTCCCGGCCAAGTGAAGCTGTATGGCTTATTCTGAATGTTCGACCATTTTGTGTGCGTCCAGAGATGTCAGATCACAGCCATAGATTTTCTTGAAATCTTCGATTGCCCGTTGGCTTTTCCCGGAGAAAGGCGATTTTCCCTCGAACGACGATAAAACGATGCCTTCAATCAGGTCACCAAGGGACATATCGCAGTATTCCGCCAGTCCCTTTAAAACCTTTAAGAGGCTTTTTTCGATACGGATGCCTGTCTGAACTCTTTCTATTTTTCGCGTATGGGGTTTTCCCATCACGGCACACCTTTCGTTATACTGATTTGGTCATTGTCCTGGCTCGGCTGGTTAATATTATTCAATCAACGAGAAATGCACCATCAACAAACGTATATTATTGCTCATCGTCTTCCAGTTCGACGATATCAATATCACCGTGCCGTGCGGTTAAGGCCAGATCACCTTTTATCAATTTCAGAGCATCAGCACCAAAAATATCATAGCGCCAGCCGTGAAGGGCGCGAATATCTGTGTTGGGTACAGCTGCCAGATTTTCAAGTTCGCTGGCACTGGCAATCATGCGTGTAGCGACTTTGGCATTCTGACATTTGATTTTTAAAAGAACTTTCAAAAGGTCTGCCATAGGCGGTGTAGGTAGCCGTGGTTTGGCGCGTGCAATGTGTGGCAAGTCCTCTTCAGGGATTTTCATGCCCTCCTGAACGGCATCAAAAAGTGCTTTTCCTGATTTTGAACGGCTAAAACCCTTGGGTACGCCGCGCAATTTATCAAAATCTGTAATGTCTTTTGGTGGGTGGGCGGCTACTTCAAAAAGCACTTCATCCTTGGCAATGCGTCCGCGCGGCATATCGCGCTCTTGCGCCTGACGCTCTCGCCAGGCGGCAAGGCTCTTCAGTAACCCTAGAAAACGCGGTTTGTTGGTCCGGACTTTCAGGCGTAGCCAGGCATCTTCCGGTTCGACCCGGTACAGAGAGTTCTCCCTTAGGGGAGCAATCTCTTCTTCTACCCAGCTTTCGCGTTTGTTTTCCACTAGTTCCTGGTTCAATTTTCGGTAAATGTCGCGCAGATAAGTAACATCACCCAGTGCATAGTTTAGTTGCTTGTCGCTCAGTGGTCGTTTGGACCAATCGGTATAACGGGCAGATTTATCAAGCTGGGCGTGCGTAATCTTGGTAACAAGGGTTTCATAGCCAACCGAATCGCCAAAACCGCATACCATTGCTGCAATCTGCGTATCAAAAATTGGCGCAGGCAGTGTATCCATGATCTGATCGAAGATTTCCATATCCTGCCGGCATGCATGCATGACCTTCAGCACATTTTCATCAGCGAAAAGCTCAAAAAGTGGGCTCAGGTCAATGCCGGGTGCCAGCGGATCAATACAGTGGGCTTCATCGTCACTGGCAACCTGTACAAGGCACAGCTTGGGATAATATGTGTGATCCCTGAGAAATTCGGTGTCGACGGTGATGAACTCGGCCTTTTGGAGGCGCTCACAAAGTTGTACAAGGGCGTCGGTGGTTGTAATAGGCTGCATGCAAAATCCATTGTTGTTTTGTGGTTCTCATACACAGGATTGCTGTCCGCGTCACGCTTTCTGTTCGACTTGGCCATAGCAGCCTTGACATTCGTGGCTAATCATGCGTTTTTCCGGCGCAAAATCACCGGCGCAAAATCAGATGATATTGGCATGCCTGCTTGTACCCAAAATTGTCGCTGAAACCAACATATGCCATCAACAAATTATGTAGGACATTATGCACGCTTTTCGTTCGCACACATGTAATGAGCTTCGCCCCGAAAATGTCGGCGAAACTGTACGCCTGTCTGGCTGGGTCCACCGCAAACGTGACCACGGTGGCCTTCTCTTTGTAGATGTCAGAGACAATTTTGGCCGGACCCAGTGCGTTTTTGATGTGGATAGCAAGTGTTTTGCTGCGGCTGAAGCTGTTCGTGCGGAATCGGTAATTCGCATTGATGGCCACGTGAAAGCCCGCACAAATGAAACAATAAACAGCGAATTGGCAACAGGCACAGTTGAGATTTATGTTGATGACATGGAAGTTCTATCAGCTGCGGGTGATCTGCCACTGCCGGTTTTTGGCGACACGGAATATCCGGAAGATGTACGCCTGACATATCGTTTTCTAGACCTGCGCCGTGAGCGTATCCACAATAATATTTTGCTACGTTCAGATGTGATTTCTGAACTACGTTGCCAGATGCATGATCAGGGATTCCGGGAATTTCAAACCCCGATCCTGACGGCCTCCAGCCCTGAAGGCGCCCGTGACTTTTTAGTGCCTGCACGTCAGCATCCAGGAAAATTCTATGCGTTGCCTCAGGCTCCGCAACAGTTCAAGCAGTTGATTATGGTTTCCGGGTTTGACCGTTACTTCCAGATTGCTCCCTGCTTCCGTGACGAAGATGCACGCGCTGATCGAAGTCCAGGCGAGTTTTACCAGCTTGATATTGAAATGAGCTTTGTAACCCAGGACGACGTATTTAACGCGATTGAGCCCGTTTTGGTGAATGTCTTTAAAAAGTTCTCGACCAAAACACTAACTGAGGCTCCGTTCCCGCGCATTCCTTACAAGGAATCGATGTTGAAATATGGCAATGACAAGCCTGATTTGAGGAACCCGATTGAAATCCAAGATGTGACTGAAATCTTCCGTGATTCCGGATTTAGTATTTTTGCCAGTATGGTTGAGAAAGGCTCAGTTGTACGGGCGATTGCCGCGCCGGGCGCAGGCCAGATGTCACGCCGGAAATTCTTTGACGGCACCAATGACTGGGCCAAACGTGAGGGTTACGCTGGGCTTGGGTATATTAACATTAAGGACGGTGTGCCTGGTGGGCCAATCGCAAAAAACCTTGGTGAAGCTCGCACCCAGCAATTAATTGCAGAACTCGGACTTGGCGAAAATGATGGTGTCTTTTTTGCCTGCGACAAAGAAGAGGGTGCAGCTAAATTGGCGGGTGTTGCACGGACTAAGGTCGGCGAAGAGTTGGGTTTGATTTCGGACAGCGAGTTTAAATTCTGCTGGATTGTTGATTATCCGATGTTCGAATATAACGAAGATGAAAAACGTATCGACTTTTCACACAACCCGTTTTCAATGCCGCAGGGCGGCATGGATGCATTGAATGATCAGGATCCGCTTTCAATTCTTGCGTATCAGTATGATATTGTTTGCAACGGTATTGAACTTTCCTCAGGCGCGATCCGTAATCACAGACCAGATATTATGATCAAGGCTTTTGGTATGGCGGGGTATGACCAAGCTATGGTTGAAGCTGAATTTGGTGGCATGTTGAATGCGTTTAAATACGGGGCACCGCCGCACGGAGGATTGGCGCCAGGTGTTGACCGCATGGTGATGCTGCTTGCCGATGAACCCAACATCCGTGAGGTGATCATGTTCCCGATGAACCAGAAAGCGGAAGACCTGATGATGAACGCGCCGAGCGAAGTTTCATCAAAACAACTTCGGGAACTTCATATTCGGACGGTTGAGCCGCCCCAAAAAGAAACAAGTGAATAAGACTGGATGGGGCCCGCGTGGCCCCATTTTGACATTTGACCCCAATTACGACTAGTCGGTGAAGTGAGAGTGATCGATGAACGATAAAATACTGGTATTGGATTTTGGCTCTCAGGTGACCCAGTTGATTGCGCGCCGGGTACGCGAGGCTGGTGTTTACTGCGAAATTGTGCCCTTCAACCAGGCGGATGCCATGATTGACGAGTTTGGCGCAGCGGGCATTATTCTCTCAGGTGGCCCTGCAAGTGTGACCCATGCCGATACACCGCGTGCGCCGGACCGGGTGTACCAAATGGGTATCCCAGTGCTTGGTATTTGTTATGGCCAGCAAACCATGGTGTCGCAGCTTGGTGGTAATGTCACGACGTCTGAGCATCAGGAATTTGGTCGCGCCTTTGTTGATGTAAAAAAAGAGTGTGCATTATTCGAAGGCGTTTGGACGCCGGGTGACCGTGAACAGGTTTGGATGAGCCACGGCGACCATGTGGATGTATTGCCGGAAGGTTTTGAAGTTATAGCCACCAGCGAGGGCGCGCCTTACGCCGCGACGGCCGACGAATCCAGACGCTTTTATGCTGTTCAGTTCCACCCCGAAGTGGTTCATACGCCGCACGGCGCAGCACTTTTGAAAAATTTTGTTCAAAATATCTGTGGCTGTAACGGCGACTGGACAATGGCTAGTTTCAAGGAAACCAAAATCCGCGAAATCCGCGAACAGGTTGGTGATGGCAAGGTGATTTGCGGCTTGTCAGGCGGTGTGGATAGTTCTGTTGTTGCGGTTTTATTGCATGAAGCCATTGGTGACCAGCTAACGTGTGTGTTTGTTGACCACGGCCTGATGCGGATGAATGAAGCGGAGCAGGTTGTGAGCATGTTCCGCGAACATTATCATATTAATCTGATCCACAGGGACGCCAGCGAACTGTTCCTTGGCGAACTGGCGGGCATTAGCGACCCCGAAGTGAAACGCAAAACAATCGGTCGTCTGTTTATTGATGTTTTTGATGAAGAGGCAAAGAAAGTGGGCGGGGCCAAGTTTTTGGCACAAGGCACGCTTTACCCGGACGTTATCGAGAGTGTTTCTTTCATTGGCGGGCCTTCGGTTACGATTAAATCTCACCATAATGTAGGCGGGCTGCCTGAGCGAATGAATATGGCACTGGTGGAGCCTCTGCGTGAACTTTTCAAAGATGAAGTCCGTGATTTGGGGCGCGAGTTGGGCTTGCCCGATGATTTTGTCGGGCGACATCCGTTCCCGGGGCCGGGGCTCGCGATCCGTATCCCCGGAGAAATCACCGCTGAAAAATGTGATACCCTGAGGAAGGCAGATGCCATCTATCTTGAGGAAATCAGGACAGCGGGGCTGTATAACAGTATCTGGCAGGCTTTCGCTGTGCTGTTGCCCGTAAAAACTGTTGGTGTAATGGGGGATGCCCGCACGTATGATCATGTGTGTGCTATCCGGGCGGTAAACTCCACAGACGGCATGACTGCAGACTATTATCCGTTTCCCCATGATTTCCTTGGCCGGGTTGCAACGCGCATTATCAATGAAGTGCGAGGGATTAACCGGGTCGTCTATGACATTACCTCAAAACCACCCGGCACAATTGAGTGGGAGTAGGAATAAATCTGTAAGCTATTGTTTTTATTTACATCTAGTGCTGCTTTTTCTGAAGAGAATCCGTCACTCCGGATTCTGGAAAAATAAATGAAGCGTGGGATCGTGAATTTCTAGGGCATTTGATGAGGAATGATAAAGACGTTTTATTGGGTTACAGCGATGAAGAGACATATAATGATGCAGGTCAATGTGGATTTGAGATGCGAACTTTTAATACTGCAGCTGCGCAAGGGGATGGTGATCTTCAATTTTACACGGCTGAGTTACCAATATTTACTGTAGGCTGTGCTGCTGCTCGATTTTCAATAGAATGAGCTAACACAATGTAGACCAAGTTATCATTAAGGGGAGGGTATATGCCATTCATGAAACCAGTATCACTGGATAATGTACCAGAGGATATTCTGGAGCGTTTTAAGCATTATCAGAATACACGTGGATTTATACCGAATAGTATTCAAACTATGGTTCGGCGCCCGAATATTGTTCGTGCGTTTATGCAGTTAAATCAGGCTATACTTTATGAAGGCACCGTAGATGAAGAGCTAAAAATGCTAGTGAGTCTAATCGCTAGCCAAGTTGCTGGTTGTCGATATTGCCAGGCACATATGGCTAATCTTTCTAAAATCTATCAAGCATCTGAAGAAAAAATCAGTCAGGTATGGGATTATGAAGAAAGCGATTTATTTACTGATGCAGAAAAAGCAGCTTTAAGGCTTGCTTGTTATGGGGCTATGTCCCCCAGTCAATCATCACAAGAACATTTTGATGAATTAAATAAGCACTATGAGGAAAGTGAAATTATTGAAATTGTTGCAACCATTTCACTTTTTGGGTTCCTTAATCGTTGGAATGACACCATGGCAACAGAAATTGAAGAACTGCCAGCGACGGTGGCACAAGAAACGATTGGGAAAACGTTTAATTGGGAAGCTGGCAAGCATCAATGAGTAATTCTGTATATTTGATATACTTCCTCCAATCTAGTTTACGAACTTAACGATTTGAATTTAATGCTCACTATATTCATAGATATGAAATTGATTGGTAACTGGTGATAAGCTGCCCTAATTATACTCGCTAGATCAGCCAGCTTTCAGGAGACCGAATATGTCTACCGCCCCAAAGCCATACGGTGTTGACGCCCGTCCCAAACGTCAGGCCACTGCAAAAAATATTGCGGCGATGAAAGGCGGCACGCCGATTGTGTGTCTGACGGCCTATATCACACCAATGGCGGCACGGCTGGACAAACACTGTGACCTGCTTTTGGTGGGGGACAGCGTTGGTATGGTGCTTTACGGCATGGATTCGACCCTTGGCGTCGATCTGGATACAATGATCCGTCATGGCCGCGCGGTTTGCCGGGGTGCCAGCCAGGCACTGGTGGTGATTGACATGCCGTTTGGTACCTATGAAGAATCGAAAGAACAAGCCTTCAGAAACGCAGCACGGGCCTTGTCTGAAACCGGGGCAGGAGCCGTCAAGCTTGAAGGCGGCGTGGAAATGGCGGAAACAGTTTCCTTCCTTGCGAACCGGGGTATTCCTGTTCTTGGCCATGTGGGCTTAATGCCGCAATCAGTACATGCCCACGGCGGTTATGCCGCACGGGGCCGCAGTGTTGACGAATGGGATCCTATTCTTGAAGATGCCAAAGCCATCGCTGCCGCTGGTGCATTTGCCATTGTACTTGAAGGCGTGGCCGAACCGCTTGCGCGCAAAGTTACCGACGCTGTGCCTTGCCCGGTGATAGGTATCGGCGCATCCAGCGCCTGCGACGGCCAAATCCTCGTTACCGAAGATATGCTTGGCCTGTTTGCGATTAATCCAAAATTTGTGAAACGTTTTGCCGAACTGGGGCAGGGCATTGAGGACGCAATTGAAGACTATTCAAATGAAGTCAGAAGCGGCAATTTCCCCGGCGATGAGCATACTTACAAGATGAAAGGCAGCAATAGTTAGCACCTGCCGAACTATGACCATAATTCCCTGTTGTCTTCTCGTTTGATTATGCTGCCAGCTTTGTCTATGGTAGCCAAAATTTTTGGCCGTTTGCCAATATAGTATTGTTTATTCACCGCCCGGTCACTTTGACCCTGCGGTATTGTTTGGAGAGTTTCGCGTGGCGGACACTAATCCCGATCTGGAAGCGCAGGCCGTTGACGAGGCCCTGCGCCGCGATCAAATGAATGCCTTGTGGAAGGCTTATGGTAAATATGTAATTGGCGGCGCGGTTGGTGTTGTTCTCGCGGTTGGCGGTAGCCAGTTGTATGAATATCAGGTGCAATCGTCTCAGGAAGCCAATTCCGCTATTTTTAGCGAAGCTGCTGAAAAGGCCGTTGCTGAAGGGGCTGATTCTGCAGCCATCTGGGAGCAGGCCGCTGAAAAAATCGACGATGGCTATACCGCACTAACACATTTGCGTCTGGCTGCTGAGTTTGCGAAATCCGGCAATGTGGACGCTGCCCTTGCAGCTTATGATGATCTTGCTGGTGATGAGGCCAGCGACACCATCCTGCGTCAGTATGCCCAGCTTTTGGCTGCAATACTTATTCTCGACAAACAGTCTGACCCGGATGAAGCAAGAAGCCGCTTTTCGGTTCTGGCGGTGAAAGGTCAGCCTTGGTATTTCAGTGCTGCTGAACAATTGGCCTATATTGATATGAAACAAGGGGCGCTTGATTTAGCTTTGGAGCAATTTTCAATGCTGGCGGATGATGCTGATACCCCGCAAACAATAGCGACCCGTGCGCGGCAATTTAGAGATATGCTTGAAGGTCAGGGCGCAGGTAAGGCCCAAGGAGGGGCCAATGTCCAAACCGAAGAGCTGCCGTTAGATGACAATACAGAGCCACAAGATGCAGACACAGCGACAAGTACGGAGACCGGCAATGAATAATGCTATCTTGAAGTCGGGTCTACGCGTCAGTGTTGCATCGGGGCTGATATTGATGCTTTCGGCCTGCAGTATTTTTGGTAGTAAAGACAAAAAAGCTGGCGAATATGATGATGAGGGACGTGAACGAATTTCAATCCTGAGTGCTACACAAGGGATTGAAACGGACGCTGCATTAGCTGGTGTGCCGGTATTGCTTCCGCGTCCTTACCGAAACGGGAACTGGTCACAGTCTGGTGGAAACGCAGCGCATGATGTTCAGCATCTTGAACTTGGCGCAGAATTGACACAAGCATGGCGCAAGAAAATTGGCCGTGGCAATGATGATTATGAGCGCCTTATTGCCGGCCCAGTTGCTGGTGGTGGTCGAGTTTTTGCGGTTGATACCAAAGGCACAGTTAGTGCTTCGTCATTGTCCAACGGACAGCAGATATGGCGTAAGGAACTTGAAAGTGACACCGAGCGTAGCAACGTTGGCTATGGCGGCGGCGCTGCTCTGTACGGCGATAAACTGTTTGTTACGTCCGGGTTCGGTTTTATCGTGGCACTGGACGCGGCCTCTGGCGCTGAATTGTGGCGCTATGTAGGGGAAGTCCCGTTTCGCGGTGCACCAACAGCAGCGGCTGACAGGCTTTTTGCTGTAACGCATGATAACCAAATGCTGGCTCTTAACCCTAATACCGGCGAGTTGCTTTGGGACCAGGTTGGAATTGCGGAAAATGCAGGTATGCTGGGTGCTGCTAGCCCGGCTTATGACGGTGCGACACTGGTGGCTGCATTATCCTCCGGTGAATTGATCGCTATGCGTGGCTCAAACGGACGCATTCTGTGGCAGGACAGCTTAACAAGTTCAAGGCGTCTTACACCACTTGCAACCTTAACAGATATTGACGGAAATCCAGTAATTGGCGGCGGTAAAGTATATGCTGTTAGTCATGCAGGGCGTATGGTTGCGATTGATATGCGCACGGGGGAACGTTCATGGGAAGCTGACGTTGCTGGTGTCAGCACACCGTGGATTGCAGGAAATTTTGCTTTTTTAACCACTGTTGATGGCCAGATAGCCTGTATTGCACTTGGTGATGGGCGTGTGCGCTGGGTAACCCAGCTACAGCGTTTCGAAAAACAGGAAAAACGCACAGGTCTGATCAAGTGGAATGGCCCCATTCTGGCCGGTGACCGGCTGCTTGTTACCAGTTCACATGGGTATGCTCTGTCCGTCTCTCCTTATAGTGGTGAAGTGCTGAGTGGTACTAAAATGCCCGCAGGTTCGACCACTTCACCGATCGTGGTTGACGGCAAATTTATTGTGTTGACTGATAGCGGTGAACTGGTCGCGTACCAATAGACCAACTTAGGTGAATGAAAATGAGTTTTACCCTTGCCATTGTTGGACGCCCCAACGTGGGCAAATCCACTTTGTTCAATCGTTTGGTTGGAAAAAAAATTGCCCTGGTTGATGATACGCCCGGCGTCACCCGGGACCGTCGTAGTGCACGCGGGCGCATTGGCGATTTGAAATTTGAAATTATTGATACAGCGGGCCTCGAAGAAGGAAAGCCGGGATCATTGTCCGAGCGTATGCGCGGCCAAACCGAGCAAGCTCTGGCTGAAGCCGATGTTACGTTGATGCTTTATGATGGTCGCATGGGGGTTACCCCAATGGACGAACATTTCGCGGCCTGGCTGCGTCGGAGCAAAGCAAGTGCGATACTTGCGGCCAATAAATGTGAAGGCAAAATGGCGGGTGCCAGCGTATATGAAGGCTTTAGCCTTGGTCTTGGTGAGCCTATTGCCATTTCAGCAGAACATGGCGAAGGCCTTGGTGATTTGTATCAGTCGATTATCAATATTCTGACGGAAAAGGGCATTGACCCTTATGCCCATGAGAAGGATGAAGCGGACGCCGCCGCACGAAAAGAAAAAAATACAGGCCCTGAAGAAGGCGACATGGACTATGATTTTGCCGATGAAGTGGCAGAAGCAGAAGAGGCGCGCCCTTTACGTATGGCGATTGTTGGCCGTCCAAATGCGGGCAAGTCAACATTGATCAATACACTTGTAGGTGAAGATCGGCTGATAACTGGGCCGGAAGCTGGTTTGACCCGCGATTCCATCTCGGTTGACTGGTCCTGGAATGATATGCCGGTTAAATTGTTTGATACGGCCGGTATGCGAAAGCGCGCCCGAGTAACCGAAAAGCTTGAAAAACTTTCAGTTGCTGATGGCTTGCGGGCTGTTCAGTTCGCTGAAGTTGTGGTGCTGTTGCTGGATGCAGAACTTGGTATCGAACGGCAGGATTTAAAAATTGCAGAGCTTGTGGTTTCTGAAGGCCGGGCTTTGGTGATTGCCCTGAATAAGTGGGACACAGTTGATGACCGGCTGGCAACCCAACGCCAGCTAAAGGATGTGCTTACCAAAAGCCTTCCGCAACTAAAAGGCGTAAAAGTTGTTAATTTTTCCGGGCTTACAGGGAAAGGTGTGCAGCACTTGATGCCTGAAGTTGCGGAGGCTTATAAGCTTTGGAATTCACGCATCCCAACGGCGGCATTTAACCGCTGGCTGGCGGATGTGTTAGAAAAACACCCGGCTCCTTCGGTTGCTGGCAGGCGTATTAAAATTCGTTACGGAGCGCAAATTAAAGCCCGCCCGCCAACCTTTTCGCTCTTTTGTAACCGCCCAGACGATTTACCAGATAGCTACAAACGTTATCTGGAGAATGAATTGCGGCGGGACTTTGAATTGCCGGGAGTGCCGCTCAGGGTTTACTTGCGCAAAAGCGACAATCCATATGAAGGGCGGCGTAAACGCCGCGACCGCTAGCACTAATTTTTTGACCTGCCCATGTGCTGGTTTATAGTCATACCTATGAAACGGATTTTGACTTTATTATCAGTAATTTTGTTTTCATTCAGTGCCTCGGCACAGGAAACAGACATCTTGTTCGCAACAGACTGGAAAGCCCAGGCTGAACACGGCGGTTTTTATCAGGCGCTTGCCAAGGGCCATTATAAAAAACGTGGTTTGAATGTGCGTATCCGTGCAGGAGGCCCGCAAACAGATATCCCGCGTTTGATGGCTGCAGGTGCCCTGGATATTGGCATGGCATCCAATAGTTTTCAGCCGTTCAATTTGCTGGCTGCTGGTGCCGATGTGAAGATTGTGATGGCAGCTTTCCAAAAAGACCCGCAGGTTTTGATGGTGCATCCTCATGTTGAAGCACGCTCCATGGCAGACCTAAAAGGCATGCCCATTTTTGTATCTGATAGCGCAGTGGCGACCTTCTGGCCGTGGCTGAAAGCACGGTTCGATTTCAAGGATGCTCAAATCAGGAAATACACATATTCGCTTGCGCCCTGGCTGGTGAATAAAAATACAGTTCAGGAAGGATATCTTTCTTCTGAGCCTTATACCGCTACAACTGCAGGTGTGACGCCCAAAGTATTTCTCTTTGCGGATGAAGGTTATCCCGGATACAGCAGCATGGTAATGGTGCGCGGGGACTATCTGACGGCGAACCGCCAAGTGGTGCGTGCCTTTGTTGAAGCATCCGTGGAAGGCTGGCAGGACTATGTTTGGGGAGACCCTTCTGCTGCTAACGCTTTGATACTGAAAGATAACCCTGATATGAGCCAAGCGTTGATTGAGTATGCAATCAAGGCGATGCGCGCCAATGAAATTGTCGGGAAAAAAGAACAGGTTGGCCAGATGACACCAGAACGCTGGGGGCGTTTCTACCGAGAAATGGTAGCGTCTGGCGTATTACAGCCAGGTCTGGATGTTAGTCAGGCCTATACCACAGAGTTTTTGAACTCTGGCTTGAATAAATGACAATGAGCCTGAACGGTGTTGGTTTTTCCTACCCTGGCAGTGAGCCTGTTTTGGGCGATTTATCCTTCGATTTTGGGCGTGGCGAAATTGTGTGTTTGCTGGGGCCAAGTGGCTGCGGAAAGTCAACAGTTCTCCGCATTGTTGCTGGGCTTGAAATCTCGCAAAAAGGGTATGTCGAGTTTGGCTCTGATGCCCCCTCAATCGGATTTGTTTTTCAAAATGCGAGCTTGATGCCGTGGGCGGATGTGCAGACTAATATTGCCTTGCCTATGAAATTGAAGGGCGAGATAGATGCATGTACAATCGAGAAGTCCTTAGCGGAAGTGGGACTGGACGGAATGGGCTTACGCTATCCCGCCCAATTGTCGGGTGGTCAGCAAATGCGGGTTTCGATTGCCCGCGCGTTGGCTTCTAATCCTGAAATACTGTTGATGGACGAACCGTTTGCGGCTCTTGATGAGATATTACGTTTTCAGATGAATGAACTTGTGCTGGAACTTCGTGCTGGTACGGGATGCGGCATTCTTTTTGTAACGCACAGCCTTTATGAAGCCGCTTATATTGCTGATCGTATTCTTGTAATGGGGGAGGGCCATATTAAGGGAGAGGTCCGCCCGCAGCTAGACCGAAACTTGAGCGCAGATGAACAACGTGCATCCCAGCGTTTTACCGATGCGGCAAAGGCTATATCCCGCCTTTTAGTGCGGGGAGAGCAACAGTGATCCAGCGTATTCTCTTTCCTGTTGCGGCGTTGATACTGGCGCTTGTTTTCTGGCAGCTGGCCGTGGACTGGTACGATATACCAAAGTTTGTTCTGCCGTCACCTTTAGCGATTTACTCAGCATTTACCACACAGGCTTCGAATTTGTTTGCCGCTGCTTTTGTCACCTTGAAAGTTACGCTTACAGCGCTGTTGTTTGCAGTTTTCAGTGGTGTATTACTGGCTTTGTTTTTCAGCATTAGCCGCACTTTTGAGGCTACATTTTACCCCTTTGCCGTGGTATTGCAGGTGACGCCAATTGTTTCTATTGCACCCTTGGTGATCATTTGGGTTGGTATTGAGAATGTGGACCGGGCGGCGATTATCATTGCCTGGCTCGCTGCTTTTTTCCCGATTTTAGCGAATATGTCAGCGGGGCTGCGTTCTGTCGATAAAGACCTCGAGGATATTTTTGCCCTTTATGGGGCCAGCCGGTGGCAAAAATTCTGGCTACTTGAATGGCCAACCGCACAACCTTATTTGCTCGCTAGTCTGAAGATCAGCAGTGGTTTGGCGCTTATTGGGGCTGTGGTTGCCGAGTTTGTGGCTGGTTCAGGCAGTGCTACGGGTCTTGCATGGCGCATTCTGGAAGCAGGGCACAGGCTACAGATTGAAACCATGTTTGCAGGTTTGCTGATGCTTAGTCTGTTGGGAATGGCTTTGTTTTATGCCTTTAGTACGCTTGAGAGGATTGTTTGCCGGCGTCAATAACATCCATTTCATTGAGCACTGCACCCTTAAGAGCTTTTGCTGCAACCAATAGTCGGTTGGCGAGTGCCGCCGGAATTTGGCTTTCAGTCATGGCTTTGTCCAGACATTCAAGTGTGGCATCAAAATGCTCACTGCGTAGTCCCTGTTTTTGAACAAGAGCCCTGTGCGTTTGTGCCATATAGTCGGCAGTGCCTGCTTTCTCGCCCATCATCAATGTGGCCAGAAACCATGTCTGTTTGTTTTCTAATTTTTCCCGGTCTGCATTTTCAAAAAAATGTCGAATCCGATCATCTGCCAGGACGTTGTGATAGAAGCAGCTAACAAGGCCACGCATCTTTTCATCATCTTTAATAAGGTTTTTCATGGTTTGTACCCGTGCGCCCTTCTCAATGTGGAGTTTATCAGGTGGGGGTTAACGGTAAGTGAAGCTGAATTCGTTGCCTGAGGATTTATCAGGCTTGCGAATAGCATGGGACTGGGCTAGCAAGCTATCATGATACAAAACACTGAAACCAGAGACCGCCGCGCTGTTGCCTATTGGCTGTTATTTATGGCCTGCACCGTTTTTGTAATGGTTATTGTAGGAGGGGCAACCCGGCTTACGGAATCTGGCCTTTCCATGGTCAACTGGAACCCCGTTACAGGCACTTTGCCGCCGATCGGGGATGCTGAATGGACCCAGGAATTTAACAATTATAAAACCAGCCCCGAATATCGGCTGAAAAATGCGGGCATGAGCCTTGAGGAATTCAAGGGTATTTTTTACTGGGAGTGGGGTCACCGTCTACTTGGCCGTTTGATCGGGGTGTTTTTTGCGTTGCCTTTTGCCTGGTTTTGGCTTCGGGGAAAAATTCCGGAGGGGTATAAGGCAAAACTTATTGGCCTTTTTTTGCTTGGCGGCTCACAGGGGGTATTAGGCTGGTATATGGTCATGTCGGGGTTGGTGGACGAACCAGCCGTTAGCCATTACCGGCTTACCGCCCATTTGATGCTTGCTCTGTTTATTTTTGCCGCATTGCTTTGGACGGCGCTTTCGCTGTTACGTCCACACCCCACGGGGCGTGCCGGTTCGTCAGGCTGGCTGATGAAGACGACGGCGATTGTTCTGGTCTTGCAGTTGGGGATGGGCGCATTGGTTGCAGGGCTAAAAGCTGGGCTTATCTTCAACACCTGGCCCTTGATGGGGGACCGCTTTGTACCGCAAGGGTTGATGGCAATAGAGCCCTGGTGGCGTAACTTTATTGACAATGCGATTACCGTGCAGTTTGACCACCGCATGGGAGCTTATGTTTTGACGGCGTTGGTTGCCGCTATTTTCTGGCAGCTGCGCCAAGCAGACAAAGCTATTGTGCGGGCTGTTCAACTGCTTGCGGGTTCCATGCTATTGCAAATGGGGCTTGGCGTGATCATGTTACTTAAAGGCGTGCCTGTTTCCTGGGGAACAGCGCACCAGGGCGGCGGCGTATTGGTGCTGGCGGCGCTTATAAATTTAATGCACCTACAGCGGGGAAACCATAATGAAAAATGAAGCAGACTATGTATCTGTTTATATGACAACTGAAAGCGAAGACGTGGCCGTGCATATTTCAACGTCTTTGGTGCGCGAACGGCTTGTAGCCTGTGCCAATGTTAATACGGGAACACGGTCAATCTATGAATGGGAAGGCGTGTTGCAGCTAGACAATGAGGTGTCCGTGGTGATGAAAACCACGGCCGACAAAGCGGGAAAAATTATTGAGCGCGTAAAAGAAATGCACAGTTACGAAGTACCTTGTGTGACTTTTAGCCCGATTGTGGATGGTAACCCTGATTATTTAGCCTGGGTTTCCAAGCAAACTTCCTAAAATCTAATCCAGCCATAAGTTATAGAGAGCGGCTTCATCCTCTTGGGCCTTGCCGACATGGGTGATGCCGTTTTCTAAAATAATGGCGTGGCCAGATGCTTCCAGTTCCCACAGGTTGCCTTTCAGAAATACAGTCATGCCCCAGCCAATGCCTTGTTTTTTGGCTTGGGCGGGCAGAGCGTATTTGACCCAGGCTTCGCCTTCGCTAATTTTGTTAATATCAGCCTGCCAAATGTTGCTTGCGGGGCTGTCACCGAGATATCCCTGCCAAGGTGTATCCCAGGCTGTGCCTTCAAGAAAAGCGGGGACCAGCAGTAAATTAGCCCCCTGATCTGCTACAGCTGCATTTGTATCATCAAACCAACTGTCCGCGCAGATCAATACGGCAAAACTTTTGTGTGCTGTTTTAAAGACAGGAAGGAACTCGGATAAGGATGCCTGTGTGAAACCGGTTTCACTGGGGATCGGGTGAACCTTGCGCACCGCGTCTATACGGGTGTTGCCATCTGGCCCAAAAACAAAACTGCTATTGAAAATCGGCCCATGACCATAGCTGAGGCTGTCCGGATAAATGCCCGGTGTCATTAGGGCTTGCGAGCCTGCAACAATGGTAACGCCATATTGTTTGGCCAAGTTTGAAAATACCTGCTGTACAGCATTTGCGGTTGCTCGGGTGCGGGTTCTGATCAACGATGCTTGGGCAAGGGCTATATCGTCAAAGATATAATAATTCTTCAGAAATTCAGGCAAGCTGGCTGCTATTATGAGACGCATAGCTTGTTCTGTATTACTGGCCCCATATATACGGCTGCCCTGATCAACAGTCAGCAGCCATGTGCCGATGTGTTCAGGTAGCAATACAATCGTATCAGAGTTTAACCAGCCTTTGCCGAGTGCAGCGTCAAAGTAACCCGTGAGTTTTTCTTGAAAACGTTCAAGCGTGGCATAATCAAGCGGTTCCATATAGGGCTCGATGCCAACCACATTGCCGCGCCCTGTGTTCGTGCCAAAAGTTTCAGTATGGCTAAGGTATAATTTGGGTGGGGCTGTGAGGTCGGGAGCAAAACCCGGCCAGAAGAAATAAATGGCGGCCCCAAACAGAGCCGCCATGAATGTCAGTTTTTTCTTATGCCTTTTAAGCATGTTTGATTGTCAGCCTTTAGTCATCAGCAAGCCGCACAACTTGCTTCCCAAAGTTTTTTCCCTGAAGCATATCCACAAAGGCTTGTGGCGCATTTTCAATGCCTTCCGCTACACTTTCGCGATATTTCAGCTTGCCTTCTTTCAGCCAACCAGCACCAACCTTGATCCATTCCGCGCAAAGCTCGGGGTAATTAAAGACAATGAAGCCCTGCATTTTCACGCTGCGGCCTACAAGGATAGCCATATTGCGCGGGCCGGGCGGCATGTCATCAAGCGTAGCATTATAGTTTGAAATCATACCGCACAGGGCTACACGGGCGTTAAAGTTTAGGTTGCTGATCACCGCTTCCAGAACAGGCCCGCCAACGTTTTCGAAATACACATCAATGCCTTTGGGGTTGGCAGCAGCCACGGCTTTATAAACATTGTCTGTTTTATAGTTAAAAGCCGCATCAAAACCCAAGTCGTCTGTCAGGTAGGCGATTTTGTCATCACTGCCAGCGCTGCCAGCTACATGGCAGCCCATGTTTTTACCAATTTGGCCAACAACCTGGCCAACGGCACCTGATGCGGCTGATACAAACAGTTGCTCACCGTCTTTGAGTTCAGCAACACCCTTCAGGCCGACATAGGCGGTCATGCCTGGCATACCCAATACGCCGAGATAATAGGAAAGCGGTGCAAGGCCTGCCTCAACTGGCTGAAAGCCTTCGCCGTTCGTGACCATATAGTTGGCCCAAAGCCCCATGCCGGTGAGATAAGTGCCTTCACCGTATTTACCGCCGTTTGAAGAAATAACCTTGGCAACAATACCGGCTTGACAGGCCTCACCAATTTGGAACGGGGGTACATAGCTTTTCACATCATTCATGCGTCCCCGCATGTAGGGGTCAACAGACATATATATAGCCTGAAGCAGCATTTCGCCCTTTGCCGGTTCGGGTATTGGCGCGTCTGCGACTTCAAAGTTATCAGGGCTCACCCATCCGGTAGGCCGGCTTTTCAGTAGAATTTGTTTATTGCTCATGCGTTTGCTTTCCATCGGCTTATATGCAGTGCGATCACAGGAAATGAATGTAGGCCATTTCCTGTAAATGCAAAGACTGAATAGTCTTTGTATGCAAATTTTTTAACTTGGAGTCGTCAGTTAGTGCCGAAACTAAAATTCAAAGGAAAATATATGGGGTATTATAATACCTTTATTTTAACTTGTTGTATTAATTGGGTTTTTACGAAAATGTGTTGCTAATTATGCCTTGACAGGCTGTAAAAAATCCCTATATTCCCCGGCGAAACACAAGCAGGGCGGCAAATTATGTCGAGCACTTGTTGTAGAGTTTAACACCGGTCAAGTTGGGTATAAACCCGAAAAGCTGGTAACCGAGGCAAATTGCGATGAAAACTTATTCCGCAAAACCATCGGAGATTGAGAAGAAATGGCTCATTGTTGACGCCGAGGACGTTGTTCTTGGGCGTATGGCACAGGCTATTGCTGTCGTTCTTCGTGGCAAGCATAAACCAACCTATACACCTCATCTGGATTGCGGCGATAATGTGATTGTCATTAACGCTGAAAAAGTAAAGCTGACGGGCAGGAAACGCACTGACAAGGTTTACTATCGTCACACTGGCCACCCTGGTGGTATCAAGTCACTGACGGCTGGTGAAATCCTTGATGGCCGTTTCCCTGAGCGTGTTGTTGAAAAAGCGATTGAGCGCATGATCCCTAAAGGACCGCTTGGACGTGAACAAATGCGTAACCTGCGTGTCTACGCCGGTACTGAGCACCCACACGCCGCGCAAGAACCAGAAGTGTTCGATGTTGCAGCCCTTAACAAAAAGAACAAGAGGTAAGCATGGCCGACCTTCAGGATCTTAAAGAAATTACGGGTGAAGCTGCAGCAGCAGTAGAAGCCTCTACGGAAGAGCGTAAACCAATTGTTGATGCTCAGGGCCGTACATATGCCACTGGCAAGCGTAAAGACGCTGTCGCCCGTGTTTGGATCAAACCGGGTTCAGGTAAAATCGTGGTCAATGGCCGCGATCAGGAAACATATTTTGCGCGCCCCACATTGCGTTTGGTTGTAAATCAGCCGTTTGCAGTTTCTGGCCGTGAAAATCAGTATGACGTGATGGCGACCGTTAAAGGCGGCGGCCTTTCGGGGCAGGCTGGTGCGGTAAAGCATGGTATTTCAAAAGCCATTCAATTGGCCGAGCCTGAGTTGCGTGCGGCGCTTAAAGCAGCTGGTTTTCTTACACGTGATAGCCGGGTTGTGGAACGGAAGAAATACGGTAAAGCAAAAGCGCGTAAATCTTTCCAGTTCTCCAAGCGTTAATCGCTTTTGGGGCTTTGGCGGAGTTTTTGTTCCGAGTATCAGTTTCGAGTATCAATTTTTATTGTCCCGAGTTCATAAGGCTGCCCTACGGGGCGGCCTTTATTGTTATTGTAATAGATTAACCGGTTCTTTATGTTTTGGGTGTCTTGGAACGAGGAGCGCCCAGCGCATGATTCAATAAGCTTAAAGCCTGATCATACAAAATGTAGGAAACCCGCCGTACCTGATACGGCTGGCATATTGATATTTTAAGCGAAAGAGACTTATCATGCAGAGACTGGAAGGCAAAATTGCCTTAATCACAGGCGCGGCACGCGGCATTGGCGCTGCAATAGCAAAAACATTCTGCCAAAATGGCGCCACCGTTATTCTGACCGACATCTTGGATGTGGAAGGTGAAAAGCAGAGGCTTGTTTGTGGGCCAACTGCTGCGTATCAGCACCTTGATGTGCGTTTGGAGGATGACTGGAAGCGGGTAACGAGTGCCGTGGTTGCTGAACATGGCGGCTTGGATATTCTTGTGAATAATGCTGGCATTACCGGCTATGTTGAAAGCTCAGGGCCCCACGACCCGGAAAATCTGGATATGGCAAGCTGGCAGGCCGTGCATGATGTTAATCTCACCGGGGTTGCGCTGGGGTGTAAATATGCCATCAAGGCCATGAAAGGCCGTGGCGGCAGCATTGTGAATATCTCATCGCGTTCGGGTATGGTTGGTATTCCCGGCGCTGCTGCTTATGCTTCCAGCAAAGCGGCTGTCAGAAACCATACAAAGTCAGTGGCGCTTCACTGTGCTGAACGCAGCATGGGCATTCGGTGTAACAGCCTTCATCCTGCGGCAATCCTGACCCCCATGTGGGACCCAATGCTGGGTGAGGGTGAGGCGCGAAAGCAGGCTATTGCCACGATTGAAAAGGATATTCCTCTGGGATACATTGGGGCTCCTGAGGATGTCGCCTTCGCAGCGCTTTATCTGGCATCTGATGAGGCAAGATATATTACCGGCGTTGAGTTGAATGTAGACGGTGGTATTCTGGCTGGCAGTGCTGCCCGGCCCGATTAGGAATTTTCAGTCTTTTACCCGCCGGTGGATTATGCGTGATATCGTTGAAAAAACAGAGATTTTGGCTCGTGAAGACAATGTTGTCGTGGGTATAAACGGGCTGGATTGCTCTGGCAAAACGACTTTTGCCTTAAAGTTGTTGGAAGAGCTGGCTAGCCGGGGGCATCAGGCTAACTTGCTGCATGTGGATGATTATAATAACCTGATGGTGCAGGAACAGGTTTATCAGGCACATGCCGCAGGCGGTTTGACACCTGAAATATTTGATCTTTATTACCATCAGAGCATTGACTACGACAGGCTGGCACAAGCCATTTCAACAGCCAAAGCGGCCGGAAAAATTCTGCTGGTTGAAGGCGTTTTTTTATTCCGCCCGCCTGTTTTGTCGTTGATTGATTATAAGGTGTTTATGGAAGTCACGCATCAGGTTGGCCGTAGCCGTTATGCGGCGCGAAAGGTTGTGGTTGGCGATGATCGGCCGCTGACAGTATTTGATGATATCTGGTTGCCTGCATTTGAAAGATACTGTGTTGAATTTAATCCCCGAAGCGGTGCAGATCAGATTTTCACTGATGCAGAATAAACCTGGCACTTAATAGACACGGCTTAGGTTTTCCTTCTGTTTTATGTACTGCCGCTTGATACCTATGTGGCGAGGAAAAATTCTGCGCGTTTTTGTCACATTCTGTTGCTTTGTTGTTAGGCGTACTGTCTGAATCAGTTCATTAAAAGCCGTGAGAGCGCATCATGTTGATTCAGATTTTCTACGTTCTGGGGGCGATACCATTGGTGTACCTTGGCACCATGCATCTGGTGTTTACGCTGCGTGACAATAAAAATCCCCGTTTTCTTGTACCCAGCGACAAGGAGATGATCCGCCACATGCAAGCCGAGCCGCTTCAACTGACGGCAGAAACCAACATGTGGCGTGCCTGGATTGGCTTTAACATTAGCCACAGTATGGCGGTTCTGCTGGTTGGTGCGGGCTATGCGTATGCGGCGCTTAAGTATCTTGAAATACTGCATACTGACATCATATTAACGCTTGCAGCGCCGTGTTTGGCCTGGGTTTTTGTTATCCTCTCGAAATGTTTCTGGTTTTCTGTACCTTTTTGGGGCGCTTTGATTTCCGCGACCTGCTTCACTATTGGTGCCGGGCTCGCTCTTTGGGCACTCTAGGCCGGCTTTTATGGTGACAGGCTTGGGTTGATCATTTTTTCCCGTATAAAGATTGAAAAATCTATTTTTTGGAGTATATTCAGAGGCGCAGCACCTAAAGTGTTATTTGCACAAGTCTCCATGCCCTCTGTAGAGCGGATAATACAATGGCAAAGCCTTACGGGCTAATGCCGATCTTTTAAATGTACTGTTATTGGTTTTGTTTTCAACGGCAATCTATGCCGCAGTTTCCTGAGTAGCTTTCAAGTCTGTTTGCCCTGCCAAATTTCTGTGCTGCGAACTGGTTTAGTTATTTCCAAATCAATAGGAGACAATCAATGACTGATATTAATGTGATTCAAGCGCGTCTGGTTACAGGAAACCGGGCGGCAGCAGGTACAGACGGCCGGGTTTATATTGGTGCGGCTGGCCGCGAATTTCGTATTGATGCTGCGGGAAACGATTTTGAACGAGGCGCAAATCGCACGTACATCCTCGGTCAGGGGAGTGGTGTAAGAAATGCGGGCTCTAATGATCCGCGAAATCCGCAACTGGATACCGAGGATCTGGATAAATACCCTGTTTACCTCCGTTTTGAACCATCAGGTGGTGGTCCAGACTGGAATGTGGAACGGGTTCAGGTGACGGTTAATCCTGGCAGAGACGAGGTTAATTTTGACAATTTACGTTTATCAGGCGCACCGGATGTCTGGCTGGGAACAAATCACGGAAAAGCCATTTATCTATCGCCTCAAAACTAGAGCGAGTGCTTAAAAAACTAAAAGGCCGGGTGTGTTGTATCTCGGCCTTTTTTAGCATGCTATGTTGGCAGCTATCATTCTAATGATGATCGTGGCTACAGCCAGGATCACCGCAGCTATGATTATTTCTGAGTTGTTTGACCATTTTTTTGAGCAAACGTTCGCGTTTCATCCGTGACAGATAATCCAGATAGGTCTTGCCGTCCAGATAGTCCATTTCATGTTGAATAATGGTTGCCAGCCAGCCTTCGGCCTTAAGCTCACAGGCCTCGCCGTTGATATCCTGATACTTTATCTTGATACCATCAGGTCTGCTGATGTTCGCTGAAATACCCGGGAAACAGAGCGAAGCTTCTTCCCGAGTTGCCATTTGCTCACTTTGCCAAATGATTTCAGGGTTGATGCAAGCCAATGGTGCTTTGATACCACTTTCCTGTAAATCCACCACAATGATGCGTTTCAGTTCACCGATCATATTGGCGCCGATCCCAAGGCCGCGTCGTGCATAAAGCGTTTCAAACATGTCTTCGACCAGCTGTTTTACGCTTTTGTCGATGGCAAAAACGGGCAGGGCAGTCTGTGCCAGAATAGGATCAGGTCCCATTATAAGCTGTAAAATAGCCATTATATTGCTTTCACGGTGAGAAACACGGCAAACATCGTAACAGTTTTCCAGTCACTGTGTGGTTCTATGGGACCCAATAAAGCAAGTCCAGATTTATATGATGCCAAGATCTGGATATTCTTACAGGTTGGGATATGATGCGCTCAAATTGATCACCCAAAACGGAGCAATGTTTTTGCCGCATGCTGTTATTGAATATGCCCGATCGCTTGAAAGAGATATGTGGAACTCCGGTATTATGGAGGCCGTTCACAGCAGCCTTCTAGCCTGTGGGCAGTTTGGCGAACAGGACATAAAAGTCAGGGCTTATCCTTGTGATCATGCTTTGGTGGCAGGCAAGCCCAGCAGTTTTATTCATGTCACAATCTATCTGTTATCCGGGCGTTCAGACACCATTAAAAAGGATATTACCAGCCGTGTGCTTGCTGCATTGCAAGCGCTGGAGGTGGATGTGGCTTCACTTTCTGTTGATGCACGTGATTTGAACAGGGCTGTATACTCCAAGGATATGCAGGAATAATGAAAAGGGAGTTTATCGTGAAACGGATATTTGGTGCAGTGACCGGGGTTTTGTTGTTGAGTACTACAGTCTATGCAGAACATCATGAAAACGCCCCGACTGAAGTGGAGCGTCTGCACGGTTTTGTGAAAGCCGTATCGGCTGTTAACCTGGAGCGAGACATAACAAAGCTTGCTGGTTTTGGCACACGCCACACACTTTCGGATACAAAGTCAGAAACTCGTGGCATAGGCGCGGCGCGGCGCTGGATCGAAGCGGAATTCAAACGCATTTCAAAAGGCTGTGTGGCTGAACTGGAGGTTTATACAATCTCAGAGACTTTCACAGGACGCCGTATCCCCGAACCAACTGAGGTTGTAAATGTGGTTGCTGTGCAAAAGGGCATTCTGGACCCCAGCCGTGTGGTTTTTATGTCCGGGGATATTGATAGCCGAATTTCTGATCCGCTGAACGGCACAGATGACAGTCCTGGTGCTAATGACAATGCCTCCGGCATGGCGGGAACAATGGAGGCTGCACGGGTGCTGTGCCAAACAAAGTTCCCGGGTACCATCGTTTATATTGGTCTGTCGGGTGAAGAACAGGGCCTGTATGGCGGGCAAACTCTCACCAAACATGCAAACTCCAAAGGCTGGCGGGTCATGGGGGTGCTGAATAACGATATGATCGGTAATATCGAAGGCGTTAACGGCGTTATTAATAATACAACCGCACGGGTGTTTTCGGAAGGTACGCGGGCAACAGAAACGGCAAAAGAAGCACGTCAGCGGCGTTTTTGGGGTGGCGAGATTGACAGCCCAAGCCGCAACATTGCGCGCCTTGTTGACCGGATGGCTGATCAATATATTCCTAACCTTGACGTGATGATGGTGTACCGGCTTGACCGGTTTGGCCGGGGTGGCCATCACCGGCCATTTAATGATGCGGGCATGCCGGGCGTACGCATTATGGAAACTAACGAAAATTATAACCGGCAACATCAGGATATTCGCACTGAGAATGGTGTTAATTACGGGGATACACTCGACGGTGTGGATTTCGATTACGCGGCCAAGCTAACGGCCTTGAATGTGGTGACGTTGGCCTCAATGGCAGGCGCACCACCGTTTCCAGCTGATGTAACGCTTGAGGGAGCAGTGCAGGCAAACACCACGATTAAATGGTCCATGCGAGACGACGAGAAAGAAACGGCCAATCTGCGCGGATTTCGAATTTATTGGCGGCTCACAACCGATGCTCAGTGGCGCTGGAGTAAATTTGTTAGCAAAGACGCACGCGAATTCAAGCTTGAGAATATTGTCATTGATAATTACTTTTTCGGTGTCGCATCTGTTGCGAATGACGGGCTGGAATCGCCTGTGGTTTTCCCAGGTCCAATGGGTGCCTTTGAGCGAACGTCTGAGGAATAGTTTCAGGACCAGCTTTTAGCGAAATTTAAGACCGTGTTTCGCGGTGTATTTCTTAAATAGAAGTGTAATAAATTAAGTCGTATTATATATAAATATCAATAACTTATTATATAAATATAATGTAAAACTTTTAATCAAGGGCTAAGAAATATTCATTTAGGGCTCTATGATCACTATGAAACCGCCTTGCTGACAGAGATGTGACATGCAGCACTGGCTGGTCGTGTTATAGGGAAGCAGATCCCACTATAATAAGGTTTCCAAGTTGAAAGAATATACCAAACTGTTTTTGCCACTCTTGTTTGTTTTTCTAGTTGTCAGCGCGAGCCAACGTGCTGGCGCGAGGGAAATCATCCGCCATGAAGCCAGTCATAGCGCTGTAAGCCTCTCCCACGAGCAAGGCGCGCTTACGGCAGGGGAAACGGGCTGGTTTGCCTTTACTATTGATCCGCGAGACGGTTGGCACACCTATTGGCAAAACCCAGGGGATAGCGGTGCTGCGCCAATGTTTGATTGGCAACTACCAGACGGTGTCCAGCTTGGTACGCCTTTGTTCCCAGCCCCTAACAGGCTGCCAATTGCACATCTGATGAATTACGGCTTTAAAGATCGTTCAACGATCCTGATCCCCTTGACGGTGTCGACAAACTATAAAGGCGGCACAGCAGCATTTGGGTTGACTGCTGAATGGCTGGTTTGTGATGTTGAATGCGTGCCGCAAGTGGCAAGCTGGGACTTTGACATGGCGACTTCAGCGGTTGCACATGACAGCGCCGATATTGACCCAACATTCGCTGATGCGCGTGCGGCCCTGCCTGCATTGGCATACTGGGGCAGCGAATTGGCTATAGGTCGTACAACAAGCCAACTCACTGTATTTATGGATGAAATTGAGCTTGAAGGTTTGCAGAAAGCTTATTTTTTTGCAGTAACGGACGGTATAGCGAGTTACGCGGCAGAGCAAAGATTTGAAATAACCCCTGAGGGGCTTGTTCTTCATATACCGCGAGAACGCGGGGCTATAACGCCCGTAGATGGCTCTGGTGTATTGCGACTGAGCTATGTAGGCCTGCCTGACCAGGCTGTGGAACTCCAGCCCAAGCTCACGGTAGTGCCTTCAGTCACAAGCAACAACAAGATTGCATATCTGCCAATTTGGCAGGCAGCCTTATATGCCTTGCTTGGTGGTTTGATCCTGAATTTAATGCCTTGCGTTTTCCCCATACTTTCACTCAAAGCGTTTGCCTTTGTATCGGCCAATTATAAAACTGAGGCAAACCGCCGCCGTGAAGGCTGGGCCTATACCGGCGGCATATGGATCAGCTTTATGGTCATTGTCGGTGCCTTGATGGTGCTGAGGGCAGGCGGAGCCGCCATTGGTTGGGGCTTTCAGTTGCAGGAACCGCTTTTTGTGGGATTGCTTGCAATCCTAATGGTTTTGGTAGCGCTGTCCTTGATTGGCGTGTTTACAATTCAGCTCGGCTTTGAGGGCAGTGGCCAGAAACTCGCGGGGCGAGAAGGTGTGCAGGGTGCTTTTTTCAAAGGGGTGCTTGCAACCCTCGTGGCTACACCGTGCACGGCCCCTTTGATGGCCCCTGCCATCGGCTTTGCCCTCACTCAGCCGTTTTTTATAGTTGTTGGTATTTTTAGTTTGTTGGCTTTTGGTCTGGCTTTGCCGTTTTTGCTACTTTCTTACAGCACACGTGTGGCAGCAATGATGCCAAAGCCGGGTGCATGGATGATAAAGGTAAAACAAGGGTTGGCGTTCCCAATGTTGCTAACGGCTGTATGGCTTGTTTATGTTTATGATTTGCAAACGGGAGCAACAGGCGCGCTGTGGCTTCTGGTAAGTGCTATTTTTATCAGCTTTAGTGTTTGGCTTTGGGGGCAAACAAAATCGCATGTCGGGCGAACCGTAGCACTACTTATTGGACTTATGAGCTTAGGGTGGCTTGTAAATGTATCGCTCACAGCATCAACAAGTGCACCTGAGAGAGGCGTATATGAAGAGGCTTACTCAGATAAAAAACTCTCTGCTTTATTAGACGAAAACAAGCCTGTTTTTGTTTATTTTACAGCCGAGTGGTGCATCACCTGTAAAGTTAATGAGCAAGTCGCACTGTTCCGGGACGAAACTCAGGCGGCTTTGCGTGAAAAGAGTGTGGTGGTATTGCGGGGAGACTGGACGAACCGAAATGATGAGATCGCGCAGGTGCTTGCCAGTTATGGCCGTGCAGGCGTGCCGCTTTATCTTTATTTCCCAGCAGGGAGCCGGAATGCGGTTGTTTTGCCTGAGGTCATTACAGTCTCTTCAATCATTGATGTGCTTTAATTAGGGGTAGCTCCAATGTCTAAATCTATATTTCTAGCCGGTTTTGTCGCTTTATGGGCGTTATGGGGGGTGCACCCTGCTGTGGCCTTTATGCCTGTCATTGGTGAAAAAGCACCCGAATTTATGGGTGTTGATAGCAAGGGCGAACGGGTATCCCTTGCTGATTTTAAAGGCAAACCCCTGATACTGGAATGGACTAATCACCAGTGTCCTTATGTAAAAAAGCACTATGAAAGTGGCAACATGCAACGCTTGCAACGTCAATTGACCGAGGCAGGTGCCGAATGGGTATCTATTATATCTTCTGCGCCAGGGAAGCAGGGGTATGTAGACGCTGCAACGGCTGAAAAGCTAGCAGTCAGCCGAGGCGCGTATGCGGATAGGGTATTGTTGGACCCGGAAGGCACAATCGGGCGGCTTTATGGGGCAAAAACAACACCGCAGCTATTTTTAATCGATGAGCAATCCGTGGTGCGCTATATGGGCGCGATTGATGACAGACCATCAAGCCGGAGATCAACGCTTGTCGGGGCACGTAACTATTTGCTTGAGGCCTGGCAGGCATTCAGCGAGGGAAAAAAGGTGGTTTTGGCATCCACAAAACCATACGGCTGCACAGTAAAGTACGGCAATATTGGAGAATGACACTTTCCGTGGCCCGTAATTTTTCTTTCTCCTCAGTATGATAGCGACTTTAAGAGACTATAAAGGTTATTGATTGAAGCTGTAGGAACTGTAAGATAGCTTTCCTATAGAAACTCAGGCTCCGGGCATAAATTTATGTTTTTCTTTGTCGGTCTCATTTTGGTGTTTGTTTTGGTGTTTGGTGGTTTTGCGCTGGCTGGTGGTAAATTCAGCCTGGTTTTAAAGGCATTGCCGTTCGAACTTATGATGATTTTTGGTGGTGCACTCGGTGCATTTATCAGCGCGAACTCCAGCGGTGTGATGGGGGGAGCACTCAAAGGCATGGGTAAAGTTATCAAGGGCCCTCAGTGGAACGCAGATGATTATAAAGACCTGCTGTGTTTGATGTTCCTGTTGGTTAAAACCATCAGAACCAAAGGTGTTGTTGCCATTGAAGCCCACATCGAAAACCCCGAAGAATCTAAAATTTTCCAGCAATTTCCAAAAATTGCGGAAGACCACCATGTTGTAGAGTTTATCTGTGATTATATCCGCATGCTGACCATGAATTTTGATGATCCAAATCAAATGGAAGATGCGATGAATGCGGATTTGGACAAGCATCATAAAGAAGAACATGCACCCCAGCACGCCCTGCAAACAATGGCTGATGGCCTGCCTGCCATCGGTATTGTCGCGGCGGTGTTGGGCATTATTAAAACCATGAGTGCGATTGCAGAACCGGTTGAGGTTTTGGGTGGTATGATTGGTGGTGCTCTGGTTGGGACTTTCCTAGGTATTTTCTTGTCGTATCTTGTTGTGGCCCCAATCGCAGGGCGGTTAGATCAGATATTAACCGAGGATGGGCATTTTATGGCCCTTGTTAAATTTGTGCTGATTTCGCATTTGCAGGGGAACGCACCGCAGATATCGATTGAAATTGGCCGCCGCAATGTGCCAACCTCTTTGATGCCGACCTTCCTCGAACTGGAAGAAGCTGTGGCAGAGTTGCCGCCTGACGTATAGGCAGGCCACTTACATACAGGCGCTGCGCGGGGGCTCTGTGGCTTTTGAGCCTATAATTCTGCCAGCTTTGAAATGTTGGTCTTTTACCGCCGTCAATATGCCGCACAGGTTTGAAATTTTATTCGCAGTATTGTTTTATTCAATGACTTGTGCGCTGCTATTAGGCAAAATAGCGGTGATACTATGTATTCAATGATGGAAGCTTGCTCTCATGTCTGAAAACGGAAAAATTCGCGTCGGTATATTGGGGGCCAGTGGTTACACAGGTGCTGATCTGGTGCGCCTTTTGGTCGTGCATCCGAATGTTGAAATTGTTTTGATGACAGCTGAACGCAAGGCAGGTCTCACAATTGGTGAGGTTTTTCCTCATCTGGTGGGTTACGATCTGCCTGATTTGATCAAACTTAGTGATATTGAATGGTGTGCGGTTGATCTGGATGTTGTTTTCTGCGCTTTACCACATGCGACCAGCCAAGAGGTAATCAAAGGACTATTGCATGCTACTGACCATAGCCTTCTTGATGAAATGATTGTTCAAACCGTCGGCGATCTGGTTGATAGCGTGCGTTCCGAGGTCAAAATTATTGACCTATCAGCGGATTTCCGTATTCGTGATGTTGAGGTTTATAGCCAGTGGTATGGTCGCACACATCAGGCTGCCAGTGTGCAAAAACATGCGGTTTACGGTTTGCCCGAAATTTACCGCGAACAAATTTCTGCTGCCGATCTGGTGGCATGTCCCGGTTGTTACCCCACTGCGGCCCTGTTGGCGCTTGTGCCGTTGCTGGAAGCGGGCCTGATCAAGAACGAAGATATTATCATTGACGCCAAATCGGGCGCGTCCGGGGCAGGGCGTTCGCTCAAGGAAGCGAACCTATATACGGAGCTTGCAGAAGCCATGCATCCCTACGGCGTTGGCCACCACAGGCACATGCCCGAAATAGAACAGGAGCTTTCTGTCGCAGCAAAGGCAGACGTTCGCATCAGCTTTACACCGCACCTTGTGCCGATGAACCGTGGGGAACTGGAAACTATTTATGTGAAAACTGCTGGCGGAGAAAAAGCGGCTGACCTGAAGAAAGCGCTGATGGATTTCTATGCAGATGAAGCGTTTGTTACGGTACTGGATGACGTAACGCCGCCGGCTACCCGGATGGTGCGTGGTTCAAACAACTGTGTGCTTAATGTTTTTGATGACCGTATCGAAGGGCGTGTCATTATTGTGGCTGCTATTGATAACCTTGTAAAAGGTTCGTCCGGGCAAGCGGTCCAAAATATGAATTTGATGATGGGTTTGCCCGAAACTATAGGGCTGTTGCAAGCCCCTATGTTCCCGTAAGTCCGAGCATGACACCTCTTTATAAAGATACGCCGCTTGGTGGTCGTTTAACGCCCTATAAAGGCATCTGGCCCACTGTTGATGCCAGTGCCTATGTGTTTCACGGCGCACAGTTGGTTGGTGATGTAGAAATCGCCGCTGATGCCAGCATTTGGCACAACAGTGTGCTGAGAGGCGATGTAAATTACATTCGTGTGGGGGCTCGCTCCAACATTCAGGATGGCTCTGTTGTACATGTTAGCACGCATACATACCCGACACTTATCGGTGCTGATGTGCTTGTCGCCCATATGGCGATGTTGCACGGCTGTGTGCTTGAAGACGGGGCCTTTGTTGGCATGGGTGCCGTGGTGATGGATAACGCCCGGATTGAGCATGAAGGCATGTTGGCGGCTGGTGCCATGCTTACGCCGGGGAAAACCATAGCGCGCGGTGAGCTTTGGGTTGGCAGGCCAGCAAAATTTTTGCGCCTGGTAACTGATGAAGAACTTAGAAAAAATCAGTCTATGGCTGAACATTACCGCAAAATAGCGGAGCAGCACCGGATCGATTCAGTAGGTGATATCGCGGAAGAGCCTTATCCGTAAATCTGGTGTTTCCGAAAACCTTGCGGGTACAAAAAAAAGGGGCTGAAAACCAACCCCTTTGATTTGCTAGGACAGTTCCTTAAAAGGCTATCCCATTTTGCTGACCAACCATGCAGAAGAGCATGGGGATCGACAATAATGTATTGGTACGGCTAAACAGCATGGCCTTACGCGCTGCGGCTGGTTTGGCGTCTGCATCAGCTTCCACTATGCCAAGTGCGATTTTCTGACTTGGCCAAATGATGAACCAGACATTGAACCACATAATGATCGCCATCCACATGCCAATACCGATAAGGACTGTGCCTTCTCCAAATGTCAGTGCTTCAACGATATAACCGTTCACACTTGCGAGCCACAGACCGGTTATTAGCGTGGCCATTGCGCCCCAGCGGAACCAAAATAGCGCTGCAGGTGCGATATGCTTGCCAATGGCAGGCTTCAGTTCATCTGGAATGGTCGGCATTGTAGGTATTTGGACAAAGTTAAAATACCAAAGTAGTCCAATCCACATAACACCGGAAAGCACATGCATATACCGGGCGTAGAAGGCCATATCCGCAGTATAGTTAGCGAACCAGCCCGACTGAAAGGCCAGGATCAGGATGGTAAGAGTGATACCTGCGATAACTGTATTTTGAATGGATGCGAGTAACTTACCCATATCTAGCTCCCCTAAAATTCTAGTGTAATCTCACGCAGGCAAAAGATTAGCGACCAAAAGACCTTATCTCAAGGGAAACTATCCACCCAAGCATATTCTTGCTGTTTTAGAGGGGCTATCGTGATGTATTTCCCTTGCCTTGCTGTCGCTGTGCCGCCATCTTGCGCGCATGCAAAATCACACCACCACATCCAACCAAACCACTGTAGACTATTGTCGGTCTATGGTTCGCCGTGACGACCATGAGCGCTATCTGGTGACTTTATTTGCGCCTTCATCTGCCCAAAAAAACCTGTGGGCGCTTTTTGCCTTTAACCAGGAGATCGCAAAAATCCGCGAAAGCGTGTCTGAGACAGCTCTTGGTGAAATCAGGCTACAATGGTGGCAAGAGGTGCTGGCGGAAATCCAGGCAGGGGAAATCCGTGATCAGCCGGTTATTAAGGCATTGGCGCAGATCGACAATAAAGAGGTTTTGTGGCCCTTGCTTGAACAGGTGATCGAGGCACGCAAGCTGGATATGTTTGCAAGTGGCCCAGCAGATATGGCGGCACTGTGCGAGTATGCAGCCGGGGCTGGCGGCGCATTGCAACAGGCGGCCCTGCATCTGACATTGCAAGATAAGGTTCTAGACCCCGCAGCGGTAAAAGCAGCGCATGCAGTGGGCTGTGCCTGGGTTATGCTTGGGCTGCTGAGAGCGCTGCCAGCTCATTGGCAAACAGGCCGTAGTTTTGTTCCGCAGGAGCAAAGCGCCGGCATGGGCGCAGCAAATAGCAAGGACGCATTTTTGCAGCTGGAACCAACTATTAAAGAGATGCGTGCTATTGCGGAAAGTAAAATAGAGCAGGCACTGGAAAATGCGCGTGATGTCCCACAATCCGCCGGGGGAGGGTTGCTTTATATACCCATAATGCGATTACATTTACACGCGCTTGATAAAAGCGGGAACAACCCTTTTGAGGCCTCTCTATTTGAAGCCGGGGCTTTGCGTAAAATTATGGCCTTGTTCTGGGCAAACTTGAGAACACGTTTCTAGCGTGTTTTCAGCAGAGCACACAAAAAGCCCGCACACTTAAGTGCAGGCCATAATTTGTTGGATTACTCTATCGCTAGGCTTGAATATCTACGTTATCACCAACACCAGGCAAAGTTGCTGATGGCTCAACCTCTTTACGCTCAACGCTGGAATCTTCCGCGACTTTTCTTTCCTGGGAAACAGACTCTAAAGAGCCGGTCCTACCAGAACTTCCAACCACTTGACTGGTGGCAGAAGCTGCTTGAATATCAACCATATTTTCACTCCAACTGCGTGTGTTTACCCATGACACACGCTCTCTCAACAATGTATACCCTACATGAAAAGGATAGTATTTACTATCTAAATAGATAAAAACGGCCCAAAAGTACCGTTTTTGAAGGCAAAAATGTAAAATGCAGGGCGAAATGAGCTTGAAAATGGACAGGAAATTTGAATAAAATTTTATACAACCGAATCAATCGTTTACTTGCGCTGTTGCTTTTGACTGCCTGTGCCAGTGAAGGGCCTGCCGTACGCACTACAGACGCAGAAGGGCCAGTGAGTGCCCGTGCTCGCAATAGTTTGGCTGCAAATAATCCAGAGGGTTTGATCCGTGTTGGTGAAGGATTTGAGCGTTCAGGAAATTTGCAGGGTGCGATGAATATTTATGGCCAGGCTATGGCGGCTGACCCTGCATTAATTGAGGCACAGGTATCTTATGCCCGTGTTTTGATCAGGATGGGGGGGGCGGAACGGGGTACAGCTATGTTAACCGCACTGTTGGCAGACCATCCCGAAAATGACCAGGTACGGGCTGGGCTTTCAAAGGCCCATATCCTGAAGGGTGAGTTCAAAGCTGCTGAATTATTCATGCAGCCTCTTCTGGATAGACCTGAAACTTCAGCACAATATTTAAATCTGGGTGGTATGATAGCACAGGTTGGCGGCAAGCCCGTGTATGCACGTGCTTTGTTTGGCCGAGCCCTTGATAAATCGGTGGGTGACCCTGCAGTGTTAGAGAATATGGCGCTTTCTTTTGCGCTGGACGAGGATTACGCAAGTGCAGTGGCGCTTATCCAGACAGCGATGGATCGACCATCAGGCCTGATATCAGGAAAAGTGGTGTTGGCAACAATTTATGCGCTTTCAGGCCAGCTTGAGGCTGCAATGCTGTTGGCACGTGATTCTATGGAATTGGGCAAGGCCAACGAACGTAAGGTTTTTTATCAGCTGTTACCAAGATTGACAGCACACGAGCGTGCCGTTGCTGTTATGTTTGACCAAGTGCCCAAGGATGCAGTTGATCGGTTAACGGGCAACGCGGCAAAATGACCCTTGAACCTGTGTGCGAAGGGCGTTAAGCAATCCGCTAGTTTTTATTTATGAAGGTGGTCGCTGTGAAAAATTGCCAGAATATGCAGGAAGTCCGTGAGGAAATTGACCGGGTAGACCGGCTAATTGTCCCGCTTCTTCTTGAACGGCTGACTTATATTGCGCAGGCAGGCCACATCAAAAGTGACCGCGCCACAGTGCGGGACCCCTGGCGTATTGAAGATGTCGTAAATAAAGCCAAATCCTCAGCGGCAGTTATGGGTGGCAACCAGGTTTATATTGAAGATATCTACAGGCATTTGATCGAATGGAGCATCAACCATGAATTTGTGGTCTGGGATGATGTGAATGATAAAATTGATCAGAATGAAGAACTACAAGAAGCGCAGTAAAGTGTGGTTGGGTCCAACTCTAAGCGTTTTTTCATAATTTTATCACCACATGTCAGGCAGTAGCCAAATTCACCGTCCTCCAGCCGTTCATATGCGCCTTCAATGCGGAGAAGCGCCTGTTTGCGGCGGGCAGAGATAGCTTTGTCCATTGCCTGACTTTGCAGTGCATCCATACGGGACAGCCGCCCAACTCTTTGCTGATCCAGCTCAACTGCATCGTTACCCTCTGAAGAGCTGGCTTCAAGCAGCGTGAGTTCAGCTTTTTGTGCAGCAAGTTTTTTAAGCCAGTATTTTTTGTCATCCGCCATTGTATCTCCAGTACTTATGGCTGGCGCAAATGATGGCAAACGTCAAGCTCCTGTTTGTCCGAAAGCCCTAGTTTGCTTGTAAGAACAGCGTTAAGCTGGACTATATTGTTGCAGACTTTCCAGCCTGAATGGCGGCATCCACATACTTGCGGCGCTCATCATGTTCCTCTGCGACCTTCATGTCGTTGGCTTGCATGGCATCAATATCAATGTTGCCAAAACCAAGAATGCCCATATCACTGTAGGCGGATTGGATTTTATCACCCCAAAGGCCGATATCCTTAACTATGGGCACAATACGGCTGAACAGGTTTGTTCGGAACATCTTCAGGCCTTGGCTATTCTCAACAAATTCATCACATTCTTTCATTGGAAACCCGAGCAGTTCCCATATTTCGGTGTTTTTGAAACGGTCCCGCATCAAATAACAGGCTTCAATCAAAAATTCCTCACGCTCGTTGCGTTCATACTGGGTCAACTGAGGATAATAGTTCCTAAGCGCCAACCGACCAAAAGCAACATGGCGGGCTTCATCCTGCATCACATAGGCGTTGGCCGCCGATGCTAGAGGGTCTTGGGCATTATCACGAATGTTGGAAAATGCTGCCAATGCCAGACCTTCGATCACCACCTGCATGCCAAGGTATGTCATGTCCCAGCGACTATCCCGGATAACCTGATCTAGTAATGTTTTCAAGGGGCCGGTTATGGGGTAGGAGATACCTATCTTTTCGACAAGTTTTTTATAGGTTTCCACATGGCGTGCTTCGTCCATAACCTGAGTTGAAGCATAAAATTTGGCTTCTAGGTCAGGTACATTTTGTACAATTTTGGCCGAGCAAATCAGGGCACCTTGTTCACCGTGCAGAAACTGTGAATTGCTCCAGGCAGCCTGATGGCGGATGGCTTCGCCTTGCTCTTTCGCGGACATTTTCTGGAAAAAATCAGCCCCATACAGTGGGAAAAACTCTTTCGGAATGCCCATTGGGTTATCCGGATCCATTTCATGGGACCAGTCAATACGTTCATCCGTATCCCACTGCATGGACTTACCCTTACCGTAAAGATTTAGGAGGTCCTGGCGTTCGTCGCTGTAATTCCAGTCAAACAATGTGTCATAGTTCTGAGGTACTTCCCATTGGGTTTCTTCAAGAGCTGTCACATAGATTGGATCCAGGGCCATTGGTGTCTCCCGTTTGAATGATGTTTTGTAGACTTGCTAGTCCAGAAAAAGATAGGTCAATTTCTCGGGAAGTAAATGATAAAAATATCAATTGTGCGGCGGGCAAAAAAACAGCTGCACGAAAGCAGCTGTTTGAAGGTGAAGCGACTGTTGAAATATTAGAACTTTTGTGAGCCTGTCCCAAACTCTGGGTAGGCTTCCATACCCAGCTCTGCAAGGTCAGAACCGCGCTCTTCGTTTTCAGCCTCTAGGCGAATACCCATTGTATATTTGAGGGCAAGCCATGTGGCGGAGCTGGTGGCCACAACAAAAGCCCCAATTGCCAATAAGCCAACGAATTGAGCAAGGAATGTTGCATCTGGATTTGTAATGGCAACAGCAAGCGTGCCCCATATGCCGCATACAAGGTGCACCGAGATAGCACCAACAACATCATCAATCTTGAGTTTATCGAGAAGGGGTACGGCAAATACCGCAAGTGCACCGCCGATACCGCCAATCAGCGTGGCTGACCATGGTTCGGGCGTCAACGGTTCAGCGGTGATGGAGACGAGACCAGCCAGGGCGCCGTTAAGAACCATTGAAAGGTCAACTTTGCCGTATACCGCTTTTGTAACCAGAAGGGCTGTTACAGCACCGCCTGCGGCAGCCATGTTAGTGTTAACAAAGATATTCGAAACAGAAACCGCATCGCTGATAGTGCCTAGTGCAAGCTGGGATGCACCATTGAACCCAAACCAGCCTACCCACAATATAAACGTGCCTAGTGTGGCAAGCGGCATACTTGAGCCCGGCATGGGCTTTACTTTGCCGTCAATATAGCGGCCAAGGCGGGGTCCAAGAATGATAGCCCCCATTAATGCCGCCCAGCCACCAGTTGAATGAACAAGGGTAGAGCCTGCAAAGTCAGAGAATTCAGCGCCAAAGCTGTCAGAGAAACTGGCAGAATTAAGCCAGCCGCCGCCCCATTCCCAGGAGCCTTGAATTGGATAAATAACACCGGCCAGAATGACAGTGAAAATTAGGAAAGGGAATAGTTTGATGCGTTCAGCAACTGTACCCGATACGATTGAGGCCGTTGTTGCTACAAAAACCATCTGGAAGAAGAAATCAGAACCTGCGGAATATCCGGCAGGATCAATTTCTGCACCATCAGCCAGCGTTGCAGCGTCATTTGGGCTCCAGATATGGAAAAATGTGCCAAACAGTCCTGACACATCTTCATACATCAGATTATAGCCCATCAGCATCCACATGATGCAGGCAACGCCGTATAGTGCAACGTTTTTGACGCAGATGTCAGCCACATTTTTTGACCGTACGAGACCAGCCTCGAGCATGGCGAAACCCGCAGCCATCCACATCACCAGAAAGCCGCCGATAAGAAAGAGCAGTGTATTGAAGATATAACTGCTGTCGGCACTAGGGGCGGCAGTCACGGGGACGCTGATAAGCCCAGCCCCCATTATTGCCAAAATAAGTTTTTGAACCGTTGATTTTTTAAACATGGTTTTTCCTAAAGAGCTGACGCATCAGTTTCGCCGGTACGAATACGAATGACCTGATTAAGATCGAATACGAAAATTTTTCCGTCGCCGATCTGGCCCGTGTGGGCGGTTTGTTGAAGAAGCTCCACTGCCTGTTCGGCAATGGCGCTGTCAGTAGCGATTTCCAGCTTAACCTTGGGTAGGAAATGCACTTCATATTCTGCGCCGCGATAAATTTCTTTCTGTCCGCGCTGGCGGCCATAGCCTTGCACTTCGCTAACCGTCATGCCGTTGATGCCGATTTCTGCAAGTGCATCCCGCACGGGGTCAAGCCGGTGCGGTTTGATGATTGCGATGATGTATTTCATTGTAGCTCCCTGATTTTAGCCTCACTGGGTGCCTATTAGCAGCTACTGTGCCAAGCTATTAATTATGTTTTAAAACAAATAGATAGACCAAGTTTGGAGAGTTTGCGGAAGCCAGATATGCTTAAAAAATAGCGTATGCCTTAAAAATAGGCATTTAGATTTGCTAATGTAATACTCGTCTAGAACAAGTGTGTGTATGAGGGCATTGGGTGCTAGCTACTGCGTAAGTCCTACTCAAAGAGCACACATATGATGAAAATTTATGGTGATATGGTTTCGGGCAATTGCCTGAAGGTCAAATATGTGGCCGACCACCTTCATAAACCCTATGAATGGGTTGATATTGGCGTCGTGGCGGGCGAGGCCAGAACATCAGATTTTTTGGCGAAGAACCCCGCTGGTCAGGTCCCTGTGATTGAGTTTGACGATGGGCGTATATTGGCTCAGTCGAATGCGATCATGCGATATCTGGCAGCGGATAGTTCCCTGGTCCCAATGGACCCCTGGTTGGCAGCAAAAATGGATGAGTGGCTTTTCTGGGAGCAATATAGCCATGAAACCTCAATCGCAGTGACACGCTTTCATATGCTTTTTCAGGGATGTGCTATTGATGACCGTGACCCCGTACTGGTTAAAAAGGGCGAGGCCGCGCTTGATCTCATGGAAAACCACCTTCAAGACAGGCTGTGGTTTGTGGGTGAAACCCTTACCCTTGCGGATATTGCTTTATTTGCCTACACCCAATTCGCGCCTGAAGCTGGTTTCCTGATTAGCAACCGTAAGGCTGTTGAAAGTTGGCTTGGCCGCGTTAGGCTAACGCTGGAAACGGTTTAACAGGGTAGGCACGTGAAGTTTAGACAATATTTGGAAACCTTCAGAGTTAAGGAAAGGGCATATCAATGGAAATAATTGACCATATGCCCGCGTTGTTGGCTGCTGGTGCTATTGCAGGCTTTCTTGCCGGCTTACTGGGCATTGGTGGTGGTGTGGTGACGATCCCGGCGCTGTTCATCGTCTTTGGTGAAATCGGCGTGCCGCTTGAATGGCGCATGCATGCGGCCATTGGAACATCCCTGGCTATCATTGTGGCGACAAACCTGTCGAGTGTTTATGCACATCATAAAAAGGGTGGTGTAGACTGGACGGTGGTTAAGAGCTGGTGGTTTTTTATGGCTACAGGCGCTGTTGCCGGTAGTTTGTTTGCAAAACACCTTAAAACGGCGGAGCTTATTTATTTTTTCGCAGGGCTTGTGGCCCTGCTGGCATTTAAAATGTTGCTGCCGCTTGATCGTTACAAGCTGGGAACAAAACTGCCGTCCGGTAGTTTTCGGTTTATTAGCCCTGGCATCATTGGTTTTTTCTCTGCGGTAATGGGCATTGGCGGCGGCAGCTTTTCGGTGCCGTATCTTACGCTCTACAGCGTGCCAATCCACCGTGCTGTCGGTACGGCTTCGCTTGCTGGGTTGGTGATTAGCGTCAGTGGTGGGTTTGGCTACCTGTTTGGCGGCTTGGATGTTGCGGGATTACCGGCAAATATGGCTGGTTTTATCCATGTGCCGTCTGTCGTGGTGGTTGCTATCGCCGCTGTGTTGCTTGCCCCGCTAGGTGCCAAAGCCGCCCATGCTCTGCCAAAAACCTTGTTAAGTATTGCTTTTGGTGTGTTTCTCATCGCGGCGGCAGTGCGGCTTCTCAGTGCGGTTTAACATTTGCGCTTTATGACCTGATTGGCTATTTTGGCGCGAAACGAAGGCCACAATCATCCCAATATGTTGAAGGACGATGCTACATGAGCGACCCTGAGCTTTCTCTTGCCTCCGAGTTCCCGCAAGCCAGCAGTGGAGCATGGCGTGCGCTTGTAGAAAAAGCCCTTGGTGGGCGAGATTTTGACAAGCTTATGCAAAGCCACACCTATGACGGTATTGCGCTTGATGCACTTTATACAAAGGATAATGCCCATATTGGGCCAAAACCTGCAGTTCGCGAGGGTGAGTGGGGCATCACAGTGCCGCACTGGAACCCGGATGTATTGGCAACAAACAAAGCCATTCTTGAAGATTTACAGCGCGGGGCAACGGGCGTGGCGCTCCGCCTGCAGGCTGGTGCTTTCCCCGGTTTGGCATCAGAGCACCTGGAAGCTGTACTTGATGGTGTTTATCTGGATATGGCTGGCTTTACGCTTATCCCGGGAGAGGAAATTGAAGCCTCACCCACAGCGATGCTTGCTTTGCTCGAACGCCGTAGCTATGACCCTGCTACCATCAGAGGCACGCTGGGTATTGATCCCATGAGTACATTGGCTCAAACAGGGCGTCTTCAGCAATCAGCGGCTGAGGCCTGTGCGATTGGCGCCAAATTCGCGGGCGATGTATCGTCGCGTTACGACAATGTTGCGACGTTTATGGCTGATGGTGGGCTTTATCATATGGCGGGTGCCACAGAAGCGCAGGAACTGGCTTTGATGCTGGCGACAGCTGTGCATTACCTGCGGGCAATGGATGAAGCGGGTCTTGATTTAGACAAAGCGGCTAAACAAATCCATTTTTCACTAGCTGCGGACGCTGATATTTATCTTACCACGGCGAAATTTCGTGCGGCGCGGTTATTGTGGCGTCAGGTGTTGCAGGCTTCGGGTGTTGAGGGTGCAGCTATACAATTAAACGGCGTTAGTTCCCTGCGCATGATCAGCGTGAAAGACCCTTGGATTAATATTTTGCGCAGTACAGCGGCTTGTTTTGGTGCGGGTGTTGGCGGCGCAGACAATATTTGCATTTTGCCGCATGATACAATGCTGGGCATGTCAAGCGACTTTGCGCGGCGCATTGCCCGTAATACCCAGATCATTTTACAGGAAGAAAGTGGTCTTTCGAAGGTTTCTGACCCCGCAGCAGGGGCTTATGGGCTTGAAAGTATCACATTAGAACTATGCAACAAGGCTTGGAAATATTTTCAAAAATTAGAAAGTGATGGTGGCATTTTACAGTCATTGCGCACTGGGGCTGTGCAAACCGAGATGAAAGCGGCATGGGCTGAACGTCAAATCAATATTGCACGTCGAAAAGACCCGTTAACAGGTATTTCAGAGTTTCCGAATATTGATGAAAAAGCATTAAAATCTGTAGGTGCATTACCGGCTAAACACATGGACATATGTGCTGCGGGCGATACTGTGGAGCCCGTTGAATTCCACAGATTAAGCGAGGGCTTTGAAACCCTGAGACTTTTCAGCGATGCTTGTCTGGAAAAGTCTGGATGCCGTCCTTCCATTTTCCTCGCGAATTTGGGCACAGCATCTGATTTCACAGCCCGCGCAGGCTTTGCCAAAAACTTCTTTGAGGCAGGCGGCATCATTGCCGTTGCGGGTGAAGGGACAGAGACCGAAACCTCTTTGGTGGACCAATATCTAGCCTCGGGCGCGAGTTTAGCGGTGATCTGTGGTTCTGACGCGCAGTATGGCTCATTAGCATGTGTTGCAGCTAGAGGCCTGAAAGCGGCGGGAGCGCCGTACCTTTATCTTGCCGGGCACCCCAAAAACACTGAGGAACTGGCGAGGGCTGGCGTTGACAGCTATATTTATATGGGGTGTAATTTGCTGGAAATACTGGCGCACGCGCATACTCTTGCAGGAGAAAATCTGTGAGCCGCATCCCGAATTTTGAGGAAATCAAATTCTCCCCCTCTTCAGCCAGCATTGAGGCTAGTGGTGAGCCGTGGCACACCCCGGAAGGCATTGATGTTAAAACGCATTATAGCGCCGTAGATACCGCCGGGCTGGACTTTCTCGATACGAAACCTGGTATTGCGCCGTTTCTGCGTGGGCCGTACCCGACCATGTATGTGCAGCGCCCCTGGACTATACGTCAGTATGCAGGTTTTTCAACGGCAGAAGACAGTAACGCTTTTTATCGCCGAAACCTGGCGGCGGGCCAAAAAGGCTTGTCGGTGGCGTTTGATCTGGCAACTCACCGTGGTTATGACAGTGATCATTCGCGTGTCGCAGGCGATGTGGGTATGGCGGGTGTGGCGATCGACAGTATTTATGATATGCGCACACTTTTCAGCGGTATCCCATTGGATCAGATGTCGGTTTCTATGACAATGAACGGTGCTGTCCTGCCAATTCTGGCGCTTTATGTGGTGGCTGCAGAAGAACAGGGTGTGAAACCCGAACAACTCAGCGGCACCATCCAGAATGATATTCTCAAAGAATTCATGGTGCGTAATACCTATATTTTCCCGCCAACACCTTCCATGCGTATCATTTCAGATATTTTCGCCTACACCAGTACCCATATGCCCAAATATAACAGTATTTCAATCTCGGGCTATCATATGCAGGAAGCTGGTGCGACTGCGGACCTAGAGCTTGCCTATACACTTGCAGACGGCGTTGAATACCTGAGGTCGGGCATCAACGCCGGGCTTGATGTGGACGCGTTTGCGCCGCGCCTGAGTTTTTTCTGGGCGATCGGTATGAATTATTTCATGGAAGTCGCAAAAATGCGGGCGGCGCGCATGCTTTGGGCCAAGCTTGTAAAACAGTTTAACCCGAAAAATCCCAAATCGCTTTCGCTTAGAACCCATTGTCAGACTTCAGGTTGGTCGCTTACGGCACAGGATGTTTACAATAACGTACCTCGCACCTGCATTGAGGCGCTGGCGGCTGCACAGGGGCATACACAGAGCCTGCACACCAATGCGTTTGACGAAGCCTTGGCCTTGCCAACGGACTTTTCTGCACGCATAGCCAGAAACACCCAGCTGTTTATCCAGCAGGAAACTGGTACAAATCGTGTGATTGATCCCTGGGGTGGCAGTTATTATGTAGAAAAGTTGACAGCCGATTTGGCAGCGAAAGCCTGGGCACATATTGAAGAAGTGGAAGCACAGGGAGGTATGGCCAAAGCCATTGAGGCTGGTATTCCCAAGCTGAAAATTGAAGACGCCGCCGCTCGAACACAGGCACGCATTGATAGCGGTCGTCAGACCGTTGTTGGTGTGAATAAATACCAGCTTGATGAGCGTGAAGACATTGATGTGCTGAAGGTTGATAACAGTGCGGTCCGTGCCTCTCAGCTGGAGAAATTAAAACGCTTGCGGGCTGAACGAAGTCAAAGCGCAGTTGATACCAGCCTTGATGCCTTGACGGCAGCAGCCCGTTCGGGCGAGGGTAACCTGCTAGCGTTGGCGATTGATGCAGCGCGGGCAATGGCCACTGTGGGTGAAATTTCAAGTGCTTTGGAGACGGCATATGGCCGTCACCGGGCCGAGATAAGGGCAGTATCAGGCGTGTACCGAAGCGAAATTGGCAAAAATGACCCCGCAGTAAAGCGTATGCACGGCCTTGTTGAAGCGTTTGCAGCTGAAGAGGGGCGCAGACCCCGTATTCTGGTCGCGAAAATGGGCCAGGACGGGCATGACAGAGGTCAAAAAGTAGTGGCGTCTGCGTATGCTGATTTGGGTTTCGATGTGGATATTGGCCCCTTGTTTCAAACACCAGCTGAAGTGGCGCGGCAAGGGGTGGAAAATGATGTGCATGTTATTGGTGCATCTTCCCTGGCTGCAGGGCACCTGACACTGGTTCCGGAACTTAGGGCTGAACTTACAAAACTTGGCCGCGAGGATATTATGGTTGTTGTCGGAGGGGTTATCCCGCCGCAGGATTATGATGCTCTGTATGCCGCTGGTGCCGAGGCTATTTTTCCGCCGGGGACCGTAATTATGGCCGCTGCTGAGGAAATGTTGACCAAGTTGGGCAAAAAACTGGGCCACCCGCCTGTGGCGGAGCAGGGGGAACTGTGACGTTATTCGTCAATGTGCCTAGTGTTAGCCAATTAGTCACAGGTGTACGCGCTGGAGACCGGGCTGCTTTGGGACGGGCCATTACGCTTGTAGAAAGCCGAAAGCCCGAGCATCAGGAAAAAGCACAGGAAATGCTGCATGCGCTGTTGCCTTACGCAGGCGGCGCACAGCGTGTGGGAATTTCCGGTGTGCCGGGTGTGGGGAAATCGACCTTTATTGAGACTTTAGGCTGTTATTTGATTGGTGAGGGTAACAAGGTTGCAGTACTTGCTGTTGACCCTTCCAGCGGCCGCACGGGTGGGTCTATCCTTGGCGATAAAACCCGGATGGAAAAACTGGCGGCCGATGCCAATGCCTTTATCCGTCCAAGTCCAAGCTCCGGTGTGTTGGGCGGTGTTGCCAGGGCCACCCGCGAAACTATCGTCATACTGGAAGCTGCGGGCTTCGATACAGTTTTGGTGGAAACCGTCGGTACGGGCCAATCAGAGACGATGGTTGCTGATATGGTGGACTTCTTTCTGGTGCTTATGCTGCCGGGGGCGGGAGATGAGCTTCAGGGCATCAAAAAAGGCATTCTAGAGCTTGCGGATATGCTGGCGGTGAACAAAGCTGATATCTTTGGGAAAAAATTACAGCTTGCCGTAAGGGAATATAAATCTGCCCTCCATATTCTCTCCGATGCCAGTCCTAACTGGCACCCGCCTGTGGTTGCGTGTTCTGGCCTTACCGGAGAAGGCATACCAGAGCTGTGGGCACAAATTGAAAGCCACCGGAAAATTACAGCCAAAGAGGGTGAGCGCGATGAACGGCGCCAAAAACAGCGTCTTATGTGGCTCCATGCACAGATTAAAGATCGCTTATTGGATGGTTTCTTTTTGAACACGCATGTAGCTGATACGCTTCAGGAAACAGAAGAGGCGGTTCGCTGTGGTAAAACAACAGTGTCTAAGGCTGCGGAAAACCTATTGAAAGCTTACCTTTCTAGCCAGTGATTACAATTTATTCAGCGTTTTGAGTTCATAATTCAGATGTATTTGCCAAAGACACTCGGTGGATAGTGAATGGATTTATAGGGCTGAAATCTTGTAAGTTGTGTTCACAGGCTATTTGGAGAACATTATCTGTGCCGTGTAACTGCCACGGGCAAATACATAGTGGGTTAGGGAGGCTATCTTGTCAGATTTAACAATTATTACACTTATCCAATCCAATTTTGGACGTTCCCTTTGTATGCTCGCAGAGGAAAAAGGCGTGCCTTATGTTTTTCAAAGCGAAAAACCGCATAGTGAGGCCGTGACTGCGGTTCATCCGTTTGGCAAGGTGCCAGCGATGCGGCATGGTGCAGTGAGCATTTGCGAGTCTGCGGCAATTGCCCGATATATTGATGCGGCATTCGAGGGTGAGAAATTTTTTCCTGAGGATATAGCATTGGCCGCAAAGGTTGATGAGTGGGTTTCTCTCCATAACACTATTTTTGACCCAACCATGATCCGTAAGTATGCGTTTGCCTATATTTTCCCGGGTACAGAGGGTGGCAACCCTGATCGTGAGCGCATAGATGCCAACCTGGATGATCTGAAAAAACAGCTGGTTTATATTGATAGCCACTTGGATGGCGGGTTTCTAGTGGGCGGTAGGCTAACGTACGCCGATTTGGCTGTATACCCGACGCTGCACTATATGACGCAGTTCCCTGAATCAGCCGCTATCATTGAGAATTTAAACAGTCTTCCCAGATATACAGCCTATATGGGCTCCCGTGAGAGCGCTGTTAAAACGATGCCGCCAGCTGGAAACTAAAAACTTCTGGCTATAGATGGCCTAGTACGGAAGGGTTAAGCTCGTTTGAGGCCAGCCCAGTCGTAGAAGCGGATTTTTTGACCAGTTTGGCTATAATCAGGCAATAGCATTTCCGCGAACAGTGGCGCGATATCACCAGGTGTGGGCAATATACTCGGGTCTTCGCCAGGTACGGCTTTGGCGCGCATATGGGTGCGGATTGGTCCAGGGTCAATCAGATTAATTTTCACATCAGTTTTTGCTGCCTCGGCTGCATAGGTCATAACCAGCTCATCAAGGGCCGCTTTGGTTACAGCATAGCCGCCCCAGTAAGGTTTATGCTTGCCTGCGGCACCAGAGGTCACAAAAATGGCGCGCCCACCAGCCTTGGAGAGGTCAAGGAGCGGGCCCAACGAGCGAATAAGACGCCAATTGGCTGTGATATTGATGTCCAGTAATTCAGCCCAGTCTTTGGGGGAGATATGGCCAAGCGGCGTGATCGGCCCGAGGATTGCTGCATTGGCCACAAGGCCATCCAGCTTGCCCCAGCGTTCATAAAGAGCGCCGCCGAGCCGGTCAATGGCTTCGCCGTCGCGAATGTCCATCGGTGCGATTGTACAGTGCTGGCCTAGCGCGCTGATTTCATCGTCAAGTTCTTCCAGTGCGCCCTGAGACCGATTGCGGGCTATAGCAATGATATCTGCACCACCTTTGGCGAGCTCCAGCGCAACAGCACGGCCAATACCGCGTGATGCACCGGTTACCAAAATCAAACGACCTTCATGGGGTTTATTCATAGCTCAGGGCCCTGTGGATGCAATAATATCAAATTGGTTATCATCTTTTTCCTGCTCAGACTGGTCCGTCAGGAAAGTAGGATAATCGCCGGTGAAGCAGGCATCGCAGTAAGCGGGGCATTTATTGTCTCTGCCCGCAGGCTGGTTAACGGCCCGGTAAAGCCCGTCGATCGACAAAAATGAAAGCGAGTCTGCATTAATGTGAGCCCGCATTTCTTCAACATCCATGCGGCCTGCCAGCAGTTTTTTACGCTCGGGTGTGTCAACGCCGTAAAAACAGCTATGGGCAGTGGGCGGTGAGGCGATGCGCATATGCACAGCTGTTGCGCCTGCTTCGCGCATCATATTGACAATTTTAAGCGATGTAGTGCCGCGCACGATACTGTCATCTACCAGAATGATGCTTTTGCCCTCAATGTGCCAGCGGTTGGCGTTAAGCTTGAGCTTTACGCCCAAATGGCGAATTTGATCACTGGGTTCAATGAAGGTGCGACCGACATAATGGTTGCGGATAATACCCAATTCAAACGGAATGCCGCTTTCTTGCGCATAGCCAATGGCTGAAGGAGTGCCGCTGTCAGGAACCGGAATGACCAGATCAGCCTCTACCGGGTTTTCACGAGCTAATTCAACACCAATACGCTTGCGGATTTCGTAAACGCTCATCTCATCCATGTAGCTATCCGGACGGGCAAAATAAACGCGCTCAAAAATACAGGGTCTGGGCTTTTCTTCAGGGAAAGGTTTATGGCTGGTGATGCCGTCTTGGGTAATAACCACCAGTTCGCCGGGTTCAATATCGCGAATGTAGGCGGCACCAATGATATCAAGCGCGCAGGTTTCAGAGCAAAGGATATAAGCGTTATCCAACTGGCCGAGGACTAAAGGTCGCACCCCCAGAGGGTCACGCACCCCAATAAGGCCTTCTTTGGTCAGGGAAACCAGCGAATAGGCACCTTCCAGTTGACGAAGGGCATCAATGTAGCGGTCCAGCAGCGTGCGGAAGCGGCTGGTTGCGATCAAATGGATGATCACTTCCGAATCTGAGGTGGACTGAAATATAGACCCGCGCTGTACGAGCGAGTTTTTTAGATGTGCAGCATTTGTAATATTGCCGTTGTGGGCACAGGCAAAACCGCCAGATGCAAACTCCGCAAATAACGGCTGACAGTTCCGAAGGACAGTGGCGCCGGTGGTGCTGTAGCGTGTATGCCCGATGGAGCTGGTGCCGGGCAAGCTGTCAACAACGTCTTTGCTGGTAAAATTATCGGCGACATGGCCTAGAACGCGTTTGGTGTGGAAGCTTTCCCCGTCGAAAGTGGAAATGCCTGCGGCTTCCTGCCCTCTGTGCTGCAAGGCGTGCAGCCCCAGTGCACAGTGGGCGGTTGCATCAGGTGTGCCGTAAATACCAAAAACGCCGCATTCTTCACGGAGTTTATCATCATCAAAAGGGTGGGTGGATAGCGAGTGCTTTTTGGCCATTCAATAAAGTCCTGCAATTGCTTTTATCCACGGGAAAGCCCGTCAGCGCCGTTTATTTACCTGCCCCATATATCGTTAGATTGGCCTATTGGAAAGCTGCATTTTCTCGTTTGTCGGTTTAATTAGTTTCCCTGCTTTTTTTTCTTAGCTTCTTCAGCAACTTGGTCGATCAACGCATCCAGTTTATGCTGGTTTTCTTCCATATATTTTGCGGCCTGTTCTTCAAGCGCCTCTTCAATAAACTGACTGGGAACGGCATCTGCGGCTTTTTGTAAATAGTCGCTGCCTACATCCGTTGGGTCACGGCCTAAGGCCTCGGCCGCATATCCTTCCAGCATTTCCGCCCCCCATGCTACAAGCGGCTTGGTTTTTGAGTTTTCAATCCATTCTACATCGCGGTCGGGGAATATTTTGACAAACCCAAAATATAGGAGTGAGACAATAACCATGCCGCGAAGTAGCCCAAACAGTGCCCCGAGTGAGCGATCTATAAACCCAATAGGGCCGCTTTTAATTGCCCCGCCAACCAGATTTGCCACCTGTTTAAGCACTAGCAATGTGATAAAGAAAAGGGCAATGATTGTGATGATATTGGCAAGCTCAGGCGGGCTGATAAGGTCCTGGCCGTAGGGCTCAACAAATGTATAGCCCAAAATAACGGCTGCAAACGCACCGATCCAGGCTCCGAGGCTAAGTGCCACTGTGGCAAAACCCTTGCCAAAAGCAAACAGAGTAGAGAGACCGACCAGCGTAATGACACCAATATCAAAGGCTGTTAAACTTGAGACTTCCATTTTTCAACTATCCCCTTCAAATGCGGCAGTAAAAGCGACTGATGTTTTTCCTATCCTACACCATCCGGAAAAAAATGCGCTACCAGATCAGTAACGCGGGCAAGTGTATGGTGCTGGATGGCTGAAGAGGCTGCTTTTTTTGCCTTTGGCATCATCGCGCGTGTGAAGCCCAACTTGGTCGATTCTTTAAGCCGCGCCTCGGTTTGCGAAACGCTTCTTATGTCGCCTGAGAGGCTGATTTCCCCAAAAACGACTGTCTCCTCGGGCAGCGGGACTTGCGACAGGCTTGAGATTAGGGCTGCTGCAACGGCAATATCGGCTGCGGGCTCAGATACCTTCAAGCCGCCGGCCACATTCAGATAAACATCGCACCCTGCTAACCCAAGTCCGGCACGGGCGTCCAGCACAGCCAGAACCATCGCGAGCCGCCCACTATCCCAGCCGACAACAGCACGGCGCGGGTTGGCGGCGCTTGAACGTGCGACGAGGGCCTGTATTTCAACCAGCACCGGGCGCGACCCTTCAATGCCTGCAAATACGGCCGAACCGGGTTCTCGGGCATTATGGTCGGCAAGGAAAAGGGCAGAGGGGTTGGTGACCTGATTAAGCCCCGTGCCCGTCATTTCAAAAACGCCTATCTCATCCGTACCACCAAAGCGGTTTTTGACAGCGCGCAGGATACGGAACTGGTGTCCTCTGTCGCCTTCAAAATACAACACTGTATCAACCATATGTTCCAGTACCCGGGGGCCTGCGATCTGGCCGTCCTTGGTAACATGACCAACAAGCAGGACAATCGTGCCTTTGCGCTTGGCATAGCTGATAAGTTCGTGGGCACAAACCCTGACCTGGCTGACGGTGCCGGGGGCGGATTCTACATGGTCAGCATAAAGTGTCTGGATCGAATCGATAACAACAGCGCGGGGCGGTTTTCCCTGATCGAGCGTGGACAGTATATCCCGCAGGCTTGTTTCGCAGCCAAGTTTAAGCGGGGCTGCAGCAAGGCCCAACCTGCGTGCACGCATCTGGATTTGTGCGGTTGCTTCTTCGCCCGATATATATACGCAGTCTTCCCCCTTCAGGGACAAGGCGCCCATGGCCTGCAATAATAATGTAGATTTCCCAATACCGGGATCACCACCAATTAAAATGGCGCTACCGGGCACAAGGCCACCACCAAGGGCGCGGTCCAGTTCGTCAATGCCAACCAAAATGCGCGGCGCTTCTTCGATGGGTTCATCAAGAGATGTTAGGCTGATACTGCGGCCCTTCTTTTTACTCAGGCCTTTTGGTGCACCGGATACAGCGGCTTTTTCTTCACCAATCGTATTCCACTCACCACAATCGTCGCACTTTCCCTGCCAGCGACGGTAAACGGCACCACAGTTGCCGCAACTGTATGATGTCAGAGTTTTTGCCATTAGTTTTTCATTAGATCCATTTGAATGGGGCCTTGTGCACTGCCGCTCACAAATTGCTCAACATAAGGGTTGCCCGAGTTTTCAATTCTGGCTTTGTCGCCTTCCCAGATGATTTCGCCGTGGTAAAGCATGGCAACCCGGTCAGCAATTTTATGAGCGCTGGCCATATCATGGGTGATCGTCAGTGTGGTTGCGCCCAGGTCTTTTACGCACTCAACAATTAAGTCATTGATGACATCAGCCATAATAGGATCAAGGCCGGTTGTTGGTTCATCAAAGAAAATGATTTCAGGATCACCTGCGATGGCACGGGCTAGCCCCACACGCTTTTGCATGCCGCCTGAGAGTTCAGCTGGCGAAAGTTCACCAACATCAGCGGTAAGGCCCACGCGACCAAGTTTTTCAACTGCAATTTCCTTGGCATCTTTTTTATTCAGTCCCTGACCCTGTATTAGGCCAAAAGCAACATTTTCCCACACCTTTAAACTGTCAAAAAGGGCGGCACCCTGAAAAAGCATGCCAATTTTATCAAGAATACGCTTGCGCCCTCGGCTGCCCATCTGGACAATATCTTGTCCGTCCACATGAATTGTACCGCTATCAGGGTGCAACAACCCTAAAATACATTTCAGCATTACTGACTTGCCGGACCCGGAGCCACCGATGATGACAAGCGATTCCCCCTTCTTAACTGAAAGGTTCATATTGCTTAATACTATTTTGTTTCCAAAAGATTTTTTAAGATTTTTGATGTCAATCATTGGGGTGCTCATCAGCTTATCTCCCCAAAAACAATAACCGTAATAATCAGGTTGGAAAGCAGTATGGCGATAAAGGCGGATACGACCGCATTGGTGGTTGCTTTGCCCACACCCTGTGCGCCGCCACGGCTGTTGTAGCCGTGATAGCTGCCCATCAGGGCTATGAAAAACCCGAAAACTCCGGCTTTGACCATGCTGGAATAAACGTCAGCACGCTCTAGGAAATCGGCAGTGACTTGCAAGTATGAAGCACCGTTGAGCCCCAAACGTTCAGTCCCGATTAAAAAACCACCCATAACACCGAGAATGTTAGCAACCAGAACCAGCATTGGTAGTGTAAAGACTGCGGCGAGCAACCGGGGTGCAATCAGATATTTGAAGGGGTCTGTTGAAAGGGTTGTCAGCGCGTCTATCTGTTCTGTAACACGCATGGTGCCCAGCTCCGCAGCCATGGCACTGGAAACCCGCCCGGCAACCATCAAGCCACCCAAAACCGGGCCAAGCTCGCGTACAATGGCGATCACCACCACGCCCGGCACGACGGATTCAGCGTTGAAGCGACTGCCACCAACAAAAATCTGCTGCGCGAGCGCCGCACCCGTGAATAATGCCGTAAGACCAACAACTGGCAGGCTATTATAGCCAATTAGCCACATTTGCTGGCCAATCAGCCGCCAATATATTGGTGGGCGAAAAACATGACTAACCGCTGTGGCAGTAAATATAAACAAACGGCCGAATTCGGACAGGGCGCCTAGTATGATGCGGCCGACTATAACTAAAGGGTTTTTCACATTTTCGCCTGTTTGTTTCCTATATGTTCTAACAATCTAGTCACATTGACTGGTATGTCTTGTCAACAGGAAAAGTGGCTATTTATTGACCCTTAAACACAGCTTTCCGTTTTTGAACAAAAGCTGTTACCCCTTCAACGCAATCTGCAGTTTGGCTGGCCATGCGCTGGCTGATGGCTTCGGCCTGCAGTTGTTGGGCGAAACCATTTGTGGCAGTTGAAGCCATAAGCTTGCGAATGGCAGACAAAGCCAGGGTCGGACCGGTTGCTAGCTTATGTGCTGTTTCTTGGGCTGTGGCCATTAGGGTTTCATCATCGACAACTGAGTGGATCATGCCCCAGTCAGCGGCTGTCTCAGCAGTAATTTTTTCCCCTAAAATCATCATGGCGCGTGCGCGCGCATCGCCGATGAGGCGCGGCAATACATAAGTACTGCCTGCATCAGGGACCAGGCCGATGTTAACAAAAGCCTGAAGGAAGTAGGCTGACTTGGCGGCGATCACAATATCCGCTGCAATAGCAAGGCTCATGCCTGCACCAGCAGCGACACCGTTTACGGCTGCGACAATGGGCATTTCCAGCGCAGCCAGTTCCAGCAAAATTGGGTGGTAACCATCGATCAAAGTAGCCCCTGCGTCAGCGTCTGCACCACCAAGGCCACCTTCTGCAAGGTCCCCGCCTGTACAAAATGCGCGGCCTGCACCTGTTAACAGAAGACAGCGCACGCCGCTGTGGCGTTTGCCAATCTGTCTGATGGCGGCAAGAAGGTCACTTTTCAGGCCGCTATTCAGGGCATTCAAGCGATCAGGACGGTTGAACGTGATGGTCGCCAAACCGTCGGTGTTATCAAGCCGTAGATTTTCGAATTCAGCCATGATGCCACCTTTCCCAATGTTACAATTGATAGATATTGTCAGTGATGTGAAATAGGGCCTAACTGTTGGCGGGCAAGCCCATACTATTTGCTGATTTTAACTTCGCGTAATAAGAAGGAAGGTACATGCGGACCCAGACCGATAAAAGGCTCTTTTGGCATGTCATCAGGTGCAAATTTTGGTGGTTTGCCACGGCTACTACTGCTGCTGCGGCCCAAACGATCTGTGCGATCTGCACGGTCATTGTTGCTTGATCCGCTTCGGCTACGGTTTTCGCCGCCACGCCGTGGCCGTTCAGAACTTGCCCGGCTGCTTCGCTCAGACTTTTGTTTCTGTGGTTCTGAAGGAGCGTCACTGCTTTCCGGTATTTCGGGTTTGCCGGTCTGATCTTCAGCTTTTTGGGCTTTTTGTTTTTCTGTCCCGTGTTTAGGTGCCCGTTTTTCAGGTTTGAGAGCCAGGTCGCCAATGCGGTTAAGGGGGCTTTTAATCAATTTCTCAATAGCCTCAAGCAGGCGTATATCAACTTTTGATTTGGTTGTGATGGTAATGGCTTTGCCCTTGCGCCCTGCACGGCCTGTCCGGCCTATACGGTGTACATAATCTTCGGCGTGTCCTGGAACATCAAAGTTAAACACATGGCTAACATCAGGAACGTCCAGACCGCGTGCGGCAACATCTGATGCACACAATAGCTGAATTTCATTTTCCTTAAATTGACGCAATACTTCCATACGCTCAATTTGTTCCATATCGCCGTGCAATTGACCAACACTGAATTCATGGCTTTTTAAAGAGGCATATACTTCTTTGACGTCACGCTTGCGATTACAGAAGATAATAGCGTTTTTGATCTCTTCTTCTCTGAGCAATTGGCGAAGTGCCTTGCGTTTATCACGTGGGCCAACTTCAAGAACAAACTGCTCGATGGTTTCGGCTGTTGTCGCGGGGCGGGCAACCTCTATCTTCCTCGGGTCATCAAGGAATTGTTTGGTGAGCCGCTGGATAACAGGGGGCATCGTTGCCGAGAAAAATAGTGTTTGGTGTTTTTTGGTGATGCGCTCACAGATTTTTTCCACATCCGGGATGAAACCCATGTCGAGCATACGATCTGCTTCATCAACAACAAGAATGTCGATACCATTGAGCAGCAATTTGCCGCGACCAAAATGATCAAGCAACCGCCCAGGCGTGGCGATTAAAACGTCAACACCACGGTCAAGCGCTTTTTCCTGATCAGAAAAATTCACGCCCCCTATCAAAAGCGCCATCGATAATTTGTGGTTTTTACCGTATTTTTCGAAACTCTCTGCAACCTGAGCCGCGAGTTCGCGGGTGGGTTCCAGAATAAGCGAGCGAGGCATGCGCGCCCGAGCACGTCCTTCGGAAAGGATATCGATCATCGGCAGGGTAAAAGACGCAGTTTTTCCTGTCCCCGTTTGGGCTATGCCCAAAATATCACGGCCCATTAAGCATTGGGGGATTGCTTGTGCCTGAATTGGGGTGGGTTCACTATACCCAGCATCCGCGACAGCGGCTAACGTAGGATCACTTAGTCCTAGAAGCTCAAAACCCATTCAATATCTACCATTCTCTCTAAACTCATTTGGGCGGCAGAATAGGTGGCAAGCGCCGAAAGTCAATGTTTGAAACCAGTGCTTGATGCAAATATGCTACAGATTGCAGTAAAGGGCGACGTATTCCGGCAACAGTGTTTGCATAGTTGGGGCAACTTTGAGGTCTCGGCTACCCATATGCTAAATGTCTAAATCCTCAATTTGCGCATCATTGTCACGGATAAATTCAAAGCGTTTTTCCGGCTTCTTACCCATCAGATCATCCACCAGCTTGTTCACTTGTGCGCGTTCTGCATACTCTGGCGGCAATGTGACCCTCAAAAGGGTGCGGTTTTCAGGGGCCATAGTGGTTTGTTTGAGCTGGGCGGGGGGCATTTCACCCAGGCCTTTAAATCTGCTGATCTCTACCTTGCCTTTTCCGGCAAATTCAGTTGCCATCAATTCATCTTTATGGTCGTCGTCGCGGGCGTAAAATACCGTGCCGCCTTTGGCCAAGCGGTAGAGCGGCGGCTGCGCCAGATACAGATTGCCTTCGCTAACCAACTGCGGCATTTCCTGAAAGAAAAAAGTCATAAGCAAGGTGGCGATATGGGCGCCGTCGACATCAGCATCGGTCATTATAATAACTTTTTCGTAACGCAATGACTCGCCACTGTAATGATCGCGCACGCCGCAGCCCAGAGCCAGGGTCAGGTCTTTAATTTCCTGGTTGGCGGCGATCTTGTCACGTGTGGCAGACGCTACGTTCAGGATTTTCCCCCGTATTGGCAATATGGCCTGGGTTTTCCTGTTACGTGCCTGTTTCGCGGAACCTCCGGCGGAATCGCCTTCCACAATGTAAATTTCAGTACCTTCTGCATCTGAGCTGGCGCAGTCGGTTAGCTTTCCGGGCAAACGAAGTTTGCGTTTACCGACCGCAGTTGCGCGTTTGATTTCTTTCTCCTGACGACGCCTAAGGCGGTCCTCCAAGCGTTCAAGTGCCCACGTCAGAAGGCCGTTGGCGCGGTCAGGATGGTCTGCAAGCCAATGGTCAAAGGCATCCCTCATCGCATTTTCTGTAAGACGGAGCGCATCCAGCGTTGATAGTTTGTCTTTGGTTTGCCCCTGAAACTGTGGGTCTTTAATGAAAACCGAGAGCATTGCACAGGAAGCGCCGCAGATATCGTCTGATGTCAATTGCGTGGCTTTTTTATTGCTCGTGAGTTCGGCATAAGCCTTGAGAGCACGGAGCAGGGCGCTGCGCATACCATTTTCGTGGGTGCCGCCTTGCGGTGTGGGAATGGTATTACAATAGCTATTGCAAAAACCATCACCAAATTCGGGCCAATGGATGGCCCATTCCACCCGACCTTTTTCGTCCGGGAAAAGGACAAATCCTGCAAAGGGTTCTTCGGTTACGCACGTGCGGTTTTTAAGGGTCTCGGAAAGATAATCCGCGAGCCCGCCCGGAAAATGAAGGGTTTTTTCTGACGGAGTTTTGTCATCGCCCTGAATAAGTTCTGGCGGGCATTTGAAACGGATTTCAACACCCCGGTAAAGGTAGGCTTTTGACCTGGCCAGCCGGTATATGCGGGCTGGCTTCAACCGCAATGCATCGCCAAATATCTCATGATCCGGAAGAAAAGTAACTTTAGTCCCACGCCGGTTTTGGACAGCTCCCAGATTTTCCAACGAGGATGTCGTTTTTCCGCGAGAATAGGATTGGCGCCACATATTCTTGTCGCGGGCTACCTCAATTGTCATGCTGGAACTCAGTGCATTGACAACAGAGATACCCACACCGTGCAGCCCACCTGAGGTGGCATAGGCATCTGAATTAAATTTTCCGCCCGAGTGAAGGGTTGTAAGAATAACCTCCAGTGCGGACTTACCTGGGTATTTGGGGTGTGGGTCGGTTGGAATGCCGCGACCATTGTCTGAAATACTAAGAGAACCATCCGCATGCAACGTCACATGAATGCGGCTGGCGTGGCCCGCAACCGCTTCATCCATAGAGTTATCAAGGACTTCAGCAACCAGATGATGAAGTGCCCGCTCATCGGTGCCCCCAATATACATGCCAGGCCGTTGCCGAACGGGTTCCAGGCCTTCAAGAACTTCAATGTCTTTTGCTGAATAGTCAGTCTTGGTCTGTTGTACTTCAAACAGATCGCTCATAATTCCACCTCAAAACCCAAACATAGGATAGGGCGTAAACCAGGTGCTGCTCTACGTCAAGATTGTCAATATCTTGTGTTTGTTTTTCTTTTTTGGTACAAATATGGTATACAAAGGCATGGGCCGTGATGTTACTGTTGATGCCTATAAACTTTATGTAAAGAGTTTCTTGTTAGGTTTGAGCGTAATCGTAGGTATATGAGGTTGGACAATGGGTAGCTTGCATCCAGTTAATCTTCTGAAAAAAATACTGCCGTTAAACTCAGGAAAACTTGAGAGACGTGCTGTTTCGGTCGGTGATCGTTTTAAACGCAGCGATGCGACATTTTCCATCTGGGTTGTTGAGAGGATCAGCAATGTTCGTGTAAGCCGTTTTCCTTTGGTTAGTCTTAGCCGTGAGGGGCACCCTTCGATTAAAAAAACGGTATCGCTGCATGCTCTTGTAGAGGATGGCAGTTTTCATACAGCCATCTAGGTGTTTAGTCCCGACACCACATATCAAACATATGGGTCATATAGATAGCCGTCGGCTCTGTCTTGTACTGAAGCGGAAACGTGAACTGAACACCATTATCCGTTTTATCTTGTAGGGCACCGCCGCAATCATTGCCTCAAGGAAAGCAGAGACTGTTTTTCGGTTTGCCTTGAGGGCAAGTTGGACGAACGCAAACTTGCTTGTCCGGTCAATGTACCCCTTAACATCATACAATGACACCTCGGCCACGCCGACATGTCCACCACAGCCATTTCGTTGACACCGTGGGCGACGAACGACAGGCGTTGTTTAGTAGGATGTGGGTATAGCTTGCCTTATTCGGCAAGAAAAGGCTGGCTATAAAGGCTTCTTCTGAATCATTGTGGGCAACAATGAAATAGCATCTGAGCAATTTCCAACCCGACTTTCGCGATCCAACACTGGTTTTGCCATTGCCAACGAAGAAGGTCCCATTGCCGCACCTGATGTTAATTCGGATTATTTCTGAGGCAATTTAATACACGCACAGCAAATGCAAAACAGCTTGCTGCTTAAACCTTTTTGAAAGAAATTATCTCTAAGTTTAGTTTTAAGTAACAGAGCTAAAGATTCTGTATGACCTGTGCCAAGTTTTAAGGCCTGTTGATGTGTCTAAAGTCTATGAATATCTGGAGAGTGCCTAATGAATTTGTCAATCTCCAAGCGGTTAATATTAGGGTTTTTGATCGCGATGCTCATTCTTGTCATGGCGGTTGGCCTGTCGATCTGGAAAGTCTCCGAGATCAATACTATTTCGAACCGCATTGCGCACCTTCGCACCCCAACGGCACAGCACAGTGCAGCAATGCTGAACAGCATCAATGCATCCCTTGCAACGTTACGCGGCTTCATGCTGACCGGCCACCAAAATTTCAAGGATGACCGCGCGCAAGTCTGGTCTGAAATCGCTCAAACCCGCACAAAAATTGACAGTTTAGCAACAAATTGGACCAACCCGACAAATGTCGAGAAGTGGGAAGAGTTCAAATTCACTCTTGAAGAATTTAAAGTGGCTCAGGCTGAGGTCGAGACACTTGTTCAGACTGAAGATGAACTGCCCGCTACGAAAATTTTAGTCAATGACGCAGTACCGCTTGCCAGCACTTTGATTAGCAGCATCACCGAAATAATTATGTTGGAACGGAACCTGCCAGCGACTATTGAGCGTAAGGAATTGTTGGGCGTTATGGCCGATATACGAGGCTCCACGGCAAGTGGACTGGCCAATACTCGTGCTTTTCTTCTAACCGGCGATCCGCTGTTCAAAAAGAAATTCAATGACGCATGGACTCATAATACAAAGAGCTTTGTTCAGCTGCAGGAAAGCCAGGCATTATTATCCCCTGAACAATCAACCAGTTTTACAAGGTTCGTCGAAGCGAGAGCCATGTTCGCCCCCCTGCCAGACAAAATGTTTGACATTCGTGGTTCCGAACAAGGGAACATGGCCAACTACCTGTTGGTCACCGAGGCGGCACCCCGCGCGGAGCGGCTGCTCGGTATGCTGCTTGGATTTAAAAATGCTGACGGCGAGCGCGTCGGCGGCATGGCCCGCAACCAGCAACAACTTCTGGATGATGACGTTATCCGTAATTCACAAGCGGCTAACAACCTTCTGTGGGCTGAATGGGCGCTGATGATCGTCGGCGTGGCCTTGATCTTAGCGATCACTCTCTATGTTATACGCTCTATCATCGTTCCGATAAACGCCATGACCCGTGCCATGGAGCGTCTTTCTGCTGGCGAACTGGATGTAGTAATACCGGCGCTAAATAACTCGGGCGAGATTGGCTCTATGGCACAAGCTGTGGAAATATTTAAAGCCAACGCTATTAAAATGAGCCGGCTAGCAAAGGATGAGCTTGGTTTCCAGAAGTATGCCCTTGATGAACACTCTATCGTTAGTATCGCGGATGTCAGAGGCGACATTACCTACGTCAATGACAAATTCTGTGCGATCAGCGGTTATAGTCGGGACGAATTGCTTGGAAAAAACCACCGGATTGTTAAGTCTGGCGAACACTCAAAACAGTTGGTAATACCCCCATTATTAGGGGGCTTCAAAAGTAGAACTGTTTTAAGCAGCCATGGGCATGCTCATGGCTAGTTTTTGTTTCGGCGTTATGCCGCCGAGGGCCATATTGGGGCGCTCATTGTTATA